>Ga0308163_10000015_pt1 | contig 589353 bp, 553 predicted proteins | sample PhyTR1_FD_201037 | JGI IMG/M metagenome (GOLD analysis project Ga0308163, IMG submission 201037) | Phyllosphere microbial communities from UC Gill Tract Community Farm, Albany, California, United States - DLSLT.R1 | ecosystem: Host-associated > Plants > Phyllosphere > Unclassified | place...
GGCCGGTGGCCGGGTCGTTCACGTCGAAGCGGGCGCTGCCGGCGACCCACTGGCCGTCGATCAGGGCGTCGGTCTTGAGCAGGCTCGGGTCGTTCAGCAGGGAGAGGGGAGAGGTCTTCATGTCCATGCGCTTTTTACTCCGGTGAATCGTTGGTGGCGTGCGTCGCGTCGGGTGGTGCGGGCCAGCCGAACATTCTCGCACCCGGGTTGGGGGCGAGCTTGTCCGGGGCTGTAGTGGGGATTTGGCGCAGCTAAAATCGCCGGATATGACGACACCCACGACTCCGCCGGCCACCGTTGCCCAGATCCGCAAGACGTTCCTCGATTTCTTCGCCGCCAAGGGACACACCGTGGTCGCGTCGAGTTCACTGGTGCCGGGCAACGACCCGACCCTGATGTTCACCAATTCGGGCATGGTCCAGTTCAAGGACGTGTTCCTGGGCGAAGACAAACGTTCCTACAACCGCGCGACTTCCGTCCAGGCCTGCCTGCGCGCAGGCGGCAAACACAACGACCTGGAAAACGTCGGCTACACCGCCCGCCACCACACCTTCTTCGAGATGCTCGGCAACTGGAGCTTCGGCGACTATTTCAAGCGCGACTCCCTGAAGTGGGCCTGGGAACTGCTGACCGAGGTCTACAAGCTGCCCGTCGACCGCCTGCTGGCCACCGTCTATGAAGAAGACGACGAGGCCTACGACATCTGGACGAAAGAAATCGGCCTGCCGCCCGAGCGTGTGATCCGCATCGGTGACAACAAGGGCGGCCGCTACAAGTCCGACAACTTCTGGATGATGGCCGACACCGGACCCTGCGGCCCATGTTCCGAAATCTTCTACGACCACGGCGCGCACATTCCCGGCGGCCCGCCGGGCAGCCCGGATGAAGACGGCGACCGATTCATCGAGATCTGGAACAACGTGTTCATGCAGTTCGACATGGCCGAAGACGGCAGCGTCACCCGCCTGCCAGCGCCCTGCGTGGATACCGGCATGGGCCTGGAGCGCCTGGCGGCCATCCTCCAGCATGTGCACAGCAACTACGAGATCGACATCTTCGCCGCGCTGATCCGCGCCGCCGCACGCGAGACCGGTTGCGCCGACCTGGAAAACAAGAGCCTGCGTGTCATCGCAGACCACATCCGCGCCACCGCGTTCCTGGTGGCCGACGGCGTCATCCCGAGCAACGAAGGCCGGGGTTACGTGCAGCGCCGCATCGTCCGCCGCGCCATTCGCCACGGCTACAAGCTGGGTCAGAAGAAGCCGTTCTTCCACAAGCTGGTGCCCGACCTGGTGGCACTGATGGGCGAGGCGTATCCCAAGCTGCAGGCCGACCACCAGCGCATCGTCGACGTTCTGAAGACCGAGGAAGAACGTTTCTTCGAGACGCTCGCCAACGGCATGGAAATCCTGGACTCGGCCCTGGCCGGCGGCGCCACCGTTCTGCCGGGCGAGGTCGCCTTCAAGCTGCACGACACCTTCGGTTTCCCGCTGGACCTGTCTGCCGACGTGTGCCGCGAACGCGACGTCAGCGTCGACGAAGCCGGTTTCAAGGCCGCCATGGAACGCCAGAAGGCCGCAGGCCGCGCGGCCGGCAAGTTCCGCATGGACCGTGCGCTGGATTACGCCGGCACCGGCAACCTGTTCACCGGCTACGAACTGCTCGAGGCATCGGCCAGCGTGGTCGCGCTGTACCACGAGGGCGCGCCGGTACCGCAGCTGACCGAAGGCCAGAACGGTGTCGTGGTGCTGGACACCACGCCCTTCTATTCCGAGAGCGGAGGACAGGTCGGCGACCAGGGCCAGATCGCGGCCGAAGGCGTGGCCTTCGGTGTCGCCGACACCCAGAAGATCAAGGCCGACGTCTTCGGCCACCACGGCACCCAGACCCAGGGCACGCTGAAGGTCGGCGACAAGGTCATGGCGCGGGTCGATACGGCATTGCGCGCCGCCACCCAGCGCAACCACAGCGTCACCCACCTGATGCACAAGGCCCTGCGCGAAGTGCTGGGCACGCATGTGCAGCAGAAGGGTTCGCTGGTAAACGCCGAACGCACCCGTTTCGACTTCGCGCACGGCACGGCCGTGACCGATGCCCAGATCCTGGAAATCGAGTCGCGGGTCAACGCCGAGATCCTGGCGAACGAACCGACGCAATCCCGTGTGATGGACATCGAGTCCGCCCAGCAGACCGGCGCCATGATGCTGTTCGGCGAGAAATACGGCGAAACCGTGCGGGTGCTGGACATCGGTTCCAGCCGCGAACTCTGCGGCGGCACCCACGTCAGCCGCACGGGCGACATCGGGCTGTTCAAGGTGGTGGGCGAAAGCGGCGTGGCCGCTGGCGTCCGCCGCATCGAGGCGGTCACCGGCATCAACGCCCTGGGCTACCTGCAGCAACTCGAATCAACCGTGCAGACGGTGGCCGCCACGCTGAAGGCACCCACCGCCGACCTGCATGGCCGCCTGGGCTCGGTGCTGGAACAGGTGCGGGCCCTGGAAAAGGAAGTCGCCGCGCTGAAGGGCAAGCTGGCTTCTTCACAGGGCGATGAACTGATGCTCCAGGCCGTGGATGTCGGTGGGCTGAAGGTGCTGGCCGCCCAGTTGCCCGGCGCCGATGCCAAGGTGTTGCGGGACACCATGGACAAACTCAAGGACAAGCTGAAGACCGCGGCCATCGTGCTGGCGGCGGTCGACGGCGGAAAGGTGCAGATCGCAGCCGGCGTGACCGCCGACAGCGTCGGCCGCGTCAAGGCCGGTGAACTGGTCAACTTCGTCGCCCAGCAAGTGGGCGGCAAGGGTGGCGGCAAGGCAGACATGGCGATGGCCGGTGGCACCGATGCCGCAGCCCTGCCCGCAGCGCTGAAGTCGGTCCTGGGCTGGGTGACCGAACGGGTCTGATGCCGGCCGGCCTCCGCATCCGCCGAAGGCGGAGCGGGGGTGAGTAACCTGGCGGCGCTCAGTTGGCGTAGTCGCGGTCCGTCCAGCGGATCCTGTCGATTTCGGCCAGCACTTCGGCCGACAGTCTGGTGCCGTAGGCATCGATGTTTTCGTCCAGTTGCGCCAGCGAAGTCACGCCGATGATGGTGCTGGCGACCTGCCACTTGGTGTAGCAGAACGCCAGGGCCAGTTGCGTCGGCGTCAGGCCGTGGTCGCGCGCCAGCTGGTTGTAGCGGCCGGCAGCTGCAAACGCTTCCGGCCGTCCCCAGCGTTGTTTGCGCATCGACTCGAACCTGGCCAGCCGGCCATCGCCGCCTTCGAGGCCGGGTTCGTCATACTTGCCGGTCAGCAGGCCGAAACCCAGTGGCGAATAGGCCAGCAACGAAACTCCCAGGCGGTGCAGGGTTTCATCCAGCGCGTTCTCGACACCGCGGGCGATCAGGCAATAGACGTTCTGCACCGTTGCGACACGGGGCAGTCCGTGCTGCTCGGCCAGCCTCACGAATTCATGCACCCCGTATGGCGTTTCATTCGACAGGCCAATGGCACGCACCTTGCCCGCCTTGACCAGCTTGCCAAGGGCTTCCAGCTGCTCGTGGATCGGCGTCTGCGAGGTTTCCTTGGCCGGGTCGTAGTAGAGGGCTCCGAACATGGGCACATGGCGCTCGGGCCAGTGGATCTGGTAGAGGTCGATCACGTCGGTCTGAAGGCGCTTCAGGCTGGCGTCGCAGGACGCTGCGATATCGGCGGCGGTCATGCCCAGGCCGTCGCGGATCCAGTCCATGCCGCGCGACGGGCCGGCCACCTTGCTGGCCAGCACCACCTGCTGCCGGCGCGCGGGCTGGGCGGCGAACCAGTTTCCGATGATGGTCTCGGTGGAGCCGTAGGTGGCGGCGCTCGCCGGCACCGAATACATCTCGGCCGCATCGAGGAAGTTGATCCCGCGCTCCACTGCGCGGTCCAGGATCTGGTGTGCGGGCGCCTGGGCCACCTGTTCACCGAAGGTCATGGTGCCGAGGCAGACGGGGGTGACTTGCAGATCGCTTTGTCCGAGGGTGACTAGTTGCATGGGCGGGTTTTCCAGCTGGATGGGAGAGAAGGGTGGAGGATATGAAAATGTCTTCTCGCGAATTCTCGAATTACATCAGCTTCCCGAAATGCCCGACGCCTATCACCCACAACGTCCCTCGAACCGCAGCTTCGTGCCGGTTCGCCAGTGCCGCCTGCACCTGCACCGCTGGGGCGCGCCGGTCCCGGGCCAGGCGCCGCTGGTGCTGCTGCACGGCTGGATGGATGTGGGCGCTTCGTGGCAGTTCATGGTCGACCGGTTGGCAACCGGGCGCGAGGTGCTGGCGTTCGACTGGCGCGGTTTCGGCCTGACGACGAGTCCCGCCGTGGACCACCATGTCTTCGACGACTACCTGGCTGACCTCGATGCCTTGCTCGACCTGGTGTCGCCGGATGCACCGGCAGACCTGGTCGGGCACAGCATGGGCGGCAACGTGGCAATGCTGTATGCCGGCGCCCGGCCGCGCCGGGTACGCCGGCTGGTCAACCTCGAAGGCTTCGGCCTGGCCGACGTTCCGGCCGGTCAGGCCGCCACGCGGCACGGCCAGTGGCTGGACGATCTCGCGGCATTGCGCCGCGGCGAAAAGGCCTTGGCCGATTACGAAAGCCGCGATGCGGTCGCGCGCCGGCTGATGCGGAACAACCCGCGCCTGCAGGCCCCGGCTGCCGCCTGGCTGGCCGGGGAATGGGCGCAGCCCGTGCCGCAGGCCGACGGCGGCGAACGCTGGCGCATCCTCGGCGACGCGGCCCACCGGGTTGTGTCCGCGCGGGTGTTCCGTTCCGATGAAACGCTGGCCCACTACCGGGCGATCGCCTGCCCGGTGCTGGCCGTACACGCCACCGATGGCGCCCTGGCGGCGCCGGGCCGCAGCGCTTATTCGCTGGCCGATTTTCATGAACGCCTCGGTCAGGTACACGACATCCATATCGCCGAAGTAGCCGACGCCGGCCATATGCTTCATCACGACCAGCCACGCCGGGTCGCGGAATTGATCGAGAATTTCGTCTCTGATCGATAAAAAAAACCGTTACCTGCAAAGCAAATTGCGAAATCCGCCTACGCTGTGTCGCTGTGACCCTCTGTCACACTCACCCGCCTTCTCCGCCTAGCCGCCTCCACCCGCGAGAGACATGAATACCCCGCATTCCATAGACCAGCGCACGTTCAAACGCATTCTTTCCCGCAACCTGGCGCTGCCGCTGGGGGCCGGCCTGCTGGGGGCCGTTTTCTTCGTCGGCCTGATCATGTATCTGCTGAACTCGATGTCCTGGGTGGAACACACCGACCGGGTGATCGGCCGGGCACATGAGCTGTCGTCCTTGTCTTCCGACATGGAAACCGGCATGCGCGGGTTCCTTATCAACGGCGACGAGCGTTTCCTGGATCCCTATGAAATCGCCAGGTCGCGGTTTCCCAAGGAAATCGCCTCGCTCGAGCAAGAAGTCTCGGACAACCCGCTGCAGGTGCAGCGCCTCCAGCGAGTAGCTTCGCTGCAGCAGAGCTGGGTGCAGTTCTCGCAGCAGATGCTGAACCTGCGCCGAACCAACGGAGACGAATGGCGGCAGACCATCGGTTCGGGACGCGGAAAACGTTTCACCGACGAAATCCGGCGTGAGATGTCCGACTTTCTGGAGCTGGAACAGCGCCTGCTGAAAGAACGGACCGACACCGCCCACGACACCTCGGTCGCCACCATCGCACTGTTCCTGTTGTTCAGCGTCGTCCTCAGCGGTGGCCTGGCCTGGTACGGCCGTCGCGAGCTGACCGGGCTTTCCGGCACCTACGACCGCGTTCTGGAGCAGCAGGCCGAACACGCTTCGACGCTTCAGCGCCAGGCCTGGCTGCGTGAGGGGCAGACCGAGCTGTCTTCCCGCCTGATGGGCCAGCAGGCGCTGCAGGTTCTGGGTGCCAACGTGCTCGAATATCTCGCGCAACGCCTGGGCAGCGTGGTCGGCGCGCTTTATGTGTTCGATGACAACGGCGGGCTGCGGCGTGTGGCGTCGTACGGTTTCAATGCCGAGCTCGACCTTGATCACGCGCGTATCCAGAAGTCCGACACCCTGGTCGGCCAGGCCGCCAGCGAAAACCGCCTGATCCGCCTCGACGAAGTGCCGGCGGGCTATCTGCGGGTGAGTTCCGGCCTGGGCGAGGGCTTGCCGATGTCGGGCGTGGTCGCACCGATCACGCGCGATGGTGAGGTCAACGGCGTCATCGAGCTCGGTTTCCTGCGCCCGCTGAACGACCGCGATGTCGACCTGCTCGACGGCATAGCCTCCAGCGTCGGTGCATCCGCCGAAGCCGCACGGTTCCGGCAGCGCCTGCAGGACATGCTGGCCGAAACCCAGCAACTCAACGAAGAGCTCCAGGTGCAGCAGGAAGAACTGCGCACAGCCAACGAGGAACTGGAAGAGCAATCGAGGGTGCTGCGCGAATCGCAGGCCAGCCTCGAGATGCAGCAGGTCGAACTGGAGCGCAGCAACCAGCGCCTGGCCGACCAGGCGAATGCGCTGGACCAACGCAACGGTGCCCTGAACGAAGCCCGCGGCGAGCTCGAAGCCCGTGCCGAGGAACTGCAGCGCGCCAGCCGCTACAAGAGCGAGTTCCTGGCCAACATGAGCCATGAGCTGCGCACGCCACTGAACAGCTCGCTCATTCTCGCCAAGCTGCTGGCCGACAACGGCAACGGAAATCTGAGCGCCGAGCAGGTGAAGTTCGCCGAGTCCATCTACGGCGCCGGCAACGACTTGCTGAACCTCATCAACGACATCCTCGACATTTCCAAGGTCGAGGCGGGCAAGCTGGATGTGCGGCCGCAGGACATCGGTGTCAGCCGCCTGCTCGACGGCCTGCGTGGCATGTTCGAGCCGGTCGCCAACCAGAAGGGCGTGCAGTTCAGCATGTCGGTGCAGCCGGGCGCGCCGGCGTCGCTCTTCACCGACCGGCAGAGGGTCGAGCAGATCCTGAAGAACCTGCTTTCCAATGCCTTCAAGTTCACCGAGCGCGGTACGGTCTCGGTCGTGGTGGTGCCGCGCGACGATGGCGGTGTGGCCATCGACATCACCGACACCGGCATCGGCATCGGTGCCGACCAGCAGGAAAGCATCTTCGAGGCGTTCCGGCAGGCTGACGGCACCACCAGCCGCCGTTACGGCGGTACCGGGCTGGGGCTCACCATCTCGCGTGACCTGGCCCATCTGCTCGGCGGCACCCTGACCGTGAGAAGCACGCTGGGCGAGGGCAGCACCTTCACGCTGACCCTGCCGGCCAGTTACCAGGCGCCGCTGCTGGCCAGTCCGTCCGGAGCGTCGTCCGCATCGCCAACGACGGGCGGCAGCCAAGCGCCGGCGCCGGCCCCCGTTCTTGCACCCGCGATGATGCCGCGTGTCACCACGCCTGCACCGGCTCCCCTGCGCAGCCCGGTGCCCGCGCCCAGTTTCGCCGACGACCGCGAAACGGCGCGAGCGGATGGTGAAAATGCCCGGGTGGTGCTGGTGGTGGAAGATGAAACCAAGTTCGCCCACATCCTGTTCGACCTGGCTCACGAGCTTGGCTACCGCTGCCTGGTGGCGCATGGTCTTGAAGACGGTTTCACGCTGGCCAGTTCGCACGCGCCCGACGCCATCCTGCTCGACATGTCGTTGCCCGACGGGCCCGGGCTTTCGCTGTTGCAGCGGCTCAAGGAAAACCCCGCGACCCGGCATATTCCGGTGCACGTCATCTCGGCCCAGGACCGGACCGAAACCGCCATGCACATGGGTGCCATCGGGTACGCGATGAAACCCACCTCGCGCGACCAGCTGAAGGAAATCTTCATCAAGCTCGAGGAGAAGCTGACCCAGAAGGTCAAGCGGGTGCTGGTGGTCGAGGACGACAGGCTGCAGCGTGAAAGCATCGTCCACCTGATCGGCGACGACGATGTCGAAATCACCGCGGTGGACGAGGGCAGCAAGGCCTTGAGCCTGCTGCGCGACCAGATCTTCGACTGCATGATCATCGACCTGAAGCTGCCCGACATGACCGGCAACGAGTTGCTACGGCGCATGTCCAGCGAGGAGATCTGTTCATTCCCGCCGGTCATCGTCTACACCGGCCGCAACCTCACCCGCGAGGAAGAGGCCGAGTTGATGCGGTATTCGCACTCCATCATCATCAAGGGTGCCCGTTCGCCCGAGCGACTGCTCGATGAAGTGACACTGTTCCTGCACAAGGTCGAGGCCGAACTGTCCAACGAACGCCAGACCATGCTGCGCACCGCCAGAAACCGCGACAAGGTGTTCGAAGGCCGCAAGGTGCTGCTGGTCGACGACGACGTGCGCAACATCTTCGCCCTGACCAGCGCCCTGGAACACAAGGGCGCGTTCGTCGAAGTGGGGCGCAACGGCCGCGAGGCCCTGGAGCGCCTGGCCGAGGTCCCCGACATCGACCTGGTGCTGATGGACGTGATGATGCCGGAGATGGACGGCCTCGAAGCCACCCGCCGCATCCGTCAGAACCCGGCCTGGGCCAAGCTGCCGATCATCACCGTGACCGCCAAGGCCATGAAGGACGACCAGGACCAGTGCCTGAAGGCCGGCGCCAACGACTATCTGGCCAAGCCGGTGGATCTGGACCGCCTGTTTTCGCTGCTGCGGGTGTGGATGCCGAAGATGGAACGGGCGGCGGTCTGATGCCTCCGGTGACTGTGTACGGCGTGGGCACGTCCGAGGATCCGACTGTGGCGGCCGGCCAGGCCAATGCCAATGTCGAGATCGAGTTGCGTCTGCTGGTCGAGGCCATCTACCTCAAGTACAACCATGATTTCCGTGACTATTCGGGGGCCTCGCTGCGTCGGCGGGTGCTCTATGCGCTGACGCAGTTCGACTGCGCAACGGTGTCCGCCCTGCAAGAGAAGGTGCTGCACGACCCGGGCGCGTTCCACCGTCTGCTGCAGTACCTCACCGTTCCGGTCAGCGAGATGTTCCGTGACCCGGCGTATTTTCTGGCACTGCGACAGCAGGTCGTGCCGGTGCTGCGCACGTACCCGTCGATCAAGGTGTGGATCGCCGGTTGCAGTACCGGAGAAGAGGTCTATTCGATGGCGATCCTGCTGCGCGAGGAAGGGCTGCTCGAACGCACCATCCTGTATGCGACCGACATCAACCCGCATTCGCTCGACAGTGCGCGCCAGGGCATCTTCCCCCTCCACCGCATGCAGTCGTACACCGCCAACTACCGGCAGGCGGGCGGCCAGCGCAACCTGTCCGACTACTACACCGCCGCCTACGACGGCGCGCTGTTCGACCGGTCGCTGCGTGAACACATCACTTTCGCCGATCACAGCCTGGCGACCGACAGCGTGTTCTCGGAAACGCATTTCATCTCTTGCCGCAACGTGCTGATCTACTTCAACCGTCGCCTGCAGGACCGGGCCTTCGGCCTGTTTTCAGAGTCGCTCTGCAGGCGGGGCTTCCTGGGCCTGGGCAGCAAGGAAACGCTGGAATTTTCAGCCCATGCCGACGCGTTCGAACCCCTGGTGCGGCAAGAGCGCATCTACCGCAAACGCTGATGGAAATGGCTTCTTCCATAGCTCCGGCAAACCGGTTCGACGCCATCGCCATCGGCGCGAGCGCGGGGGGGGTGGGCGCCTTGCTGCGACTTTTCTCCGCGCTCGAGGCCGGCTACCGCCTGCCGATCTTCGTGGTGCTGCATATGCCCGAAGACCACGACAGCGGACTGGCCGAGCTTTTTTCCATGCGCCTGCCCATCCCGGTGCGGGAGGCCGCCGACAAGATGCCGGTGGTTCCCGGCACCTTGTATTTCGGGCCTCCGGGCTATCACCTGCAGCTGGAGGCGGACCATTCCTTCTCGCTTAGCTGCGACCCGCCGGTGCTGTATTCGCGTCCGTCCATCGACGTGATGTTCGAGTCGGCCGCCTATGCCTATGGAGCCGGCCTGTTCGCCATGGTGCTGACAGGTGCCAGCGGAGACGGCGCTGCAGGTCTGGCGACGATCTCGGCGCTGGGTGGCACTACAGCAGTGCAGGACCCCGCAGACGCGCAGATAGCCACCATGCCGCAGGCCGCCATCGATCTTCATGCGCCGAACTACGTGTTGCCGCTAGATGGCTTGCAGCGCCTCTTGCTGACATTGGGCGGCCAACAAAATGCTTCAAACACCACTGGCCAGTCCCATTGAACGCCGCCCCGTATTTTCGAACCCGCCTTCCATGCTGACCGAAGCCCGAATCCTCATCGTCGACGACCTGCCCGAGAACCTGCTGGCGCTCGATGCGCTGATCCGCCAGGACGGCATCGTGGTGCATCAGGCCCAATCAGCCGACGCCGCGCTGACGCAACTGCTGCAACACGAATTCGCATTGGCCATCCTGGATGTGCAGATGCCCGGCATGAACGGTTTCGAGCTGGCCGAGCTGATGCGCGGCACCGAACGCACACGCCACATTCCCATCGTCTTCGTCAGCGCCGCAGGCCATGAACGCGATTACGCCTTTCACGGCTATGAATCAGGCGCCGTCGACTTCCTGCACAAGCCGCTGGACCCGCATGCGGTGCGCAGCAAGGTCACCGTGTTCGTCGATCTGTGGCGGCAGCGGCGGGCGGTGCGAACCCAGGTCGACGAACTCGAAGATGCGCGTCGTCGCCAGCAGTTGCTGGTCGACGAACTCCAGGCGACGCAGCACGAACTCGAACGCGCGGTGCGTATGCGGGACGAGTTCATGTCGATGGTCTCGCACGAGATGCGCACGCCCTTGAACACCTTGTTTCTCGAAGCCCAGGTGCGCAAGATGCACCTCAAACGCAACAACCTCGGCGCCTTTGCACCAGAGCCCCTGGCGGCCATGGTCGAGCGCGACGAACGGCAGATACAGGCCATGATCCGCCTGATCGACGACATGCTGGACGTCACCCGGCTGCAGCGGGGCACCTTGTCGATCACGCCTAAGCGGTTCGACATGGCACAACTGCTGCGCGGCATCGTCGAGGGTTTCTGCCACCAGGCTGCGGCAGCCGAGTGCCCGCTGGCACTCGAAGCACCGCAAAGCCTGCAGGTCGAACTGGACGAATTCCGGATCGAACAGGTGGTGGCGAACCTGCTGACCAATGCTTTCCGTTACGGACCGGCCAAGCCGGTGACGGTCTTCCTGCAGGAACTGCAAGGCGGCGTCGAAATCGCCGTGCAGGATCAGGGTCGGGGCATTGCCATGCAAGACCAGCAGCGCATATTCGAACAATTCGAACGGGCGGTGGACAACAAGGTGTCAGCCGGGCTCGGCCTGGGGCTGTTCATAGGACGCCAGATCGTCGAGGCGCACGGCGGCAGCATCTCCTTGTCGAGTACGCCCGGCGAAGGCTCGACCTTTCGGGTGTGGCTACCCCGGATCGCACCGGCCGCGGTTACCCAAGACTGACAGGGCTCAGGCGAGTGTCCATTCGCAGGCCGCCGGTGCCACGCCGGAATGGCCCAGCCTGACACACTGGAGCACGCTCCGCCGCAGGCGCGGGTGTGCGCTGTTTGCAGGGTCGAGGGCACTTACCGGGTATTCGATACAGCGTGCGTTCACCGTGCGACAAGCCGCCAGCGTGGCGCGCGCACATGCCTCGTGTTCGGGTGGCCCGTCATGCCGCCACGGCACGAATACCGTGTCGCCGGAACCGACCGGCAGCCATTCGGCCAATGCCTTTTCGTGCTGCACCGCGGTGTCGGCGGTCATCGGGAACCGCAGGGAGTGATGGGGAAAGCCGGAAGGCCGGCGTACGGTGGAAGCACCGCCCGATGTGTCGGCCGGCCGGGCGTCCACCTCGATGAGCAACACAGGATGACCGTGCCGCGCCAGGCTTTCCACCGTGGCGCCCAGTACCCACCAGGCATCTCCCGGGGACACCAGGACGATGCGACTCGAAGCGGTCGCCAGTTGTTCGGGTGTGGTCAGGTGCCAGCGATGGTCTGATGGGCCGTCCTGCGGTGAAGCCCATGCCGAACAGGGAGTGCGGCTCGTGGCAGCAGTCCGCGCGCGCGGTTTGTGTTGGGCGATCACAGCATCCATGACGTCTCTTTCTTTTTCGGTTACAGCCGACAGGTCACCATGCCGAAAAATAAGAGCGCCCACCTGGCAGGCGTGTCAGCCAGAAGCTGACAGTAGTGTGGGAACGCTGCGTCGAAAGCCGGCAGGCCTCAGCCCTTGAACACCCGGCGCGCGCGCACGCCGATCTGCAGCAGACGCAGGTAACCGTGCGGCAGCGCTGCCTGGTCGTGCGTCAGTGATTCGCGGATTTCGGAAGCCTGCGCCTGCAGGCGCGGCTGTTTCAGTACCTTGCCTTCGCTGTCGCGCAGTACCGCCACATCGGGTGTCTCGATCCGCTGGCCGTTTTGCACCACGACGGCGGTTTCGCCACTCGCCAGGCGTACGAAGCTGCCCGGCGGAAACCGGCCGATGGCCCGTTGCAGCGCATGGCCGATGGTTGCCAGGTAACCACCGTCCCGGGCATCGACCAGCAGGCCGACCGAGTCGCTGGCCGTGCGGCCGCTACGGTTGGCGCGCGGGCTGATCATGGCCGCATAGCGGTCGATGGCGGCCAGGATGTGCGGGAGTTGCAGTGGCTGGGCCAGGCTGCTCCAGGCCGGAGAACGGTTGCTCCCGTCGGACTCCACGTGGTGATGCTGCACCAGTTGCAGCCACATGCCGTCGAACACACCCAGCCGGCGCAGCAGCAGTGCGCCTTCTTCGGTGTGACGATTGACGATGGCGCGCTGCACAGGGTTCAGCTTTTCGGCCTGGAGGGCCAGCTCGTCCTGCAACTGGGTCATGGCGATGTTCATCGTCATGGCTGCGCGTACCAGAGCATCCCGCTCGGGAGGGTCCAGGCGCAATTCGACCGCGACCATATGGCACAGCGTTGCGCAGACCAGCGCGTGCGAGGCGCTGTAGCCGACCGAAGACGTGGAAGCCAGCTGGAAAAGCAGGTACAAGGCCGTGTCGCCGTCCTGTCGCACGAGGGTCTGCATCCACTGGTCGTACTGCAGGATCTTGTGCGGAAACTCATGCGCCGCCTGCGGATGCGCCAGCACCATCGACAGCCCGCTTTCGAGGTCTGACCAAAGGCCGAGCAGGTCTTCGCTGCCGCCCTCGTGGGGCAGCGGAATCGCGTTGGGGAGCTGGACGATGGACGTCGGCATGGGCGACGGTGAAGGGCGATCTACAGGCGTCGGCCGTGGGCGCTCAGTCGCGGAAATTGTTGAAGGAAAGCGGCACGTCGGTCACGTCCTTCTTCAGCAGGGCCATGGCGGCTTGGAGATCATCGCGCTTGGCGCCGGTGATACGCACCGAATCGCCCTGGATGGACGCCTGGACCTTCATCTTGCTGTCCTTGATCAGGCGCTGGATCTTCTTGGCCAGCTCGCTCTCGATGCCGTTGCGCACCTTGATCACGATCTTGACCTTGTCGCCGCCGATCTTCTCGACCTTTCCCTTGTCCAGGAAACGAACGTCGACGTTGCGTTTGGTGAGTTTGTTGCGCAGCAGGTCTTCGACCTGGTCAAGTTGAAAGTCGGCATCGCCGAACAAGGTGATTTCCTTTTCTTTCAACTCGATGGCGGCAGAGGTGCCCTTGAAATCGAAGCGCGTGCCGATTTCCTTGGCGGCGTTGTCTACCGCGTTGCGGACCTCGACCAGATCGGCTTCGCAAACGGCATCAAAAGAAGGCATGAAATCTCCAAAACTCAAAATACGGGAACGGGGTTTACAGCAAACCCGAATGCACTGGATGTTATTCCAGAAATAACACCGTTCCCGCTCTGGCGAAGCCGGCGATACCTACGGTGCGGGTGAGAAAATCAGGCGATGCAAACAGAGCGCAATGTCCCCCTGCAGGGATACAACACCTTCGGCATCGTCGCCCGGGCCCACCGGCTGGTGCGGGTCGCTTCCGAAGCCGACGTGAGGGCGGTGCTGGCCGATCCCGAATTGGCCGGTGCGTCCAAGTTCGTGCTGGGCGGCGGCAGCAACATCGTGCTGACCGGCGATGTGCGGCCGGTGGTGCTCAAGGTCGAGGTGCCCGGCCATCGTCTGGTCGAGGAAACCGAAAAGGCATGGATCGTAGAGGCGGGAGCGGGCGAGAACTGGCATGCGGTGGTGGCCTGGACGCTGTCGCAGGGCTTCGCGGGCCTGGAAAACCTGGCCATGATCCCCGGAACGGTGGGTGCGTCGCCGGTGCAGAACATCGGTGCCTACGGTGTCGAACTGCAGGACCGCTTCCATTCTCTGGACGCCATCGACCTGGTCACCGGAAACGTCTTTTCGTTGGACGCCGCGCAATGTGCCTTCGGTTACCGCGACTCTGTGTTCAAACACACCGCCGCCGCGCCGGGCGACTTCGGTCTGGCCGGTCGGGCACTCATATTGCGGGTGCGTTTTCTGTTGCCGAAGCCCTGGAAACCCGTGCTGGGTTACCTCGACCTGGAGCGGCGGCGAGTGGAAGAGGGCGTCGATCAACCCACGCCGCAGCAGGTGTTCGAGTGGGTGTGCGACATCCGCCGTGCCAAGCTGCCGGATCCCAAGGTCGTGGGAAACGCCGGCAGCTTTTTCAAGAACCCCACCGTGTCGCCCGAGCAGTGTGCCGACATCATCGCGCGTGAGCCGCGCATCGTGCATTACCCGATGGCAGACGGCAGCATCAAGCTGGCGGCCGGCTGGCTGATCGACGCCTGCGGCTGGAAGGGCAAGTCGGTCGGCAACGCCGGCGTGTATGAAAAGCAGGCGCTGGTGCTGGTCAACCGTGGCGGAGCCGACCCGGCCAGTGCCGCCACGGGCGGCGAGGTAATGACGCTTGCCAAGGCCATCCAGACCAGCGTCTACGAACGTTTCGGCATCCGGCTGGAGCCGGAGCCGGTGGTCGTCTGAGCGAGGACGTCTCCCGCTACGGTCAGCTTCTTGCCATTTGCTTGAGGCGTACCAACACGGCGCGTGCCAGATCCGAGTGATCGAGCAACACCGACATGTCGTTGCCGTGCCGCCGGATGAAGGCATGTCCTTCGACTGCGATCGTGCCGGTTCTGTAGAAGGTCGCCAGGTCATTCATCAATTGCGTGCGGTTGGCGGAGTCCATGGTTTCCAGGCGCTGCATCAACTCGAAGCGGCTAAGCACCCGCACTTCCGCAGGCGGCGGTTGTTGACCGGCACGGGCCTCGTCGGGCTCACCCCACATCCGACAATTCTCCCGGTAGATGTATTCCAGCATCTCGGGCATGCAGGCACGCAACTGCGCCAGAGTGGACGCTGGCAGGAAACCGCTCGCTTCCATTTCGTTGATGGTCTTGCGCAGGTCTTCGCCGATGCTTTTCAGGCCGCCGCCCCGTAACAACCTGCCGAACCGATGGTTGATCGGCACGATCTCCGCCTGGGCCTCGGGCGTGGACAGCCTGCGGACCAACCATTCTCCGTCGATGCACGCCGACAGCAGACGGCATGACCAGGGTAGCCTCAACCGCGCCGGGTCGGCTTCGGCGCCACGATTGCTGTAGGTCAGCTGTACATAGTCGCGCACACGCTCTGCGCTCTTCCGCGCGACTCGTGCGTGAGACATGTCGATTTCGCCCCGAAGCAGCAGGTTTTCGATGAGGCACGGCATGATCTGGGCCTTCAACCCGGGCGAAATTTCCTCGTGAAAACTGATGCGGTTGAAGAGCATGCTCAGGTTTACGGCGACGGCCTGGGCCGGCACGGTACCGGTTCCCAGTTTCTTGAACATCGTGATGGTGGATTCGATGTGCTTCCGGGTTTCGGGACTGTCGAACAGGCTTTCGACCTTTGCCTGTACCGCGTCGGCCCGCAGTTCTGGCGCTGCGGCCGGCACGCCCAGACGGTCTTGCATGCGGGCGGCGAAGCCAGGATCGGAACTCTGAAGAATGGTTATCGCGGCTTCTATGGCGCCCATCAGCGCCCGACGCTCCTGCAGTTCTGTCACCTTGCCGATGACAGGCAACAGGGAAGCGAGGTCGAGGCGGCCTTCGATGATCGATTCGATCCAGTCGTTTGATTGCAGCATCTCCCGAACGGCAGAGATTCCGAAGCGGGGCGGTTCCTGCTTCAGGTGCAGTGCCTGGTGCAGGTCGGCGGTCAGGGCTTGGGCTTCGCCGGGTTTGCAGGTCTTGATGCGGTGGATCAATTGCGCGATGGCCGGGAGCTTGGCGTGGTCCGCGGATGCGGATGCGGATGCGGATGCGGATGTCGCCCCGGTCGCCCTGGACGAAGTCGCGGCCTTTGCCGCTTTGCCAGCGCCATCGTTGCGGGCGACGGATGTGCTTGCGAAATAATTGCGGATGCGCTCCAGCCTGCTCTTGCCGGTCGATTGCCTGCGGGTATCCGTTTCGGCCAGGGTGTTCAGCAGTGGATTGACTGCCGGTGGGTTGCCGTGCCGATCAAGGGGGCGGGTGTCCGGCTGTGTGGGGTTGTCGGCGGTACCGTCGGCATGGCGGCCGCCGGTCAAGGGAGTGCGCGCTGAAAATCGAGTGAACATGGAAAATCCGTAAAGAAGAACCATGCAACTTAAGGTGAGCGTGTATCGGCGGATCCGTCCCGAACGAAACGGCGTCCCGCTTGCCGAACGGCCCGGGGCGAACCGGGCCGCCCGCGCCGGGGATCAGCTTTCGCGCCGCAACGCAGGGAACAGGATCACGTCGCGGATGCTGGCCGCGTCAGTCAGCAACATCATGAGCCGGTCGATGCCGATGCCGCATCCGCCGGTGGGTGGCATGCCGTATTCGAGGGCGCGCAGGAAGTCGTGATCGAAATACATGGCCTCGTCGTCGCCGCTGTCCTTGGCGGTGACTTGCGCCTGGAAACGCGCGGCCTGGTCTTCGGCATCGTTCAGCTCGGAGAAGCCGTTGCCGAACTCACGGCCGGTGATGTAAAGCTCGAATCGCTCGGTGACTTCGGGGCGCTCGTCGTTGGCACGGGCCAGCGGGCTGATCTCGGTCGGGTGCTCCATGATGAACGTCGGCTGCCAGAGCTTCTCTTCCACGGTTTCCTCGAAGTACAGCACCTGCAGACCCGCAAGCGTGCGACCCGAAAGGCGGTTCTTTTCTTCGCTCAGGCCGAGCTTGCGAACCGCGGCCGTCAGCCAGGCGGCATCGTCGACGTTGGCTTCGGTCGCTTCGGTGTACTTGAGGATCGCTTCACGGATGGTCAGGCGCTCGAAGGGTTGCGACAGGTCGACCGGCTTGCCGCCGTAGCTGATCTGAAGCGAGCCGCAGGCCTTCTGCGCCGCATCGCGCACCAGGGCTTCGGTGAAGTCCATCAGGTCGCGGTAGTTCCAGTAGGCCGCGTAGAACTCCATCATGGTGAACTCGGGGTTGTGCCGGACCGAGATGCCTTCGTTGCGGAAGTTGCGGTTGATCTCGAATACCCGTTCGAAGCCACCCACGACCAGGCGCTTGAGGTACAGCTCGGGCGCGATGCGCAGGAACATCTGCTGGTCGAGCGCGTTGTGGTGTGTTTCGAATGGCTTGGCGTTGGCACCGCCCGGAATGGGGTGCAGCATGGGCGTTTCGACTTCGAGGAAGTCGTGCGCCACCATGAACTCGCGCAGGGCGCTGACCGCCTTGCTCCGGGCCACGAAACGGGTGCGGGCCGCCTCGTCCATGATCAGGTCGACGTAACGCTGACGGTACTTGGTTTCCTGGTCGGCCATGCCGTGGAACTTGTCGGGGAGCGGACGAAGGCTCTTGGTGAGCATGCGCAGTTCGGTCACCTTGATCGACAGTTCGCCGGTCTTGGTCTTGAACAGCGTGCCGACGGCGCCGAGGATGTCGCCGAGGTCGGTCTTCTTGAAATCGGCATAGGCCTGCTCACCGAGCGCGTCGCGGGTGACATACAGCTGGATGCGGCCCGTGGCGTCCTGCAGGGTGGCGAAGCTGGCCTTGCCCATCACCCGTTTCAGCATCATGCGGCCGGCCACGCTGGCTTGTACCGGCTGGGCTTCGAGCGCCTCGGCGTCGGTGACGCCATGCGCGGTCTGGAGGGCTGCGGCGCGGTCGGCCGGCTTGAAGTCATTGGGGAAGGTGACCCCGCCGCCGGCCGCATGGTTGGCGCGCAGCGTGCGCAGCTTTTCGCGGCGTTCGGCGATGAGCTGGTTTTCGTCCTGTGCGGGAGCGGCGGCTTGCGGTGCGGTGTTTTCGGACATGTAGGGGCGCGAGGCTTGTCGAATGATGAGGGGTCCCCGGATGGGACAGCCCCCGATTCTAAATTGCCTTGACGCGCGGCCCGACGGTCCTATGCAACGCCGTTGCGGGCGAGGATGTCACCCACCAGTTCCAGTCGCACCACCGGGTTTTCGAGTGCCATGAGCCGGTGCTTGAGTTCGGTCTGCAACGGCAGCAGTTCACACCAGCGGTTGGCCACCCATCCGCAGTCGTTCAGCCGGTACGGTGGAGACAGTGGCAGGGGAGGCGCTTCGGGCACGTCGATGCGTTGCTGCAGCGTCTCGATCAGCTGCATGAGCGCTTCGGCATCGGGCCGGAGATCGTCCGGCACCTCGACAGGAATGTCGTCGGCGATGGGCCGTGCATCCGCCAGCCATAGGCCGTGGCGCAGCTGTTCACGACGCTCGATGCGAAACCGGTGGGTACCGGTGCACTGCACCATCACGAGCCCGGGTTGCAGGCTTTCGAAGCTGTCGATGCGGGCAAGGGTGCCGACGTCGTGGAAGACCTCGCGGGCGCCTCCTGCCTGGCGTACCTCGTTGCCGGCGATCAGCGCGACCACGCCGAAAGCAGTGCCTTCGTTGTGACAGCGGCGGACCATGTCGAGATAGCGCACCTCGAAAATCCGCAGCGGCAGCAGCCCGCCCGGAAAGAGCACGGTGGACAGCGGAAAAATGGGAAGGGCCTGAAGGCTATGTTCGGTCTGCATGGTGGCTCGCGATGGCCGACTATCATCCCACGGCCGCCGCCACCCGGCGCGTGCCCACCCTGCCATTCCGGATGTATTCATGCTGCTGTACCAGATCGTTTCCTTTTTGCTGGACGCCCTCGTGTCTGTCGTTGGTGGTGCCTGCCTGGTTCGCCTCACCATGCAACGCCAGCGTGTGCCTTTCAGCAACCCGGTCGGGCGCCTTGTCATGGCCCTTACCGACTGGATCGTGCTGAAACTGCGGCGCGTGGTGCCATCCATTGCGGGCTGGGACACTGCCAGCCTGCTTTCGGCCTACCTGCTGGTTCTGGTCAAGCTGCTTCTGCTGTGGGCGCTGCTCGGCGCCCGTTCGAACCCAGCCATATTGGCTGTGATCGCCGTGTTCGGGGTGGCGCAACTGGCGATCTCGGTCTTTACCGCCTTGCTGGTCATCTACGCGATCCTGAGCTGGGTGCAGCCGCATTCGCCGGTGATGCCGGTGATAGACCGGCTGTGCTCACCCTTGCTGACACCTCTGCGCCGTGCCTTGCCGCAGATCGGCGGATTCGACCTGTCGCCGCTGGTGCTGCTGCTGATCCTGCAGGTGGTGGGCATGCTGCTGGGCGCTCTGCAGGGCGAAGTGCTGGGTTGGTTCTAAGCTGGATCGGCAATAAAAAAAGCGGCTGCCGCATGACGGCGCCGCATTTTGCGAAAGCAGGTATCGGTCAGTCCACTGCGTCGGCCGGCTGGCGCTGCAGCATGGCCAGCGAACTGGCGATGGTCTTGCGCAGCTGGCGGCGGTCGCAGATGAAGTCGACGGCACCCTTGGTCTGCAAGAACTCGGCGCGCTGGAAGCCTTCCGGCAGAGTCACCCGCACGGTGGACTCGATCACCCGCGGGCCGGCGAAACCGATCAGCGCGCGAGGTTCGGCGATGACGATGTCGCCCACGAACGCAAAACCGGCCGACACGCCGCCCATGGTCGGGTCGGTCAGCACGCTGATGTAGGGCAGGCCTTTCTTGGCGAGGCGGGTCAGGGCGGCATTGGTCTTGGCCATCTGCATCAGCGACAGCAAACCTTCCTGCATGCGTGCGCCGCCGGTGGCGGTGAAGCAGATGAAAGGCACCTTCTGTTCGATGGCGGTTTCGACGCCGCGCACAAACCGCTCGCCTACGACGCTGCCCATCGAGCCGCCCATGAAGTCGAATTCGAACGCGGCAACCACCACGTTGACGCTGTGGACAGCGCCGCCCATGACGATCAGGGCGTCGGTTTCGCCGGTGTTTTCAAGGGCTTCCTTCAGGCGCTCGGTGTAGCGGCGGCTGTCCTTGAACTTGAGCGCGTCGACCGGAAGCACTTCCTGGCCGAGTTCATAACGGCCTTCCGGGTCCAGGAAGGCATCGAGACGGGCCCGGGCGCCGATGCGATGATGGTGGCCGCAGGTCGGGCAGACGTTCTGGTTGTGTTCCAGGTCTGTCTTGTAGAGCACCGTTTCGCAGCTTGGGCACTTGATCCACAGGCCTTCGGGGACCTGGCGACGCTCGTTGGGGTCGGTCTTGGCGATCTTCGGGGGTAGCAGTTTTTCGAGCCAGCTCATGGTCGGTTCTCCGGTGGGGCCGAACAGGAACGGCCCAGAATGAGACAAGGGTTGCGCCCGCGAGACGCAACCGAATGTGCGGATTTTACGTGTCCAGCGCCTGCCGGATGCCAGCCAGGAATTCCCGGGCCACCGGAACCACCCTTTCACGGGCCTGCCCGTCGATCAGCTGGATCAGCCGGCTACCGATGACAACCGCATCGGCAACCCTTCCGACAGCCTTGGCGGTCGCCGCGTCGCGGATCCCGAAGCCCACGCCGACCGGAATGGACACATGCTGCCTGATGCGCGGCAGCATGGCTTCGACCGCCCCGGTATCGAGGTGGCCTGCGCCGGTCACGCCCTTCAGCGAAACGTAATACACATAACCGGTGGCGAGTCGCGCGACCTGTTCCATGCGTTCGTCCGAACTGGTCGGGGCCAGCAGGAAGATCAGGTCCATCTGCTGGGCACGCAGCTGGGCTGCGAAGTCGGCGGCCTCTTCGGGCGGATAGTCGACGATGAGAACGCCGTCGACCCCGGCGGCCGCGGCGTCACGCACGAAGCTGCCCGCGCCGTGTTTGCCGTTGTAGCGCTCGACCGGGTTGGCATAACCCATCAGCACGATGGGCGTGATGTCGTTCCGGGTGCGGAAGGCCTTCACCATTTCGAGCACCTGAACCGTGCCGATGCCCATTGCAAGCGCTTTTTCCCCGGCCTGCTGGATCACCGGGCCGTCGGCCATGGGGTCGGAAAACGGTACGCCCAGTTCGATGACGTCGCAGCCGGCGTCGACCATGCCGTGCAGCAGTTCGGGCGTGATGTCGGCATAGGGAAAGCCTGCGGTGACGTAGGGAATGAGCGCCTTGCGGCCCTCGGTCTTCAGCTTTTCGAAGGTGGCGGCGATGCGGCTCATGCTTGTGTTCCCACGCCCTTGGCGCCAGATGTTTCGGCGGCTTCGGCACCCTTGACGACGTGGCCGCGCATGGAGGGGCGGTCGTAGAAGTCTTCACCGGACAGGTCGGCGACCGTGCCGATGTCCTTGTCGCCGCGGCCGGAGAGGTTGACCAGGATGGATTGGTCCGGCCGCATGGTGGCCGCGAGTTTCATGGCGTGGGCGACGGCGTGGCTGGATTCCAGCGCAGGGATGATGCCCTCGGTGCGGCACAGGTGGTGGAAGGCCGACAGCGCTTCGCTGTCGGTGCAGCCGACATATTCGGCACGGCCGATGTCGGAGAGGTAGGCGTGTTCGGGGCCGACGCCCGGATAGTCCAGCCCGGCGCTGATGCTGTGGGTCTCGATGACCTGGCCGTCGTCGCTCTGCAGCAGGTAGGTGCGGTTGCCGTGCAGCACGCCCGGGCTGCCGCGCTGGATGCTGGCCGAATGTTTGCCGCTGTCCAGTCCTTCTCCAGCTGCCTCGACGCCGATCAGCCGGGTTTTTTCATGCGGGATATAGGGGTGGAAGATGCCCATCGCGTTGCTGCCGCCGCCCACGCAGGCGACCACCACGTCGGGCTGGCCGCCGTCAAGAAACTGCGGCATCTGCACCAGGCATTCGTTGCCGATGACGCTCTGGAAGTCGCGCACCATCATCGGGTACGGGTGCGGGCCCGCCACGGTGCCGATGATGTAGAAGGTGTTCTCGACGTTGGTGACCCAGTCGCGCATGGCTTCGTTGAGCGCGTCCTTCAGGGTCTTGCTGCCCGAATCGACCGGCACCACCGTGGCGCCCAGCAGTTTCATGCGGTACACGTTGGGGCTTTGGCGCTTGACGTCCTGGCTGCCCATGTAGATGACGCATTCCAGCCCGTATCGGGCGCAGATGGTGGCCGTGGCCACTCCGTGCTGGCCGGCACCGGTCTCGGCAATGATCCGCGGCTTGCCCATGCGCCTTGCGAGCATGGCCTGGCCGATCACGTTGTTGATCTTGTGGGCGCCGGTGTGGTTCAGGTCTTCCCGCTTCAGGTAGATCTGGGCACCGCCGATTTCACGGCTGGTGCGTGCCGCGTGATAGATCGGCGAAGGCCGGCCTACGAAGTGCGCCAACTCGTAGCGGAATTCCTCAAGGAATGCCGGGTCGTGCTGGTATTTGGCGTAGGCCTCGCGCAGTTCGCGGATGGCATGGGTCAGCGTTTCGCTGGCGAAGGTGCCGCCATAGATGCCGAAATGGCCGTTGGCATCGGGCTGCTGGTAGCTGGTGTTGGACATGGAAACCTCGGTCTGGAGCCGACCGGGCACGGGGCCGCGGTCGGATCAGGAAGATGAAAGTGGAAACCGGGCGTCCGACTGGCGGACGGCCTCGATGAACTGGCGGATCTTGCCGGCGTCCTTGATGCCCTTGGACATTTCGACACCGGAGCTCACGTCTACCGCGAGCGACTTACCGCGTGGTCGCAGCGCCGCGATGCCTTCGCCCACGTTTGCAGGCGTGAGTCCACCACTCAAGACGAGGTGAGCGTCGACGCTTGGAGGAAGAAGTGACCAATCGAATGTCTTTCCGCCGCCGCCATAACCCTCGACATGGGCATCGAGTAGCAGGCCACGGGCCTGGGCGAAATCGGCAGCGTATTTTACGAGGTCGGGCGGCACGGCTCCAACGCCCAGCGGCACACGGGCAGCGCGGAGGTAGGGAATTCGGCCGTTCTGCGAAGCCTGGAAGCAATGGTCCGGGGTTTCGTCACCGTGGAACTGCAGTACGGCGCCCGGCACCTGATCCACCGCGGCAGCGACATCCTCGGCCGGCGCATTGACGAACAGCAGCACCGGCGTGACGAAAGGCGGCAAGCGCCGCGACAACTCGGCGGCCCGCTGTGCCGTGACATGGCGGGGACTCTTCGGGTACATCACGAAGCCGACTGCATCGGCGCCAGCCTCGATGACCGCATCAAGGTCTTGTTCGCGAGTCAGGCCGCAGATTTTTATGCGGGTGCGTTGAGTGGAAGACACGGGATTCATGGAATCCAATCATAGGCGGCGGTGCGCGTCGGCAAGCCCCAGCGCTCCTCGTATACCGGACCCAGGAAATACAGGCCGTCGGGCGAGAAGGTGGGCGCGGCGGCATCGCGCGAGCGGGCGGCGATCACCTCGCGGATCCAGTCGGCAGGTTGCGCCCCCTGGCCGACCGCGACGAGGCATCCCATGATGTTGCGCACCATGTGGTGGAGGAATGCGTTGCCCTCGAAGTCGAAGCGCCAGTAGGCCGACTGCCCGTCGGGCGCGACACGCCGGCTGATGTCGAGCCGGCGCAGGGTCTTGATGGGCGACTTGGCCTGGCACGAGGACGCCCGAAACGAACTGAAATCATGTTCGCCGAGCAGCAGTAGCGAAGCGGCCGACATCGAACGGCCGTCGAGCGGTCGAAACGACCAGCCGACACGGCCGGACTCGATCGACGGGCGCACCGGCGATTCGAGCAGCACGTAGGCGTACCGACGCCCGGTGGCGACGAATCGTGCATGGAATTCCTCGGGCACCGGTCGTGCCCACTGCACCGCTATGTCCGCGGGCAGGAAGCGGTTGGTACCCCGCACCCAGGAGCTTTCTGGGCGTTCGATGTCGGTGTCGAAATGCACCACCTGCATGAGGCCGTGCACGCCGGCATCGGTGCGGCCGGCACAGATGGTCGTGATCGGAACCGTGGCGAAGCTGGCCAGGGCAGCTTCGAGCTTGTCCTGGACGGTCAGGCCCGAACGCTGGCTCTGCCAGCCCTGGTAGGGCCGGCCGTCATAGGCGACGCCGAGGGCGATCCTCAAGACCGGATACCCGGTTTCACTGGAGCGACGAAAGCATGCGTTCGGCACGCTCGCGCACGCTGCCGCCGGCTTCGGAAATGACTTCCTCTATCAGGTGGCGGGCGCCGTCCACGTCGCCGATGGCGTTGAACTCTTCGGCCAGCGCCAGCTTGGTTGCCAGCGCGTCGTCGGGCGCGACATCGGGAAGGTCCATGTCGGGCAACGGTTCTTCGACGGCCGGTGCCTCGAAGCTTGGCGGAGCGACTGGAGTGACAGGAGCAGCCGGTGCACGCGCCGGAGTTTGGGGCGCTGCCACCGGATCGGCATCGTCGTCCTGGTCCAGGTCCAGCGAGAAGCTGCTCAGGTCCAGGGAAGGCATCGGTTCGGCATCGTTTGCCGGAGCAGGCGTGTCGAAGTCGAGGTCATCGTCGAGATTGAAGTCCAGGCCGAAGTCTGGTTCGTCATTGCTCGAGGGAGCCTGTGTGGGCGCCGGGGGCGGCGGTGCGGCGGCGTCTGGCGTGAACGCACCGAAATCGAGGTCGAGCGACGGCGGCAGTTCGGCAGGCGCCTGCGGGGCGGGTGCGGCAGCGGGTTCGTCAAAATCGAAGTCCAGGTCGATGTCGGGCGTTTCTTCGACCGCGGGTTCCGGTTCGGCGTCGACAGCGGTTTCCACGGCGGCAGGGGGCTCGGCGGCCAGTGCGGCGACGGCGGCCGCACTGATGCTGGCGGCAGCGCCGATGCCGGCACCGGCGCTGCGGAACAGTGCGTTGGTCGGATCGAGCTCTTCACCCAGTGCCTGAATACGTTCCCAGTCGGTACCGACCCCGCCGGTCAGGCGATGCGCTTGTCCGGCCAGGGCGTTGAAGGCGGCGACATCCTTGCGCTTGGCATAGATCTCGGCCAGCTTGGCGTGCAGGGCGGTGCGTTCGGGATGGTTGCGCAAGGCATCTTTCAGGATGTCTTCTGCCTGCAGATCGCGGCCATAGGCCAGGTAGACATCGGCCTCGGCCACCGGATCGACTTCGCCGCCGGCATCCAGCTGGCTCGGGGAGTAAGAGGTCGCAAGCGTGGACGGCCCGCCGTCCCGTGTATTGACGTGTTCGCCCCGGGAGTCGGCGAAGAACGATTCCGGGTTTTTCTTTGCAGCGAACCCTGCGTCGCTGGAAATACCGCGGCGGCGACGCACGACCCGATAGGAAACGAGGGCTACGACCAGGGCCACCAGCAACCCGACTATGCCCAGCACCTTCGGGTCGCCTAGCGGGCTGTCGTCGAGGAAGGACGCGCTGGATTCCGGCACAGGAACCGGCGCCTTGACGGGCACGGCGGGTTTCGGAGCAGCCGCTTCTGGTGGTGGCGGCGGCGGTGGCTCGGGGGTGGGGGTGGGAGCGGGCTCGGGCGCCGCTGGTGCCGCCGCCTCGGGCGCCGGCGCCGGCGAGGCTGCAGGCGGCGTCGTCACAGGTGCGGCCGGCGTGGCGCTGCTGCCGGTGGTGGTTCCCAGCCGGTTGAGTTCGTCCACGTTGCGGGACAACTCGGCCAGGCGTTGTTTGCTGTCGGCTTCCTGCTTGGCGCGCGCCAGGCGCTCGGCTTCAGCGGCGGCCTGTGTGTTAGCCGCACCCTTGGAGAGGGTCAGCCGGTCAGGTGCGGCGGCATTGGGGCGTCGATCTTCCACCTGGGTCTGGACGCTTCCGCTGGCCTGTCGCTGCGGTGCGGCGCTTGCGACGGAAGGCGCTCCGGCGGCGAGGCGACGGCGGAATTCGTTGAAGTCTCGGCTTTGCGCGATGACGATCTGCCGTGCTTCGGGCGCGGGTGTGGCAGCGGCGTCGGTTTCGGACGGGACGTTCAGCACCGCGCCAGAACGCAGGCGGTTGACGTTGCCGTTGATGAAGGCGTCGGGATTGGCCTGCAGCATGGCGACCAGCATCTGGTCGAGCGATACGTTGGGCGACTTGGTGCGTGCGGCAATACCGCCGGCGGTGTCGCCAGGGCGGACCGTCGTCTGGCCCGCGGCCGGCGCCGGAGAGGTGGCGCGCGGTCGCGGCTGAGGGACCGGTCGCGGGGCGGCCGGTGGCGGACGAGGTGCGATCACCGGAGCCGGGGCAGGCGTCGGAACAGGCGTCGACGAGATGGCCGGCGCCGGTGGAGGTGCGGCAGCGATCTGCGGTGCCAGCGGTGCCGTCGGCTGGTTGCGCTGGGCGGATGGTGGCGGGTCGAGCAGCAGGGTGTAATTGCGTGACAGGCGACCACCTGCCCAGCTCGCCTCGAGCAGGACTTCCACGAAGGGTTCGTTTGCCGGGCGGTTGCCGGCGATACGCACTACGGCCTGGTTGCCACCGCGACGCTCGACCGTGACCTGCATGCCGGCCAGGGCCGCGCTGTATTCGATGCCCGCTGCCTGGAACGCCGCAGGCGATGCACTCTGCACGGTGAGCGATGCAGCCTCTGACGGAGTGAGGTCGGATACCTGGATCTGCGCCCGCAACGGTTCGCCCAGATTCGACTGGACAGTCATGCCGCCAAGCGTAAGGGCCTGTGCCTGGCCAGCCGTCAGGGCACCCATCAATATCAGGGCGCCTGCGGCGGCGGTTCGTCCGGCAATGCCGCCAGATTCCTCAGCGGTGCGATTCATTATTCTCATCAGGCATCGTCAAATCTGACGTTAGTCGGGCGCTGGGCACCATAGCATCATTGCCCTCGTAGTGACAAGACAACGGCCTGGCCGTGGCCAGGGCAGGTACCGGCGGTGCGCCGACCCTGACCGAGCCGTTGTGATGTGGCAACGGCCCTGCGGCCAGGCGCTGCTGTTCAGCGTGCCAGCAGGATGCGCAGCATGCGGCGCAGCGGTTCTGCCGCGCCCCACAGAAGCTGGTCGCCGATGACGAACGCCGACAGGTATTCGCCACCCATGTTCAGCTTGCGTACGCGGCCCACGCCAACTTCGAGTCCGCCGGTGATGGCGGCGGGCGTGAGTTCCTTCACCGTGACGGCGCGGTCGTTCGGCACCCACTTCACCCAGGGGTTGCCTGCCTTGATGATGGCTTCGATCTCGGCCAGCGGCAGGTCCTTCTTGAGCTTCAGCGTCAGTGCCAGGCTGTGGCAGCGCATGGCGCCGATACGCACGCACAGGCCGTCGACCGGGATCACGTTTTCCGTGTCGAGGATCTTGTTCACCTCGGCCTGGCCCTTCCACTCTTCCTTCGACTGGCCGTTATCCAGCTGTGCGTCGATCCAGGGGATCAGGCCGCCGGCCAGCGGGGCACCGAAGAATTCGGTCGGCACGTCGTTGCGGATGGTGGCTGCCACCTTGCGGTCGATGTCGAGAATGGCGGAGGAGGGCGTCAGCAGTTCTTCGGAGACCGCGTCATGCACCACACCCATGCCCTTGAGCAGTTCACGCATGTGATTGGCGCCGCCGCCAGACGCTGCCTGGTAGGTCATGGAGCTGACCCACTCGACCAGGCCCTCCTTGAACAGGCCGCCGACGCCCATCAGCAGGATGGAGTTGGTGCAGTTTCCGCCGATGTAGTTCTTGACGCCCTTGTCGAGCGCGCGCTGGATCACGTCGTCATTGACCGGGTCGAGCACGATGACCGCATCGTCCTTCATGCGCAGCGTGGAGGCGGCGTCGATCCAGTAGCCGGTCCAGCCGGCGGCGCGCAGCTTGGGGAAGATGTCGGTGGTGTAGTCGCCGCCTTGCGCGGTGATGACGATGTCGCACTTCTTGAGTGCCTCGATGTCATGGGCGTCCTGCAGCGTGGTGTGCGCCTTGGCCTGCGCCGGGGCCTTGCCGCCGGCGTTCGAGGTGGAGAAGAACACCGGCTCGATGACGTCGAAATCACCTTCTGCCTGCATGCGATCGATCAGCACCGAGCCGACCATGCCGCGCCAACCGACCAGACCTACCAACTTGCTCATTTTCGAAAACCCTCAGTGAAGAAACCGGTGAAAAAAGATCCGACCGGACTGAATTCGCCTGGCTCGTCTTGGCCAGGGAGGGCGCACGACGAACCAGGCTGGATCAGCCCTTAATGGTCGTGGTTTTGGTGGAGATTGCGCGCCGGGCCACGCCGGCCATGACGGCGGGGGCGGTGTTCAGGGGGAACGGGCGAGCGGCAAACATGGTCGCGGATTATAGGGGAATGCAATTGGCCGCCGGCGTCGCGTTCCCGCGTCACAAGTCAGGTTTCGTCAGGTGACGAGGTTTTATAGTGCCGCCTGGATTTTTCCGCTGCCCACCCGTTCAGGTTCCATGTCATGCCCGCATCAGCCGGCTCCTTGTTAATGCCCGTCTTCCAGGACGACCTTGCCCATCTCCGCGACCTGCTGGACAACAACAGCGACTGGATCTGGGAAGTCGACGCCCAGGGGCGCTACACCTATTGCTCCGGCATGGTCATGGCCTTGCTGGGGCGCCCGCCCGAAGAGGTGCTCGGCAAGACACCGTTCGATTTCATGCCGCCCGCCGAGGCGGCCCGGGTGGGACAGGCATTCGGAGCCATCGTCGCAGCGGCCCGGCCTTTCTCGGGCCTCGTCAATCGCAACCAGCGCCCTGACGGCAGCATCGTGGTGCTGGAAACCAGCGGCGTTCCGCTGTTCGACGCGGCCGGCCGGCTGCGCGGTTATCGGGGCATCGACCGCGACATCTCGGCGCTCGGCGAGCGGGTGCTGCAGCTCGAGGCTGTATACGACAGCGCCCCCGTGGCGCTTTGCACGGTGGACCGCTCGGGCACCGTCGTCATGGCCAACCAGGCAATGGGGCAACTGCTGGGCCATCCGGCCGCGGATATTCCAGGCCTGCTGATGGCCGACGTGATGCCGGTTGCCGTGGCTCGGATACAGGAAGACTTCCAGCTTGCGGATGCCAATGGCGGAACGGCGATGCCGAGCCATGAATTCGAATGGAAGGGACGCTGGTTCTACGCCACGCCGCATGTCCTGCGCGACGCCCGGGGCGAAGTGGCGGGCCTGTCGATGGCGTGGATGGACATCACCGCGCGCAAGCTGGCCGAGCAGCAACTGACCGATGCCAACGACCGCCTTGAGCTGTACGCCCGTCAGGATTACCTTACCGGCCTGTACAACCGCCGCTACCTGGATGAGCGGCTGGCGGGCGAAATCGCCCGTGCTCATCGAGATGGCCAGACCTTGTCGGTCTGCATGGTCGATGTCGATCACTTCAAGGCCTACAACGACGCTCAAGGCCACCTCGCAGGCGACGCCTGCCTGCGGACGGTGGCGCGCGCCCTGGCCCTCGAGGTGCGGCGCCCGGGTGACCTGGTCAGCCGCTATGGCGGCGAGGAATTCGTGATGGTGCTCGCTGCGACCGATGCGCGCGGGGCTGCCAAGGTGGGCGAACAGGTGCGCTCGGCAATCGAGGCATTGCGCCTGCCGCATCCGGGTGCACCGTCGGGGATCGTCACGGTCAGCCTGGGCCTGGTCAGCTGGATCCCGGACGGCAGCGGTCTTGCCGATCCGTCCGGTCTGCTGCGTGCCGCCGACCAGGCACTCTACGACGCCAAACGCGCCGGCCGCAATTGCGTCCGGGCGCGCTGAGCTCTCCGGATCAGGCCGCCAGGGCCTTCACAACCGCGTCGCCCATCTGCACGGTCGTCACCCGTGTGGTGCCTTCGCTGTAGATGTCGGCGGTGCGCAGGCCATCGGCCAGAACCTTCTGCACGGCGGCCTCGATGCGATCGGCGGCAGCTGGTTGCTGCAACGAGAAACGCAACATCATGGCCGCGCTGAGAATGGTCGCCAGCGGGTTTGCGATGCCCTTGCCGGCGATGTCGGGCGCGCTGCCGTGGCTGGGCTCGTACAGGCCCTGCTGGCGGTCGTTCAGCGAAGCCGAAGGCAGCATTCCGATGGAACCGGTCAGCATGGCCGCGGCGTCCGACAGGATGTCGCCGAACATGTTGCCCGTGACCACCACGTCAAACTTCTTGGGTTCCTTCACCAGCTGCATGGCGGCATTGTCGACGTACATGTGGTCGAGCTTGACGTCCGGATATTGCTGGCCGATTTCGGTGACGACGTCCTTCCAGAGCTGGAAGGTCTCTAGCACGTTGGCCTTGTCGACGCTGGTCACGCGGCCGCCGCGCTTTTGCGCTGCCTTGAAGGCGACATGGGCGATGCGTTCGATTTCCGGGCGGCTGTAGCGCATGGTGTCGAAGGCTTCTTCCGAACCGGGGAAGTGGCCGTCGGTCGCGACACGGCGGCCGCGCGGCTGGCCGAAGTAGATGTCGCCGGTCAGTTCCCGGATGATCAGGATGTCCAGCCCGGCGACCAGTTCGGGCTTCAGGCTCGAAGCCCCGACCAGCTGCTCGTAGCAGATTGCCGGCCGGAAGTTGGCGAACAGGCCCATGTGCTTGCGCAGCCCCAGGATGGCCTGCTCAGGGCGAAGCGGGCGGTCGAGCTTGTCGTACTTCCAGTCGCCGACGGCGCCGAAAAGCACAGCGTCGGACGCCATCGCCAGCGACAGCGTGGCTTCGGGCAGCGGATGGCCGCTGGCTTCGTAGGCCGCGCCGCCGACAGGGGCGGTTTCCATGGAGATGTCCAGGTTCAGCGCCTTCAGGACCTTTACGGCTTCCGCGATGATTTCGGGGCCGATGCCGTCACCCGGCAGGATTGCAATCTTTTGGGTCATGTCTTTTGGATCTGTACTTGCAGTTGAATCGGATGCGGCTCAGGCGCCGACCATCGTGTGGGCCAGCCACGGCTTGGTTGCCAGTCGCTCGGCCTCGAAGGCCTTGATCTTGTCCTTGTGGCGCAGCGTCAGGCCGATGTCGTCGAAGCCGTTCAGCAGGCAATAACGGCGGAAGGCGTTGACGTCGAAGGGGATCTCCTCGCCCTGCGGCTTGACGATCACCTGGCGGTCCAGATCGACCGTCAGCTGGTAGCCGGGGAAGGCCGCCACTTCATCGAACAGCTGCGCGATGGTGGCCTCGGGCAACACGATCGGCAGCAGGCCGTTCTTGAAGCTGTTGTTGAAGAAGATGTCGGCAAAGCTCGGCGCCAGGATGGCCCGGAAGCCGAACTGGTCGAGCGCCCATGGCGCATGCTCGCGGCTCGAACCGCAGCCGAAGTTCTTGCGAGCCAGCAGCACCGAAGCGCCTGCATAACGCGGCAGGTTCAGCACGAAGTCCGGGTTGGGCTTGCGCGAGGCCGGATCCTGGCCGGGTTCGCCGTGGTCGAGGTAACGCCATTCGTCGAACAGGTTGACCCCGAAGCCGGTCTTGCGGATCGACTTCAGGAACTGCTTGGGAATGATGGCGTCGGTGTCGACGTTCTCGCGGTCCATCGGCGCGACGAGACCCTTGTGTACGGTGAATTTCTGCATGTCGGTATCTCCGCGGTCAGGCGAATTGACGGATGTCGATGAAGTGGCCGTGAACGGCAGCCGCGGCTGCCATCGCCGGGCTGACCAGGTGGGTGCGGCCACCCGCGCCTTGCCGGCCCTCGAAATTGCGATTGCTGGTGGATGCGCAGCGTTCGCCCGGCTCCAGGCGGTCGGCGTTCATCGCCAGGCACATCGAGCAACCGGGCTCGCGCCATTCGAAACCGGCGGCACGGAAGATCACGTCGAGGCCCTCGCGCTCAGCCTGCTCCTTCACCAGGCCCGAACCCGGCACCACCAACGCCAGCTTGACGTTCTTGGCGACCTTCTGGCCCAGCTTCTTCACCACGGCGGCGGCTTCGCGCATGTCCTCGATGCGGCTGTTGGTGCAGGAGCCGATGAACACCTTGTCGATCAGGATGTCGTTGATCGGCTTGCCCGGCTCCAGGCCCATGTAGGTCAGGGCCCGTTCGATGGCGCCACGCTTGTTGCTGTCTTTTTCCTTGTCCGGGTCCGGCACACGGGCGTCGATGCCCAGCACCATCTCGGGCGAAGTGCCCCAGGTGACCTGCGGAACGATCTGCGAGGCGTCGAGTTCGACGACGGCGTCGAACACCGCGTCCGCATCGGAATGCAGCGTCTTCCAGTAGGCGACCGCCTGGTCCCATTCGACGCCGGTGGGCGACAGTGGACGGCCCTTCAGGTAATCGATGGTCTTCTGGTCCACCGCGACCAGGCCGGCGCGGGCGCCGCCCTCGATTGCCATGTTGCAGACGGTCATGCGGCCTTCCACGCTCAGGGCGCGGATGGCCGAACCGGCAAATTCGATGGTGTAGCCGGTGCCGCCAGCGGTGCCTATGCGGCCGATGATGGCCAGCACGATGTCCTTGGCGGTACAGCCGGCGGGCAGCCTGCCTTCGACCTTGATCAGCAGGTTCTTGGCCTTCTTTGCCAGCAGGGTCTGCGTGGCCATGACGTGCTCGACCTCGCTGGTGCCGATGCCGTGCGCCAGGGCGCCGAAAGCGCCGTGCGTGGATGTGTGGCTGTCGCCGCAGACCACGGTCATGCCGGGCAGGGTGGCGCCGTTTTCGGGGCCGATGACGTGCACGATGCCCTGGCGCTTGTGCATGAACGGGAAGAACGCCGCGGCGCCGAGGTTCTCCATGTTGTCGTTCAGGGTGGTGATCTGTTCCTTGCTGATCGGGTCGGTGATGCCGTCGTAGCCCTGTTCCCAGCCGGTCGTCGGCGTGTTGTGGTCGGCGGTGGCCACGATGGAGCTGACACGCCAGACCTTGCGGCCGGCCTGGCGCAGGCCTTCGAAAGCCTGCGGGCTGGTGACTTCATGCACCAGGTGGCGATCGATGTACAGAACGGCGGTGCCGTCTTCTTCGGTGTGGACGACGTGTTCGTCCCAGATCTTGTCGTAGAGGGTGCGGCCCATGGCGATCTTTCCTGTCGTGGTTCTTCGTGGGTAATTGGGAAGCTCAGGCAGCTGCCGGCAAGGCGGCCGCTGGCGTGGTGAGATGTTCGACCAGCATGCGCGCGGTGACGGGCAGGGCGTCGAAGTCGCGGGCGACCAGCCGCAGTTCGCGGCGGGCCCAGTCGTCCTGCAGGCTGACGCAGCGCAGTGCACCGACGCCTCGCATCAGGGCGAATGCCCGGTCGGGAAGAACACCGACACCGAGCCCGTTGTCGATCATGCGGCACATCGCGTCGAGGCCGGTGACCTGGATGCGCTGTTTGAGAGGGCGGCCGGCGCTGACCGCCGCACGTTGCATGGCGAGGCTGATGCTGCTGCCGGCGTGCAGGCCGACGATGTCGTGATCCAGCGCGTCGGCGAAACGGCATTCGCCGCGACCTGCGAGTCGGTGGCCCTGCGGCACGACGAGTACCAGCCGGTCTTCTCGGTAGGCCCGGCTCTGCAGCGAATCCGCCGCGCCGTCGGTCGAGGCGTAGTGGCACACACCGACATCGGCTGCGCCTTCACGCACGGCCTGGACGACCTCTGCGCTGAGATGTTCCTCGAGGTCGATCTTGACCTGACCGTGCCGGCTGACAAAACTGCCCAGGTCTTCCGGCAGAAACTGCACGATGGCCGAGATGTTGGCGTGGATGCGGATGTGGCCGCGAACGCCCTGCGCGTATTCGCTCAGCTCGCCCTGCATCTTCTCGAGCCCGAACAATACGGCGCGGGCGTGGTGGAGAAGGTTCTCGCCAGCCGGGGTCAGGGTGACGCCACGGCTGTGACGCGAGAGGAGGGCGGTGTCGACAGTGGCTTCGAGTTCCGCCAGGCGTTTGCTGACCGCGGATGCCGCGATGAATTCGCGCTCTGCCGCGCGCCCGATGCTGCCCAGCTCGCAGACTGCGACAAACAGCTGCAGCGAGGTGAGATCGATTCGACGGGCGAAATTGCGTTCGGAGTTTTTCATCGGGCATCGTCTTTTGCGATGATTCGACTATTTTCCCAGCAATTTTGCCGGCCGTCATCTCCGTTTGCGATGACTCGACTCGCCGCAGGCGGCGAGCGGTCATTGGTTCAACTGAAAAGGTTCTTCAGCTTGTCGGTCCAGCTTTCGCCGCTGGGCGAATGTTTGGCCCCGCCCTTTTTCAGCGAGTCTTCCAGTTCGCGCAGCAGCTTGCGCTGGTGTTCCGTCAGCTTGACCGGCGTCTCTACCGCGATGTGGCAGTAGAGGTCGCCCGGATAGCTGGCGCGCACGCCCTTGATACCCTTGCCGCGCAAGCGGAACTGCTTGCCCGCCTGGGTGCCTTCCGGGATGTCGATCGCCGCCTTGCCGGCGAGCGTGGGCACTTCGATTTCGCCGCCCAGCGCCGCGGTGATGAAACTTACCGGCACCTGGCAGTGAAGGTCGTCGCCGTCGCGCTCGAAGATGTCGTGCTTGCGCACCCGAATCTCGATGTACAGGTCGCCTGCCGGGCCGCCATTGGTACCGGGCTCGCCATTGCCGACGCTGCGGATGCGCATGCCGTCGTCGATGCCGGCCGGGATCTTCACTTCCAGCGTCTTCTGTTTCTTGACCTGGCCCTTGCCGTGGCATGCGGTACAGGGTTCCGGGATGACCCGGCCGGTGCCGTGGCAGGTGGGGCAGGTCTGCTGCACGCTGAAGAAACCCTGGCGCATCTGCACGCTGCCCTGGCCGTTGCAGGTGTGGCAGGTCTTGGCGCTGGTGCCGGGCTTTGCGCCGGAGCCGTGGCAGATCTCGCACGACTCCCAGCTGGGGATGCGGATCTGGGCTTCCTTGCCCTTGGCCGCCTCTTCCAGCGTGATCTCCATCGCATAGCTGAGATCGCCGCCTCGGTAGACCTGGCGGCCTCCACCGGCGCCTGCGCGGCCACGACCCGCACCGCCCTGGCCGAACATGTCACCGAAGATGTCGCCGAAGGCTTCGGCGAAACCGCCGAAACCTTCGCCGCCCGCGCCGCCGGGCCCGCGCATGTTGGGGTCGACCCCAGCGTGGCCGTACTGGTCGTACGCCGCGCGTTTCTGGGCGTCGGAGAGCATCTCGTAGGCTTCCTTGCCTTCCTTGAATTTCTCTTCCGCCACCTTGGCCGTGTCACCCTGATTGCGGTCGGGGTGGTGTTTCATCGCAAGCTTGCGATAGGCCTTCTTGATGTCCTCTTCACTGGCGTTTTTCGCCACGCCGAGGATTTCGTAGTAATCGCGTTTGGTCGCCATCAGCGTTCCATGTTTTCTTGTTGAAGGGTGCGCTCGATGCGCCTGTCAGGCACCAGCCATAACAGCGCCACCACCACGTAGAGGGCACCCGAGAGCCAGGGGTTGACGAACGCAAGCGCCATGCCGGCAAGGTAGCCCGGTGGCGACACCTTGCCTTTCCAGTCACGGCCGATGGCACGGGCCAGCACCTGCTGGTTGGCAGGTTCGCGGATCAGGGTGCGTTCCAGCAGCATCCATGCCAGAGCACTCATCAGCAGGTTGGCGCCATAGAGCGTCAGGGACTGCTGGCTGAACTCGTTTTCACCCATCCACGCGGTGGTGAATGGCATCAGCGACAGCCAGAACATCCAGTGCAGATTGGACCAAAGGATGCCGCCGTTGACACGCTGCACCGTCTGCATCAGGTGATGGTGGTTGCACCAGTAGATGCCCACGTAGATGAAGCTGAGAACGTAGCTCAGGAACACCGGCCACAGGTGCAGCAGTTCCGTGAAGGTTCCATAACCGCGCGGCACCTTCAGGTCGAGCACCATGATCGTGATGATGATCGCGATCACGCCGTCGCTGAAAGCTTCGAGTCGGGTGGTCTTCATGGCGGCAGCGTCCGGGGGAGGCCTCAACGTCAACAAGCCGGCCGGCATGGATTGCTCCACGGCGGCCGGCTTGCTGGCGCAGGGGCTTAGCCCTTCTTGACTTCCTTCACCTCGGCGTCGACCACGTCGTCGTCGGCCGGCGGGCTGGTGGCGGTGTTTTGAGCCTGCGGCTGGTCGCCGGACGGCTGGGCACCTGCTGCTGCCTGTTCGGCTGCATAGATCTTTTCGCCCAGCTTTTGGCTGACGGTCATCAGGGTGGCGCTCTTTTCGTCGATGGCAGCCTTGTCTTCACCCTTGAGAGCTTCTTCCAAAGCCTTGATGGCGGCTTCGATAGCATCTTTCTCGGATGCGTCGAGCTTGTCGCCATGCTCGGTCAGCGACTTGCGCACGCTGTGGACGGCACCTTCGGCCTGGTTGCGGGCCTGGACGAGTTCGACCTTTTTCTTGTCATCCTCGGCGTTCAGCTCGGCATCCTTCACCATCTTCTGGATCTCTTCTTCGGACAGGCCGGAGTTCGCCTTGATGGTGATCTTGTTTTCCTTGCCGGTACCCTTGTCCTTGGCGCCGACGTGCAGGATGCCGTTGGCGTCGATGTCGAAGGACACCTCGATTTGCGGCATGCCGCGCGGCGAAGGGGCGATGCCTTCCAGGTTGAACTCACCCAGCGACTTGTTGGCTGCAGCCAGCTCGCGCTCACCCTGGAAGACCTTGATGGTCACTGCCGGCTGGTTGTCGTCGGCGGTCGAGAAGGTCTGTGCGAACTTGGTCGGGATGGTCGTGTTCTTCGTGATCATCTTGGTCATGACACCGCCCAGGGTTTCGATACCCAGCGACAGCGGCGTCACGTCCAGCAGCAGCACGTCCTTTCGGTCGCCCGACAGCACCTGGCCCTGAATGGCGGCGCCAACGGCCACGGCTTCATCGGGGTTCACATCCTTGCGGGGTTCCTTGCCGAAGAATTCCTTCACCTTTTCCTGAACCTTCGGCATGCGGGTCATGCCGCCGACCAGGATCACGTCCTGGATGTCGCCCACTGCGATGCCGGCATCCTTGATGGCCATGCGGCAAGGCGCGATGGTGCGTTCGATCAGTTCGTCGACCAGGCTTTCCAGCTTGGCGCGCGTCAGCTTGATGTTCAGGTGCTTCGGGCCGCTGGAGTCTGCCGTGATGTAGGGCAGGTTGATGTCGGTGGCCGCAGATGACGACAGCTCGATCTTGGCCTTTTCGGCCGCTTCCTTGAGGCGTTGCAGGGCCAGCACGTCCTTGGACAGGTCGACGCCCTGGTCCTTCTTGAACTCGGTGATGATGAAGTCGATGACACGCTGGTCGAAGTCTTCGCCGCCAAGGAAGGTGTCGCCATTGGTCGACAGCACCTCGAACTGCTTTTCACCGTCGACGTCGGCGATCTCGATGATGGAGACGTCGAAGGTGCCGCCGCCCAGGTCATACACGGCGATCTTGCGGTCGCCCTTTTCGTTCTTGTCGAGACCGAATGCCAGCGCTGCAGCGGTCGGCTCGTTGATGATCCGCTTGACGTCCAGGCCGGCGATTCGTCCGGCGTCTTTCGTTGCCTGGCGCTGTGCGTCGTTGAAGTATGCGGGCACGGTGATCACGGCTTCGGTGACCGCTTCGCCCAGGTAATCCTCGGCGGTTTTCTTCATCTTGCGAAGGATTTCGGCGCTGACCTGCTGGGGAGCCAGCTTGTTGTCGCGCACTTGCACCCATGCGTCGCCGTTGTCGGCGGCGGCAATCTTGTAGGGCATCAGGTCGATGTCCTTCTGCACTTCCTTTTCGGTGAACTTGCGGCCGATGAGGCGCTTGATGGCGTACAGCGTGTTGCGCGGGTTCGTCACAGCCTGGCGCTTGGCGGAGGCGCCGACCAGAATCTCGCCGTCTTCCTGGTAGGCGATGATCGAAGGCGTGGTGCGAGCGCCTTCGGCGTTCTCGATCACCTTGGTGGTGTTGCCTTCCATGATGGCGACGCACGAATTGGTCGTGCCCAGGTCGATACCGATGATCTTGCCCATGTGAATTTCTCCTGATCTAAAAAATTTGCTTGTCGTCGAGTTGTGGATAACTTTGCGCGATTCAAGAGGTCGTGCTCATTGAAAAGCGGCCGTCCCTCGACGGCATCCGCGCCAGCAGGCGCAACGGCTTCTTATTTGGGAGCGGCGACCGTCACCAGCGCGGGCCGCAACACGCGGTCGGCGATGAGGTAGCCCTTTTGCAGTACGCCGACGACGGTGTTGGGTTCCTGGTCGGCGGGCACCATGCTGATGGCCTGGTGCTGGTGTGGATCGAATCTGGTTCCGGCGGCCGGGGCGATGGTCATCACCTTGTTGCGTTCGAGCGCGGCGACCAGCTGGCGCAGCGTGGCTTCCACGCCTTCACGCAGTTGCTCGGGCGTGGCTTCCTTGACGTTCAGCGCGGCATCCAGGCTGTCGACCACCGGCAGCATGCTGTCGGCGAAACTTTCGATGCCGAACTTGCGTGCCTTTGAAATCTCTTCCTCGGCACGGCGGCGGGCGTTTTCAGCCTCTGCCTTGGCACGCAGGAACTGATCGGCCAGGTCGGCGCTTTTTGCCTGAAGGGCGGCGAGCTCGTTCTGCGCCTGGGCCAGTGCATCGGCCGAATTGGCGTGCAGGGCGGCTTCGACTTCTTCCGGGCTCTGGGCTTCGGACTGATTTGGGTTTGGGTTGTGTTCGCTCATCTTCTTTGGGGATCGGCGGAAATTGAATGGCACGCGCGCTAACTCAGGACGCGGCGTGCCCTTTTCAAGGGCGCGCCAGGGTTTTTTTGAAACGGATTTTTAGAATGGGCCGCATCGCCCGGCCTCCACAGAATTTTATGGTGGCGAAACGGATTGACGGCTATACTCGTGGGCTTTGCCTTGTCGTACCGCTTTTAGACGCAGCGGGCGACTGCCACCCGGGTGTTCTGCATGTGCAGACAAAGAGCCCATCCACAAGGAGAGTCTATGCGTCATTATGAAATCGTCCTCTTGATCCATCCGGACCAGAGCGAACAAGTGCCAGCCATGCTGGAACGCTACAAGGGCATGATCGTTGCCGGCGGCGGCAAGGTCCACCGTGTTGAAGATTGGGGCCGTCGTCAACTGGCGTACCTGATCAACAAGCTGGCCAAGGCCCATTACCTGTGCATCAACATCGAAGCCGACCAGGCTGTGATGGCTGAACTGGAACATGCTTTCAAGTTCAACGATGCCGTCCTGCGTCACCTGACCGTGCTGCGCAAGAAGGCCGACACTGCTCCTTCGTCCATGATGAAGACCGTCGAGCGCGAAGAAGCCCGCAAGCAGCAGCAAGCTGAATTCGCTGCTGCCGGCGAACGTGGCGAGCGCCCGGACCGTGGCGACCGTGCTGACCGCGGCGATCGCGGCGACCGTTCCTAAGCAGACGCGCTGCGCGACGTCATCCAAGCCATTCATCCCGAGGGAGTGGACAACCGCCTGATCATCACTGCCAGCATTTCAGAGGCCAAACCTTTGCGCTACACGCCCGCCGGGCTGCCCGCACTGGACTTCCGCCTCGAACATGCCTCACGCGCCACCGAAGCCGGCCAGGAGCGTGAAGTCAAAGCAGAGATTCGAGCCGTTGCCATTGGTGCGCTAGCCGACAGGCTGGCCGGTCACGAGATCGGCAGCCTCTGGCGGTTCACCGGCTTTATTGCCACCCCGCGAAACGGCAGGAGCGTCGTGTTCCACGTTCAGGATTTTCAACAGATTTAATTTCAGGAGTCCACCATGCCCGGACCGAAACGTTTCAACAAGGACAAGCGTCCAAAGCGCAACACCCAATCGCTGCTGTTCCGCCGCAAGCGCTTCTGCCGCTTCACCGTCGCCGGCGTCGAAGAAATCGACTACAAGGATGTCGACACGCTGCGTGACTTCATCGGCGAAAACGGCAAGATCGTCCCCGCACGCCTGACCGGCACCCGCGCGATCTACCAGCGTCAACTCAACACTGCCATCAAGCGTGCCCGCTTCCTGGCCCTGGTCCCGTACAGCGACCAGCACAAGATCTAAGGAGCCTCTGTCATGCAAATCATTCTGCTCGACAAGGTCGTGAACGTCGGCAACCTGGGCGACATCGTCAAGGTCAAGGACGGCTTCGCCCGCAACTTCCTGATCCCTACCGGCAAGGCACGTCGTGCTACCGCTTCGGCAAAGGCTGAATTCGAAGCCAAGCGCGTCGAACTCGAAAAGGCCGCAGCTGCCAAGCTGGCCGACTCGCAAGCCCAAGGCGAAAAGCTGGCCGGCAAGACCTTCAAGCTGACCCAGAAGGCCGGCGTCGACGGTCGCCTGTTCGGTTCGGTCACCAACCAGGACATCGCCGATGCCCTGGAAAAAGAAGGTTTCAAGGTTGCCAAGTCGCAGATTCGTCTGCCGAACGGCGCGATCAAGACCGTTGGCGACAACACCGTTTCGGTTGCCCTGCACACCGATGTGGTCGTCGAAGTCACCGTGACCGTGTACGGCGAAACCGCTTAAGCGTTTTTGATCGGCCCCGATCAAAAGCCGCCTCCGGGCGGCTTTTTTCATGGGTCCCATACAGAACGATCCACCGACTGCCCACCGGTTTTCCACAGCTTTGTCCCGTGACGCGAGACGTTTCGCGCCTTAGCATCGCCTGCTGTCCAGCGAAAGTTCCATGTCCGCCGTACCCGATATCTCCAGCCAAATTTCCCACGACGACGGAGACAACGAAGTCGCCAGGTTGCGGATTCCGCCGCACTCGATCGAATCCGAGTCCAGCGTACTGGGCGGGCTGCTACTGGACAACGGTGCCTGGGACCGGGTGGGCGACCTGTTGAAGGATGTCGATTTCTATCGACATGAACACCGGCTGATATTCACCGCCATCGCCCAGCTGGTTAATGCGTCCAAGCCAGCCGACGTGATCACCGTATTCGAGCAGCTGCAGACCATCGGGAAGGCCGATGAGGTGGGCGGCCTGACGTATCTGAATTCGCTGGCGCAATACGTGCCCAGTGCGGCGAACATCCGCCGCTACGCTGAAATCGTGCGTGAGCGCGGCATCCTGCGCAAGCTGATCAGCGCCAGCGACGAGATCGCCACGTCCGCCTTCAACCCGCAAGGCGTGCCCGTTGCCAAGATCCTCGACCAGGCCGAGCAGAAGATCTTCAAGATCGGCGAGGAAGGCTCCCGCATGAAGCAGGGTTTCCAGAGCATGGACACCCTGGTAGTCGACCTTCTGGACCGGGTCCAGGAGATGGCCGACAACGACAACGACGTGACCGGTGTGCCCACCGGTTTCATCGACCTGGACCGCATGACCTCGGGCCTGCAGGCGGGCGACATGGTGGTGCTGGCGGCGCGACCGTCGATGGGCAAGACGGCGTTCGCGGTGAATATCGCCGAACACGTCGCGTTGAACGAGGGCCTGCCGGTCGCCATCTTCTCGATGGAAATGGGCGCGGCACAGCTGGCGGTACGTATCGTCGGCTCGATCGGCCGCATCGACCAGGGTCATCTGCGAACCGGCAAATTGTCGGACGAGGAATGGCCACGCCTGACCGAAGCCATCGAGCGCCTGCGCACGATTTCCCTGCATATAGACGAAACCCCGGGCCTGACCCCCAGCGAACTGCGGGCAAACGCCCGGCGCCTGGCGCGGCAGTGCGGCAAGATGGGTTTGATCGTGGTCGATTACCTTCAGCTGATGAGTGGCTCGAACTCGTCCGGTTCCGACAACCGGGCAACCGAACTGGGCGAAATCTCCCGGGGTCTGAAGATGCTGGCGAAGGAACTGCAGTGCCCGGTCATCGCCCTGTCGCAGCTCAACCGGAGCGTGGAGCAGCGCACCGACAAGCGTCCGATGATGAGTGACCTGCGTGAATCAGGCGCAATCGAACAGGATGCCGACATCATCATGTTCATCTACCGCGACGACTACTACAACAAGGACAGCAAGGAGCCGGGCGTTGCCGAGGTCATCATCGGCAAGCAGCGTAACGGCCCGACGGGCACGGTCAAGCTGGCCTTCCTGAAGCCGCTGACCCGTTTCGAGAGCCTGGCAGGCGGCGGTATGGGCGCCGACCTCTACTAACCCAGAAAATGCCGCTTAGTGCCGGCTGACCCAGGTCAGCAGCCCGATCACGGCAAGTGTCAGAACGCCGCAGACCACCGTCACGAGCTTCGCCCGGGCGCGCAGGGCGCCCATGGTCTGCACGACCATCTGGTGTTGTTCCGCAAGCGATTCGATAAGGGCGGCAGACTTGCGCTGCTCTTCCTCGAGCAGATGAACCCGCTGCAGCAGTCCCTGCACCGCTTCCGCCACGGCCTGATGGTCTCGCCCGTTGAGTGCCTGCGCCGACAGATCGGTGCTGGCCGTCGCCGGCTGGCCCGACTTGCTTGACTTGAACAGTTGTTTTGCCTGCCGCACCAGGCCCGGGGTCGACTTGAGTACGTCGTCCCAGGGCACCAGTTTCAGGGCTGTCAGCCACATCGACATTTTCAGAGCACCTCGCTGGCGAAATCTGCCAGCCGTGAGCGTTCTCCCCGCGCCAGGGTGATGTGCCCGCCGTGCGGCCATCCCTTGAACTTGTCGACCGCGAAGGTGAGGCCGGACGAGCCCTCGGTGAGGTAGGGTGTGTCGATCTGCGCGATGTTGCCCATGCAGACGATCTTGGTGCCGGGGCCGGCGCGGGTGATCAGCGTCTTCATCTGCTTGGGTGTCAGGTTCTGCGCCTCGTCGATGATCACGTACTTGTTCAGGAAGGTGCGGCCACGCATGAAGTTCAGGCTCTTCACCTTGATCCGGCTGCGTATGAGTTCATTGGTGGCCGCGCGGCCCCATTCGCCCGCACCGCCGCCGTCGCCCTTGGCCAGGAACTCGAGGTTGTCGTCCAGTGCGCCCATCCAGGGGCCCATTTTTTCTTCCTCGGTGCCCGGCAGGAAGCCGATGTCCTCGCCCACGCTCACGGTGGCCCTGGTCATGATGATCTCGGTATAGCGCCGGTCGTCGAGCACCTGGGTCAGGCCGGCGGCCAGCGCCATCAGGGTCTTGCCGGTGCCTGCCGTTCCGGTCAGGGTCACGAAGTCGACCTCCGGGTCCATCAGCAGGTTCATTGCGAAGTTCTGTTCGCGGTTACGGGTGTTGACGCCCCAGATGTTGTTCTTGGCCGAGCCGTAGTCCTTGAGCGTTTGCAAGACGGCGGTCTTCTCGCGGATTTCGGTGACGCGGGCATACAGGCTGGTTTCGCCAGGAGCTTCGAAGTACACGAACTGGTTGACCAGCATGCTGGGCACCACCGGACCGGTAATGCGGTAATAGGTGTGGCCGCCTTGTTGCCAGCTTTCAACCGACTTTCCGTGTCGTGTCCAGAAATCTGGCGGCAAGGCCATGGCGCCCGAATACAGAAGGTCGCCGTCTTCGATGACCTTGTCGTTCTGGTAATCCTCGGCGTCCAGGCCCAGAGCCCGGGCCTTTACTCGCATGTTGATGTCCTTGGACACCAGCACTACTTCGCGCGGTGAGAGCTTGGCTCGCAGGGCCGCCACCACGCCCAGGATCTGGTTGTCGGCCTTGCCTTGCGGCAAAGCGGCCGGCAGCGGGTAGTCGAGCGCCTCGGTCTGGAAGAACAGGCTGCCGCCGGCTTCGCGGTGGCCGGTGGTGTCAAGTTTCAGGCCGAGCGCGATATCGGCGCCCTGGGCGCCAGCCAGTGCATCCAGCGTGCGGCTAGTCTGACGACCGTTGCGGGCGACCTCGGTCATGCCCTTCTTGTGGCCATCGAGTTCTTCCAGCACGATCATCGGAAGGTAGATGTCGTGTTCCTCGAAGCGGAACAGGCACATCGGATCGTGCAGCAACACATTGGTGTCGAGTACGAACAGCTTGCCGGCGGTGGTCGTGGTGCGGCGCGGTTTGCGAGTGTTCGAGATCACCGTCGGCGCAGTGGCCGCAGTGGCCGCTGCGGGCGCCAGTGCTGGAGCAGGTTCCGGGGTCGCGGCCTTGCCGCTGCGACCGCGTGTGGCGGGAGTGCGAGTTTCAGGGGCCGCTGGCGGCCGGGCCTGGACGGCCGGCGAAGTTTCAGCTTTGAAAAGGGATGCAACCTGGGTCGACGGCGCCGAGGCGGAAATTTCAAGCTGCGGTTCGACTGCCAAACCAGCCCGGCTACGCGTCTTGGCGGCGGTGGGGCGAAGATTGACCGGCGCCGGTGCGCGTTCTTCAACCAGTGCTTCGGGCTGACGGGTGGCGGCGCGCACTGGCTTGCCGACCGGGCGGTCGGCCAGGGTTGTGGCAAATGCCTCTTTGGGCAGTACAGCTGCGCGCTTGACGGGGGCGGAAGGCAAGGGCATGGGCGTTCAACTCGCTAGGGAAAAATCGACCAAAACAAAAAAGCCGTCAGGTGAACCCGGACGGCTTTCGTGGAGGAGCGCGGAGGTGATGACCTGCTGCATGAATTCATTATGCACGACCGCCGGAGGGTATCCGGAGCAGGTCGCTGGCAATGAAATTCGTGTGCTGCAGGCGGGACTCAGGCAGCCTGGCGGTTGAGATCCTTGACCGCGGCGAGCACTTCGTCAACGTGGCCCAGTACCTTCAGGCCACGCCATTCGGCACGCAGAACGCCATCGGGGCCAACGAGGAAGGTGCTGCGCTCGATGCCCTTGACCTTCTTGCCATACATGATCTTGTTTTTGACAACGCCGAACATGTGGCACATTTTTTCTTCGGTATCGGCGATCAGTTCGAACGGAAGTTCGACCTTCGCCTTGAATTCGTCGTGCGACTTCATGTTGTCGCGCGATACGCCGAAGACAGTGGCACCAGCTTTGACAAAATCCTTGTAGCGATCACGGAACTGCATAGCTTCCGTGGTGCAACCGGGCGTGTTGTCTTTGGGATAAAAATACAACACCACCGTCTGGCCGGCATGCGAGGTGTTGGAAACCTTGATTCCGTTCGTTGCGACTGCTTCAAATTCGGGAATGGGCTTGTTGACAACGATCGCCATGTGAGTTCTATTTCCTGTGACGGGATGTGCCGTTGGAATGCCGGGCAGCGAATGCCTCGAAGAGTTCTCGCAAGAGCTCTTAAAGGCGCTCGCTCGCACGGCAGCAATCCAGCATTTTAACACCCACTCGCGGCCCTGCCTGCCGGTCGCAAAAAAGCCCCCGTGTGGCGGCCTGTGTTTACCCCTAGCTAATCAGCTTCGAGCACCAGTGCGGCAACAACGCGCCGGCCTTCTCCAGCCAGGATGTTGTAGGTGCGGCAGGCCGCGGCGGTGTCCATGGTTTCCAGTCCGACACGCTTGGCGATGAGTGGCTTCAGCCAGGCCGTCGGTGGGAACCTGAGTCGTTTGCCGCTGCCGAAAATCACCACTTCCGCATCCAGTTCAGCAAGCTTGGCGAAATGCTCTGCGGTGAGGTCTTCGAAGCTCGCGCACGGCCAGTCGATTCGTTCGCCCGACGCGCTGAGCACCAGGCTTGCATGAATGGTGTCCGCCTCGATGGACACCCAGCCTGGGCCGTAGGCGCGAATGGACTGGACGTCAAAACTGTCGGGCTGGAGTTTCATGGGCGGATGGTCTAAGAAGAAGTGCAAAAAGGATGCGATCGGGCGAAGCAGGGCGCCGTAGCCTGCCTTCCGGCAGGCCTGGAGACAGGTCTTGCGACTGTGGTCAAATTGTAGGTTTCGCCGCGTTTCGGTTACCGCCGGAGGGACTTTGAAGGCTATCCAAAAATCCGCCAAGCTCGCCAACGTCCTCTATGACATCCGCGGTCCGATCATGGACCGCGCGAAGGAAATGGAAGAAGAAGGCCAGAAGATCATCAAGCTGAACATCGGCAACCTCGCGCCGTTCGGTTTCGATGCGCCCGAGGAAGTCCAGCAGGACATGATTCGCCACTTGCCGCAGTCTGCGGGTTATTCGGACAGCAAGGGCATCTTCGCCGCGCGCAAGGCGGTGATGCACTACACCCAGCAGCAGGGCGTGAAGGGCGTGACGCTCGACGACGTCTACCTGGGCAACGGTGCTTCCGAGCTGATCGCTCTGGCGACCAACGCCTTGCTGGACAACGGCGACGAATTGCTGGTGCCCAAACCCGACTACCCGCTGTGGACCGCCTGCACCAGCCTTTCGGGGGGCTCGCCGGTGCATTACCTGTGCGACGAGGCCAACGGCTGGATGCCTGACCTGGCAGACATCCGCGCGAAGATCACGCCGCGTACCAAGGGAATCGTGGTGATCAACCCGAACAACCCCACGGGTGCGCTGTATTCCGACGAATTGCTGCTGGGTCTTGTCGCCATCGCGCGCGAACACGACCTGCTGATCTTCGCGGACGAGGTCTATGACAAGGTGCTATACGACGACGTCCGGCACACGGCGATAGCCTCGCTCAGCGAAGACGTGCTGACCATCACCTTCAATTCGTTATCCAAGAGCTACCGCTCCTGCGGCTACCGCGCCGGCTGGATGACGATCTCGGGCGACAAGCGTTCTGCCCAGGATTACATCGAGGGCCTGAACATGCTCTCGAACATGCGCCTGTGCGCCAACGTTCCCGGCCAGTGGGCCATCCAGACGGCGCTGGGTGGCTACCAGAGCATCAACGAGCTGGTCGGTCCCGGCGGCAGGTTGCGTCGTCAGCGTGACCTGGCCTATGAGCTGATCACTGCCATTCCGGGCGTGAGCTGCAATCGCCCGCAGGCGGCCTTGTATATGTTCCCGAGGCTGGACCCGGACATGTACCCGATCACCGACGATCGACAGTTCTTCCTGGAGCTTCTGAACGAGACCCGCGTGATGCTGGTCCAGGGTTCCGGCTTCAACTACCCCGGCAACCACCATTTCCGCATCGTCTTCCTTCCGCATGAAGACGATCTGCGCGAGGCGGTCGCCCGCATCGCGCGTTTCCTGGACGGCTACCGCCGCCGCCACGCCTGACCCTTTTCTTTTGCATTGAGCGCATCCATTTCATGAAACCGATTCAAGTAGGCCTGCTGGGCATCGGCACCGTCGGCAGCGGCACCTTCAACGTGCTGAAGCGCAACCAGGAAGAAATCCGTCGTCGTGCCGGCCGCGGCATCGTGGTCACGATGGTGGCCGACCTGGACACCGAACGCGCACGTGCCGCAGTGGGCGAAGGCGTGACCGTGGTCAATGACGCACGCCTGGTGGTGGCCAACCCCGAGATCGACATCGTGGTCGAGCTGATCGGCGGCTACGGCATCGCCAGGCAACTGGTTCTCGAAGCCATCGAGGCCGGCAAGCACGTTGTCACCGCCAACAAGGCATTGCTGGCCGTGCACGGCACCGAGATCTTCGCGGCCGCGCATCGCAAGGGCGTGATGGTGGCCTTCGAGGCAGCTGTCGCCGGTGGCATTCCCATCATCAAGGCGCTGCGTGAGGGCCTGACCGCCAATCGCATCGAATGGATCGCCGGGATCATCAACGGCACCACCAACTTCATCCTGTCCGAGATGCGCGACAAGGGGCTGGACTTCGACGTGGTGCTGAAGGAAGCGCAACGTCTGGGATATGCCGAAGCCGACCCGACCTTCGATATCGAAGGCGTGGACGCTGCGCACAAGGTCACGCTGATGTCGGCTATCGCCTACGGCATTCCGGTGCAGTTCGACAAGGCGCACGTCGAGGGCATCACCAAGCTTGGCGCAGCCGATATCCGGTATGCCGAGCAGCTCGGCTACCGCATCAAGTTGCTGGGTATCACCAAGCGCGGCGCCAATGGCATCGAGCTGCGCGTTCACCCAAGCCTGATCCCGGCCAAGCGGCTGCTCGCCAATGTCGAAGGTGCGATGAACGCGGTGATGGTGCAGGGCGATGCCGTCGGCACGACTCTGTACTACGGCAAGGGCGCAGGCAGCGAACCCACCGCCAGCGCAGTGATCGCCGACCTTGTCGACATCGCCCGCCTGCACACCGCCGATCCCGAGAACCGCGTGCCGCACCTGGCCTTCCAGCCCGATGAAATGAGCGACGTGCCGGTGCTGCCGATGAGCGAGGTCGTCACCAGCTATTACCTCCGCCTGCGGGTGGCCGACCAGGCCGGCGTGCTGGCGACCGTCACCGGCCTGCTGGCCGGCGCCGGGATCAGCATCGACGCCGTGCTGCAGCGGGAGTCCGACGAGGTCGGCGGCGAGGGCAACCCCCAGACCGACCTCATCATCCTCACGCACGACACCCGCGAAGGCACGATGAACACGGTGCTGGACCAGATCCAGGCCCTGCCGACCGTGCTGGCACCCATCGTCCGTATCCGCAAGGAAGAGCTGGCCTGACCGGCCCCGTCCGAGTTATCGAGGCACGACCACCATGCTGTACATCTCTACGCGCGGCCATGCCGACCGCAAGCACTTCTGCGAAATCCTGCTGGAAGGCCTGGCGCCGGACGGCGGGCTGTACCTGCCGGAGTCATATCCGCAGGTCGACACCGCCACGCTTGAAAAATGGCGCAATGTGTACGCCACACAGGGCTACGCCGAACTGGCTTTCGAGGTGCTGTCGCTTTACATCGACGACATTCCGGCCGAAGAGCTGCACAAGCTCTGCGTGCGCACCTACACCAAGGCGGTTTTCGGCACCGACGAGATCGTGCCGCTGCGTGAACTCGAAGACGGCTTCTATCTCGAGGCGCTGTCCAACGGCCCCACGCTGGCCTTCAAGGACATGGCGATGCAACTGCTCGGCAACCTGTTCGAATTCGAACTGGCGCGCCGCGGCGAAGAGCTCAACATCCTGGGCGCCACTTCCGGCGACACCGGCAGCGCCGCCGAATACGCCATGCGTGGCAAGAAGGGCGTGCGGGTCTTCATGACCAGCCCGCGCGGCCGCATGAGCCCGTTCCAGCAGGCGCAGATGTTCAGCCTGCAGGACGCCAACATCCACAACCTGGCGGTCGAAGGTGTGTTCGACGATTGCCAGGACATCGTCAAGGCGGTGTCCAACGACCTGGACTTCAAGCGGCAATACCGTATCGGCACTGTCAATTCGATCAACTGGGCCCGCCTGCTGGCCCAGGTGGTTTATTACTTCGCCGGGTACTTCCAGGCCACGCCGGCAACCCCGGCCGGCGGCGAGCCACGCAAGGTCAGCTTCTGCGTTCCGAGCGGAAATTTCGGCAATGTGTGTGCCGGCCATGTCGCCCGCATGATGGGCCTGCCGGTCGACAAGCTGGTGGTGGCCACCAACGAGAACGACGTGCTGGACGAGTTTTTCCGCACAGGCATCTATCGGGTGCGCGCCAGTGCCGACACCCACGAGACATCCAGCCCTTCGATGGACATCTCGAAGGCCAGCAACTTCGAGCGTTTCGTGTTCGACCTGCTGGGCCGCGACGGCGCGGAGACCAGGCGGCTGTTCTCGGACGAGCTGAACGAAAAGGGTTACTTCGCACTGGACGAACACGCATCGTTCGCCGATGCCGCCGGCAAATACGGCTTTGCCAGTGGCCGCAGCAGCCATGAAGACCGTCTGGAAACCATCCGAGACACCTGGAAGCACCACGCCACCATGATCGACCCGCACACCGCCGACGGCGTGAAGGTCGGTCGTCCGCTCAAGCAGGCCGGCGTTCCGATGATCGTGCTCGAGACCGCGTTGCCGGTGAAGTTCGCCTCGACCATCGTCGAGGCTCTGCACCAGGAACCGGATCGGCCAGCGCAGTTCGACGGCATCGAGGCGTTGCCCAAGCGGGTCACCATCCTGCCGGCCGACGTGGCAGCGGTGCAGCAGTACATCGTCCAGCACTGCGCGTGAAAGCCGTCGTTTGAAGGTCGTGGGTTTTGCCGGGTATTCCGGCTCCGGCAAGACCACCCTGGTCGAGGCGGTCATCACGCTGCTGGTGGCCGGGGGCGAAACAGTGGGTGTCATCAAGCATGCACATCACCGTTTCGATGTGGATCAGCCCGGCAAGGACAGCTGGCGCCACCGCAAGGCGGGCGCACGCGAAGTCCTGGTGGCGTCCGACATGCGTCTGGCGCTCATGCGTGAATATGCGGAGCAGCACGAACCCACGGCGCACGAACTCATTGCCGAACTGGACCCCGGCCTCGACTGGGTGCTGGTCGAAGGCTTCCGTGGCAGTGACCTTCCCAAGATCGAAGTCTGGCGCGCGCCTTCTGCCCAATTCGCCGGGCATGCCGCGCACTATCCGTCCGACCCGCAGGTGCGCGCGGTCTGTACCGATGGCCCCGAGCACCTGCCGGTCGGCACGGCCTTGCCGATCCTGGACTGGTCGGACCCTGCCGGGGTCTCAGCCTGGATGCGGCATAACGCCGCTTTGTTCGCCTATCAAAAGCCCGCCACGAAACCATGAATACACCAGCCCAACCCGTTTCCGGCGGTGCACCCCGCAAGGCCCTGACCGCGCTCGACGATGCCTTGGCAGAACTTTTGTCGCATGCGCTGCCGGTGTCGGGCGACAAGGCTTATGAGGTCATCTCGACCTTCGACGCCGACCGTCGTGTGCTTGCCGAAGACCTGGTCTCCGAACTCCAGGTGCCGCCCAACGACAACAGCGCGATGGACGGATATGCCATTCGCCTCGCCGACGTGCCGGCCGCGGGCACCGTGCTTCAGGTGTCGCAGCGCATTGCGGCCGGCCAGGCGGGGCAGCCACTGGTCACCGGAACGGTCGCGCGCATCTTCACCGGAGCGCCGGTTCCGGCGGGCGCCGATGCGGTGGTCATGCAGGAACATTGCACCGCGCTCGAGGGCGACCTGGTGCGCATAGACCGCGTGCCGCCGCCGGGCGATGCCATCCGCCGTGCCGGTGAGGACGTGGCGCGGGGTTCGGTTGTGCTGGCTGCCGGCACACGCCTGGGGCCGGCTGCGTTGGGCCTGGCCGCCAGCATCGGCCGTGCCACGCTGAAGGTGGCGCGCCGACCAAGGGTCGCCTTGTTCTCCACCGGCGACGAACTGGTCATGCCCGGCGAAACGGCCCCGGCCGACATGCCACCCGGCGCCATCTACAACTCCAACCGGTTCCTGCTGCGCAGCCTGCTCGAGCGTTTCGGCTGCGCGGTCACCGACATGGGCATCGTGCCCGACAGCTACGAAACCACCATCGCAGCGCTGCGCACGGCTTCGCAGGCGCACGACCTGGTGCTGACCAGCGGCGGTGTTTCGGTCGGCGAAGAAGACCACGTCAAGCCGGCGGTACAGGCCCTGGGCCAGCTCACGCTCTGGCAGATGGCCATGAAACCCGGCAAGCCATTTGCCTACGGCAAGGTCGGTGGTGCGCATTTCATCGGCCTGCCGGGCAATCCGGTGTCGAGTTTCGTCACCTTCCTGTTGATGGTCCGGCCGTTCGTGCTCAAGCTGCAGGGCGCCACGAGGTACCGTCCCGACCCCCTGCCGACGGTGGCCCACTTCGACTGGCCAAAGGCGGATCCGCGCCGCGAGTTCCTGCGTGTCGCCCGCAATGCGTCCGGCGGACTGGAGCTGTTTGCCCATCAGGGATCGGGCGTGTTGACCTCGATGGTCTGGGGCGACGGCCTGGTGGACAACCCGCCGCATTCGCCCATCGTGTCGGGCGACCTCGTGCGATTCCTTCCTTTTTCAGAGTTGCTGTCATGAGCAAGACCATCACTGTTCAGCTCAGGTTCTTCGCCTCCGTGCGCGAGGCGGTCGGCACCGGCAGCGAAAGCCTGTCGACGCAGGCCGCCACCGCATCCGACCTGCGCGACGAACTCATCGCCCGCGGCGGCGGCTGGGCAGAAGGCCTGGCACGCGGACGTGCGGTGCGGGTCGCGCTCGACCAACTGATGCTGCAGGACGAAAAAACCGCGCTGAGCGACGGCTGCGAAGTTGCGTTTTTCCCGCCCGTGACCGGTGGCTGAAAGTACGTCATGACCATTCCACGCGTATCCGTCCAGGCAGGCGATTTCGATGTATCCGCTGAAATTTCCCGCCTGCGTGCCGGAGACGGCGGTGTCGGCGCCGTGTGCACCTTCATCGGCACGGTGCGTGACCGCAGCGACGGCCGGCAGGTCAGCGCAATGGAACTGGAGCACTACCCCGGCATGACCGAGAAGTCGATCGAAGCCATGATCGACGCGGCCCACCAGCGTTTCGACATCCGGGCTGCGCGAGTCATTCATCGCATCGGGCCGCTGATGCCGCAAGACCAGATCGTGCTGGTGGCGGTCAGCTCGGCGCACCGGGGCGAATCGTTCCAGGCCTGCGAGTTCCTGATGGACTATCTGAAGACCGAGGCGCCGTTCTGGAAGAAGGAAAGCACGCCCGACGGTGCCCGCTGGGTCGATGCGCGCGTGTCGGACGACGCGGCCATGGCGCGCTGGGGACTGGGCAGGACCTAGCCCGGGATGGCACCGACCATGGTGCCGCGGCAATTGTTTGCGCCGCAATGGCAGGCGTAGTCGGACGGGGATGCGGATTCATCCACCACCAGGCCGTAGTCGATGAAAAGTTCGTCCCCGGCCCGCAGGCGCTTCAGGGCGACGATCCGTACCACCAGCTTGCCATCGGCGGAGTCTTCCTCGACCGCTTGGCAATTGGGCGCGCAGGCATGGTTCAGGTGACGGGTCGCGTTGCCGCCTTCGCCTCCGTCGATGGTGCTTCCGTCCGACAGGCCGAACAGGTAGGTGAGCTTCTGATCCCAGTCCACGCGGGTTATCTGCCTGCCGGTATAGCGCCGGCCCTCATAGAGGCCCACGCTGCTGCCTTTTGGCAGGGAGTGCACTGCGAAGACGCCCTTGCCGTGGACCCGGCTGTCGCGGACCTCCACGGCCGGAAGCGGCGTGCACGGGGTGATGGAGGGAGGAGAGGGGCGCTTGGGCATGGTCGTTATTGTCACCGTTGCCCCCGTTCTGGCAGCAGTTGCTACTGTTTCTACAATGCGCAATCCCTGGAGCCTTCCGCGTGCAGAACCTGAATTTCGCAGCCCTATTCGAACTATCGCCCAACCCCTATCTGGTGCTGTCGCCCGACTTCCGCATCCTGGGCGCCAATCAGGCTTATCTGGACGTGACCGGGCGAACCATGGACCAGCTGCGTGGGCGTTCGCTGTTCGAGGCGTTTCCCAGTACCGAAGACGGCGCAGAGGACGAAAGCACCGTGATGTTGCGTGAATCGCTGCAACGCGCCGTGGCCCTGCGCCGGCGTGATGCGCTGCCGCTGATCCGATACGGCATCTGGCGGGAGACTCCGCACGGCCAGGTCTTCGAGGAGCGTTTCTGGAGCGCGACCCACACCCCGCTGCTGGATGAAAACGGCAATGTGAGGTACGTGCTCCAACACACCGAGGATGTTTCCGAGCTTCAACGGTTGCGCGCCTTGCAGCGGCGCCAGGACGAAGCCGATTCGGTGGTGCTCGAATCGCGCGTGCTGCAGCGTGCCGAATCGGTCCAGGAGCGCAACCGGGCACTGAGCGAGGAGGCCGGCGACCTTCGTCAGCTGTTCGACCAGGCGCCTGGATTCATCTGCGTGCTTCGCGGGCCGCAACTCGTCTATGAAATGGCCAACGAGGCCTACCTGACGCTGATCGGCCGGCGCGACATCGTCGGTCGCCCGCGCCATGAGGTGTTGCCGGAGCTGGCGGGGCAGGGCGTGAATGTCATGCTGGCCCGCATCTTCGAAAGCGGCGAACGGTTTACTGCCCGCGCGTATCCGATGCGCCTGCAACGCATGCCCGATGCGCCGCTCGAAGAGCGTTTCGTCGATCTGCTCTACCAGCCGGTTCTCGACGGCGACGGCGCGGTATCGGGCATCTTCGTGCAGGGGCACGATGTCACCGAGCAGTGCCTGGCGCAACAGGAGCTGCAACGACACCGCGACCAGCTCGAATTCCTGATCGTCGAGCGCACCAGCGCCCTGCAGCGCAGCGAAGCCGAGCGCCGCGTGGCCGAACACGCGCTGCTGCAATCGCAAAAGATGGAGGCATTGGGCAAGCTGACCGGCGGCGTGGCGCACGACTTCAACAACGTTCTGCAGGTGATCGCCGGCAACCTGCAGCTGCTTGGCCGCATGACCCGCGACGACGAGGGCGGAACCCGCCGAGTGCAGGCCGCGCTGGCCGGTGTCGACCGCGGAGCGCGGCTGGCATCGCACCTGTTGGCCTTTGCACGTAAACAACCCTTGGCGCCGGTGGTCGTCAACGTGGGCCGGCTGGTACGCGAGATGGACGACATGCTGCGACGTGCGCTCGGCGCGTCCGTAGAGCTGGAAACGGTGGTCGGCGGCGGGCTGTGGAACAGCCTGGTCGACCCGGCGTTCCTGGAAAACGCGCTGCTGAACCTGGCCATCAATGCCCGCGACGCCATGGCCGGCATCGGCCGTCTGACGATCGAGGCAGGCAATGCCAGCCTGGACGACGATTACGCCGCCCTGCATAGCGAGGTGACACCCGGACAGTACGTGATGATCGCCGTGTCCGACACCGGCAGCGGCATGAGCGCGCAGGTGATGGAGCGCGCTTTCGAGCCGTTCTTCACCACCAAGGCCGATGGCCTGGGCACCGGCCTCGGACTCTCGATGGTCTACGGCTTCATCAAGCAGAGCGAGGGCCACGTCAAGATCTACAGCGAGCCAGGTCACGGCACCACCATCCGGATGTACCTGCCGCGCTCGACGGCGGCCGAACCCGCGATGGCCGCGGCCCGTACCGAATCCGACATGCTGGGCGGCACCGAGACCATCCTGGTGGTGGAAGACGATGCCCAGGTACGCGAATCGGTGGTCGAGACGCTGGGCGGCCTGGGTTACCGGGTGCTGAAGGCGGCCGATGCCCAGAGTGCGCTGACCGTGCTTGAAAGCGGGGTGCCGGTGGACATGCTGTTCACCGACGTGGTGATGCCCGGCCCGCTGCGCAGCCCGGAACTGGCGCGCCGGGCACGGGTGCTGCAGCCAGACATCGAGGTGCTGTTCACCTCGGGCTACACCGAGAACGCCATCGTCCATGGCGGCCGGCTGGACGCCGGCGTGGCATTGCTCAGCAAGCCCTACCGCCAGGAACAGCTGGCCGACAAGATCCGCCACATGCTCAACAATCGCGAACAGGTGGTCCAGCTTCGACTGGAGCTCCTGCGCGTGGCAGACGTCAGAAAACCCTGAACGTCGTGCAGGCAGGGCTAGGGGCGCCGTGTTGTTTCGTAACCCTTGTCTCACGGCTCTGCGGCTCATATGTAAGTGTTCGGTGGCACAATGCCGCCCGTACCAAGGCCCCTTCCAGCCACAGTCGCATCCGCCAATCGGTTCAGCCGTGTCGCGGAAGGTTTCAAACCAGCTAAGGTTTTCCAGAGGAAAACGAAAGTAGCGCCCCATGAGTGAGACATCGGTCTACAACGCCTATCAAGGCAACACCTACCTCTTCGGCGGCAACGCGCCGTATGTCGAGGAGATGTACGAAAACTACCTTGCCAACCCCGGCAGCGTGCCTGACAACTGGCGCGATTACTTCGACGCGCTGCAACATGTGCCAGCCGCCGACGGTAGTGATTCCCGAGACGTTCCCCATCTTCCCGTCGTCAATGCCTTCGCCGAGCGCGCAAAGCAGGGCGGCACCCGCGTGGTGGTGGCCAGCGGCGCTGATTCCGAACTCGGCCGCAAGCGCACCGCAGTCCAGCAGCTGATCGCCGCCTACCGCAACGTCGGCGTGCGCTGGGCCGACCTGGACCCGCTGAAGCGCACCGAGCGCCCGGCCATTCCCGAACTCGAACCTTCCTTCTACGGCTTCTCCGACGCCGACCAGGAAACGGTGTTCAACACCAGCAACACCTTTTTCGGCAAGGACACCATGTCCCTGCGCGACCTGCTGAACGCACTGCGTGAAACGTATTGCGGCACGGTCGGCGCGGAATACATGCACACCACCGACCAGAACCAGAAGCGCTGGTGGCAGACCAAGCTGGAAACCAGCCGCGCCAAGCCCAGCTACAACGTCGAGCAGAAGAAACACATCCTCGGCCGCCTGACCGCTGCCGAAGGCCTGGAGCGTTTCCTCCACACCAAGTACGTCGGCCAGAAGCGTTTTTCCCTCGAAGGCGGTGAAAGCTTCATCGCCTCGATGGACGCGCTGATCCAGGACGCCGGCGCCAAGGGCGTCCAGGAAATCGTCATCGGCATGGCCCACCGCGGCCGCCTGAACGTGCTGGTGAACTCGCTGGGCAAGCTGCCCGCCGACCTGTTCGCAGAGTTCGACCACACCGCCCCCGAAGACCTGCCTTCCGGCGACGTGAAGTATCACCAGGGCTTCAGCTCCGACGTGACCACCGCTGGCGGACCGGTCCACCTCTCGCTGGCTTTCAATCCATCGCACCTGGAGATCGTCAACCCGGTGGTCGAAGGTTCGGTGCGTGCCCGCATGGATCGCCGCGGCGATCCGGAAGGCAAACAAGTGCTGCCGGTGCTGGTGCACGGCGACGCCGCCTTCGCCGGCCAGGGCGTCATCATGGAAACCCTGGCGCTGGCCGAAACCCGCGGCTATCACACCGGCGGCACGGTCCACATCGTCATCAACAACCAGATCGGCTTCACCACCAGCGACCCGCGCGACAGCCGCTCGACGCTGTATTGCACCGACATCGTCAAGATGATCGAGGCGCCAGTGCTGCACGTGAACGGCGACGATCCGGAAGCCGTGGTCATGGCGACCCAGCTGGCGCTCGAATTCCGCATGGAATTCGCCAAGGACGTGGTGATCGACATCATCTGTTTCCGCAAGCTGGGCCACAACGAGCAGGACACCCCTTCGCTCACCCAGCCGCTGATGTACAAGAAGATCGCTGCCCACCCCGGCACCCGTCGCATGTATGCCGACAAGCTGGCCGCGCAGGGCCTGGGCGACACGCTGGGCGACGACATGTCGAAAGCCTACCGTGCCGCGATGGAAGCCGGCAAGCACACCATCGACCCGGTGCTGACCAACTTCAAGGGCAAGTACGCAGTCGACTGGAGCCCTTACCTGGGCAAGAAGTGGACCGACGCCGGCGAGACCGCCATCCCCCAGAGCGAATGGAAGCGCCTGGCCGAGAAGGTCACGGCTATTCCCGCCAGCGTGACCCCGCACCAGCTGGTCAAGAAGGTGTACGACGACCGCGCAGCCATGGGCCGCGGCGACGTCAATGTCGACTGGGGCATGGGCGAAACCATGGCCTACGCATCGCTGGTCGCGTCGGGCTACCCGATCCGCCTGTCGGGCGAGGATTGCGGCCGTGGCACCTTCACCCACCGGCACTCGGTCATCCATGACCAGAACCGCGAAAAGTTCGACGTCGGCACCTACGTGCCGTTGAACAACGTGGCCGACAACCAGGCTCCGTTCACCGTCATCGACTCGATCCTGTCCGAAGAAGCCGTGCTCGGCTTCGAATACGGCTACGCATCGAACGACCCGAACACCCTGGTGATCTGGGAAGCGCAATTCGGCGACTTCGCCAACGGCGCACAGGTCGTCATCGACCAGTTCATCGCTTCCGGTGAAGTGAAGTGGGGCCGAGTCAACGGACTGACGCTGATGCTGCCGCACGGCTACGAAGGCCAGGGCCCCGAGCACAGCTCGGCACGCCTGGAGCGTTTCATGCAGCTGTCGGCCGACACCAACATGCAGGTGGTTCAGCCCACCACGGCCAGCCAGATCTTCCACTTGCTGCGTCGCCAGATGGTGCGCAACCTGCGCAAGCCGCTGATCATCATGACGCCCAAGTCGCTGCTGCGGAACAAGGACGCGACCTCGCCGGTCTCCGAGTTCACCAACGGCAGCTTCCGCACCGTCATCGCCGAAAGCAAGGAACTCAAGGCCGACAAGGTCAAGCGTGTGGTGGTCTGCTCCGGCAAGGTCTATTACGACCTGGCCAAGCAACGCGAACTGAAGGGCCACGACGACACCGCCATCCTGCGTGTCGAGCAGCTCTACCCGTTCCCGCACAAGGCGTTCGCCGCCGAGCTGAAGAAGTACCCCAACGCGACCGACATCGTGTGGACGCAGGACGAGCCGCAGAACCAGGGCGCCTGGTTCTTCGTGCAGCACTACATCCACGAGAACATGCTCGACGGCCAGAAGCTGGGTTATTCCGGCCGTGCCGCCTCGGCATCGCCGGCAGTGGGTTACTCGCATCTGCACCAGGAGCAGCAAAAAGCCCTGGTCGAAGGCGCGTTCTCCAAGCTCAAGGGCTTTGTGCTGACCAAGTAAGAGCGGCGGGGCCCCGGGCCCTGCCCATTCGCAGAAACATCCGAAAGAATCCCATGGCCATTTTTGAAGTCAAAGTCCCCGAGTTGTCCGAATCCGTGGCGGAAGCCACCATGCTCAACTGGAAGAAGAAGGTCGGCGAGTCCATCGCCGCCGACGAAATCCTGATCGAGATCGAAACCGACAAGGTCGTCCTCGAAGTGCCGGCACCGTCTTCCGGCGTGCTGACCGAACTGGTGGTGGGCGACGGCGGCACCGTGGTCTCCGGCCAGGTCATCGCGAAGATCGACAGCTCGGCCACCGCTTCTGCCGCGCCCGCTGCCGCCGCTGCGCCTGCAGCCGCTGCCCCGGCGCCTGCTGCAGCACCGGCTGCCGCCGCTGCCGCCACGGGTGGTGCCAAGTCCGATGTCGCCATGCCCGCCGCCGCCAAGCTGCTGGCCGACAACAACCTGTCGACCGGCGACGTGTCCGGCTCCGGCCGCGACGGTCGTGTCACCAAGGGCGACGTGCTGTCGGCCGTGGCTTCGGGCACCAAGCCTGCCGCCGCACCTGCACCCGCTCCGGCCGCCAAGCCGGCGCTGGCACAAGTCGCGTCGCCGAAGTCCGCCGACCTGGGCGAGCGCCCTGAACAGCGCGTGCCGATGAGCCGCCTGCGCGCCCGCATCGCCGAGCGCCTGCTGCAGTCGCAATCGACAAACGCCATCCTGACGACCTTCAACGAAGTCAACATGGCTCCGGTGATGGACCTGCGCAAGCGTTTCCAGGACAACTTCACCAAGACCCACGGCGTGAAGCTGGGCTTCATGTCCTTCTTCGTCAAGGCCGCGGTCGACGCGCTGAAGAAGTACCCGGTGCTGAACGCTTCGGTCGACGGCAACGACATCCTGTACCACGGCTACTTCGACATCGGTATCGCCGTCGGTTCGCCGCGCGGCCTGGTGGTGCCCATCCTGCGCAATGCAGACCAGATGAGCTTTGCCGACATCGAAAAGAAGATCGCCGAATTCGGCAAGAAGGCACAAGAGGGCAAGCTGGGCATCGACGACATGACCGGCGGCACCTTCTCCATCTCCAACGGCGGCACCTTCGGTTCGATGATGTCCACCCCCATCATCAACCCGCCCCAGTCGGCCATCCTGGGCGTGCACGCCACCAAGGATCGCGCTGTCGTCGAAAACGGCCAGATCGTCATCCGCCCGATGAACTACCTGGCGATGTCGTACGACCACCGCATCATCGACGGCCGCGAAGCCGTGCTGGGCCTGGTCGCAATGAAGGACGCGCTGGAAGATCCGTCGCGCCTGCTCTTCGACATCTAATCGTCCAACCGTCGGCCCCGCGCCGTACCGCCAGCCAGACGGCTCGCGGTACGTGACCCGGGGCCTTCTCACATCGGTCTTCAAGGAATTTTCATGTCCCAACAATTCGACGTCATCGTCATCGGCGGCGGCCCCGGCGGCTACATCGCGGCCATCCGTGCCGCTCAACTCGGTTTCAAGGTCGCAGCGGTCGACGAATGGAAAAACGCGGCAGGCGGCCCGGCTCCCGGCGGCACCTGCACCAATGTCGGCTGCATTCCGTCCAAGGCGCTGCTGCAATCGTCCGAACATTTCGAGTTCGCCGGCAAACACCTGGCCGAACACGGCGTGAAGGTGTCGGGTGTCGAGCTCGATCTGCCGACCCTCATCGGCCGCAAGGACACCGTCGTCAAGCAGAACAACGACGGCATCCTGTACCTGTTCAAGAAGAACAAGATCAGTTTCTTCCACGGCCGCGCATCGTTCGTCAAGGCTGCCGACGGCGGCTACGAGATCGCCGTCGCCGGCGACAAGCCCGAGACCCTGGTCGCCAAGCAGGTCGTGCTGGCAACCGGCTCCAATGCCCGCGCGCTGCCCGGCACGCCGTTCGACGAAGTCAACGTGCTATCGAACGACGGCGCGCTGCGCCTCGGCGCCGTGCCCAGGAAGCTGGCCCTGATCGGCTCCGGCGTCATAGGCCTGGAGATGGGTTCGGTATGGCGCCGCCTGGGTGCCGAAGTGACCATCCTGGAAGGCCTGCCCACGTTCCTGGGCGCGGTCGACCAGCAGGTCGCCAAGGAAGCCAAGAAGGCATTCGACAAGCAGGGCCTGAAGATCAACCTGGGCGTGAAGGTCGGCGAGATCAAGGCATCCGACGCCGGTGTCTCCATTGCCTACACCGACGCCAAGGGCGAAGCCCAGACGCTCGAAGCCGACAAGCTGATCGTGTCGATCGGCCGCGTGCCCAACACCATCGGCCTCAACGCCGAAGCCGTCGGCCTGAAGCTGGACGAGCGCGGTGCCATCGTGGTGGACGAAGAGTGCAAGACCAACCTGCCCGGCGTGTGGGCCATCGGTGACGTGGTGCGCGGCCCGATGCTGGCGCACAAGGCCGAAGAAGAAGGCGTTGCCGTTGCCGAACGCATGGCCGGCCAGCACGGCCACGTCAACTTCAACACCATTCCCTGGGTCATCTACACCAGCCCGGAGATCGCATGGGTCGGCAAGACCGAAGAGCAGCTCAAGGCCGACGGCGTGGCGTACAAGGCGGGTTCTTTCCCGTTCCTGGCCAACGGCCGCGCCCGCGCGCTGGGTGACACCACCGGCTTCGTCAAGTTCATCGCCGATGCAACGACCGACGAGATCCTGGGCGTGCATATCGTCGGCCCGCAGGCCAGCGAACTGATCTCCGAAGCCGTCGTGGCGATGGAATTCAAGGCCAGCGCCGAAGACATCGCCCGCATCTGCCATGCCCATCCTTCGCTGTCCGAAGCGACCAAGGAAGCAGCGCTGGCGGTCGACAAACGCACGCTGAACTTCTAAGCCGGTGAATGTCCGCGAAGCCTACGAGGCTGAACTAAAGCAACGGGGCTTCGTGGCCGATCAGGCCCAGCTGCGCGCCGTCGAGGCGTTGCAACGCTGTGCCGACGAATGGACCGCTTTCGAGAGCAAGCGGTCCAGCACCCTGCGTCGGCTGTTCGGCGGCAAGCCGGAGATTCCGCGCGGGGTGTACATGTACGGCGGAGTGGGGCGCGGCAAGAGCTTTCTGATGGACTGCTTCTTCAATGCCGTGCCCATCGAACGCAAGGTCCGGCTGCATTTCCATGAATTCATGCGGGAAGTGCACCGTGAGCTGGTCGGCCTGCAGGGCACGGTGAATCCGCTGGACGAGCTTGGCAAACGCATGGCCGAGCGTTACCAGTTGATCTGCTTCGACGAATTCCACGTGGCCGACATCACCGACGCGATGATCCTGCACCGCTTGCTGGTCGCGCTGTTCGACAACAAGGTCGGTTTTGTCACCACCTCCAATTTCAAGCCGGACGGGCTGTATCCCGACGGCCTGCATCGCGACCGCATATTGCCGGCCATCGCCCTGCTGAACGAGCGCATGGAAGTTGTCAATGTCGACAACGGCACCGACTACCGGCGTCGCACTCTCGAGAAATTGAAGCTGTACCTGACGCCCTTGGGACCCGAGACGGATGCGGAACTGAACCAGGCGTTCAACCACATCGCAGAGACCCACGACGAAAGTCCGGTGATGACCATCGAGGCTCGCCAGATCGAGGCGCGCCGCAAGGCCGGTGGCGTGGTGTGGTTCGACTTCCGAACCCTGTGCGGCGGCCCGCGTTCGCAGAACGACTATCTGGAGATCGCCACCCAGTTCCATACGGTGCTGCTCTCCAACGTGCCGCACATGCCGGTGAACATGGCTTCCGAAGCCCGGCGTTTCACCTGGCTGATCGACGTGCTGTACGACCGTCGGGTGAAGCTCATCATCTCGGCCGCCGTGCCGCCGGAAGAGCTGTACACCGAAGGCCCTCTTTCGCATGAATTCCCGCGGACCGTATCGCGGCTGACCGAGATGCAGTCGGCCGAATTCCTGGCCCTCGAACGGCGCCTCGTCGATACTGCGATCACATGAAAGTCCCGTTTTTCACTGCGAAACCAATGTGGTTTGCCCTGCTGGCCTCCTTGCTGGCCAGTGCCTGCACGCACACGCCGCTGCCGGATATTCCAACTGGCATCCGGCCTCGAGCCGAACCTCTCGAACCCGATGTGGTCAGCCAGCTCGCAACTCAGATCCAGGCCGACCGGGTTCGCATCACCGCGCTCCAGTCGGCCGAGGAGGCCGCCTGTTATCAGCGTTTCGCAGTGTCCGATTGCCTTCTTGAAGTGCGGGCGCGTTACCGGCCCCAACTTTCGGAACTCAATCACCGCGACGTCGATGTGCGGGCGGGCGACCGCGAACGCCATGAGCAGGAGCGCCAGGCGCGCATGGAAGAACAACGCCAGACCTCGCTGCAAGACCAGGCGCGCGCACAGCAGCGCGCCGAATCGACCGTACCGGGCAAACGGCAAGCCGAGGCAGACCAGCGCAATGCCGACCGCGCCGCCGCCGCCCCCGGCAATGCCGCCCGGGCCCAGGCCAGCCGCGCCGCCGCCCAGCAATCGCAGCAGAAGGCGCTCGCCGACCAGGCGCAACGCGCAGCGTCAGCGCCCGGTGAACGAGAGCAGTACGAGGCCAAACAGAAGGCGGCGGCCGACCGGCGTGCGGCACAGGCCCGCCGTGCTGCCGAAAGAAGGGACAAGCCGCCCGTGCAGCCCCTGCCCGAAACTCCGTCGGCGCAGTCGCCTTCGGTTCCGGTGCGCTGACCTGCAGCAAAAACCGGCCGGCCCCGGTTCAGCGTCGGGCCGGTTTTTCGTTTTCCGGCGGCTCCATGCGGACCACCGCGAGCGACAGGTTGTCGCCACCGCCGCGGGCACGTCGGCGTGCGCCGGATACCAGGGCCTGCGCGGCATCGCGCGGTGCCAGGTCGAACAGGGCAGCGCCCATCTCGAAGTTGTCGAAGTAGTGCCAGAGGCCGTCGCTGCAGGCCATGATGCAATCGCCCGGCTGCAGCTGGGCAATGCTGTGCTGGGTGACCGGTGGTTCGTCCGGCGTGCCCAGGCAGCTCGCCAGGATGTTGGACTTGGGATGCGCGCGGGATTCTTCTTCGGTGATTTCACCCTTGTCGACCAGGCCCTGCACATATGAATGGTCGCTGGTGCGTTTGACCAGGTCGCGGCCGCGGAAGTGGTAGATGCGCGAATCCCCTGCATGCAGCCAGTGGCAGTCGCCGCGAGGGTTGACCAGAAACGCAGCCACGGTGCTGTGCGGTTCCTGCTCGGCCGATATGGCGATCAGGCCGATGACCAGGTGGGCTTCCTTGGCCATGCGCCTGAGCAGGGCTGGCGCGTCGTCTTGATAGGGTACGTAGACATCGAACAGCTGCTGCGCCGTGAGGATGACCTGGTCGGCAGCCTTGCGACCGCCGCTTCGCCCACCCATGCCATCGGCGACGATGCCGAGCAGGCAACCGTTGAACCGCGGATGGGACAACAGTGCAACGCGATCCTGCTGATAAGCACGATCGCCCTGGTGGGTACCGGTGGCACCGGTGAGTCGGAAATTGGATGACATGAGGAGAGCGCAGCAGACCGCCGCAGACTTTATCATCGGCGGCGCTTCTTTCCGGCGCACCGTGTTCCCATGTTTATTTATCCTTTCGGTGTCCGCCCGGTTGCGGCGCGCCCCACGGCCTGCAAGCCGCATTCCTCGTGATTCTCGAACCCTCTGCAGAAGGCGCCGGCCTGGTGGCTGCCGTAGCCGATGCCTTCGCCCCGGACGGCTGGCTGTCGCGCGCAGCCGACCAGTTTCGTCCGCGTGAAGGTCAGCGCAACATGGCGCTCGCCGTTGCCGAAACCATTCGTGACGGCGGGGTGCTGGTGGTAGAGGCGGGCACCGGCGTCGGCAAGACCTTCTCCTATCTCGTGCCGGCCTTGCTCAGCGGAGAGAAGGTGCTGTTTTCAACCGCCACCAAAACCCTCCAGGACCAGCTTTTCAGCCGCGACCTGCCCCGCCTCGTGCAGGCGCTGGGGCTGCCCCTGCGCACCGCCCTGCTGAAGGGACGTGGCAGCTATCTTTGCCAGCAGCGGCTCGAGGTCGCGCGCCAGGGCGATGCCGGCGGCGATCGCACCATCGAACGCATCCTGGCCCGCGTGGAGCAATGGGCGCAGGCCACCCGTACGGGGGATCTGGTCGAAATGCCCGGCCTGGACGAGCGATCGCCGGTCATGCCCCTGATCACGTCGACCCGCGAGAACTGCCTGGGTGCGCAGTGCCCGCAATTTCGTAGCTGCCACGTGAACGTCGCCCGGCGCGACGCGTTGGCTGCCGATGTGGTGGTGATCAACCATCACCTCTTCTTTGCAGACCTGGCGGTGCGCGAATCGGGCATGGCCGAGTTGTTGCCCTCGGTGCGGGTGGCGGTGTTCGACGAAGCACATCAGCTCAACGAAACCGGCGTGCAGTTTCTTGGACTGCAGATGGGCAGCGCCCAGGTGGCCGATTTCGGCCGCGACATGCTGGCCACCGGCCTGCAACTGGCGCGTGGCCTGATCGACTGGCCGGTGTTCGCCGGCGCCATCGAACGCGCGGGGCGCGACCTGCGGCTGGCAGCCGGGCAGGCTTTCCCTGGCAGCAAGATGCGCTGGACGGGCGTTGAACCCGAAGGGGTCGACGGCACCGTCTGGGGGGCGGCCCTGGCGCAGGTCGACATGGCGCTTGCGGCTGCGCAGAAGGCACTCGAGTCCGCTAGCGAAATGGCCCCCGATTTCGCACGACTGCATGAACGTGCCGCCGAACTGCGCCGCCGTGCGGCTGTGTTTGCCGGTCCGTGTACCGAGGGCTCGGTGCGCTGGGCGGATGTGACGGCGCAGCATCTGCGGCTGGTCGAATCGCCCCTGGACATCGCGCAGTCGGTGCGTGAAAGGCTGCTGGCGCCACCGGCAGACGAAACCGAGCCCGGGGCACGGCCACGAGCCTGGATCTTTACCTCCGCAACGCTGGGCGACGACCCGCAGCTGAGCTGGTTTACCGAGCCCTGCGGCCTCCAGGACGCACGGATATTGAAAGTCGAAAGCCCATTCGACTACGCCGTCCAGGCGTCCATATACGTTCCGCCGCAGTTGCCGAAACCATCCGATCCCAACCACGGCCCGGCCCTGGCGCGAATGGTGGCAGACGCTGTCGAAACCCTCGGGGGCCGGACACTGGTGCTGACCACCACCCTGCGTGCCTTGCGTACCGTGGGCGATGCCTTGCAGAAGCATTTCGGCCCCAATGGCGTCGTCGAGGTGCTGGTGCAGGGGCAGGGCACCAGGAGCATGTTGCTCGACCGCTTCCGGGAGGGTGACACTCGCGGTCGGCCGGGCTGCGTTCTGGTGGCTTCAGCGTCGTTCTGGGAAGGTGTGGATGTGCCCGGCGACGCGCTGCAACTGGTGGTGATCGACAAGCTGCCGTTTCCGCCACCCAACGATCCGCTGGTGGAAGCCCGGGCCCAGCGGCTGGAGCAACTGGGGCGTAGCGCGTTCAAGGATTATTTCGTGCCCGAAGCCGCGGTGGCCCTGAAGCAGGGCGCGGGCCGCCTGATCCGCCGGGAGGACGACCGCGGCATCCTGGTGGTCGGCGATACACGACTCACCAGCATGCCTTACGGCCGGCGGCTGCTGGCGGGCTTGCCGCCGATGCGTCTGCTGGCCAACCAGCATGAATTCGAATGGGCGCTGAGCGCGCTGGGCGGGCCGCCGCCACCCGAGCCCGCCACCGACTTCGGCGATTACGACTGGTAGTCGCCGCGAACGGGTGCCTGGGTTACCAGAGCTTCCACCACGGGTCGCTGGCCTTCTGGAAGCCGCTGGAGACATAGGCGCTTTGCGGGTAATTGGCCGCCATCACACGTTTTGTGTCGTCGCGCAGATCGGTCATGCCGAGCTTGTCGTAAGACTGCATGAGGATGTACAAGGCCTCTTCGATGGCCGGAACGCCCGTGTAGCCGGCGATGGCGATCTGCGAACGGTTGATGGCCGCCACATAGGCGCCGCGGCTGTAGTAGTACCGCGCGACGTGCACTTCGTACTGCGCCAGCGAATTGACGATGTAGGTCATGCGCTGCCTGCCGTCGGGCGTGTACTTCGATTCGGGGTAACGCGTGACCAGCTGGTTGAAGCTCTCGAACGAATCCTTCGCCGCCTTCTGGTCACGCTCGGACAGGTCCTGGCGCGAGATGAATGAGAACAGGCCCAGGTCGTCGTTGAAGGTGACGAGGCCCTTCAGGTAGTAGGCGTAGTCGAGCGCAGGGCTGGCGGGATGCAGCTTGATGAACCGGTCCAGCGTGGCGGTGGCCTGGACCTGCTGGCCACCCTTGTACTGGGCATAGGCCTTTTCCAGTTCGGCCTGCTGGGCCAACGGCGTGCCGGCGGCACGGCCTTCGAGCTTTTCGTACAGCGGCACTGCCTTGTCGTAGTTGGCCGATGCGGCTTCGTCCTTGGCCTCTGAATAGATCTTGTTGGGGCTCCAGCCCGCGGTTTGATCGTCGACCGTCGATGCGCAGCCGACCAGGCCCGCGATCAGGGTTGCCGCACCGATCGCCGCGATTTGGCGGGTAAGGCGAGCGCTGTTGCGCAACGACGATAATTTCACTTGACGCATGACAGGCAACCTCTTGAGAAAAACCTCCGGGATTATATCGGCGCACCCCACGCCCTCCGACGCAATGGCCACGCCAGACGTGGAAATGGCGGTGGACATCGACCATGGCCGCGACGCTCACGAGCCCGTCGACCATGATCACGACGGAGACGCCGAACCGGCCGACGCCGTCAGCGAATCGCGGGACTTCATGGTTCCGGTCGAACTTCACGGCGAAAGGCTTGACCGCGCCCTGACCGTCGCGGCGCCCGAGTTTTCGCGCAGTTATCTGCAGCAGCGCATCGCGGCGGGCGACATCCAGAACAATGGCGCAGTGGTCACGAAGGCTTCCGGCAAGGTGCGCGCCCGGGACCGGTTGCAGATCGACCTCCGGCCGTCGCCGCAGAGCCAGGCCTTCCTGCCGGAAGCCATGGCGCTGGACATCGTCTACGAAGACGAAGACCTGCTGGTGGTGAACAAGCCGGCCGGCCTCGTCGTGCATCCGGCTCCGGGCAACTGGCGCGGCACTTTGCTCAACGGCCTTCTGGCGCGTGATTCGGCAGCCACCATGCTGCCGCGCGCCGGCATAGTGCACCGGCTCGACAAGGACACCAGCGGACTGATGGTGGTGGCGCGTAGCCGCCGTGCAATGGATGCACTGGTTCAGGCCATCGCCGTGCGTGAGGTCAGCCGGCAATACCTGGCGCTCGCCCATCGGCCCTGGGTCGGCCATGACGAACGTGAAGTCGAATCGCCCATCGGCCGCGATCCGCGCAACCGCCTGCGCATGGCGGTGGTCGATCTGGCGCGGCATTCCGGCAAGACGGCCAATACCCGTTTCCATCTGATCGAGAACACCGAGGACGGCTGCTGGCTGCAATGTGTGCTGGGAACCGGGCGTACCCATCAGATCCGAGTTCACCTGGCTTCCATCGGCCATCCGCTGCTGGCCGACGCCCTTTACGGTGGCGCACCGGCCGCCGGCATGGCTCGCCAGGCCCTGCATGCCTTCCGTCTTGCTTTTGCGCATCCGGTCGACGGCCGCAGCCTGGCTTTCGAGGTTGCGCCGCCGGCCGACATGCTGGCTGCACTGGATTCCTGGGGCCTCGCTTACAATCCGCCACAGCCCGCCTGAGGCCGCCCCGCCTCGGGGTATCGCGGGCGCGGCTCTTCGCCGTTTCGGTTCGCAGTGCGCGCCGTCTCCGGCCCTCGGCCAGCCGCGTCAACCCGAGCACGCGGTTTGCCAGCGGCAGCACCGACTGCAGTCCCGTTGTGATAACGCCACCCGAAAGCGCCCCGACCCATGAATACGTCGGATGCGAAACGCATCCTGGAAACCGCCCTGATCTGCTCGCCCCAGCCATTGCCGCTGCGTGAGCTGCGCCTGCTGTTCGCCGACAGCCTGGGCGCCGATATGGTGCGCCAGTTGCTGGAAGACCTGCAGGCCGACTGGACGCAGCGCGGCGTCGAACTGGTTCAGGTGGCAACGGGCTGGCGTTTCCAGAGCCGCCCGAACATGCGTGAGTTCCTCGACCGCCTGCATCCCGAAAAGCCGCCGCGCTACAGCCGCGCCACTCTGGAAACCCTGGCCATCATTGCCTATCGCCAGCCGGTCACACGGGGCGACATGGAGGATATCCGCGGCGTGGTGGTGAACAGCCTGATCGTCAAGCAGCTCGAAGACCGTGGCTGGATCGAAGTCATCGGCCACAAGGAAACAGTCGGGCGGCCGGCGTTGTTCGCCACCACCAGGCAGTTCCTGGACGACCTGGGTCTTGCTTCCCTCGACCAGTTGCCGCTGGCTGACGGGGCAGCCGCCGAAAAAGCCCTGCGCGCCGCATTGGCCGACCAGGGCGACAACCTCTTGCAAGGCAGCCTGTCGATCGACGACCTGCCGCCTGAAACCCCGGCAGCGCCGGATGCCTCCATCGACGCAGGTACACCTGTCGAAGAAGCTCCGGAAGCTCCCGTTTTTGAACTCACGTCCCCGTCCGATCCCGAACCAGCGGCGCCCGCCGCGGATGGCGACGACTCCAAGGCCTCCCATGAATAACTCCACGCCCGAAGACGATCTGCCGCAGGGCGACGCGCCCGCGCCGGCCGCGCAACCCTCCGCCGAGGCCATCCGTTTCGATGACGTCGTTTCCGGCGCGTTCGATGTCGACGCCGAAGAGCTGCCGGAAGATGCCGAAGCTGCGCCGGCCAAGCGGGTGCTGCAGCCGCAGCAGGATTCGCCAAAGCTGCACAAGGTGCTGGCCCAGGCGGGCCTGGGCTCGAGACTGGAAATGGAAGCCTTGATCGCCGAAGGCCGCATCCACGTCAACAACGAGCCGGCGCATGTCGGCCAGCGAATCCAGTACGGCGACCAGATCAAGGTCAACGGCAAGCCAGTGCGCGTGCGCATCGAACCGCCGCCGCCGCGGATCATCGCCTACCACAAGCCGGCCGGCGAAGTGGTGACTCACGAAGATCCGCAAAACCGACCGACCGTTTTCCGCCGCCTGCCCCGCCTGCGCGAAGGCAAATGGCAATCGGTCGGCCGGCTGGACCTGAACACCGAAGGCCTGCTGCTGCTGACCAGTTCCGGCGAGATCGCCAACCGCCTGATGCATCCGCGTTTCGGCCTGGAGCGTGAATACGCGGTTCGGGTGCTGGGAGCGCTGAGCAACGAGGAAAAACAGAAGCTGCTCGACGGCGTGCGCCTGGAAGACGGCATGGCGCAGTTCGGCTCCATCGAGAACGGTGGCGGCGAAGGGGCCAACACCTGGTACCGGGTGACCATTTCGGAAGGTCGCAACCGTGAGGTGCGCCGCATGCTGGAAGCGGTAGGCCACGCGGTCAGCCGCCTGATCCGCATCCGCTATGGCGCCATGATGTTGCCGCGCGGCCTGAAGCGCGGTTCGTTCATGGAACTCGACGAACGCGACATCGCCTCGCTGATGCAGGCAGCCGGCATGCCACGCGAACCGCGCGTCGAAAAGCCGGTCGCGACGGGTCGACGCGAGGGCGGTGGCCGTGCGCCGGCGCCGAGCCGCATCTTCGGCGCCTTCGGCAAGGGCGGCAGCGAAGGGCAGGGCGCCAGCATGCGTCCGGCTGGCCCGAAAGGCGGCTACAAAAATGCTGCTCGGGTCGAGGCGGCCCGGAGCGAGAAGGGCGACGGCCAGCCGGATCCGCTCAAGACTTCGGTCGGCTACATCGGCAGCGATAGCCTGAAGCGCCAGCGTGAAGAGCAAAAGCGCGCCAAGCCGGGCGGTCCGCGCGGTCGTGGCCGCTGACGCAAGAAAAGGGGCTTGACGCCCAGGCTAAAATGCCGGGTTTTGCCGAGTTGGCAAAATTCATTCCAGCATCCAGAACCATCCACATCCAGGAAAAACATGGCAATCGAACGCACCCTCTCCATCATCAAGCCCGACGCCGTCGCAAAGAACGTCATCGGCCAGATCGTTTCCCGTTTCGAAGCCGCCGGCCTGAAGGTCGTCGCCGCCCGCCTGACCCAGCTGTCGCAAGCCGAAGCTGAAGCTTTCTACGCCGTGCACGCTGCACGTCCTTTCTTCAAGGATCTGGTCAGCTTCATGATCTCCGGTCCGGTGTTCGTGCAAGCCCTCGAAGGCGAAGGCGCGATCCTTAAGAACCGCGACCTGATGGGCGCCACCGACCCGAAGAAGGCCGACAAGGGCACCATCCGCGCCGACTTCGCAGACAGCATCGACGCCAACGCCGTCCACGGTTCCGACGCAGCTGAAACCGCTGCCCAGGAAATCGCATTCTTCTTCCCCGCCATGGGCATCTACAGCCGCTAAGCGGTTGTCGCACCGAATGAACACACTCGTCAATCTGCTCGAATTCGATCTCGACGGGTTGGCCGCGTTCTGCGAGCAACTTGGCGAGAAGCGCTTCCGCGCCACCCAGTTGTTCCGCTGGATCCACCAGCGCGGTGCCTCCGATTTCTCCGCGATGAGCGACCTTGCAAAGGCGCTCCGCGAAAAGCTTCCGGGCATCGCCGAAGTGCGGGCCCTGCCGGTGGTCGCCGAACATGTGTCCACCGACGGCACCGTCAAGTGGCTGTTCGACGTGGGCGATGGCAACGCGGTCGAAACCGTGTTCATCCCCGAGGACGACCGCGGCACCCTTTGTATTTCGTCGCAGGCCGGATGCGCGGTCAATTGCCGCTTCTGCTCTACCGGGCACCAGGGTTTCAGCCGCAACCTGACCACTGCCGAGATCACCGGCCAGCTCTGGTATGCCGAGCACGCGCTGCGCAAGCGCCTGGGCCGCACCGATCGTGTGGTCTCCAACGTCGTGATGATGGGCATGGGCGAGCCGCTGCAGAACTACACGGCTCTGGTGCCTTCGTTGCGCACCATGCTCGACGACCACGCCTACGGAATGTCGCGCCGTCGTGTCACGGTTTCCACCTCGGGTGTGGTTCCCATGATGGATCGCCTGGGCCAGGACTGCCCTGTCGCGCTCGCCGTGTCGCTGCATGCACCCATCGATTCGCTGCGCGACAACCTGGTGCCGCTCAACCGCAAGTATCCGATCGCCGAATTGCTGGACGCCTGCAGCCGTTACCTCGAGTTCGCGCCGCGCGACTTCATCACTTTCGAGTACTGCATGCTCGACGGCGTGAACGACCTGCCCGAACACGCCGACCGCCTTGCCGCCCTCGTGAAGGAGCATGGCAATGGCGCGGGTCTGTCTTGCAAGTTCAATCTGATTCCGTTCAACCCTTTCCCGGAATCAGGCCTCAAGCGCTCGCCGCGTGAGCGGGTCGTGGCGTTTGCCAAGCGGCTCAGCGACCACGGCATCATCACCACCGTCCGCAAGACCCGCGGCGACGACATCGACGCTGCGTGCGGCCAGCTGGCTGGCGACGTCAAGGATCGCACCAGGGTCGGCGAACGTATTGCGCGCCAACGAACCATCCCCTTGGTGCCGGTCAGCGCCATCCGGGAGTCCTGACTCGATGATCGAACGTTCCAAGCTGCGTTTCCGAATCCTGATGTCGCTGGCCTTGCCGGCGATCTTCGTTGCACTGCTGTCGGGTTGTGTCAGCCAGAAGACGACCACCACCCAGACCGGTGCCGACATCAGCCGCAGCGAAGTCAGTCGATCCGAGCCGATCACCGCATCCGACGAATCACCGGCACGCCGCCGCGCCCGCATCCGTATCGAACTGGCTTCCGGTTATTTCGAAAGCGACAAGCCCACGGTCGCGCTGGACGAGGTCAAGCAGGCAATTTCCGCCGACCCCGACTACGCCCCCGCATTCAGTCTTCGTGGGCTGATCTACATGCGCCTGGGCGACTATGAGCTGGCCTCCGAAAGCTTCAGGCGTGCCACTGCCCTCAATCCGCGGGACGCGGATACCCTGCAGAACCACGGCTGGCTGATGTGCCAGCAGAAGCGCTATGACGAGGCCGACCGGCTGTTCGGCCAGGCGGCCGCCATGCCGGGTTATGCCAATCGCCCCAAGACACTGATGACGCAAGGCCTCTGCCAGATGCGGGCCGGTCGCACCGCGCAGGCCGAAACGACGTTGCAGGCGGCATACGAACTCGATCCGGCGAACCCCATCGTCGGCTACACGCTCGCCAACATGCAGTTCCGGCACGGCGACATGGCGCGTGCCCGTTTCTACATCCGGCGAGTCAACAACGGCGAATACGCAACATCCGAGTCCCTTTGGCTGGGCATGCGTGTTGAGCGTCGCCTGGGCGACAACGTCGCGCTGGCGCAGCTGGGCGAACAACTGCGCAAACGTTTCCCGCAATCGCGGGAGGCCGCGTCTTTCGATCGTGGAGCTTTCGATGAGTGAGACGGATCAGGCCGGAGCGGCCGGACCCCACGGTGCCGGTGCCATGCTGCGCGCCGCGCGGGAGGCGGCAGGCGTACATATCGCTTCGCTGGCAGTGGCGCTGAAGGTGCCGGTAGCCAGGCTCGAGGCCCTCGAAGCTGAGCGTTTCGATCTCTTGCCAGATCCGCCGTTCGTGCGGGCGCTTGCCGGCAGCATCTGCCGTGCGTTGAAGATCGATTCGGCACCGATCCTGGCGCTGTTGCCGCAGAAGGTGCCCGGCCGGCTGACCACACAGGAAACCAGGCCGGACGTCGGAACCTTCCGTACCAGTTCCGCGTCCACTGCCGGCCTGGCGACCCTTGGTGGTGGCATGCGGCATCCGGTGGTCTGGGTGGTGATCGTGCTGTTGCTGGCGGCGGCCGGGCTGATGTTCGTGCCGTCCGAGCGCCTGGGCGAATGGATGCAGGCGCTGCACGGATCGACGTCGACCGAACCGGCTCGTGACTCCGTCGGTGGAATGGGTGACACACCGCCGGCGCCTGCCGAACCACCCGTGGCCGCCGTTGCGCCGATGGGTCCTGAATCGAGCCGTGCCGCTGCCGTTGACGTCGGCAAGTCCGATGCGTCGTCGGCATTGGTACTGGCTCCTTCGCAAGGTGTCGCAATCGGCGCTCTGCCGGCCGCCCCGGCCCCTGGCGCATCCCCGGCGGCGGCATCGGTAGCCGCAACTGCTGCCGGTGGTTTGCTCGCTTTCGAGTCCACGGATTCGTCCTGGGTGCGTGTCACCGACAGCCGCGGCGCTACCGTCTTCGAGAAAATAATCAAGCCCGGTTCACCGTTGGCCGCCTCCGGTACCCCACCACTGACGGTGGTGGTCGGCAATGCCCGAGCCACCACGGTGCAGGTGCGCGGACAGGCGTTCGACCTGGGCGCGATCACCCGTAACAACGTTGCCCGTTTCGAGGTCAAGTGACCGCCATGTCCGATCTTTCATCCGATTTAGTTTCTTCCTTCGCCGATGCGACCCCGATCGAGGTGGCGCATCCGCCGCCGCGCCGTTCGCGCCAGGCCGAAGTCACCTGGGGACCGCGTGTGGTCACGGTCGGGGGCAATGCGCCGGTGCGGGTGCAGTCCATGACCAATACCGACACGGTGGATGCCATCGGCACGGCGATCCAGGTGAAGGATCTGGCCAATGCAGGTTCGGAGATGGTGCGCATCACGGTCAATACGCCGGAAGCCGCAGCCCAGGTTCCCTACATCCGCGAGCAGCTCGACCGCATGGGCATCGACGTGCCGCTGATCGGGGACTTCCACTACAACGGCCACCGGCTGTTGACCGAACATCCGGCCTGTGCCGAAGCGCTGTCCAAATACCGGATCAACCCCGGCAACGTGGGCAAGGGCGACAAGCACGACAAGCAGTTCGGCCAGATGATCGATGCGGCATTGCGCTGGAACAAACCGGTGCGTATCGGCGTGAACTGGGGCAGTCTCGACCAGGAGCTGCTCGCCTCGCTCATGGACGAAAACAGCCGCCGCGCACGCCCCTGGGAGGCGCGCCAGGTGATGTACGAGGCGCTCATCACCTCCGCCATCGACTCCGCGAAGCTCGCCGAACGCATGGGCATGGACGGCAAGCAGGTCATCCTGTCCTGCAAGGTCAGTGGCGTGCGTGACCTCGTCTCCGTGTACCGTGAACTCGCGCGACGTTGTGACTACCCTCTGCACCTGGGGCTGACCGAAGCCGGCATGGGCACCAAGGGCACCGTGGCATCGACCGCGGCTCTGTCCGTGCTGCTCCAGGAGGGCATCGGCGACACCATTCGCGTGTCCCTGACCCCTCAGCCGGGCGAGGCCCGCACACAAGAGGTGGTGGTCGCCAATGAAATTCTGCAGGCCGTCGGATTGCGTGTGTTCGTGCCCAGCGTGACGGCCTGCCCGGGTTGTGGCCGTACCACCAGCGGCACCTTCCAGGAACTGGCCAAGCAGATCGACGATTTCCTGCGGATGCAGATGCCGGTTTGGCGCAAGACCTATCCGGGCGTCGAAGGCCTGAAGGTCGCCGTCATGGGTTGCATCGTCAACGGTCCCGGCGAAAGCAAGCATGCCGACATCGGCATCAGCCTCCCCGGCACCGGCGAGGCACCGGCTGCGCCGGTCTTCATCGATGGCGAGAAGGCCCTGACCCTGCGGGGCGAAAACATCGCCTCCGAATTCCAGCAGCTCGTCGAGCGCTACATCGAAAAACGCTTCGGCAATCCGTCCACCGTGACGGCAGTCTGATCTCTGAACATGTCTGAAAACAAGATTGCCGCAGCAGCGGCTGGCGGCCCTGCGGCCAAGGTTTCCCGGCTGGCGGGCGTCAAGGGCATGAACGACATCCTGCCGCCGGATTCGGCACGCTGGGAATGGTTCGAAGCCAAGGTCCGCGACCTGATGGCTCGGTATGCGTTTCGCAATATCCGCACGCCCATCGTCGAGCCGACCGCGCTTTTTGTCCGCGGCACCGGGCAGACGACCGACATCGTGGAAAAGGAGATGTATTCCTTCCAGGATCGGCTGAATGGCGAAGAACTCACGCTGCGCCCTGAAAACACGCCAGGCGTGGTGCGCGCCGCCATCGAGCAGAACCTGACCTACGACGGCGGCAAGCGCCTTTACTACATCGGCCAGATGTTCCGCCACGAGCGTCCGCAGCGTGGGCGTTACCGGCAGTTCCATCAGCTGGGGGTCGAGGCGCTGGGTTTCGCAGGTCCGGAGATGGATGCCGAAGTCATGCTGCTGGTACACACCCTGCTGCAGGAACTAGGGGTACGCAATGTTCGCGTCGAACTCAACAGTCTGGGAGTGCCGGCCGAGCGGCAGGCGCATCGTGCCGCGCTGATCCAGCATTTCGAGGCACATGCCGACCTGCTGGACGAAGACGCACGCCGTCGCTTGCACACCAACCCCCTGCGCATCCTTGACACCAAGAATCCGGCGATGCAGGAGATGGTCGGCAGGGCGCCACAGCTCCTGGACTACCTGGGCGACGCATCCCGCACCCACCTCGAAACCGTTCAGGCGCTGCTCACGGCGTGCGACGTGCCCTGGACGGTCAATCCGCGCCTGGTGCGCGGCCTCGACTATTACTCCCACACGGTTTTTGAATTCATTACCGACGAGCTGGGGTCCCAGGGCACCCTCTGTGGTGGTGGGCGGTACGACGGGCTGTTCGAAGTTCTCGGCGGCAAACCCACGCCGGCCGTGGGCTGGGGCATGGGCATCGAACGTGTGCTCGAACTGATTGCCGCGCAGCAGGCGGCGCTCGAGGCTCCCGTGCCGGATGCCTACGCCGTCATTCCTGACGCCGCTTCCCTGCCTCGGGTCCTGCCGGTGCTGCAGGCCTTGCGCAAGGCCGGCGTATCGGTGCAGATGCATGCCGGTGCAGGCGAAGGCATGGGAAGTTTCAAGTCGCAGTTCAAGAAGGCCGATGCCAGCGGCGCATTTTTTGCGCTGGTTTTCGGTGCTGACGAACTGGCTCGTGGCGAAGTCACGGTGAAGTCGCTGCGCGACGGTTCCGGCGTTCAGCGCCTGGAGCGTCTCGACGCGATCGACACCTGGGGCGCCAGCCTACAATCCCGCGCTTAATCAGCGCAGCGAAACCAAGCATTTCATGGCCATTCATCTCGACCTCGAAGAACAAGAACAGCTCGACCAGATCAAGCATCTCTGGGACCGCTGGGGCACCCTCATCACGGGTGTCGTGGTGCTGGTCGCGCTGGGCTTCGCCAGCTGGAACATCTACAACTTCTGGGATCGCCGCCAGGCCGCCCAGTCGGCCGTGCTCTATGACGAAGTCGAGCGCGCAGCACAAGCCGGCGACGCGGCCCGTGTAGAGCGCGCCTTCAGCGACATCCGCGAGAAGTTCGGGCGTACCGCCTATGCGCAGCAGGCCGGCCTTACCGCATCGAAGGTGATGCTCGACAAAGGCAATACTGACGGCGCCAAGGCAGCGCTGACCTGGGTCGCCGACAAGGGCCGAGACGACGGCCTGCAGGCAATCGCCCACCTGCGCATCGCTGCGATTCTTTTCAATGCGAAGGCGTATGACGAGGCGCTGAAGCAGCTCGACGTGAACCTTCCGCCCGCCTTCGCTCCGCTCGTGGCCGACCGCAAGGGCGACATCCTGGCACTGCAGGGCAAGAACACGGAAGCCATCGCGGCCTATTCGACGGCCTGGAAGGGCCTGGACGCGCAGTCCGAATATCGTCGCCTGGTGGAAGTCAAACTCAACGCGCTCGGAGTCGATCCGCGCGCTTCCGCGTCCGCGACGGGCGCCGGTACGGAGGCTGTTTCGTGAATCGTGTGACTCTTCCTTCTGCCCTGCGTACTGCCGCATGGGCCGCCACTGCTGCAGCTGTCATGGCTGTCAGCGGTTGCTCCATGATGCCTTCGTCGCTGCGCAACGTGTTCGGCGGTACCCCGCCCCCCAAGCCTGCCGAACTGGGGCCGAACATCGTCAAGGTGCCGGTGCGCCAGGCATGGGCCGCGAAGATTCCTGCCGCCGGTGGCTTTTCGCTGTCTCCGCAGGTCAATGGCGACAACGTGAGCCTGGCCAGCGACAACGGCACCGTGGTTTCGATAGATGCCCGCAGCGGCCGTGAACTCTGGCGCGCCAGCGCCGGTGGCCCGCTTTCAGCCGGCGTCGGCAGCGACGGCACCACGACCGCCGTCATCACGCGCGAGAACGACCTGGTCGCCTTCGCTGGTGGCCGCGAAGTCTGGCGCAGCAAGTTGCCGGCCGAAGGTTTTACCGCGCCGTTCGTGGCGGGCGAGCGTGTGTTCGTCATGACGGCGGACCGCTCGGTTTCTGCGTATGACGGCAAGACCGGCCAACGCCTGTGGCAGCAACAACGCAGCGGCGAACCGCTGGTGCTGCGCCACGGCGGTGTGCTGCTGGCGGTAGGCGATACCCTCGTGGCGGGTCTGGCTGGCCGGATGGTCGGCCTGAGCCCGAACAACGGTTCGGTCCGCTGGGAGGCCCCGGTGGCGGTTACCCGTGGCACCAACGACATCGAGCGCCTGGTAGACCTGGTCGGCCGCACCGCGCGTGACGGCAATATCGTCTGCACCCGCGCGTTCCAATCCACCGTGGGCTGCGTCGATGCTTCGCGCGGGCAATTGCTGTGGGCGCGTCCGGCGTCCGGGTTCACCGGAGTCGATGGCGACGACACACGCCTGTACGGCACCGAATCCAACGGCACCGTGGTGGCGTGGAACCGTGCCGACGGCGAACGTGCCTGGAACGTCGAGCGCCTTCGTTACCGCCATCTGAGCGCTCCACTGGTGTTGGGTCGTTCGGTCGCATTCGGCGACGAAACCGGCCTGGTCCACATGCTTTCGCGTGAAGACGGCTCTGCTGTCAACCGCCTCAATACCGATGGCTCCGCCATCACCGTCGCGCCGGTCGTCGTGGGCGACACGCTGGTCGTGGTCACTGCCAATGGCGGTGTCTTCGGCTTCGTTCCCGAATAAGAAAATCACAGGGCTTCAGGCCCGATCTGTTGCATGAAACCGGTCATCGCGCTCGTAGGGCGCCCAAACGTCGGCAAGTCCACGCTGTTCAATCGCATGACGAAGTCGCGCGATGCCATCGTGGCGGATTTCGCCGGCCTCACCCGCGACCGGCATTACGGCAACGGCCACCTGGGTCGTCGCGAGTTCATCGTCATCGACACCGGTGGCTTCGAACCCGATGCCGTGGACGGCAACATCTTTCACGAGATGGCCAAACAGACACGCCAAGCCGTGGCCGAGGCCGATGTCGTCGTGTTCGTCGTGGACGCCCGTGCCGGCGTTTCGTCGCAAGACCACGAGATCGCCAAATACCTGCGTCGTCTGGGCAAGCCGTGCGTCCTGGCCGCGAACAAGGCCGAGGGCATGCGCGAGGGCGTTCAACTGGTCGAGTTCTTTGAGCTCGGCCTCGGTGAAGTGCACGGGGTTTCGGCGGCCCACGGGCAGGGCGTTCGCGACCTGATCGAACTGGCCATCGACACACTGAACCTGCCTGAAGACGACGAAGACGAAGAGGGCGCTGAAGACGGTGTCGTCAAGCTGGCCGTGGCCGGCCGACCCAACGTCGGCAAGTCGACCCTCATCAATACCTGGCTCGGCGAAGAGCGACTGGTGGCGTTCGACATGCCGGGTACGACCCGCGATGCGATTTCTGTCCCGTTCGAGCGAAACGGCACGAAGTTCGAACTGATCGACACCGCGGGCCTCCGCCGCAAGGGCAAGGTCTTCGAGGCCATCGAGAAGTTCTCGGTCGTCAAGACCCTGCAGGCTATCGAGTCCGCAAATGTCGTGTTGCTCCTGATCGATGCAACGCAGGGTGTCACCGACCAGGACGCGCACATTGCCGGCTATATCCTCGAAAGCGGTCGTGCAGTGGTGGTGGCCATCAACAAGTGGGATGCGGTGGACGCGTATCAGCGCGAACTCGTGCAGCGGTCCATCGAAACCCGGCTGCCTTTCCTGAAGTTCGCCGCGCTGCTGTTCATTTCGGCCAAGAAGCGCCAGGGCCTCGGTCCGGTATGGGACGCCATCGGCCAGGCCCACCGCGCTGCCATGTGCAAGATGTCCACGCCTGTGCTGACGCGCCTGTTGCTTGAAGCGGTGCAGTTCCAGTCGCCGCAGCGCGGCGGCATGTTCCGCCCCAAGTTGCGTTATGCCCACCAGGGGGGCATGAATCCGCCGGTCATCATCATTCACGGCAATTCGCTGGAACATGTGACGGCGGCCTATATCCGTTTCCTGGAAGGCCGTTTCCGAAAGGAATTTGATCTGGTCGGCACGCCGCTCCGTATTCAGATGAAGACTTCGGATAATCCGTACGCGAGCAAAAAAGACGATTGACCTTATACCGCAGCGGACTGTTACGGAATTAAGCCGTGTTTGTCCAGAAGCATTGAATGCGTGTGTTAAGGTGGTGTTTTACAACAACATAGTTTGAACACGGAGAATATCGTGAGCAACAAGGGCCAACTCCTCCAAGACCCGTTCCTGAACGCGCTTCGGCGTGAACATGTACCGGTCTCGATCTACCTGGTCAACGGCATCAAGCTGCAAGGTCAGATCGAATCCTTTGACCAATATGTCGTGCTGCTGCGAAATACCGTGACGCAGATGGTTTACAAGCACGCAATTTCCACCATCGTTCCGGGCCGCGCAGTGAATTTTTCCACTGCCGATACGCCCGACGATTCCGTAGCCTGAGGGCGCCGGGCCGCTGGCGGCATTTCTCTGTCAGCGTTTCCGCGTTGCCTAGCCTGACTGCCGCGCATTGAGTTCTGAAGATACAACCGACCTCCCGCTTGCACCTGTGGTGCTTGTCGGGGTGGATCTGGGTTTCCCCCATTTTGATAATGAGCTTGAAGAGCTGGGCCTGCTCGCGCAGACCGCTGGTCTCAAGCCTGTTGCTCGCATCATCGCGAGACGGAAGGCGCCGGACGCCGCACTTTTTGTCGGCAGTGGAAAAGCCGATGAAATCAAGATGCTTGCCGAACAGCACGGCGCACTCGAAGTCCTGTTCGACCAAGCACTCAGCCCCGCGCAGCAACGCAATCTTGAACGCCATATGGGCTTGCCGGTGAACGACCGCACCTTGCTCATCCTGCAGATTTTTGCGCAGCGTGCACGTAGCCATGAGGGCAAGTTGCAGGTTGAGCTTGCCAGGTTGCAGTACGTCAGCACCCGGCTGGTTCGCCGTTGGTCACACCTGGAGCGCCAGACCGGCGGTGCGGGTGTGCGCGGCGGCCCGGGCGAAAAGCAGATCGAACTTGATCGTCGCATGATCGGGGAGACCATCAAGCGCACCAAGGAGCGGCTGGCCAAAGTCAAGAAGCAGCGCGGCACGCAAAGACGCCAGCGCGAGCGTCGCGAAACCTTCAATATTTCGCTGGTCGGCTATACCAATGCGGGCAAGTCGACGCTGTTCAACGCCCTCGTCAAGGCGCGGGCCTATGCGGCCGATCAACTGTTCGCTACGCTCGATACGACCACACGCCAGCTCTACCTCGGCCCGGATGCCGGTTCGGTTTCGATGTCGGACACCGTGGGGTTCATCCGTGACCTGCCCCACGGACTGGTCGATGCCTTCCAGGCAACCTTGCAGGAAGCGATCGATGCCGACCTGCTTCTGCACGTCGTTGACGCCGCCAATCCCGAATTCCCAGAACAGATTGCCCAAGTCCAGCGGGTGCTTCACGAGATCGGCGCTGCCGGCGTGCCGCAATTGCTGGTCTTCAACAAGATCGATGCGCTGCCGGACGAACGGCAGCCATTGAATGCCAGCGATACCTATGAGATCGAAGAGGTCCAGGTGCCGCGCATCTTCGTCAGTGCACGCGATGGCTCAGGCCTGTCGTTGTTGCGCACGGCATTGACCGAGGCCGTCGCCGCGCACCGTGCGCCGAAGGCCCCCATGGCCGATGGCCCATTGCCCGACGGAGCGCGTGATTTCGGCACAATCGCTTCCCACCATTCCAAAGCGTCACCACAGTGAGACTTCGCGCATGACTCTCCAACAACCAGGCCTGCGATGGGCGGGGCTGCCGGGCCGTATCAGAGGCATGTTCAACCTTAACGATCCCCGATGGGGTCGTAGCGACGAGGGCGGTCAGGACGCGTCTCGTCCCGAAGGTCAACGTCCGAACCCCGACCAGCAACAGCAACGGCCCCGCGGCCAGGGCCCCAACCAGGGCCCGCCCGACCTCGAGGAACTCTGGCGTGATTTCAATCGCAAGCTGGGCGGCCTCTTGCGTGGAAAGGGCGGTCGTAACGGCGGCCCATCAGGCGGCGGCAATGGCAACGGCGGCGGTGGCGGGTTTCAGCCCGACATGAAGAATGCAGGCACCTTGCTCGGTCTGGTCGCTGCCGTGCTCGTGGTGTTGTGGCTCTTCACCGGCGTGTTCATCGTGCAGGAAGGACAGCAGGGCGTCATTACGCAGTTCGGGCGCTACAAGTCGACGGTCGGGGCCGGCATCAACTGGCGCCTGCCTTATCCCATTCAGCGCCACGAATTGGTGTTCACTTCACCGATTCGCTCGGTCGATGTCGGTCGCGACACAATCGTCAGGTCTACCGGCTTGCGCGAGTCGGCCATGCTGACCCAGGACGAGAACATCGTCGAGATCAAGTTCGCTGTTCAGTACCGCCTCAACGACGCCCGCCAGTACCTGTTCGAGAGCCGTGATCCGCAATCGGCCGTGGTTCAGGCCGCCGAGAGCTCGGTGCGCGAAGTCGTCGGCAAGATGAAGATGGATTCGGCGCTGGCCGAAGAGCGTGACCAGATCGCGCCACGTGTCCGCACGCTCATGCAAAGCATTCTTGACCGCTACGAGGTCGGCATCGAGATCGTCGGGATCAACCTGCAGCAAGGTGGCGTACGGCCGCCCGAGCAGGTCCAGGCCGCATTCGACGATGTGCTGAAGGCCGGCCAGGAGCGCGAGCGCGCCAAGAACGATGCGCAAGCCTATGCCAACGACGTGGTGCCGCGTGCCGTGGGTACCGCGTCTCGCCTGAAGGAAGAGGCGGACGGGTACAAGGCCCGTATCGTCGCCCAGGCACAGGGCGATGCCCAGCGCTTCAGCGCCATCCTGACCGAATACCAGCGCGCCCCGCAGGTCACTCGCGACCGCATGTACCTCGACACCATGCAAGGCATCTATGCCAATGCAACCAAGGTCATCGTGGATTCCAAGCAGGGTTCCAACCTGCTCTACCTGCCTCTCGACAAGCTGATGCAGGGCCAGCCGTCGTCGACCGGTGCCCAGACGTCCGGCGATGCCGTGGCCGCCGCTGCTACCGGTACATCGTCGGCCGGAAACGCTGCGCCGCCGCCGGCATATTCGAGCGATGTCCGCACACGCGACAACGAGCGTTCGCGTGACCGCGAATCGCGTTAGTCCATCACAACAAGTGGCCCGGGATCCGTCGTGAACAGAATCGGTTTAATCCTTACCTCCGTGCTCGTCCTGCTGGCGCTCGCCAGTTCGACGATGTTCGTTGTCGACCAACGCCAGTTCGGTGTGGTCTATGCCCTCGGCCAGATCCGTGAAGTGATCTCCGAGCCCGGCTTGCATTTCAAGCTGCCGCCACCGCTGCAGAACGTGTCGTACATCGACCGCCGTCTTCTGACGCTCGACAGCAACGACACAGAATCGATGTTGACGGCCGAAAAACAGCGTGTCGTCATCGACTGGTATGTGCGCTGGCGCATCGTCGATCCTTCCCAGTACATCCGCAACGTCGGCCTCGACGAAACGGCCGGAGCAAACCAGCTCAACCGGGTGGTACGAAATGCCTTCCAGGAAGAGATCAATCGGCGGACGGTGCGCGACCTCATCTCCCTGAAACGGGATGAACTGATGACCTCGGTCAAGCGTGAAGTGCTCGAGCGTGTGAAGGGCGCCAAGCCCTGGGGCGTCGACGTGCTCGACGTGCGCATCACCCGCGTCGACTACGTCGAGGCCATCACCGAATCCGTCTATCGACGTATGGAGGCCGAGCGCAAGCGAGTGGCCAACGAACTGCGTTCCACTGGCGCGGCGGAAGGCGAAAAGATTCGTGCCGACGCAGATCGCCAGCGTGAAGTCACTGTGGCCAACGCCTACCGTGACGCACAAAAGATCAAGGGCGAAGGCGATGCCGAAGCGGCGCATGTATACGGCGATGCCTTCGGTCGTGATCCGCAGTTCGCGCAGTTCTATCGCAGCCTTGAAGCCTACAAGTCGAGTCTCGGCAAGAAGGGCGACATCGTGGTGGCCGATCCGTCCACATCCGAGTTCTTCCGGGTCTTCCGCAACGGCGGCGGTGGTGGTGCCGGCGCTGCAGCTCCCGCTGCGGCACCTCGGCGCTGAAGCCTGGCTTGCAGCGACAGTCCGGAGTGGATTGGCTATTGTTCTTGCAGGCCTTCGGCTTGCTGCTGGTGATCGAAGGGCTGTGGCCCTTCCTTTCGCCCACCCAATGGCGTGAGACCCTGGCGCGCTTGAGTGAGGCGCGTGACCTCCACGTGCGCCTGTTTGCACTTGTCAGCATGGTCTGCGGATTGGTGCTGTTGTGGTGCTCGCATTGAATTGAAGGTGATTGCTTCCGGATGTGTAAACGCAAGCCGGTAGAATCACGTTTTTAACAGCGTCTGTTTTTCTTCATGTCCGCTTGGGTCCTCCCGGATCACATCGCCGATGTACTGCCTTCCGAGGCCCGACACATCGAAGAGCTCCGCCGTGATCTACTGGACACGGCCCGGGGCTACGGCTATGAGCTGGTGATGCCACCACTGCTCGAGCACCTCGAATCCCTGCTGACCGGTACTGGCGAAGCGCTCGACCTGCAGACCTTCAAGCTGGTTGACCAGCTTTCGGGTCGCATGCTCGGCTTGCGAGCCGACACCACCCAGCAGGTCGCCCGCATCGATGCCCATCTGCTGAATCGCCGAGGCGTCACACGCCTTTGTTATTGCGGTCCGGTGTTGCATACAAGGCCGGGACGCCCGCATGCAACACGCGAGCCGCTGCAATTCGGCGCCGAAATCTACGGCCACGCAGGTCTCGAGGCCGATGTCGAAATCCTGCACCTGGCACTCGACTGCCTTGATTCTGCCAAGTTGGGTGCAGTGCAGATCGACCTTTCGGACGCGCGTATTCCGCGTGCCGTGCTGGCCGACGTCGATGCCTCTGAAGAGCTTCTGTCTGACGTCCGTAACGCCCTTGCTGCCAAGGACGCCAGCGGGCTGGCGGCACTGACCCGCCACTTTCCGGCGCCTGTTCGTGAAGCGCTCGCGACCCTGGTGCGGCTGTATGGCGATGCCTCGGTGCTGGACGAGGCTGCCGTTGCGCTCAAGTCCTTCCCGGCGGTATCGCCGGCCCTCGATGCGCTCAGGCGCCTCGCGGCCAGCCTGCCACACGGCAATGCAAGTTTTGATCTGGCCGAACTTCGCGGTTACGCTTATTACAGCGGCGCCCGGTTCGCCATGTATGTCCCAGGTGCCAGCGACGCCATCGTGCGTGGCGGCCGATATGACGAGGTTGGAGCGGTCTTCGGCCGCAACCGGCCTGCGGTCGGTTTCAGCCTCGATCTGCGAGAGCTGGTGGGCGTGGTCACGCCACGTCCGCTGCGCGCGGCCATCCGGGCACCCTGGTCAGACGATGCGGCTCTGTCGCACGCCATCGGCGCCTTGCGCGCGGATGGAGAAACCGTGGTCTGCGTCATGCCAGGCCACGAGAGCGAGATCGATGAGTTCCGCTGTGACCGCGAACTGGCCTTCAAGGCCGGATCGTGGACCGTGTTATCCCTTTGAACTGATTTCCAAGATGAGCAAGACGAATGGACCGGTCGCCGGTCGTAACGTGGTCGTGGTCGGCACCCAGTGGGGTGACGAAGGCAAAGGCAAGTTGGTTGACTGGCTGACCGAGAGCGCCCAGGGCGTTGTGCGGTTCCAGGGCGGCCACAATGCCGGCCATACCCTGGTCATCAATGGCGTGAAGACCGCGCTTCACCTGATCCCCAGCGGCATCATGCGGCCGGGCGTCAAGTGCTACATCGGCAACGGTGTGGTGTTGTCCGCGGCCAAGCTGTTCGAAGAAATCGCCGGGCTTGAAAAGGCGGGCGTCGAAGTGCGTTCGCGCCTGCGCATCAGCGAGGCCTGTCCGCTGATTCTGCCGTTCCATGCGGCGCTCGACATTGCCCGTGAAGCCTACCGCGAGCGCGGTGGCAATGCCAAGATCGGCACCACAGGCCGTGGCATCGGACCCGCATACGAAGACAAGATCGCTCGCCGCGCTCTGCGTGTGCAGGACCTGCGTCATCCGCAACGTTTCGCCGACAAGCTGCACATCCTGCTGGACCTGCACAACCATGTGCTGACCCAGGTGCTGGGAGCGGAAGCCATCGACTTCGACACGGTCTACGACGAGGCGATGATCCACGCTGAACTGTTGAAGCCGATGATCGCCGACGTGTCGCGCGAGCTGAACGACGCGCACCGCGATGGCGCCAACCTGCTTTTCGAAGGCGCGCAGGGCACGCTGCTCGATGTCGACCACGGCACATATCCGTACGTCACTTCCAGCAACTGCGTGGCCGGCAATGCCGCTGCCGGTTCCGGCGTCGGTCCGGGCATGCTGCATTACGTGCTGGGCATCACCAAGGCGTATTGCACGCGTGTCGGCGGTGGTCCCTTCCCGACCGAACTGGACTGGGAAACCCCTGGCACCGTGGGTTATCACCTTTCCACCGTCGGCGCCGAAAAGGGCGTGACTACCGGCCGCAGCCGTCGGTGCGGCTGGTTCGACGCGGCACTGCTGAAGCGTTCGGCGCAGGTCAATGGCCTGTCGGGTCTGTGCATCACCAAGCTCGACGTGCTGGATGGCATCGAGGAATTGATGCTTTGCACCGGCTATGAACTGGATGGCGAACACGTCGACATCCTGCCGATCGGCGCGGACGAGATCGAGCGCTGCAAGCCGATCTACGAGACCCTCGGCGGCTGGAGTGACTCCACTGTCGGCGTGACCGAGTTCGACAGGCTGCCGGTCAATGCGCGCCTGTACCTGCAGCGCATCGAACAGGTGACCGGCGTGCCCATCGCGTTGGTTTCCACCAGTCCAGATCGTGACCACACGATCCTGATGCACCACCCCTACCTGGCTTGAGGAGTTTTCCGATGCTGACCGAAGACGGCAAACACCTGTACGTGAGCTACGACGAGTACCACAGCCTCATCGAGAAGCTCGCCATCAAGGTGCATCGTTCGGGTTGGGAGTTCGACACCATCCTGTGCCTCGCGCGTGGTGGGTTGCGGCCCGGAGACATCCTGTCGCGCATCTTCGACAAACCGCTTGCCATCATGTCGACCAGCTCTTACCGCTCCGATGGCGGCACGGTGCGCGGTCATCTCGACATCGCCAGGTTCATCACCACTCCACGCGGTGAAATCGCGGGCAAGGTGCTGCTGGTGGACGACCTGGCAGATTCCGGCCACACGCTCAGCTCTGTGATGGAGAACCTGCGGACGCACTACACGCCGATCACCGAGCTGCGCAGCGCCGTGATCTGGACCAAGGGCGTCTCGGTGTTCACGCCTGATTATTCGGTGGAATTTCTCCCGACCAATCCCTGGATCCATCAGCCTTTCGAAGGCTACGACAGCCTTGGTCCGAACAAGCTGATCGACAAATGGAAGATCTGATGTCTTGAACGCCTAAAAGCGTTCAGCCACTAAAAAGCCGGCTCACTGAGCCGGCTTTTTTGTGCCTGAAAGACGCCGCGGAAAGCGGACGCAAGCCGGGCAGGGCGATCAGACGGTGCTTCTGCGAAGAACCGCTTCTTCAAGCTTGTTGGCCAGCTGGCCCATGGCCAGCGCAGCAGGCGAACCGCTCATGTGCGTCAGCAGCAGTTGCCGACGCATCACGGCATCGCGCACGGCGGGATCAGCAGGAATATCGCCCAGATGCAGCAGGCGAATAGGCTGGCCGGCTCCCGGAACCACAAATCGATCGACAACCTGCTGCAGTTGGCCGGTGATGGCGCGGCCGTCGCCGGCACGTGCCGTCTGGTTCACGATCATCCGAACCTGCTTGCGTTTCTGCTGCATCGCCAGCACCTTGATGGCGGCATAGGCATCTGTCAGCGAGGTGGGTTCGGGCGTAGCCACCAGCAGGACCTCTGAGGCGAGCGAAACCGCGAACAGAACCACATCGGAAATGCCGGCGCCCGTGTCCAGCAGCACAACGTCGTAGCGCGGCATGATGCTTTGCAGGACCTGAAGGAACTCGTTGCGCACTTCGGGGGTGAGGCGTGAATACTCGACCATTCCGGAGCCGGCCAGCAGCACCGAGAAACCGCCCGGCGCGGCAATGATGGCCTGGTCCAGGTGCGCCTTGCCGGTGAAGACGTCGTGCAGTGTGATCTTGGGATGCAGGTTGAGCACCACGTCAAGATTGGCAAGGCCCAGGTCTGCGTCGAGGACCAGCACGCGGTGACCGCGTTTGGCCAGCGCGGCTGCCAGATTGGCAGACACGAAGGTCTTGCCCACGCCACCCTTGCCGCTGGTGACGGCCAGCACCTTGGCCGACGGGCCAGCGGTGCGGGGGTAGGAGGGATTCGGCGCTTCGCTCATTCTTTTATGCTTTCAGACAGCGCTAGCGGACGCATCATCAGGGGAGGCGGGTGCCTCCATCTCTATATCGGCAGTTCCCAGCCCGAACAACAGGCTTTTTTCGTCGGCGCTCACCGTGCTGTCGGGCTGCTCTTCCACACAAACCTTGTTTCGTCCCAGCGACTTGGCCCTGTAAAGCTCGTGATCGGCGCGATCGATCCACAGGGCAGCCGTGGATCGGATCCACGGCATGGCAAACGCTCCGCCGATGCTTACCGTGATGGGCAATGCCAGCTGGGAGGTGACCTGCACCGGTTCGGCCTCGATGGCTTCACGGATCCGTTCTGCAACAACCTGGCCGAAAGCTGCCGACTGGCAACCGGGCAGCACGATCGCAAACTCTTCGCCGCCGTAACGCGCCAGCACATCCATCGGACGGACGCAGGCGGTCAGGATGCGGGCGACGGCCTGCAACACATGGTCACCGGCAACGTGGCCGTAGGAGTCGTTGACGTTCTTGAAGCGATCGATGTCGAGCATCAGCAACAACGCGGATTCGCCGGATCTGGCGACCCGGTCGATCTCCCTGTCGACCGCAGCCCGGAACTGGCGACGGTTCGCCAACCCGGTCAGCGGGTCTCGAAGTGAAAGTGAGCACAACCCGTCGATCACGTCCTGCAGGTAGCGGGTGGGCGACTCCTGGGAAATGGTCGGCATGTCTCCCTCGCCGGGTTCGACGAGAGCGAGGGCCGTATCCAGGCGTAAGTCGCGCAGATCGACGAGGGTAGAGGTCTCCGGCTTGGACACTTTTGCTGGTGGGCTATTGCTTTTGCATCCTAACAGCAAGCAGATCAAGCCAAGCGGCTTCTGGTTACAAAATCGTTGCATGGATACGACGTCCTGTCGCGTGAGGTCGTGACAGTAAATGGCGTAGCAAAGGAAGCATTGACAATAGTTGCTTCGGCAAATACCATCGCGGCATGAACGAAAGCAAGACTTCCGACAGCGTCACCACCCCCGTGCCGGTGTTCTGCCGTATCGGCGCTCCTGAAGAGAGCATCGGGTATCTGATGCGCCGTGTGGTGACCCTGGTCAGCGGCGAAATTGAACGCCGCATGGAGCCGCTGGGGCTCACGGATGCGCAATGGAAGCCGTTGCTCCGTCTTTTCTCGTCGGGCGACTCGACAGTGGCGTCACTGGCAAGGGGTTGCCATCTCGACGCCGGCGCCATGACACGACTCCTGGATCGACTGGAAGCCAAGAACCTCTGCCGCCGTATCCGGTCGGTTGAAGACCGGCGAGTCGTCAATCTTGAACTCACCGAGGAAGGGCGCCAGGCCGCCCGGCAGATTCCTGACCTCATCGCTGAAGTCCAGGCCGTCACCGCCGCCGGCTTCAGTCAAGCCGAATTCGACCAGCTCAAGGGCTATCTGAATCGCATGTTGGTCAACGTCCAGCCGTTCGGTGGCGACACGGACCCCGTCTCGCCGCGTTCCTCGCCATCTGTTTCTGTTTCGGAGGGTTCCAAAAAATGAAAGACCAACAAAATACCTCGCAAGCACGCACCGGGCATGGCGCCGGAGTGGTTCTGTATCTCGGCACCATGGTGCTGGCACTAGGGTTGACAGCCTGCGCCAACATGTCCGGCATTGCACCGCAGGCTCAGCTGCGTGACGGCGTTTCACTGGGCCTGCCTTCTGCGGCAACCGGCACGCCCGACCTGTTCGCCGACGGCGCCATGGCTGCCGACTGGTGGCGAGGCTTTGGCGACGAGCGGCTGGATGACCTGGTCAGCCAGGCGCTGGCCGATAGCCCCAGCCTGAAGTCGGCCGAGGCCCGCCTGCAGCGCGCGCAAGCCAGTGCCGATTTCTCACGCGCCGCCGATGGCCCGCAACTCAACGGAAGCCTGGATGCAACCCGACAGCACTTCAGCGCCAACGGCATTTACCCGACGCCTTTGGGCGGAAGCACCCAGAACATCGGTACCGCCCGCCTGACCGGTGGCTGGGAACTCGATTTCTTCGGCAAGAACCGCGCCGCTCTCGAATCTGCGTTGGGTACTGCCAACGCCGCCGCCGCCGATGCCAGCGCGGCCCGCCTGCTGCTGGCATGCAACGTGGCACGCAACTATTTCCAGCTGGCCCGCCTGCAGGCGCAGATGGAGGTGGCGCAGCGCACCCTGGCGCAGCGCGAGGAGACCCTGGGTCTGGTGCGTGACCGCGTCACCGCCGGCCTGGACACCCGACTCGAAGAGCGCCAGAGCCAGGCCGGTATTCCAGAAGCCCGTCAGCAGATCGAAGCGCTGCACGAGCAGATCGCCCTGACCCGTAATGCGATCGGCGCGCTGGTCGGCCAGCCGCGCGGCATGCAGGATCTCGAGGCCCTGCCACTGGCCTCGTACAACGCCGTGGCACTGCCGCCCAACCTGCCCGCCGACCTGCTGGGCCGCCGCGCCGACGTGGCTGCTGCCCGATGGCGTGTCGAAGCCGCCGCCAAGACCATCGACGTGGCGAAAACCGAGTTCTATCCCAACGTCAACCTGACCGCGTTCGTGGGCCTCAACAGCCTGGGTTTCGACAACCTGGCGCAGGGTTCCAGCCGCGAGTGGGGCGTGGGCCCGGCGATTCGTCTGCCGATCTTCGATTCGGGCCGGCTGCGCGCCAACCTGCGCGGCAAGACGGCCGACTTCGACGCGGCGGTCGAGAGCTACAACAGCACCGTGATCGACGCCGTGCGAGAAGCCGCCGACCAGGCTGCATCGGCCAGGTCGATCGACCTGCAGCAGGCACAACAACGTGATGCGCAGTCGGCTGCCGAAGCCGCTTTCGACATTGCCCGCCAGCGGTATCGCGCCGGGCTCGGCACCTACCTGAACGTGCTGACCTCCGAAAGCGCCGTGCTGGCCCAGCGCCGTCTCGGCGTCGACCTGGCGGCGCGTCGCCTGGACACCCAGGTTTCGCTGATTCGCGCCCTGGGCGGCGGCTACACCGGTGACATCAAACTCGCCGCCGTCACACCGGTCGCCGTGCATTGAGCACGACCACAACGCCCGCCCCGATTTTTGAATATCCCCGAATCCGTCCCCTCGGAGCCCTCCATGAACGCACCGCAAAACTCCCCGGCCACCGCACCTGCCGAAACTACAAACCCCAAGCGCCGCAAGGGCCTGACGGCGCTAGCCGCGGTCGTCGTCATCGCCGGCCTCGGCTGGGGTGCCTATGAGTGGATGGTGGCGAGCCACTACGAATCCACCGACAACGCCTACGTGCAGGGCAACGTGATCCAGATCACGCCGCAGATCGGCGGTACCGTGATGGCCATCATGGCGGACGATACCGACTTCGTTAAGGCCGGCCAGCCGCTCGTGAAACTCGATCCCGCCGACATGCGTGTGGCCCTCGAACAAGCCGAAGCCAACCTCGGCCAGGCCGTGCGCCAGGTGCGCACCCTGTACGCCAACAACGGCCAGTTCACCGCGCAGATCGCGCTGCGCCAGGCCGATGTTTCCAAGGCGCAGAACGACATCAACCGCGCCAGCGACGACCTGAACCGTCGCCTGTCGCTGAACGGCAATGGCGCCGTGTCGAAAGAAGAGCTCGACCACGCCCGTGCCGTCGTGGACACCGCCAAGACCGCCATGGCCGCCGCCCAGGCCGGCGTCACCGCGGCCCGCGAACAGCTGGCCAGCAACCAGTCGCTGACCGAAGGCACCAGCGTCGAGCAGCATCCGCAGGTGCTGTCCGCCGCCGGCAAGGTGCGCGAGGCCTATCTGGCCAGCCAGCGCGCCGCCTTGCCCGCACCGGTCGACGGCTATATCGCCAAGCGCACCGTGCAATTGGGCCAGCGGGTCACTGCGGGCACTCCGATGATGTCGGTGATCCCGCTCACGCAACTGTGGGTCGATGCCAACTTCAAGGAAGTTCAGCTGCGCAACATCCGCATCGGCCAGCCGGTCACCCTGACCGCCGACCTTTACGGCAAGAAGGTGGACTACCACGGCAAGGTCGCAGGATTGGGCGTGGGCACCGGCTCGGCATTCGCGCTGCTGCCGGCGCAAAACGCCACCGGCAACTGGATCAAGGTGGTTCAGCGGGTGCCGGTTCGTATCGCGCTCGATCCGCAGGAGCTGGTGCAGAACCCGCTGCGTGTCGGCCTGTCGATGGATGTCGAAGTCGACGTCGCGCAAAAGGACGGCCGCATGCTGGCGGACGCTCCGCGCGAATCCGCGGTGTCGCAGACCAGCGTGTTCCATTCGCTGGACGAAGGCGCCGACGCGGAAGTGGCCCGCGTGATCGCAGCCAACGGCGGTTCTCCCGCCAGGCTGGCTGCATCGCAGGCCGCGATGCGCAATGTGGTGGCGACCGGCTCGGCCACGGCTCACTGAATCTGCCCGCCATGGCTTCCCCATCCGGTCCGGCGCTGCCGTATCCACCGCTGGAAGGCGCGGCGCGCGTCTGGGGCACGATTGCCCTGTCCGCCGCCACCTTCATGAACGTGCTCGACACATCCATCGCGAACGTGTCGCTGCCATCCATCGCTGGCGATCTCGGCGTCAGTCCCAACCAGGGCACCTGGGTCATTACCAGCTTCGCGGTGGCCAATGCCATCGCGGTTCCGCTGACCGGCTGGCTGTCGCAACGCTTTGGGCAGGTGCGCCTGTTCATGGCCAGCGTGTTCCTTTTCGTCGTCACCTCGTGGCTGTGCGGCCTGGCGCCGAACATGCCGGTCCTGATCGGGCTGCGGGCGCTGCAGGGCTTCGTTGCCGGGCCGATGATTCCGCTGTCGCAGGCCTTGCTGCTGTCCAGCTATCCGAAAGCACTTGCGGGGCTGGCGATGGCCATGTGGGCGATGACCACGCTGGTCGCTCCGGTGATGGGCCCGCTGCTCGGCGGCTGGATCACCGACAACATCTCGTGGCCGTGGATCTTCTACATCAACATCCCGGTCGGCCTGCTGGCGGTGTTCGCGGTATGGACCATCTTCCGCAAGCGTGAATCAGCCATCCGCCGCTTACCCATCGACTCGGTCGGCCTCGGCCTGCTGGTGGTCTGGGTCGGCTCCATGCAGGTGATGCTCGACATCGGCAAGGAGAACGACTGGTTCCATTCGGCGGCCGTCTGTGCGCTGGCGGCGATCGCCGTGGTGGGTTTCATCGCCTTCCTGATCTGGGAACTGACCGACAAACACCCGGTGGTCGATCTGTCGCTTTTCAAGGGCCGAAATTTCTGGGCGGGCACGCTGGCGCTGTCGGTCGGCTACGGCCTGTTCTTCGGCAACGTGGTGCTGCTGCCGCTGTGGTTGCAGCAGTACATGGGCTACACCGCGACCAGCGCCGGCATGGTGCTGGCGCCGGTGGGGCTGATGGCCATCGTGCTGTCACCGTGGGTCGGCAAGAACGTCTCGAAGTTCGACCCGCGGCGTTTCGCCACTGGCGCGTTCCTGGTGTTTGCGCTGGTGCTTTGGATGCGGTCCAACTTCAACACCAACGCCAGCTTCAGCGTGATCATGGTCCCGACCGTGATCCAGGGCGTGGCGATGGCCTTGTTCTTCATCCCGTTGATGACGATCACCCTGACCGGCATCACCCCGGACCGCATTCCGGCGGCTTCGGGCCTGTCGAATTTCGTGCGGATCACGGCCGGTGCGTTCGGTACCTCCATCGCCACCACGGTGTGGGAAAACCGGGCGATCCTGCACCACGCCCAACTGGTCGATTCGATCAGCATGGGCAACAACGCGGCGACCGGGATCCTGGGTGGCCTGGCCAGCAGCGGACTGACCAGCGAACAGGCGCTGGCGCAGATGAACCGGCTGGTCGACCAGCAGGCCTTCATGCTAGCCGCCAACGATGTGTTCTATGCGTCGGCCATCATGTTCATGCTGCTGATCCCGCTGGTTTGGCTGGCGCATGCACCGGCCAAGGGCGCAGGCGGCGGTGCCGACGCTGCAGCCGGCGCTCACTGAACGAAACCGCAGTAACGAACCCGCAGTCGAACGGAATGCCGTTCGTGCGGTCGTACAGGCTGGCGGCCGCCGCTCCATCAGAAGAAGCGCGCGCCGTCAACCCGATACGAAGCCATTCGTCGGTTTCTGGAATTACAAAATTTCGTTCGAACTTCTGTGTTTTCCCAGCTACGGCCAGGGCGTATTGGCTGCTGAGGGTGATGGACAGTTAGTTATAATTTCTTACTTTATTCGTTAAATCGAACGACTAAATACGAAGAAACACATCCGCACCTAAACGCGGCCTATGAAAATGAGATATCTGCGGTTTGCCGCTCCGGTGCGTGCCCATGGGTTCACGATGCTGGAAGTGCTGGTCGCTGTGATCGTGCTTTCCTTTGGGCTGCTCGGCATGGTGGGGCTCCAGGCGGCCTCGATCAAAGCCAGCCGCGAAGCCCGGTTGCAGGCTGTCGCCAGCCGGCTGGCGGCCGAGTTGGGCGACCTGATGCGCAACAACCGCACTGTCGCGACCAAAACGACGGCTGCTGAAAATCCTTACCTGCAAGCGAATTTCTCTGGAGTGGCATCCGTGGCTGCGGCATCACCTGATTGTTATGCCGCCGCGTGCGCCGGTCCGTTGCAGACCGCAAAGGCCGACATCAACGACTGGCTCAATCGCGTGGCCGGAGAATTGCCGGGTGCGAAAGTCGTCGTGTGTTTCGACACCACGCCCTTCGACGCCAGTAGCGGGCTTGCGCGTTGGCCTTGCACTAACACCGGCAATGTCGTGATGGTCAAGCTGGGCTGGACGCGTGCGTCGACCAACCGGGCAGCTTCGGGCGCCGCGGCTTTCTTCCTTGCAACCGACGACGCGGTGGCGCCGTCGCTGGTTCTGCCTATCGTGTCGATGGTGCCGGGGGCCAGCAGCTGATGCCGAATGAACGTCGACATTTCGCTGCGCGGCAGCTCCAGTCGGGCTTTACTCTGGTCGAGCTTCTGGTGGCGGCTGCCTTGGGCCTGATCGTCGTGCTGGCCTGTGTCTCCGGGCTGATCGTGGCGCGGCGCGGTTTCAACACGGTGGATGCCACCAGCCAGCTGCGCGACAACGGCCGGTTCGCAGTGGACATCCTGCAAAAAATCGTTGGTCAGACGGGCTATCTGGCTCCGACGTATGCCATGGCGACCATGGCAAGTTCGGTCGTGGTGGCAGGCGCCACGGCGGCGCCCAACTTCATCGAGGGGTTCAATAATTCGGTGGTCGATTCCGCCACGGCGCCCTACGCTTCCAACGGGAGCCGCAGTACTTCCACCGGCCTGGGTTGTACCGCCAGCGGCGACACAGCCTGCGCCAACGGTAGCGACGTGCTGGTCCTGCGCTACCAGGCTAGCGAGAGCTTCAATGGCTCGACCTCGACCGACGCAACGATGATCGACTGCAACGGCGTGGGCCAGAACACACCGCCCGCTTCGCGCTCCGACCTGATCGTCAACATCATTCACGTGCAGCGCGGACCGGACGGCGAGCCGGCGCTGATGTGCAGTTCCAATGCCAACATAACCAACGGCACCTTTCTCACGCAGCCGCTGATCCAGGGCGTCGAGACTTTCCAGGTTCTGTATGGCGTGGACGCCGTCACCGCCGGTGCAGCGGCGACCGCCACCCAGGATTCGATCATCGACCAGTATCTTCGTGCCGACCAGCTGGTAGTGCCCGGCAACGCCGCGGCGACGCAGGAAAACTTTCGCCGGGTCCGGTCGTTGCGAATCGGAATGGTGCTGCGTGCCGCCGCCAATTCCGCCCAGGAGCTCGGGACACCGGTCATGTACGCGCTAGGGGCCAACTACGGCAAAGCAGCGGACGTGGGCAGTGTGCTGCTTGGTCAAAACGATGGCCGGCTGCGCCAGGCCGTCACCTTCGTGGTTTATCTGCACAACTTCCAGGACAGCTGAGATTCATCGGTTTGCCCATGTCCATCCATCTCCAGGCACCACGGTCTTCGAGCCAATCCGGGTTCGCTCTCATCTTCGTGCTGATGATTCTGCTGATCGTTTCCATCGTCGGCATAGGCGCTGCGCAGATTTCGGTGCTGGGCGAGCGCGGCGCACGCAACGACCGCGACGCACAGGTCGCCTTCCAGTCGGCGGAAGCCGCTTTGGCCGATGCGGAATACGACATTACCGGCACCAGCCCGCAGGCCGCCTTGCGATCTGATGCGTTCACCAGCGGCAACCAGAACCTGTTTTTGAGCAGCTGTGGAAGCACCGGTGCAAGCGATGGCCTGTGCCTGCCGGCGACCAGCGGCAAGCCGGTCTGGCTGACGGTAGACCTGACAGGCGCGAAGACGGTGAACTTCGGGCAATTCACAGGCCAGGTCTTCCAGGCCAATACGGGAGGGGTCGCCAGCGTGATGCCTTACCAGTCGCCGAGGTACCTGATCGAAGTGCTTCCGGACTCCGAGGTTTTCGGCAACCGCAACATCAATGCGCAGAAGAGGTTTGTGTATCGCGTAACCGCGATCGGTTTCGGCCCTCGTGCCGATATCCAGACCATCACCCAGATGCTTTATCGAAAGCCTTGAGATGCGTATTCCAGAAAGACAGTTGAGCTTTTTCCTCGCCGTGCCGCGTGTACTCCGGAAGGTGCCCCACTGGTTACGCTGGGCGGCTGCGGCTTGCATCGTCCTGACGGCAGGTGGTTCGCTGGTCGCCTTGAGCCAGGTGGCTCCGGCGAACTACGACACCGTCCAGCTATCTGCCGAACCGCTCTACACCGGTAGCGGCACCCAGAAGCCCACGTTGTCGCTGGCGCTTTCGGTGGAGTATCCGACGGTAGGCGCTCAATACACCTCGCCCACGCCGGGGAGCAGCGACGACAACACCTACTCCGCGTCCACCGAATATCTCGGCTACTTCGATGCGGACAGCTGCTACCTGTACAACAACAACTCCGATCTGAACCTGCGCCGCTTCGACCGGAGTGGCGCTGCGAACTCCCATGGCTGCGGCGGGACGGCATTCAGCGGCAATTTCATGAACTGGGCGACCGGCTCGGCGGTCGATGTATTGCGGCTCGGCCTGACCGGTGGCGACCGGATCGTCGATACGGCCTCGCTTACGGTGCTTCAGCGCGCAGTACTTGATCAGTCGAACGGTGACTTCTACAACGGGAGCAATTTCCCGTCCAAGCGCCTGGTGGCGGCCAATGTGGGTGGCGCTTTGCCGAGGTCTCTCATCGGATCCTGGTCCGGCGATGTCTATGTGGCCAACTGCCTCAACCGCATGCATTTCGGCACTCAGCGCACCGGCAGTTGCGCAAGCCCCGGCAACAACTCGAACCTGGGCGTCACGGTCGTGAACAACTACGGGGCGGTCAGCTCCGGCGGGGCGCCGTCTGGGTACACGTACTGTGCAACCGAAAACAATACCTGCAGCTTTACCGGCATCAAGCGCGTCGCTTACGGAGCGGGTTCGAAATTTGCCTATGTTTCGGCGAACAACGGAATCGCGTGTTCCAACGACATCTTCGGTGACCCGAATTCCGGGGTAGCCAAGCTTTGTTATTACGCAAACGACAACACCGGCTGGGCGCCGAGCAGCAGCACCACCAACGGCTCGACCCTGCTGTCGAGCGACAGTTTCTTCTATGTGCGGGTACAGGTCTGCGAACGCAATACTTCCGGCGCATTGCTGGATCCGCGTACCGACTACTGCATCAAGTACCCCAACGGCAACTTCAAGCCTGCCGGCAATCTGCAGAAATACAGCGACAGACTGCGGGTCGCCGCTTTCGGCTACCTCATCGACAACACCGTTGCACGCTATGGCGGCGTGCTGCGTGCGCCGATGAAATACGTGGGACCCAAGACCTACAACAGCAACGGTGAACTGTCCACCGCGCTGAATCCCAAGGTGGAGTGGGACCAGAACACCGGGGTCTTCATTGTCGATCCGGAGGGGTCCACGCCCGAGGGCAAGAGCGGCGTCATCAACTACCTGAACCAGTTCGGCCGCACCGGCAGCAGCATCGGCAATTACAAGGTAAACGACCCGGTGGGTGAGCTGTACTACGAGTCGCTGCGCTACATCCAGGGGCTGGCGCCGACTCCGGATGCAACCACCGGCATGACCACCGCGATGAAGGATGGCTTCCCGGTCTACAGCACCTGGACCGACCCATACCAGGGCGGCAGCAACAGCACCGACTACTCCTGCGTCAAGAACAACATCTTCGTCATCGGAGACGTCAACACGCACTATGACCGCTATATCCCCGGCAACCCCGCCGGTTTCGGCGATGCGGTCCGTGCGGCCAACCTCGCAAACAACGAGCCCAACTTCTACAACTGGACCAGGGTGGTGGGGGGGTTCGAAGCCAACAGCGGCTCTTCGATCACCTACCTCGACAACAATGGCACGAGCCGCAACACCACCAACGGCAACAGCACCACGAGCCTCCAGGCGCCGCGGAATTTCGGCAACCTGGGCAATCTGAACATCTCGGATAACGCCGGCTACTACATGGCGGGCATGGCGTACTGGGCTGCCACGCATGACATCCGCGGCACCGGCTGGACCAATTCAACGACGCAGCAACGCCCCGGCATGCGTGCGACGACCTTCGTGCTGGACGTCAACGAATACGGTAGCGACAGTGTGTTGAATACCCGCCACGGCACGCAATTCTTCCTGACGGGCAAGTACGGCAGCACGGGCGACAAGTCCGGCTTCGGCAATCCCTATCTGTCGAAAACCGGCACGCTGGACAACACCAGTTGGGAAGACGACACCAATGCAGGCGAGCCGCGCAACTACTTCCTGTCGAGCAGCGCGAGTTCGGTGCTCAAAGCGATCGACAACATTTTTGCGGCCATCACGGCCCAGGGCGGCAGCATCGGTGGCGGTGCGGTATCCACCCAGCAGCTCAGCGGCGCAAGCCCCAGCTATATCTATCAGGCTCAGTTCGATCCTTCCAACTGGAGCGGCGACGTCATCTCCTATCCGCTGACGGTCAGCAGCAGCAACAGTGTTTCGGTCGGCACCGCAGCGAACAGGCAGTGGTCGGCGTCGGACCGGCTCGATCGGGCTACGCCTTCGGCCCGAAAGATCGTCATCGGCAACGTGACCCGGACAACCGGCGCCGCATCGCCGTTCCTGTGGGGCAGCATCGAAACCGGAACCGGTAGCGTGACCGATCAGTTGAATCGCGCCTCGTCCACGTCCAGCGCCGATGGACAAGGCGAGAACCGCCTCAATTTCCTGCGCGGCGACCGATCGCTGGAAGGCACGTCGTTCCGCAGGCGTGGAGGGCGGATCGGCGATGTCGTCAATTCGGGCGTCGTTTATTCCGGCGCACCCAACGGCCAGATCACCGATAGCGGCTATGGCACTTTCTACAGTGCCAACGTAGCGCGTACGCCGGCACTTTTCTTCGGCGCCAACGACGGCATGCTGCATGCGCTCAACGCCAATACGGGCGATGAACTTTTCGGATATATCCCGAGCTGGATGGGGCCCCGGCTGTCGGCGCTGACCAATACCAGCTACAACACCTCGCTTCACCAGAGTTACGTGGACAGTACGCCCGCTGTTGCCGAAGCATTCGTGGGCAGCAACTGGAAGACCGTACTCGTCGGGGGCACCGGTGGGGGCGGGCAAGGCGTCTTCGCGCTCGACGTGACGGACCCGACCGCCTTCGACAAGACCAAGGTGCTGTGGGAGTTCACCGATCGCGATGATCCGGACATGGGCAACGTGATCGGGCGGCCCCAGATTCTCAAGTTCCGCACCAGTGCCCGCACTGCCACCACGGCGACGTACAAGTATTTCGCGGTGGTGGCCAGCGGCGTCAACAACACCGTCGCGGACGGCTACGCGAGCACCTCCGGCAACCCGGCCATCTTTTTGCTGGACCTCTCCAAGTCCGGCACCGCAGCCTGGGTCTCGGGGACCAACTACTACAAGATTTCCGTGCCGGTCACGCCTTCGATCGCTGCGACGATCGCCCCCGGCATCGTCGAATTTTCCGCGACCGGCGGTGCTGCTGGCGAGGTCGCGAACCTTTACTTCGGCGACCTCACCGGCAATCTCTGGAAGCTCAATTTCGGCGAACTCGCAAGCTCCGGATGGACCATGGCCGGGCTTTCAGCCTTCAAGTCGGGCAACACGCCGGTGCCTTTCTTTATCGCTCGGGACTCGACGGCCAACGCGACCGTTCAACCGATCAGCATGCCGCCGACGCTCGTCTACGGACCGAACAACTCGACCTTTGTCTCGTTCGGTACCGGCAAGTATCTCGAAGCCAGCGACAACGTGGTGAGCAGTAGCTCGCAGCGGCAGACCGTCTACAACCTCTACGACAACCAGACGAGCACCCTGGACACCACGTCGGGAAGCAGCAGTGCGATCAACGGCCGGGGGCGGCTGGCCCAGGCTTCCGTGAGCGGAGGCACCATCACGGTCCCGGCGTTCGCCTATGGTCGCCCTCTCAGTGATGGCGACGCCAACCAGCGCTCGGGTTGGTACGTCGATCTTCCCGCCAGCGCCGAGCGCCAGATCAGCGCCTCCGCGCTGTTTGGCAGCAACCTGGTTTTCGGCACCCTGCAACCGGCGGGCGCCACGGCCAATGCTTGCGGGGGGGCGAACGGATTTCAGTACGTGGTCAACGTCAATACCGGCAACGGCGCTGTCACGACACCCAACATCGGCATCCTTGCCCAGCCGTTCGTATTGCAGGTGGGGAACTCGGCCTATGGGTCCAGCGACAGCAGCGGTCGCCGCGTGTCGACCACAACCGGGCAGATCATCGTTCAGGGCTCCAGCGGCATTTCGACGACCAGCGACCAACTGACCACCAATTCGGTGACCGGTCGCCTGAGCTGGCGCCGCATCAACAACTATCAGCAACTCTACAAAGCGCCATGAAACGACACCGGATGCGTGGATTCACGCTGATCGAAATCATGATCGTGGTGGCCATCGTCGGCATCCTTGCGGCCATTGCGTATCCGTCATACAGAGACGCGATACTGAAGGGACGCCGGGCTGCCGGCAGGGCGGCGTTGGCCGAGTTGCTCCAGCAGCAGGAGCGCTACATGACCCAGAACAATGCATACCTGCAGTTCACCAACAGCGGCGGGACCACCACGCCGTCGTCGGCTGCCAGCACCTTCAAGGTTTATTCGGGCGACAACGCCAGCAGTCCGCAGTATTGGCTCAGCGCGGACACCAGCTGCAGTTCGAGCAGCACTGTGAAAGATTGCGTCACCTTGACCGCCACGCCGACTCAGCTCGATCCGAAGGTCGGCAATATCAGCATCACCAGCACCGGCATCAAGAGCTGCTCGGCCACCAACGATCCAAAACTCTGCTGGCCATGAGGCAGCGCAGAGGCCGTGACAGAGGCTTCACCCTCCTCGAACTGATGGTGACGATTGCCGTCCTCGCCATCCTGGCGACGATCGCCGTACCGACCTTCCTGACTTTCCAGAAGAATTCCGAACTGACCTCCGCGGTCAATTCGCTGACGGCCGCATTGAGCAGCGCCCGCAGCGAAGCGATGAAACGCAATCTCAACGCGATGGTCGTGCCGGCGGATACCTTGCGTGCCGACTGGACCGCCGGATGGGTTGTATTCGTCGACAGCAACCAGGACGGCAGCTATACCGACGGCACCGACCTGGTGGTCCTGAAGCGCGCGGCGCTGCCCAGCTACATCACCGTGACGGGCACCGACACGGCAGGCGGCACCCCGGCTTATCTGCAGTACGACGGCTCGGGTTTCTTGCGTAACGCCCAGACCAGTGCAAGTGCCAATGCCACGCTCAGTTTCGCGCGCACGGATGTCACCGGGGCGGCCGGTTATGCCCAAACCCGGCGCCTGAAGGTCGCAGCGACCGGCCGCTTCAGGGTCTGCACGCCGACATCTGGCACCGACGCCGCCTGCTCTTCGAGCGCTGGCAGCTTTTGACGCTTCGGTTTTTCTAAGCGACGCCTAAGCGCTGCTACCCATGATGTCCCCTGTCGCGCCGATCCCGGCGCCCCTCAGGAGCCATCTTTCATGTCTACCACCGACAATTTCGTCCGCAGCCCCACCCGTCTCGTAGTCGCCCTGCTGGCCGCCGGTGCCATCGGCGGCGCCGGTGTATCCGCGGTCGGCGCACTGCATACCCGCAGCGCCGCCCAACCTGCACCCGCGGTGCTGGCCGCCGCACCCGGCGCAGCGATCGCGCTGCCCGACTTCTCGACCATCACCAAACGCTACGGCCCGGCAGTGGTCAACATCAGCGTGGTGGGCACCACCAAGGTGTCGGACACCTCGGGCGGTGAAGACGGCGCACCCACCGATCCCTTCTTCGAATTCTTCAAGCGCTTCCAGGAACAGCAGCAAGGCCAGGCGCCCGGCCGCAAGGCCCGCCCGCACACCCAGCAGATGCGCGGCGAGGGCTCTGGTTTCATCGTCAGCCATGACGGCATCATCCTGACCAACGCCCACGTGGTGAAGGATGCCAACGAGGTCACCGTCAAGCTGACCGACCGCCGGGAATACCGCGCCAAGGTGCTGGGCAGCGACCCTAAAACCGACATCGCGGTGCTGAAGATCGACGGCAAGGACCTACCCGTGGTGACCATGGGCAGCACCGCCGACCTGCAGGTCGGTGAATGGGTGCTGGCCATCGGCTCGCCGTTCGGTTTCGAGAACACGGTCACTGCCGGCGTGGTCAGCGCCAAGAACCGGGCCCTGCCTGACGACAGTTCGGTGCCCTTCATCCAGACCGACGTTGCGGTGAACCCCGGCAATTCCGGCGGCCCGTTGTTCAACGCCCGTGGCGAGGTGGTCGGCATCAACTCCCAGATCTACAGCCGCACCGGTGGCTACCAGGGGGTGTCCTTCGCCATTCCCATCGACCTCGCCAGCAAGATCGAGCAGCAGATCGTGGCGCACGGCAAGGTCGAACACGCCAAGCTGGGCGTGGTGGTGCAGGAGGTCAACCAGGCGCTGGCCGACTCGTTCAAGCTCGACTCGCCCGAAGGTGCGCTGGTGTCGAACGTCGAGAAGGGCGGGGCCGCCGACAAGGCGGGGCTGGAATCCGGCGACGTGATCCGCAAGGTCGACGGCAAGCCGGTGGTTTCCTCTGCCGACCTGCCGGCCGCCATCGCGCTGGCTGCGCCCGGCGACAAGGTGAAGCTCGAAGTCTGGCGCAAGGGCGGCAATCGGGAGGTGACCGCCACCCTTGCGAATATTTCGGACAAACCCGCTGCTGTGGCTGAAAACGGCGCGGCTGCAGGGCAGGGTAAGTTGGGGCTTGCACTCCGCCCGTTGCAGGCGGATGAGAAGGCCGAGTCCGGCATTGCCGCCGGCCTGCTGATCGAAGACGCCAGCGGGCCGGCCGAAGTCGCTGGCGTGCAGGCCGGCGACGTGCTTCTGGCCGTCAACGGCACGCCCGCCAAGAGCGTTGAGCAGGTCCGCAGCGTCGTTGCGGGCGCAGGCAAGTCGGTGGCGCTGCTGATCCAGCGGGGCGAGGAAAAGATCTTCGTACCGGTCCGGGTCGGCTGATCCGGCAGCCGTCGTGGAGGGTATTTCGGGTAAATACCGCTCCCGGCGACTGCTGCAGCCCTGACGATGCTGCTCCTGGCACGCTTTGTGAATCGATTCACGCTCCCGGTCGTAAGCCAATGTCAGCGGGGGAACTTAGCCCGCCCACCCGGTCAAAACCGCCTAGCTCAACTCTGAACACACGCCATGCAGATTCGACGCCTCGTCCGTTACAGCCTCCAACGTATCGCCCCGCTATCCATCGCCGCGGCGAGCCTTGCGGTGGCGACGGGGGCCGGGGCGGCGGGCCTGTTCGACGGCGACAGCCTGGGCATGTCGTCCATGAATCCGCTGGCGCGGGTGATACCCAGCCCACAGGTGCGCTGGCAGTCGAGCATGGCGGCTTTCGCCGCTTCTGACCGCGAAAGGGCACCCGCCACCGACGGGGTGCTTTTCGTCGGCAGTTCCACCATTCGCATGTGGTCTCACCTGGCGGATGATTTCAGAACGCTGCCGGTCATCAACCGCGGTTTCGGTGGTTCCACGATGGCGGATTGCCAGTATTTCGCCCGTGAACTGGTGCTGCAGTACAAGCCGCGCCAGGTGTTGGTATATGCCGGCGACAACGACCTGGCCGAGGGCCGCAGCCCGCAGCAGGTGGTCGATAGCTTCAAGGGTTTTGTGGAAGTCGTGCGCCGCGAGATGCCCAACGTGCCGATCTCCTACATCTCCATCAAACCCAGCCCTTCGCGCGCAGCCCTGCTGCCCAGGATCCGCGAGACCAACACGCTGATGGCGGCCTATGTGCGGACCTTGCCCAACGCCGGTTTCATCGACATTTTCACCGCCATGCTCGACAGCAACGGCGCGCCGCGCATGGAGCTTTTTGGCCCCGACCGCCTGCATATGAACGATTCGGGTTATGCGGTGTGGACCGCCATCGTCGGCACCCACGTGCTGCCGCCGGGTGGCGAGCCCGGCACGCCGGCAGCTGCTGCACACGTGCCGGTCGCGGTGCCGGTCACCACGGTGCCGGTAACCAGCGCCGCGGCGGCTGCGGCACCGGTACCCCTGCGCCCGCCGCTCAACGCGATGAAGGCGGTCTACCGTCCCTGACGCCGGCAGCTCGGTTCGGTCCTGCGCTATTCCTGTGGCTTGTCCACCCACAAGCTGATCCGCGCGACCACGTACAGCGCCACGAAACAGAAGATCAGCAGAAGCGAGTCGAGCCACCACGGCCTGTCGAATTTGGCGCCGAAAAGCGAAAGCGTCAGCAGCACGATCACCAGGTGTGCGCAGAACACCGGCAGCGACGCCTTGCCGAGGGTCTCCAGGTAATGCTGGCGTGGCAGCCGCCGGGTAAGGGCAGGGCCGAAGCGGATGGTGAGAATGGTCAGTGCGAAAAGGTCCAGCAGGCGCAGCGGGCCGAGCATCCACTTGTCGAACAGCATGTTGAGTTTTTCATTGGCCTCGAACGGTGCCTGGCCCACCTTGTGGCGCCACACCATGCAGGTGACGCCGACAAATACCGCGGCCACCAATACCGGGTTCGGAAAGCTGAATGGCGGCGCCTTGGGGTCATTGCGGCTCGCGCCCATCCAAAGGCCCATCATCCAGAGAAACTGCCAGCCATAGGTGGCGAAGGAGCCGGTTTCGTGGAATGGAACCGGCATCGCCACGAATGCCGATGTTGCGTCGTAGATCCATTCGCCGAGGCCGAACTGCGCCAGCACCCAGAGCAGGGCGCTGACGATCATTACCGGCGCCCACCCATGGCGCAACGCCAGCGCCAGAACCCAGGGGCTGACCAGCATGAACAGCACGTATAGCGGCAATATGTCCAGCAGCGGCGGTTCGTAGATCAGCAGAAGCCCGGACACCAGGGCGACGAACGGCCGCTGCAGGTAGAACGACATGAGGTCCGTGACCGCGGTCTGCTCGACCTTCACGCCGATGAAGGCGATGACGGTGAACAGGAAAGCCAGGGTGGCGGCCTGGCACCAATAGACCTTCAGCGCGCGCTTCCAGAACGCGACTTCCATCTCGCCGACGCTCTTGCGCCAGGCCAGCCGGCCGTAGACCAGGCCCGCCATGTAGGCCGAAAGGAGCACGAAACCTTCTGCTGCCGACACAAAGCCGAATGGCTGGCCCAGAGGAGTGGTCAGCCGGGTAGGAAGGTGCGTGAGGGTCATCAGCACCAGCATCAGGCCGCGCAGGGCGTCTATTTCCCAGCGGCGACTGGAGTTGGCTGGCGGGGCGGCAGGCGGCATTGGCAGGCGAAATTCGGCGAGGAGACGATTGTCGCAGCGTCTCGCTGACGAACGGTTCGAGGGTTTTGTGGATTTGCGGGTAGGCTTTCGGCTCCATAAAAACAGGAGGCGTCGCGTGCAACCCAGCCGATTCTTGATCCGGGCCATGACCCTTGGGTTTCTGTTGGTTGCGGCGAATGCAGCCCAGGCGCTGAAGGTGGGCAGCTTTTCGCCCCAGGGCGAGGTGGCGCGTGTGCGGCAGGCGGTGGCCACTTTCGACGGCCCTGCGGTGAAGTTCGGCGACGCCGCCGCCGCGGCGCCCCTGGTCCTCCAATGCGATGGCGGCGGAACGCCGGCGATCACCGGCCGTTGGCTGAGCGACCGGCGATGGGTCTTCGATTTCGCCGAAGACCTCGGTCCGGGCCAGCGGTGCACGGCGGTGGTCAAGCCTGATTTCCGCTCGCCTGCCGGCGATGCCGTGTCGGCGCCTCTGAGTTTCAGGTTCAGCACCGGCGGACCCGCGGTGGCCGATATAAGGCCGGGTGCCAACGAGCGCATCGACGAACAGCAGATATTCATCCTGAGGCTGACCGGCGCGGCCACCACCGAAAGCCTGCTCGCCAATCTGTGGTGTTCGGTCGAAGGCGTCGGCGAACGGGTGCCTGTGCGGATGGTCGATGGCGCACAGCGGCAGGCCGTGCTGAAGGCGCAATATTTTGGCAAGGACGCCAATGCGGCGCCGCTGCGGTTTCCGACCGTCGCCTGCAATCGAACGCTGCCACCGGCGGCGCATGTGAGCCTGGTGTTCGGCAAGGGCGTCGCAACGCCGGGCGGAGTGGCCAACAGCGTCGAAAAACGCTGGCAGTACCAGGTGCGGGACCCGTTCCAGGCCACCTTCAGCTGCGAACGCGAGAATGCCCAGGCCGCCTGCATGCCGATACGGCCGATGACCCTGCAGTTCAACGCATCCGTCAACCGCAAGCTGGCCGCCCAGATAAGGCTCAAGCCCGATGACGGGCCTGCCATTGCGCCCGCCTTCGACGAAGCCGAGGCGCCCGACGACAGCGTGGTCGAGTCCCTCAAGTTCCCCGGGCCCTTCGGCGAGCGCGCCGCTTTTACGCTGCAGTTGCCCGCCGACATGCAGGATGCCGATGGTCGCAAGCTGAAGAACGCCGCTGCGTTTCCGCTCAAGGTGTCCACCGGCCCGCTGCCGCCGCTGGCCAAGTTCCCGGCTTCGGCCTTCGGCATCATCGAAAGGTTCGCCGAGCCCGACAGCGAGAAGACCGGCAAGGCGATGCTGCCGGTCACCCTGCGCAATGTCGAGGCAGCGCTCGGACTGAAGGGCCTGGCCCCGGGCCGGCCGGCCAGCCAGGGCGCGGTCACCGACCTGCGGCCGCAGTCCGACGCCGACATCATCGGCTGGCTGGCCAAGGTGCAGCGGTATGACGAGACGACGGTCGACCGCAAGCAGGCGGCCCGCGACGTGTCAGGCCCCTTGCCGCCCAAGGTCCAGGACATCGACGGCGTCGAGTCGCGCAGCGTTTCGCTGCTGGCCGGCCGCCCGGGTGTCAAGGCCCTGGCCCTGCCGCAGCCGGTGGAGCAGGGCGACCCCCGGCCCTTCGAGGTGGTGGGCATTCCCCTCGACCCCGGGTTCCACGTGGTCGAGATCGCCTCGCCACGGCTGGGCGCTGCCCTGCTGGACGAACGCTACGGTGCCGACCGGCCGATGTATGTCCGCACGACGGCGCTGGTCACCAACATGGGCGTGCACTTCAAGCTTGGTCGCGAAAACGCGCTGGCCTGGGTGACCACTCTCGACAAGGGACGGCCGGTGGCCGATGCACTGGTGCGGGTGTCCGACTGCAGCGGCAAGGAAGTCGCGCAGGCACGCACCGATGCGTCGGGCATCGCGCGTTTCGGGAACCTGTCTCCGCAACCCGGCCAGTGCGCCAGGAACGGTGACGCCTGGGCCTACCGGCGCGCTTATTTCGTGAGCGCGCGGGCCAAGGTAGCCGGCGCCGACGACATGACTTTCGTCTGGAGCGATTCCAGCCGGGGTATCGAGCCGTGGCGTTTCAACGTGCCGACCAGCAGCGCCGCCTTGCCCGACCTGCGCGCCCACACGGTGTTCGACCGCACGCTGCTGCGGGCCGGCGAAACCGTGTCGATGAAGCACTATCTGCGGAGCCAGTCACTCGGCGGTTTCGGGGTGCCCGCATCGCTTCCGGCCAGGGTGGTCGTCACGCATGACGGCAGCGGGCAGGAATACCCGCAACCGCTGACATGGCGCAACACCGGCACCGGCGGCCGCAGCGCCGAAAGCAGCCTGACCCTGCCGCCGGCCGCCAAGCTGGGCAGCTACAGCGTCAATCTCGTCTATGAAAAGACGGCCCAGGGCGGGCGTGACTACGTCGAGAACGACCCGACGCGCGGCCTGGTGCTTTCCACCGGCGACTTCCGGGTGGAAGAGTTCCGCCTGCCGGTCCTTTCGGGTCGCATCGGCCCGGCGGACAGCAAACCCCTGGTGCATGTCGACACGGTGCCCACCCAGTTGCAGGTGAGTTACGTGGCCGGCGGCGGCGCTTCCAACCTGCCGGTGCGGGTGTCCGCCATGGTCCGGGGCAAGGCCCTGAACTTTCCGGACTTCGACGGATTCAGTTTCGACGCGCCCAGCCAGCGCCGCAGCGGACCGGCCGGCGACGACGAACAGAGCGGCGAAGAAACCCCGCAGGCCGCCGACGACGCACGTGTCATCGCCGACAAGCTGCCGGTGACGCTCGACCGCAATGGCGCAGGCAAGGTGACCATCGCCAACGTGCCGGCCGCCAGCCAGCCGCGTGAACTGCTGCTCGAAGCCTTGTATGCCGACCCCAACGGTGAACTGCAGACCCTGCGCAGCACCAGCACGTTGTGGCCGGCGTCGGTCATCGCGGGCATCAAGACCGAGGGCTGGGTGTCGACGGCCAGGACCATGCGGTTCCAGGCCCTGGCGCTGGGCCTCGACGGCAAGCCGCGCGCGGGTGTGGCGCTCTCCGTGAAGGCCACGGCGCGTATCACCACCAGCAGCCGCAAACGCATGGTCGGCGGCTTCTATACCTACGACAACCAGACCGAAACAAAGGATCTCGGCGAGGTCTGCAGCGGCAAGAGCGACGACCGCGGCCTGCTGGCCTGCGAGACCGACCTGAAACAGGCCGGCGAGGTCGAGCTGGTGGTGACGGCCAAGGACGGCTCGGGCAACAGCATCCAGGCCGCCGGTTCGGTGTATGTCACCCGGCAGGGCGAGCTGTGGTTCGGCGGCGAGGACAACGACCGCATCGACGTGCTGCCCGAAAAGAAGACCTACCAGCCCGGCGACACGGCGAAATTGCAGGTGCGCATGCCCTTCCGGTTCGCCACCGCGCTGGTGTCGATCGAACGCGAAGGCATCGTCGAAACCGAGGTGGTGCAACTCAACGGCCAGGACCCGACGCTGCAGGTCAAGGTCAAGGAAGGCTGGGGCCCGAATGTCTACATCAGCGTGCTCGCCCTGCGCGGCCGGCTGCGCGAGGTGCCCTGGTACAGCTTCTTCACCTGGGGCTACCGGGCGCCGCGTGAATGGTGGTCGGCCTTCCGTTTCGAGGGCCGCGACTGGGTGGCGCCTACCGCGCTGGTCGATCTGAGCAAACCGGCTTTCCGTTTCGGCATGGCCGAGATCAAGGTGGGTACCCAGGCCCACAGGATCGACGTACAGGTGGCCGCCGACAAGCCCAGCTATGCGGTACGCGGCAAGGCGATGGTCACCATCACCGGCAAGCTGCCCGACGGCAAGCCGGCGGCTGGTGCCGAAGTGGCGCTCGCAGCGGTCGACCAGGCGCTGCTCGAACTGATGCCCAACGACAGCTGGAACATCCTCGAAGCCATGCTGCAGCGCCGGGCCTGGGGCGTGCAGACGGCCACCGCGCAGATGGACATCGTGGGCCGCCGGCATTTCGGCCGCAAGGCGGTGCCGGCGGGCGGTGGCGGCGGGCATGCGTCCAGCCGAGAACTGCTCGACACGCTGCTGCTGTGGAACCCGCGTGTGGTACTGGACGCACAGGGCAGGGCGACGGTCGAGGTGCCGCTGAACGATGCGCTGACCAGTTTCCGCATCGTGGCCGTGGCCGACGCCGGCACCGGGCTTTTCGGCACCGGCCAGACCACCATCCGCGCAACGCAAGACCTGCAGATCATCAGCGGCCTGCCGCCCCTGGTGCGCGAGGGCGATCGGTTCCGGGCGCAGGTCACGCTGCGCAACACCACCGGCCGCGCCATGAAGGTCGAGGCCACTGCCAAGGCTCCGCCGCTGGAACTGGCCGTGCAGACGGTGGACATCCCGCCCAACGAAGCCCGCGAGATCTTCTGGGAAACCACTGCACCCGAACAGCAGGCACTGGCCCGCACCGAATCCCTGCAATGGGACATCGCCGTGCGTGAGACCTCGGGTACCGCGCCGGCCCGCGATGCACTCAAGGTGCGCCAGCGCCTGGTGCCCGCGGTTCCGGTGACGGTGCAGCAGGCGACCATGCAGCAGCTCGACGGCAGGTTCACCCTCGACGTGGCGGCGCCTGCCGGGGCCCTGCCCGCGCAGGGCGCAAAACGCGGCGGCCTGAAACTGTCGCTGCAGCCGCGACTGGCCGAGGGCCTGCCGGCGGTGCGCGACTGGTTCGCCAACTACCCCTTCGCCTGCCTGGAGCAGAAGACCAGCAAGGCGGTCGGCATGGCGGACGGCGCGATGTGGAAGTCGGTGGCCGCCGCGCTTCCCACCTACCTCGACAGCGACGGCCTGGCCAGCTATTTCCCGCCGCGCGAAGAGCAGGGCGCCCGCGGCAGCGACACCCTGACCGCGTACGTGCTGGCCGCCACGCACGAAGCCTCGGCGCTGCATCCCGAGTTCGTCCTGCCGGCCGATTCACGCGACGCCATGCTGAACGGCCTGGCCGCTTTCGTCGAAGGGCGCATCCAGCGTGATTTCTGGAGCCCGCAGAAAGACCTGGACGTCCGCAAGCTGGCGGCACTGGAGGCACTGTCCCGCTACGGCCGTGCGCAGGGCCGGCAGCTGGGCAGCATCACCGTCAGCCCCAACCAGTGGCCCACCCATGCGGTGATCGACTGGTTGAACATCCTGCAGCGGGTGACCGACGTGCCCCAGCGCGCCGAACGGCTGGCCGAGGCCCATCAGGTGCTGCGGGCACGCCTGTCGTACCAGGGCACCCGGTTGGTCTTCAGCACCGAACGCGACGACTACTGGTGGTGGCTGATGGCCAACGCCGACGCCAACAGCGCCAAGCTGATGCTGGCGGTGATGGACGACCCGGCCTGGAAGGACGACCTGCCGAAGATCGCCACCGGCTTCATTGCCCGCCAGAAGAACGGCGCCTGGCAGACCACCACCGCCAACCTGTGGGGAGGGCTGGCCCTGGAACGCTTTTCTGCCAGGTTCGAATCCGCACCCGTGGCCGGTAGTACCCGAGCCAGCCTGGGCGGCGTGGGCGCAGCGGTCGACTGGAGCAAGGTCGAGAAAGCGGCGAATGGCGAACGCCGCAACAACGACATGTTCCTGCCCTGGCCCGCCACCACCGGCAGCGGAACGCTGGAAGCCAGCCAGCAGGGGTCCGGCAAACCCTGGCTCACCGTGCAGTCGCTGGCTGCCGTGCCGCGCACCCAGCCTTTCTCTGCCGGCTACACCCTGAAGAAAACCGTCACACCGGTCGAACAGGCCGTGAAGGGCGTGTTCACCCGGGGCGACGTATTGCGGGTGACCCTGGAAGTGGATGCATCGGCCGACATGACATGGGTTGCCCTCACGGACCCGGTGCCGGGCGGTGCGACCATCCTGGGCAGCGGCCTGGGCCGCGATTCGCAGATCGCCACGCAGGGCGAAAAGAAGGCCGGTTCGGCATTCGACGCCGCCATGCCGGCCTATGAAGAAAAGGGATTCGAGTCCTGGCGCGCGTATTACGAATACGTGCCGAAGGGCAGGTTCAAGGTCGAATACACCGTGCGCCTGAACAACGTCGGCGCGTTCTCCATGCCCGCCACCCGGGTCGAGGCCCTCTACGCACCAGAGATGTTCGGCGAAACGCCCAATGCCCGGATGCAGGTGGAGGCGGCGAGATAAACCCCGCCCTGCAACCCGCCCGGGCCGCAGTGCACGTGCAGAAATGGCCTGCATGGATGTCGATGGTGCTGATGAGCTTCACCATCGAGACCAAGCTCAGGCACACCAAGGCGACGGTACATGTGCCGGCCTAGTCGCCTGCGTGGGCTGCTCTTCTGGTGGGGGATCTGCGTGGCCTCCACCGCGCAGGCGTTGCCGGGTTTCGAAGAGGTGCGGCGCGACTGGCGGCCGTCCGATACACGGGTCGTCGCGCCGGACGGCCAGTTGCTCCAGCGGGTGCGCACCGACATGCAGATGCGGCGTGGCGAATGGACGGCACTGGCCGACGTATCGCCCGCGCTGCGTTCCGCGCTGGTGCTGTCGGAAGACCGGCGTTTCTATGAACACAGCGGTGTCGACTGGCGCGCCGTTTCGGCCGCGGCCTGGGGCAACCTGTGGAACACCCGCACCCGGGGCGCATCCACCATCACCATGCAGCTGGCCGGCCTGCTCGACGACAGCCTGCGGCGTGGCGGCGGGCGAGGCATGTTGCAGAAGATCGGGCAGGCTGCCACCGCCGAACAACTGGAACGCGGGTGGCGCAAGGACCAGATCCTCGAGGCCTACCTCAACACCGTGCCGTTCCGGGGCGAGATCGTCGGCATCGATGCCTTGTCTCGCACCCTGTTCGGCAAGGCGCCGCAGGGGCTGGACGAACGCGAATCGGCGCTTGCCGCCGCCCTGGTGCGGTCACCCAATGCCGGCCGCGCTGCGGTGGCCCGGCGTGCCTGCGACGTAATGCGGCAGTCTTCACCCGGCAGCAGGCCCGATTGCGTGGCACTGGACATGTTCGCCGAGGGCGCCCTGAAACAGAAGGCATTCGCGGCCGAAGACGGCATCGCGCCGCACCTCGCCCGCCAGGCGCTGCGGCAGGCAGGCGCCGACGCCGGTCCGGTAGTGCGCAGCACCGTGTCGGCACCGCTGCAGCGTTTTGCCCGCCAGACCTTGCTGCAGCAACTGCGTGAACTGAAAGGCCGCAACGTGGAAGACGGTGCGGTCGTGGTGCTGGACAACCGCAGCGGCGAGGTGCTGGCCTGGGTCGGTTCGTCCGGCCAGCTCAGCCAGGCGGCCGAGGTGGACGGCGTGCTGGCGCGCCGCCAGGCCGGCTCCACCCTCAAGCCCTTTCTGTACGGCGAGGCGATTGCCGAACGCCGCCTGACCGCCGCATCGCTGGTGCTCGATTCGCCCGAGCAGATCCCGACCGCCGGCGGCCTTTACATACCGCAGAACTACGACCGGCGTTTCAAGGGCCATGTGTCGGTGCGCACAGCGCTGGCCGCATCGCTCAACGTGCCGGCGGTACGCACCCTGGTGATGGTGTCGCCCGACGCATTCTTCAGCCAGCTGCACGCGGCCGGACTGGAGCTGCGCGAGTCCGGCGGCTACTACGGCTACAGCCTTGCGCTCGGCAGCGCCGAGGTGTCGCTGCTGCAACTGACCAACGCCTACCGCACGCTGGCCAATGGCGGCATTGCATCGCCCACGCGCCTGCTGGCGGGGCAGGCCGCGCCCAAGGCGACCCGTGCAATGGATGCCGGTGCCGCCTTCATCGTGGGCGACATGCTGTCCGACCGCAACGCCCGAGCCCGCACCTTCGGCACCGACAGCCTGCTGGCCACCCGCTTCTGGACCGCCGTGAAGACCGGGACCAGCAAGGACATGCGCGACAACTGGGCGGTCGGCTGGTCACAGCGATACACGGTCGGCGTGTGGGTGGGCAATGCCGGCGGTGGGGCCATGTGGGACGTCAGCGGCGTCTCGGGCGCCGCGCCGGTGTGGGCGGCGGTGATGAACCACCTGCACCGGTCGCTGCCCAGCCGTCCGCCCCAGCCGCCTCCCGGCCTGGTGCAGCAGCCCGTGCGTTTCGGGCCGGGGCTGGAGGCCGACCGAAGCGAGTGGTTCCTGGCCGGCACCCAGCAGGACGAGTTCGCGCTGGCGGACGACGGTGCCGGAGCCACGGTCGCCACCCCCCGGATCCTGTCGCCCGCGGCAGGCACCATCGTCGCGCTGGACCCGGACATTCCGCCGGCCCACCAGCGCCTGAGCCTGCAGGCCGTGGGCAGCGATACGGTGCAGTGGCGCATCGACGGCAAACCGCTGGGCCGGGGCGCACGGCAGCAGTGGCTGCCCTGGCCAGGCCGGCACCGCATCAGCCTGGCCGACCGCGCCGGACGGGAACTTGACGCGGTACAGGTCGAGGTTCGGGGCGCCGGCGTACGCCCCTGAAGCCGCGCCGGATGGTCGCGCGAACATTGCTCCACCGGAAAGCGCTGGTATTCACGGTGTGCATGTGTTGCGACCTTATTAAGATGCGCTCATGGTTGCGCCTCCGCGCGGCCCTGGCTGCCTATGTTTTCGTCTCTCCGGCGTACTTTTGCGTTGCTGGCCCTGGTGCCCATCATCTCCATTGCCGCGCTGTTCGGCATGGTGGTGCTCGACGGTCGGCAGGACGTCACGCAGAACATGCGCCACAGCAACGGCAACCTGGCCAACACGGTCGAGGAAAACATCCGCCGCACGCTGGATTTCTATGACCGTTCCATTCTGAGCGTGCGTGAAGAGGTGTCCAACCCGGAAGTGATGGCGCTGCCGTACGCCATTCGCCAGAAGGTGGTTTTCGACAAGGCGGTCGAAGGCAACGGCGTTTCCACGGTGACCGTTGCCGACAGCAACGGCACGGTCATCCTCAGCACCAACCGGTCACTGGTCGACCGGGCGGTATCGCTGGCCGACCGGCCTTATTTCATCCATCACCGCGACAACCTCGATCCCGGCCTGTTCATCAGCCCTCCGCTGGCGTCGAAGCTCGACAACCAGTCGGTGGTCATATTGACCCGCCGCATCGACCGGTCCGACCACAGCTTCGGCGGCGTGGTGACGCTGGCGCTGAAAGTCAACAGCCTCGAGAACCTGTTCAATGCGGTGAACCTCGGCGAGGGCGGCCGCATCACCTTGCTGCGCGACGACGGCGCGGTGCTCAGCCGTTACCCGGCGGACCAGGCGGCGCCGGGGCAGACATTGCGGGGTACCGAGGTCTTCAAGCGTTTCCTGGCCGGTGAGAACAATTTCGAGAGCCCGTCGGGCGTCGACGGCGTCAACCGCTACTACGTCATGAAGCGCTTCACCCGTTATCCGCTGGTGATAACCGTCGCGCAGGCCACCGACACCGCCTACGCCGGCTGGCGCCAGCGCACCATCGGCCAGGGACTCATCACGCTGACACTGATGGTGGGCTGTGTCGCGCTGGCCTGGCTGCTGATCCGCGAACTCGAGACCCGGCAGGCCACCGCCTACCGGCTGCGCAACGCCGAGCGCGACCTGCGCACCATCCTCGACGGCCTGCCGTCCATGGTGGCGTACTGGGACAAGCATCTGATGATCCGGTTCGCCAACAGCCGGTACATGGCAACCCTGGGTGTCAACACCAATGCCGAGGGCGAACCGGTCGGCGGGCTCATCGAGGGGCAGCGGCTGGTCGGGTCGAGCGAGGCGCGTTTCTACCAGGCGCTGGCCGGCGAAAGGCAGGAGTTCGAGACGCCGGTCAACGACGGCGAGGGCAGGCGCCGCTACATGATGGTGAGCTTCGTGCCCGACGTCGACGAAGGCGAGGTGCAGGGGGTGTTCGTGCAGGCCACCGACATCACCGACCGCAAGACCGCCGAAGACCTGCTGTTCGAGGAAAAGGAACGCATCCGCGTCACCCTGGCGTCCATCGGCGATGCGGTCATCAGCACCGACGGCGAAGGGCGTGTCACCTATCTCAACCCGGTCGCCGAGGCGATGAGCGGCTTCGAACCGGCCGAGGCCATCGGCCGCGACGTGTCGGAGGTGATTCCGCTCTACGACGGCGAGAGCCAGCAGCCCATCCGCAACCCGGTGGCCGAGGTGCTGGAAGAAAACCACATCGTCCGGCCGTCCCCCAGCGCCAGCCTGGTCAACCGGCGGCAGCTGCGCTTCGACATCGAGGACACCGCTGCCCCCATCCGCGACCGCGAAGGCCGCACCGTCGGGGCGGTAATGGTGCTGCGCGACGTGACCGCCGCGCGCGCGATGATGCTGCGGCTGTCGCACCTGGCCCAGTACGACGCCCTGACCAGCCTGCCCAACCGGGTGCTGCTTTTCGACCGTGCACAGCAGGCCCTGTCGCGTGCCTCCCGGGAACGCGGCAGGCTCGCGTTGATGTACCTGGACCTGGATGGGTTCAAGGACATCAACGATTCGCTCGGGCACGACGCCGGCGATGCCGTGCTCGTCGAATTCGCCCAGCGCATGGGTCAGGCGCTGCGGTCATCGGACACGCTGTCGCGGCAGGGCGGAGATGAATTCGTGGTGCTGGCGCCGACGGTGCATACCCGTGTCGCCGCACAGCTGCTGGCAACCAAGCTGGTCGAGGTGGCGGGGCGGCCTTTCCATATCGGGGAACACCTGCTGCATGTCACCACCAGCCTCGGCGTGGCCATGTATCCGGACGACGGCGACACCTTCGACATGCTGGCGCGCCACGCCGACGCCGCCATGTACAGCGCCAAGCGAGCCGGCAAGAACCGGTTCCATTTCTACGACGGGCAGATCGGCGAACACGCCGAAAAACAGTTGGCGGGGCACCGCGTGGCACAGCCTCCCGCACAGCCTCCCGCTTCCCCGGACCCGTCATCGGACCCGTCACCGGAGCCGTCGCCGCGCGCGCCTGAATAGTTTTGCGCCGGCCGGAAATTTCTTCAGGCCGCGCCGGCCGTGCCGCGGCTACCATGCCGGCCGAGTCCAATCCATCCAGACACTGACCGCATGACCGACCTCAGCAAGATCACCCACGTCGAAGTGCTCCAGCGCGTGGCCCGCCAGCGCGTGCCGAAGATGTTCTACGACTACGCCGACTCGGGTTCGTGGACCGAGAGCACCTACCGGGCCAACGAAAGCGATTTCCAGAAGATATTGCTGCGCCAGCGGGTGGCGGTGAACATGGAAAACCGCAGCACCCGCAGCACCATGATCGGCCAGCCGGTCGCCATGCCGGTGGCCATCGCGCCGACCGGCCTGACCGGCATGCAGCATGCCGACGGCGAAATCCTGGCGGCGCGTGCGGCCAAGGCCTTCGGCATTCCGTTCACCCTTTCGACCATGAGCATCTGCTCGCTCGAAGACGTGGCCGAGGCCACCGACCGCCATCCGTTCTGGTTCCAGCTGTACGTCATGCGCGACCGCGGTTTCATCGAACGCCTGATCGACCGCGCCAAGGCCGCCAACGTCAGTGCGCTGCAACTGACGGTAGACCTGCAGATCCTGGGACAACGCCACAAGGACATCGTCAACGGCCTCAGCGCACCGCCCAAGCCGACGCTTCGCAATCTGCTCGACCTGGCCACCAAGCCACGCTGGTGCTGGAACATGCTGCAGACGCCGCGCCGCACCTTCCGCAACATCGCCGGCCACGTGGACGGTGTCACCGACCTGTCGAAGCTGTCGGCCTGGACATCCCAGCAGTTCGACCCGCAACTGAACTGGGGCGATGTCGAATGGATCAAGCGCCGCTGGGGCGGCAAGCTGGTCATCAAGGGCATCATGGACGCAGAAGACGCGCGCCATGCGGTCGACAGCGGCGCCGACGCGCTGATCGTGTCCAACCACGGCGGCCGGCAACTGGACGGCGCGCCTTCATCCATTTCGGCGCTGCCGGGCATCGTCGATGCGGTCGGCAAGGAGATCGAGGTCTGGATGGACGGCGGCGTGCGCAGCGGCCAGGACGTGCTGAAGGCGCGGGCGCTGGGAGCGCAGGGTGTGCTGATCGGGCGGGCCTTCCTGTACGGCCTGGGCGCCTACGGCCAGGCCGGCGTTACCCGTGCGCTGGAAATCATCCACCGCGAACTTGACTTGAGCATGGCGTTCTGCGGCCGGACCGACATCGAAAAGGTCGATTCGTCGATATTGCTGAACGGCCGGCGCGACTGGTTCTGAAGAATTTGCCGAAACCGCCGGCTACGCGCTCATCAACTCGCCGACCGGTTTCAGGTCTTCCACCCGGTCGCAGATGGCCTTGATGACCATCATCACCGGGATGCCCAGCAGCAGCCCCCATATGCCCCACAGCCAGCCCCACACCAGCACGCTCGCGAACACCACCACCGGGTTCATGCTGCTGGCCCGGCTGGTGAGCCAGGGCGTGAGCAACTGGCCGACGACGATATGGATCAGCACCGAGGCGCCGCCCACCGCCAGCGCCATGTTGGGTGTGCCGAACTGCAGGAACGCGACGAGCGCCGAACCGCCGGTCACCACCGTCGAGCCCACGTAGGGAACCAGGTTCAGCACCGCGGCGGCGATACCCCATACCGGCGCGTATTCGAGCCCCAGCGCCCAGTACACCAGCCAGGTGGCCACGCCCACCAGCAGGCTCATGAGCAACTGCACCAGCAGGTAGCGCTGGATCTGACCGGTGATCTCGTCCAGAACCTCCACCGTGATCTTCTTGCGTGTGAGGCTGGGCCCGGTGATCTTCACCAGCTTGCGCCGGAAGGTGTCACCCGCGCAAAGCGCGAAGAAGGTCAGGAATAGGACGACCGTCATCTGCCCGGCCAGGCCTGCCAGCCCCACGGTTCCGCTCCACAGGTAGTCGCGGATGTTGAAGGGCGCACGTTCGACGATCACGCGGGTGATGCCGCGTGTTGGCAGTGCGGGGCGCTGGGCAGCCTGTTCCAGCTGCGCGGCGGCCGCCTGAACGGTGTCGAGCGTGCTGGGGCCTCCACCCGCGTCGGCCATGGTGTCGCGCAGCTTGCGGGCGGCCACCGGCAGGGAGTCGACCAGGTCGGCCGCGTCGTCGCTCAGCCAGTAGGCGGTGCCGACGATGCCTCCGATGATGGAAAGCAGCAGCACGGCGGCACTGAGAGCCCGCGGCACCTTGTACCGCGCCAGTGCCTCGACGATGGGCGCCAGCGCATAGGTCACCAGCAGGGCCAGCAGCAGCGGGATCAGCACGGCTGCCGCCCAGCGCAGGGCGAGCAGACTGGCCAGCGAGGCGAGCACCACCAGCGCGATGCTGCGCACGTTGACGGGGGTCTGGATCAGGATGCGCGGTGCGTCGGGGTCGCCATCGGCGGGCGGCGGCAGGCGCAGGGCGATGGTTTCTGCACCGCGGATCGGTACCGCGCCGGGCGGCAGGTCGACAGGCCCGGAGGCGGGGAGGGATTCGACAGGAGTGGCGGGCGGTGGCATCGACGAAATTCTGATGCTCCGCCTGGTGTCGCCCTGTAGGCCGACACCGGCAACTCGATCAGTTCAGCATCAGTGCGCCAGCGGCCTTGCTCTTGCCGGCACGGGCGGGCGGGTTGCACAGGCCGCAGTGGTAGTGGCGTGCGTTCTCGTAGGGCTCGGTGACGAACTTGCCATTGCACTTGGCGCATTGCGTCAGGGCCAGCATGTTGGCGTCGACGAACTTCACCAGGCGCCATGCGCGGGTGAAAGACAGCAGGGCTTCGATCTCGGCGGCTTCGACCTGTTCGGTATAGAGGCGATAGGCCTTGGTCAGCACGTCGACCGAATCCAGCGATGCACCCTTCGACAGGTATTCGTAGATGTTCAGGAACAGCGACGAATGGACATTTTCCTGCCAGGTCAGGAACCAGTCTGTCGAGAAGGGCAGTTGGCCCTTGGAAGGCGACTTGCCGGCGATTTCCTTGTAGAGGCGGATCAGGCGTTCGTACGACAGCGAGGTTTCCGATTCCAGCACCTGCATGCGGGCGCCCATCCGGATCAGCGTGGCGGCGCGTTCGATCTGGCGCGACTCGTTGAGGACGCTCTTGACGACGGGGGCGGTGGCTGCTGCGGCGGTAGCGGTCATGTGGGGCTCCTGGGGTCTGGACGGAAGTGGACGGTACGAAACGGGAGTCGGCGGGTCAGAGGACTTCGCTGACCCGGCCTGCCATCAGGATGTTGGCGTGCAGGCGGTTGGTGGCTTCGTTGCCCACCTTGTTCGACGTGTGGTTGGTCAGCAGGCTCCACACCATTTCGTCGTCGACACGGAAGCGGCACAGCAGGGTGTTGCCCGATGCCAGCTTGAGGATCTGGGCTGCCGACAGGGTGGCCAGCAGCTCGGCGCTTTCTTCGTTCAGGCCCAGGCGGAAGACGGCTTCTGCCTTGTCCATCCGCACCAGGTTCTGGGCGAGCATCAGATAGGTCAGGTTGGCTTCGCGGATCTCGGCAAGCATTTGTTCGCGGGTCATGTTGATTACCTTTGAAGGCCGGATTCGCAAGCTGCTTTGACAGGTCGTCTAGCGCTCGATCCGATGAAATGGATTGTGAAGATGGGCTAATAGAAAATTAAGTCGGGGAAGCGTCATCCGCGATGTCTGGTTTCTTGTCGTCCGTGTAGGAATTTGCCTTACAAGAGATGAAGCCCCTGTACCTGCTTCACGAAGGGAAGTCACCTGCTGTGATCGCCGGATAACCCCGGTTTTTGCCAGCCTTATCTTTTGTGGGGATGTAGGACCGGACTGACCGGTTTTTTGGCGCATCCGCAGCCGGTATCGGGAAGGTGCAGCCGAAAAAAATCCAGCCTGGGCCGGATGTTTTCGGAGTGACCTTGGTCAACGCAGGTCGGGCTGCGGGCCGAGCGCCTTGCGATACCACTCGTGGAAATGCTGCATGCCGTCTTCCATGGGGCTCTGGTAGGGGCCGCGTTCGTCGTCGCCGCGCTTGAGCAGGGCAGCCCGGCCCGCATCCATGCGCTCGGCGATCTCGTCGTCTTCCACGCAGGTTTCCATGTAGGCAGCCTGCTGGGCTTCGACGAACTCGCGTTCGAAGGCCGCAATTTCTTCGGGGTAGAAGAATTCGACCATGTTCAGGGTCTTGGTCGGGCTCACCGGGTGCAGGGTCGAGACGGTCAGCACGTGCGGATACCACTCGACCATGATGTGCGGGTACAGGGTCAGCCAGATGGCGCCGTACTTCGGGGGCACGCCCTTGCGCCAGTTGAGCAGCTGCTCTTGCCAGCGCTGGTAGACCGGACTGCCGGCCTTGCCCAGGCGGTTGGCCACCCCGACGGTCTGCACCGAATAGTCGTTGCCGAATTCCCAGCGCAGGTCTTCGCAGGTCACGAAGGAGCCCAGCCCCGGGTGGAAGGGGCCGACGTGGTAGTCCTCGAGGTAGACCTCGATGAAAGTCTTCCAGTTGTAGTTGCATTCATGCAGAACGACCTTGTCGCGAACCATGCCGGTGAAGTCGAGGTCAGCGCGCGGGCCCAGCTGGGACAAATCGGTGGCGATATTGCGGTCGCCTGACTGGCCTGACTCGAACAACAGCCCGTTCCATTCCTGCAGCGCGTAGTTGTTGAGGTTGAGGCACGGGTCTTCGGCGAAATGCGGAGCCCCCAGCAGTTGGCCATGGCGATCGTAGGTCCAGCGGTGCAGCGGGCAGACGATGTTGCCGCCGGCATGGCCTGGCGCCGTGGTGTTGAGCGAACCCTTGCCCTTGAGCATGACCGCCTGCCGGTGGCGGCAGACGTTGGAAACCAGTTCGACCCGATCGTCCTGCGTGCGTATCAGGGCGCGCCCTTCTCCTTCTTGGGGAAGTGCGTAGTAGTCGCCCTTTTCGGGCACTGACAGGGTGTGGCCGACGTAGCGTGGTCCTTGCTGGAACAGGCGTTGTTTCTCGCGCTGGAAAAGCGCTTCATCGAAATACGCGGCTACGGGAAGTTGGCTTGCGGCCTGCTGCAGTCGAAGACTTAAATCAGACATGGGTGACCTGACCTAAAGACTCCCCACAGGGAGAGATGACGAGGAAGAAAAACGCGCTGATAGGAAGCTGTAGGCGGTGAGAACGCTGGGAGGCTCTTGAAAGACGCGGAGATGAAAACGCCGGCACCAAGGCCGGCGTTCAAGGCCCGGATTGTAGCCGGGGGCCCCTGGCGCGGGCGAATGACGGCTCTTTGTCCTTCCGCGGTTACTGATGTTGTGCCGCGCCAGCCTAAAATCGACGGTTTTTCCCCCACAAAGCGACCGCTGCTGCAAATGCTCAAGGCGCCCACCGTTCCCGAGATGACATTCGACCTGCGCGGCTGGACCGCGAATTGCCTGGCGCTTATCGAGCCGGCCCTGGAGCGCTGGCTTGCCGAGGGCATCGCGCCCTCGCTCGAATCGCTCAACGAACCCATGCGTTATGCGGTTCTGGACGGCGGCAAGCGGCTGCGCCCGCTGCTGGCACTGGCGGCGCGGGCGGCGGTCGCTTCGCACGACACCGACCCGGCGGCCGGGAAATCGCTAGATGCCGCGGCATTGCGCGCCGGCTGCGCGGTCGAACTGATCCACGCCTATTCGCTGGTGCACGACGACATGCCCTGCATGGACAACGACGTGCTTCGACGCGGAAAACCCACGGTGCACGTGAAGTTCGGCGAAGCCGGCGCGCTGCTGGCGGGCGACGCCCTGCAGGCCCTCGCGTTCGAGTGGGTCACGCCGACGGACGGTTCCATCGCGCCCGCGCTGCAGGCCGGGCTGTGCGCCCGTCTGTCACGGGCAGCCGGCCGCGGCGGCATGGCCGGCGGCCAGGCCATCGACCTCGCCAGCGTCGGCCTGGCACTTGACGAATCGGCCCTGCGCCACATGCACAGCCTGAAGACCGGCGCGCTGTTGCAGGCCAGCGTGGCGATGGGCGCGGCTTGCGGAAACGCGCCTGCGCCGGCGCTGCAATCGCTCGAAGCCTATGGCGCGGCCTTGGGCCTGGCCTTCCAGGTGGTGGACGACATCCTGGATGTCACCGCCGATTCGGCCACCCTGGGCAAGACCGCCGGCAAGGACGCCGCTTCGGACAAACCCACCTACGTGTCGCTGCTCGGCCTCGACGGTGCGCGCGCACGTGCCCGCCAGCTGCACGGCGCTGCGACGGCCGCCCTGCAGCAGAGCAAGCTGCCCGACACGCGTGCGCTGGCCGCCCTGGCCGGCCTGGTCATGGACCGCAGCTTCTAGGCCACCGCCCGCAGACAAGAACAACAGGCAACCAGACACCATGTCCATCGATACCCCTGAATCCGCCGGCAGCTCGCCGGTCGTATCGTCCAGCACTTCGATCCTTTCGGGCATCGACAGCCCGGCCGACCTGCGCGCCCTGCCGCGCGAGCAACTTCCGGCGCTGGCCACCGAGCTGCGTGCCTTCGTGCTGGAAAGCGTGGCGCGCACGGGCGGTCACCTGAGCTCCAACCTCGGTACGGTCGAGCTGACCGTGGCGCTGCATTATGTTTTCGACACGCCGCGCGACCGCATCGTCTGGGACGTCGGCCACCAGACCTATCCGCACAAGATCCTGACCGGCCGCCGCGACCGCATGGGTTCGCTGCGCCAGCAGGGCGGGCTGTCGGGGTTCCCGCAGCGCGCCGAAAGCGAATACGACACCTTCGGCACCGCCCATTCGTCCACCAGCATCTCGGCTGCACTGGGCATGGCGATGGCGGCTAGGCAGAAGGGCGAGGATCGCCACGCCATCGCCGTGATCGGCGACGGCGCCATGACGGCCGGCATGGCTTTCGAGGCGATGAACAACGCCGGCGTGCTCGACGGCAGGCTGCTGGTGATCCTGAACGACAACGACATGTCGATCAGCCCGCCGGTGGGCGCACTCAACCGCTACCTGGCGCAGCTCATGAGCGGCCGCTTTTATTCGGCCACCAAGAACGTCGGCAAGTCGGTGCTGCGCGCGGTGCCGCCGTTGTTCGAACTGGCACGGCGTTTCGAGCAGCATGCCAAGGGCATGGTGGTGCCGGCCACGTTGTTCGAGCAGTTCGGCTTCAACTACGTCGGCCCCATCGACGGCCATGACCTCGAGTCGCTGATCCCCACGCTCGAAAACCTGCGCCAGCTCCCAGGCCCGCAGTTCCTGCATGTGGTGACGAAGAAGGGCCAGGGCTACAAGCTGGCCGAGGCCGACCCGGTGGCCTATCACGGCCCTGGCAAGTTCGACCCGGCCGTGGGCCTGGTCAAGTCCGCCACGCCGTCCAAACCCACTTTCACCCAGATCTTCGGCCAGTGGCTTTGCGACACTGCCGCGCAAGACACCCGGCTGGTCGGCATCACGCCGGCCATGCGGGAGGGTTCCGGCATGGTCGAGTTCGAGCGCCGGTTCCCGGATCGCTACTACGACGTCGGCATCGCCGAGCAGCATGCGGTGACGTTTGCCGCAGGCATGGCCTGCGAAGGCCTCAAGCCGGTGGTCGCCATCTATTCGACTTTCCTGCAGCGCGGCTACGACCAACTGGTGCACGACGTGGCGTTGCAGAACCTGCCGGTGGTGTTCGCGCTCGACCGTGCCGGCCTGGTCGGAGCCGACGGTGCCACCCATGCGGGCGCCTACGACATTCCGTTCCTGCGCTGCATTCCCAACATGGCCGTCGCCTGCCCGGCCGACGAGCGCGAATGCCGCCAGTTGCTGAGCACCGCCTTTGCACAGAACCATCCCGTCGCCGTGCGTTACCCGCGTGGCGCCGGTGTGGGCACGGTGCCGCTGGCGTCGCTCGAAGGACTTCCGTATGGCAAGGGCGAGATCCGCAGGCAGGGAAGCAGCGGCATCGCGATCCTGAGCTTCGGCACCATGCTGTATCCGGCCCTGGAAGCCGCAGAAAAGCTGGATGCGACCGTGGTCAACATGCGCTGGGCCAAGCCGCTCGACACCGAACTGCTGCTGCAGGTCGCGGCTGCCCACCGGTCGCTCGTGACGGTCGAAGAGGGCGCCCTGATGGGCGGTGCCGGCAGCGCTGTCGCCGAAGCCCTGCAGGCACATTGCGTTGTGCGCCCGGTGCTGCAACTGGGATTGCCCGATGCGTTCATCGAACACGGCGACCCGGCCCGACTGCTGTCCCAGGCGGGGCTGGATGCAGCAGGAATCGAGGCGTCCGTACAGCGGCGATTCGGCGGTGGCGCCGGCATGCTTGCAGAAAGCTGAAGACGAGCCTCCAACCTGGGAAAACCCGACGGAGCGGCGGTTACATCGATTCCTAGAATGCCTGCCGAGGCGTCAAGCGCAAGCGCCCGGCAAACACACTTGCGTCAACAGCAGGAGGCATTCATGGATCGTCGTTCAATCATCAAAAACGCTGGCATTGCCGGCGTTCTCGCAGCCGGCGTAGCCCCGGCGGTCCACGCCCAGGCAGCAGTGCGCTGGCGCCTGGCATCGAGCTTCCCAAAATCGCTCGACACCATCTATGGCGGTGCCGAAACCTTCGCCAAGAAGGTCGGCGAAATGACCGGCGGCAAGTTCCAGGTCAGCGTGCACGCGGCCGGCGAGCTGATGCCCGCGTTCGGTGTGGTCGACGGTGTGCAGCAAGGCTCCATCGAGGCCGCCCATACCGCCGGTTATTACTTCTTCGGCAAGAACGAGGCCTTCGCGATCGGCGCGGCAATCCCGTTCGGCATGAACTCCCGCCAGCTGACATCCTGGATGTTCGAAGGCAACGGCCTCAAGCTGACCCGCGAGTTCTACGCCAAGTACAACGCGGTCAACTTCCCCTGCGGCAACACCGGCGCCCAGATGGGCGGCTGGTTCCGCAAGGAAATCAAGACGCCTGAGGACATCAAGGGCCTGAAGTTCCGCATCGGTGGTTTCGCCGGGCGTGTCATCGAGAAGATGGGTGGCGTGCCGCAGAACATTCCCGGCGGCGAAATCTACCAGTCGCTCGAAAAAGGCACCATCGACGCCGCCGAATGGATCGGCCCCTATGACGACCAGAAGCTCGGCTTCAACAAGGTCGCGCCGTACTACTACTACCCCGGCTGGTGGGAAGGTGCGCTGCAGCTCGACCTGCTGGTCAACCAGAAGGCCTACGACGCACTGACGCCCGAATACAAGGCCATCGTCGAGTCGGCCGCATCCGAAGCCCACGTGGTGATGCAGGCCCGCTACGACGCCCGCAACCCCACCGCGCTGAAGCAGCTGGTGGGCGCCAAGACCAAGGTGCTTGCCTTCCCCAAGACCGTGCTGGACGCATCGTTCAAGACTGCCATGGAGGTCTATGCCGGCCTCGACAACAGCAACCCCGACTGGAAGAAGATCTACGCCGACTACCGCACCTTCCAGAAGGACCAGTTGCTGTGGTCGCGTTTTGCCGAAGCGCGTTTCGACAGCTACATGCAGGGCGTGCAGCTGTAAGCAGGCAACGGCGCCGCGTCAGGCGCGGCTGCCGGATTCGCGTACCCGCTGGCCGCCTGCGCGTTTGGCGGTGTACATCGCCTCGTCCGCCAGCCGGATGAGCTGCCGGTGGTCGTTGCCGTGCACAGGGGCGCTGGCCCAGCCGATGCTGGGCGATATGCTGGCCTCACGGCCGTCCAGGTCGTAGGGTTCGATCAGCGCAGCCAATATCTTTTCTGCCACCACGGTCGCGTGGTTCGGCCACGGCATGTCGCCGAGCAACACCAGGAACTCGTCGCCACCCATGCGGCCGACCGTGTCGGATTCACGTACCGCCGCCTGCAGGCGGCGGGCGGTTTCCTGCAGCAGCAGGTCGCCGGCCGCATGGCCGTAGAGGTCGTTGATCTGCTTGAACCGGTCGAGGTCGATGTAGAGCACCGCCAGATGAGAGCCATCACGACGCGAGCGCGACAGCGCCTTCTGCAGCCGGTCGAGCAGCAGGGCGCGGTTGGGCAGCGCCGTCAGGGCATCGTGCTGGGCCGAATGCTGCAGCAGTGCCTCCCATTTCTTGCGTTCGATGGCGCTGGCGATCTGCACCGAGACGAACTGCAGCAATTCGAGGTCGGCCTGCGTGTAGCGCGGTTCTCCCTGCTGGTTCTGCACCACCAGCGCACCCGTCACGCCGTCCCGGCCCCTGAGCGGAACGCCCAGCCAGTCGACGGTGCCGGCACCGATGTCGATGGCGCTGGCAGCGGGGCCATCAAGCCGGTCTTCCGGGCGCAGGAGCACCGGTTCGCCCAGGCGCACGACACGAGCGCTGAGCAGGCTTTCGTGCAGCGTCTGCGGCGGCGGTGCAGGGCGTGAGACGTCGGCGTGGTAGGTGAAGTCGAGCAGGCCGGTCTGCCCGTCGAGCATCGCCACGAAGAACCCGGAAGTCGGCAGCAGCGATCCGACGATCTCGTGGATGCGCTCGAACATCAGTTCCAGGTCGCTGCTGTCGTTCGCCGCCTCGGAAATTGCGTAGATCGCGGCCCGCAGGTTCTCGGCACGCCGGTGCTCGGTGACATCACGCGCCACGGCCACCCGTACCTCGTGTTCGGCGGACCATTGCGCCGTCCACATGATGTGGACCACGCTGCCGTCCTTGCGGACATAGCGGTTTTCAAAATTGGGGCGATGGGTGCCGGCAACGATCTCGACCACCGCATTGAGCGTTCGCGTCCGGTCGTCGGGGTGCACCAGCTCGATCATGCGGCGACCACGCATTTCCTCCAGCGTGTAGCCGAAGATGGCTTCTCCGGCGGCGCTGACGAAAACAAAACGCCCCTGGACATCGACCACACACACCGCGTCGATCAACTGGTCCATCACCGTGGCCAGGAATGCGTTGTCGTAGGAGTTCATGCAAAACCGGAAGGCAGAAAAAGCCGCATCTGAAAACGGCGCTCGAACGCCGACTCTAGCCGAGCCGCGCGGCTTTGGCTCCAAGCTACATTTACAGCATGGCTTATGAACTTCATTACTGGCCGACCATTCAGGGTCGTGGCGAATTTGTGCGACTGGCGCTTGAAGCGGCCGGCGTTCCGTATGTCGACGTGGCGCGCGGCGCCGAGGGCGAAGGATTGGCCACCAGCCAGAAGCTGATGGCCGACCGCAAGCAGATCCACCCGCCCTTTGCCATGCCCTTCATCAAGGATGGCGAACTGCTGGTGGGCCAGACGGCCGCCATCCTGCAATACCTGGCACCAGAACTGAAGCTGGTGGCGCGCAGCGAGCAGTCGCGTGTCTGGACCCACCAGATCCAGCTGACCATCGCAGACATGGTGGTGGAAGCTCACGACACCCATCACCCGGTCGGTATCGGTGCCTATTACGAGGACCAGAAACCCGAGGCGCTGCGCCGTGCCACCGAATTTTGCCGCGACCGGCTGCCCAAGTTCATCCAGTGGTTCGAGGTCATCATCGCGCGCAACCCGGCCGGGCAGCGGCACCTGGTGGCCGGCAAGCTGAGCTACGCCGACCTGTCGTTGTTCCAGCTGGTCGAGGGGCTGAAATACGCATTTCCGAAGGCCACGGCCAGTGCGCTGGCCAAGGCTCCCAATGTGGTTCGCCTGCGCGACCGCGTGGCCAGTCTGCCGAAGGTGGCGGCCTACCTGCGCAGCGAACGCCGCATCGACTTCAATGAGAAGGGGATCTTTCGCTGCTATCCCGAGCTGGATATCGGCTGAACGCCTGACCGGGCGGCCACGCATCCAGTCGCGCCAGCAGTTCTCCGGTGGAAAGCACGGCGGCGCAACGCCGGGCTGCGTAAGCCAGGGCCATGCGATGGTCGGCTTCTGAAAAGTCGGCCATGGCGTCGGCAACCAGGAAGGGCTGAACGTCGTGCATGAAGGCGTCCAGCGCGGTGGCCAGGCACCCGATGTGGGCGTAGAGCCCGCACACGATGAGCTGGTCGCGGCCCTGGCGCCGCAATTCATGCAACAGGCTCGAGTCGTGGAAGGCGCTGTAGCGGCGTTTATCGATCAGGGTGTCGCCCGGCTCGGGCGACAGGGCCTCCACGATGTCCGCGCCGGCGGGTGGGGCCGCGCTCAGCCCCTGGCCCCAGAAATGGCCCAGCAAACCGCGTTCGCGTGGTTGCTGGGCGCCGGGTTGCACCGCGTAGATGACCGGGATGCCTAGCAGCCGGCATCGGGCCGCCAGGCGCGAAATGTGCCGGAGCATGCCGGCCAGCGGTTTTTGGCCGGGCTGGAAAAAGTCGACGAAGTACTGCTGCATGTCGCAGATGAGCAGCGCGCAGCGGCCGGGCTCCGGGTGCCATGGCACCCGGTTTGCAGGAAGATAGGCCGCATCCGGCAAGGCATAGGGGTGGATGGCGGGAATGGTCATTTGATTGCCATGAGAAACAGGGTGCGGGCGCCGTCGTGCCGGTAGCTGATGCGCGAGAAGCCGACGACACGCAGCCAGCGCATGTACTGGCTGACGGCATAGAGGCGGCTGGCGCCGGTGACGAACAACGTGAATGCAGGCAGGCACCAGGACGATTCCTTCATGGGCTGCTTTTCTTCGTCGCACGCATGGCCGTAGATGAACAACTTTCCGCCGCGCGGCAGCGAATCGAAGGCCTTCTTCAGCAGAAACAGGATCTGTTCGGACGAAAAAAGCTCCAGCACGTGCGAGAACTGCGCCGCCGCGAATCCCGATGGCAGTGGGTCGGAAAAAAAATCGCCGGGATGCGCGCCCAGGTCGGCCGATTGCTCGCTTTGGTGAAACCAGTCGAGTGCCCGATTGCAGACAGGTGCGAAATCGAAAACCGTCGCCTTGAGTTGTGGCTGCCGCTGTTTCAGCAGGCCGACCACTTCGCCCGCGCCGCCACCGATGTCGAGCAACTGGTCGATGAATCCGAATTCGGGAGCTTCAAAATAAACCGGACGGTGGTGCAGGTGGGTCGGTGGCACCGAAAAGAAGACTTCTGCCGGTGCAGCGGCGGTGAACCGGGGGCCTGCCAGCGCGCCTTCGGTGCCCGACGGGGCCGCAGCCTGTTGTTTGATCCTGTTTGCGTTCGCCATGTTGTTCTGCACATCGGTGCATCCGTTGTGGAGCCGTTCGGTTCGCCGATGCACTGAGGAAAATGCCGGCTGCAAAGCTCTTCATAATCCATGCGCACGCGAATGTGGCAAAGAAAATAATCTCTTTTCTGGCTTGTTCGAGAACGGATGTTACCCAAAACAGGGGTGGTGTAATTTGTGTGTAATTCTCTTTTGATGAGGGTGAAAACCGATGCGAACGCGCGAGTTTGCCCATAAGGGTTAACTGGCTGAAAGCCTTTTGCAAGCATTGGAGACCTTGCAACGCGTTATTCGGGGTTTGGTGTGGAACGAATCTTTCAAACAGATGAGATTATCTCTATCCGAGAAGATGTTTATTGCAAAGATGAAACACGGGTTTATTGTTTGTGTGGGTAATCCCGTGCTTCATTCCCGATATCAATAGGTCTGTGTTGAAGATGCCTCGCGGGCCGCAGCCTTTCTGAAACGCGCGGAAGTGCTGTCCAGTCCGTTACGGAGCAACAGCAGGTCGAGCGCCACCGCAACGAACTGGGCGCCCAGCGCCAGGCACTCGCGGGCTCGGGTTTCGTCGGTCATCAGGATGCCCGGCGCCTTTCCGCAGGCGCGGATGCGGCGGATGGCGTCATCGATGGCGGCATCCACTTCCGGATGGCGTGGCTGGCCCGGGTAACCCATGCTGGCCGACAGGTCCGACGGGCCGATGAAGATGCCGTCGATGCCGTCGATGGCGGCAATCGCCTCGATTTCATGCAGCGCCTCGCGGGTCTCCACCTGGACCAGCAGGCACAGCTCCTGGTCGGCGCGGGCGATGTAGTCGCTGGTCCGGCCGAAGTTGGACGCCCGGGTCGATCCACCCATGCCTCGGATGCCCTTGGGTGCATAACGGGTGGCGGCAACCGCCGCACGGGCTTCGGCGGCGTTCTGGACGAAGGGCAGCAGCAGGTTCTGCGCGCCGATGTCGAGGTATCGCTTGATCAGGACCGGATCGTTCCAGGCCGGCCGCACCACCGCGGCGGTGGGCGGCGCGCCATCTGCGGTGATGGCGGCGGCGGTGGCCTGAAGTTGCTGGACCATCTGTGGCACATCGCTGGGCGTGTGTTCGGTGTCCAGCAAGACCCAGTCGAAACCCGCGCTGGCGACCAGCTCGGACACGAAGGGCGACGGAATGGTCGACCACAGGCCGATCTGCTGCTGGCCGGCGGCCAGGGCGGCCTTGAAACGATTGACGGTGAGTTGCATGGTCTCTTTGCTTTTGCTCGAAAGGCACAAGCGTACCGCCGACCGCCGTCAATCGTCACTTCATCTCGGACACTCAGGCGTTGAAGGTCTCGATCTCGCCCGACAGGGCCAGCCAGCGTTCGTCCAGCGTGCCTGCCTCGTCGACCAGTGCCTTCAGCTTGCGGCCCGCATCCGCGATTTCGCCTGCCGGCAACGATTGCGAAAGACGCGCCTCGAGCGCCGCCTTGTCTTTCTCGATGACCGCTATGCGCGCTTCCACGGTGGCCAGCTCCTTCTGGAGCGGCTTGAGCAGGGCAGGGTTGCGGCGCGGCGTTTCCTTGGCCGGTGCCGGCGCGGGCGCCGGTGCGGCGACCTTCGCCGGGGCGCTGGCGGCGGCCTTGGCTTCCTCGCGCTGGCGCTTGGCCTCGTCCAGCAGGTAACGCTGGTATTCGTCCAGGTCGCCGTCGAACGGCTCAACCTTGCCGCGGCCGACCATCCAGAATTCCTCGCAGACCGCACGCAGCAGTGCGCGGTCGTGGCTCACCAGCATCAGCGTGCCTTCGAAGCCGTTCAGTGCCATGGCCAGGGCTTCGCGGGTGGCGAGGTCCAGGTGATTGGTTGGTTCATCCAGCAGCAGCAGGTTGGGACGCTGCCAGACCATCATGGCCAGGACCAGGCGGGCTTTTTCGCCACCGCTCATGGTGCCTACGGCCTGCATGACCATGTCGCCGCTGAAGTTGAAGGTGCCGAGGTAGCTGCGCAGGTCTTGTTCGCGCGATGGTTCCTTGGCATCGGATCCCAGTTCGCGCGCCAGGCGGATCATGTGCACCAGCGGGTTGTCTTCGGGCCGCAGCACGTCGAGTTCCTGCTGCGCGAAATAACCGATGCGCAGGCCCTTGCCTTCGGTGATGGTGCCGGCGACCGCGCCGAGGTCCTTGGCGACCGTCTTGATGAAGGTCGACTTGCCCTGGCCGTTGGCACCCAGGATGCCGATGCGCTGCCCCGCCAGAACCGACTTGCTGACGTTCTTCAGGATGGTGGTCGGCGGTGCGCCGTCCTCGCCCGGGTAGCCGAAGTCGGCATTGCTGATCGACAGCATCGGGTTGGGGATGTTGCCCGGCGTGCGGAACTCGAAGGTGAAGTCGGCATCGGCCAGCACCGGGGCGATTTTCTCCATGCGTTCAAGCGCCTTGACCCGGCTCTGCGCCTGCTTGGCCTTGCTCGCCTGCGCCTTGAAGCGGCTGATGAACTTCTGCAGGTGGGCAACCTTGTCCTGCTGCTTCGAGAAAGCGCTGGCCTGCAGTTCGAGCTGTTGTGCCCGCAGGGTTTCGAACGCGCTGTAGTTGCCGCCGTAGCGGGTCAGGCGGGCGTGGTCGATATGCACCGTGACATTGGTCACCGCATCCAGGAATTCGCGGTCATGGCTGATGACCACCATGGTGCCGGCGTAGGTCTTGAGCCAGCCTTCGAGCCACACCAGTGCGTCCAGGTCCAGGTGGTTGGTGGGTTCGTCGAGCAGCAGCAGGTCCGACGGGCACATCAGCGCACGGGCCAGCTGCAGGCGCATGCGCCAGCCGCCGGAAAAACTGTTGACCGGCTGCTGGAGCTGGTCGGTTCGGAAACCCAGGCCCAGGATGAGTGCCTGCGCGCGCGATTCGGCGTCGTAAACGCCGGCGTCGGCCAGGTCGGTGTAGGCATGGGCGATGGCCATGCCGTCTTCGGAGTCTTCCGCCACTTTCAGGGCCGCCTGCAGCGCGGCCAGCCTGGTGTCGCCGTCCAGCACGAAGGCGGTGGCGGATTCGTCGGTCTCGGGCATGTTCTGCGCGACCTGCGCCATCTGCCAGTGGCCGGGCATCTGCAGGTCGCCGCCGTCTTCGTGCAGCGTGCCGTTGAGCAATGCGAACAGGGTCGACTTGCCGGCGCCGTTGCGTCCGACCAGGCCCACTTTTTCGCCGGCCTGGAAAGTGGCCGAGGTTTTGTCGAGCAGGACTTTGGCGCCGCGGCGCAGGGTGATGTTGACTAGATTGATCATGTGGGGGTCAGTGGCTGGAATCGCCGAAAAAGAAAGGCGAAACCAGCGTGGCGCGGTCTACCAGCAGCACCTGGTCGTCGCCGGCGCTGGTGTCCAGCCAGGCGACGGGGAGCTGCGGGAAGGCGGCCTCGAAGAAATTGCGTTCGTTGCCGATTTCCAGCACCAGGACCGCGTGTTCGGTCATGTGTGCCGGCGCCTCGGCAAAAAGGCGTCGGATGAAGTCCATGCCGTCGTCGCCGCCGGCCAGTGCCAGCACCGGTTCGGCCTGGTATTCGGCAGGCAGCGCGGCCATGCTGGTGGTGTTGACGTAGGGCGGGTTGCAGACGATCAGGTCGTAGGGGCCGGCCACGGCCGCCAGGCCGTCCGACTCGATCAGCGTGATGCGGTCGGCCAGGGCATGGCGGTCGACGTTGATGCGGGCCACGGCCAGCGCATCGGTCGATATGTCGGCGCCGTCCACCGTCACCTCCGGCCATGCCATCGCGCACAGCACGGCGAGGCTGCCGTTGCCGGTGCAGAGGTCCAGCACACGCCGGGTGTGGTCGCCCAGCCATTCGTCGAAACCGCCGTCGGCGATCAGTTCGGCAATGAAGCTGCGCGGCACGATGGAGCGTTCGTCGACATAGAAGGGCACGCCTTGCAGCCAGGCTTCGCGGGTCAGGTAGGCGGCTGGCTTGCGGCTGGCGATGCGTTCGTGCAGCAGTTCGTCTATGGCCGCGGATTCGGCTTCGCTCACATCACGCTGTTCGACTTCGTCGAGTTCGTCCAGCGGCAGGCCCAGGCGCCAGAGCACCAGCCAGGCGGCTTCGTCGAAAGCATTGGTGGTTCCGTGGCCAAACCCGACCTGGGCTTCTTCAAGCCGGCGTGCGGCGGCTTCGATGCAGCCGATGACGTTCATCGCGCCTCTCCGTCAAGCGCCAGTTGCGCCAGGTTCTCCAGCGTGCGGCGATAGATGGCGGTCAGCGGCGCCAGTTCGGCGACGTCCACGTATTCGTCGATCTTGTGGATCATGGCGTTGGGCGGGCCGCATTCGATCACCTGCGGGCAGATCCGCGCGATGAAACGGCCGTCGCTGGTACCGCCGGTGGTGGACAGCGCGGTCTCGATACCGGTCTCGGCGCGGATGGCGTCGCGCACCGCGTTGACCAGCGCACCGGGTGTGGTCAGGAATGGCTGGCCACTGATGGTCCAGGCGATGTCGTATTCGAGGTCGTGGCGGTCCAGCACGGCTGCCACCCGGGCTTTCAGTCCGTCCGATGTGGATTCGGTGCAGAAACGGAAATTGCAGTCGATCACCACCTCGCCAGGGATCACGTTGGTCGCACCCGTGCCGCTGTGGATGTTGCTGATCTGCCAGGAGGTCGGCGGGAAGAAATCGTTGCCCTTGTCCCATTCGGTGTCGGCCAGTTCGGCCAGCGCCGGCAGGGCCTGGTGGATCGGGTTGCGGGCCAGTTGCGGATAGGCGATGTGCCCCTGGATGCCACGCACCGTCAACCTGGCGTTCATGCTGCCGCGCCGGCCGTTCTTGACCATGTCGCCGGTGCGTTCGACGGCGGTAGGCTCACCCACGATGCACCAGTCCAGCTTTTCGCCGCGTGCCTGCAGCGCGCGGCATACGGCCACTGTGCCGTCGACCGCAGGTCCTTCTTCGTCGCTGGTCAGCAGCAGGGCGATGGCGATGGGCGATTCGGGCGTGGCGGCGACGAACTGCTCGACCGCGACGACGAAGGCGGCGATGGACGACTTCATGTCCACCGCGCCGCGTCCGTACAGTCGGCCGTCGCGGTGGGTCGGCACGAAGGGCGCCTGGCTCCAGCGTTCGAGCGGGCCTGTCGGCACCACGTCGGTATGGCCGGCGAAAACGAGTACCGGCGCGTCGGGCGTGGCGCCGGCGCGGCGTGCCCACAGGTTGCTCACCCGGAAGCTGTCGGGGCCGCTGTCCATGCGTTCGTTGACGAAGCCCGCAGCCGCCAGCCGGCGTTCCAGGATTTCCAGGCAGCCGGCGTCGTCGGGCGTGACCGAGGGACGTGAAATCAGCTCTTCGGTGAGCAGCAGGGTGGGAGTCAAAGCTTGATGTCCAGAACGATGTCGGTGAAGGTGGGGCCGACCGGGTCGGCCTCTGCTTGCAGGCTGGCTTCGGTGGCGGCCCGGCGCGCCATGTCGAAGTCGTTGTCCAGCCGCCAGAGCAGGTTGGTCGGCGAGTCGGCCTGGTTCATGCCTTCCTTGCGGGTGATGCGGCCTTCGTGAATGAGCCTCGCGATGTCCTGCTCGAAGGTCTGCGCGCCTTCGACCATGGATTTCTCCATGGCTTCCTGCACACCCGAGAAGTCGCCTCGCTCGATGAGCTCGCTGATGACGGTGTTGTTCATCATCACCTCGACCGCCGGAATGCGGTTGCCGCCGGTGGTGCGCAGCAGGCGCTGCGACACGATGGCCTTGAGCGCGGTGGACAGGTCGCCCAGCATGGTCGGCCGCACCTCGGCGGGGTAGAAACTCAGGATGCGGTTCAGCGTCTGGTAGCTGTTGTTGGCGTGCATGGTGGCCAGGCACAGGTGGCCCGACTGGGCGTAGGCCAGCGCCGCCGACATGGTCTCGCGGTCGCGGATCTCGCCGATCAGGATGACGTCCGGTGCCTGGCGAAGCGCGTTCTTGAGTGCGACCTGCAGCGATGCGGTGTCCACCCCGACTTCGCGCTGGTTGACCACCGATTTCTTGCTGCGGAACAGAAACTCGATCGGTTCCTCGATGGTCAGGATGTGGCCGCCATGCTTTTCATTGCGGCTGTCGATCATCGAGGCCAGGGTGGTGCTCTTGCCTGCGCCGGTCGAGCCCACCATCAGCAGCAGGCCGCGGCGTTCCATGATGAGTTCGCCCAGCACGGGCGGAACGTTCAGGGTTTCGAGGCGCGGAATCTCGCTGTGGATGTGGCGGATCACCACCGCGAACGAACCGCGCTGGCGCATGGCGCTGACCCGGAAGCGGCCGACGTCCTTCATGGCAAAACCGACGTTGAGTTCGCCCACTTCTTCCAGCTCTTCGATACGCACCACCGGCAGCACTTCGGCCAGCAGGTTCTTGGGCGCGTCGTAGGGCAGCGGCTGGTTGTTGATGGCGATGCAGTCGCCGTTGATGCGCAGCGTGGCCGGCGCGTTGGCCGAAAGGTACAGGTCGGACGCGTGTTTCTCCGCCATCAACCGCAGGATGCGTTCCATCATTGCCATGGCCGTGTCTTTCCTAACTGGACGATGTTGGGTGTGCTCAGGCGGCGCCGCGCACGAAGGCGACGATGCGTTCTGCCGCTTCCAGGCATTCAGCGGTTTCCGCGACCAGCGCCATGCGAACACGGCCACGGCCGGGGTTGAAGCCCCGTGCATCGCGCGCCAGGTAGCTGCCGGGCAGCACGGTGACGTTCTGCCGCGCGTACAACTCGCGGGCGAAGGCGGCGTCGTCTCCGTCGAAGCGCTGGGGAATGCCGGCCCACAGGTAGAAGGCGGCGTCCGGCAGTGCGACGTCGAGCACCTGCGCCAGCACCGGCGTCACCTGCGCGAATTTCGCCCGGTACTGCGCCCGGTTTTCCCTGACGTGCTCCTCGTCGCCCCATGCCGCGATGCTGGCGCTGGCCACCACCGGGCTCATGGCGCCGCCGTGGTAGGTGCGATAGAGCAGAAACGGCTTGATCAGCGCCGCGTCGCCCGCCACGAAACCGCTGCGCAGTCCGGGCACGTTGCTGCGTTTGGACAGGCTGGTGAACGAGATGAGTCGCGGGAAGCCGGTTCGGCCCAGCCTGGCGGCGGCTTCGAGACCCGACAGCGGTGGTTCGTCGCGGAAATAGATCTCGCTGTAGCACTCGTCGGAGGCGATCACGAATCCGTGGCGGTCGGACAGGGCGAACAGCTTTTCCCATTCGGCCAGCGGCATCACCGCGCCGGTCGGATTGCCGGGCGAGCAGACGAACACCAGTTGGGTGCGGGACCAGACTTCTTCCGGAACGCTGTCCCAGTCGACCGCGAAATTGCGCGCGGGGTCGCTCGGTGCGTAGTAGGGCTCGGCACCGGCCAGCAGCGCCGCGCCTTCGTAGATTTGATAGAACGGGTTGGGGCAGACGACGACGGGGCGGTCGGCCGACGCATCGACCACGGTCTGCGTGAATGCGAACAGGGCCTCGCGCGAACCGTTGATCGGCAGCACCTGGGTGGCCGGATCCAACGACAGGTCGTAACGGGTCTTCAGCCAGCCGGTGAACGATGCGCGCAGCGCTGCGTCGCCAGCGGTCGGCGGGTAGCCCATCAGCCCGCCGGTGGGCGACAGGGCCGCGTCGGCCAGTGCCCGCTGGATAAAGGGCGGCGTAGGGTGCTTGGGTTCTCCGATGCCGAGGCTGATGGCGCGCAGGCCGGCGGGTGGCGTGACATCGGCGAAAAGTTGCCGCAGCCGCTCGAATGGATAGGGCTGGAGGCGGGAAAGCAGGGGGTTCATGGGGCCCGATTATCCGGGACACGCGGACACCCCCGCAGCGTATGGATACAGCCCGTGCCGCAGCCCTCCACAGAATGCATGGCTCACGCAATTTCACGGGAGCATGCATGCAGCGATTCAACAACAAGGTGGTGGTGATCACCGGTGCCGGTTCGGGCATCGGCGAGGCTACCGCACGACGTTTTTCGGAAGAGGGCGCAAGTGTCGTGCTGGCCGGCAGCACGGCTGCCAAGCTCGACAAGGTGGCAGCCACGCTGCCGAAGGAGCGCACGCTGGTGCAGGTGACCGACGTTTCCGATTTCAGCGAATGCAAACGGCTGGTCGATGCGGCTGTCAACGCATTCGGCCGGCTGGATGTGCTGGTGGCCAACGCGGGTGTCTTTGCCGAGGGTTCGGTGGCCGACGTGAGCCTGTCGGAGTGGAAGCAGACACTGGACACCAACGTCGGCGGCGTCTTCCATTGCGCTCGTGCCGCGTTGCCCGAACTGCTGAAGACCCGGGGCAGCATCGTCAACACCGCATCGGTTTCCGGGCTGGGCGGCGACTGGGCGGCGGTTGCCTACAACGCTTCGAAGGGTGCCATCGTCAACCTGACGCGGTCGATGGCGCTCGACCACGGACTGGCCGGCGTGCGGGTCAATGCGGTGTGCCCCAGCTTCACCCGGACACCCATGACCGACGACATGCAGCAAGACAAGGCGCTGGTCGCCAGGTTCGAAGAACGCATCGCCCTGGGCCGGCCATGCGAGCCGCGCGAGGTGGCTGCCGCCATCGCTTTCCTCGCAAGCGAAGACGCGAGTTTCATCACGGGCGTGAACTTGCCGGTGGATGGCGGGCTGACTGCTTCGAACGGCCAGCCGAAGATGGGCTGACGGCCTCGCCGGGCGACGGCGGGCACGTTTGATGCATGCCTTGGGCCGATCGCATCGACCCGCCGTCTGTAGCAAGATCGGCCCTGTTTTTTCAGCCCCTCGCAGCGAGCACGCCCATGCCTTTCCGTACCGGCCTCAAGAGTTTCGAATACGACCACCCCGACCACGGAGTCGCCGATTTCAAGCGCGCCATCGCCAACAAGCTGATCTATGCCGTCGGCAAGGACCCGGCAGCCGCCAAACCGGAGGACTGGCTGCATGCGGTGCAGCTTGCAGTCCGCGACCAGCTGGTCGAGCGCTGGATGGCGACCACCCGAGCCCAGTACCAGCAGGACGTGAAACGGGTGTACTACCTGTCGATGGAGTTCCTGATCGGCCGCACCTTCACCAACGCGCTACTGGCGCTGGAGTTGCAGGACACCATGCGCCAGGCGCTGGCCGACTTCGGTGTCGACCTGGACCAACTGGCCGATCTGGAACCCGATGCGGCGCTGGGCAACGGCGGCCTGGGTCGGCTGGCGGCTTGTTTTCTGGATTCGATGGCAACGCTGGCAGTGCCCGGTTTCGGCTACGGCATCCGTTACGAATACGGCATGTTCAAGCAGGCCATCCGCGAGGGCCAGCAGGTCGAGACGCCCGACTACTGGCTGAGCCACGGATATCCATGGGAATTCCAGCGGCCCGAGGTTGTGTGGCGGGTACGTTTCGGCGGACGGGTCGAGGGCCGTGAAGACTTCGGCAGCGCCAACTGGGTCGACACCCATGACGTGCTGGCCATGGCCTACGACAGCATCGTGCCCGGCTACGGCACCGAAGCCACCAACACGCTCCGCCTGTGGTCGGCCAAGGCAACCGAGGAGATCGACCTCGGCGCCTTCAACCGGGGCAGCTACCGCGAGGCGGTCGAGCGCAAGAACCTGTCCGAAAACGTGTCGCGGGTGTTGTACCCGGACGATTCCACCGAGTCCGGACGCGAGCTGCGGCTGCACCAGGAATACTTCTTCTGCTCGGCCAGCTGCCAGGACCTGATCCACCGCTACCTGCGCACCCACGACAACTTCGACGCGCTGTCGGAAAAGATCAGCATCCACCTGAACGACACCCATCCGGTACTGGCGGTGCCGGAGATGATGCGGTTGCTGCTGGATGAACACCACCTGGACTGGGAAACCGCCTGGGGCCACTGCCAGCGCATCTTCAGCTACACCAACCACACGCTGATGCACGAGGCGCTTGAGACCTGGCCGGTGCACATGATGGGCCGCATTCTTCCGCGCCACCTGCAGATCATCTTCGACATGAACGCCAGGTTCCTGACGACCGTGGCGCACGAACATGGTCACGACACCGAGCTGATGCGCCGCCTCTCGCTGATCGACGAAGGTGGCGAGCGCCGGGTGCGCATGGCCTACATCGCGGTGCTGGTCAGCCATTCGGTCAACGGTGTCTCGGCCCTGCATTCCGACCTGATGGTGCAGTCCATCTTCTCGGACTTCGCCCGGGTGTTCCCCAAGCGCTTCAACAACAAGACCAACGGCGTGACGCCGCGCCGCTGGCTGGCGCAGGCGAATCCGCCGCTCGCTGCATTGCTGGACCAACGCATCGGCCGGGGCTGGCGCCGTGACCTCTCGCAGCTGGAAGCGCTCAAGCCCATGGCCACGCAACCGGCTTTCGCATCGGCCTTCGGTCGTGCCAAGCGCCAGAACAAGCAGCGCCTTGCGGCCTGGGTGCAGAAGCACATGGGGCTAGAACTGAACATCGACGCGCTTTTCGACGTTCAGGTGAAACGCATCCACGAATACAAGCGCCAGTTGCTCAACCTGCTGCACGTGGTGGCGCGTTACCAGCAGATCCTGGACGACCCCGAGGGCGACCACGTGCCGCGTGTGGTGGTGTTCGCAGGCAAGGCGGCGTCGGCGTACGCCATGGCCAAGCTGGTGATCCGTCTCATCAACGACGTTGCGACGGTCGTCAACCACGACGAACGCCTGAAGGGCAGGCTGCAGGTGGTCTTCATGCCCAACTACAGCGTGAGCCTGGCCGAGATCATCATTCCGGCGGCAGACCTGTCGGAGCAGATTTCCACCGCCGGCACCGAGGCATCGGGCACCGGCAACATGAAACTGGCGCTCAACGGCGCGCTCACCATCGGCACGCTGGACGGCGCCAACGTGGAGATGAGCCAGAGCGTGGGCATGGACAACATCTTCATCTTCGGCAACACCACGCCCGAGGTCGAAGCGCTGCGCACCGCGGGTTACCAGCCACGTACCTTCTACAACGGAAACCCGGTGTTGAAGCGGGTGCTCGACGCCATCCGCGACGGGGCTTTTTCTCCGGGCGAACCGGCGCGTTACCAGCAGATTTTCGACACCCTCGTGGAATGGGGCGACAAGTACCTGCTGCTGGCCGATTTCGCCGCCTATGTCGAAACGCAGGCCAGGGTCGATGCGCTGTACCGCGACCCCGACGCATGGATCCGCAAGGCGATCCTCAACGTGGCGGGCATGGGGCCGTTTTCATCCGACCGCACCATCGCGCAATACACCGACGAGATCTGGCACAGCAAACCTGTGATGCTGAAAGCCGGCCCCGCGACCTGAAATCTGCGCACTGGCGCGCGTATGTCCCACATCCGAAACACGAAGTGCTGCGTAAGCTACCGGTAGATACAGATTTTCTGATAACCGGGAGCTGGCGGATGGGTTTCTTGGCCGATTTGGGCATTCGTTGGACGGAGCAGGGCAAGCTGCCCGATTCGGTCGTTCGGGCAGGCATTCGACGGCTGCTGAGTGAGCGGCTCGAAGAGATCGAGGCCGGCGACGCCGAGAAGGCGGCCGAGCGGGCTTCGGCGTTCTTCGACGAAGTGCGCCGGGCGCCGCTGGCGTTGCTGCCCGAAAAGGCCAACGAACAGCATTACGAGGTACCGGCGGCCTTCTTCGGCGCAGCACTCGGGCCCAACCGCAAATACAGCGGTTGCTGGTGGCCGCAAGGTGTCGTGTCGCTCGAGCATGCAGAAGCGGCTGCGCTCGAAGCCACCTGCGAACGAGCCGGCCTGGCCCATGCCCAGCGAATTCTCGAACTGGGTTGCGGCTGGGGTTCGCTCACCCTCTGGATGGCCGAGAAATACCCGGGCTCGGTCATTACCGCGGTTTCCAATTCCGCATCGCAGCGCGAATACATCGAAAGCGAAGTGGCGAAACGCGGCTTGCGCAACGTCACCGTGCTGACCCGTGACATGAACGTGTTCGACACCGAACAGCGCTACGACCGCATCGTGTCGGTCGAAATGTTCGAACACATGCGCAACTGGCCCCGACTGTTCGGCCGGGTGGCTGGCTGGCTGGTGCCGGGCGGACGTTTCTTCATGCATGTCTTCGCTCACCGTGCGGTGCCTTACGCGTTTGTCGTGAAGGACGAGACGGACTGGATGAGCCGCTATTTCTTCTCGGGCGGAATGATGCCCAGCGACGACATGGCCGCCCAGTTCCAGGATGACCTGCAGCTGGTGCGTCGATGGCGCTGGGACGGCACCCACTACGAACGGACCTCCAACGCCTGGCTCGCCAACATGGACGCCGCCCGCGACGAACTGACGCCGGTCCTGCAGGCTGCCTACGGCGACGATGCAGAGGTGTGGCGGCAACGCTGGCGGGTGTTCTTCATGTCGGTGGCCGAACTCTTCGGTTATGACCGTGGGCAGCAATGGTGGGTGTCGCATTACCTGTTCGAAAAACGCGAGGAACGCGAGGAACGAGAGGAACGTCCATGAGCCCGGTACACATCGCCCTGTGGGGCCTGGCGGTGGCTGCGGCGCTGTCTTTTTTAACCTGGCTGGCAAGCCTGGCGCGCAGCGACGTGAGCCTGGTCGACCGCAGCTGGGGTCCGATGATCGCAGCGCCCGGCCTGGTGTACGCGGCCTTGTTGCCGGACGCCATGCCACGCGCCGGCTGGGTGATACCGCTTTTGCTGGTGTGGGCGATTCGCCTGGCCTGGCATGTCACCAGCCGCAACTGGGGGCACGGCGAAGACCGGCGCTACCAGGCCATTCGCGCCCGCAACCAGCCTGGTTTCGCGTTCAAGAGCCTGTACCTCGTATTCGCGCTGCAGGCTGTATTGGCCTGGGCCGTGGCCGCGCCTTTGTTCGCAGCCTTCTCGGAAGCCCGGCCCTTTGGCCTGCTGGACCTGCTGGGTATTGCGCTTGCGGCATTCGGCATCGTCTTCGAGGCGGTTTCCGATACGCAGCTCAGCCGGTTTCTGGCTGATCCGGCGCACAAGGGCCAGGTCATGGACAAGGGTCTCTGGCGGTATTCGCGTCATCCCAACTACTTCGGCGAGTGTTGCACCTGGTGGGGCATGTTCGTCCTGGGACTGGCGGGCGCCGGCTGGGGCGGCCTGTGGGCGCTTGTGTCGCCGCTCGTCATGACGGTACTGCTGTTGAAGGTGTCGGGCGTTTCGCTGCTGGAACACGACATCGGCGAACGCCGGCCCAAGTACCGCGACTACGTCGAGCGCACCAATGCGTTTTTTCCCGGTCCTGTCCGGTCGCCAGAAAAGAAGTGATGAAAGCCCGCCTGCCGGCCCTTTCATTGCTGGCTGCGGCGTGCACCGCGACCGCCGCGGAGCCGGTCCGTGAATGGCTTTTCGATGTTTCGCTGGATGGCAAACCCATCGGGGAACACCGTTTCACCGTCAGCACCCAGGGTGATCGAACCACCGTCCGCAGCCGGGCACGCTTCGATGTGAAGGTGCTGGGCTTCACCGCCTACCGCTATCGCCATGAAGCCGACGAGGTATGGCGCAACGGATGCCTGGAAAGCGTGCGCGCCCGTACCGACGACGACGGCACCGCCCTGGGCGTGGATGCCGAGCCCGTCGACGGAGCCGGTTTGCGGGTCACGTCGTCGCGCGGAGTCGTGAGCTATCCGGGCTGCGTGATGGGTTTCGGTTACTGGAACCCGGCCATGTTGCAGCAGTCCAGGCTGCTCAACGTTCAAACCGGCGAGTACCTCCCGGTGGTGGTGTCGCCGTTGACCGATCAGCCGGTGCAGGCACGCGGGGAATCCGTGCCTGCCAGGCGCTGGAGGCTTACCGGTCCCGACAACCCGCTGGAGCTTTGGTATGGCTCCGACGGGCAGTGGCTGGCGCTGGATTCGACCGTGACCGGCGGTCGCAAGCTGCGCTACCGCCTGCGTTGAGCGGGCCTTTTTTTCAGAAAAGGTCGTGCGACTGCTGGAGGATTTCTTCAGTGCGGGATTCGCGTGTATCGGGCTGCTCCGCCGGATGCATGGCGGCGGCCAGCGCCGGCTGCGCCGAAATGGCCATGGCCGGCAGGGCGCCCGGCACCTGAGACCCCAGGAAGACCGGCCGCACGAACCGTTCCATCACGCTCTGTGCGACCGGTCCGGTGGTCGGCACCGCGGCGCCGCCACCGCTGCGCACCACCTGACGGATCAGGTCGACGCCGACATTGCGCAGCCAGCACATGAGGCAGTTGATGAACAGCGTTTCGCTCGCGGTCAGCTTGGACGGGCCGGGAGCTGTGTCGGCCGGCAGGTCTTGCAGCAGTGACCGGGTTTCGGCGCGCTCTGCGCCGTCCCGCACTGCGCTGATCACCGCCGTGGCCAGCACCTTCAGGCTGCGCGCCAGCGGCGTCTTCACCACGGTGTCGAGCGCGGGCTGCACCGAATTCCAGTTGAGCAGCGCCGCGATGATCTTTTCCTGGTACCGGATGCCGGTGCGGTTTTCCGGATCGGGGTCTTCCACCCCGGCCAGGCGCTTGAGCACGCTCTCCATGAAAGTGGCCAGCACATACGGATGCGATACGGCGCACACACGCACCAGCGGATGGTTGGAGAAGGCCAGCAATACCAGCTCGACGCTATGAGCCATGCCGATCGTGACGGCGGCGATCAGTGCCGACTGGAGGTCCTGGGCCATCTGCTGGTCGCTGATGTGGGTCGGGTCTTGCGTGCGGCCCGCGTGCCATTCGGCCAGGCGTCTTTGCAGCTGCGCCACGTCGACCGGCGCAGCGGAACCGGCTTTCGGCTTGCGCTCGGTGCAGGCGGCGTAATACCGCCTCACGACTTCCTCGCTCCAGCTGCCGGCGGCCGGGAGGCCGCCGAGGAGTGTCTCGTCTGCACCCGCCGGGTACATCGTGGCGTGGCGCCGGCCGGTGTCTTCCGGGCGGATCGTGGCGGGCATGGATGGCGCATCCTGGGCGGCGGCGTTGACAGGCTTGAGCATGGCGGTCCCTTCGGCATCTGAGGCGTTGGTGAGGCGTTGGTGGGGAGTGACGGGCCAATCTAGCCAGCGGTCCCGGCATCCGCCAGGACCAAGCGAAGGCATGCTCCCCGGTCCGAACCACGCCTGGCCCGGTATCATCGCAACCCCGTTCGCCTGCCTGCGCAGCGCTGTTTTCTCCCTCTGCCGTGCGCCTCAATTCAATCAAGCTTTCGGGCTTCAAGTCCTTTGCCGAACCCACCAATTTCCTGCTGCCAGGCCAGCTGGTCGGCGTGGTGGGGCCGAATGGTTGCGGCAAGTCCAACATCATGGACGCGGTCCGCTGGGTGCTGGGCGAGTCCAAGGCCAGCGAGCTTCGCGGCGAGTCGATGCAGGACGTGATCTTCAGCGGCACGACCACCCGCAAACAGTCCAGCCGGGCCAGCGTCGAGCTGACCTTCTCGAACGAAGACCATCGCGCAGGCGGTTCCTGGGCACGTTTCCCCGAGATCGCCGTCAAGCGGGTGCTGACGCGCGACGGCACCAGCAGCTATTTCATCAACAACCAGCCGGTGCGCCGGCGCGACGTGCAGGATGTCTTTCTGGGCACCGGCCTGGGACCGCGGGCCTACGCCATCATCGGCCAGGGCACCATCAGCCGGATCATCGAATCACGTCCCGAAGAACTGCGCCTGTTCCTCGAAGAAGCGGCTGGCGTTTCCAAATACAAGGAACGACGCCGCGAAACCGAGAACCGCCTGTCCGACACCCGCGAGAACCTGACCCGCGTCGAGGACATCCTGCGCGAGCTGAACAGCAACCTCGAAAAGCTCGAGAAGCAGGCGGTGGTGGCCCAGCGTTACAACACGCTCAACGCCGACGTCACGTTGCGCCAGCATCAGCTGTGGTTTTTGAAGCGCGCCGAAAGCGAGACCGAACAGGCGCGTATCCATGCCGACGCCCAGCAGGCGATGAACGACCTCGAATCGCGCGTGGCCGACCTTCGCCATGTCGAGGCCGATCTCGAAACCGTGCGCCAGGCGCATTACGCCGCCGGAGACCAGGTCAACCGTGCGCAGGGCTCGCTGTACGAAGCCAGCGCCGAGGTCGGCAAGCTCGAGGCCGAGATCCGTTTCGTCATAGAAGGCCGGCACCGGGTGCAGGCCCGGCTGGTAACGCTGGCCGAACAGCTGGCCATGTGGAACACCCGGCGTGAAGACGCCACGGTCGAACTTGAAAACCTGCTCGCCGAAGGCGAGACCGCCGAAGAACAGGCAGAGTTGCTGGCGGCCCAGGTAGAAGAACAGTCGATGCGCCTGCCAGACCTCGAAGGCGCGCTGCGCCAGTCGCAGCAGCGCGCCGGCGAGCAACGCGGCGCGGTCACCCAGGTGCAGCAGCAGATCCAGGTGCTGGCTGCCGAACAGCGCAGCATCGAGGAACAGTCCCGCCAGCTGGGTAGCCGCCGCGAACGCCTGGCCGCCGATCGCAATGCGCTGGCCGCGCCCGACGAACAGCGCCTGGTCAACCTGCAGGAACAACTCGCCGCTGCGGAAGAAAACGCATCCGAAGCCGAAGCCCGGCTGCAGGACCTGCAGGACAACCTGCCACGCCTGGACGACGAGCGCCGCGCCCGCCAGCAACAGCTGAACGGTGAATCTGCACGCCAGTCCGACCTTTCGGCACGTGCCGAGGCGCTGCGGGCGCTCCAGGAAAAAGTCCGCACCGACGGCAAGCTGCAACCCTGGCTGGCCCGCCACGGCCTGGATGGCCTGGCCGCCCTGTGGACCCGGATCCAGGTCACGCCCGGCTGGGAAAACGCGCTCGAAGCCGTGCTGCGCGAGCGCCTCGGTGCGCTGGAAGTCTCGCGGCTGGAAACGGTGCGCGCCTTTGCATCCGATGCGCCGCCGGCACGGCTGGCTTTCTACAGCCCGCCGCTGGCCGGGCTGCCGGAAACGACAGGCACGCTGCCGCGGCTGGCAGATCAGTTGCGCCTTTCGGATGCCGGCCAGCGGGCCTTGTTTGCCGACTGGCTGGGCGGCTGCTACACCGCCGACAGCCTGGACACCGCGCTGTCGTTGCGCAGCCAGCTGGCCGCGGGCGAAAGCATTTATGTGCAGGGCGGCCACGCCGTCACCGCACACGGCGTCAGCTTCTATGCGCCCGATTCGCAGCAGGCCGGCCTGCTGGCGCGCGCGCAGGAAATCGAAAACCTCGACAAACAACTGCGCGCCCAGTCATTCATCGCCGAAGAGGCGCGCGCGGCCTCCATCCGCGCCGAAGCCCAGTACACCGAGGCCAGCCAGAGCCTGGTGACCGCCCGGCGAGACGCCACCGAAGGGCGGGGCAGGGCGCACGAGCTGCAGGTCGAGACCCTGCGCCTGTCGCAACTGGCCGAACAGACGCGGGCGCGGGCCGAGCAGATTTCCGGTGACCTGGCCGAAGTCGACGGCCAGCTGGAAGAACTGCAGGAACGCAGGGTGATGGCCGAGGCGCGTTTCGAAGAACTCGACATGCAGCTGGCCGACACCCAGGAACGCCACGCCACGCTGGACGAAAAGGTGATCGAGGCCGAACGCCGGCTGACCGAAGCGCGCGAACAGCAACGCAGCCTGGAACGGCGCGCACAAGAGGCCACCTTCGCCCGCCGCAGCCTCGAATCCCGCCGGGCCGAACTCGGCCGGGCCATCGACACGTCGGCCCAGCAGGCCACCGCGCTGGCCGACGAAGACTTCCGCGCACGCGAAGAATTGGTGCGGCTGTCCGACGCGGCAGCGCAGGGCGGACTGCAGCAGGCGCTCGACCTGAAAAGCGAACGCGAAGCCGCCCTGGCCGCTCAGCGCAGCGAATACGACGACCTGACCACCAAGCTGCGGGCCAGCGACGAACGGCGCCTGCAGCTCGAGCGCGCACTGGATCCGCTGCGCCAGCGGATCACCGAGTTCCAGCTCAAGGAACAGGCCGCCCGCCTGGGGCTCGAGCAATACAGCCAGTTCCTGGCGGATGCCGGCGCCGACCTCGAGGCCGTGGGCGCTTCGGTGCTCGCGGGCAATGTGCGCATACAGGGGCTGCAGGGCGAGATCGACCGGGGCAGCCGCGAGATCACGGCGCTGGGCGCGGTCAACCTGGCGGCGCTCGAGGAACTCGGCGTGGCGCGCGAACGCAAGACCTTCCTGGACGCGCAGACGGCCGACCTGGTCGACGCCATGACCACGCTCGAAGACGCCATCAAGAAGATCGACGGCGAAACCCGCGAACTGCTGGTCGGCACCTTCAATGTGGTGAACGGTCACTTCGGGCGCATGTTCCCCGAGCTGTTCGGCGGCGGCAACGCCAAGCTGACGATGACCGGCGACGAAGTGCTGGATGCGGGGGTCCAGGTGATGGCGCAGCCGCCCGGCAAGAAGAACCAGACCATCCACCTGCTGTCGGGCGGCGAAAAGGCACTGACCGCGATCGCGCTGGTGTTCGCCATCTTCCAGCTGAACCCTGCGCCTTTCTGCCTGCTCGACGAGGTCGATGCGCCGCTGGACGACGCCAACACCGAGCGTTATGCCAAGCTGGTCGCCAGCATGAGCAAAGAGACACAGTTTCTTTTCATCAGCCATAACAAGATAGCGATGGAAATGGCCGAACAGCTGATCGGCGTCACCATGCAGGAGCAGGGTGTGTCACGCATCGTGGCGGTGGACATGGAGTCCGCCCTCACCATGGCGACCGTCTGATCCCCGCTCCATCGCCAACATAACGAAAGCATTCATTCGAGCATGAGCACTTTGCAGATGAGCCTTGCCATCGCCGGCGCCGTGGTGCTGCTGGCCATCATCGGCCACAGCGCGTGGACCAACCGCCGCAATTCGCCCAAGCAGGCAGATCCGACCGAGGCGGCGGAGTCCGGTGATTCGGTTGTCCGCCAGGAGCCCGGCTTCGACGGTAGCGGCCGGCTGGAAGGTGATGGCGGCGAGCCCGCGCTGGAGTCGATGGCCTTGCCGACACCCGAGCGGCGTCCCGGCCTGGATGCGCTGATCGACAGCATCGTGCCGATGGCGCTCGACGGCGTCGTGTCGGGCGATGCCGCCCTTGCCGCCATGCCGCCGACCCGCCGGGCCGGCAGCAAACCTTTCGCCATCGAAGGCCGCAACGACGCCACCGGCCAGTGGGAAACCCCCGTGGCCGGCCAGCGCTACCGGGCCTTCCAGGCCGGCGTGCAACTGGCCAACCGCACCGGCGCGCTGAATGACATCGAATACTCGGAATTCGTGGTGAAGGCGCAGGCCTTTGCCGACACCGTCAACGCGGCGGCCGATTTTCCGGACATGCGCGACGAAGTGGCGCGCGCCCGCGAACTCGACCAGTTCGCCAGCGACCACGATGCGCAACTGGCCTTCGTCCTGCGTGCACGCGGCGCTGCATGGAGCCCCGGCTACATCCAGCAGAACGCTGCCCGCCTGGGGTTCGTGGCGGGCACCATTCCCGGCCGCATGGCCTTGCCCGCATCGACCCCCGGCATGCCCGCCATCCTGTCTCTGGCCTTCGACACCCAGGCCGCGCAGGCCGATGACCCGGCCCAGTCGGCCATCCGTGAACTGGCATTGAGCCTGGATGTCTCGCAGGTGCTGCGGTCCGAACAGCCGTTCATGCGCCTGCGTGAAGTCGGCCTGCTGCTGGCCGCATCGATGGACGGCGTGGTGACCGACCAGAATGGCCAGCCGCTGCGCGAAGAGTCGCTCGACTCGATCGGGCTCGACCTCGAAAAACTGTACGACACGCTGGACGGGCGTGATTTGTCGGCCGGCTCGATCCAGGCCCGGCGGCTGTTCGGGTGAAAGCCTTGGCAAATTCGAAGGAATCGCCGCTGCCGGCGGATGAAGTCTCCGAGCTGCGCCAGCAGTTGAACGATTGGGCGCACCAGTACTACGTGCTGGACACGCCCACGGTTCCCGACGCCGAATACGACCGCGTGTTCCAGCGCCTGCAGGCACTGGAGGCCCAGCACCCCGACCTGCTGTCGCCCGATTCACCTACGCAGCGCGTCATCGGCGCGGTGCTGGACGGTCTCGACCCGGTGCGCCACGTGGTGCCCATGCTGTCGATCCATACCGAGACCGACACGACGCCCGAAGGCGCGCGCAAGTTCGATGCATCGGTGCGCAAGTTGCTGGGGCTGGCCGAAGACGCACCGCCCGTCGAATACACGGCAGAACTGAAGTTCGACGGCCTGGCCATCAACCTGCGCTACGAGGACGGGCTTCTGGTAAGTGCCGCCACCCGTGGTGACGGCGAGACCGGCGAAGAGGTGACCCACACCATCCGCACCATCAAGGCCATCCCCAAACGGCTGCGCAACTGCCCTGCGTCTGTACTCGAAGTGCGCGGCGAGGTCTTCATGCGGCGCGACGATTTCGACGCCCTGAACGAACGCCAGCGCGAAGCCGGCGGCAAGACCTTCGTCAACCCGCGCAACGCGGCGGCCGGTGTGGTTCGACAGCTGGATGCCAACATCGCAAAGCAACGGCCCCTGTCTTTCTTCGCCTATGGCTTCGGCGATATCCAGGGCTGGGAACTGCCGGCAACCCATGCTGGCAGCCTGGCCGCGCTGGGCGCCATGGGTGTTTCGGTGAGTGCCGACAGCACGGTTGTGGTCGGGGCAGAGGGGCTTTCGGAGTTCCACCAGGCGATCGCGGCGAAACGCGATGCGTTGCCGTTCGATATCGACGGCGTGGTCTACAAGGTCAACGACAGGGCGCTGCAGCAGCAACTGGGTTTCAAATCGCGTGAACCGCGCTGGGCGGTGGCCCACAAGTACCCGGCACAGGAACAGATGACCACCATGGGCGGCATCGACATCCAGGTCGGCCGCACCGGCAAACTCACGCCGGTGGCGCGGCTGTCGCCGGTTTTCGTCGGCGGCGTGACCGTCACCAACGCCACGCTGCACAACCTGTTCGAGATCCGCAAGAAGCAGGTACGGGTGGGCGACATGGTCATCGTCCGTCGCGCCGGCGATGTGATCCCCGAAGTCGTCGGGCGTGTGCCCGGCCCACGGACGGCCTATGTGCCCAACTTCCACATGCCGGCCACCTGCCCGATCTGCGGCAGCGAGGTGGTGCGGCCCAAGGGCGAGGCCAACCATCGCTGCAGCGGCGGCCTTTTCTGCCCGGCGCAACGCAAGGAAGCCCTGCTGCATTTCGCCGCACGGCGTGCGATGGACATCGAGGGACTGGGCGACAAACTGGTCGAACAGCTGGTAGACGCGGGAATCATCCGCACGCTGCCCGAGCTCTACAAGCTCGGGGTGGCCAAGCTGTCCGCACTGGAGCGCATGGCCGACAAGTCGGCGCAGAACATCGTGGCGGCGCTTGAGAAATCCAAGAAGACCACGCTGCAGCGCTTTCTTTTTGGACTGGGCATCCGCAATGTGGGCGAAGCAACCGCCAAGGACCTGGCGCGGCATTTCGGCCTGCTCGACAGCATCATGGATGCGAGCGTGGAGCAACTGCTGGAGGTGCCGGACGTCGGTCCCATCGTGGCGGCATCGATCCACACCTTTTTCGCGCAGCCGCACAACCGTGAGGTGGTGGAACAACTGCGCGCCGCAGGCGTGACCTGGGAAGAGGGCGCGCCGGCGCCGCGCGCCCGGTTGGCGCTGGCCGGCAAGACGATCGTGTTGACCGGCACCCTGCCCACCTTGAGCCGGGACGAAGCCAAGGACCTGCTGGAAGCCGCTGGCGCGAAGGTGGCCGGTTCGGTCAGCAAGAAGACCGACTACGTCGTTGCCGGTGCCGATGCAGGCAGCAAGCTCGAAAAAGCGGAGGCCCTGGGACTGACGGTGCTGGACGAGGAAGGACTGCGACAGTTGCTGGCGACTGCCTGAAGTCTCCGTCGCGGGCGGTTTCAGCCGGTTTTTTGTTGCCGCGCTTTACCCCGCGTTAACTGCTTTCAGGGATTGCCTGTCGTCGCTGTCGCTCCAACAGGCGTTGAATGAACATTCATACCTGGAGATTTCGACATGCGTTCCATCCTTCGTCTCGCCATCGCCGCCGCCTCTGGCGCGGCCGTCCTCCTGCTGTCCGGTTGTGTGGTCGCACCGGCATATCCGGGATACGGCGCCGGCTATGGCGGGGGCGGCTATTACGCGCCGGCACCGGTCGTGGTGTCGCCCTCGGTCGGTTTCTATGGACGGTGGGGTGGCGGCGGTCGCTACTGGCGCTGATTAGTCAGCTTCGCGAGTCTTGCCGCCGGTTTCGCTTTGGCCGGGTATCCGGCCTGCACAGCCCTTTAAGTTGGAGCCATCCGACTTGAAGGGCTTTCATGTTTACAAATCACCCTGTCACCGGCTCCGCCGGCTCCACCATCGCTCCGATTCCGGCGGTCCGGCAGACCTCTCCGGCGGGGGCTGCTGCCCATGCCGAACTGATTCGTAGCGTCGACATTCTTTCGGGGGTCGCCGGTTCACGGCCCGGCGGGGTGATCCAAGGCGCTGAGCTGGTATCCATGGCATGCAACGACGATGGCCGATACAGCTCCCAGGTACAACACGCCGCACGGGTTTTTCTTTCGAACGGCGGCTGGGTTGGCCGGGCTCGGGATGCCGTCCGGCGGCGCGGCAACAATCCCCATTCGGCGTCTGCCGGAGGCCGGGCCTACGACTTCCACGACCTCCGCTCGATGTACGAATACATGCAGCAGCACCCGCAGGAATCCCACGGCAACCAGGAGGAGCAGCACGGCGGGGGATACGCGTTCATTCCCACGATGAACGTCGGGCAGTCCGCGGAACCGGATTCGGGCGCTCTGCTCGCGCAAATGATGGTGGCAATTCAGCACTTGTTGGCTGAAATGAGGGACCTGCGCCGGCAGCACATGTCCCTGCAACGCCTGATGTCCATGGGGGAGCGCGGAAACCCCGGTGCTCAGTATCTTCTTGAGCAACCAGACATGCTTTCAGGCCTGCTGAACAACATGGTCAGGCGAAACATGGCGATCAATATCCGGCAACTCGAGACCATGGGGGTCGGGATCGGCAGCCAGGCGCACTTCAACGACCTTCAGCAAAATATCGGCGGGGGCGCTTTTGCCGGCGGCTTTCCGTCTTCCGACACGGCAGGTTTTTCAGCGGCCGGCGTGTCCCGGAACTGGTCGCCGGAACCTGGCCCGGTCCACCCTGCCGCCCAGGACACTCATCGGGCGCAGCAGTTGCACCGGGACGTATTTCGAGGGCAGGCCCTGCAAAGAAATCACGATACAAAAGAATCCACCCAGGCGGCCTCCTTGCGTGACGACACACTGCGCCGCGAGGACGTCAGGGCGGCGCAGGCCCGGGCCGATGTGGTGGGCCAGCAGCGGCGCGAAGATGACGACGAGGCTGAACGCCGGCGTCACGCCAACGACCAGCGACTCGCGGACCGGTCTTAAGCTGCACCTTTGTCGAGAGCCATAATTGGCTCCATGACCATTCGCGAAATCCTCAAGATGGGCGACCCGAGGCTGCTTCGGGTGGCACAGCCGGTCACCCGGTTCGGCACTGCAGAGCTGCATGCCCTCATCTCCGACATGTTCGAGACGATGGCGGCGGTGCAGGGCGCCGGCCTGGCAGCCCCTCAGATCGGCGTCGACCTGCAGCTGGTGATCTTCGGTAGCGGCGAGCCGATCCCCCGTTATCCCGACGCCCCCGTGGTGCCTCGAACCGTACTTATCAACCCGGTCATCACGCCGCTCGACGACGAGATGGAAGAAGGCTGGGAAGGCTGCCTTTCGGTGCCCGGCCTGCGCGGCGTGGTCCCGCGCCACCATCGCATCCGCTATACCGGTTTCGATCCCGAAGGTCAGCCCATCAACCGCACCGTGGATGGTTTCCACGCCCGCGTGGTGCAGCATGAATGCGACCACCTGATCGGTGTGCTTTACCCGATGCGGGTGCGCGACTTCACCCGGTTCGGTTTCACCGAGGTGCTGTTCCCGGGGCTGGACCCGGCGACCGACGACTGACCACCTGACAACCCTGCACGAAGATGATCATCAAATTCAAACAATCCGCCCTGCTTGCCGTCGCCCTGGCCGCATCCGTGATGTCCACGCCGACGTTTGCCGGCAAGACCCTCGACGCCGTCAAGCAGCGAGGCAGCGTCAAGTGCGGTGTCACCACCGGTCTTGCCGGGTTCTCCGCGCCCGACGCCAAGGGCCACTGGTCGGGCCTGGACGCCGACACCTGCCGGGCCGTGGCCGCGGCGGTGCTGGGTGATGGCGAAAAGGTCGAATACGTGCCGTTGAATGCTCAGCAGCGGTTTGCTGCGCTGCAGTCCGGCGAGATCGACATCCTCGCGCGCAACACCACCTGGAACCTCACACGCGACGCGTCCCTGGGTTTCCACTTCACCACCATCACCTATTACGACGGCCAGGGGTTCCTGGTCGCCAAGAAGTTCAAGGTGACCAGTGCGAAACAACTCAAGGGCGCCACGGTGTGCACCCAGTCGGGCACGACCAACGAGAAGAACGTGGCCGACTGGTCGCGGGCACAGAACATCCCGGTCAAGACCCTGGTGTTCGAGAGCTTCGAGGCGTCGTACAAGGCCTTTTTCGCAGGCCGCTGCCAGGCCTTCACGACAGACGCGTCGGCCCTGGCCGCGCTGCGCAACAAGGAGGCATCCAACCCTGATGACTACATCGTGCTGCCCGAACTGATTTCCAAGGAGCCCTTGGCGCCCCTGGTCCGGCGGGGCGACGACGAATGGTTCGCCATCGTGAAGTGGGTGCCCAACGCGCTCATCGAAGCTGAAGAAGCTGGCATAACGCAGGCAAATGCGGACAGCCTGAAAGGCAGCAGCAAAGACCCCGCCCAGATGCGCCTGCTGGGCACCGGCGACGACATGGGCAAGCTGCTGGGCCTGCCCAAGGACTGGTCTTACAAGGCGGTGAAGGCGGTCGGCAACTACGGCGAGATGTTCGAGCGCAACGTCGGCAGCAAGTCCGAACTGAAACTCCCGCGCGGTGCGAATCGTTTGTGGAACCAGGGTGGCCTGATGTATGCGCTGCCGGTGAGATAAGTCCCGGGTAATACCTGCCGGCATTTTCGAAACTGGTTTCGTTTCAGGCTTCATCCTTCGCGGGTCGGTACGCCGGATTTTTGCCTTGGCAAGAAAATACGATTTTCTTCGCGAAGGCAAAATCATGCTCGACTACAACTGGGGTGGCCAGACATCGTCCGCCGTCAATTATGGCGGTCACGACTTGCCTGTGGTGATCCAGGATTTTGGGGGTCATTCGCTGCAGGGCGGGCACGGAGTGGTCCATCAACTGCTGGACCTGGAGTACGAGGCAAATCCCCAGGATTTCGGTGTCGGGAATGTTGTTTCCCACATGGATTCAGCCGCGCTTGAAAACGCTGCCGCTGCAAACGCAGACAAGGCGCGTTTCAGCGGCCTGATGGAAGTAATGGAAGATTTCTACTCCTTTACCCATGCATTGACTGCATTGCCCGATTTGCAGGCATATTTCAATATCTCTCCCGATGAAAATCCGTTTTCGGGCGGTCCAAGCCGGGCGGATGTGCGACGTTTCCTCAGTCCGGCGCATCTGGAGAGCCCCGGCGTTCCACTGGTCCTGGGTCTGGCTGACATGACACTGGAAAATCCGCCCAGGGTCGTCGACATGAACAATCGGGGGTCGGTGATTACGCCAGCTATCCTGATCGAGATGTTCAGGTGCAAGGATTCTTTCGAGCCCGCTGAGAGATTCCATGTCCGCAAGAATATCGTCGCGTGCCTGACGGCACTGGCCGATTTTCAGCGGGCAAGGCAGGCGGCGGAAAACATCGATACGCACCCGTTGAATCATGCGGTTCAAAAGTGCCGGCTGAATTCCTGCGCGAAATACCAGTATTCACAGGGCTCGGTCGGCGCCCTGCGCAGTGAAGCCGACCATCAGGCTCACGTCCACGAACTGGCGCAACGCACCCTCGCACGTGTTCAGCAAGCGGCAAGGATTGAACCGAATTCGGCCTTGTTCAGCCAGCATGGCCTGCAACGGCCCGGCAAGCGAGAAACTGTCGCCCTGGCCCAGAATCTCCAGTCGGGAGACGACAAGGGCATACCCAAAAAGTTGTCGCGCCTTACCCTGGAACAAATGGCCGACCTGGTCGTCGAGGTGAATGCCGAATGGCGCCTGCCATTGAAGTCGGCTATCAGTGGCGCACTGGCGGATTATCTTTCAGTTCCAATTACGGATATGTCCGCTGAAAAAATCGACAGTACCATGCATGCGGTGGTGGACTGGGCCTGCGGCGGAATCACTCCTATGCCCGATGTTGCGGAAATATTGGGCTGCATTCCGTCCATCGGAAGAACAAGCACGCTCGAGCTGGATAGCAAAACAGGCAATGTGGTGGAGGTGGAACTGAAGCACGCACAGAATTTCCTGCTCCCTTCGGCAATGGCCAAGGCTTTGAAGGCACACAATGCCGAACTTGAGAAACCGGTTGCAAGCCTGATCCGCAACCAGCAGTTCTATGCCTGTCTTTACCAGCGCGGCAGAAGCCTGAATACCGCCTTGAACCTGCACGAAATGTTTTTGCGCTGTTCTAATCCCGCCAATCGCAACATGGCTTTCCAGACATTGCCGCAGTTCAATCACCCGAGTTATTCGGTTCGCTGCTCGAGCGGGCTGTATGTCAACGTCAATATTCCTGCCCGTCCGTCGCTGGAATGCCGCGAGGGAGAAACCGTGCGGATCGCCTATATCGACAAGTTGTGGTCGCTTTTTCGAGTCATCGTGGCAGACGCGCTGGAAGAAAGGCTTGCCGGAAAACTGGTAAAGGACGACGTTTTCATGCACGAACATGATCCCGAGATCCGCAGGGCCATGGCGGACAACATTCTCGACGGCTGCGTACCGGAAACATTCGGCGGAGCGGGCGGCAACCTCACCGGCATGGCGCGCAATATCGTAATAAACGCCGCCATCGACAGAGCCGGCGGCCTTTGAGGTAATGGCTCATTGCAAACGGGGGCGGCATCTGGGTCATGATCCTGACCCATGAGCTTTTTTCGCCGACATGCGTCCCTGCTTCTGCAGGTCGCAATCCTGGCCGCCATCGCCCTGGCGGTCGGGTCTCTTCTGCAACATGCCTTCTCGACGCTTCGAGCCCGCGGCGTTCACGCGGGGTTCGACTTCCTGCGTGATGCGGCGGGTTTCGAGATTTCCGAAGGCTGGCTGAACTTCGATTCGACACAGCCCTTCTGGAAGGCTTTCCTGGCCGGGCTGGTCAACACGGTGCGTGCGGCAGTGCCCGCCACCGCGATCGCGGTGCTGCTGGGAACCTTGCTGGGCATCGGCAGGCTGACCCGGCATTCACTGGTTCGCGGCTTGGCGTCGCTGTATGTCCAGACGCTACGCAACGTGCCGCTGCTGGTGCAGTTGCTGCTGCTTTATTTCGCGCTGACACATCTGCTGCCAGACCCGGAAAACGCCATCCAGATATTGCCCGGCGTGTCGCTCGGCAAGGCCGGTCTTTCCATGCCGTGGCCGGTCCACGGAGACGGCGGCTGGTCGCTGGAATACCCCGAACGCACCTTGTTCGGAGTATCGGGCGGCGCTTCGCTCAGCCCCGAATACCTGTCGATCACCCTGGCACTGGGTCTGTACACGGCTTCTTTCGTGGCGGAGATCGTGCGGGCAGGCATCGAGTCGGTCGGCAGCGGCCAGGTTCTGGCGGCCCGGGCAATGGGTTTGCCTCCGTACCAGGTCATGCGGCTGGTGGTGCTGCCGCAGGCCATGCGGCTGATCGTGCCGGCGTTGACCAGCCAGGTGCTCAGCCTGGTCAAGAACTCTTCCCTGGCAGTGGCCATTGGCTATCCCGAACTGGTCTCCATCGCGAACACTTCGCTGAATGCAACCGGGCGTCCCTTCGAATGCATCGCGGTCGTGATGGCCGTCTACCTTTCGCTGTCCTTGCTGATTTCGCTGGGCATGAACCTCTACAACCGCCGCGTGGCACTGCGGGGCTGGGCATGAACGGCCCCGGTCTGCGCGCCGACCTGTTCGGCAGCCCGCTGCGTATGGCTGCAACGGCTGTGGTGGCGGTGCTGGGCGGTTGGGTGGCCTTCCATCTGCTGCGCTGGGGCGTGGCCGAAGCGGTGTTTCGGGCGGATGCAGAAGCCTGCCGTGCAGCGACCGGCGCCTGCTGGGGAGTGATAGCCGAAAAGTGGCGGCCCATCGTCTTCGGCCGTTATCCGTACGCCGACCAATGGCGGCCCGCAGTGGCTGCCACCCTGCTGGCCGGGGTCACCTTGCTGAGCGCCTGGCCGCGCGCGTGGAAACCCTGGCTGGCCCTGGCATGGCTGGTGGTGGTCGCCGTCGGCGGCGTGCTGATGCGCGGCGGCGCCTGGGGCCTCCAGGTGGTGCCGACGGCGCAGTGGGGCGGACTTCCGCTGACAGTCGGGCTGGCTGTCGCCGGGCTGGCGCTGGCGTTTCCGCTGGCGCTGCTGCTGGCACTGGGGCGGCGTTCACGCTGGCCGGCGGTTCGCACGCTGGCAGCAAGTTATGTGGAGCTGGTGCGCGGTGTGCCGCTGATCTCGGTGCTTTTCACCGCGTCTTTCCTGCTGCCGCTGCTGTGGCCGGCCGGCTGGCGTCCGGACGTACTGATGCGGGTGCTGATCGGGCTGGTGCTGTTCGTGGCCGCCTATCTGGCCGAGGTGATCCGCGGCGGCCTGCAGGCGGTGCCGCGTGGTCAGGTGGACGCAGCCATGGCGCTCGGGTTTTCACGCTGGGCAGTGCAACGCAACATCGTTTTGCCGCAGGCCTTGCGGCTGACGGTGCCGGCCATCGTCAACGTGGTGATCGGCACACTGAAGGACACCTCGCTTGTGACCGTGGTCGGCCTTTTCGAGCTGACCGGCGCGCTGGGCCTAGCCCTCGGCGGTGACCCGGTGTGGCGGGCCTTCTACCTGGAAGGCTACCTGTTCATCGGTTTCGTCTACTGGCTGCTGTGTTTCGGCCTGTCGCGCTACGGCCGCTGGGTGGAGCAGCGGCTGGCGAGCAACTGAAGCATGCCCGGCACGCGCCGGCTCACTGGGCCAGCGCGGCGAGCAATTCCTTCTCGATTTCAACCTGCGAACGGTTGCTCTGCAGCGCCGCGCCTTCGATCAGGAAGGTATCTTCGACCCGCTCGCCCAGTGTGCTGACCTTGGCGAACTGCAGGTTGAGCTTGTGGTGCGCCAGCACGCGCGCGATGGAATAAAGCAGGCCGATGCGGTCGCTTGCCGACACCGTCAGCAGCCAGCGTTGCGCACGGTCGTCAGGCCGCATGTCGACCCGTGGCGCAACCGGAAAACTGCGCACCCGCCGGGAGACCCGGCCCCGCGCCACGGGCGGCAGCGGCCCGCCTTGCTGCAGGGTCTGCACCAGGTCGGTTTCGACCATGGTGACCAGTTCGCGGTAGTGGTCCTGCATGTCGTCGGTCACGACCTGGAAGGTGTCGAGGGCGTAGCCGTTGCTGGCGGTATGCACCTTGGCGTCGAGGATGCTGAAACCCGCCTGGTCGAAATATCCGCAGAGGCGGGCGAACAGGTCGGGAGCATCGGGTGTGTACACCAGCACCTGCAGGCCTTCGCCCAGCGGTGACAGCCGTGCCCGCACGATGGCGCGCTCGAAGCCGGCCGGCCTGGCATCGGCGGGGTCGCCGCCCCTGGCCACCGTTCTCGCAGCCTCGACATGACGAGACAGCTGTCGGGCATGCCAGGCGATGTCGCCCGCGTCGTGGCGCATGAAATAACTCACGTCCAGCGTATTCCACAGCTTGCGGTGGCCTTCGAAGGGCTCGGCGTGCAGGGCCAGCATGACCTGCGCCTCGCGTTTGCGGGCCTCGATCTCGGCGTCCGGATCGGGCGCCCGGCCGCCCAGGGTGCGCAGGGTGTAGCGGTAGAGGTCTTCCAGCAGCTTGCCCTTCCAGGCGTTCCAAACCTTGGGGCTGGTGCCGCGGATATCGGCCACCGTCAGCAGGTAAAGCGCGGTGAGGTAACGCTCGTTGCCGACCCGCTGCGCAAACGCGCCGATGACGGCCGGGTCGCTCAGGTCGGCCTTCTGCGCGGTGTGGCTCATCGAGAGGTGTTCGGCCACCAGGAACTTGATGAGTTCGGTGTCTTCGGCATTGATGCCGTGTTCCTTGCAGAACGAGGCGACGTCGCGTGCGCCAAGCTCGGAGTGATCGCCGCCCCGGCCCTTGGCGATGTCGTGGAACAGCGCGGCCACGTACAGCACCCAGGGCTTGTCCCAGCCGGCGGCGAGCTGCGAGCAGAACGGGTATTCGTGGGCGTGTTCCGGCAGGAAGAACCGCCGCATGTTGCGCAACACCATCAGGATGTGCTGGTCCACCGTGTAGACGTGGAAGAGGTCGTGCTGCATCTGGCCGACGATGTTGCGGAACACCCGCAGGTAGCGGCCCAGCACCGAGGTGTCGTTCATCAGCCGCACCGCATGGGTGAGGCCCTTGGGTTGCTGAAGGATGCTCAGGAACTGCTTGCGGTTGACCGGGTCGCGACGGAAAGACGCGTCCATGTGGTTGCGGGCGTTGTAAAGCGCACGCAGGGTGCGGGCAGACAGGCCGCGCAGGCCGTCGCGGCCTTCGTAGACCAGGAAGGTTTCGAGAATGGCGTGCGGCTCGCGCTGGTACAGGTCGTCGCTGGCCACCTCGACCATGCCGCCTTTTTCGAAGAATCGTTCGTTGATGGGAATCAGCGCGTGGCTGGTCGGGTTGAGCCGTTCGCCGATGTTCAGCAGCAGTATCTGCACCACCTGGGTGACAGCCTTGGCGGCCCAGTAATAACGTCGCATCAGTGCTTCGCTGGCGCGCATGGCCAGGCGCGATCCGTCGGGTGCCTGCGAGCGATAACCGAAGGATTCGGCCACGGCGGTCTGCAGGTCGAACACCAGCCGGTCTTCACGGCGGCGGGCGATGAGGTGCAGCCGCATGCGGATCAGGTTCAGCAGCGCCTCGTTGCGTTTGATGTGGCTGACCTCGAGAGCGGTGGCCAGCCCGTTGTGCGCCAGGGCGTCCCAGTTCTCGCCGTAGCCGGCGGCGCGCGCCACCCACAGGATGGTCTGCAGGTCGCGCAGGCCGCCCGGCGATTCCTTGCAGTTGGGCTCGAGCGCGTAAGGCGTGTCCTGGAACTTGTGGTGCCGCTGGCGCAGTTCGAGCATCTTGGCGCTGAAGAAGGCACGCGGGTCGAGCGCCTCGCGGAAGTCGCGGCGGAAACGGTGGAACAGGCGGGCGTTGCCGGCAATGCGGCGCGACTCCAGCAAAGCCGTCTGTACCGTGATGTCGCGCGACGATTCAGCCACGCATTCGGCGGTTGTCCTCACGCTCGAGCCGATCTCGAGTCCGGCGTCCCAGCAGCTTCCGATGAAGCTCTCGATCTTCTGCCTGACCGCGATTTCGGCATGGCAGTCGGTCTTGTCCGGGCAAAGCACCAGCACGTCGATGTCTGAGCCGGGAAACAGCTCGCCCCTGCCGTAGCCGCCGACCGCCAGCAAGGCGAAATCATCGGTCAGTCCGGCGCGGCTCCAGAGAGTGGTCAGCAGGTCGTCGGCCAACAGCGCCAGCTTGCGCAGCAGGGGCTGCGTGCGGCGCACCGAATTGCCGGTCGCCTCCTTGTCGAGCAAGGCCGCCTTGTCGCGACGATAGGCATCGCGAAGGGCCGCGAAGTCCGGGGTGACGGTGGTCAGTGAGTGCGTTGCGGACATCGGGGCGGCGTTGAAGAAAGGTCAGGCGGTGGCGACGGCTGGTTCGGCGGTCACGAAGTCGGGTGGAGCCAGGCTGCCCGCCGACAGGGTCAGCACCTCGTAGCCGGTGTCGGTCACCAGCACGGTGTGTTCCCACTGGGCGGTCAGGCTGCGGTCCTTGGTGACGATGGTCCAGCCGTCGTTGCCCGAGTCCTTGATGTCGCGTTTGCCGGCGTTGATCATCGGTTCGATGGTGAAGATCATGCCGGGCTTGAGTTCTTCCAGCGTGCCCGGTCGGCCGTAGTGCAGCACCTGGGGTTCTTCATGGAATTTCTGCCCGATGCCGTGACCGCAGAATTCGCGCACCACGGTGTAGCCCTTTCCTTCGGCAAAACGCTGGATGGCGTTGCCGATGTCTCCCAGGCGGGCGCCCGGTTTCACCTGAAGAATGCCCAGCCACATGGCCTCGTAGGTGGTCTGCACCAGGCGCTTGGCGGCGTTGGTGCATTCGCCCAGCAGGTACATGCGGCTGTTGTCGCCGTACCAGCCGTCCTTGGTGATGACGGTGACATCCACGTTCATGATGTCGCCCTTCTTGAGCGGCTTGTCATTGGGGATGCCGTGGCACACCACGTTGTTCAGCGAGGTGCACAGGTGGGCGGGGTAGGGCGGGTAGCCGGGTGGCGCGTAGCCGATGGTGGCCGACACGGTGCCCTGCACGTCGCGCATGTATTCGGCGGCCAGCCGGTCGATTTCCTTGGTGGTGACGCCGACCTGGATGTGCGGCGTGAGGTAGTCCAGCACTTCCGACGCCAGGCGGCAGGCGTAGCGCATGGCCTCGATCTGTTCGGGACTCTTGATGTTGATGCTCATGGACAGAATTATCCCATCGTGCTTGCGGGCCGCCAGCCCGGCGAGCGGTGGGCGCACCGCGGCTATGGGTAAAATCGCCGGCTTTCGGGCCCGCCCCCAGTCAGCGGACGGGCCGGCCGCCAACGCGATCCTCACGCGCCAATAACGCGACACCACAGTGACCCAGCACATCAGCTTCTTCGAAGGCGGCAACGCCGTCAGCGACTTCCGCGCCCGCCAACTGCTGCCGCAACTCCAGGCCGTGCATGCACGCATCACCGGGATCGCCGCACGTTTCGTGCACCTGGTGGCTTCCGACGTTGCGCCGGATGCCGGCCAGCAGGAACGGCTGGCCGCGCTGCTGACCTACGGCGAGCCGTACGCCGGCCCGGCAGACGGCGCGCTGGTGGTCGTCACTCCGCGCTTCGGCACCGTGTCGCCCTGGGCCTCGAAGGCCACCGACATCGCCCACAACTGCGGCCTGGCCGTGCGCCGGGTCGAACGCATCGTCGAATACCGCATCACCCTGAAGGCGCCGCTGCTCGGCAGCGCGTCGCTGGATGCGGCGCAGCTGCAGGCCGTGGCGGCGCTGCTGCATGACCGCATGACCGAATCGGTGGTGCCCGGCCGCGCCGCCGCACAGGCGCTTTTCACCGAGATCGATGCCGCCCCCATGGAGCAGGTCGACGTGCTGGCCGGCGGCCGCGCCGCGCTGGTGGCTGCCAACAGGCAGTTCGGCCTGGCGCTGGCCGAAGACGAAATCGACTACCTGGTGGACGCCTTCACCAAACTCGGCCGCAACCCGACGGACGTCGAGCTGATGATGTTCGCGCAGGCCAATAGCGAACACTGCCGCCACAAGATCTTCAACGCCGAATTCACCATCGACGGCGTGGCCCAGGCCAACAGCCTGTTCGGCATGATCCGCAACACCCACAAGCTGGCGCCGCAGCACACGGTGATCGCCTATTCGGACAACGCCTCGGTGATGGAAGGCCAGGAGCGCGAGCTGTTCGTGGCTTCGGGCCAGTCCGCCGACAAGTCGCCGGTTTACCAGCGCCGCACGTCGCTGCAGCACGTGCTGATGAAGGTGGAAACCCACAACCATCCGACCGCCATCTCGCCCTTCCCGGGCGCATCGACCGGTGCCGGCGGCGAAATCCGCGATGAAGGCGCCACCGGCCGTGGCAGCAAACCCAAGGCCGGCCTGACCGGTTTCACGGTGTCGAAGCTGTGGCCCGAAGAGGGCGAGGGCGCCTACGGCAAGCCCGAACATATCGCCAGCCCGCTGCAGATCATGACCGAGGGCCCGTTGGGCGGCGCCGCTTTCAACAACGAATTCGGCCGTCCCAACCTGCTGGGTTATTTCCGCGAATACGAGCAGACCATCACCAGCGACGCCGACAGCATCCGCCGCGGTTATCACAAGCCGATCATGATCGCCGGTGGCCTCGGCAGCATCGACGCCACGCAGACGAAAAAGATCGAATTCCCTGCCGATTCGCTGCTGATCCAGCTGGGCGGCCCGGGCATGCGCATCGGCATGGGCGGCAGCGCCGCCAGCTCCATGGCGACCGGCGCCAACGCGGCCGAACTCGACTTCGACTCGGTGCAGCGCGGCAACCCCGAGATCGAACGCCGGGCGCAAGAGGTCATCAACCACTGCTGGATGCTGGGCGACAAGAACCCCATCCTGGCGATCCACGACGTGGGCGCCGGCGGATTGTCGAACGCCTTCCCCGAGCTGACCAACGATGCCGGTCGCGGTGCCGTCTTCGGCCTGCGTGCCGTGCACCTGGAAGAGTCGGGCATGTCGCCCAAGGAAATCTGGTGCAACGAAAGCCAGGAGCGTTATGTGCTGGCGATCGCGCCCGAGTCGCTCGAGCTGTTCGCGGCTTTCTGCCAGCGCGAGCGCTGCCCGTACGCGGTGGTAGGCACCGCCACCGAAGCGCGTCAATTGCAGGTGGTCGACGGTGAGGCCGGCTTGCAGCCGGTCGACATGCCCATGAACGTGTTGCTGGGCAAGCCGCCCAAGATGCACCGCGATGTGAAGACCACGCCGCGCCAGTTCAAGCCGCTGGAACTCACCGGCGTCGACCTGCGCCAGACCGCCATCGCGGTGCTGTCGCACCCGACCGTCGCATCGAAGCGTTTCCTGATCACCATCGGCGACCGCACCGTCGGCGGCCTGACCCACCGCGACCAGATGGTCGGCCCTTGGCAGGTGCCCGTGGCCGATTGCGCCGTCACGCTGGCCGACTACGCCGGTTTCGCCGGTGAAGCCATGAGCATGGGCGAACGCACGCCGCTGGCTGCCCTGGATGCACCCGCATCCGGCCGCATGGCGGTGGCCGAGGCCATCACCAACCTGCTGGCCGCGCCTATCGAACTGCCGCGCGTCAAGCTGTCGGCCAACTGGATGGCGGCTTGCGGCGAACCCGGCGAAGACGCCGCGCTCTACGCCACCGTACAGGCTGTGGGCATGGAGTTGTGCCCGGCGCTGGGTATTTCGATCCCGGTCGGCAAGGATTCCCTGTCGATGCGCACGCAATGGAAGGATGAAGCCGGCGAGGCGAAGAAGGTGAGTTCGCCGGTCAGCCTGATCGTCACCGCTTTCGCCACCCTGGCCGATGTGCGCAATACCCTCACGCCGCAGCTGGACGCGACCACCGATGACACCACGCTGGTGCTGATCGACCTGGGTCGTGGCAAGCACCGCATGGCGGGCTCCATCCTGGCGCAGGTGCTCGAGCAGAGCGGCGACCAGGTGCCCGACCTGGACGACGCACAGGACCTGGTGCGCCTGGTCGATGCCGTCAACACGCTGCGTGCGCAGGGCCGCATCCTGGCGTACCACGACCGCAGCGACGGCGGGCTGTTCGCGGCCGCTGCCGAAATGGCCTTCGCCGGCCATGTCGGCGTGTCGCTCAACGTCGACATGCTGGTCACCGAAGGCGACGGCATTTCCGATAGCCGCGCCGAATACGGCGACGCCAAGAACTGGTCGCAGCAGGTTTCGGCCCGCCGCGAGGAACTGACGCTCAAGGCGCTGTTCAACGAAGAACTGGGCGTGTTGCTGCAGGTGCGGACCTCCGAGCGCAACGAGGTCATGCAGACCCTGCGCAGCTTCGGCCTGTCGCAGCACAGCCATTTCGTCGGCAAGACGCGCCCGGCCAGTTCGACCATCGAAGTCGGCAAGGGCAAGCTCGAAATCTGGCGTGACACCAAGTCGGTGTTCAGTGCCAGCCTGTTCGACCTGCATCAGGTCTGGGACAGCGTCAGCTGGCAGATCAACCGCGAGCGTGACAACCCCGCCTGTGCCGACAGCGAACACGCCGCGGCCGGCGTGGCCGAAGACACCGGCCTGCACTGGGCGGTGCCGGCCGACGCATCGGTCATGCCGCAGGTCAACCAGTCTGCAGCCATCGTCGGCCTGGCGCGTCCGCGTGTCGCCATCCTGCGTGAGCAGGGCGTCAACTCGCATGTCGAAATGGCATACGCCTTCGACACCGCCGGCTTCGAATCGGTCGATGTCCACATGACCGACCTGCAGACCGGCCGCGCCAGGCTGGAAGACTTCAAGGGCGTCGTGGCCTGTGGCGGATTCAGTTACGGCGACACGCTGGGCGCCGGCATCGGTTGGGCACGAAGCATCACTTTCCATGCCGAACTGGCGGCGCAGTTCGCAGCCTTCTTCGGCCGTCCCGACACTTTCGGCCTGGGCATCTGCAACGGCTGCCAGATGTTTGCCGAGCTGGCCGACATCATTCCGGGAGCGTCTGCCTGGCCTCGTTTCACGACCAACCAGAGCGAGCGTTTCGAAGCCCGCCTGGCGATGGTCGAAGTGTTGAAATCGCCCAGCATCTTCCTGCAGGGCATGGAAGGCTGGCGCCTGCCGATCGCGGTGGCGCACGGCGAGGGTTACGCCAACTTTTCGCACCGTGGCGATGCCGCCCAGGCCATCGGCGCCATGCGTTATGTGGACCACACCGGCCAGCCGACCGAGCAGTACCCGTTCAACCCGAACGGCAGCGCCGGCGGCCTGACCGGCGTAACCACGCCGGATGGCCGTTTCACCGCGCTGATGCCGCATCCGGAACGTGTGACCCGCAACGTCCAGATGAGCTGGACCGGCGGCGACGTGTCGCAGCCCAGCCCGTGGATGCACCTGTTCCACAACGCCCGCCGCTGGGTCGGTTGACTCCCGGCAGACCGGTGCCGCAGCGCGGCTGGCGGCCCGTTCTGCAGTGTCAGTAGCTGCTCTCAGGCATTTTCCAGCTGTCCAGTGCAGCCTGCATGGTCGACATCACGGCCTGGTAGTCCATGCCGGTGGTGCTTTCCAGGGCATTGGCGTAGTGGACGCCGAAGCCCGGCACACGTTCGGTCAGCGTCCTGACGATGGCTTCACGGCTGGCGTTGTTGAATTCGCAAACCTTTGAAATGTCGATTTCACCGCCTGCAGAAATACACCGGGCGTCCTTGATCTGTTCCAGTCGCAGGCGGACGGACGCGGTCGCGCTGCTGGCCGGAACGGACCCGTCCAGGCGCCAGAAGTACCTCAGTATTTGATGCAGCTGCGCTGTCGGCTGCGTGCCGCCGCCGAGCGTCGTGAAGGCGGTGGACACTTCTTCGGCGATGCTGGGTTTCTTCGCCAGATGTTCGGCAATGGCACCGTAGAGCCTGCGAATCGCGCCTGCTGTCGGGTTGCCGGCCAGGGAACCGAGCGGTGGATGCAGCAGCGCGCCGTACCTGGATTCCATCTGCGTGCGTGTCGCGACGCTTCCGTACAGCTGAAGGTGGTGGAGGTCACGCCCCAGTTTCCCCAGCATTTCGTCGCTGAACCCATGCCGTGTGATCAGCGACTGGAGCAGCTGCGGTGCGGAAGCCACTCCCAGACAGGCCGCATTTTCGACATGCTTCGTGGATGCCTTGGCGATCTGCAGTTCGAGCACTGCGTCCAGGGACTTTTCATGTTCCTGCCGCACGCGCAGGTGGGTTGTCGCGCAGTCGTTCCAGTGGGGGCGCAACTGGCGAACCGTTGCCAGCAGCGCGTCCCATTGCGGTTTGCTGTACCCGTGGCCGACCATTCGCTGGGCGAACTGTTCAGTCATTTGCTGGGCGCTCGCTGCGCTGATTTCAGGATGCTTGAAGAACACCGCGTTGAGGCGTGCGGCGCGGCTTGACTCGGATGCCGCCACCCCCAGCGCACGGTAGAGGTCGAGCATGAAAGCGCGCGACAGCGGATCGGAAGTCGACACCACCTGCCGCATGACATCGGTCAATGCGCCGAGCGCCTGGGCGTAGGTTTCGCCCTGCGCCGCATCGACGCCGCCGGACGTCAGCTCGGCCATCATCCGCGACACCGCAAGGTGGTCGCCGTCGATTCGTTCGATCCACGGCGCACCGCTCAAGGCGATGGCTCGTTCGATCAGTTGTGCCAGCCGACGGGGGCCGGGCTGGGGGCCTGCCGCCAGCAATTTGCGGAGCTCGAGCGCGGCAGGCCCGCCTGGGCCGGCTTGCGGAGCGGCCGGTGGTTCGGTGCCCATCAGGCTCAATGACTTCGCCTGCACCGGCAGGTAGTGCAGCAGCGCGGCGCTCAGCGCGTCGGGAAGGGCCGGATGGCCAGTCAGCGTATGTTTGACGATGCGTTTCTCGCGCGCGTATTTTTCGTCCTGGTAGTCGAACCAGCCGACGGCCATCACCAGGCCCATCAATAACGCGGGCGGTGGCGGAGCGATGTGCCTCAAGCTGGACTCGTACCACATGAGCAGTTGTTCGAGGGTTCGCGAAACATCGTCGGACGCCTCGGTGCTTACACCGAACGCCCTTTCAAGGGTGCTTACGATTTCATCTTTCTGCAGCACGCCCATGTCCTGGCGGTAGGCGTCGGCCAGCCTGGCCAGGGCCAGCTGCACCGGTGCTGGAAGATGACCTGTCGCGGGAGGTGTATGGGTCGGGTGCAGCTGGCGGTAGATCTCCTGGGATTCGGCCGAGCCTTTGAGGAATTCATGGCGCCGCTCCTGGGTGGCGGCATATTGCGCATCGCCTGCGTCGGCGAACGACTGCTTCAGGTGCACGAACGCCTGCGAATGCCGAGCCAGGACCGCCTTGTCGTACCGGTCGCCGGCGCCCGCCTTGCGCAGCACCAGCAGGGTCATGACGGGGGCCAGGAAGGCGGTGCATCCGCTGACGTTTCCCCGGTCGATCATCGCCAGCACCTGCAGCAGGTCGAACGGCGGGTTGGGGCCGTCCAGCAATGACGGATCGGGATTGGCGGATGCCGCGAACGCACTGACGGCATCGATTGTTTTCTGCTGCGCCTGCTGGCTGTTGGCCGCGCCGCGCATGTTGTCGATCACCGCACGGGGGATCTTGAAGGTCGTCAGCAGCTGGTTGCGGGCATCGATGGCGCCGAAATCGGAATTGAGCACCTCGACGTCGGCCAGCGCCCGGATGGCCGCCCAGGCCGGCGCCAGTTCGGGCATGTCGGCCTGCCAGTCCATGGCGGATGCATGGGCATAACCATAAGTGGTGGCCAGACCGTCGGTGACACCGTCCGGCGGCATGCCTTGATGGGACGTGGGGGCCTGGTGGGTCGCCGTCGCCTTGCCGGGGACCTGATGACCTGGATCGCCGCCCTGAGCTGGCGGCACGGACAGGTTTGTGGAATAAGCAGGAAACGACATGGCAGCCTTCGATTTTCGAAAGCCGCATGCTGGGTGGGTTCAACCCCCGGCGCGGGCGCCGTCCCGCAGACCTGCGCGGTATTGCGTAGTGCTGCGGGGAGCGTCAATCCGCCTGGATGTCTGCCTTCCTGGCGACCGCCTTCCAGCGGGTGATTTCGTTCGACAGATAGCTGCCGAACTCTGCCGGCTTCATCACCAGCGGCTCGGCGCCTTCCTTCAGGAAGAACGCCTTCATGTCTTCCGACTGGACGATCTTGTTGATCTCGGCATTGAGCTTGTCGACTACCGGCTGCGGCGTGGCGGCCGGCGCCAGCACGCCCCACCACAGGTCGACGGCGCTGCCCTTGTAGCCCGACTGCTCCAGCGACGGCAGGTCGGGGGCGACCGGTGAACGCTGTGCCGTGGTGACCGCCAGGGCGCGAACCTTGCCGGCCTTGACCTGCGACAGGATGGACGGCGCGCTGGCCACCAGCACGTCGATCTGGCCGCCCAGCAGGTCGGTGACGGCCGGTCCCATGCCCTTGTAGGGCACGTGGGTCAGCTTGGTGTCCGATGCGTCCGCGAAGATCTCGGTGGCGAACTGGTTGATGCTGCCCGCGCCAGAGCTGCCGTAGTTCAGCTTGCTCGGATTGGCCTTGGCGGCGGCGACCAGGTCCTGGATGGTCTTGTAAGGCGTGTCCTTGTTGACGGTCACCAGCAGCGGTCCGCGCGCCAGCATGGCAACCGGCTTGAAGTCCTTGATGGCGTCGTACTGCAGGTTGGTCCGGATGGCCGCCCCGGTGGTGAAGGTCGACGAGACCACCACCAGCTGATAGCCGTCCGCCGGCGCTCGGGCCACGATGTTGTTGGCGATGATGCCGCCGCCGGACGGGCGGTTGTCCACCAGGAAAGGCTGGCCCAGCGCGTCCTGCAGCCGTTTGCCGATGGCGCGGGCGAACACGTCGTTCGATCCGCCGGCGGCGCTGCCGACGATCAGGGTGACCGGCCGGGTGGGATAGGCGCTGCCCTGGGCAAAGGCCGGGGGCAGGGCGGCTGCACCCAGTGCGGCGCAGATCAGTGCGCGGCGCGAGCAAAGACGGAATTTGGGCAGGCGGTATTCGGGCATGGCTCTGTTGTCTCCTTGTTGGATGCCGATGGTAGGCATGCTGCTGCCGAGAATCGATGATGTTTCAGCAATCGAAAGACAATTTTTTCTTTTGCTCACGGCCTGGTCGGCAGTAGACACTGGCGCCCATCGAAGGAGACATGTCCCATGCGAAGCAAACTTTTCGTGCCCGGATCGCGCCCGGAGCTGTTCGACAAGGCGCTGGCCGGCGAGGCCGACGCGCTGTCGTTCGACCTGGAAGACGCCGTGGCCGAACCCCGCAAGGCCGAGGCGCGCCAACTGCTGGGTGAGTTCCTGGCCCGGGTTTCCGACCCCGCGATCAAGCGCGGCAAGGTGCTGATCGTGCGGGTGAATCCGCTCGATACGCAGCACTTCATTCCCGACCTGGCTGCGGTGGTGCGTCCGGGCCTGGACCTGCTGAACCTGCCCAAGCCCGAGACACCGGACGACGTGCTGGCAGCCGTGTCCGCGCTCGAGAAAGCCGAAAGCGAAAACGGCATCACCGAACCGATCGGCCTGCTGCTCAACATCGAAACCCCGCGTGCCTTGCGCAACGCCGCTGCCCTGGCCGCCGCGCACCCGAGGGTGGCGGGGTTGCAGATGGGGCTGGGCGACCTTTTCGAGCCGCTGGGAATCGCCCGCCGCGACCCGGACACCGTGCGGCAGGTGATGTTCGCCATTCGTATGGCGGCCGGCGAGGCCGGTGTGTTCGCCTACGACGGCGCATTCGCGGATGTGCGCGATGCCGACGGCTACACCGCCGAAGCCGGCATGGCGCGCCGCCTGGGCTTTCTGGGCAAGAGCTGCATCCATCCAAGCCAGGTCGCCCTGGCCAACGCAGCGTTCCGGCCCAGCGACGACGAGATAACACATGCGCTGAAGGTAGTCGAGGCTGCCAGGGCGGCCGAGTCGGATGCGGTCGGCGCCTGGGTGGTGGACGGCCGGATGATCGATGCGCCATTCCTGAAACGTGCCCGCGCCATCGTCGAAACGGCCGTGAAGCTTGGCCTGGCCAGCGCCTGAATACCTGAATCCGAGAATTCCATGCAAGAACCCATTCCCCATCCAGCCCGGGGTCCGCTCGCCGGAGTGCGGGTGCTAGACCTCAGCGCCTATATCGCCGGTCCGTACGGCTGTGCCTTGCTGGCCGACCAGGGCGCGGACGTCGTCAAGATCGAACCGCCGGTGGGCGACAACCTGCGCAAGTACCCGTCCACGCTGGCCGACGAAAGCCGCGCATTCATCGGCGTCAACCGCAGCAAGCGCGGTCTGGTGCTGGACCTGAAGAAACCGGAAGACCTGCAGGTCCTGAAAGACCTGGTGCGCCAGGCCGACGTGCTGGTGCACAACTTCCGGCCCAGCGTGCCATCGCGGCTGGGCATCGACTACGACAGCCTGTCGGCTATCAATCCACGGCTGGTCTATTGCGCCGTGACGGGTTACGGCGAAACCGGCCCGCTGCGCGAAAAGGCCGGCTACGACCAGGTGCTGCAGACCATGACCGGCATGTGCGCCATGCAGGCCCCGGCCGGGCAGGCGCCGCAGATCCTGTATGGCTCGGTGGTCGACTACTACGCGGCGTCGATGGTGGCCGCCGGTGTGTCGTCCGCCCTGTATGAACGTGAAAAAAGCGGGCGCGGCCAGCAGGTCGGCGTGTCGCTCCTGCGCTCGGCACTGGCCATGCAGTCGGCACGCCTGGTGTGGGCCGAAAACGAGCCGCGCGACGTGGGTCGCGACATGCGTTCCGGCGGCATCACCGGCATCCATCCGACCCGCGAAGGGCATCTGTACATCTCGGCCAATACCGCGCATTTCTGGCGTGCGCTGTGCGAAAAGACCGGCCTGCAGGAGTTGCTGGCGACCGACCGCTACGACTCGGTTCGCAAGCGTGCCGAACACAAGGACGAGATCGTGCCGCGGCTGCATGCCGCGCTGGCGCAGAAGTCGGCGCTCGAATGGGAAGCGCTGTTCGGAGAAGAGGTTCCCTGCGCCGCGGCCCGCACGGTGGAAGACATGTTCGATTTCGAACAGAACCAGGCAGAAGACCTCATCACGACCTTCGAGCATCCGGTGCTGGGCAGCTACCGCGGCTTCACGCGGGCCATCGCCTTCGGTCGCACGCCGGGCCCGCAGCCGTTTGCCGCGCCGACGATGGACCAGCACGGCGCCGAACTGCGGGCCGAGGCCGCCAACGGGCAGCCGAAATGACGGCCGTTCCGCATTCCGCCGGCACCGCCCGGCCGCGTTTCGCCACGCCCGCCGATGCCTGCGACGCACACATCCATATCTATGACCGGCGTTTCGCAAGCGTCGGCGACCCGTCGCGCGCACTGGCCGAAGCCACTGCAGCGGATTACCGCAAGCTGCAGCAACGGCTCGGCACGCGCCGTACCGTGGTGGTCACGCCAACGGTTTACGGCACCGACAACGCGGTGACACTGGACGCGATCGAACAATTGGGCCGGAACGACACGCGCGGCGTCGCGGTGCTCCATCCGGACGTGTCCGACGCCACGCTGCGTGAACTGGACGAGGGCGGGGTGAGGGGCATCCGCTTCACGCTGTTCGACCCCAGGACATCGGTCACCAGTTTCGACATGGTCGAACCGCTGGCTCGCCGCATCGCGCCGCTGGGCTGGCATGTGCAGCTGCACTGGCGCGCCGACCAGATCGTCGAGAACGCTGCGCTCATCGAACGGCTGCCTTGTCCCATGGTGTTCGACCACATGGCGCGGTTGCCGCATCCGGAAGGCGCTGCGCATGCGGCTTTCGGCATCGTGGCCGGCATGGTGGACGCCGGCCGGGCCTGGGTGAAGCTGTCGGGCAGCTATCTCGACCCGGGGGAGCCCGACAGCCGCGCCGGCGTGGTGCAAGCCTGGGCGCAGCGGGCTCCGCAACGCCTGGTGTGGGGCAGCGACTGGCCCCATCCCACCGAAAAGACAGTCAAGCCCGACGACGCCGCCATGCTCGACCAATGGGCCGAGCGTGTCGGCGATGCCGCGCTGTGCCGCCGCATCCTGGTCGACAACGCTGCCGAGCTCTACGGCTTCTGAGGCGCCACCGCGTCTTCGCCATACCGCTTTTGCGCCGCACCTTGAAAAGCCTCGAGCACCACCTGCATCAGCCGGCTGTCGGCATCGGCCGGGCGGCAGACCATGGCCAGCTGCCGCTGCGGTGCGCCTCGCCCCAGCGGCACCTGCAGCATGGGATAGGCGACCAGCAATTCGCTGCGCAGCGTGGGCACGACCGAGACGCCCAGCCCGGCCGAAACCATCGCCGCGATGGCTTCGGTGCCCGGCAGGTCGAAGGCCCAGCGCAGGCGTGGCGCGATGCGCTGCACATACTGCGCGGCGATACGGCCGCCGGTGGTGGCCGGGTCCATGCGGATCCAGTCATACCGCCGCAGCAGCTCGGCCGGCGGCGCGAGGCGTGCGGAGGGTGGCGCGATCATCACCATCACTTCGCGGGCGAGGGGAAACCAGCTCAGCCGGCTCGAGCCGCCCGACTGCGGCTGCACCAGCACCGCCGCGTCGACGCGGCCGGCCTTCACATCGTCTATGAGCGGCGAAGACAGGCCCTTGGAGATGGCGATTTCAAGGCCGGGGGCCCGTTCGCGCAGCTTTTGCAGCACGCCGGGAAGCATCGCGACCTGCACCGATTCGACCGTGGCCAGCCGGATGCGGCCTGTGACTGCCACGCCCTTGCGGCTGCGCAGGGCTTCCAGCGTGTCGATGGTCTGGTTCAGGGTTTCGGCGATTTCCAGCGCAAAGGGCGTCGGCCTGACCTGCCGGGCCGAACGGTCGAACAGCGGCTGGCCGAAATAGTCTTCCAGCTGCCTCATCTGCAGGCTGACGGCGCTGGCGGTGAGGTTGACTTCCTTGGCTGCGGCCACGAAAGAACCGTGCCGCAGGACGGCGGAAAGCGTCTGGAGAAATTGAAGTTTCATCAACAGAAGGAGATAAAAATATGAACCGACCTTACCAACCCGGCTGCGGCGCTCGCCGTCGGCTGCTGGCTGCGGCGGCTTCGGGCGCCTGCCTGGCCCTGGCCCCGTTCGGCGTTTCGGCCCAGGCCTATCCGACCAAACCCATCCGTATCGTGGTGCCCTATGCGGCGGGCGGCGGTGCCGACGCCAACGCCCGCCTGCTGGCGCAGCCGCTATCGCAACTGCTGGGACAGCCGATCATCGTGGAGAACCGTCCCGGCGCCAGCGGCGTGCTGGCCGCGCAGGCGGTGATCCAGTCGCCCGCCGATGGCTACACCTTTCTGTTCGACGCTTTCCCCTACGCCGTCAACGCGGTGTTGCGCAAGCTGCCTTTCGACCCGGTGAAGGACCTGGTGCCGGTGTCGCAAGCCATCAACATGCCCAACATCCTGGTCGTGCCGGAGGCTGCGCCTTACAAGTCGCTGAAGGAACTGGTCGACTACGCCCGTGCCCATCCCGGCCAGTTGAACTACGCCTCTTACGGCGCTGGCGGCGCGGCCCACCTGGCGGCCGAAATGCTGAAGCGTGACGCGAAGATCGAATGGGTGCACGTGCCATACAAGGGCGGCGCACCCGCCATCACCGACCTGCTGGCGGGCCAGGTCTCGGCGTATTTCGCCAACCCGGTCTCGGGCCTGTCTTACGTCAAGGCCGGCAAGCTGCGTGCGCTGGCCACCACCGGCGCCACCCGGATGGCGGCACTGCCTGATGTGCCGACCGTGAAGGAAAGCGGCTACAAGGAATTCGAACTGCAGGAATGGAACGGCTTCTTCGCACCGGCCGGCACGCCGCAGCCGGTGATCGACAAGGTTTCCGCAGCGGTGCGCGACGCGCTCAGGCAGCCTGAGACACGCAAGCGCCTGCAAGACCTCGGCATCGAGCCGGTGGGCAACTCGCCGGCAGAATTCAAGTCTTTCCTGACATCGCAGATCGGCAAGTGGGCCGCGCTGGTGAAGGCCAACAACATCACGGTCGACTGAGACGGTGCCGCGAATCGAACGAACGTGACGGGGATGTATCCGAATGGACCATTTCTGACAGCCTGACGAAGTGAGAGGATTGTTGTTACTTTTTCTAGCACTGTTCTCGCACCATGTCAGACAACGCACGTTTAGCGGTCGTCCACCGGAAGGACGCTACCGCCATCGGTTCGCCTACCCAGAGCCTCGACCGGGCCCTCGACCTTCTGGATGCCGTGGTCGGCCATGCGGTATCCGGCATCGCGCTGGGCGCGCTGTCGGCCATCGTGGGCCTGAGCAAGCCCACTGCCCACCGGCTGCTCGGCGGCCTGCGCACGTCCGGGCTGATCGACTATGACAACGTGCACCGGCTGTTCTTTCCGGCCTTCAAGCTCTACAGCATGGGCCAGGCGGCGTCGGTGCGTTTCGATGTCATTCCTGCCGCTACCGCAAGCCTGGAGCGGCTGGCCGACGAAACCGGCGATACCGTCTTCCTGACGGCGCGCAGTGGCGACTTTGCGGTTTGCGTGGCGCGGCGGGAGGGCACTTTCCCGATCAAGACACTCACGCTGAACGTGGGCGACGTGCGGCCGCTGGGCCTGGGAGCAAACGGCCTGGTCCTGCTTGCAGCACTGCGCGACGACGACGTCGAGCGCAACCTGCTTCGCCACGACGAGGCGCTCAAGCGATGGCCGCGTTTCGACAACGACTCGATCAGGACATGGGTCGCCGCCACCCGCGAGAACGGCTACGGATTCAGCGAAGGCCTGGTGCTGCCCGAGATGTCGGCCCTGGCTGTCGGCATCAAGGGCAGCCAGGGAGGTGTCGACGCGGTGATCTCGGTGGCCGCCATCAATTCGCGCATGCAGCAACCCCGACGCGCGTCGCTGGCCGACCTGCTGCGCCGGGAAGTCGCCGCAATCGAAGCCCTGATGGACGACCGTTCGACGGCCAGACGCCAGGATTGAACGCCCACGAAAAATCCGGGACTCTCTTGCGAGAGCCCCGGACTATTGGGAAAGCGCTGACCCTCAGTCCCTGATTTCAAGCCGGCGGTTGAGCGCCAGCACGGCCAGCGTGGCAAGTGCGCCGGACAGCAGGTAAACCGTGGTGAACACCAGGCCGAAGTGGGCCGACAGACCCAATGCGACCAGCGGAGCGAATGCCGCGCCGACCAGCCATGCCAGGTCGGATGTCAACGCTGCACCCGTGTAGCGATATTGGGCCGCGAAGTTGGCCGTCACGGCACCGGCCGCCTGGCCGTAGGAGAGGCCGAGCAACACGAAACCGACCAGGATGAAGGCGTCTTGTGCAATACGCCCGCCGCCGAGACCCATCGGCGTGAAGAAGCTGAAGATCGCAATGGCGACAGCCAGGGCGCCCAGGGTGTTTCGGCGGCCGAAGCGGTCGGCGATCATGCCGGATGCGATCACGCTAGGGATAGCGAGCAGGGCGCCCACGATCTGGATCGACAGCACTTCGTTCACCGTCTGATCCGAATAAAGCGTGATCCAGGACAACGGGAACACCGTGATCAGATGGAACAAGGCATAGCTTGCCAGTGCAGCGAACGCGCCGATGAACACGTTGTAGCCCTGCGTACGAAACATTTCGCCGGCCTTGGTGGGTTCGAGTTCACGTTCTTCCAGCAGCTTGGTGTACTCCTCCGTCACCACCAGGCGCAGGCGGGCGAAAAGTGCAACCACGTTAATCGCGAAAGCCACGTAGAACGGATAACGCCAGCCCCAGTCGTAGAAGTCCTTCGGGCCGAGGTTGCTGTGCAGGAAGACAAACAGCGCGGCTGCGATGAGAAACCCGATCGGCGCGCCCAGTTGGCCCAGCATGGCGTACCAGCCGCGTTTTTCCTTGGGTGCGTTCAGGGCTAGCAGCGAGGGCAGGCCATCCCATGCGCCGCCGAGCGCGATGCCCTGCACGAAGCGGAAGATCGACAGCAGCACGATGGAAGTGAACCCGAGGCTGGTGTAGCCAGGCAGGAAGGCCATGCCTGCCGTCGAGATGCCCAGCAGGAACAGCGCGACGGTCAGCTTGGTGCCGCGGCCGAAGCGCTTCTGCAGCGCCATGAAGCCGATCGTGCCGAAGGGACGGGCGATGAAGGCGAACGAAAAGACGACGAAGGCCCACAAGGTGCCTTCGAGTCGCGCCTCGAACGGAAAGAAGACCACCGGGAACACCAGCACCGAGGCGATGGCATAGACGAAGAAGTCAAAATACTCGGATGTGCGACCGATCACCACGCCGATGGCGATCTCGCCCGGCGCCACGCCGTCGTGGTCGTCATGGCGGTCCTGGAGGTCGCGCTCCATCTGGGTGGACGATGGTTCATGGGGTGCCGCTGCGGGCATCGTGATGGTGGACATCGCGCTCCTCTTTTCGAAATTTTGATACAGGCTATACCCCTCGCAGCGTGCCGTTCAGGGGGGCAAACCCGGTATAGGACAAAACGTCCAATGGCCGTCAGATAACATTCCGTTGTAAATTCCCGGTGTTTTCCCTAGCAAAGCCTCTTTTCCCCCTAGTCCGGCATGCCATTCCTTAAAAAACTCAGTGCACTGATCCTGCTGTCGGCCGTCGCCTTGCTGGCTGGCTGCAACGCCGTGGTCATGAAGCCTTCCGGCGACATCGCGATGCAACAGCGCGACCTGATCCTCATCTCCACCGGACTGATGCTGCTCATCATCATCCCGGTGATCGTGTTGACGCTGGTCTTCGCCTATCGCTACCGCCACACCAACAAGGACGCGCAGTACGAGCCGGACTGGGACCATTCGACCGGCCTCGAGCTGATCATCTGGTCGGCGCCACTGGCGATCATCATTGCGTTGGGCTCCATCACCTGGATCAGCACCCACACGCTGGACCCGTATCGCCCGCTCGACCGCATCGACGCCGGCCGCGGCGTTCCCACCGGCACCAAGCCGCTGGAAGTCGATGTTGTCGCACTGGACTGGAAATGGCTGTTCATCTATCCGGAGCAGGGCATCGCCACCGTGAATGAAATGGCGGCCCCGGTCGATCGCCCGATCACCTTCCGCATCAGCGCATCCAACGTGATGAACTCGTTCTTCGTGCCAGCGCTGGCCGGCCAGATCTACGCGATGCCCGGCATGGAAACCAAGCTGCATGCCGTCATCAACGAGCCCGGCGAGTTCGAAGGCTTCTCCGCCAACTACAGCGGCGCGGGTTTCTCGCACATGCGCTTCAAGTTCCACGGTCTCAGCACCGCGGATTTCGACAAGTGGGTGGCCACCGCCAAGACTTCGAAGGAATCGCTCGATCGCCCGGGCTACCTCGAACTCGAGCGCCCCAGCGAACGTGACCCTGTCCGCCACTACGCCTCGGTGGCTCCCGACCTGTTCGACGCCATCGTCAACCGCTGCGTCGAAGCCAACCGCATGTGCATGAAGGACATGATGGCCATCGACGCCAACGGCGGCCTGAGCCTGCCGGGCGCTTCCAATCTGGCCGGTTCGGTGGCAATGCCGCCGCTGGTCAGCGGGGTGATGGGCAAACCTGCCCGCACCTATGTCGCCTCGATGTGCACCGCAGCCGATCCGGCTGGCGCCGCACTGGCCCCCCAGCCGCTGTAAGCCGAGCCCAGCGCCGACCGCAGTTTTTTCCTGTTTCTCGCGAAGCCGCATCCGGACCCACGATGTTCGAACACCTAGACATAACGAAGCTCATCTTCGGCCGCCTCTCCTGGGAGGCGATTCCTTTCCATGAACCGATCCTGCTGATCACGTTCATCGGCGTGATGCTCGGCGGCCTCGTGCTGCTGGGCGCGCTGACGTACTTCAAGGTCTGGGGCTACCTGTGGCGCGAGTGGTTCACCAGCATCGACCACAAGAAGATCGGGATCATGTACATGATCCTCGGCATCATCATGTTGCTGCGCGGCTTCGCCGACGCGCTGATGATGCGGGCCCAGCAGGCGCTGTCGTTCGGCGATGCCAACGGGTTCCTGCCGCCGCACCATTACGACCAGGTGTTCACCGCCCACGGCGTGATCATGATTTTCTTCGTGGCCATGCCCTTCGTGACCGGCCTGATGAACTTCGTGGTGCCCATGCAGATCGGTGCACGCGACGTCGCCTTCCCGTTCCTGAACAACTTCAGCTTCTGGATGACGGTCAGCGGTGCCGTGCTGGTGATGGCTTCGTTGTTCGTCGGCGAATTCGCCCGTACCGGCTGGCTGGCGTATCCGCCGCTTTCCGGCATTGCGTACAGCCCCGACGTGGGGGTGGACTACTACATCTGGTCCTTGCAGATAGCGGGTATCGGGACGCTGCTATCGGGCGTCAACCTGCTGGTGACCATCGTCAAGATGCGCGCACCCGGCATGACCCTGATGAAGATGCCCATCTTCACCTGGACCGCCGTCTGCACCAACGTGCTGATCGTGTTCGCCTTCCCGGTGCTGACCGCCGTGCTGGCACTGCTCTCGCTGGACCGTTACGTCGGCACCAACTTCTTCTCGAACGATCTCGGCGGCAACGCCATGATGTACGTCAACCTGATCTGGATCTGGGGCCACCCCGAGGTCTACATCCTGGTGCTGCCGGTGTTCGGCGTGTTCTCCGAGATCGTCGCCACCTTCAGCAGCAAGCGCATCTTCGGCTACGCGTCGATGGTGTACGCCACCGTCGTGATCACCATCCTGTCCTACCTGGTGTGGCTGCATCACTTCTTCACGATGGGGTCGGGTGCGAGCGTCAATTCGTTCTTCGGCATCACCACGATGATCATCTCGATCCCGACCGGGGCGAAGATCTTCAACTGGCTGTTCACCATGTACCGCGGTCGCATCCGCTTCGAACTGCCCATGCTGTGGACGGTCGGCTTCATGGTCACCTTCACCATCGGCGGCATGACCGGCGTGCTGCTGGCCGTTCCCCCGGCCGACTTCGTGCTGCACAACAGCCTGTTCCTGATCGCCCACTTCCACAACGTGATCATCGGCGGCGTGGTGTTCGGTGTCTTCGCCGGCATCAACTACTGGTTCCCCAAGGCAACCGGCTACAAGCTCAACGAGTTCTGGGGCAAGGTTTCATTCTGGCTGTGGTTCGTCGGCTTCTATTTCGCCTTCATGCCGCTGTATGTGCTGGGCCTGATGGGCGTGACCCGCCGCATGAGCCACTTCGAAGACCCGTCGCTGCGCATCTGGTTCGTGCTGGCCGCCTTCGGTGCGGTGCTGATCGCCGGTGGCATCGGCGCCATGCTGATGCAGTTCGTCATGACCTACAAGGATCGCGCCAAGCTGCGTGACACCTCGGGCGACCCTTGGGGCGGCCGTACCCTGGAATGGTCGACCGCATCGCCGCCGCCTGCCTACAACTTCGCCTTCACCCCGGTGGTGCATGACAACGACGCCTGGTGGGACATGAAGAAGCGTGGTTATGTGCGTCCGCTGGAAGGCTTCATCGCCATCCACATGCCCAAGAACACCTGGGCCGGCATCACGCTGGCCGGCATGTCCACGGTGTTCGGTTTCGCCGCCATCTGGCACATGTGGCTGCTGGCAATCGTCGCCTTCGTGGCGGTGATCGTCACGGTCATCGTGCATACCTTCAACTACAAGCGCGACTACCACATCCCTGCGGACGAAGTCGTCCGCGTGGAAGCCGAACGCACCCGACTGCTGGCCGCCCATGTCTGAGATCACTGCAAACCACGGCGCGCACGGCGCCCATATCGGTCCGTCGGATTCGGGCGCCAAGCCCGTGTTCTATCTGAAGGAAGAGCACCACGTCGAGAACGGCACGCTGCTGGGCTTCTGGCTCTACCTGATGAGCGACTGCCTCATCTTCGCCTGCCTGTTCGCGGTCTACGGCGTGCTTGGCAAGAGCTACGCGGCCGGCCCTTCGGGTGCCGACCTGTTCGAACTGCCGCTGGTGGCGTTCAACACGGCAATGCTGCTGTTCTCCTCGATCACCTACGGTTTTGCCGTGCTGCAGATGCAGCAGAAGAAGGTGCGTGGAACCATCGTCTGGCTGGGCATCACCGGCTTGTTCGGTCTGGCCTTCCTGGGCACCGAACTGTATGAGTTCGCCCACCTGATCCACGAAGGCGCAGGCCCGCAACGCAGCGCTTTCCTGTCGGCCTTCTTCGGCCTGGTCGGAACCCACGGCCTGCACGTGACGTTCGGCCTGGTCTGGCTGGTGGTGCTGATGTTCCAGGTCGGCAAGCACGGCCTGACGCGCGAGAACAAGCGCCGCGTCATGTGCCTGTCGATGTTCTGGCACTTTCTGGACGTCGTCTGGATCGGCGTCTTCACCTTTGTCTACCTGATGGGATCGCTGGCATGAGCGCCTACACGGAAAACCATTTCGCCCACGGGCAGCATGTCCGCCCGTCGGACAGCACGATCGACGAACACGGCCACGCACTGCATGGCGACCACGACGATCATGGCCATGACGACGGCGGTCACGCCGAAAGCACCTTCAAGGGTTACGCCATCGGCTTCATCCTGTCGGTGATCCTGACGGCCATCCCGTTCTGGCTGGTGATGGCCAAGGTCTTCGACAACTCGCACACGACGTCCATCGTGCTGCTGGGTTTTGCAGCGGTGCAGATCGTCGTACACATGGTGTATTTCCTGCACATGAACGCCCGCTCGGAAGGCGGCTGGAACATGCTGGCGCTGATCTTCACCATCGTCGTGGTTGCGATCACGCTGAGTGGCTCGCTCTGGGTCATGTTCCACATGAACGCCAACATGATGCCTGTCAGTGCCCACGACATGAAGAACATGCCCTGATGGTCATTGAGTCGAATCCGCGGAGCGTGCGCGCTCCGCGCTCCAATCTCGTCACCGCCTCGCTGGCGGTGTTTTTTTTAGCGGCTTTCGTGGTGTTCGTGCTGCTGGGCAGCTGGCAGGTGCAGCGGCGTACCTGGAAACTGGCGCTCATAGAGCGGGTCGAAGAACGGGTGCATGCGCCGGCCACCCCGGCACCGGGTCCGGACAGCTGGTTTTCAGTCAACGCGGCCGCTGACGAATACCGCCATGTCAGCCTGGCCGGCGAGTTCCTGCACGACAAGGAAACCCTGGTGCAGGCCGTGACCGAAAAAGGCTCCGGCTTCTGGGTGATGACCCCGCTGCGCCTGGCCGACGGCAACAGCGTGCTGGTCAACCGCGGTTTCGTGCCGGCCGAGAACCGGCTGCTGACCGCTCACGGCGGTGCCGTGCCGCAAGGCCTGGTCAGCGTGACGGGCCTGCTGCGCCTGACCGAGCCCGGCGGCGGTTTTCTGCGCAGCAACGACGCCGCCGGCGACCGGTGGTTCTCGCGCGACGTCGCGGCCATTGCCGCTGCCCGTGGTGAACTGCGTGTCGCCCCATATTTCATCGATGCCGACGCGGGTGCCTGGGCGGTGCCCACCGCACCCATCGGTGGCTTGACGGTGGTTTCGTTCCACAACAGCCACCTGGTCTATGCACTCACCTGGTTCGGCATGGCCTTGCTCACCCTGGTCGGTGCCGGCATCTGGGCGCGCGAGGAAAACCGGGCACGCCGCGCACGGTGAAAATCGACCCATGACACCAGCGTCCAGCCCCGTCCTGCACCCCGCACCCGCCGCAGGACCGGACAGCCTCGAAGAGGCGACCGGGCTGGCGAACATGCACCAGCTGATCCAGTTGCGATGGATCGCGGTGATAGGGCAGGTGGTCACCATCGGCGCCGCGCATTACGTCTACGGCATACGGCTGCCGCTGTCGCACATGGCGGCGGTGGTGGCTTTCCTGGTGGTCTTCAACCTGGCCAGCCACTGGCGCTGGCGATCGCGCGGCGAGGTCACCAACGACGAGCTGTTCCTGGCACTGCTGGTGGACGTCGGCATGCTCACCGTGCAGCTCTACCTGAGCGGCGGCGCGACCAACCCCTTCACCTTCCTGTACTTGCTGCAGGTCACGCTCGCGGCGGTGTTGCTCAAGCCGTGGTCGGTGTGGACCATGGTCGCGGTCACCATGGTCTGCGTCTGCGGACTGGCCCTGTTCGGCCGGCCTCTGGCATTGCCGCCGGATCACGACCGCGGCCTCTACAGCCCCTACATCCAGGGCATGCTGGTGTGTTTCGTGCTCAACGCCGGCCTGCTGGTGACGTTCATAAGCCGCATCGGCCGCAACCTGCGCGACCGCGATTCCCACCTGGCCGGCCTGCGCGACCGCGCCATCGAGCAGGAACACGTCGTGCGCATCGGCCTGCTGGCCAGCGGTGCGGCCCACGAGCTGGGCACGCCCCTGGCCACGCTGGCGGTGATCCTCGGCGACTGGCGCCGCATGCCGGCCTTCAAGGACGATCCGGAACTGTTGCAGGAGGTCGGCGAAATGCAGGCGCAGGTGCAGCGCTGCAAGACCATCCTCAGCGGCATCCTGCTGGCGGCAGGCGAGGCGCGCGGGGAGTCGTCGCAACAGACCACGATCAACACCTTCATTGACGATCTTGTCGCCGAGTGGCGCGACACCCGCGCGGTCACCGGTTTCCGTTACGAGAACCGGCTCGACCACGATCTGCCCATGGTGTCCGATACCGCCTTCAAGCAGATGGTCTGCAACGTGCTGGACAATGCCCTGGAAGCCTCTCCTGGCAGCGTGGCGCTCGAGGCGGTGCTGGATGCCGGCAGCCTCAAGCTCACCGTGACCGACGCCGGTCCCGGTTTCCAGCCCACGGTACTGGCACAGCTCGGCAAGCCCTACAACACCACCAAGGGCCGCTCAGGCGGCGGGCTGGGGCTGTTCCTGGCGGTGAGCGTGGCCCGCACCCTGGGCGGCCATGTCATGGCGGGCAACCAGGCCCGGGGCGGCGCCGTAGTGGTAATCACGCTGCCGCTGGCGGCGATCACCCTGAAGGAGGGCGAAGGACGTGTCGGCTGAAAATAACGCGATGGAAATCGAAGACGACGAAGACGACCGCCAATTGCTGATCGTCGAGGACGACGCCGCCTTCGCGCGCACGCTCGGGCGCTCTTTCGAGCGTCGCGGCTACAAGGTGCTGCACGCCGCCAGCCTGGAAGAAACCACCGCCTTGCTGGCCGACCGCTCACCCGGTTATGCGGTGGTCGACCTGAAGCTCAACGGCGATGCATCTGGCCTGGCGTGCGTCCAGGCGCTGCATGCGCATGACGACGAGATGCTCATCGTCGTGCTGACCGGCTTCGCCAGCATCGGCACGGCCGTGGAGGCAATAAAGCTCGGCGCCTGCCATTACCTTGCAAAGCCGTCCAACACCGACGACATCGAGGCCGCGTTCGGCCGGGCCGAGGGAAATACCGAGGTGGAGGTGAGCAACCGCTCGACCTCCATCAAGACCCTGGAATGGGAACGTATCCACCAGACCCTGGCGGAAACCGGCTTCAATATCTCCGAGACCGCCCGCCGGCTGGGCATGCACAGGCGCACGCTGGCGCGCAAGCTGGGCAAGCCGCAGGTGAAGTAGCCGGCGCTCAGCGCGGCTGGATGGCCGCGAGTTTCCGGCGCAAGGCCTGACTCGAGGAATTCATTCCGACCACCTCGACCGTGCTGCCCAGGTGCTGCAGGCGCTGCACGACTTTCTCAAGCGCCGCGATGGCGGTGATGTCCCAGAAATCAGCCAGCGAAACGTCGATGGCGACCGGCCGCCCCGCGGCAGCCCGCACGTCGAAGGACTCCAGGAATATTTCCGACGACGCAAAGAACACCTGACCCGAAACCCGGTAGCGGACAGGCCCGGCTTCGCCATCGGCGTGGCAGGTGATGTCCAGCAGCCGCGCAACCTTGAAGGTGAAGAACACGCCGCTCAGCAGGACGCCCACCGCCACGCCCGCCGCCAGGTTGTCGGTCGCCAGCGTGACGGCGACCGTCGCCAGCATCACCACGCTCGACGTGCGTGGATGCCGCACCAGTGCCTTCAGGGAACCCCAGTCGAAGGTGGATGCCGACACCATCACCATGATGGCCACCAGGGCCGCCACCGGCACCATCGCCACCCAGGGTTTCAGCAGCACCATCAGGATGAGCAGGAACGCTCCGGCGAACAGGGTGGACAGCCGGCCACGGCCGCCGTAGCGCACGTTGCCGACCGTCTGGCCGATCATTCCGCAGCCGGCGATGCCGCCGAACAGGCTTGCTGCCACGTTGGCGATGCCCAGGCCCGAACATTCGCGATTGCGGGAGCTGGGTGTGTCGGTCAGTTCGTCGACCACGCTGGCGGTCATCATGGATTCAAGCAGGCCCACCATGGCGATGGCACAGGCGGGGAGGGCGATCAGCCGCAGGGTTTCCAGGTCGAGCGGCACGCCTGGCCAGCCGAAGCTGGGCAGCGCGTCCGGCAGGTTCCCCAGGTCGGCCACGGTCTTGACCGGCAGGTGAAGCCATTGCGCCAGCAGCGTCAGCACCACGACGCAGACCAGCGGCGACGGCACGGCCCGGGTCATGCGAGGCAGCAGGTAGATGATCGCCAGCCCGAGCGCCAGCAGCGCCCAGGTGGCGGCATTGGCGCCGTGGCTTGCCTGCAGGTGTGGCAACTGCGCCGAGAAGATCAGCACTGCCAGCGCATTGACGAATCCGGTACGCACCGAACTCGACACGAAGCGCATCAGCACCCCCAGCCGCAGCAGGCCGAAAACGATCTGCACCACGCCCGCCAGCAGGCCCGCCGCCAGCAGGTATGGCAGCCCGTGCGCGTGCACCAGCGGTGCGGCCACCAGGGCGACGGAACCGGCGGCCGCCGACACCATCGCAGGCCGGCCGCCGGTGAAGGCAATCACGATCCCGATGACAAACGAGGCGAACAGCCCGACTGCCGGATCGACGCCGGCAACAAAGGAAAAGGCGATGACTTCAGGAATCAGCGCGAAGGTGGCGACAGCGCCGGCCATCAGTTCGCGCGGAACGCTGGGGCACCATTCGGCGCGCAGGCGGGAGAGGGACATGGAGTGTTGTGTTGTGGTTTTTGGCGGACAAGACGTCACGCTTTCATGGCAGCATCGACGGTTTGAGCGCTCGGCACGACCTGTGCTTGTACTGACTTCATCCGGGTGCTGACCCGGCCGCCATTTTCGCGTGCGGCGGGCAGCCTTCAGGGTCAGAGGGAAAACATGATTCGATCTTCGTCACTGGGCGCACGCCTGGGTTCCGGTTACGCCATCGTCTGCCTGCTGCTGCTGGGCGTCGTGGCGCTCGTCAGCTGGCAGCAGATGCGCCTGCAGGCAGCCATGCAGTCCATCGTGGAGGTCGGCAATCGCAATACCCGCAGCGCGACGCAGATGCTCCAGCACCTGGGCGATGTGTCGGTGGGCATCCGCAACATGGCACTGCTGCAGACCCTGCCCGAACTCGACGCCGAAATGGCCCGCATCAACAACGCGCTCAAGGCCTACGACGGCCTGAGCAAGGAACTGGACGGCAAGCTGGCCCGGCAGGAAGGCCCGGCCGAAGCCGAAATTTCCCAGCTGCAGAAGATCAAGGCTTCGCAGGTCGGCACGGTGCCATTGGTGCTCGACGCCGCCAAGCTCGGCATGGACGGAGCAGCACCCGAAGCCACCCAGCTCATCACCGAAAAAATCCGGCCCCGCATCGAGGAGTGGAACCAGTCGGTCATCGCGCTCATCGAGATGCAGCAACAACGGGGTGAAGCGGCCTACGAAGAGGCCCGCACCGCACGCCGGCAGGGGCTGACCGCGCTGGCCGTTTTCGCCCTGGCCGCGGTGCTGCTCAGCGTTGTCATCGCAGTGCGGACCACCCGGTCCATCACGGTTCCGCTCGGCCAGGCGGTGCGTGCCGCCGAAAACATCGCAGGCGGTGACCTTTCGTCCGTGGCCGTGTCCGACCGTGCCGACGAAGTCGGCCGCATGCTCCAGTCCATCGGCCTGATGCAGACCCGGTTGCGCGAGATCGTGGGTGGCATCCGCGATGCGTCGGATTCCATCCGCACCTCTGCCGGCGAAATCGCGGCGGGCAACCAGGACCTGTCGCGACGCACCGAAACCACCGCCAGCAACCTGCAGAGCGCCGCCGCCGTGCTCGACACCCTGACACAGGCCGTGCACCAGTCGGCCAAGGCCGCCGAACGCGCCACTTCGCTGGCAAGTTCTGCATCCGAAGCCGCGGCCGAGGGCGGCGCGGCCGTGTCTAAGGTGGTGTCCACCATGGACGGCATTTCTTCTGCGTCCAAGCGCATCGGCGACATCACCGGTGTGATCGACGGCCTGGCTTTCCAGACCAACATCCTCGCCTTGAACGCCGCGGTAGAAGCCGCGCGCGCAGGCGAGCAGGGGCGCGGCTTTGCCGTCGTGGCCAGCGAGGTGCGTTCACTGGCACAGCGTTCGGCGGCGGCAGCCAAGGAAATTCGTGGACTCATCGCCTCGTCCATCGAACAGGTGGACGCAGGCTCCAGCCTGGTGCGAGAGGCCGGCAGCGGCATGCACCGCATCGTCGAGAGCGTCGACCGGGTGACCGGCGCCATCGCCGAGATCCGTTCCAGCTCGGCCCGGCAGGACGACGAGATCGCCCAGGTCGGTGGCTCGGTCAAGGAACTGGACCGCATGACACAGCAGAACTCCGCGCTGGTCGAACAATCCGCCGCCGCCGCTGAAGGCCTGCGTGAACTGACGGTGCGGCTGGGTGAACTGATCGACCACTTCCGCACCGACGAATCCGTCGCGATGCGGACGGCGCCAACGTTGGCGGTGTCGGTATCGGCGTCGGCGTCGGCACCGGGCCGCAAGTTGCTGGCAGCCTGATCGCAAGTCGTCATCCGCCCTTTCGGGGGTCGGTTGTCCTGTCCGTCCAGCGGTAACCGGGCGGAACGATATAGCCGCCGTAGATTTCCTCGAGCAGACCCGCGAAGGCGATGGTGCTGCGGTCTTCCAGGTAAGGCCCCACCGCCTGTGCGCTGATCGGCAGGCCGCTTTCGTCGAGCCCGATCGGAAAGCTGGTGGCAGGCAGACCGGGCAACACCGGCAGGCCGGCCCAGTAGAACAAGTCCAGAAAGCGCAGATGCCTTTCGCCGTCGTCGAAAGCCGCCGGGAACAGCCGCGCATCCTTCGGCAGGCCGTGCTGGTGTTCGAAGGCTGGCAAGGGTGCGACGGGTGTGACGACCACGTCGAAATGTTCGAAGAAACGTTCCCATTGATGACGCAGCTGGAACCGTGTTTCGTTGAAACGCAGCCATTCGGTATGCGGCAGGGTGGATGCGCGCAGCCACGCCGCGTCGGCACTTTCGTCGTCGGGCGCCAGCGCGGCGAGCCGGGCCTGCGCCGCCGTGCTCAGCGCCGGCGGGGTGGCCAGCGACGAGCCTTGCAGGCTGCGGTAGATGCGGTGCTGCAGTTCGAGGTCGGGCAAAAGTCCGGCCGGCAGTTCGGCCAGGCGTTTCACCTCCGTGCCCTGCGTGCCCAGCCTCTCTGCGACCCGTTCGACCACCTGCGCCTCATGGCGACTGCGGCTGGTGCCCGGCCACTGGTCGAGTAGCAGCACCCGGAAATCCTTCAATGCGGCGTGCCGTGGCGGCGGCAGTGTCGCTTTCCAGGCCTTCGCGGCCAGCGGCTCCCGGTTGATGAGCAATTCGAGCGCCAGTTCGAGGTCGGCAGCGCTGCGCGCCAGCGGCCCGGCGACGGTCAGGTCTCGGTCGGCGATTCTGCCGCCGGGTGCACCTGTCCCCCGCAGGGTGATCAGCCCGGCCGATGTCTTGTGCCCGTATACGCCGTTGAAATGGGCGGGTATGCGGATGGATCCGCCGATGTCCGTGCCCAGTTCCAGTGCGACGAGGCCCGCAGCCAGCGCCGCCGCCGATCCGCCGGACGACCCGCCCGGCGTGCGACGTACATCCCAGGGATTGCTGCTGACACCGTACAAGGCGTTGTAGCTCTGCAGGTCGGCGTTGGCCAACGGCACGTTGCTCTTGCCGAGGATGATCGCGCCGGCCTCGCGCAGGCCCGCGACCGCGGGTGCGTCATGTGCGGGACGGTTGCCGGCATGAACCGGGTCGCCACCGCTGGTGACCAGGCCGGCGGCATCGAATGACTCCTTGACGGTGATGGGTACGCCCAGCAAGGGCCGGCGTTCGCCGCGGGCCAGCGCCGCATCGGCGGCCGTCGCGGCGGCGCGGGCAGCGTCGGCGTCGAAATGAACGATGGCATTGATGGCCGGGTTGAAGCGGCCGATGCGGGCGAGGGTGTGTTCGAGCAGGTCGACCGCCGAGACCCGGCCGGCGGCCAGTGCTTCGGCCTGTTCACCGGCGCTGGCGAAACTGAGGGCGTCGAGTACTTCGATGGACGTGGTTTCCAGGGTGCTGCTGCTTGTCATGGTGAGCGTGCTCCGGGTCATTTGCGCGGTTCGATCCAGGCGTCCGACAGGTCTCCGCCGGCGAGGTCGATGCTGTTGGTCAACTGGTGCGCCCGACTGCTGTAGACCAGCGCCGACTGCACGGTGACGATCGGAAGAACCGGCAGGTCGCGGCCGACGATCTGCTGGATTTCCTTGAACTGTGCGGCGCGTTTACCGGCGTCCTGCTCGGTGGCCGCCTGGCGGAACAGGGCGTCGACCTGCGGGTTGTCGTAGTGCGCGGCATTGACCCAGATCAGCGGGTTGCGAACGCCGTCGCCCCAGTAGATGCGCTGCACACCCACGGTCGGGTCGAAAAGCCTGCCGAGTCCGTTCAGGTTGATGTCGAAATCACGCGTGGTGTAGACCCGCTTGAGGAAGGCCGGCGCGTCGCCGTCCACCACCGTGACCTTGATGCCGATGCGTGCCAGCGCCACTCGGACGTATTCACTGCTGCGCTTGAATTGCAGGCCCGGCAAAAAACTCAGCCGCAGCCCGAACCGCTGGCCGTCGGCGCCCCTGGGCAGTGCGGCTTCGTCGAGCAGGCGGTTGGCCGCAGCGATGTCGAACGGATAGCGGAAGGTGCTGTCGTCGTAATACTCGGCCAGCACCTGCGGCACCGGCGAGTTCACGATTTCGGCTCGTTTGTAGTAGACCGAGTCGCGGATGAAGTTGCGGTCGATCGCCCGTGCGATGGCGTGGCGCACCTGGGGTTTGGCGAGGATCGGGTTTTCGACGTTGAACTCGAGGAACAGTGCGTTGTTCAGGAAGGCGTCGTAGGTGTTGTCGACCCTGAGGTTGGGCAGGGCGGACAGCCTGTCGAGTTCGGCAAGGCCGACGCCGAGGGCCGCATCCACCTCGCCTGTCTCGATGGCGGCAGCCAATGCGGCCGGGTCACGGGTGAACTTCAGTACCAGGCGGTCCAGGTGCGGATAACCCTTACGCCAGTAATCCGGGTTCTTCTTCAACAACACGTGGCTGCCGCGCACCCACTGTTCGAAGACGAAGGGCCCCGTGCCGATCGGCGCGTTGCTGTTGATGCTGGCCAGCGGTTCGACGTCGCGGTAGCGGTGCGCCGGCACGATAGGCAGTTCCGCCGACGAAAACGACCGGATCAGGAAAGGCGAGGGTTTGCTCAGCACCAGCACTGCGGTAAGCGGGTCGGGTGTGTCGACGCGCTCCAGATTGGCCAGGGTGATGCGGCCACGCGCGCCCTGTTTTTTCTGGGTGAGCAAGGAGAAACGGACATCCTCCGCGGAGAAGTCGCGGCCGTCGTGCCACTTGACGCCGGGACGCAGTTTGAACGTGTAGGTCAGCCCGTCGGTGCTGACCTGCCAGCTGGTGGCAAGCAGGCCCTGCGGCTGAAAACCGGCGTCGTAGCGCAGCAGGCCTTCGGTGATCTTTCCGCTGATGTTGCGGGCGTCGGTGTTGGTGTCGAGAAATGAAACCAGCCGTGCCGGCTCGGCGGCCAGCGCATAGGTCAGGGTGCCGCCCTGCACCGGTTTTATGGTTTGCGTGAATGCCGTGAAGGGCAGGGCGGCCAATGAGAAGCCGAGAAGCAGGTGTGAAAACGGACGTGTAAATTGGCGTGGAATCTGCATGGATGGAAATCGGTGAATTGAAACGCTGGGGTTGCGCTCCATGGTGAGCCGATTTCGTTCGCATGTTTCGAATGGTTGCGAGTTTGCAAATGAGAGAAACGAATGCCGGCCGTCTCTTCATTAATCTGATAATCCGAATGATTATTCCGGAATAACAAGGTCGAAGGCATGGGTGCCCCGAAATGAGGTCTGGATGAGTGCAAAAAGCCCTTGAAAAGCAAGGGAAATCGCCACCATGGGCCGTTGCCGGGCCTGTATGTGTTTGCCCGGCGACATCGTTGAAAACCCTCTCGCCTCGGGGAGCCTGGCAAGGCATAATTCGCCGACGTCAACGAATCATGGAAATGGGGCTGGAGTGGAGATTGTTATCGCTGGTTCTGCTGTCTTGTGCGCCTGGGGATATTGGCGCTCGAGGCAATATGGCAAAGAAACACAACTTGATTATCGGCGCTGGGTCGCCTTTTATGATGGTTCCTATTCGCCATTGAACCATTCCAGAATGGGTTCGGCATTCATCGCGCAGGCCTTGCGTTATGGGGCCGACATTGGAGTATTCGTTCCCGACCAGATCGCTCCCATGCGCGATTTCCTCAAGGCGCAAAAAACCAGCGCCATGCTGCTTGCCCTCCGTGACAAGGCACTGCCCGCCGTCTACGGCGTAATGGGCGAAAAAGAGGTCAACAACACGCCCGCCCGCGCCGTGGGCATGCTGATGCTGCTTTCATGGTTCGCACCGGAAGGCAAGGCTGACGAACAGCTTCGCCAGGCGCTGGTCCGTCGCTGAACATCAAAACCCTGGGAACAGGGTTTTCATCCGCGCAAGCTTGCCGCACCCGGCAAAAGAAAAAGCCGCCAGGTCGGCGATCCTTCTGGATTGCGACTGGGCGGCTTTCAAGAGTGGCTCCTCGACCTGGGCTCGAACCAGGGACCTACGGATTAACAGTCCGGCGCTCTACCGACTGAGCTATCGAGGAACGTAAGCGGCACGCCTTCCCGTTTCGATCGACGGGGGCGGCTGCAAGGCAATGGTGCCTTGCAGCGTGATCACCGCAAGGCGGTTCACCTTGCAGAACATGTTTTGTGGCTCCTCGACCTGGGCTCGAACCAGGGACCTACGGATTAACAGTCCGGCGCTCTACCAACTGAGCTATCGAGGAACAGAACAGCCTCAAATTATATACAGAAAAAACGCCGGTTAGAAAGACGCTCGCATTCCGATGCGAAAAGTTCTTGCCGCGCCCGGGAAAAGGTACACGTGGCCGTACTGGGAAGGCGACTCGCGCCAGTAGCGGCGGTCAGCCAGGTTGTCCACGTTGGCGGTCCAGGTGACGGTGGTGCTGCTGGCTGTACGCTGCTCATAGCGCAGGCCGGCGTCGAGGCGGGTCCAGCTCGGCAGCCCGATGCTGTTGTCGGCGGTCACTTCACGACGGCCTTCATGCGAAACGCCACCGCTCAGTTCGAGTCCGTTGATGCCCGGCACCTTCCAGCCCGCCTGGGCGCGCAAGGTCTGTTCGGGAACGTTGGTCGGGTGTTTTCCGTTGAGGGACGGATCCTGGGAGCTGCCTCGGCGCTTGGCGTCGATCACGGTCACGCTGCCCATCAGCCGCCACGGGCCCTGCGCCCATTGGCCGCTGGCCTCCAGGCCCTGGTGTTCGGCTTCGCCGTCGTTGGCGCCGGTGCAGGGGCTGATGCCCAGGTTGGAGCAGGCGTCGAGGTTGGTCACCGGCCGCAGGATCCGGAAGTAGGCGGTCTGCCACGACCAGCCGCGCTCGGACCCCTTCAGGCCGAGCTCCCACTGGCGGGACTTGAGCACCGGCAGCGCCTGGCCTGCATTGGTGTACTGCGAGACCTTGTTGGGCACGATCTGCGATTCGACGCCCTGGCCGTAGCTGGCATACACCAGCCGACCGGGCGCGAATGCGTAGCTGGCGGCAACCCAGGGCGTGGTCAGGTCCTGGTCGTAGCTGGTGGGACGGCTGCCGTCCGTACGCACGCTTTCGCGCGACAGGCGGGTCTGCCGCACGCCGAGCCAGGTGGTGAAGCGGTCGTTCCAGCGCACCGCGTCCTGAAGCGACAGTTCGAGGGTGTGTTCGTCGCGGTTGGTGCTGCTGTCGGTCAGCGTTGGGTCGGCGGCGGTGACGGCGGTGCCGTTCACATTGCCTTCGCCGACGTAGTTGTAGGCCTGGTCCTGGAAACGGTTGCGCACCCGGCTCGCGGTCAGGCCGACGCTCAGGTCGTGCCTGACGGTGCCGGTGAGCAGCTTGCCGGCGACTGCGAGATTGGCGGCCTGCTGTAGCCGGCGTTCGTTCTCGCTACGGAAGTCGTACAGGTCGTAGGTGCCGTCGGAACAGAAACGGTCGTAGTTGCCCTCCTTGCCGCAACCGAAGGCGTAGGCCAGCCGGTCCTGACTTTTCAGGCGTTGCTGGCCGACCTGCGCGCTCCAGCGCCAGTCGGTGCTGATGGCCTTGGTATATCGCACGGTGCCGGTCAACGCATCGAACACCGAGGGTTGTGACCAGGGCTGGTTGTTGAGGTTCAGGCGAGGGTCGACGGGCGCCGGCAGCTTGTTGCCCAGCAGGCTGAATGCCTGTTGGCTGGGCTGCGACTTGTGGCTCCATTCCAGTTCGGCTTCCAGCACCGAGCCGCCGCCGATGCGCCAATCGGCGGCCAGCGCTGCCAGGCTGCGTTCGCCGTCCAGGTTGCGCAGTTGTGGACGCAGGCGTTCCTGGGCCACGTTGAGGCGCAGGCCGAACTGCCGGTTTTCGCCGAAACGGCTGCTGATGTCGGCCGCGCCCAGCAAGCTGGCGCGGGACGTCGCTTCCACACGCACTTCGCGGATGTCGCGGTCGCCGGGGCGCTTGACCACATAGTTGACCAGGCCGCCCGGCGCGCTGGTGCCGGCCTGGATGCCGCTGGTCCCCTTGAGGATTTCCACCCGCTCCTTGTTGTCCAGGGGAATCGCGGTCTCGGCGCTGATCGGCAATCCTTCGCGGCGGTAGTTGAAGCGGTTGTCCAACACGAAGCCACGGACGCTGATGAAGTCCCAGTAGCCGGGCGAATCGTATGCATCGCTGATGGACGAGTCGAAGCGGGTCAGGTCGGCCAGCCGTCGGGCGCCACTGGCCTGCAGCATCTGCTGGTCGACCACGGTGGCCGAGATGGGAACTTCGATCAGGGGGATGTCGCCGAAGCCGGTGACGTCGGCCTGCGGTGCACCGCGCGACGCGTTGACGGTCACCGCGTCGAGGGTGTCCGCAGGAGTGGTGGTCTGCGCGTGGGTGGAATGGGCGGCCAGCGCCAGCAACGCCACGGCTGCATGCGCCAGTGGTGCGCGGGGGAAGGAATCAAGTGAAAAAACTGCCATCGTCGTGCCTTCGAACAAACGTTTGGCAGGGACGGCAGGCGACCGCGGACGGCCCGAAACGGCACTATCCGGCAATCGATGATGACCGGGCAGGGCGCAGGGCGGTCTGTGGCACACGCTTTCCCTGCGCGAGGATTACCTCAATCAGGTTCCAAGGGACTCTCTCAGTCGCGTCGGAACGTGGTGATTAGCCCGTCCGATGAAACACCCCTAGCGGTCTCGCCCCGGGACCGCCGGGACAAGCGGCGCGAATTGTAGCGCGCCGTTAACAAAGGTCAGTGACTGTCAGGACGGACGGACGCCGGCTCCGCTTCTTCGATGGGCGGTACGATGGTCACTGCGGTCGGCGGATTGGAGCGTGGGTCGCCCCGGGTGGTCACGAAGATGTCCCATACGGCGATGAACATGGCGGCAATCACCGGGCCGATCACAAACCCGTTGAGTCCGAACAGCGCCATGCCGCCCAGCGTGGATATCAGCACCACGTAGTCGGGCAGCTTGGTGTCCTTGCCGACCAGCAGGGGCCGCAGGATGTTGTCGACCAGGCCGATGACGAACACCCCGACGAAGATGAGGATCAACGCCTTGACGATGGCGCCCGTCGCCAGGAAATAAAGCGCGACCGGCGCCCAGACGATGGCCGCGCCGACGGCGGGCAGAAGCGACAGGAAAGCCATCAGCACGCCCCAGAGCACTGCGCCGTGGATGCCCATCGCAATGAAGGTGACGCCGCCGATCAGCCCTTGCGCCACGGCCACCGCGATGTTTCCCTTGACGGTGGCTCGGATGACGGTGGTGAACTTGCCGAGCAACTTGCCCTTGTGGCGTTCTTCCAGGGGAATCGCGTCGCGGATCATCACCGACAGTTCGCCGCCGTCCCGGATGAGGAAGAACAGCAGGTACATCATCACCGTGAAGCCGACCAGGAAGTCGAAGGTGTTCTGGCCGAAGTTGATGGCCGATGCGGTGAGGTTGCGGCCGCCCTGGTTCACGAGGTCCATCACCTTGGCCTGCAGCGCGCCCATGTCGCCGACGCCGAAGCGCTCCATCAGGCGCATCGCCCACTGGGGCAGGTGGTCGAATATCTCCTGCAGATAGCTGCCGATGTTGATTTGGCCGGATTGAAGCTTGGCGTACAGGGCGGTCGCCTCTTGCGCGAGCGATGCGGTGATGAGTGCGGTTGGCAGGATCACGATCACCAGGATCAGGCTCAGGGTGGCAAGCGCTGCCAGGTTCGCACGGCCGTTGAAGCGTTTGCGCAGCCACCGGAACACCGGGCGGAACAGCATCGCCAGGATGGCTCCCCAGAAGACCGCGCCGTAATAGGGAAAGAGGATCCAGCCAAAAGCCAGCGTGACGCCGATCAGCAGCAGGAGGAATGTTTTTTGTTCTACGGCGTTGGATTTCATGGAGTGGCCCCTTGGGGGCTCTGGCTGCAATCGTTCACGGCGGGTTGCCGTGGGTTCGGATGCTAGCCAAATTTATTGAGTGCCCCGCGTCGGACTTCATCCTGATACGCCCCCAGCCAACGGCTATGGTGACAATGCTTCACTTTTCCAGATTGCCATCCGGCCCGCCTGCCTTGATCCATAAATTCCTGCGCAGCCTTGCCTGCACCTCGGCCCTGCTGGGCGCCAGCCTGTGTTTTGCCGCATCTACCGGCGACGACACGGCTGCGGCCGCAGCCGCGCTCGACGCCGCGCGCGACCAGCTCACCACCATCCAGAAACAGATCGGCAGTGATGCCCAAATACCCGATGCCACGCTGGCCAGCCTGAGAACCGGAGCCCTCGACACCCAGGTGGCCGCGGAACAGGCGGCGACGGCACTCGACCCGGCATTGGCGAATGTCACCGCACGATTGGCGGAACTGGGGCCGGCACCCGCGGCCGGCGCCACCGAGGCGCCCGACATCGCATCGCAGCGTTCGGCACTTGAAAAGCAGCGCAAGCAGCTCGACTCGCAGGTCAAGCTGGCGCGCCTTCTTTCGGTCGAAAGCGCCCAGGCCGCCGATGCGGTCGCCGTGCGGCGCCGTTCGCAATTCAGCGCACAGATCGGCGAACGCACATCGTCGATGCTCGCTGCGCCTTTCTGGCAAGAGCTGCGTGCCGGCGTGCCGCGCGACTGGGTGCGCCTGCAAGGCATCGGCCGCACCATCTCGGCCACCGCTTCGACCACACCCTGGACGGTATGGGTCGGGTTCACGGTGCTGGCGGTCGCCCTGTTCTTTGTCCAGCAATGGGCGGGTCGCAAGCTGCTGCGGTTCGCGTCCAGCCGCGTGCCGCCGGGGCGGCTGCGCAGGTCACTGCTGGCGTTGCTGCGAGCCTTGCTGGCCGTCGTGGTGCCGGGCGTGGTGGCACACCTGGTACGCATCGGCATCAGCTGGGGCGGTACGCCTACCGAGGCGCTGGACAGCCTCATGGCGCGCACCGTGGGCATGGTGTGTTTTGCCGCCTTCCTTTGGGGCCTTGGCCGTGCGCTGCTGGCGGCCAACAAGTCGTCGTGGCGGCTGCCGCCCCTGTCGGACGCGATGGCGCTGGCGCTGCGCCGGCATCCGCTGATCCTGGCGGTGGTCATCGTCATCGGCTGGGAACTCGAACAACTGGCCGTGCTGGCCAACGGTGCACTCGCCACGACGGTGGCGCTGGAAAGCATCTACACCCTGGTGCTGGCGCTGGTGCTGGTGTCGGTGCTGATCAGGGTGCGCCGGGTACGCCACGCCGAGCGGGTGGCAGATGCCGCCTCCGCCGCCACTGCCGCCGCGGCTGCGGCCGCCAAGGACACACCCGCCGGGCCGGCAAAACCCGCGCAGCACCTGGCGCGATTGCCGTGGACCAGTGTCGCGCTCGGCGCCATCGGCCTGGTGCTCGGCGTGAGTGTGGTCTGCCTGCTGGTGGGTTTCGTGGCCCTGGGCGGGTTCATGGTCAAGCAGATCGTCTGGAGCGGCACGGTCGCTGCCGTTGCGTACCTGCTGGCGGCATTGCTGGACGATGCGTTCACCGCGGCATTCGCACCGGCCGGCGGCGCGGCGGCCATGGCCGAAGACCCGGGCTTGCGTGTGCGGGCGCAGGCAGGCGTGCTTCTGTCGGCGGTATCGCGGCTGGCGGTGGTGCTGTTCGGCCTGGTGCTGGTGATGGCGCCTTTCGGCCAGGGACCCGACGAACTGCTGCAGCGCGCGGGACAGTTGCGTGACGGCCTGGCCATCGGCGAACTGCGTCTGCAGCCCGCGGCGGTGTTGCAGGCCATCTTCGTCTTCATCGCGGCGACCGTCGGCGTGCGACTGTTGCAGCGCTGGTTGCGCGACCGTTACCTGCCCACCACCGGCCTGGACGTCGCCATGCGCGACTCCGCCACCTCGCTGCTCGGTTTCGTCGGCACCGTGGCCGCACTGGCGTTTGCGCTGTCGGCGATCGGACTGGGACTCGAACGCATCGCGTGGGTCGCCAGCGCCTTGTCGGTGGGTATCGGTTTCGGCCTGCAGGCGGTGGTTTCCAACTTTGTCTCGGGCCTCATCCTGCTGGCCGAGCGACCGGTGAAAGTGGGCGACTGGGTCTCGCTCTCGGGCGTCGAGGGCGACATCCGCCGCATCAATGTGCGGGCCACCGAAATCCAGATGGGCGACCGGTCCACGGTGATCGTGCCCAACTCGGAGTTCATCACCAAGATCGTCCGGAACGTGACTCTGGCCAACCCGCTGGGCCAGGTGTCCTTCAAGCTGCCGATGGCGCTGGATGCCGACGTGATGAAGGTGCGCGACATCATGCTGGCGGTTTTCCAGTCCCACGACGGAGTGCTGAGCGAGCCGCCGCCCAAGGTGTTCCTCGAGAGTGTCGAAAACGAGCGGCTCATCTTCGCGGCCAGCGGCGCGGTGTCGTCGCCGCGCCAGAGTTATGCGGTCAAGAGCGCATTGCTGTTCGAGACCCTCGTGCGCCTGCGTGCCGCGGGACAGTTTCCAGCCAAGCCGCCGGAGCCGGTGGAAACACCGCAGGACGAGGTCGAAGTGCCTCCGCCCGGCTCGGCACTGCCACCGCAGGCTTGAACGGCCATGGCGTTTTCTCCTGCCGCAGGCAATCTGCGTGAACTGACCGCCCAATTTCCTTTCGAAGGCCGCCTGGAAGCCATCTGGCTGCGGCCGGCAAGACGGGTGCCGACCCTCTCGGTGGCGTCGGTGGTGGCGGTGGCCGGCAGGGGGCTGACGGGCGACCGCAGCATGCAGGCGGTGACGGTGGGCGGTAAACGCCAGGTCACGCTGATCCAGGCCGAGCACCTGCCGGCTGTCGCCGGTTTTCTCCGGCGTCCGTCGCTCGACGGATCGCTGCTGCGGCGCAATCTTCTGGTGTCCGGCCTGAACCTGATGGCGGCGCGCGCGTTGTTCAAGGACGCGCCGCTGCACCTGTCCATCGGCGCCGACGTGGTGCTTGAACTCACGGGGCCTTGCGAGCCCTGCTCGAAGATGGAAGAACTTTTGGGACCCGGGGCGTACAACGCACTGCGCGGCCATGGCGGCATGACCTCGCGCGTGCTGCAGGGCGGTGTGATCCGCGTGGGCGACGCACTGTCTTGCAGGGCGATGCAGCCAGGTCTTTTCGACTAGCGGCCGCGGCGGCCTAGTGGCTGACGAATTCCCAGACCATCTCCGCCAGGCCCTTGGTCAGCACCACTCCGCAGACCAGCATCGCGCCCGCGATAGCGGCCATTCGCAACAGACGGGACAGCAGGCCCGGGTTGTCCTGGTCCTGCTCCGCCCATAGTTCCGGTCGGCTGACGTTCGGCGGCGGACGTACGGCCGGCGGCAGGTTCAGCGTGCGCAAGAGTTGGTCACGCTGGAAATGTGATTCGGCAGGCGCCGCCTCCACCATGCGCGGGGCGGGCGCAAGCGGCCCGGGCTGCACCGAAACATCCCCTTCGTCGAGATCGCTCGCCAGTATCGAGCTCTCGAAATCCTGGCGCAGCCGGATACGCCGCCGGGTGGCGCGCGACGGCATGTGGGTATCGGGCCATTGAGGGGAAGGCATGGGCGCGGATTTTCCGGTGTGGACGCGGGCCCATCCAAGCGTTTCCTGTGCCTCGGGGTGGTGCAATCGCATCACCCGTTGCGGAAGTGACTGCATACACCCAGTTCTGGGCATGACTGCCGTTGCGCATGCCCGGCATGACGTTCAGGAAACTGCCCGCTTGCGGGCTACGAAAAGCAGGCCGGCGACCGGCTCCCCGATTTCGGTACGCAACGGATGCGGGCTGCACTGCAGTGTCTGCAGGCCGTTCAGGTCGAGCAGTGTTTCCACGTCATCCTGCCTGTGCCGATATCGCCCACTGGCATGCAGGCCGAAACCTTCGGCCACGGCGTCATCGGGCAGTGCGCGTTCGATGGTGAATATGAAATGACCCTCATTGCGCAAGGCCCCAGAGACGTGGCCGAACAGGGTGTCCAGCGCGCCCACGTAGATCAGCGTGTCGGCCGCCACGGCCAGGTCGCAGCAGGCCGGGTTTCGTTGGAGCCAGGCGCCGATCTCCGTCTTGTGCAGTTCGGCATAGCTGCCTCGGGCCGCGGCTTTCTCCAGCATCCTGGCCGACAGGTCCAGGCCCACGATCCGGTGGCAGAAGGGCGTCAGCACCGGGCCGCAAAGACCGGTGCCGCAACCCAGGTCGACCGCCTCGAACTGGCGTGCCGGGGCGGCTATCGAAGCCAGCCCTTCGCCTATCAGTTGCGGCCCGCGGTACGACAGGCTTTCCACCAGGTTGGCATCGAACATTTCGGCGAACGCATCGAAATGGGCCTCTACATAACGGTCTGCCGCACGCACGGGTATGCCGAATTGCGCGCAGGCCGCCAGCAGGTGCTGGGCGATGGGGTTGCCGGGCGACTGCTGCAGCCACTGCCGGTAGGACTGTGCAGCCTCGGCATACCGCTCGAGGATGTAGAAGGCCTTGCCCAGCATCTCGTGCGACTTGCCTTCCAGCGGCGGCAGCACGAAGACCCGGCATTGCCAGCGCGAGGCCTGCAGGTTGTCCCCGGCTGCGGTGTGCAGCCGCGCCAGTTGCTGCATGGCGGGCACGTATTCGGGGGACAGTCGCACCGCCCGTTCCAGGGCGGCCAAGGCTTCGGCGCTGCGTCCGGTTTCCAGTCGGGCGGTGCCCAGGCTGGTCCAGATGGCGGGTTCGTCGGGCAGCAGTTCGGCAGCGGCGGCATACGACCGCGCGGCTTCGTCGAAACGGTCGACCGCAAACAGCACGTTGCCGAAATCGTTATGCCATTCGGCGTTGTCGGGCCTCAGTGCAGAAGCCTGCTGCAACTTTTCGATCGCTTCCTCGTGTCGCCCGACCTGGTGCAGGTAGATGCCAAGGTAGTGCAGGGCGACGGGTTGGGCGGGGTCTTCGGCCAGCACGGCGACATAGGCGCGGGCTGCCTGCTCGAGCCTGCCGGCAAGGTGATCGTCGAGAGCGGTCTGCAGCGACATTGGATGGGCGGTCCACGGATAAAACCGCCATGTTATTCAAGACGGCCGCGCCGCGGCCGTCTCGGCCGCCTTTACCTGGCGTTGGCCGGCACGCGGGTTTCGCCATACACCTTGAGTTCGCCGGCCTTGTTGGCTGCGGCCATCTCGGTGCTGCGCTGCTTGCGTGCGGCTGCCCGGTCGGCCTTGCCGACCTTCTTGCCGGCGGGCGCCGCGGCCTGTTCCTCGCCGACGATCTCGCCTTCCTTGGCGACCTGAGCGCCGACGCGTTTGCGATTGGCGCGGGCCTGGGTTTTTTCCGCGGCGGTGGCGGGCTTGGCGGCCACGGCGGTGCCTGCGCCTTTTTCGCCCTCGCCGGTGGTTCCGGCGGTTTGGGCGAATGCGGTGCCGGCGGTCAGCAGGGCGGCCAGGGACAGGATCAGGACGGAATTCTTCATGTTGTTTCCTAGGGGTTGAAGGGGACTGTCGTTTCGGATACGCGGCAGAAATGATGTCCGCTATCGGCTTCGGCGGGCAGCGCATGCGGGGTGCGCTGCCACTGCCCAGAAGGAGGAGGCAGGCAGTGCCCTGTCAGTCGAGCCGCCGGCGCCGGGACAACGATTCCTGGATGCAGTGCATCAGCTCTGCCTCGGTGAACGGCTTCTGCAGGAAACAGGCGCTTCCGGAAAGCCGGGCGCGCTGTTCGTCGCCGTCCTTAGCGAAGGCCGTCATCAGGATCATCGGCGTCCGCAGCCCGCGCGAACGCAGGGCCTCGAACAGGTCGAAGCCGGTGAAACCCGGCATGCGGATGTCGCTCACCACGCAATCGATGGCGGCCAGACCGGGGTAGGCCAGCAATTCGTCGCCGCTGCCGTACATCTGCACTTGCAGGCCCGCCGAGCGCAGCAGCCGACCCAGCGCCGTGCGGACCGAACTGTCGTCGTCCACGACGGCGATCAAGCAAAGCTCTGTCAAGAAATCTTCCTTCCAAAGTCGGGCACCCCGCGGGGTGCCTCGCGATCAGCCGGCGACCGGGGCGTGCACCGGTGCCAGCACTTCATGCTGGGTGGACGTGCGTTGCGGTGCCTTGTGAACCATGGTGTAGGCGTAGTCCACGCCCATGCCGTAGGCGCCGGAATGTTCCTTGGCGATGGCCATCACGTCGTTGTAGGTCTCGCGGTTCTTCCAGTCACGCTGCCATTCCAGCAGCACCTGCTGCCAGGTGACCGGCACCACGCCGGCCTGGATCATGCGTTGCATGGAATAGTCGTGGGCTTCCTTGCTGGTGCCGCCGGATGCGTCGGCCACCATGTAGATCTCGTAGTTGCCTTCGAGCATGGCGCACAGCGAGAAGGTGGTGTTGCAGACCTCGGTCCACAGGCCGGCGACGACCACTTTCTTGCGGCCGTTGGCGGCCAGGCTGTCGCGCACCTTCTGGTCGTCCCAGGAGTTCATGGAGCTGCGTTCCAGCACCTTGTGTTCCGGGAAGACATCCAGCAGTTCCGGGTAGGTGTAGCCGGAAAACGACTCGCTTTCCACGGTGGTGATGGTGGTCGGGACGTTGAAGACCTTGGCAGCCTTGGCCAGGCCGACCACGTTGTTCTTCATGGCCTGGCGATCCATCGACTGCACACCGAAAGCCATCTGCGGCTGGTGGTCGATGAAGATCAGCTGGCTGTTGCGCGGGGTCAGGACTTCGAGCTTGGGGTTGGACATGATGCGATTCCTCTTGGCTGGGAACGGATGACAGGCGACATGCAATTCGTGCATGTCGGAGAGCGGGCGGTGCCGTGCAGCACCCCGGGCAAGGTTAGAAGGCCCGGCTGCTCCGCGCATCCTCCTTAGGTGGGGGATGCAGGCCCGCCCCAAGGCTGGTCGAAGCTGCCCCGCGCTGCACTGAGGAGACAATCCGCACCATCGAAAACAGCCACGTGGGCATGAGCGGAGACGGGTTTTGGCATCGAGCAGCAGAGACGATGGGCGCGGCCGGCAGTGGTCGGGCATGTTGAAGGCCCTGTGGCCTGCACCGCTTGCAGTGGACCGGCGCGAGCGCTGGCGGGCGCTGCTCGGAGCCGGGCTGGGCGTTCTGGTGACAGGCATGTTGTGTCGCTGGCTGGCGCCATCGGCCGGCGCGCCCTGGCTGGTGGCCCCGATGGGCGCCAGTGCGGTCCTGGTGTTCGCCGTGCCGTCGAGTCCGCTGGCCCAGCCCTGGCCGGTGGTGGCCGGCAATACCTTGTCGGCCTTGGTGGGGGTCTTGTGTGCCATGTTCATCCCCGACCCGACATGGGCGGGTGCGGTGGCAGTGGCGGTGGCCATCGGGCTGATGTTCTGGCTGCGCTGCCTGCATCCGCCGGGCGGTGCGGCGGCGCTGCTCTGCGCGCTCGGCGGTGTCGGGCTGTCCTTCGTGGTGTTTCCGGTGCTGCTCAATTCGGTGCTGATGCTGCTGGCCGGGGTGGCCTACAACCGCCTGACGGGCCGGCCCTATCCGCATGCGCCGGTTGCCCCGGCCGGCGCTCGTTCACGATTCACCGCTGCCGACCTCGACATGGCGCTGGCGCACTACAACCAGGTGCTGGATGTCAGCCGGGGTGACCTGGAACAACTGCTTCAGCGGGCCGAGGCAGCCGCCTACGAGCGGCGCTTCGGCAGCCTGCGATGCGTCGACGTGATGACGCCGCACCCGGTGGCCGTGCAGTTCGGCACCGGACTGGACGAAGCCTGGGCGCTGATGCAGGCACGGCGCATCAAGGCGTTGCCGGTGACCGACCGGTCCCGGCGCATCGTCGGAATCGTCTCGATGGCCGACTTTCTCCGCCACGCCGGCCTGGCCCATCCCGAAGGGCTGGGCCAGCGGCTCAGGTCACTGGTGCAACGCAGCGGGCTGATGCATTCGGAACGGCCCGAAGTGGTGGGCCAGATCATGACGCGCGAGGTGCGGGTGGCCAGCCTGTCGCGTCCGGTGGCCGACCTGGTGCCACTGTTCTCGCAGGTGGGTCACCACCACATTCCGGTGATCGACGAAGAACGCCGGCTGGTCGGCATCCTGACCCAGTCGGATCTGGTGAGGGCGCTTTTTTCAGCCAGCGGTGGCCGTCCAGCCGCCGAATAGGCCGACTGCCATTTTGGTAGGCACCGTGTCGGGAGCCAATGCTGGCGCGGCTCCAGACAGTTTCCGGCCAGGCTTTCAACAGAGTTCTCCACAATTCCGATGGATAAGTCAGCGGTAGCCTCGAATCAGTCTTCGCGTTAAAAACGAGATTGTTTAATTTGGTAACAAATGTGCCGCAAAAGCCGCTGGTCACGCGACCATCGTGAGTGCTTGTCACCCTATCGTCATACGTGAACATCCAATTCCGGCACTTATTTTCCAGACGTCTATGCGGGCTCTTGCTGATGGCGCCCGCACTTGCCATCGCCCAAGGCGCCACCGATGACGCGGCGGCGCTTGAAAAGGTGAAGGGCACGGTGTACGTGCACACCATCCCCGCTGAAGCCGCCTCAGCCGGCCGGCAATGCGGGTTTGAATTCCTGGTCATTGCCCGCGACCCTTCCAACGGCCACGCGGTGCAGCTGAAGGGGAGTTTCGTGGTGTCGCGGAACGAGCAGGGCGCTTTCTATGGATGGAGTGGGGTGCTTTACGACGGCCTGAAGCACGGTGCCGCCGCGCACCCGCCAGGTCGTATCGCCATCCAGCCGGTCAACGGCATGCGGATAAAACAGCCGCCACCGACGGAGCGTGGCAACGGCGACACCTTGCAATACCGTGAAAGGGTCGATGCCGATTTCCAGGTATTGCTGGCGTCAATCGTGCGAGACCGGGGACTCAAAGTGGGGTTTTCACGCGAGCCCGACGGCGCGTTGATCGAGACCATGCTCGACATGGATGTGTCCGCAATGCAGGTGCAGGACGGGCGGGTCTTGCGCCACTTCGACAGCCAGGTGCCGCTGCAGATGGGCCGATGCTGGAACGGCAACGGCTCCTGAAGGAGCCGGGTTGCAGGCGTCAGCCGAAAACGAATTGCGCGATGGCGGAGCAGACGCCGACGACACCCAGCAGCACCGCCGCTGCCTGGCCGGCATACCGTGCGCGCTGAAAGAGCTCGGCGGGGCGGCGTGCCGATTGCCCGGCTGACCACCGACCCAGTGGCGTGGCCGGTTCATTTCCAACCGCGGCGGCGCCGGCGTGCTGGAAGTCTTGGTGAACGGTGTAGGACCAGTCGGTAGAGCTCATCCGGCCGAGTATCCCGAGCCAGCCAGCCCGAGAAAAGGCTGGAGCGGCCAAAACCGTGTAGGACAAATTCGTGGTCTCGCGACCATGGCGTGTGCCGACCGAAAAGAAGGCCGCCGGAGCGAACCGGCGGCCTTGCGTTGAACCAGGTGCGGTTCAGTCGAGCGACAGTTTTGCGTTGCGGATCACGTCGCCGAATCGTTTCTGTTCGTTCACCAGAAAACGGGCGAATTCGTCGCGACTGACCGGGAATGGTTCGTACCCGAAGCTGGCGAACTTTTCCCTGGTTTCGGGCGTGGCCAGCGCAGCGGCGATGTCGCGCCGGATCTTGTCGGTGACCGAGGCGGGCAAGCCGCGCGGCACCGCGATGGCGTTCCAGCCGATGACCTCGAAATCGGCCGGGCCTCCCGATTCGGCCACCGTGGGCACCGATTCGAAGCCCGCCACACGACGCGGCGCTGCCACTGCCAGCAAACGGATCTTGCCGGCCTTGTAGAGCGGGCCGGCGGTGCCGCTGCTGCCCAGCGCGAACGACAACTCGCCGTTGGCCACGGCGGTGTAGAGCTGCGTCGTCTCCTTGTAGATGACGTGTTCCATGTCGGTGCCGGTGCGCGCCTCGAGCAGTTCCGACCCCAGGTGCACCGGATTGCCAACGGACCACGAGCCGTAGTTGAGCTTGCCCGGGTTGGCCTTGGCATCTGCGATCAGGTCACCCATGGTCTTGTAGGGGCTGTTCGATGGCACCGTGACGAAGAAATAGGTGCGGAACAGGGGCAGCAGCGGGTCGAAGTCGTTCGCAACGTCGTAGGGCAGCTTCTTGAACAGCGCGGGATAGGCCGCCAGGTGGACGTTGTCCAGCTGGATCATGTCGTGGCCGTCTTTCGCGCCGCGCTTGAACGCATCGATGGCAATGAAGCCGTTGCCGCCCGGGCGGTTCTCGACCACGACCGGCTGGCCCCAGGCGCGGCTCAGGCGGTCGGCCACCAGGCGGGCCGTGCCGTCGGGGCCGCCGCCCACCGGGAACGGGTTGATAAGTCGCACCGGCCGGGTGGGAAAGGCCACGTCCTGGGCGAAGGCGGGCGATGCGGCAAAGGGCGTTGCGCCAGCGGCGGCCAGGCCGAGTCCGGCCTGAAGAAGGGCGCGGCGGCCGAGGGAATTCGTCATGGGTGTCGTCTCCGGATTTTTTATGGGAAGTAGCCGAGGTTGAGCGTCAGAGGTCGAAGAAGACGGTCTCCTTTTCGCCCTGCATGTGGATGTCGAACAGGTAGACGACTTCGCCTCCGCGCTGGGTGCGCCGGGCGACCAGGGTGTCGCGCCGGGCGGCGGGCAGGCCGGCCAGCACCGGGTCGGCGGCGTTGGCTGCTGTCTCGTCGTCGAAGTACACGCGGGTGAAGGCGTTCACGAGCAATCCACGCATGGTGACGATGAGGTTGATGTGCGGAGCGGCTCCGGCGGCCTCGGCGCCCGGCTTGACCGTCTTGAAATGAAAACGGTGCTGCGCGTCGGTGCCGGTGCCGCAGCGGCCGAATGCACGAAAGCCCAGGCGCTGCGCGTCGGCGACGGTGTCCGGGTAGGAGCCTTCGCCGTCGGGCTGGCTGATCTCGATCAGCGCGTCGAAGATGGTCTTGCCGTCGCCGTCGAACACCCGGCCCTCCAGGCGAATGCGTTCGCCGCGGGCGTCGTCCAGGGCCAGCACCGAATCGAAGACCTGGCTGAAATCGTAGGCGTACTGCACGGCGGTGAGGCCGTAGGCGAAGTAGGGCCCGACCGTCTGCGAAGGGGTCTGGCCGAAGTTGGTTTCTTGTCCGTGCATCATTTCAGCGGTTCTCGAAAGGGGTTTCTTCGGCGCCACGCAGCACGATGTCGAAACGGTAGCCGAGCGCGTAGTTTTCTTCGGTCAGGCCCAGGTCGAAGTCGGACACCAGGCGTTTGCGGGCATGTTCGGGTGTGCCGTTGATCATCGGGTCGTAGGGCATCAGCGGATCGCCGGGGAAATACATCTGGGTGACCAGCCGGCTGCCGAAATGTTCACCGAAAAGCGAAAGGTGGATGTGTTGGGGGCGCCAGGCATTCGGGTGGTTGCCCCACGGATATGCGCCCGGCTTGATGGTCAGGAACCGGTAGCGGCCTTCGTCGTCGGTCAGGCATCGGCCGGCGCCCAGGAAGTTGGGGTCCAGCGGCGCGTCGTGCTGGTCGCCCTTGTGCACGTAGCGGCCCGCGGCGTTCGCCTGCCAGATCTCGATCAGGGTGTTGCGCACCGGGCGCCGGCGGTCGTCCAGAACCTGGCCGGCGAGGATCATCCGTTCGCCGATGGGCTGGCCGTTGCGTTGCGCGTTGCGGGTGAGGTCATGGTCCAGTGCACCGATATCGCCGTTGCCGTAGACCGGCTGGCGCATTTCGCCCATGGCCGCCTTGAGCGGTACCAGCGGCTGGGTGGGCCCGCGTTTTCCGGTGCTGGCGTAGCCGGTGTAGATGTGCTGCGGGTGGCTGGGCCAGTCGCGCGGCGCAAGCGTCGGTTCCGCGGCCTTCAGTGGGTCTGTCATCGTGTTCATGGGCGGCACTCTAAGGCTGCGTCTCCATGCTGTAAATTGAGGAATCTGCTGATTTCAATACGTTTTGGTAATTGATGAACAAGCTGGTCGACAAGCCTGTGCCCGACGCCTTTTCCCGTGGACTGCAGCTGCGCCACATGCGCTGCCTGGTGGCCATCGCACAAGAACGCCACCTGGCACGCGCGGCGGAGCGGCTGGCCGTCAGCCAGCCGGCGGTTTCGCGCATCCTTGCCGAGCTGGAGGCACTGGCCGGCGAGGCGCTGGTAGAGCGTGCCGCCAGCGGACGGCGGGGCATCAGGGGGCTGACGGTGGCCGGCGAGAGATTGCTGGCGCATGCCCTGCAGATGCTTGCGTCGGTCGAGCAGGCGGCGGCGGCTTTCAGGCCTGCCGTGGCGGGCGGCTCGTTGCGGCTGCGTGTCGGCAGCCTGCCCAGCGCCGCGCAGTCGCTGCTGCCCACCGCGCTGGTCAAGCTGCGGGAGCAGTTGCCTGGCCTGCAGCTGGATGTGCAGGTGGGTGCCAACGACCGCCTGCTGGACGACCTGCGCGCCGGCGCGCTCGACCTGGTGGTGGGCCGCATGAGCGACCCGAGCCTGATGGAAGCGCTCAGCTTCGAGTTGCTGCGCATCGAGCCACTGGTGTTCGTGGTGCGCGCCGGCCATGCGCTGGCGGGCCGGCGGCCGGGACTGAAGACGGTGCTTGAACACGGTTGGGTGGTCTATCCGGAGGGCACGGTTCCACGGCACAACACCGAAAGCCTGGTGGTGGCGCAGGGCCTGGCAATGCCCGCTTCGCTGACACAGACGCTCGACATGGCGGTGGCGCGCGGCATGGTGCTGCGGTCGGATGCGGTCTGGGTCACGCCCGTGGGCGCGGTCCACGAAGACCTCGCCGGAGGAAGCCTGGTGCGCCTGCGGCTGGAAAGCGCAGGCACCGAAGAAGCCGTCGGCCTGCTCAGGCGGCGCGAGGGCGCGGCGTCGGTCGCGGTCGACGCGCTGTCGGTGCTGCTGCGCGCCGGGGCGGAGCCGCCGAGGGCGCGCCGGCGGCCTGCGACTCAGGGCTGATACGGCTCCAGCAGGCCCTTCTCGCGCAGGATGCCGCTGGCGATGCCAAACGCATGGTTGGCCACCGGCACGCCGCAATAGATGGCGGCCATCTGGATCACTTCCTTGATGTCGTCGGGCGTGAGGCGAGAGTCTGCCGGGCCGTCGAGCGCCGCGCGCACATGCATGGCGAACTCTTCATAGGCATGGATGCCCAGCATCATCGAAAGCACCATGAAACGGCGCGTCTTGTCGCCCAGCGCGGGCCGGCCCCAGATGTCGTTCCAGGCATGCACCGTGATCATTTCCTGGAACTCGGCGCTGAAGGTGCTGCGGTTGGCCAGCGACTTGTCGACCCACGCGTCGCCCAGCACACGGCGGCGGTTGAGCAGGCCGGCCTCGTAGGCGGATGCGGTCGGGGTGCTTGGCTGGTCTGACATGTCTCTTTCCTCCGGTGGGTTGAAATTCTTTTCAGGCCAGCGCGCCGCGAAGGCGGGCGACCTGTTCCAGGGCCATGCCGGCCGCGTTTTCGGCCAGCGCCGGCGCGAACCATTCGTCCGCAGCCGTTGCCGGGATGCGGTCGCGCAGCGCGTCGATGTTGGCCCGCATGCGGACGGCGTCAACCACCAGGCCCGGCAACGCACCCGCCATGGCGCGCACGCTGCCGTGCACCGCCAGCACCAGCGCGGGCCAGGTGGCCAGCTCGGCCTGCCAAGGGCCGAGCGCCCGTTCGTGGGCTTGCGGCATGGCGGCCATCAGGGTGCACACCAGCGGCGGTACCCGATGCGCGGCCGATATGGCGACCATCGACGCGACCGGGTTCTGCTTGTGCGGCATGGCGGACGATCCGCCCCGGCCTTCCTCGCTGGGTTCGGACAGCTCGGCCAGTTCGAACTGGCTCATCAGGGCGATGTCGCCGGCGATCTTGCCGAGCGATCCGGCGATGACGCCCAGTTCGCAACCCAGCAGCACCCAGCGGTCGCGCTGGGTGTGCCACGGCGCGGCGGGCGCGGTCAGGCCCAGCGATTCGGCCATGCGGCGGGCGACCGCCGGCCCCTTGCCCGACATCTGCGCCAGGGTGCCGACAGCGCCACCCAGCTGCACCTGAAGCGCCGCATCCGCCGCCACCAGCAGGCCCGCATGGCACCGGACCAACGGTGCGGCCCAGCCAGCCGCCTTGAATCCGAAGCTGGTGACCGAGGCCGGCTGCATCAGCGTGCGGGCCAGCATCGGAGTGGCGGCATGGCGTTCGGCCAGGTTCAAAGCGGCCAGTGCCGCGGTCTTCAGGTCGGCGGCCACCAGCGTGATCGCGCGGCGGGTCAGCAGGGCCATGGCAGTGTCGATCACGTCCTGGCTGGTGCTGCCGAGGTGAACGAAGGGCAGGGCGGCGGGTGCGTCGGCCTTCACCGCTTCCTTCAATGCCTTGATCAGCGGAATGGCAACGCTGCCGGCCCGGCCGCTGTCGCGGGCGATGGCGCCGACGTCGAAGCGGTCGGTGTCTGCGCAGATGCGGCTGATGGCCTGCGCGGCCGCGGCCGGCACCAGCCCTTCGGCCTGCTGGGCGTTCACCAGTGCGGATTCGAACGCCAGCATGGCGGCGACGAACGGTCGGTCGTCGAAAACGACCAGGCTGTCTGGGGCGGAAAGAAAGGCTTCGAAGATGCTCATGGCTTTTTCCGGGATCGGCGAACGGGCGGCATTTTGCCCGGCAACAGCCGTTCGATGACTTCGCGGTAGAGCGCTGCGAGCAAAACCGGATCGGCGGGCTGGTCGGTCACCCGGCGGAAGGCGGTGCCTTCCGACAGCACCGCCATGAACTCCACGCGGGCAGAAATTTCGGCGTCGGTGAGCTGCGGATGGTCTTGCCGCACGGCTTCGACCGCCTGCGCATGCAGCCGCCGGTCGGCCTTGCGGACGATGTCGGCCACCACCGTGTTGCGTGTGGCCTCGGCGGTCACCTCGAGCAGCAGGGCGCGGTCGTCGTCGTCTTCGCCATCGTCGGCGAACATGCGCTGCGCCAGCACCCCGGGCAGGTCGACCTGCCGGGCGGTGCTGGCGATCCATGCCAGGCGTTGCGAAACGATGCGTTCGACGATGGTGTGAACGATGGCTTCCTTGTTGGCGAAGTAGCGGTAGATCTGCCCCACGCTCATGCGGGCCTGGCTGGCGATCTCGGACATGCTGGTCGCGTGGAAGCCGTGCCGCACCACGCAATGGCGGGCGGCAGACACGATCTCGGCGCGGCGCAGTTCGTCGCGCTCGGCCTTGGCCGGCCGCGCCGCGCCTGTCTTGCCGGCATCCGGAATGTCAGATTTTTTCACGGTCTTTACCCTGGAGAAATTTTGACAATGTCAACCATAAGTGAGAATGAACGTTCACACCCAAAAAGTACATCGGTATGAACGATACACAGAACAGCGCGCAGCGACGCACCCGTCTCCTGGTTTCCCTGGCCTGCACCGGCTTTCTGCTGGCAGCCTGCGGCAAGGATGAAAAGCGGCCCGCGCGAGGCCCGGTCGAAGTGGGCGTGACCACACTCAGGGCGCAGTCGGTCGCGCTGACCACCGAACTGGCCGGCCGCACAACCGCTTCGCTGTCCAGCGATGTCAGGCCGCAGGTCGCCGGCATCGTCAAGGCCCGCAGGTTCGAGGAAGGAGCCCTGGTTCGCGCAGGCCAGGTGCTGTATGTCATCGACCCCGCCACTTACCAGGCCGCGGCCGACCAGGCGGCCGCGTCGCTGGCCAACGCCCAGGCGGCGGTATCCGCGGCGCGGCTGAAGGACGAACGTTATGCAGACCTTCTGAAAATCGAAGGGGTGTCGCGGCAGGATGCCGATGACGCCCGCACCACCTACCAGCAGGCGCTGGCGGCCGTCGCCGTGCAGAAGGCGGCATTGGCCAGTGCCCGCATCAACCTCGAATACACCCAGGTGCGGGCACCGATTTCCGGGCGCATCGGCAAGTCGAGCGTGACGCCGGGTGCCCTGGTCACCGCCAGCCAGACCGACGCGATGGCCACCATCCGCGCACTGGACCCGATCTATGTCGACCTGACCCAGTCCAGCGCTTCGCTGCTGCGCCTGCGCAAGCTGCTGTCGGCCGATGGCGTGCTGCCGGGCAGCACGGCGGTGAAGCTGAAGCTCGAAGACGGATCGGCCTATGGCCGCGCCGGCAAACTCAAGTTCAGCGAAGTGGCGGTGGACGAGGCCACCGGTTCGGTCACCTTGCGTGCCGAATTCCCCAACCCCGATGGAACGTTGCTGCCCGGCATGTATGTGCGGGCGGTGCTCGACCAGGCGGTCGACCCGCAGGCGCTGCTGGCGCCGCAGCAGGGCATCAGCCGCGACCCCAAGGGCCAGGCAACCGCGCTGGTCGTGGGCGATGGCGACAAGGTTCGAAGCGTGACCGTCACCACCCAGCGCTCCATCGGAGACCAGTGGCTGGTCAGCGACGGCCTGGCCGCGGGCGACCGGGTGGTGGTGGAAGGCAGCAGCAAGGTCAAGGCGGGCGACACGGTGAAACCGGTCGAGTTGCCGGGTGCCAGGGCCCCGACCGCTGCACAGGCTGCACCGGCTGCACCCGCCAAGACCACCACGGAGCGCTGATCCATGCTCGCCCGTTTCTTCGTCAACCGGCCAATCTTCGCCTGGGTCATCGCCATCGTCATCATGCTGGCCGGCGCGATGTCGATCTTCTCGCTGCCGGTCGCGCAATACCCCAACGTGGCGCCGCCCACGGTGCGCATTTCGGCCACCTACACGGGGGCATCGGCCGAAACGGTCGAAAACAGCGTCACCCAGATCCTGGAGCAGCAGCTCACCGGGCTGGACGGCCTGCTGTACTTCTCGTCGACCAGCAGTTCGGCCGGCAGCGCCAGCATCAGCGTCACCTTCCAGCAGGGCACCAACCCCGACACGGCACAGGTGCAGGTGCAGAACAAGGTGCAGCAGGCGCTGACCCGGCTGCCTCAGGCGGTGCAGACGCTGGGTGTCACCGTCACCAAGTCGCAGACCGACTTCCTGCTGATAGCGGCGCTCTACGACAGCACCGACAAGGCCAGCGCGACCGACATCTCGGACTACCTGGTGAGCAACCTGCAGGACCCCATCGCACGGGTCGACGGCGTGGGCGGCGTGCAGGTGTTCGGCTCGCAATACGCCATGCGGATCTGGCTGGATCCCAACAAGCTCGCCGCCTACAGCCTGATGCCGTCGGATGTGCAGACCGCCATCGAGGCGCAGAACACGCAGGTGTCGGCCGGCAAGATCGGCGGCCTGCCCACCGTCGGCGCGCAACAGCTCAATGCCACCGTCACCGCGCAGTCCAAGCTGCAGACACCGGCGCAGTTCGAGCAGGTGGTGGTCAAGCACGACACCAGCGGCGCGACCGTGCTGCTGCGCGACGTCGCCCGGGTCGAACTGGGCAGCGAGAGCTATGACAACGTCACCCGCCTGAACGGCCACCCGGCCTCGGGTGTGGCGGTCCAGCTGGCGCCGGGCGCCAACGCGCTTTCGACCGCCACGCGGGTCAAGGCCGTCATCACCGAGCTGCAGCGCGGCATGCCGGCCGGCTACCAGGTGGCCTATCCGAAAGACAGCACCAAGTTCATCCGCATCTCCATCGAGGAAGTGGTCAAGACCCTGTTCGAGGCCATTGCGCTGGTGGTGGTGGTGATGTTCGTGTTCCTGCAGAACTGGCGCGCCACGCTGATCCCGGCGATTGCGGTGCCGGTGGTTCTGCTGGGCACCTTCGGTGTGCTGTCGCTGTTCGGATACTCCATCAACACCCTGACGATGTTCGGCATGGTGCTGTCCATCGGCCTGCTGGTGGACGACGCCATCGTGGTGGTCGAAAACGTCGAGCGCCTGATGCGGGAAGAAAACCTTTCGCCGCGCGACGCCACCATCAAGTCGATGGGCGAGATCACCGGCGCGCTGGTGGGCATCGCCACCGTGCTGTCAGCGGTGTTCTTGCCGATGGCGTTTTTTGCCGGCTCCACCGGGGTCATCTACCGGCAGTTCTCCATCACCATCGTGGCGTCGATGGCGCTGTCGGTGGTTATCGCGCTGACGCTGACCCCCGCCCTGTGCGCCACGCTGCTCAAGCCCCACGAGCAGAACGCCGGCCAACGCGGTTTCGCCGGCTGGTTCAACCGGACCTTCGACCGGTTGCTGCACCGTTATGAAGGTCGTGTGACCCGCATCCTGAAGACGCCGCTGCGCTGGATGCTCTTCTACGGACTGATCGTGGCGGCGCTGGCGGTGCTGTTCCTGCGGCTGCCGTCCGGCTTTCTGCCGAACGAAGACCAGGGCGAGGCGATGGTGCAATACACCTTGCCGGTCGGAGCCTCGGTGGCACGCACGCTGGAGGTCGCCAAGTCGGTCGAGCATCAGTTCCTGGTGAACGAGAAGGCCAACACCGAAGCCGTTTTCACCATCGCGGGCTTCAACTTCGCCGGCAGCGGGCAAAACGCCGGCATGGCCTTCGTGTCGCTGAAGGACTGGTCGGAACGCCCGGGTGCCGAAAACCGCGCTGACACCATTTCGGCCCGCTCCACCGGTGCGCTTTCGACGGTGCGCGACGCGCAGATCTTCGCGCTCAACCCGCCGGCCATCCAGGGGTTGGGCCAGTCCAACGGCTTCGAGTTCCAGCTGCAGGCCAAGGCTGGCACGGACCGGACCACGCTGAAGACGATGCGTGACCAGTTGCTGGCCAGCGCCGGCAAGGACGAACAACTGACCGCCGTGCGCAACGGCGGCCTGGAGGACACGCCGCAGCTGAAGGTGAACGTCGACCAGGCCAAGGCCTTCTCGTTCGGGTTGTCGCTGGCCGACATCAACGCTACGCTGAGCTCGGCCTGGGCCGGCACCTACGTCAACGACTTCATCGACCGTGCACGGGTGAAGAAGGTCTACATGCAGGCAGACGCTCCTTTCCGTTCGCGGCCGGAAGACATCGACGACTGGCGGGTGCGGGGCAACGCGGGCAGCATGACGCCGTTCTCGGCCTTCGCCACCACCCAATGGACCTACGGCCCGGAAAGCCTGGCCCGCTACAACGGCCTGGCCAGCTACACGCTGCAGGGTTCGGGCGGCGACGGCGTGAGTTCGGGCAAGGCGATGGACGAAATGGAAACCCTGGCCAAGGCGCTGCCTGCCGGCACCGGTTTTGCCTGGAGCGGCCTGAGCTACCAGGAACGCCTGGCCAGCGGCCAGACCGCCAGGCTTTACGCCATCTCGGTGCTGGTGGTCTTCCTGTGCCTGGCGGCGCTTTATGAAAGCTGGTCGGTTCCGCTGTCGGTGCTGCTGGTGATTCCGCTCGGCGTGATCGGCGCGGTGGCGGCGGCCACGTTGCGTGGGCTGGAGAACGATGTGTACTTCCAGGTGGCGCTGCTGACCACGGTCGGACTTTCCGCCAAGAACGCGATCCTGATCGTCGAATTCGCCGAGGCCGCGTACCTCGGCGGCAAGGAACTGGTGGCTTCGGCCATAGAGGGTGCACGGTTGCGCTTGCGGCCCATCCTGATGACCTCGCTGGCCTTCATCGCGGGTGTGATGCCGCTGGCGTTGTCCAGCGGCGCGGGTGCCAACAGCCGCATTTCCATCGGTACCGGAATCGTGGGCGGCACCATCACCGCCACCGTTCTGGCGATCTTCTTCGTTCCGCTGTTCTTCGTGCTGGTACGCAGGATGTTCGGCGGGCCGAAGAAGGACCGGAAGGCGGCAGACAAGACCGCCGACAACACGACCGACAGCACGAACCCTGAGGCGACGCAGCCATGAAGAACCATCTGATCGTTTCATCGCTGGCCGTGCTGCTGGGTGCCTGCAGTTCGATGGCGCCGACCCATGAAAGGCCTGCCGCCCCGGTGCCGAATGCCTGGCCGACCGGCGCTGCCTACGCGCCCGCCGTGCCCGCCACCACTGCAGCCGCCGACATCCCGTGGCAGCAGTTCGTGCTGGACGACCGGCTGCGCCAGGTCATCGCCCAGGCGCTGGCCAACAGCCGCGACCTGCGCAAGACGGTCGCCGACATCGAATCCGCGCGCGCCCAGTACCGGGTGCAGCGCGCTGCCTTGCTGCCCACCGTCAACGCCGGAGTCAGCGGCACCCGCGCACGCTCGGCGACCACCACCGGCAATGGTGGCGGCGGCGTCAGCACGGTGCAGACGCAGACCACCAGCGCCAACCTCAGCGTCAGCTCCTATGAAGTCGACCTGTTCGGCCGGGTTCGCAGCCTGTCCGACGCGGCACTCGAGACCTACCTGGCGACCGAGGAAGCCGGCCGCGCCACCCGCGTCAGCCTGATCGCCGAGACCGCCAGCGCCTGGCTGACGCTGGCAGCCGACCGGAGCAAGCTGGCACTGGCGCAGCAGACGCTGCAAAGCGCCCAGCGTTCGATGGCCCTCACGCAGAAACGGCTGGACTCCGGCGTTGCGTCGCGAGTCGATGTGCGCCAGGCCGAAACCGTCTACCAGCAGGCACGCGCCGACCTGGCAAGCACCACCACGGCGATTGCGCAAGACCGCAACGCGCTGGAGCTGCTGGCCGGCTCGCCGGTCGCCGACGCCTTGCTGCCGACCGCCTTGCCGGCAACCGACGGCGTGGTGCTGGCGGATGTTCCGGCGGGCCTGTCGTCCGATGTGCTGCTGGCCCGGCCGGACGTGCTGCTGGCAGAGCACCAGCTGAGGTCGGCCAACGCCAACATCGGCGCGGCGCGGGCCGCTTTCTTCCCCAGGCTGTCGCTGACGGCCGCGGGCGGGGTGGCCAGCACCGCGCTGGCTTCGCTGTTCAGCGGAGGCGCGGCGACGGTGTGGTCGCTGGCCCCTGCGCTGACGCTGCCGATCTTCGACGGTGGTGCCAACAAGGCCAGCCTGGCCTACACCCAGGCGCAGCAGTCGCTTTATGTGTCCAGCTACGAACTGGCGGTGCAGACGGCATTCCAGGAAACCGCCGATGCCCTTGCCCGTCGCGGCACCATGGCCGAGCAGTTGTCGGCGCAGACGGCACTGGTCGACGCAGCCGCGGACAGCTACCGGCTGGCCAACGCCCGCTACACCAGCGGCGTAGACACTTTCCTGACCGCGCTCGATTCGCAGCGCACGCTCTACACCGCGCAGCAGGCGCTGATCACCACACGGCTGACCGCACTGGACAACCGGGTGACGCTCTACCGCGTGCTGGGCGGCGGGGTTTCCGGCTGATCGGCGCTCCATTTGCTGCCGTTGATCCGCTGCGCCCGGTAGATGCCCGAATGGCCTGAACACAGGTAGGCCGCCATGCAGCCGATGGCAGCCAGCGGGCCGATGGCCGGGCCGAACAGCTCCACCGCCATCACGATGGTGGCGATGGGCGTATTGGCCGCCCCGGCGAATACCGCCACGAAGCCGATCGCCGCCAGCATCGGGAAAGGCAGGTGCAGCAACGGCGCCAGCGCGTTTCCGAGCGTGGCGCCGATATAGAACAGCGGCGTCACTTCGCCGCCCTTGAAGCCTGTGCCCAGCGACACCACGGTGAACACCAGCTTGCCCAGCCAGTCCCAGGAGGCGACAGGCTGCCGGAACGATTCGACGATGGTCGGAATGCCAATGCCGATGTAGCGATAGCCATCCATCGCCCACACCGCCACGGCGACCACCAGGCCGCCGAGCAGGGGCCGGAACGGCGGGTAGCCGACCGTCCGCTTCATCAGCCCGCCCAGGGCATGCGTTGCCCGTGCGAACAACAGGCCGACCAGTCCGAAAAGCACGCCGGCGATCATTACGGCGCTCACGCTCCACCAGCCGACCGGTGTCACTTCGGGCACCTGGTAGTGGGTGTGGTGCACGCCCCAGGCCAGCCCGACCTGGTCGGCCACGATTGCGGCGACGACACAGGGGAACAGCGCATCGGAGCGCAGCTTTCCGATCGCAAGCACTTCCAGTCCGAAGATGGCGCCGGCCAGAGGCGTGCCGAACACCGAGGCAAAACCGGCGCTGATGCCGGCCATCAGCAGGATGCGGCGGTCGTCTGGCGAAAGGCGCGGGATGCGGCTGAGCTGGTCGGCCAGCGCGCCGCCCATCTGCACTGCGGTGCCTTCACGGCCGACGGATGCGCCGAACAGGTGCGACACCAGCGTGCCGCCCAGCACCAGCGGCACCATGCGCAGCGGAATCATCTTCTTCGGGTCGTGGATCTCGTCGATCAGCAGGTTGTTGCCGGCCTCTACCGTGCTGCCCAGCTTCCAGTAGACCCAGCCGACCACGAAACCGGCCAGGGGCAGCAGCCAGACGATCTGCCGGTGCGCCTCGCGTGTGGTGGTGGCCGCGTCGAGTGCCCACAGGAAAAAGGCCGATGCGGTGCCTGCGCATGCCGCCACGATGCAGGCGAGCGGCAGCCACTTGGCGATGTAGGCGAGAGGGAGTCGTTGCATGGCGGCGATTTTCACCGCGGTCGGAATAAAAGGGCTGGCCGGCGCGTCTATGCTGCACGAGCCCGACGTCGCCCAGGTGTGGACCGACGGCCAACATCCACCACCGACCACCTTCCATGCGCGCCCAGGACGAAGCCGCCATCGTTGCCTGCATCCCCAGCCTGCGGCGTTACGCACGCGGTTTGCTGGCCGACACCGCGTTGGCCGACGACCTGGTGCAGGACACCCTCGAACGCGCCTGGAGCCGGTTTTCGCTGTGGCAGAAACGCGGCGAGATCCGCGCCTGGATGTTCGGGATCATGCATAACCACTTCATCGACGGCACCCGGGCGCGCCGCGCCCGGCCGGAAGAGAGCGCCGGGGAAGACCTGCCGGAGGTTTCACAGCGCGCCGATCAGGCCGACGGCATCGAAGTCCGCGACCTGGACCGCGCACTGCAACGGCTGCCCGCCGAACAGCGCGAGGTGCTGCTGCTCGTGGCGGTCGAAGAAATGCCCTATGCCGAAGCCGCACTGGTTCTGCGCGTGCCCGTCGGCACGGTGATGTCGCGGCTGGCGAGGGCGCGTGAAAAACTGCGCCACGAACTGCAGGGACGTGTGCCACGGGCTCCCGCCGCGACCCTGCGCAGGATCAAATGACATGGACGACCCGAAAACACCCGCACCTCCGCCCTTGTCCGAAGCCGAACTGCACGCCTTTGTCGACGGCCAGTTGCCAGCCGGGCGGGAAGCCGAGGTGCTGGCCTTTCTGCAGGCCAACGCAGAAGCCCGCCAGCAGGTGGATGACTGGAAGGCACAGAACGCCGCACTGAAGGCCTGGTTCGACCCCGTGCTGGACGAGCCTCTGCCACTGCAGATGCCGCTCGGCGCCACTGCCGCGCATCTGGCATGGCCCTGGCGCGCGGTTGCAGCCGGCCTGGCGATTGCAGTCATCAGTGGCGGATCGGCGTGGTGGATGCGCGGCGCGGTGGATGGCGGGGCAGGGCGTTTTGCCTTGTCCGGCAGCAGTACGCGCCTGACCGGTTTCGCCCAGCGCGCAGCGGTGGCACACGTGGTCTACACGCCCGATGCCAGGCGCCCGGTCGAGGTGGGTGCCGACCAGGAACAGGCACTGGTCACCTGGCTGACGAAACGACTGGGCACGGCGGTGCGGGTTCCGGACCTGCATGCGCTGGGCTACGCGCTGATGGGCGGCCGGCTGCTGCCTGGCGGCAAGGGGCCGGTGGCCCAGTTCATGTTCGGCTCGGCCCAGGGGCAGCGGCTCACGCTGTATGTCACCCGTGAGGACGCCGGCCGGGAGACGGCGTTTCGTTTCGGGCAGGACGGCGCAGTCAACGTCTTCTACTGGGTGGACAAGGACTTCGGCTACGCCATTTCCTCAGGCGACAGCCGGCAGGAACTCCTGCGGGTCGCCGAGTCGGTGCATCGGCAGCTCGAAACCCGCTGACGGCCGGCATCGATCTGTTCAGCCGAGCAGTGCAGTCACCCCGAGATTGATCAGCAGCCCGCCGCCGACCAGCCAGGCGAACAGCACGGCGGCCAACGCCAATGGTCTGACGCCGGCCTTGCGGATGGCCGAGACGTGGGTGGTCAGGCCCAGGCCGGCCATGGCCATCGCCAGCAGCGCGGTGTCGATATCGGTCACGGCATGCACCACCGCCGTTGGCAGAAGCGCCAGGGAGTTCAGGCCGGCCACCGCGACGAAGCCCAGGGCGAACCAGGGAATGACGACGCGCCCGGCTCGTGCGCCCGAAGCCCGTTCGGCTCCGCGATGGCGGGCGATCCAGGCCGACAGCAGCAGGAGAAAGGGCGCAAGCATCATCACCCGGACCATCTTCGCGATGACGGCCGTGTCGCCGGCGTGTTCGCTTACCGCTCGCCCGGCCGCCACCACCTGGGCCACTTCGTGAATGGTCGAGCCGGTGAAGATGCCGAAAGCCTGTTCCGACATCGGCACCAGCTGGTGTTGAAGGATCAATCGCCACAGTACCGGATAGAGAAACATCGCCAGCGTGCCGAAAACCACCACCGTTGCCACCGCCACCATGACCTGCTCGGCCCGCGCGCGCAGGACCGGCTCGGCAGCCATCACCGCTGCGGCACCGCAGATGGAACTACCGGCGCCAATCAGCATGGCGGTGTCGCGGTCCAGCCCGAAAACCCGGGTGCCCATGAAACATGCCAGGCCGAACGTGCTGCACAGCACCAGGGCATCGATCGCCACGCCCGACCAGCCGACATTGCCGATGTCCTGGAAGGTAAGCCGCAGCCCGTACAGCACGATGCCCAGCCGGAGCAGGCGGGCCTTGGAAAACTGGACGCCGGGGGCGGCTGTTTGCGCCATCGGTGCATAGAAGGTATTGCCCGCAAGCATGCCCAGCACGATGGCCAGCGTCAGCGCGCTGATGCCGCGTGACTGCAACCACCCCAGCTGTGCAAGCCATATCGACAGGCCAGCGACCGCGCCGGTCAGCAGCACGCCGGGGACGAGCTTCTGGAATACGTTTTCCGAGATGTCGGATGGAAGGGTGGGCGCGGCCTGCATGACGTGGATCTTTGTTTGTTGAATAAGCTTATGCCGCGACTCTGGGGCCGCCGCCCATATCCGGCAAACAGATTGTCTGGATTGGATCAACCTGAAAAACAGATAATCCCGGCCATGCGCCTAACCCTCAGACAGCTGACCATCTTTGTCGCCGTTGCCGATACCGGCAGCACCAGCGCGGCGGGCGAGCAGATCGCCTTGTCGCAATCGGCCACCAGCGGCGCTCTGAAGGAACTCGAAAGCCTGCTCGGCGCCCAACTGTTCGACCGGATCGGAAAACGCCTGCTGCTGAACGACAGCGGCCGCGCGGTCCTGGCGCAGGCGCGTGGATTGCTGGGTGCGGCGCAGGAACTGGAGAGCCTGTTCGGTGGTGCGGAGTCAGCCAGCACGCGCCTGCGTTTGGCTGCCAGCACCACCATCGGCAACTACCTGCTGCCGGCGCTGGTGGCCAGCTACCAACGCGACTCGCCGACAACCGCCATCGAGGTCGCCATCGGCAACACACGAGAGGTCGCCGCATCCGTGGCCCGGCTGGAGGTCGATCTCGGCCTGATCGAAGGCCCTTGCCCCGACCCTGAACTGCGCGTGGTGCCGTGGCGCGACGACCAACTGGTCATCGTGTGTGCAGCTTCGCATCCCATCCGCACGGAAGGCCGGGTGCCGGTGGCGGCCTTGCGTGCAGCGCGCTGGTTGCAGCGCGAACCCGGCTCTGGCACCCGCGAGGCGGTCGAACATGCGCTGCTGCCGCATCTCCATCACCTCGAAGGCTCGTTGCAGCTGGGCAGCACCGAGGCCATCAAGCAGGCGACCGCCGAAGGCATGGGCCTGGCCTGCCTGTCGGCCTGTGCCGTGGAGGACCTTGTCACGCTGGGTCGCCTGGTGGTGCTGCAGACGACCTTGCCGCGGTTGAGCCGGCGGTTTTATCTGGTGCATCACCGGCAAAAGCATTTTTCAGCCCGGCTGAAGAAATTCGCGGGTCACATCGGCATGGTTTGAAAGTGATGGTTTTTTCGGTATAGAATCGTGTTTTCCCTGAAATGCCCAGGTGGCGGAATTGGTAGACGCACTAGTTTCAGGTACTAGCGAGTAACATCGTGGAGGTTCGAGTCCTCTCCTGGGCACCAAATAAAGCAAAAAGCCGCTGAGTCTTCAGCGGCTTTTTTATTGCCTGATCACGAACGTCGTCGTGCTCGAACAGGCAACGTCCGGGCCTTGCGGCCCGGACCGATTCGTCAGCGCGGGGCCACCACACGCGCCTTGGCGGCGGCAAACTCTTCTTCGTTGATGGCGCCTTCTTCATGGAGGCGTGCCAGTTCCCGCAGTGCATCGGCCGTGGAATTTGCCGGGTAACGCGAAGCCGGTTCCTCGACCACGATGTAGGGGCTGTCCACGTTTTCTTCATCGGAGGCCACCGGGTCGGGCATGCGCAGGGCCCAGACATAGGCGGCGATCCATCCCACGACCGTCCAGCCGAGCAGGATGTCGATCAGTGCGATCGGAAGAAAACTCCGGTGCTTGCGACGACTGGCTTCATATGTCGGCAGCAGGTACAGACCCAGCAGCGCCAGATAGAAGATAACCGTCTCGGCCATGCCGGCCGGAGTGGTGGAACCGACACCGGCAACGTAACCGTAGGCCGCCAGGATCAGAAGGGCGATCAACCGAAGCAAAACCATACACAAACCCTCGCAGATGTTTTAAATCGAAACAATGCTAAGTATCTTCGAACATGACGCCAGATTGGTGCCTGCGGGCCGTTTCCCGCTGGTTCGCGTTAACAAATTGCGGCTTTCAACCCCTGTCTTCCAGTCGGCGTGCAGTCCGCACACCTGCTGCTCAGGGCAAATACCGGGGTAGTCAGGGGCTTCCTGGCGGCGCGGCTCACGATAATCCTCCGGTGCGGAGCAGAAAAGTCCGCTGCATAAAACCAACGGAGTCAAGCCCATGTCTTTGCATTCGAAGCTGCCGCGTCGCAAGGCGCTGTCAATCTTTTCTTTCACTGCCGCCGCTGCGCTGGTGGTGTGTGGCTCGATCTACCCGGTCGGCAACGCCTCGGCACAGGATGCCTGGCCCAGCAGGCCCATCACCATCGTCGTGCCGTTCCCGGCAGGCGGAACCACCGACATCGTGGCGCGCCTGGCGGGTGTGGAACTGTCGAAGGAACTCGGTCAGCCGGTGGTCATCGACAACCGCCCCGGGGCTGGCGGAAACATCGGCTCGCAGGCGGTGGCGCGGGCGCCGGCCGACGGCTACATGCTGGTCATGGGTACGGTGGGCACCCATGCCATCAATGCATCGCTCTACAAGAAGATGCCCTATGACCACATCAAGGACTTCGCGCCCATCTCTCGAGTGGCAAATGTGCCGAACCTGCTGGTGGCGAACACTTCGCAGCCCTTCAAGACCGTGCCCGAACTGATTGCCTACGCCAAGGCGAACCCGGACAAACTCACTTTCGCGTCGTCCGGCAACGGCACGTCCATCCACCTGGCCGGGGAACTCTTCAAGGTGCTTACCGGCGTGAAGATGCAGCACATCCCTTACAAGGGCAGCGCACCCGCGCTGGCCGACCTGATCGCCGGCCAGACCAGCATCATGTTCGACAACCTGCCGTCGTCAATAGCTTTCGTGCGCGCCGGCAAGCTGCGGCCCATCGCAATCACCACGCTCACCCGCTCACCCGAATTGCCGGATGTGCCAACGGTGTCCGACAGCGGCGTAGCCGGTTTCGACGCGGGTTCCTGGTTTGGTTTGCTGGCCCCGGCGAACACGCCGCCCGCCGTCATCAAGCGCATTGACGACGCCCTGCTGAAGGTCATGGAAACCACCGACCTGAAGAAGAAGATCATGGACCAGGGCGGCGTACCGGTCGGCGAAACCCCGGACAAGTTCGCCGCTTATATCCGTGCCGAAACCGCGAAGTGGGCCAAGGTGGTGAAGGAGTCGGGCGCCAGCGTCGATTAATCCGGGGCAGAAGCCTCGGCCTCAGCCGGCAGCAGGCTTTCGACCTGCTGCAGGTCTTCCACCGCGAATTGTGCGGTGCCGTGCCTGTTCCCGGTCACCACCACGGCAGTGGCGTTCTTGGGGCACAGGCCCATGCAGCTTGTCAGCACAACGCGTGTCTTCAGCCGTGCAGCCTTGCCGGCATCCTTGAAAGCCGCCGCGATTTTCTTGGGCTTGCCACTCTTGGCCGGACCGCTGCTGCGTTTGCCGCAGGCCTTGCAGACCAACACCAGGGCGTCGAGGCGAAACGGCAGGGAGCGTGCTTGATCGTTGTTCATGCGGACATGGTGGCGACATTCCGCCGTGCGTCCCACAGCCGCCAGCGCCGAGGTTCGAGGGACTGCGCCCGCGATCCAAGTCGGTTGCGCCCTACAAACATCGACTTTGCGTATGTCAAAATTTGCAACATCAACGCTTGGAGGTCACATGACGGATTGGATCTGGACGGAATTCGTGCCCGAAGACCCCACTTGCGGTAGCAAGGCCTTTGAATGCGATCTCGACTGGGAAGACGACGACGTGATGGAAGAGTGCGCCCGCCGCATCGCCGAGCTGTCAGCCCGTTTCGGCACTCCGGCGCAGGGGCATATGTACACCGAGATGGGGCCTTTCCAGGACCCCAATTACGACGAGCACCGGTGGTTCTTCAACCTCGAAGAGCAATACACCACCTACAACAAACGTTTTGAATTTCAGGACGGCGAAATGCTCGAAGGCCTCAACTACGGCAACCTCGACGCGATGACGCTGAGCGTGTTTTTCCGCGAACCGGTCACACGCGAGGAGTTCGGGCTCGACCTGGCTTGAGATCTGCACGGCGCATGGGAAGGCAGATGCATCGGGTGGATAGAATGCCGCCCCTTTCGCGCTTATTTGCCTCCTGCTCCCATGAATATCGTTGTCAACGAAGAACTCAAAGCCTATATCGACCCGTTGACCGAGGATGAACACGCTGCCCTCGAACGCAGCCTGCTGGCCGAAGGTTGCCGTGACTCCCTCGTGCTGTGGGGCGATCTGCTGATCGACGGACACAACCGCTACGGCATCTGCGTAAAACACGGCCTGCCGTTCAACACGGTGCAGAACACGCGGTTCAAGAGCATCGAGGACGTGCACCTCTGGATGATCGACCAGCACCTCGGGCGTCGCAGCGTTTCGGACTTCCAGCGAGGCGTGCTGGCCCTGCGTCGCAAGCAGATCGAGTCAGAACGCAGGACCGCGCCTGCGCCTGCCGCCGATACGGCATCGGCTGTCGACAACGAAGCCCCCTGGGATGGCGAAGGCACCGAAGCCGTCATCGACCCGGTCGTCGTGCCGGTTCCAGCCGCACCCGCGCTCGACAGCCGCCAGGCTGTTGCAAAGGCTGCCCGCCTGAGCAGCGCGCAGGTGGCGGCCATCGAAAAGATTCAGAAGCAGGCAGCGCCGGAGCTGGTCGCCGCGGTGCGTTCGGGTGCGGTGTCCATCAACACCGCCGCCGCCATTTCCAGCCTGCCTGCCGAAGAACAGGTGGCTGCAGCCACTGGTGGCAAGGACGAACTCAAGCAGGCTGCCAGAAAGGTGCGCGAAGCAAGACGCAAGCCGCGCGAAGAGGGCGCCGAAGAAGGCATGGCCGATACCTCCGCCGCCGAGGACCAGGCCGCCGGCATGGTGCTCGGCCTGCGTCGCCGGGTCGAGGAACTCACCGCCGAGAACGAGGCTCTGCGCGCGGAAGTCGCCGAACTCCGGGCCATGATCGGCTGACCAGCGCTGACCAGCGCTGACCAGCGCTGCCCGGCCGACCAGGCGCCCACGGCGCACCCGGTGCGGCCGACGGTTGAAGGCTGTATTCGCAGCGGATGTGGCGGTCCGCACGACCATCAGGGCGGAGCCGGAGCCGGCGCTGGCGCTGGCGCGTGTCCCTGCGCCAGCAGCCAGGTTCGAAAGATCTGCAGCGACTTCATCTGCACCGACTCTTCCGGGTAGGTGAGGTAGTAGCCCTTGCTGGATCGCCAGAGCCGCTGCGACAGGCGCTCCAGCCGCCCGGCCGCCACCATGTCGTCGCCCATGTAGGGCGGCAATAGCACCACGCCCATGCCGGCGACCGCGGCGTTCAGTGCCATCGACATGATCTCGTAGCGCGGCCCGTCGCTGCCGGCCCGGCTGGCGATGCCGCTCTGGGCAAACCACGCGTCCCACACGTCGGGCACCGTGCTGTGCTGGATGAGTGCAGCCTTGGGTGTGTCGGCATCGACACGGGCACCGTGCTGCGCCACCCATTGCGGCGATGCGTAGGGCGAAAGCTCCAGCGGCAATACGAAATCCGAATGCAGGCCCGGACGCCTGCCGTCGCCGAACTCCAGCGAGGCATCTACCGGCGTGGCGCCGAAGTCGACCGGGCCGACACGTGTGCCCAGGTTCAGCGTGGTTTCGCCATGGGCGCGGGTGAAGTCGGGCAGGCGTGGAATCAGCCAATAGGCGCCCAGCGACGCACCCACCGAAAGTGAGAGGGATCCGCCGCGGCCCTTCAGCGCCATCACGTTGACCGTGGCGCGCTCGAGCCGTTGCAGCAGCGGCGCCACCTCGCCGAGGTAATAACGCCCCGCGTCGGTCAGCGCCAACGCTTCGCGGCGGCGTGTGAAGAGCTTGACTTCGAGGCGTTCTTCGAGCGCCTGGATCTGCCGGCTGACCGCCCCCTGCGTCAGGTGCAGTTCTTGCGCGGCTGCCGTGAACGACCGCAGCCGGGCGCTCGCCTCCAGGCACAGCAGCGACATGGTGGACGGTGCCCTAAACATATTGGTGCATGAGAAAAGCACACGTTCGGTGCATGAAAACGCTGGGGAACACCGTGACAGGTCCGTTATGGAGCATGAGCAAATGACATGGTAATCCCAGAAATCATGGTTTGCCCCAGCGCCGACAGCCGCCGGATCATTCCGCCCAGCCAACCACTTCCCGCCCGATGAAAAGGAATCCCGCCAATGACTGATCGAACCTTCGTTTCGCGGCTGTCGCGCCGCCATCTGCTGCGCACCGTTCCGGCGGCGGCCCTCGCCGCTCTGCCGCAGCTGTCGAGGGCGGCGGGCTACCCGGAACGGGCGATCCGCCTGGTCGTGCCCTCGGCCGCAGGGGGGTCGCCGGACGCCATCTGCCGTGTCATCACCAACGAACTGGCGCGCAGCCTGGGGCAGGCTTTCGTCGTCGACAACAAACCCGGCGCCAGCGGAAATATCGGCATGAGCGACATCGCCCACGCAGCACCGGACGGCTACACCATGGGGTACGCCAACGTCGGCACCCTGTCCATCAACAAGGCGCTTTTCAGCAAGCTTCCCTACGACCCCGAAAAACAGCTCGCGCCGGTCTGCCTGCTTGGATTCGTGCAGAACGCGCTGGTGGTGCGCAAGGAATTGGGTGTCAACACGGTGCAGGAGCTGATCGCGCTCGCCAAGGCCAGGCCCGGCGTGCTCAGCATGGGTTCTGCCGGCAGCGGCACCACCGGGCACCTGGGCGGCGAACTGTTCAAGAGCATGACCGGCACCTTCATGGTCCACGTGCCTTACCGCGGCAGCCCGCAGGCCATCCAGGACCTGATGGGCGGGCAGGTCGACCTGATGTTCGACAACCTCAGTTCCATCGCGCCGCACATCCAGGCGGGCCGGCTGAAAGTGCTGGCGGTCACCGGCGCCAGGCGCAGCCCGCTGTTCCCGGACATCCCGACCGTCGCCGAATCCGGCGTGGCCGGTTACGACGTGGTGGCCTGGGGCGGGCTGGTGGTGCCGGTCGCCACGCCGAAGTCCGTTGTCCAGCAGCTCAATGCAGCGGTCAATGCGGCACTGGGGCAGCCCGCCATCCGGGACAAATACGCCTCTATCGGCTTCGAAACCACCCAGGGGCCGCCCGAAGCCCTGTTCGAGCGGGCAACCAGGGAAACCCCGGTGTGGGCGGCCGTCGTCAAGCGCTCCGGCGCCCAGGTCGGTTGAGGGGCGCCCCATGTTCGACCTGATGATCGAAGGCGGCACCCTGATCGACGGCACTGGCGCGCAGCGCCGGCGCGCCGACGTGGCGGTGTCCGCCGGCCGAATCGTGGCGGTGGGCGACCTGACCGGCCAGGCGGCGCGCGAGCATGAAGACGCCCGCGGTCTGGTCGTGGCGCCCGGTTTCATCGACGTGCACACCCACGACGACCGCCTGCTGCTCGACGCACCCCGAGGCGCGCACCCGAAGCTGTCGCAAGGCGTCACCACCGTGGTGACCGGCAACTGCGGCATCAGCCTTGCGCCGCTGGTCAGTGCCACGACGCCGCCCGCGCCGCTCGACCTGCTCGGCGAAGACAGCTGGCGGTTCGACCGATTCGGCGACTACCTCGACGCACTTCGGCAGGCCGTCCCGGCCACCAACGCGGCCTGCCTGGTCGGGCATTCCACGCTGCGGGTCCGCCACATGGACCGGCTCGACCGCAATGCCACGCCGGAGGAATGCGCCCGCATGGGGGCAGATCTTGCGGAGGCACTGCGTGCCGGGGCCTTCGGTATGTCCACCGGCCTGTATTACCCGCCCGCCCGCGCGGCCAGTGCGGATGAAGTCATCGCCGTCGGTGCGCCACTGACCGAGTTCGGCGGTGTCGTCAGCATGCATATCCGCGACGAGGCCGACGGCATAGACGATGCGCTTCGCGAGGCGCTCGCCATCGGGCGGGCCTTGAAGATCGACACCGTGCTTTCGCACCACAAGCTGGTGGGCCGCGCCAACCACGGCCGCTCGGCCGAGACCCTGGCGCTGATCGAGAACGCAGCGCAAGGGCAGGGCGTGTGCCTGGACTGCTATCCCTACAACGCCTCGTCGACCATGCTGCTGGCCTCGCGTGTGCGGCAGTCCGACGATGTGCTGGTGACCTGGTCGCGAACCGACCCTACGGCGGCAGGCCGTTCGCTTTTCGAACTGGCGAAAGAGCGTGGTTGCGACCCGGTCGAACTGGCGGAAGAGCTGTCCCCGGCCGGCGCGGTGTACTTCGCCATGAGCCAGGCAGATGTCAGCCGGATCCTGTCGCATCCGCTGGCCATGGTCGGCTCGGACGGACTGGCCCACGACGCTGTTCCGCATCCGCGCCTGTGGGGCAGTTTCCCGCGGGTGCTGGGCCATTACGTGCGCGACCTGCGGCTGTTTTCGCTGGAGACCGCGGTGCACAAGATGACCGGGCTCAGCGCGCGCCGCTTCGGGCTGGCCGGGCGCGGTGTGGTGGATGTCGGCTACGCGGCCGACCTGGTGGTGTTCGACGAACTGACGGTCGCCGACCGCGCCACCTTCGCCCAGCCGACCCGCGTCAGCGCTGGCATCGAATCGGTATATGTCAACGGCAGGCTTGCCTGCCGGCGCGGTGAGACGCGGGATGTGCATGCGGGCCGCGTGCTGCGCCGGCAGGGCACATTGCAGAAGGGCTGAGCTAAGCTAGGCCGATGCGCCTGATCAGCCTCCAGTATCTGCGTGGAATCGCCGCCCTGATGGTGGTGTGCGTGCACCTTTCGGTGCAGTTGCAGCGCATGGAATACCAGGGCTACTGGCCTGACTGGGCGGCGAGCGGGGTGGACATCTTCTTCGTGCTGACCGGCTTCCTGATGTGGTTCACCACGGCCGGCCGGCAGCAGACACCGCTGGAGTTCTACCGCCGCCGAATCGTGCGTATCGTGCCGCTGTACTGGCTGCTGACCAGCGTGGTGGTGGCCGTGCTGGTACTGGCGCCGCAGCTGATGCAGTCGGTGCAGCTGGACTGGGTGAACGTCGTCGCCTCGTACTTCTTCATCTTCACGCCGAGTGCGGCAGGCCGCATGGAGCCGGTGCTGCTGGTCGGCTGGACCCTCAACTACGAGATGCTGTTCTACCTCGTCTACGGCGCGGCTCTGGCGCTCCCAGCGCGCTGGCGGTTCTGGGCCACCACGGCAGTGATCCTGGCGCTGGTGCTGGTCAACTATCCGGTCTTCGCACGTACCGACGTGCAGGTTCTGCGGGATGCGTCGCTCATGCTGGAATTTGTCTTCGGCATGGCGATCGCTGCATGGTGGAGGCGGGTGGCGGCCGTTGATCGCCGGCCCGGCCCGGGATGGCTTTTGATCGTGGTCGGGTTCGCGGCTCTGGCGCTGCAGGAGTTTTTGCTGCCGCCCCTGCCGTCCGCCATTGCTGGCGGCCTGCCGGCGGCCGCCGTCATCTGCGGTGCCTTGCTGCTGGAGCGTTCCGGTGGTTTGCCCGAGTGGCCGGCGCTTCGTTTGCTGGGCGACATCTCTTTCAGCCTGTACCTGTCGCACCCCATCGCGATGTCGGCATTTGCGCAGGGCTGGCGGCGGGTCGGGCTTACATCGATGCCGGCGTCGGATGCCTTGTTCTGCCTGGCGGCGACAACCTTTTGCTTGCTGGTGGGCGGCCTGGTGTATCGATGGGTCGAATTGCCGCTGACCCGACGGTTCAACGCACACACGGCCCCATGAGGGTGCGACAACCTCGCCAGGGTCGGTGTGTTGCATTTTTCTTACAAATATGTCGCCTTCGCAAATAAAGTATTGAGACTGGTTCTCATCCGCTTTTAGAATCCGCCCCGCGTCCAAGGCAAGGGGGGAGGGACTCCCCGGGGGGACGTGTTCATCAAAACACCAGGGGAAATTCTTTCATGGCGAAAACCATCGCGCAGCGCGTTGACAAGCTGGCTACCCAATCCGCATCGGAACACGCATTGCTGCCGCTAGGCGCGCTGATGCTGGCCGCATCCGTCAGCGGCTGGGCACAGACTGCTCCTGCTGCCGGCACCCTGACCCCGGTCACCGTTACCGACACGGCCGACGTGCAAGGCAAGGATGCCTTTCAAACAAAAAAAACAAGCATCGGTAAGGGTACGCAGGATATTCGCGATATTCCTCAATCGATCACCGTCATTACTGAAAAACTGATTGACGACGCTAAGCTCGATACCCTTAAGGAAGCACTGCATTACACAGCGGGAATTACCTTTGCTGCCACCGAAAATGGTACCGATGCTGATATCCGTTTGCGCGGATTTCCCATCGCCACCACCGGTGACCTGATGATTGATGGTATGCGCGACCCTTCGCAGTACGACCGAGACACCTTTAACACAGAGCGAATTGAAGTAATGCGTGGCTCTGCCTCGATGCTCTTCGGTCGTGGCTCAACAGGCGGAGTTGTAAATCAAGTTGCCAAGAAGCCGCAGTTGCTTGATCAGGCGGATGTGGTATTAACTGGCGGTAGTGGCGACTACTTTCGTACCACGGTTGATATAAACAAGCGTCTCACCGAGACAACTGCTCTTAGAATTAACGCCATGTACAATACCGCCCATAATAATGGCGCGGATTTAGATAAAAATGGTATTGCGCCCAGCTACAGCTGGGGCATTGGAACTGCTGACGAATTCAATATCGGTTTCTTTCATCTGAAAAACCATAATAAACCGCCATCGGCTATTCGTTTCGTAAATGGTAATCTGGCAGATGTGGCTGCTGGATCGTACTATGGCTCACGCGCTGACATTTCCAATGGTGAGGCGAACTATCTTAACGGTTCGTGGAAACACTTGTTTGATAATGGCGGTGAATTAAGGACCCAGCTTCGTACTGGCGTTTTTGAGCGTTCAACTTGGAGCTCTGCAGCTGGTGCTTGCGCTGTGGCACCAACATTGACGACCAATGCAACCTCCGGTCAGCAAAGCTGGAATTGCGCTACGGCTGCGACGTCGCTAACGAATGCGACGCGTGTTTATATAAGCGCCCTGACGCCGCGCAAAGATCGTTATAAGGCGACGTATGTCCAAAGTGATTACAGTCAGTCCATTGAAGCCTGGGGCATGCGGCATGAGTTGCTTGTAGGCGTTGATGGGTCGCATGAAGCAGCGGATCGTTTCCAGAATAATGGGACCATTCTCGGTGTCAGGCAATTAACGACTATCGGCGATGATGGTGCAAATCTAGGTCTTATCGGTAGTGGAAACGGACCGGTTTGGCGTCCCTCAAGTGATTACACGGCCAAAGCCTTTGGTGTTTATGCGCAAGACCTTGTCCAAGTGGCCCCTTCGTGGAAGATTTTGGGTGGGGTTCGTTATGATAGTTTTAGTGGTGATTTTCAGACGAATTCCTATCCCACCTCTCGAGGTATTTTCACGACTCCAACATCTGTGACGAGCACACATTTGTCTAATTCGCCATGGAGCTATCGCGGTGGTGTCCTTTATCAGCCGACTCCCACGCAGTCTTACCACGTGTCCTATGGCACGTCGTTTAATACTTCGGCCGACACCTATCAGTACGTTACGCCGGCAAATGCAAGCACTCCTCCAGAGAAGAGTCGCAATATCGAACTAGGTGCTAAACTGGATTGGCTGGATGGTAAACTGTCCACTCGCGGTGCAATCTTCCGCACTGAAAAGTACAATGAACGCACGACGGACAACACCGATCCGCTCAATGCTGCTAGCCCTTACATCCTGTCCGGAAAACGTCACACGGCTGGTGTTGAGCTCGACGTTGTGGGTCGCCTGACATCGCAGTGGGAAGTTTACGGTTCCTATACTTGGGTACCAGTCGCACTAATCGATCAGGCTGGTAGTGCACAACAGAGTTCAGTTGGTCAACGCATCGGCTTGACGCCCAAGCAATCGGCAGCGCTTTGGGTGAGTTACCAAGCTACCGGCAAATTCCGTGTTGCATTGGGTGGACATGGCGCTACTGAAAATCGACCGCTTAATGGTGCGACCGGTGCTGCATCAACTACCGCTCGGGTACCGGGCTATATGGTTTTCGACGCTATGGCTGAATACAAGTTCTCGCCTGATTTGTATGCTCAAGTCAACATTAATAACTTGACTAATAAAGCCTACGGCGATCAGCTCTACCCTGCGTTCACCGTGCTCGGCCCCAAGCGCCAGGTGCTGGCCACCATCGGCATGCGTTTCTGACCTGACGCAAACGTAGCCGTCAACGCGTCTCTTATCCTCGGTACATGCTGCTCCACGTTCAAAATGTCCTGACACCGGCCGAGGTGGCCCGCGCCCGTGAAATCCTGTCCACCGCCCCCTGGGGCGACGGCCGGATCACCGCGGGCAGCCAGTCGGCCCAGGCCAAGAACAACGAACAGCTGCCCGAGGATTGCGACGCCACCCGCGCTGTCCAGCAACTGCTTCTGCAGGGGCTGGAACGCCACTCGGTGTTCTTTTCGGCGGCCCTGCCCAAGCAGGTGTCGCCCCCGCTCTTCAACCGCTACGGCGGCAGTTCGAACGCCTTCGGCAACCACGTCGACAGCGCCGTGCGCTACATGCGCAACGGCGGCCGGGTGCGCACCGACATCTCCTGCACGCTGTTTTTGTCGAACCCCGACGAATACGACGGCGGCGAACTGATGATCGAAGACACCTACGGCGAACAGCGCGTCAAGCTCGCCGCCGGCGACCTGGTGCTGTACCCCGGCACCAGCGTCCACAGGGTCGAGCCCGTCACCCGCGGCCATCGCATCGCCAGTTATTTCTGGATCCAGAGCATGGTGCGCAGCGACGAACAACGCCGGCTGCTGTTCGACATGGACAACCACCTGCGCCGACTGCGCAGCGGTGCCAGCCTGGGGGAGGGCGATCCTTCGGTCATCGGCCTCACCTCCACTTATCACAACCTCCTGAGAATGTGGCTCGACGTCTGAACGACGCTGCGCCCCACACACATCCATGAAATTCCAGACCCGCCTGATCGCCGCCGCTGTATTGGCCGTGGCATCTGCCGCCGCCTTCGCACAGCACGGAAACATCACCTGCACGCCCGACACCCCCAAGGCCGAATGGCGCGGCCAGATGGAACTGCAGAAGTTCCTCGAAGCCAAGGGCTGGAAGGTCCGCCAGGTCAAGACCTACAACAACTGCTACGAGGTCTACGGTTTCGACGACAAGGGCGCACGCGCCGAGGTGTTCTTCCACCCCAAGAGCTTCGAGAAAGTCCACGAAGTCCCGCAGGGCTGACCGCTGGCGGGATCATCAGATGAAGGTCTGGGACCCATTGGTCCGAATCGTCCACTGGGGCGTCGCGGCCGGAATTGCCGCAGCGTGGTGGACGCTCGACCATGCCGGCGGCTGGCATGAAAAGGTCGGCTACGGCGTTGCCGCATTGGTCGTGGCGCGGCTGCTGTGGGGTTTCGTCGGCAGCGGCCATGCGCGGTTCAAGGACTTCGTGAGAGGCGCGCGCGCGACCACCGCCTATACCCGCCGCCTATTGCGCGGCACCGAAGAGCGCCACACCGGCCACAACCCCCTTGGCGGGTGGATGGCCCTGGCGCTGTGGGCCAGCGTGCTGGCGACCTGCACCACCGGATGGATGTTCACCACCGACGCATTCTTCGGCATCGCCTGGGTGGAAACCACCCACAAGACCCTGGCCTGGACCGTCGTGGCGCTGCTGCCATTGCATGTTGCCGGCGTCGTTTTCACCAGCCTGCGCCACCGCGAGAACCTGCTGCTTGCGATGATCACCGGCCGCAAGTCCGGCTGACCTTATTTCTTCAGGCAACTCGACATGAACGCCTTGCGTTCGTCGCCTTTCTTGCCGGTCGCGTCGGCGTTGCACATCTTCATTTTTTCCTGCTGGCGTTTCTTGCCGTTCGACAGGCAGTCCTTCATGAATTCCTTGCGGTCGTCACCCTTCTTGCCGGTGGCTTCGGTGTTGCAGGTGCCCATCAGGTTCTGCTGGGCAGACGGCTCGGCGGCATGCGCGCCCGCAGTCAGAACCAGACCCAGGGCGGTGGCAAAAACGAACTTCTTCATGATGTTTTGATTCGATGCGCGCCAAGACCGGCGCGCCACGATTCCAGCATATGGTTACAACGAAGGCAATTGCTAATAGTTAGTTCGTCACCGACGATGCACTTGCGTTTGGACACCCCGCCCGCGCTGCCGATTCTGGAGAATGATCACTAACATGTGGCGATGGAAATTGAAATCTACCAAGCGTTCTTGAGCGCCGGCGTCCCGGCAGAAAAGGCACAAATGGCTGCTGATTCGGTCCGACATGAAATCAACGAGCGCTTCGCCGCCAACATCCAGACGCTGGCGACCAAACACGATCTCGCAGCGGCAGTGGCTGAAATCGAGCTGGCCGCCAGCAAGCTGAGCGCAAAAACAGACGCTGCCATTGCCAGCCTCAGCGCAAAAACAGACGCCTCCTTCGCCAAGGTGGACGCCCGGTTCGAACAGCTCGAAATCCGGCTGGACAAGCTCGAAGAAAAGGTCGACCTCAAGTTTGAGTCCATGCTTCATCAGATGTCCGCGCTCATCGCCCAAAGCCGCGACATCAGTCTGCGCTGGACCATCGGCAGCATGTTTGCCCTGGTCGCCTGCGCGGGTGCAGTCGCAAAGCTCATCGTCCACTGACGGCGCCATGCTGCACGCAGCCTTATACGTTTTTCACCACTAGCAACAGAAAATTAATTCTTTTTCCTTTTAAGCAGGATTTCTTAAAATAGCCGCCTCGCAAAGTCATCCGACTTGCATAAGGCTCCCTGTGTCCGCGCTACCTCGCTCCCCTGAATCCTCATCCTCCAGCGCGCCCGTCCCTGCCGTTGCCCTGCAGAACGTCAGCGTTCATTACCCGTCCGCAAAAGGCCTGGTGCATGCCCTGAAAGACATCGACCTGGACATCCCCCAGGCGCAGGTCTTCGGCATCATCGGCAAGAGCGGTGCCGGCAAAAGCTCGCTGGTTCGCACCATCAATTTGCTGGCTCGTCCCAGCGCCGGCCGCGTGCTGGTTGCCGGCCGCGACATGCTGGCCCTGCCGGACGACCAGCTGCGGGCAGCCCGCCGCGACATCGGCATGGTGTTCCAGCACTTCAACCTGCTTGATTCCCGCACCGTTTCCGCCAACGTGGCCCTGCCGCTGGAACTCGTCGGCACGCCGAAGGCTGACATCAAACGCCGAGTCGGCGAACTGCTCGACCTAGTCGGCCTGGGCCACCTCGGCGACCGCTACCCGGCACAGCTCAGCGGCGGCCAGCGTCAGCGTGTGGGCATCGCCCGAGCCCTGGCCAGCAAACCCAAGGTGCTGCTGTGCGACGAGGCCACGTCGGCCCTGGACCCTGAAACCGCGCGTTCCATCCTGGCCCTGCTGCGCCAGATCAACGCCGATTTCGGCCTGACCATCATCCTCATCACCCACCAGATGCAGGTCATCAAGCAGTTGGCGCACCGCGCCGCCGTGCTGGATGCCGGCAGGGTGGTCGAGCTGGCCGACGTGTCCGAAATCTTCCTGCAGCCCCGCCAGGACATCACCAAGAGCCTGGTCGAAGACGTGGTGCCGCAAGCCTTGCCAGAACCGGTCACCGCGCGCGTGCGTGCCGTCATGGCGGCCCACCCCGGCGAAGCCAGGCTGCTGCGCCTGGCCTTCTTGGGCGAAGACGCAGAACAATCGGTGCTGTCCGACCTGACCCGCCGTTTCGGAGTCGACGTCAACATCGTCCACGGCCAGGTCGACGAGATCCAGGGCGTGTCCTTCGCGTCCCTCACCACGCTGCTGCGCGGCGACGCCGCATCGCTTGCCGCTGCCCATCAAACATTGGTCGCCGCCGGCGTTCGCATCGAGGAGGTCGCACCATGAGCACCAGCGTTCTGTTCACCCAGCAGTTCATGGAGATCTTCGCGTTCTCCCTCTGGGAAACCATCATCATGGTCGGCGTTTCGGGCGTGCTCGGCGCGCTGTTCGGCATACCGCTGGGCGTGTACCTGCGGCTGTCCGACCAGGGCGCGCTGCTGGCCAACCCGGTCGCCAACAGCGTCACCGGCTGGATCGTCAATGCCGTGCGTTCCACGCCTTTCATCATCTTGCTGGTGGCCATCATTCCGCTAACCCGCGTGCTGGCAGGTTCGTCCATCGGCACCGGTGCGGCCATCGTGCCGCTGACCATCGCCGCCACGCCCTTCGTCGCGCGACTGGTCGAAGTGGCCCTGCGTGAAGTCGACGACGGCGTGGTCGAAGCCGCCCTGGCCATGGGCGCCAGCACCTGGCAGATCGTCTGGAAAGTGCTGCTGCCCGAAGCCTTCCCCGGCATCGTCGCCGCGCTGACCATCACCCTGGTCAGCCTGACCGGTTATTCGGCCATGGCCGGCGCCATCGGCGGCGGCGGGCTGGGCGACCTGGGCATCCGCTACGGCTACCAGCGTTTTCTGCCGGAGGTCATGCTGGCCGTCGTCGTCGTGCTGATCTTCTTCGTGCAGGCCGTGCAGAGCTTTGGTGACTGGGCCGTCCGCCGCCTGCGCCACCGTTGAACCATCGCACCGCAGAACCTGATTCCCCGAGTTTCCTTCTCAACCTAAAACGAGATTCTTCATCCATGCAACGCAGAAACATTCTCTCCGCCGCCGTGCTGTCCACTCTGGTGCTGGCCGGTGCCGTCCACGCGCAAGACAAGGCCATCAAGATCGGCGTCACCGCCGGCCCGCACGCCCAGATCATGGAACAGGTCAAGAAGGTCGCCGAGAAGGACGGCCTCAAGCTGCAGATCGTCGAATTCAGCGACTACGTTCAGCCCAATGCCGCCCTGGCCGCAGGTGACCTGGACGCCAACAGCTACCAGCACAAGCCTTACCTCGACGTGCAGGTCAAGGACCGCGGCTACAAGCTGGTGTCTGTCGGCCAGACAATCAACTTCCCCATGGGCATCTACTCCAAGAAGGTCAAGAGCCTGAAAGAGCTGAAGGACGGCGCCCGCTTCGGCCTGCCCAACGACCCGACAAACGGTGCGCGAGTGCTGCTGCTGCTGCAAGACCAGGGCTACATCAAGGTTCGCCCCGATGCCGGCGTCACCGTCAGCCCGCTGGACGTGATCGACAACCCGCACAAGTTCAAGTTCGTCGAAGTCGACGCGGCCCAGCTGCCCCGCACCCTCGGCGACCTGGATGCCGCCGGCATCAACACCAACTTCGCCAAGAGCGGCGGCCTGGATCCTGTGAAGGACCCCATCGCCCGCGAAGGTGCCAAGAGCCCGTACATCAACATCATCGCCGTGCGCGAGCAGGACAAGAGCCAGCCCTGGGTCGCCAAGCTGGTGAAGGCCTACCAGTCGCCGGAAATCAAGAAGTACATCGAGACCGAGTTCAACGGCGCCGTGCTGCCAGGCTTCTAAGCCCGGCACCGCAAAGGAAGAACACGCGATGCCCACGCTGCGCATAGCCGCCATCGTGCAGGGCCTGCACGATGCGAGGAACGAGTGGCGGGCGTCGCAGTCGCGGCCCCGCGAAACCGGGGCCAGGGAATTCCCCTCGCCCGACGCCGTAGGCGAGGCCGTCGACAAGATCCGCAAGGCCTTGTTCCCCATGCGCCTCGGCCCGCCGGACCTGCGGCAGGAAAACGAGGACTACTACGTCGGCCACACCCTGGACGCTGCCCTGCACACGCTGCTGTGCCAGGCGCGGCTGGAGCTGCGCTTCAGCAACGTGCCCTTCGAGTCGGTGGAAGCCCAGGCCACCGAAGCCCTGCGCACCTTCGCCGATGCGCTGCCAGACATCCGCCGCCTGCTGGACACCGACGTACTGGCCGCCTACGAAGGCGACCCCGCCGCCCGCAGCGTGGACGAAGTGCTGCTGTGCTACCCCGGCGTGCTGGCCATCATTCACCACCGGCTGGCGCATGAGCTGTACCGGCTGGGCCTGCCGCTGCTGGCGCGTATTGCGGCCGAGCAGGCGCACAGCCGGACGGGGATCGACATCCATCCGGGCGCGAGGATCGGCGGGAGTTTTTTCATCGATCACGGCACGGGTGTGGTGATTGGCGAGACCGCTGTCATCGGGGAGAGGGTGCGGATCTACCAGGCCGTGACGCTCGGCGCGCGGCGATTCCCCAAATCGGAAGACGGAACCTTGCTGAAGGGGCTGCAACGGCACCCGACGGTGGAGGACGACGTGGTGATTTATGCCGGCGCTACGGTGCTGGGGAATGTCACGTTGGGGAAGGGCGCCTCGATTGGCGGGAATGTGTGGCTGACGCATGACGTGCCGGCGGGTGGGTCTGTGGTGCAGGCTGTTTCGATGAGTTGATCCGGTGCCTGACGAGCCCACGCGGCATCGTCAGGCTGGGCGTCCTTGGAGCTTTTTGGCTTCAATTACATTTGCACCTCGCGCGGAAACGCGCGTACGGGATTGGCGTCCTGGTGAGTTGCCACGGCTAAGGCCGTAGCTTTGTTGCGTCCGCAAGAACTGCGGCCTTTCTGTTCGATTCGCTTATGGCGGCTCGGACGGGAGGGCTCACGCCCTGCCGGTCTCTCCGTGGGAACTCCCGGTACGCCAACCTGTTCGAGCCGCCGCCACTTCATCCTTCCAATGAAATGACGGCGGTTTCTCTTCGCGGAGCCAACGATCAGGAGGCCGGCATGAAGTCGAAACCCCAGCAGCCAAGTCAGTCCGGGAAGAAATCCCGCCCATCACCGTTCTCCGCGAAAACAGCAGATGCGGCGCTCCTCATCCCCAGTCTCAACCCCGACGGCCCCACGGAAATCGACGACGTGCGAACCTTGCTGCATGAAGTCTGCGTCCTTGCGAACACCGGAATCCGCATGGCGCGGGACCGGCCAAACATGATCCACGACGTGGACGACGACGACATGGTGGACAGGATCCAGATGCTGCGGCAGACGCTGGACCGCATAGGCTGGGTTTCCGATGTTGCCCTGCGCAGGCTGGGAGGTCCGGGAGTGTTCGCCCGCGCGGAGGACTGGATGCTGCCGGGCGTCTAGCTCACCTGCTCACCGCCCTGTTGACTGCGGCGGCGGCGGTGCAGACGGTGCGCGTCGGCCGGCGGAGCGTGGGGCTTGGTGCGAATGACCGCTCGTCTTCACCCCGCTGATAGACGCCACGGTTGTCATGCGAACCAGAACTGGTTCGATAACCGATCTGATGGGGCTCCCGAAACCGCCTTCGCCGTGCGCCAGGGCTTGGATCGATGACCATCGTTTCGCCGACACGCGGGCGCCCCGGCCGCACCTATGATCTTCGCGGCAGACAAACCATCGAGGCGATCAACGATGTTCAGGCTCATCAAAACGGCAGTCAGCGCTTGCAGGCGGCGCGCCTTCGTACCAATCATCGTCGCAGCGCTTCCATGGACGACCGGCGCATTCGCCCAGTCACCCACGCCCTGGCCCACGACGACCTGGCCCGAGACCACACCGGAAGCGCAGGGCATGGCATCTTCCGCGGTCGCCGAGCTGGTCGACTTCGGCGCGGCGAACCAGATGGACAGCCTGCTCATCACCCGCCACGGCGCGGTGGTGGCGGACGTCTACTACGCGCCTTTCCAGGCAGGCTCCAAACACGCGGTCAACTCGACCACCAAGGGCGTGGTCGGCACGCTCACCGGCATGGCGATCCAGGATGGTTTGCTGGCCTCGCGGGACGTTCCGGTCATCGACTTCCTTGCCGACAAGAACACCGCCGACATCGACCCGGACAAGAAAACCATCACCGTCGGCCATCTGCTCGACATGACCTCGGGCATCGACTGGAAGGAGCGGCTGGACGGCTCGCTGCCCGAATCCCTGATCGCCATGAACCGCAGCCGCGACTGGCAGAAGTTCGTGCTCGACCGGCCGATGGCCGCCGCGCCGGGCACCCGTTTCAACTACGACAGCGGCAATTCGCAGCTGCTGTCTTCCATCCTCGCCAGGACCACGGGCGGCAGCACGCTGGCCTATGCAAGGCGGCGCTTTTTCGGGCCGCTGGGCATTACCGACGTTCGTTGGGCCAAGGATCCGTCGGGCGTCGAGATCGGTGGCTACGGGCTTTTTCTGCAACCGCGCGACATGGCCAAGATCGGTTATCTCTACCTGCGCAACGGGCAGTGGGACGGCAGCCAGATATTGCCCGCCGCGTGGGTGGACCAGGTTTTCCACGCGACCACCAATATGGGTTTTGGCGACCGGCCGGCGTTCCGGTATTCGAATGGCTGGTGGACGATTCCGTCGCTGCATGCCTATATGACGGTCGGCTTTCTGCATCAGATGATCGTGGTGCTGCCCGATATCGATGTGGTTGCGGTGGTCACCGGTCGGTTCAATTACCGGATTCCGGCGCTGATCGAAAAGATCAACGCGGCAGCGCAGTCCGGCCAGCCATTACCCGAACGACCGGACGCGCAGCAGCGGTTGGCCGAACGCATCCGCCAGGCTTCGGTGGAGCGCCCGACCGCCGTCAACGCCGCCCCGGCGCTGGCCGCCGACGTGTCGGGCAAGGTCTGGGAGTTCGACCGGAACGCCATGGGCGTAAAGCAGGTGGTGCTCCGGTTCATCGGCGCTGATCCGGGCTGCGACGTGACCTATGCGAACGGCCGTTTCGTGGCCGGGCCGATGGGGCTGGAGGGGGTTTTCAAGGTGTCCGAACAAACGCCGGGTGTGCCGATTGGCTTGAAGGGCGACTGGGTCGATCCGCAGACCTTCCGCATGGTGTCGCGGAACATCGACGAGGGGAACGAAATCGTCTACACGGTGCGCTTCGACGGCAGCGCGGTGAAGGTCGCTTTCCAGTCCAATAGCGGGTTCAGGGGCGAACTGGCCGGGCGGTTGGTGCAGTGAAACCGGCCGCCATCGAAGACAAGATATTCGAGTTGCTCGCCCAGCGACAGCAGGGCGCGACCATCTGCCCGTCCGAGGTGGCGCGGGCAATGGAGGCCGATGAAACCGCGTGGCGAGAGCGCATGCCGCAGGTCCGGGAGGCGGCCCGAAGCCTGGCACAAGCCGGCCGGCTGACGGTGACCCGGCGTGGCGTCGAGGTGGACGCGACCAGCAGGGGAGGGCCCATCCGTATCGGACGCGGCCCCAAGGCATGACAAAACCCGCAATCCATCCCGTGACTCCCGACGGCCGATATTTCGTCGTCAAAGGTCGTTTGTGGAGGCTGAGCAACCCGGCACTCGGCAGCGCGGATCGCGAGTTGTGGGTAAGCCGGTTGATGAGCGCCAGACGCCAGGTAGGTGCCGCCTTGAAAGCCGACGACAGCGCTGCGGAAAAGGTGGCCCGGGCAGAAGTCGATGCCGCCAAACGCGCATTGGGTGAACGCGGCCCGGTCTGGTGGACCGATGGACAGCCTGATTTCAACCGGCGGATGGTTTCCACCACACCGTACAAAAGCTGGTATGCAGAAATAGGGAGCACACTCAATAATGCATAAACAAACGATTGGTCACATTTGTCCGATGTCCTGTTAGTTCGCAGATTTTTTGACCGCCACGACCACGCCATTTTTTGTAAACGTGGTTTCGGTCAACGGCAGGTATGCGGTGTGTCCGGGGTTTTGCAGTGAACCGGGTCCGCGTCATTCGGCAGGCCGTGTGGCTGTCGCTTTTCGGCGCGGTGCTGCCGATGGTGTTGATTGCTTACCTGTCGTGGCTGCGCACGGTGGACCAGGAACATGCGCGGCTGGAACGTTATGCGGCCCGGACGCTTAAAAACACCCGCAACGCGATCGAGCAGGGCGCGGAAGCATTGCTTGCCATGGAAGCCTGGCGAGGCAAGACCTGTACGCCAGCCCACATCAACGAGATGAGGCGAGTGACCTTCAATGCGCGCGCCGTTGAAGAGATGGGTTTTTTCAAGGACGGTTATCTGCGCTGTACCTCATGGGGCCAAACGTTGCCTCTGGTGCGCGAGTTGCCGTTGCAGGACGGCAGCCTTGGCAACGGACTGGACCTGACGCTGCAGATGAGCCCGCAGGTGACTGGTGGAGAGCCGGCGCTTGCGCTGAAACGCGGCAGTTACAACGTGCTGGTCAAGTCGGAACGACTGGCCGACGTGATAGTGAACGAAGGCGTTCGCATCGCGATCCTGCGAGGCAAGGCCGTGGTGAGCGAACTGCGCGCGCCTGAGTCGGCGGTTGTGCAGCGGGTGGCAGAGGCAGGTGTCCAGGGGCTCGACGACCGTTTTCTTTTTTCGGTTGGCAAGAAGGACGGATGGACGGTTGTCCTGTTGGAAGACCGGGCGTTGCTGATAGACCGCCTGACCACCGAGCTGATCTGGATATTGCCGGCTGGCGTGTTCGTGGGCGGATTTGTCGTCTACATGGTGGTGCTTCTGTCCCGCAAACGGCTATCGCCTCTGGCCGAGTTGGAGATTGCGGTTGCACGGCGCGAATTCATGGTTCATTACCAGCCGATCATCGATTTGAAATCGGGCCAATGCATAGGTGCAGAGGCGTTGGTGCGTTGGTGCCGGCCGGATCGCACCATGGTTCGGCCCGACTTGTTTATTCCCCTGGCAGAAGAAAGTGGCTTGATTCTGCCGATTACCGATCAGGTAATGGACGCAGTGGGGCGCGACCTGGGCGCACTGCTGGGCAAATATCGATCACTGCATGTGTCGATCAACCTGTGCGCGTCGGACATGAAGAGCGGAAGGTTCTTGCCACATCTTGAAAACATGCTCTCGTCTGCCGGCATTGCAAACCATCAGGTATGGCTGGAAGCGACGGAACGCGGTTTTATCGAAATCGCAGCGGCTCGCACGACGCTCGAGCGAGCGCGCAAACGAGGATATTCGATCGCCATCGACGACTTCGGTACCGGTTATTCGAGCCTGCAATATCTGCAGGGCCTGCCGACCGACACACTGAAAATCGACAAGTCGTTTGTCGATGCCATCGGAACGACTTCAGCGCCCAGCTCTGTCACCTCTCACATCATCGACATGGCCAAGACACTCGGGCTGAAGCTGGTGGCGGAAGGTGTCGAAACCGAGGCCCAGGCTCAATATCTGCGCGAGCACAACGTTGAATTTGCCCAGGGCTGGTTGTTCGCCAAGGCGCTGCCGGCGCAGGAATTCGTGGCGTTCGTCGAAGGTCGGGTGGGAGTCGTCGAACGTTACTGAACCACCAATTCGACCCGGCGGTTTTTGGCACGTCCTTCTTCGGAGGCATTAGTCCCCACCGGAGACAACGAAGCAACGCCACGCCCCAGCATTCGTTTTGCATCTATCCGGTATTCACCCGACAAGGCATTGAGCACTGCCACCGCGCGTTGCTGCGAAAGGGTGAGGTTCGAGTCGAGCGTGCCCTGGTTGTCCGTGTGGCCGACGATGTAAACCTTCAACGATGGCTGCGCTGACAACAGCTTGGCCATTTCTGCCAGCTGGTCCTTCGACTCCGGCTTGATTACCGCCTTGCCGGTATCGAAATACAGGCCGTAAAGCGCAATCTTGCCGTCGGCTTTCAGGCCCCTGTCCAGCGCATTGGCGTCCACCTTCACCTGGCCGACCGGCATTGCTTTCGGCTCGACGATCTGCAGGTAAGTGGCGGACATATTGGTGGTTTCATTACTTGCGGCCGCCGTGTAGACCATCACATGGACCTGCTGCCCGTCGCGAGGTAGCGTGCCGTACCAGAAGCGCCCCTGCGCTTCGCTCACCACACCGGCGTCGAGGCTGTAACGGCTGCCGCCCGGGTTTATGACACTTCCGTTGGCCCAGCTGATGCCGGCGGCATAACCGTCGCCATTACGCAGGCCGCGATACAGGCCGATGCACTGGCTCTCGCAGGAAAATCGTTTCTGGAAACCGGCCCCGGCAAGAGCCTGTTCGTAGTTCCGAAAAACCTCCAGCGGCGATTTGCCCGGAGGCGCAACGTATACGAGTTTGGTTACCCGGCCTTCGACCGTCTCGGCATCGACCCACTTGTAATCCTTGACCGTCATGCCGACTGGAAACCGCGCCTGTTCCCATTCATTTGTCTTGTAGCCGACCAGCCAGGACCCAGTGAACCGCTGAACCAGCGGGTGGTCGTGCCCGCCCTTCACATCCACCTGAGCCGGCGGCGCTGCAGCCTGGACGGATGGAACCCACCCGACCATCGAAGCCGCGGTAATTACCGCCGAGCAGAGCCATTTGCGAGTCGTCATGAGTCCCTCCGTGTGAAGAGCCGCATCTTATGTGGGGCCACCAGCTTCACACCGGTTCGGGGTGGGTGGTCGCCAGCACTTCCTTGAACTTCTCGCTGAACGCGGGGATGTCGTCAGGCTTGCGACTGCTCACCAGATGACCGTCGACGTGCACCTGTTCGTCCACCCAGGTCGCGCCGGCGTTTTCCAGGTCGACCTGCAGGCTGGGCCAGCTGGTGAGGGTTTTGCCGCGCACCAGGTCAGCGTCCACCAGCAGCCATGACCCATGGCAGATGACCGCGATGGGGCGTTGGAGCCGGGTGATTTTCTGCACGAATACACGGGCGTGTTCATTGAGCCGCAAGGCGTCGGCGTTTTGCACGCCGCCGGGCAACAGGACTGCATCGAATTCTTCAGGGGCGGCGTCTGCCAGCGTCTGATCAACCGTGAAGGTGTCGGCCTTGTCGGTGTGGTTGAACCCCTGCACCGTGCCGGCCTTGGGGGCAATGATCCGGGTGACGACGCCTGCTGATTCCAGCGCCTGTCTGGGGCCGGTGAGTTCGGCCTGTTCGAAGCCGTCGGTCACCAGGATCGCGACCTTCTTGCCGGCCAGTTTGTTGATGTCTGCCATGTTCTTGCCTTTCTTTCGGGTGATGTTCCAGACCCATCACTCTGAAAGCACCACCGCGCGGCCTGTGTAGTCGTCCGCTGAACGGCGTTGGTAGGACAAGGGAGCCGCGGCCCTCAGTCCATGCGTTTGACCATGGCCGCCAGATGAGAAGCATCGGCAAAAGATGCCAGCAGGGCGGCGACCTGGGTCGGATAGACCTCCAGCCGCTGGTGCCGGCTGACCTCGACCACGTCGGTCACGATGTCGACGGTCGATATCCAGCCCTCGCGGCACGACATGGCGCAAGCAATGAAGGTTATTCCCTGGCTGTGAAAGAAACTGACCATCGAATCCATTTCGGTAAGACACCTGACGGGAATCGGAATATTAGTGTGCAGCCAAAAATGGTGTTCCCCCATTGGCAGGTGACATAAACTAACAATAACTCGGGAGTCATAGTTATGGCCGATCACACCTGGCGAGACACTTATCTGCGGATGCGGGAGACCGACCCCAACCGCTCCCTCTACACCCCGACGGATTCGGCTATCGAGGAAAGCCGGTTCGTCGAAACGGTCGCCCCCGGCAGCGAGGCTGACCAGGCATCGACCGCTGTGCCCTTCGGCGGCCTTCTGATTCGCGGCTTGATGTCGGTTGCGGTGTTGCTCACGTCGATGCTGTGCCTATGGCTCGCGGTACGGCTTTTCTTCAGCTGAGGCAATGGCACGTGTGCACGCCATGACGGCGACCCGGGTTTTTTGAAATCCGCTGACCGGCTCACCGCGTATCGAAGCCAGGTCCGGCAGGACGGACTTTTCGAAGAACCCGTTGGACCGTCAAGGCCGAAGACTCAGGTGAAGTTATTTCGCCGCTTGCCGATAACCCTTCCATGCAAGTACTCGACAGACGTTCCGCGGCACGGCGCGCCAGTGACCAGGGCGCCGGTCGCAGCCCACCGGAAATGGCCGCGTCGAATCGGCGACGAACCGACCGGCGTGTATCAGCCACCCGAAAACGCCTGACGGCCGACCAGATCGACGCAGTGCATGCGGGCTGCCCGACGGACGTGTCGGTGGTGCGTGTCACCTACGTTGTCAACGGCCCCTGTTTTGCCTGGCTCGCCGAAGTCATGTGCCGCAGGGCTGGCAGCTTCATGGCGGGTGCAGGGGTGCTGCCCGAAAACTCGATGCCGGAAGAATCCCTCGCCGCCGTGATCGGAGGCATCCGCGCCAGGCTGCAGGTCTGGCACGACGACGGCCGCGCTGGTTGAAAGGCAGTCATCTGTCTGCGGCGCGGTCCTACGGTGCATGGTCAGGTGCGGCGTGATGCTGTCTCCATGAACTCCCAAAAAACACTCCCCAAGCCGCATCAACTGCAGGAATCGACCGCCGGTGAGGAAGATCCCGGAGCAGGCATGGACGCGGCGGATTCTGCGATTCACCCGGACGGTGTGGCGCCCAGCGCCAAGGCGGACAAGGATCGGCAGCCGGGGAAACCAGTCGGGCCTGCTCAGCCCGCTGATGTTCGGAAGCGACCGGACGAAAAGCGATAACTTCTCCGCGAAGGTCAGCCAGGAGAGTGCTCACTAGGGCGATGTGACTACGCCTGAACGCGCGATCAAGGCGCGCCGGTCACGTGATCATCGCGTGATAGTGGGTTATCGGCTTTTGCCGCTGCCTGGCTGGTTCACATGAAATATCGGGTCTCCCTTCCTCCCCAACGCGGCAGCGTTGGCCGGCTTTTCGTGCCCCACGGACCGCGCGCCCGGGCAACCGAGCGAGAAAACCAGATGGTGCAGATGCTCAAGAAGGCATCGGCAGGCCGCCAGAGGGCCAGCCTGTTGAGGCAACTCGAACGTATGGGTTTTTTGGCGAAGGACGATCCGGGCGCGCGGCGGGTGGCCCGCGAATGGAGCCCGATCACGCTGCTGCCCCTGAACAAGATGCGCCGCTCCACGGCAACCGGTTGGGTGACCATCAATCCGGGCGGCGGCAGCGGCAGGCCCACATTGACTCGCCGCTGAGCTCTTGACCACGGCGGCCAGCGGGCATACTGCAGCGCCGTACCGAAAGCATTCCTTGGCAGATCGCAAGCCCTTCTCCGGCACCATCGAAATCGAAGGTGGCAGCTACCCTTTTCGCGGGAGCTACAAACGCATGGAGATCGAACCACGCGGAGTCCGTTTCGGCTGGGACGCCGAAGTGGATGGTCTCGGACTTTCGTCCGCCGACCGCGAGTTGGCTTTGCCGGCGGGTTACCCGGGTATCAACGACCGCATGGTGACCATCTTCGTGCAGGATTATTTCCAGGGCCTGGTCCGCCTGAGGGCACTGCAAAACCTGGGTGCCTGACCAGGTCGTGCAGCAGCCCCGTACCGCGGGCAGCCGACTTCACCGAATCAAAGACCGTCCAAGGTCAGCAGCCGAGCACGTCGCAGAGGGCGCCCAGTTCGGTGACCTCCATCTGCGCGCGTGGACCCAGCGTCCATTCCATGCCCTTGCGGTTGACCCATACCGCCTGCATGCCGGCGCCGAGAGCTCCGACGATGTCGAGCGCGGCATCGTCACCCACATGCAGCACCGATTTGGCCGGCACGCCGACGGCGGCTGCCGCTGCGTGAAAGATTTCCGGGTCGGGTTTCGCCTTGCCGAAGTCGCGGGCGCTGATGCGGTTCGGTATGAGGTGGCCGATGCCCACGGTATGCACATCGGCGTTGCCGTTGGTCAGTGCGATCAGCGGAAAACGTGCGGCCATTCGTTCCAGAGCGGCCATGGCGTCGGCATAGAACTCCACCCGTTGACGCTCGGCGAAGAACAGGTCGAAGCCGGCTTCGGCCAGGGCCGGATCTTCACCGCCGTGGCGCAGTGCGCGGCGGATGGATTCACGGCGAAGCTCGCTCAGGTCGTGTTCCATTTCCGGCATGTCCAGGCCGACCTGGTTGCGTACCTTGCGTAACGCCGCGGAGTCGGGGTACAGCGCCGCGGTGGCCGGCGCGTGCTGCGCCAGGTAGCGGTGCAGCAGCACCTCGGCGCGTTCTATGGCGGGCCAGACGGGCCAGAGGGTGTCGTCCAGGTCGAGGCTGATGGCGCGGATGACGGATACATCCAGTGTGTGATCTTGGTGCATGCGCGGCGAGAATAGCGCACCGTCGGCGTGTGCCGACCCGTGCCTTCGAGACAACCCCACGTGCCGCAATTTTCCCCCGAACCGACCCACCTGCACGGCCAGCCGCCGCGCACCGCCATCCTGTACGTCAACCTGGGCACGCCCGACGCCGCGACACCTTCCGCGGTGCGCCGCTACCTGGCCGAATTCCTGTCGGACCGGCGGGTGGTGGAGATCCCGCCGTTGCTGTGGAAGATCATCCTGCACGGCGTCATCCTGCGCACCCGGCCCAGGGCTTCGGCCGCCAAGTACGCCAAGGTCTGGATGCCGGAAGGCTCTCCGCTGGCGGTGTGGACCAGCAAGCAGGCCGACATGCTGCGCGCCTGGCTGGGCGAGGCCGGACACCAGGTACTGGTGCGCCATGCCATGCGCTACGGCAACCCTTCGGTGGCCAGCCAGCTCGACGCGCTGAAGGCCGAGGGCGCCACCCGCATCCTGGTGCTGCCCGCGTACCCGCAATATTCGGGCACCACCACCGCCAGCGTGGCCGACGCCGTGTTTGCCTGGGGCGAACGCCAGCGCAACCTGCCCGAGCTGCGTTTCGTGCAGCGCTACCACGACGACCCGGGCTACATAGCGGCACTGGCCGCCCGGGTCGAAGCCCACTGGCGCGAACACGGCAAGGCCGAAAAGCTGGTGCTGAGCTTCCACGGCGTGCCGGCGCGCACCCTCGAACTGGGCGACCCTTATCACTGCGAATGCCACAAGACCGCGCGTCTGCTGGCGTCCGAACTCGGGCTGCACAAGGAAGAAGTGCTTACAACCTTCCAGTCGCGTTTCGGCCGCGCCAAATGGCTTGAGCCCTATACCCAGCCGACGCTGGAAGCCCTGGCGAAAGGCGGCCTGAAAAGGGTCGACGTGATGTGCCCCGGCTTCACCAGCGACTGCCTCGAGACGCTGGAAGAAATCGACATGGAAGTGCGCGAGGCTTTCATGCACAACGGCGGTGAGGCTTTCCACTACATACCCGCGCTGAACGACAGCCAGCGCTGGGTGGCAGCTCTGGCCGGCATCGCCCAGCAGCACATGGGCGGCTGGGCGACCCGGCAGTTGCCACATGCACGGAGCCTGGAGGTCCAGGCAGAGCGGGCGAGGGCGATGGGGGCTCCGCGTTAGTGCAATCACATTCAGCAAGCGACCGCAGATAGCCGGGAGCGGGGCCGATAGGACTAAGCCCGTCTTTTGGAAAGTGAGTGAAAGCAAACTTTAATTGGATGACCGTTTTTGATCAGCGGTACGTCTCCATCCAATGAAAAGGACTTGCCATGAACGCCAGTAATTCCCGCCAGTACGCACGTGCCTGCAAACTGGGCACCGTTGCCCTTGCGATTGCAACGCTCACCTCGCAGGTCGAGGCCGTTACCTCCACCGTCAACCTGAACGTTTCCGCATCCGTGCTCGCCAGTTGCACCCTGAGCGTGGCCAACGCCCTGAATTTCGGGGCTTATTCCGCGGCCGGTGCGAATGGCACCAACCCGCTGGACGCGACAGGAATGGTCATCAGCAATTGCACGCCGGGCACGGCGGGGTATCTGACCATCGGTCAGGGCACCAACGCGACCGGGGTCAGCACCGATGCGGCTCCCGTTCGCAGAATGCGTTCGGGCGTGGCCAATTACCTTCTCTACAACCTCTTCACCGATGGCACCCGCACGACTTCCTGGGCCAACACAACCATCACTGGTGTGACCATCACCGGAGACGGCCTCGACCAGTTCACGACCGTGTACGGCCGTATGCCGCAAGGCCAGTCGGTTCCGGTGGGCAGCTACACCGACACCGTCGCCGTCACCCTCACCTATTGAGCGTGGCGCGCAGGGTTCGCGCTGGTGCGCGCAGCCCTGGCGTATCTCCATGAAGCGCCGTGTCCTCAAAGAGGACACGGACGCAAATCTCCAGGCTGCCGGCCGGTCGACTCAAGTCACTGAAAAGGAATTGGCATGAACTCCTGTGCCCACTGTCGTTGCCCCCATGGTTTTCGACGCTGCACGTGATGCGACTTGTCCGCGTATTGCTGGCCACCCTTTGCTTTTGCTCCGTCAGCTTCAGCATTGCCGGGTCGCTGACCATCACCCCGGTGCGGCTGACGTTGACCGCAGGCCGCACAGCCGGGGTAGTCACGTTGATCAACAACGGTGCCGAAGCGACCCTGGTTCAGCTGGAGCTGGTGCGCTGGTCCCAGGTCGACGGAGCTGAACGCCTTGAGCCGACACGTGAATTGCTGGCGACGCCGCCTATCTTCACTGTGCCGCCAGGTGGATCCCAGGTCGTGCGGGTCGGCCTCAGGGGCCCGGCGCCGGCGAGTTCGCATGAGCTGTCTTACCGTCTGCTGCTCCAGGAGGTACCGTCGGCAACGGCCGGCAGCAGCCAGGGTGTGAGGATCGCGCTGAACATCAGCATGCCGGTGTTCGTCGTGCCGGCAATGCTGCAGAGTAGTGCGCCAACGCTGAGCTGGCGTGCGCGTCGAATCGACGGTGGGCTATTGCTGCGCGCCGACAACGACGGCCCCCTGCATGTGCAATTGACGGGACTCAGCCTTGCCGGCGCCAGGCCGCTCGCGCAATTCCAGGGCGCTTATGTGCTGCCGGGCGCTTACCGCGAGTGGAAGGTGAGCCAGGATGCGGCGCCTGGCACCTTGCTGCAGTGGGTCGCCCAAACCGACGCCGGTGAGCTTGCCGGCCAGGTCCTGGTCCCTGCTCCATAGATAGTGTGGGATCCGTCGGAAGACATTCGGCGAAGTTGCTGGTCTTGCTGCTGACGACAGGGGCCGGGTTACCGGTCATCCGGGCCGACGTATTGCCTGAAAGCCTGTTAGCGGTCCAGCTGAACGGCGTCGATACGGGCGACATGGCGCTGGTCCTGCGTAGCGCCGACGGCCGTCTGCTCCTGGGCCGGGCCGACCTGGAACGCTGGCGCCTGGGCCTTTCCGGCACGGCTGCGGTCTGGCAGAACGGCCAGGCATTTCACCGGCTGGACGAGATGGCGGGCGTTACCTGGAAACTCGATGACTCGCGGCAGACGCTGGCAATCGATGTGCCTGCGGGATCGTTCGGCAAGACACAACTTGACCTGGACGGACAGAATTTTGTCGTCGCTGCGCCGACGTCACCCGGTCTGCTGCTGAACTATGACGTCAGCACTACGTACGGCGGCCGGCAACGACAAAGCGGTGCGTTGCTGGGGCTGGGCGCATTCAATCAGCTGGGTTCGGGCGTCGCCAATTTTCTAGTGCGCGACGGCTTGCCGGCCGGTCCGCGCGCGCTGCGCCTGGACACGGGCTGGACCGTGGACATGCAGGAGAAACGCAGCAGCATCCGGTTGGGTGACACCGTCGGCGGGAGCAGCCAATGGGGGCGCTCGGTGCGCCTGGGCGGCGTGCAATGGGCAAGCAATTTCGCGACGCAACCCGGTCGGGCAACATTTCCTATGTTCTCCATGAATGGCGAGACCGCCCTGCCATCGACGGTGGACCTGTATGTGAACGGCGCGCTGCAATTGAGCCGCAACGTGCCTGCGGGGCCGTTCAGCCTGCAGCAGTTGCCGACCGTGACGGGACCGGGCGAAGTGCAATTGGTCGTGCGCGACTTGCTCGGTCGCGAACAACGCATTGTTGCCCCTTACTACGCGACGCCCCGGCTCCTGCAAAAGGGACTGCACGATTTTTCCTATGAGCTCGGCCGGGTGCGTCAAGATTTCGGACTGGCCAGTAACCGTTATGGCGGTGGCGCGCTTTTCGCCACTCACCGTCTGGGGCTTAGCGACACGCTGACGATGGAAGCGCGCGGCGAATGGGCCGGCTCGGTCCAGGCCGCGGGGCTGGGTGCGGTGGCGTTGTGGCCAGGGCTGGGAACTGTCAGCGCTGCACTGGCGGCCAGTCGTAGCGCGGGGGATATCGGCCGTAGCGGGCAGTTGATCGCACTCGGCCTGGAGCGGCAGGCGCGCCGCTTCGGTTTCGGGGTCAACTCACAATTTACCAGCAGCGCTTTCGCACAGGCCGGTCAGGCGGCAGGACAGCTACCGTTGCGTCAGTCTGTTCAGCTTTACACCAACCTCGCATTGGACCAGGGGTCGTTGTCGCTGGCTTTCGTTCTACAGCAGCCGCGTGACCGGCAGGCGGTCAGGCTGCTAAGCCTGACTTACGGTGTGGCGCTGGGGTGGCTGGGCTACCTGGGCGTGACCTTGCTTCACAGCGGCGGCACGCAGGGCGGTCTGAGCGCCAGCCTTACCCTGACCCGCCCGCTGGATGACCGCACCACGGCCAGCAGCGGTACCGACATACGTCAGGGTGATGTCCAGGCGCAGTTGCAGGTTCAGCATAGCCTGCCGGCCGGCGAAGGGACGGGCTACCGCATGGCCGCTACCTCCGGTGCCTCCCAGCGTCTTTCGATGGCCGGGAGCGCACGTCACGCTGCGGGTATGGCCGGTCTGGAGCTCGACATGACTCGCCAGTCGAACTCTCTGCGTGCCAGCGCGAGCGGAGGTCTCACATGGATTGACGGCAGCGTGTACGCCAGCCCGCGCATCGAAGAAAGTTTTGCGGTGGTCGAGGTGCCCGGACAGGCCGGGGTGGGGGTCTATGCCGACAACCAGCTGATAGCGCGCACCGGCGCCGACGGCAAGGCCATGCTGCCGCGGCTGCGTGCGTACCAGCGCAATCCTCTCCAAATCGAGCAGGGCGACTTGGCGCTGGACTCGCAGATCGAAAGCCTGCACATGGAAGCCGTGCCGGCTTATCGCAGCGGCATCGTGATGAGGTTTCCGGTCCATCGGTCACGCACCGCAACGCTGAAGGTGCTTCAGGCCGACGGGCAGGCCGTGCCGGCGGGTTCGATGGCAAATGTTTCGGGGCTGGCCCGGCCGTTCCCCTTTGGTGCCGCGGGGCGGCTCTATCTGAGCGATCTGCAGGAGTTCAGTCACGTCACGGTGGACTGGAGCTCCGGAGAGCGCAAACACGAATGTTCATTCGACTTTCGACTGCCCTCGGGGGCGGACCCTTTGCCAGACCTGGGAGTGCATACATGCGCCGTCAGCCGCCCCTGAGTCTTCTCTGCCTGATGGCGTCACTTTTGCTGCTACCGGCATCTGCCCATGCGGCCGTCTGTGATGCCTCCACCACGGGGCTCGCCTTCGGTAGCTATCGAACGTTCGCAGCGCAGCCGCTGGACAGCGCTGCCACCATCACGGTCCGCTGCGACGTCCTGGTGGCCTACACCATCGCATTGAGCCCGGGCGGCGGCAGCTTCGCCGACCGCCAGATGACGGGCCCTGTCCAGGTGCTGCACTACAACCTTTACCTCGATGTGCTGCGGCTGATCGTCTGGGGCGACGGCACCGCAGCCACATCGGTAGCGACTGGCCTGTCTCTCCTCGGGCAGCACACGGTTTACGGTCGAGTGGCGGCGCGGCAGAACATATCGCCAGGGTCTTATGGGGACAACATCGTGATAACCGTGACGTACTGATCGTCGCCGCCATCCCGGCGGGGCGCGGAGGGGCCTTGTACCAACTGTTGCCGATCGGATGGCAGCGCTGCGTTAAGGTGCTTTGCAGCGCAGCCCAAGCGCAGGAAGACATTGCCATGCATCCACGTTCCCTCATTCCCCCGATGTTGCTGGCCTGCGCCGCAGCGATGTCGACGGCAACCGCTTTCGCTCAGACCGGTTCGGCCACCGCCCGGGCCCTTTACCAGCAGCAGCTCGCCGCATGCGACCCCGCCCAGCCCCGGCCCGCCTACAACGCCTGCGTGCGTGCCGCCGGTACCGTGCTGGACCGCAGCGGCACCACCGGCTCGGCCACCATGGTGGATGAATCGGCCGACGGCCGGGCGACCATATTGCAGAGCCCCGGCGCACCGGTGCAGAACATTCCGCCATCGGTTGTGGTGCCGCAGACCTTCACCTCGCAGGACGGCCGCGCCACCTTGCTGGTGCCTAGCGATAGCACCATCCGCAGCGGCCCTTGAAGCTCTTCAGTCGCGCGGCCGGAAGCTGATCACCATCGATGGCGGCACCCGGCCGTCGATGTCCTTGGGCAGGCTCTCGGTCTTGTCGATGGCTTTCAGCACGGCGTCGTCCCAGGCCGGATTGCCGCTGGACTTGACAAGTTTCTTGCCGACGATGGTGCCGTCCGGCGCCGCACGCACTTCGACCTCGGCGCGCGGGTTGCCCGGAGTGTCTTCGGTGAAGGTGATGTTCGGCCGGACCTTCGCGGCGACCTTGCCGCCGTAGCTGCCGGATGGACCGGAAGAACGCAGGTCCGAACCGGTGGCGGTTGCGCCGCCGGTGGCACCAGCCAGGCCGGCCATACGCGCCATCTGCTGCTTGCGCAGGTCTTCGCGAACCTTGGCCTCTGCCTGGTCCTTGCGTTTGTCTTCGGCAGCCTGCTTCTGTTTGTCTTCCGCGGCCTGCTTTTGTTTGTCGAGCTGCTTCTGTTTTTCAAGCTGTTTCTGCTTGTCGAGCTGGGCCTGTTTTTCAGCTGCCTTTTCCTGCTTGTCGAGCAGCGCCTGCTTTTCAGCCCTGGCCTGTTTGTCGGCCAGCTTTTTCGCCTCGGCGGCCTTTTCTCGCGCGGCTTCTTCACGCGCTTCCTGCTGCTCTTTCAGTTTCTTCTCGCGCGCCTGTTCCAGCTGCTGCTGGCGCTGTTTTTCGCGGGCGATTTCCTGCTTCTGCTTTTGCAGGGCGATGTCTGCGTCACGGGTGTCGGGTTGGGGGGCCGGCGGCGGAGGCGGAGGCGGTGGCGGCGCAGGGGCCGGCTCCGGTGCCGGCGGGGGCGGTGGTGCGGGGATGGGAGGCGGCGGCGGCGTTTGTACTGCCTGTGGCGCGGCCTGGCGCGGCGTGGCGGACCAGATTTCGGCTTCTACCGCCGGGGTATCGGTGTCCTGTTTCCAGCGCACACCCCAGGTGAGCGCGGCCAGAAGGGCCAGGTGAGCCAGCACGGCGAGGCTGAATCCGCCGGCCCGTCCACGGGCCGGTGGCGGCGCGAATTCGTTTCGAGAGTAGGGGGCGGAAGTCACTGGCATCGTGGCGCGACTGAATGCATCGGGGTCAGGGCGCCAGCTGGACGGACAGGCCGACCCGCTGGACACCTGCACGCTGCAACTTGTCCATCACCTTGACGACGGTTTCGTACTTCACCGTCCGGTCGGCGCTGATGACCACGGCGCTGTTGCTCTTGCCGGGCGTGCCGTCGGGAAGCGGCGCCGCAGGCGGTGCGGACTGCTGCATCACCTTCACCGCGTTGCCCACATCGTTGATGGTGCTCGGCGCGGTGCGGTCGGCCGACTTGACCTGCAGCGTCTCGTCCTTGCCGACGATGACCTGGATCACCTGCGGAGGCTGTGCGTTGCCCTTGCCGATGGATGGCAGGTCGATGGTGCTGGGCGTGATCAGCGGCGCGGTCACCATGAAGATGATCAGCAGCACCAGCATCACGTCGATGAACGGGACCATGTTGATCTCGCTCATGGTGCGGCGGCCTCGGCCGCGTGAAGCCATTGCGGGCATGGCTCAGTGTCCCGAAGCAGTGTGGGCCGGCGCACCGAGGTTGCGCTGGAGGATGTTGGAGAACTCCTCGATGAAGGTCTCCTGCTGGATCGCGACCCGGTCGATGTCGCGGGCGAAGCGGTTGTATGCCACCACGGCAGGGATGGCGGCGAACAGGCTGACGGCGGTGGCCACCAGCGCTTCGGCAATGCCGGGCGCCACTGTCTGCAGGGTCACCTGCGCCATGGCGGCCAGGCCGGTGAAGGCATGCATGATCCCCCAGATGGTGCCGAACAGGCCGACATAGGGCGACACCGAACCGACGGTAGCCATGAAGGACAGGCTCGACTCGATCTCGTCCATTTCGCGTTGAAAGCTGGCGCGCATGGCGCGGCGGGCGCCGTCCAGCAGGGTGGCGGGGTCGCTGACCCGGCGTTCACGGAGCTTCTGGTATTCACGCATGCCGCTGGCGAAGATCCGTTCCATCGGCCCGGCGGTCTTGGCGTTGGCGGCGGCTGCCGCAAACAGGTCGTTCAGGCTGGTGCCCGACCAGAACTCGCGCTCGAAGGTTTCGTTCAGCGCCTTCACCCGGCGCAGGGCGAAGATCTTGCGGAAGATGGCGGCCCAGCTGGTGATGGACACACACATCAGCAGCAGCATGACCAGTTGCACCACGAGGCTGGCGTTGAGCACCAGGCTGATGATGGACATGTCTTGATTCATGGTTTTAAAACTTCCAGGATGGCGGCGGGGATACGGACCGGCCGCAGTGTAGAGGCTTCGACCCAGCTGATGAGAATGGTTCCCTCGCTGAGCAATTGGCGCTGGCCACCGGCTTGCGCCGGCTCCAGGAAAACTTGCTGGGCGATTGTCAGCGAGGCACGCCCCGAGTCCTGCAAGGACGCGTTAACGACCAGCAGATCGTCCAGCCTCGCCGGACGCAGGTAGCGCACCCTGGTTTCGGCGACGACGAACATGCCGCCGGTGGTGTCGCGCAATGACTGCTGCTGGACGCCCAGCGAACGCAGCCATTCGGTGCGTGCCCGCTCGAAGAACTTCAGGTAGTTGGCATAGAAGACGATGCCGCCGGCATCGGTGTCTTCCCAGTAGACGCGGATGGGGAATTCAAAAGCCATCGGTGCGGGCTCTGGCAACGGTCAGCCCAGCAGCGCGTGCAGCCGGGCCGCGGCCTGCTGCAGCTGCGCCATCGAATTGGCGGTCGAAAAACGGATGCGCTGCGCGGTGTCGGCGTTGCCGAAATCGCGCCCCGGCGTGACCGCGAGATGGGCTTTCTCCATCAGTGCAAAAGACAGCTCCCAGCTGTCGGCGACCCCCAGCCTGCGGCAGGCTTCGGTGCAGTCGGCCCAGGCATAGAAGGCACCGTCGGGCACGACCGGCACCGGCAGGTGGGCCGCGGCCAGGGCCGGCACGAAGAAATCGCGGCGGGCCTTGAACTCGGCCCGGCGGCGTTCGAACTCGGCAATGCTGTCGGGCTCGAAACACGCCATCGCCGCATGCTGCGCGATGGTGCTGGGGCAGATGAACAGATGCGAAGCCAGGCGATCGATGACCGGCACCAGTGCATCGGGCACCACCATCCAGCCCAGCCTCCAGCCGGTCATGTGGAAGTACTTGCTGAAACTGTTGATGCTCACCACGTCGGATTCGGCGCCGTCGAGCGCAAGCACGCTCTGGCCGAAGTTGTCGTCGTGGCTCAGGCCCAGGTAGATCTCGTCGACCAGCATCACGCCGCCACGCTGGCGCACCACGTCGTGGATGCGTTTCAGCTCTGCCGGCGCGATGGAGGTCCCGGTGGGGTTCGACGGAGACGCCAGCAGCACGCCGCGTGTCCTGGGGCCCCAGGCGGCGTCGACTTGGCCCGCGCTGAGCTGGTAGCGGTCTGCCGCGGTGGTCGGCAGCATGACGGCGCGACCGTCGGCGGCGCTGACGAATTCGCGGTTGCAGGGGTAGCTGGGATCGGGCATCAGCACTTCGTCGCCGGCGTCGATCAACGCCAGGCAGGCCAGCTGCAGCGCCGCCGAAGCGCCGGCAGTCACGACGATGCGGCGAGCCGGTACATCGACGCCGAAGCGCTCGCGATACCAGTGCGAGATGCGTTCACGCAGGGGCTCGAGGCCGACCGAGGGCGTGTATTGGCTGATGCCTCCGTGCACGGCGCGCACGGCTGCTTCCTGCACCAGCGGCGGTGCGGTGAAGTCGGGTTCGCCGACGTTCAGGAAGATCATCGGACGTTCGGTGCCGGCCAGCGCTTTCGCCTGCGCGGCGGCCGCCTTGGCGACCTCCATCACATAGAAAGGCTGGACACGTTCGGCCCGGCCGGACAGCCGAAGCCCGTCCAGCGCGGCGCTCAAGACTCGGCGCGCGGGTTGCGTTGGCGGTCTGCCGCGACCTCTTCGGCGCGCAGCTGCGGAGCCAGGCCGTTCAGCACGCCGTTGACGTACTTGTGACCGTCGGTGCCGCCGAATTCCTTGGCGAGCTCGATGCATTCGTTGAGCACCACGCGCCACGGCACGTCGAGGCAGTTGCGAAGTTCGTAGGTGCCGATCCACATCACCGCGTGTTCGACCGGCGAGATCTCTTCCATCTTGCGGTCGAGCAGCGGCAGGATGAGGGCGTCCTGCGTTTCGGCTTCGGCAATGCAGCCGTGCAGCAGTGCGTCGTAGTGCAGCGAGTCGGCCTTGTGGAAACCCGAAAGATCACGGGTGAAACGGTCGATTGCGGCCGGCGCATTGCCGCCCACGAGGTGCTGGTACAGCGCCTGCAGGGCGAATTCACGGGCGCGCGTGCGGCCCGACTTGGACGATGCCTTGCGGGCACCGGTGGTGGTGCGGCCCGGCAGGGCCTTGGGAGTTTCGGCGCCTGCCTGGGTGGCGGCGGCGTTTTCCTGGGATTCGGATTGGATAGGTTCGGTCATGCGATGTCCGTCAGCAGGTTGGCCATCTCGACGGCGACACGGGCCGCATCACGGCCCTTTTCAGTCTGGCGGGCTTGTGCCTGGGCCAGGTTCTCGGTGGTGAGGATGGCGTTGGCGATCGGCAATTTTGCGTCCAGCGACACGCGGGTGACCGCGGCGCCGGACTCGTTGGCGACCAGTTCGAAGTGATAGGTCTCGCCGCGGATGATGCAACCCAGGGCGATGAGTGCGTCGTGGCGGCGTCCGGCGGCCATGGCCTGCAGGGCGACCGGCACTTCCAGTGCGCCCGGCACCGTGACGTGCTGGATGTTCCCGGCGCCGACGCCGAGCGCAAGCAGTTCGGCCTTGCATGCCGCGGCGAGAGCATTGGTGATGTCTTCGTTGAACCGCGCCTGCACGATGCCGATGGATAGTTTTCGGCCGTCGAGGTTTTGCCCCTGGCCCTTGTTGGCGTCTTGCACGCGATGTCCTTGCTCTTCTGTTGAATGGATTTGTATATGGGCTCAGGCCCTGGGCTGGACGTAGCCGGCCAGCTCGATGCCGTAGCCGGCCATGCTCGGCATGCGGCGGGGCTGGCTCATGAGGTTCATGCGGCGTATGCCGCACTGGCGCAGGATCTGCATGCCGATGCCGTAGGTCCTGAGGTCCATGCGGCCGCGCTCGGGCGCTTGCGCGGCGCGGGCGGTTCCATCGAACTGGGCCAGCAACTCGGCGGCGCTTTCGCCGCAGTTCAGCAGCACGACCACGCCCTTGCCCTCCATGGCGACGTGTCGCAGGCTGGCGTCCAGGGTCCAGGAATGCATGGAACGGTCGATCTCGAGTGCGTCCAGCACCGAAAGCGGTTCGTGCACACGCGCCGCCACGGTTTCGTCTTCGCTCCACTCGCCGCACACCAGGGCCAGGTGAACGCCGTCGGCGGTGCTGTCCTTGAACGCATGGGCGGTGAACTGGCCGGCCGCCGTGCGAAGGGGGCGGGTGCCCAGGCACTGGATGAGCGTTTCGTTGCGGCTGCGGTATTCGATCAGGTCGGCAATGGTGCCGATCTTCAGGCCGTGTTCTGCAGCGAACAGCTGGAGGTCCGGCAGGCGCGCCATGGTGCCGTCTTCGTTCATGACTTCGCAGATGACCGAAGCCGGGCTGCAACCCGCCATGACGGAAAGGTCGCAACCCGCCTCGGTATGACCGGCACGTACCAGCACGCCGCCGTCGACCGCCTGAAGCGGGAAGATATGGCCGGGCTGCACCAGGTCGGAAGCCTGGGCACCCTTGGCAACGGCGGCCTGCACGGTGCGTGCGCGGTCGGCTGCCGAAATGCCGGTGGTCACGCCCTCTGCCGCCTCGATCGACACGGTGAAGGCGGTGGAATGCTTGGCACCGTTGCGCTGCACCATCGGCGGCAGGTTGAGCCGTTCGCACATTTCGCGCGAAAGCGTCAGGCAGATCAGGCCGCGGGCGTGGCGCGCCATGAAGTTGATGGATTCGGCCGTGATGTGGTCGGCGGCGATGACGATGTCGCCTTCGTTCTCGCGGTCTTCCTCATCGACCAGAATGACCATTCGGCCGGCCTTGATCTCGGCGACGATTTCCTCGACCGATGAAATGCCCACGGGGGCGAGGGTGGTGGCGGGGGCGTTCATGCGGAAATTCCATTGGCCGGGGGCAGGTGCACGCCCTCCAGCATGCGGGCGACATACCGCGCCACGGTATCGATCTCGAGGTTTACCTTGTCACCGGCCGACAGCCGGCCCAGCGAAGTGTTTTCCAGCGTGTGGGGAATCAGGTTGATGAAGATCAGGCTGCCATCGGCGCCGTCTTCGACCCGGTTGACGGTCAGGCTCACCCCGTTCACCGTGATGGAGCCCTTGTAGGCCAGGTAGCGGCCCAGGTCGGCCGGTGCCAGCACGCGGAAGTCATGGCTTTCGCCGACCGGCTGCAAGCGCTCGACAGTGCCTATGCCGTCCACATGGCCGGACACGATGTGCCCGCCTAGCCGGTCGCCGGCCCGCAAGGCCTTTTCGAGGTTGACGCTGTGCTGCCGGTCGAGGCCGCTGGTCTTGTCGAGCGATTCGGCGGACACGTCGATATGAAAGGTGCTGGAGGCGACGTCGAAGGTGGTGACGGTCATGCAGGCGCCGTCCAGCGCGATGCTGTCACCCGAAAGTACGTCGTCCAGGTAACCTGCGGGCGCCTGCAGGGTGAGGCGTTTGCCGTAGGCGGCGGTGGGACCCAGGTCCTGCACCTCGAGGATGCGGCCCAGGCCGGTGATGATTCCGGTGAACATATCCGTGGATTTTCGCAGGAATGTGTGAGGCCTTGCCGCATGCGGGCTGCAAACATGGGCAACTTGATCGGAATGCCTATATCGGCAGGCGCGAAGAGAGGTCGGATGCCGGCTGCAAACGGGCCAGGATGCGAAGGTCGGGGCCGACGCGTTCGATGCTGTCGAAGTTCATGGTCTGCGCTTGCGAAAGGCTGGCCAGGGGCCCCAGTTCAGCCATGCCACGCCCTTCGCCGAGAAGGCTCGGCGCCAAGTAGAACAGCAGTTCATCGACCAGCCCGGCACGCAGCAGCGCACCGTTGAGTTCGGCGCCGGCCTCGACATGCAGCACCTTCACACCCTGGTCGAACAGGTCCTGCATCACGTCGGCCAGGTCGACGCGGCCCATGCTGCCTGGAAACACCACCACACGCGCGCCGCGCGCAGCCAGGGCATCGGCCTGTTCCGGATTGGTGCCGCTGGCCGAATACAGGTGCAATGCGCGGTCGGGCAAAAAAAGCTGGGCGTCGAGCGGCGTACGCAGCCGGCTGTCGACCACCGCCAGGGCCGGCTGTCGCGTGACCGGTGCCAGGCGCACGTCCAGCCGGGGGTCGTCCGCCAGCACGGTGCCGATGCCGGTCAGCACTGCGTCGGCCCGACTGCGCCAGGTATGGCCGTCTGCGCGGGCCTGCGGAGAGGTGATCCAACGGCTCTCGCCGTTCTTGAGTGCGGTGCGGCCGTCGAGAGAGGCCGCGACCTTCATGCGGACCCAGGGCCGCGGACGCGCGCGGGCTTCCGGCTCAGCGGTTCCAGCAGGCGTCGACAGAGGTGTCGGATGTGACATTGGAGATCTTTCGTTCGCCCGATTGGAGGAGGCTGAGGGTACCGCAGCGGTCGGCGGACTGGCCACCCTGGGGAATCGCGTCGAGGGTAAATTTGTCGTCGAGCACGAGAGCCGTCAGTAGATAGTGGGCGCCTTCGCTCCTGAGCAGCGCCGGCGGGATTTCGCTGGGCGCCGGATACCTGCCGGTGGTGGTGGCGACGCGTTCGAGCCAGTGCGCGAGCTGCACCAGGCTGCTGCGGCCGGAAACCCTGCGCGCACGGGTGACATAGCCGGAATACGAAGGCAGCGCGATCGCCGCCAGTACGCCGGCAATGACCAGCGCCATCAGCAGCTCGATCAGGCTGAAGCCACCGACGCGGCCTGGCCTTCGTCTGGTCATTGCAGCTGCCGCCAGCCGGCCCGGATGCCGGGACCGTTGCCTTTGTCCAGCACCACCGTCTTTTGGCCGGGGCTGGTCAGCAGCCACTGCCGGGGCTGGTTGACGAGCCGAACAGCGCGGCGCGGCATCGCCAACCGACTGGCGTTTTCGGTGGGTGGTGTGGCGATGGTGGGGTCGACCAGCGCGGTGAACACCGGCCGCGTGGACGGCTGGCCGTTGAACAGATTCAGCACGTTCAGGTAGTCGTGATCGGCCGTGCCACTGAAAAACATCACCTTCTGGCCTGCGAAGGGACGCGGGGCGTGCAGCAGCTTTTCGCCCTTGGCGGGCATGTTCAGGTACCAGCCACCCGGTGCCGGGCGGGTGAGGTAATCGACTGCGTTGGCGCTGGTGCGGCTGTATTCGTGCCCGTCGATGCTGCGTGTACCCGGCAGCAACACCTGGGCGACGAGGGTGTCCGGATCGAACACCCTGTTCTGGTCATACAGGCCGTAGAGGGTCTGCACACGGGTGTCGTCGCGGTCTTCGACCGTGAGGTCGCGGCCGGTGCCAAGCCCCAGCATGACGCCGCCCAGCGGGTGCGGCAGCCAGGTGGGTGGCGAGACGATGGGCTGGCGGACGCCGAACGCGTCTCGTGCTGTAAACAGCGGTTTCCCGTCGAGAGCCGTGGTCCAGCCGGCGGGTTTTTCGGCGCCGATGTCGAACTTCCAGACATTGCCCAGAAGGTCGCCCGCATAGGCGACGTCCACCTTGCCGTCGCCGTCGAGGTCGATGGCAAGCGGGGTCGCGAGGCCGTTGCTGCCGCTGTGGCTACAGGGCTGCTCGGGGCATGGCGGCACGATCTTGCGAAGCTCGCGGTCCTTGTCCAGGTACTGCACCAGAAGAACCGGCATTTCGTTGCGGCTGTTGACGCCGTTGCCCATCAGCACGGCCCAGCGACCGTCGTTGAGCTGCACGATCTGGGTGGATTGGCTGCCGGCGGCGTCGGTCGCGGCGTCGGCTGTGATGTGTCCGATGTCCGGGTCGGCACCATCGCTGGTGTCGGCCAGCACGATGCTGCCTGCCGATGCCTCTGTGAGCCCGTCCGGTCGGCTGACATCGAGTATGAAGAAACCCGGCGCACCTGCCCCTGCGCTACCCACCAGCACCGTGGACCAGGCGCTGACGCTGCCAAGGGTGCGGATGTCTGCCTCGCCGCTGAAGACCTGGCCGTCCACCAGGTACCGATGCGGGCTTGCCGGCTGGGCCCATGCCCGCAGCTGCGGGATCACGCCGCGCGGCACGTAGGCCAGCCGTTCGATGCCTGTGGCCGCGTCGAATCCGTGCAGCATGCCGTCGTTGCCGCCGACGTAGAGCATGCCGCTACGCTCGCCGAGCGCGGCGGGCAATGCTGACCGGGCCGGCCTCCCGGTGAACCAGGGCTGCGAATGCACTACGTCGGCCTGCCTGAACAAAGTCTTGTCCGCTTGCCGGCGGCGATCCCGCAGGCTGCCACGCTGCAGGGTTTCGCCACTGTGATCGCCGCGCAGGAAGTCCACGCGCATGCGGCCGGCGGGATCCGCATCGGTACCCTTCAAGGCCGCGCGTTGTGCGGACGAAAGGTTCTCCCACCGGAATGGAATGCCGCCCATGCCGTCGTGGCTGAATACCGTTCGGGAATCGGCCAGGACGCCGGGGGCATCCAGCTTCACCGAGCTGTCCCAGTCAGGGGTCTCTGCGGTCAGCGCGGTGGCCGGGTCGATGCGCCAGCACCGCAGCCAGCCGGTCCAGTCGGCGGCCTGATATCCCGCAGAACAGGCGCGGCCCGCCGCGGTCACCATCAGCGACTGGAGCGGGGCCCGCGGATCGGGCGACGATGCAAGCACCAGCGGCGCGGATCTGGAAAAACCGTTGGCGGTCAGGAGCGCGCCGGCGAGGCATGCGCAGGCCAGGACTTTGTTTTTCATGGGTTGTCGATGAGCGGTGAAGGAATGAAGACCTCGCGCAGCACCGCGCGAATGCCCGGACGGCGGCCGGCCACCACGGCGGTGATTCGGAAGACGAAAGGACGGGCGGCGTCGGGGGCATAACGAAAGTCGCCCGCTCCGACACGTGCGCCCGGTGGGTGTTCGAAGACCTCCACCCAGTACCCGGCGGTCTCGCGGCCGAGGTAGGACCGCATTGCGGCGCTGGCCGTGGCGCCGGTGAACTGTCCATATGTCGCGTGAATGGCGACCGGGTGTGCAGCCCTGGAAAACAGGTCGGCCTGTTTTTCGATGGCAGCCAGCTGGTCGATATCGGCCGGAAGGCAGATGCCGTCCTGGCATGGCACCCCGGAGCGCATGGCGAGGCCATCGGCCAGTGCAAGCATGTCGGCAGGCTGCTCGGGATAGAAAATGCCGGATGCCGCGATGCGGGTAGCGCCGCCGCTCGCGCGCAGCCCGCGGATATCGGTTTCCGCGTCTTGCACCATCGCTTCGGCTGCGGCGAAGGCACGGTTGTAGTCGGCAGCGCTGCCGACCAGGGCTTCGTTCAGCAGCGTGGACCTGACGGCGCCCAGCACCGACAGCCCGCTGATCAGCAACAGCACGATCACCAGCACCAGGGCCGCGCCTGCCTGGGGCCGCAGGGAGGTGGACTCACGCCGGCAGCGCATTGCGAACCATGAAGATGCCTCGGGCCAGCCTGACCATGCGGCCTGCCGTCTTGGTGGCGGGGAGGGGCTTGCCGTCGCAATCCGCGGTAGTGCCCGCCACGACGGACCCCACGCCCGAGAGCTGCAGGCACACGCTGAGCATGAGCACCTGGGTGGCAGCCGTTACGTCGCCAGCCTTTACGTAGCGCACGGTGCCTGGCGAACCCGCTATCCCGTAAAGCACCTGGAGATCGTCTACGCCCGATATGAGCGCCTGTTTGTTGTTGGCCTGGTTGCCGTGGCAATACAGTGCCGACCGGTTGTCGTTTGCCGTCTCCGGAGCGATGAGGTATTCGTTGTCGACGCTGTCGGGCGGCAGATTGGGGCCGGGGCGGGCGGGCATGTCGCCCAGGCAGTCGAGTTCGCCGTCGACGAATGCCCGGCTGAGCCGCAGGGTGTCGGGTCTGCCGCTGCTGCCCTCCAGGCCCGATACCGGCAGGCCGTCGTTATTCCATCCCTTGAAGCTGGTTCGGAACACCACGGACGCACCGGCCGGATCCAGTTGGACCGCTCCCGCCTGCCGCGCCTGCCGGCCGATGAGCGCCAGCGCCAGGTCTGCCCGCTGCTGGAGGTCTGCCGCACTGGAGCCGGCTGCTGCTGCAGAGAAGGCCAGAGCCGACGCGCCCAGGGCAGCAGCCAATACCAGCAGGCCCAGGGTGATGCCGATCATCACCTCGATCAGCACGACTCCGCGGACCCGCCGTGTGCGTTCAGGGCAGTACATGACCGACATGGCACAGGAAACCGGCGGGACAGTCGATACCGGTCGTGGCCGCCGTCACGTCGGTCAACGCTGCCTGCAATGCGGCGTCGATGGCTGTCATGGCGCGTTCGTTGGTCGGCCATGCCACCCCGATGGCGATCTGCGGCGATGCCGGCACGCTCGTCACCATGCCCTGCGCCAGCGGAAGGGCGGCGCGCAGGGAGCGCACCCACAGGTCGAGGTCGTGGTCTGCCAGCTGCCCCGGTCCGCAGGCAGCGATCTGGCAGTCGATGGAAGGTCGGCGTGATGCGTTCCAGGCCAGCGTGTACAGGCCAGCCCGCGCCGCCGAGGCATTGAGCCGCATGTTTTCGCCCAGGGCGTCGATGTGCTGCAGGGCGATGGCGCGGGTATTGCCCTGCCGCAATTCGACCAGCTGGCGCGCCAGCAGATGCCCGAGTCCGAGCAGTCCGATGGCCAGTACCAGGGCGGCGACCATCGCCTCGATCATGCTGAATCCCGACTGGTGGGCAGGGCGGGTGGTCATGCCTTGCATGAAGCACCTGCCGCGACGCGCACCCGGGTGCCGCCGTTGATGCAGACACGGCGTCCGGCCGGGTCGCCCGGCAGTGCCCGCACAGCCTCGACCAGGAAACTGGCGCCGACCGATCCGCTGCCGGCCTTGTTTCGCAGCACTCCGGCAGCGTCGATGAAAACGGTGTCGCCGCCGGTGGGTGTGATGGTCAGGTCGGCCGGGTTGTCATAGGTGTGCACGGTCGATTCACCGGGCTGCTGCTGGCCGTCCTGGTTGATGTCCATGAAAACGTCCCAGCCGCAGCGCCGGGGTGCGCCAGCGGACGCCGCCTTGCAGTCTGAAACGCTTTTCAGGCGCAACACCAATGCGCTGCCTCGCCGCGCCGCTTCGGCCTGCGCCCAGAAAATCTCGGTGCCCAGGTCTTCAGCCACGGTGCGAAGCTGATGGACGCGCAGCAGCCGTTGCATGCCCGGCAACACCAGCCCCACCAGCACGGCGATCAGTGCCAGCACGCCGAGCAGCTCGATGAGAAAGAAACCGCGGCCGGATCGGGCCGGACGGAAGGACGATGCGGGAGGGGCGGCGAATGGATGGAGCACGGCGGGCGGTTGCTGTGAAACAGGTCGAGCCGGAGATGCTGCGGCTGCAATCTGCGACGTGGCGACCATCCGTCGTGTGCCGCATACCGGCTGTCCCTATCGGCGGCCATGGACCGCAGTCGCGCCACAATCACGGTTTCCCAGACCTCATTTCCGGCGTCACCGCGCCGCAGTCCACATGACCTTGCTCCAGACCATCGACATCGAGACCGCCCCGCAACCGACCGCCACGGTGCTGCTGATGCACGGCCTTGGCGCGGGCGCCGACGACTTCGTGCCCATGGTTCCGCAGCTGGACCTGGCCGGCATCGGGCCCATCAGGTTCGTGTTTCCGCAGGCGCCGACCATGCCGGTCACCATCAATGGCGGTTATCGCATGCCGTCGTGGTACGACATCCTGGTCACGGAACTGGGCCGCCAGGAAGACGCCGCCGGCCTGCGGGCTTCGCGCGATGCGTTGGAGGCGTTGATCGAACGCGAAAAGCAGAGGGGCATTCCGGCCGGTCGCATCGTGCTCGCCGGCTTTTCGCAAGGTTGCGCCATGGCGCTGATGACCGGCCTGCGCCACGGCGAACGGCTGGCTGGCATCGCCGGCCTGTCGGGTTACCTGCCGCTGGCTTCAACCACGGCAGACGAGCGTTCGCCAGCCAATGCCGGCCTGCCCATATTTCTGGCGCACGGCACCCGCGACGGCGTGGTGCCGCTGGCGCGTGCCGAAGCCTCGCGCGACGCGCTGGTCGGCCTGGGTTATCCGGTGGAATGGCACACGTATCCGATGGAACACACGGTGTGCCCGCCGGAAGTCAGGCAGCTCGAACTGTGGCTGAAGAAGGTTCTCGCCTGAGGCTGGCCAGGCGGCCGGCCACCGCCTGTTCAACGACGGTGCTTGCCCGGCGTGCCGCGCTTCTTGCGCATCAGGTGCATCACCACCAGTGCTGCGCCCACCACGATCGCAATCCAGCCGACGAGCGAACTGTTGCCTATGGTCTCCCGCAGGCCGGGCGACTGGAGAAATTGGGGAGCCAGCAGGACTGCACAGCCGATGACGATGCAGGCAATGCCGCGAAAGAGAAAATTGTGGTTCATGAGGGTCGAAAAAATGTCCGGGCGCTCCAGTTATGGGGACGCCTGCGCAAGGCCGAGCGCCGATCCTACGCGCGTGTTAATTTCGTGCCCCCAAAATAATGAAAAATGCCTGATAAGCCCATGAACAGCACCGAACAGCGCCTTGCCGCCCTGACCCCGCAGCGCCTGCAAGGCATGCGTCGCGGCATCGAAAAAGAGAGCCTGCGCTCGCTGCCCACCGGTGCACTGGCGCTCACCCCGCATCCGGTGCCGCTCGGTTCTGCGCTTACGCATCCGAACATCACGACCGACTTCAGCGAGTCGCAGGTCGAACTGATAACCGGCGTGCATGCCAGCGCCCAGGAATGTCTGGACGAAATCACGCATGTCCATCAATACGTGCACCGCTCCATGCAGGCGCTGGATGCACATGGCGACGAGAATCTATGGGTCTCCAGCATGCCGTGCGTGCTGCCGTCTGACGAAACGATTCCACTCGGCCGTTATGGCACCTCCAACGTGGGACGCGCAAAGAGCGTCTACCGCATGGGGCTGGGTCACCGTTACGGCCGGCGCATGCAGACCATTTCGGGCATTCACTACAACTGGTCGCTGCCGGGCGTGAGCAGCGAGCAGTACTTCGACCTGATCCGCAATTTCCGCCGCCACGCGTTCTTGCTGCTGACGCTGTACGGCGCTTCGCCCGCCACTTGCAGCAGCTTCGTGGCGGGCCGTCCGCACCAGCTGCAGCCCATCGGTAGCGGCAGCATGCACATGCCGTACGGCACCTCGCTGCGCATGGGGCGCCTGGGTTACCAGAGCGATGCGCAGGCCACCCTGGCCGTCAGCTACAACAGCCTCGAAGGTTATGCCGCCTCGCTTCAGGACGCACTGACCCGGCCGTATCCGGCCTATCGCAACCTGGGCATCCGCAACCCCGGAGGCGAATACAACCAGCTGGCTACCACCCTCCTGCAGATAGAAAACGAGTTCTACGGGACCATCAGGCCCAAACGCACCATCCGCCAGGGTGAACGCCCCCTGCATGCACTACGTGAGCGCGGCGTCGAATATGTGGAAGTGCGCTGCATGGACCTCGATCCGTTCGATCCGGTCGGCATTTCGGCGCAGACCATGCGTTTCCTGGACATATTCCTTCTGCACTGCCTGTTGAGCGACAGCCCGCCCGACAGCCCGCAAGAGATCGCGGAACTGGCCGAGAACCAGCATCTCGCTGCTGCATGCGGCCGTCAGCCCGGCCTGAAATTGCGTCGCAATGGCCAGGACATAAGCCTGGCCGACTGGGCCGAAGAAATTCTCGCAGCCTGCCAGCCCATCGCCCGGGCAATCGATGCCGCGCAGGGCAGCAGCGAATACGTGGGTGCGCTGCAATCGGCGGTGGACGGTATTCGCAAGCCTGCGGACCTGCCGTCTGCGCGGGTTCTGAAGACCATGGCCGAAGATTTCGATAATTCGTTCGTCGACACCACACGTGCGCAATCGGTCGCCGCCCGTTCTGCGTTGCTGGAAATGCCCTGGACTGCCGAGCAGCAGGCCGCCTTCGAGGCTTCCATAGAGAAATCGGTGAACGACCAGAAAAACATCGAAAACTCCGACACCATGCCTTTCGAGGTTTACCGCGAACGTTATGTCTCGGCCGACCGCCTGGTGCCCAAGCGCCGCGCTGCGGTACCCGCCTGACCGATGCGCCTGGTACCGCCGTTTCTAGATCGCCCAGTTCGGGCCCTGACGAATGGATTGCGTAGCGGAGCGGTTTGGGTGCGCCGACACCCATGGCGTTCGCTTGCCGCGTTGCCCCTGCTGTTGGTGCTGTATGTCCTGCTGCTGATCCCGTTCACGCCCAGCGTCGGCGATATCCGCAAGGTGCGCGAAGAGCGGCCGGCGGTGCTGCTGTCGTCCGATGGCAAGGTGCTGGCCGAGTTTCGGCGGGCCAATCGCGAATGGGTGAAGCTGGCCGACATTTCGCCCAACGTCGTGGCCGCCCTGGTGTCCACGGAAGACCGGCGCTTCTACGAACACGGCGGCATCGACGTCCGCCGCACCGGCGCCGCCATCCTCAACACCTTGCAAGGCGATCGGCAAGGTGGCTCGACCATCACCCAGCAGCTGGCGCGCAATCTTTACCCCGATGAAATCGGCCGTTCGGTGAGCCTGACCCGCAAGGCGAAAGAAGCCATCACCGCGCTGAAGATCGAGGCGGTCTACTCCAAGGACGAGATCCTGGAGACGTACCTCAACACCGTGCCCTTCCTGTACAACGCCTTCGGCATCGAGATGGCGGCGCGGACCTACTTCGACACCTCGGCCGACAAGCTCGACGCTGTGCAGAGCGCCACGCTGGTCGGCATGCTCAAGGGCACCAGTTACTACAACCCGGTCAGCAATCCGGACCGCGCCAGGGACCGCCGCAACATCGTGCTGGCGCAGATGGTCCGTTACGGCGCGCTGCCCGCCGCACAGCTCGACGCACTGCAGAAAAAGCCGCTCAAGGTCGATTTCGAACGCCAGACCGAAGGCGTCGGCCCCGCGCCGCACCTGGCGCGCCAGCTGCGTACCTGGCTTTTCGACTGGGCGGACAGAAACGGCTACGACCTCTATGCCGACGGCCTGAGGGTGATGACCACTATCGACTCGCGCCTGCAGGAAGCCGCCAACCGCGCCGTGCAGAAGCAGGGCGACCAGATGCAGCGGTCAGCCGATGCCATGTGGGGGCCGCGGGCCTGGTCGGGCAAGCGGCCTGAGGTGCAGTCCATGGTGCGCGAGACAGCCGCGTACAAGGCGGCGCGTGATGCGGGTGCAGACGACGCAGCAGCCCTCAAGTCGGTACTGGACGATAGCCAGGCAATGGCTTTGCTGCGCGAGACCAAGACCCGGTTGCAGGCCGGTTTCCTGGCGCTCGACCCGCGCGACGGCCAGGTGCGCGCCTGGGTGGGCAGCCGGGGCTACGCACAAGACCAGTTCGACCATGTCTCGCAGGCGCGCCGCCAGCCGGGCTCGACATTCAAGCCTTTCGTCTACGGCGCGGCGTTTGCCCAGGGCATTTCGCCCGACGAGACCTTCATGGACGAGCCGGTCGAGATCCAGCTCGGCGGCGGCCAGGTGTGGCGGCCGACCGACGAGGGCTCGCCCAGCTACGCCCCCATGACCCTGCGCGACGGCCTGGCATATTCGAAGAACATCATCACGGCGCAGCTGGTGCAGAAGATCGGCCCGGCCAGCGTGGCGCAACTGGCCCGCTCTCTGGGTGTGCGGCAGAGCAAGCTCGACGAAGTGCCTTCGCTGGCACTCGGCACCAGCCCCGTGACCCTGAAGGAGATGGTCACCGCCTACGGCAGCATCGCCAACGGCGGCAACTACATCGAGCCGATCCTGGTGCTTCGCATCGAAGACCGCAACGGCAAGTTGCTTGAAGAGTTCCATCCTTCCAGACCCGAGCTCGCCATGGCCCAGGAGCCCGCGCAGGTGCTGCTCGACGCCATGCGTGGCGTGATCGACCGCGGTACGGGTGGCGCCATCCGCAGCCGCTACGGTATCCGGGGCGACGTGGCCGGCAAGACCGGCACCACGCAAGACAACACCGACGGCTGGTTCATCCTGATGCACCCGCAACTGGTGGCCGGTGCGTGGATGGGTTTCAACGACAACCGGCTGACCATGGCCAGCAGTTGGGGCCAGGGCGCCCGCAGCGCGTTGCCGATCGTCGGCGACTTCATGTCGGCAGCATTGCGTGGCAAGAACATCGACGCCGACGTCGAGTTTGCCGCGCCGCGTATGCCGGTGGCAGCGCCGCCGCAACCCGAACCGGTCGCGCCGGAGAACGACCCGGTCTACCACCAGTTCCCTCCGAGCGAAGGTGAAGGTCCCGGCCAGATCACCGGTGCCGTGGTGGTTCCCCAGGGGCAGCCGCTCGGCCAGGAGGTGCAGGCGCCGCAGCAGGTGATGACTTATCCGGTGCCTGCGCAGGCATCGGCCCAAACGGGAGCGCTGATGCGGTTGTCGCCGGCCGAGGCGGCGCAGCTGATGGGCTCTTCGCCCAGCCGCTAGGGCTAGAAGACCGACAGGCCGGTCGCGTTCACGAACATCTCGAGCGCTTCCATGCCCAGCGCCGAATTGCCGCTGTGGTCGAGCCCCGGCGACCAGACACACAGGCTCAGCGTGTCGGGCACGACCGCCACGATGCCGCCCCCCACGCCACTCTTGCAGGGCAGGCCGATCCGGTAGGCGAATTCGCCTGCGGCGTCGTAGGTTCCGCAGGTGAGCATCAGCGCGTTGAGGCGGCGGGCCTGGCGGTCGGTAACCACCCGGGTTTCCTCGTTCAACGGGTGTGCGCCGTCGCGGCACAGATAGCCGGCGGCCCGGGCCACCTGTGCACAGCTCATGGCAATGGCGCACTGGTGGAAATACATGTCCAGCGCGGCTTCCACCGGGTTGTCGATGCGGCTGAAGCTCTTCATGAAGTTGGCCAGCGCGATGTTGCGGTAGCCGGTCGCGGCTTCGGACGCAGCGACTTCCTCGTCAAACTCTATGTTCTCGCCGCACAGCCCCGACAGCAGCGCCTGTATGCGGCGCCTGGCATCTCCGTGCGTCACCAGCAGGTCGGCCACCGCGATGGCCCCCGCATTGATGAACGGGTTGCGGGCCACGCCCCGTTCGCTTTCGAGTTGCACCAGCGAATTGAAGGGGTTGCCGGAAGGCTCTCGGCCGATGCGCTGCCAAAGCTCGTCGTCGTCGATGGTCTGCATCGCAAGCGTCAGGGTGAACAGCTTGGAGATGCTCTGGATGGAGAACGCCGTGTGGGCGTCGCCGGCCGCGGCTTCGAAGCCTTCGCGGGTGCGCAGGGCGATGCCGAAATGAGCCGCCGGCACCCGAGCCAGCGCAGGAATGTAGTCGGCCACCTTGCCGGCGCCGGCGGCCGCGCGCGGAGCCAGAGTTGCGGCGATGCCGTCCAGCACGGCCTGCAGGTCGACCGACATGTCAGCGGGCCGGGACGGCCGTGGCGGCCGGCGCCGGCGCGGCTGCGGGCAGGGTGGCCGCAGCGGCCGGGTCGTGGCGCAGGGCCGGTGTCAGGTAGGGATCGACCAGGCCGGTGCGCCACACCAGGGCCACCAGGCCGATGACGACCAGCGCCGTGGCGAACCAGGTGCCGACACCCTTTCGTTCGGCAAACGGATCCTGGAAAGAACGCTTGGCACCGGCCGGGATATGCGCGGTCTGAGACAGCGATGCACCCAGCGGTACGTTGACCTTCATGCGGCCATTGATGGCCCAGCCGGTGGCGTCGAGGATCGGTCCCAGGCTGCGCTGGCGCAGCTTCAGCCAGGCGATCAGCATGCTGGGGCCCGATATGGCAAGCACGATGCCCAGGATGGCCAGCGGGATCCAGGCGCCCAGCTCCACGAACTTGCCGAATACGCCCACCAGCACCGCGCTGATGCTGCCCATCGCCACGCCGATGGCGGCCACGGTGCCGACATCGATCTTGCTGGCCGGAAGCCTGGCCAGCGACGGCGGTGGAGTGCCCGCCGCGGCAGTCTTGTCGAGCGTGCTGACGTCGCTCGCCAGCAGGCCCATCGAGGTCTGTGCGGCGGTGTCGCTGGCGGCCGCGCGTTTGGCCACCTGTTCTTCGATGGCCCGCAGGAATTTCTTGTAGGGCGAAAAGAACGCCTGCGCCACGCTGGTCGGGTTTTCGATCAGCTTGGTGATGGTGGCATCCCAATCCTTGCCGTCCCGGTCGTAGAAGACGCCGTTGCGGCCGACGAAAAGAAAGTCGACATCGCCGGCCGTGAAGGCCGAGACGATGGTCATCTTCTGGCCCTCGCGCACGCAGTCGCAATAGGCGAGGTACGTCTTGGCCATGCCCGCCAGTGCTGCGTGTTTGCCGGCGTCGGCCACCCTCACGGTCAGGTCGCAGCTGCGGGCGTCCAGGTACAGGCGGCCGGCCTGGAATATCGCGCCGGCGCGGCTGTAGAAGGTCGAGAAGGACACGAAATTGTTGAGCAGCGCCACCAGGTCGCGCTTGAAACGCAGCAGCTTCTCCAGGTCCGCCATGCGGGCGTTCGCGGGTTCCTCGGCTTCGTCCTGCGCCAGCAGGTCCAGCACGGCTGCTTCGGCTTGCTGGGCGGCCAGCGCCTGTTCGATATCCAGGCTGCCCAGCATCGCTTCCGGGCGTGCGGCCAGCCATTCCTTGTAGGGGCTCAGGCGATGTTGGACTTCGAGCCAGTCGGCTTCGTTCAGCGTCTTCATCGGGCCGCCCAGCAGCGGCTCCAGTGCCTTGCTCCGCAGCGTGGCGAGTGCTTCGGCCCAGGCGGGATTGACGCCTTCGGTCAGCGGCAGGGTGCCGTTGCCGTGTCCTCCGACAGGGGCGAGTGGCAGGGCGGCGATGGACGCGCTGCCGGAGTCAAGCGCATGGCTCGCGATGGCGGCGTATTCGTCGGCGGTGGGGTTCAGTGCCGCAGCCGCGCGAATGTCGTAGCGGGCCAGGCGCGAACGGGTGAAGAAATCCTCGACCTTTTCCTTCACCGCGTTCACGGCCTGGGCGGCGGCCAGCGTGCCGTCGCCCAGGGGCAGGGCGTTGCCGTCGGCCAGGCCTGCGGTATGCCAGGCGAGCAGTGCGTGCACGTCGGTGAAGAAGGCTTCGGCGCGGGCGCGGTCGATGCCCGGATTGCCGGCTCGGTCGTTTGCGGTGCCACGGGTATCGCCGATCCAGCCGATGACCTGAGCCGTGGCGGTGTCGTCGCCAGCGGTCCCGGTGGTGACGATGCCGTCGCCGTTGAAGCGCATGGCCGCCAGCAGCTTGCTGCGGTCGGAGACGTCGGCCAGGCTGATGCTGTCGTCGTGTTCACGGCCTTGAAGCGTCAGAACCCGGCGTGCTTCCTGTTCGAGCAGCTGGCCTGTTTCATCACCGGTATTGAGCGCGGACAGCGCAAGGGTGGCACCGCCTCGAACCAGTTCGTCCGGGTTGTTCAGCCGGGCACAGGCCCATTCGCAGGCGGCAATCAGCTCGGGCGGGCGGATGCGGCCGTCCTTGTCGATGTCGATCAGGTCCAGCGTGTGACTGTCGAATTCAAGGCCTCGGGTGGGGCAGGCCAGGGCGACCCAGAGCTTCTGATCGAGTTCACCGATGTGGGCGACGTCCTGCCCGTCGCGGATGACCACCTGGTCGACACCGCCCGCGCGGAAAAATTGCCAGATGTGCTGGTTCGTCGCCATGCGCTGAAGCCTTTCAGGAGTGGGTTGAAAACGATCGGAACGCGGGCGATCTTGCCACGGAGGGTTTCGAAGTCGTCGGCATGTAAAGAAAACGCAAAAGTGTGGGTCGCTTACAGGTTTCGCTTCTGCCAGCCCTTAAGTTTGAGCGGTGCCGAATTGCGCACTCAAGGAGAACCACAACATGCAAAAAACCCTGATCCGCCTCACTACCGCCGTGATAACCGCTGCAGCCGGCCTGGCATTCAGCGCGGGCGCCATGGCGCAGCCGCGCCATGACGGCCCGCCGGCGGTGCGCCATGCGCCCCCGCACAAGAAACAGAAGGTGTGGGTGCCGGCCCACCGTGCACACGGTCGTGTGGTGCGGGGCCATTACGTCTGGCGTTGAACCAGACGTTCGAGGCGTGGGGCCGACTTATCTGGCCCAGTTGTCTCGCAGTCCGGAGGTCCGGTTGAACACCAGGCCTTCGCTGCCGGAGTCGGCGATGAAATAGCCGTGCCGCTCGAACTGCAGCGGCGCACCTGCCGCGCGTTCGGTTACTCCGGGTTCCACGAAACCGACGCTACGCGTGAGGCTTGCCGGGTTGAGGTTGGCCAGGAAGTCGCCATCACCGGCATCCGGTTGCGGCTGGGTAAACAGGCGGTCATACAGGTTGAACTCCGCCGGTACCGCGTCTTCGACCGAGATCCATGTCATGACACCCTTGACCTTGATGGCGTCCGCGCCGGGCGTACCGCTCTTGGTGTCCGGAACAAGCCGAGCCAGGACGGCGGTGATCCTGCCTTCGGCATCGCGTTCGGCGCCGGTGCATTCCACGACATGGCCGTATTTCAGCCGGACCTTGTTGCCTGGGAACATTCGGTTGTAGCCCTTGGGCGGCGTTTCCTCGTAGTCACTGCGTTCGATCCACAGTTCGCGCCCGAACCGGAAATCCCGCTGTCCACGCTCGGGGTGATGCGGATGCACCGGGGCGTGGCATGTATCGACGAAACCGCTGCCCATCACGTCGTCCCAGTTCTCGAGCACCAGTCGCACCGGGTCCAGCACGGCCATGGCGCGCGACGCGGCCGGGTCGAGCACTTCGCGCAATGCGGCATCGAGCGCCGAATATTCGGTCCAGCCACCGACCTTGGTGACCCCGGAGCGTTCGCAGAACAGGCGCAATGCCTCGGGTGTGTATCCGCGGCGGCGCAGGCCGGCCAGGGTAGGCATGCGCGGGTCGTCCCAGCCGCTCACGTGGCCCTCGTCGACCAGTTGTCGCAGCTTGCGTTTGCTGGTCACCATGAAGGTGACGTTCATGCGCGCGAATTCGTACTGCCGTGGCTGGGGAGCGGCCAGCAGGCCGCCTTCGGTGAGGCGTTCGAGCAGCCAGTCATAGAAGGGGCGCTGGTCTTCGAACTCGAGGGTGCAGATGCTGTGGGTGATCTGTTCCAGGGCATCTTCGATGGGGTGGGCGAAGGTGTACATCGGGTAGATGCACCACTGGTCGCCGGTGTTGTGGTGCGTGGCCCGACGGATGCGGTAGATGGCCGGATCGCGCAGGTTGATGTTGGGCGACGCCATGTCGATCTTCGTGCGCAGGACCATCGATCCGTCCGCATGTTTTCCGTCGCGCATTTCGCGCAGGCGGGCCAGGTTTTCTTCCGGGCTGCGGTTGCGGAACGGGCTGTCGGTGCCTGGCGTGGTGAAGTCGCCGCGGTTGGCCCGCATCTGCTCGGGCGTCTGTTCGTCTACATACGCGTGACCGGCATTTACGAGGGTTTCGGCCGCGCGGTACATGAAATCGAAATAGTTGCTGGCGAAATACTCGTGTTCACGAGGCGCGCCGGGCGCGGCCGGGTCGTCGGCGAGCCGGGTGTCATAGCCCAGCCAGCGAACCGTGTCGCGTATCGAGTCGACGTATTCCTGGTCTTCTTTTTCAGGATTGGTGTCGTCGAACCGCAGGTGGCAGACGCCGCCATATTCGGTTGCCAGGCTGAAATTGAGCCAGATGCTTTTTGCGTGGCCGATATGCAGGTAGCCGTTGGGTTCTGGGGGGAACCGCATGCGTACGCGGGCCGGGTCGGCGATGCCCCGGGCGTGGTGCGTAGCGTCTCCAGGACTTCCTCCCCAGCGACGGCCTGCGTAGTGGCCCTGGGCGAGATCGGTCTCGATGACGTGGCGGAGGAAGTTGCTGGGCTTGGTGGGTTCCGCGGCGCCGGTGCCGGCGTGCGTCGCGAGAGCGGGAGAATTCATCCTGCGATTCTAGGTCGGTCGACAAAGCTGCAACGTGCGTTACCGAACGTTGGCCCTACACAAGCACCGACACCAGGCGGTTACTCCCGGTCACCACTCTTCACGCATTCCTGCCATCCGATCGCCGGCTTCATGCGTTACTGACACAAAGGAAGAACGGAAGGTGCCGGAATCGGTCCGCAACGCCTTCTTCCTACAGTGAGTTCTATCAAGGAGAACAGCATGTCCCGACAACGTAGCGTTCGCGCAACCCTTGCCCTGCTGGGCGCGGTCGTGGCCCTGGGTGCGGCAGGCGCTGCCCAGGCGCGTGGCGGAGTTGATTTTTCGATCGGCATCGCCACACCCGGCCTGGTGATCGGTGGCGGAGCTCCCGTGTATGGAGCTCCCGTATACGCCGCGCCGCCGCCGGTGTATTACGCGCCGCCCCCACAGCCCGTGTATTACCCGCCGGCTCCGGTCTACTCGGCGCCGCGTCCGGTCTACTACGCACCTCCACCCGTGTTTGTGCAGCCCCGTCCGGTTTACTACGGTCCCGGTTATGGCCGTCCGTGGGGTCCGCCTCCCGGCCACTGGGATCGCGGTGGTGGCCGCGGCCACGGTGGTGGTGGCTGGCACGGCCGCTGACAGTTCAACGGCTTGATACCAAGCGCCCTCCGGGGCGCTTTTCTTTTGGGTCGGCCGTGTATGCTGCTTCGGCTTTTTCGCGGCGGGCTGTCGCCGCACCGATCAAAAACAAAAGGAGTCCGGATGGAGCCGCTGAATTTCGTCGAAAAGGGACAGGGTCCCATGATCGTGCTGAGCCACGCGCTGGGGTTGGACATGGCGATGTGGGACGCCGTGGCGGCCCTGCTGGAGCCACGCTTCACCGTTCTGCGCTACGACCACCGGGGCCACGGACATTCGCCGGCCGTCAACGCTCCTTTCACCATCGACGACCTGGCCGACGACGTCGCTGCGCTGATCCGTTCACGCACGGATAAACCGGTGTTTTTCGCCGGTATCTCGATGGGCGGCATGACTGCCCAGGCGCTGGCCGTCCGCGCTCCTGAACTTCTGGCCGGAATCGTCATCGCGAATTCGGGCGCCCATTACCCGGACCAGGCTCCCTGGAAGGCGCGAGTCGAACGGGTGCTGTCGCTGGGTGTCGAGAGCATCGCGGATGGTGCAGTGGACCGCTGGCTGACCCCCGCTTTCCGGGCCACGGAACAAGGCGATGCGATGGCTGCCCAGTTGCGTGCAACCCTGATCGGCACCGATGCCGTGAGTTATTCGGCCGCATGCGATGCCGTGGCTGGCATCGACTACCGCGAGAGCAACCGGCGCATCGCCATACCGACCCTGGTCGTGGCCGGCACGCTGGACCTGGCAACGCCGCCGTCCATGTCGCAAGAAATTGCAGCCGCGATTCCAGGCGCCCAACTCAGGACCATCGACGCAGCCCATATCAGTTCCGCCGAAAAACCCGGCGAACTGGCGGCCCTCATCGAATTCTTCGTGAACCAGGCATGACTCTCGCCACCAAGCCGACCGTGATGGTCCTGAACGGTCCCAACCTGAACCTGCTGGGCCAGCGCGAGCCAGCGGTATACGGGTCCCAGACCCTTGCGGACGTGCAGAAGATGTGCGAAGCCGCCTGCGAACAGCACGGCCTGGCACTGGATTTTCGCCAGACCAACCACGAAGGCGTGCTGGTCGACTGGCTGCAGGAGGCAGGTGCCGCCGAGGCCGCGGGCACGCTCGCTGGAGCGGTGTTGAACGCCGCTGCATACACCCACACCAGCGTTGCCCTTCGCGACGCCATAAAGGGAGCAGGACTCAGCGTGATCGAACTCCACATCTCCAACGTGCATGCACGTGAAGAGTTCCGCAATCACTCGTACATCTCGGCCGTGGTGCGTGCGGTGATGTGTGGTTTCGGAACGGCGGGCTACCCGCTCGCCGTTGCCGCCGTTGCGGGCTGGGCGCAGGCAAGGGCAGTAGCGGCGCAGCGCTGAAGCTGCGCCTGCCACCGCTCAGGCCGCAACCGGTCCGCCGGCTCCGATGGGCAAATCGTCGTCGACCCGCACCGAGTTGTCTCGTTCATAGGTGCCGATGAGCAGGCCGCTGGCAATGCCATGCGAGGCGATGATGTCGAGCACTTCGTCGCGGCCGGGGTTGTCCGAAAAAACCGCGCCGGGTTTGAGAGCAAAAACCTGGAAGGCATAGCGGTGCTGGCCGTGCCCCGGCGGCGGATCGGGCGGCAACCATTCGGATTGCAGATAGGAATTCCGGCCGGTGCGCGGTTCGTCGGTCAGTGCACCGTCGCGCACGTCCGATGTCGCATCTTCGTCGTCGCCACCGCTCAATGCACCTTCGGCCAGTACGCCGTCAGTCCCCGGCAGGTCGACCACGATGGCGTGAACGAGTGGTTTGGGCGTGGGTGCGTCGGCATCCTCGACCAATACGACGACGGAGCCGGTTTCTTCGGGCAAGCCGCTCCACTGCAGGGGCGGGGAACGGCCGTCGCCGTCGGCGGTGTAGAGCGCCGGGATGGGCGCATGGTCGACAAATGCCAGGCTGGCAACGGTGATGGCCGAAGTGCCCTGGCGCAGGTCGTTCTTGTTGAAGGCGATGCTGTCGAGCCCGGCGCGCTGGTTACGAAGCGCGTGGCCGAGGACATCGGGCAGTTTTTCGAGCATGGAGTCTCCGGCGGATGAAAGGGTGAAAAGCCGTGGCAAGTCTGCATCCAGGATTCCGTTCCATGCGTTTCGGCATGTCACCTTATTTTTTGCCTCACCAGGCCGGAACAGCTATCCGCTATAACCGCGCACTCCCGCGTATTTCGACATATGCCCGGGCAATCCAAAAAGAACGCTGCCGCCTTTCTGATCGTGGACACCGAATACCGACTCACTGCAAAACTGCTCGACACCATGGGCATGGCCTTTTGCGTGTTCGACGCGGACGACCGCACCGTGCTGTGGAACCAGTCGTTCCTGCGATATTTTCCGGAGCATGAAGGTCATGTGCACGTGGGTGAGCATTACGGCGAGAACCTGAGGCGGTTCTACCGCAGCCGGCTTGACGCAGCAGATCTGGGCCATATCGAGCGCTACGTGAACGACGGCGTCAACCGGGCACGCATGCAGACCCAGCCATACGTCTTCCAGCATTTGCACCGGTGGTTCCGCGTTTCGTCGTTGCCGGAGCCGGGTGGCGGCCGTGTCCGGGTCTGGCTCAAGCTCTCGCTCGCCGAGGCCAGGCAGTTGCAGGAAGCCCAACCCGACCAGCCCCCTGAAAACCTCCATCGGCTGCCTTGGCGTGACGCCCGGACCTTGCTCCAGAACTTCGGCGAGGGTGCCACCTTGCACGATGCGGAGCAGCGCATCGTCGGTGCCAACGACGAGTTCCTGCAGACCTACGGCATGGGCTCGGAGGCTTCTGTACTGGGCCGCACGCTGTGGGAAGTTGTCGACGCCCTCTGGCACGACGCCGGCGACGCCGTTCAGCGCGGACTGCATGCCGACGACCTCGAACTGGCCCGCCACCATGGCAGCGGCTTTTCGAGCACCGCGATCGAGCTGGCGTTGCCGGGCCAGCGCTGGGTGCGGGTCAACCTCAACCGCACCGTTTCCGGTCAGGTCTATGCGCTGCACTGGGACATCAGCGCCGGCAAGCAGCAAGAACTCGAGACCCGGCTCGCAGAGCGTCGCGCTCGGGAAAGCGAATCGCAGCTGCGCCGCGTGGCGGCCGAGTTGCGGATCGAGTCCGCCCGCGCCAGGCAGAACGAGCAACGCACCCGTGACGTCTTCACCCGTTCCGGCATGCCCACGCTGCTGGCCGCGCCGGACGGGCGGCTGATCGACGTCAATGACGCTCTTTGCGACCTGTTGAATCAACGCCGTGAAGACCTTTTGCAGCTGGGCCTGGGCGAAATCGTCGACCGCAGGGCTGCGCACGAGGTGCTGCACGACCTGCCGGTCACACCGGGCGCGTCCGGACGGATCGACCAGGCCGCTGTCAGCACGTCACGCCTGTTCGACCTCGAAACCGCCTTTTATCGCAGGGATGGCAGCGCCGGCGCCTGCCAGTTCTTCTGTGCCGCGGTTTTCGATACCGACGGCACCTGTCATCACGTCGTCGGCCACCTGCTCGACATCACCCGCCGGAAGTCCGAGGACCAGGCGCGTGAGCAGATGGTCGTTGCCTTGCGCCGCGAAGCCAGCCAGGACGAACTGACCGGGCTGATCAACCGCCGCAAACTGGAAACCGAGCTGCAGGAACTGGTGCGCGGTCCCGGCCGGCACGGACTGATGTTCATCGACCTGGATGGATTCAAGCTGGTCAACGACCGGGCAGGCCATGCGTACGGCGATGTCGTGCTGCGCCAGGTGGCCAGCCTGCTGCGCCGCACCGTTCGGGCCAGCGACACGGTCGGCCGGCTGGGTGGCGACGAGTTCGTGGTGTTGCTGCGCGATTGCGATGCCGACCACGTCGCGGCGGTGGCCGGCAATCTGGTGCGGGTGCTGGGCCGAAGCGAATTCGGCGTGGCCGAAAGGCTTTATCGAATCGGCGCGAGCGTGGGCGTGCGCCTGTTCGGCAGCCGCTACGAGACCATGGAAGACATCCTGCGCGACGCCGACGCCGCCTGCTATCGGGCCAAACGCAATGGCCGCAACCGGGTCGAGACTCACCAGTCGCAGCAGCCCGGCTGATCAGTGCATGCCGCGCGGATGGGCGGCCATGAAACTCATGGATTGAAGCAGTTCGTTGATCTTGAAGGGCTTCTGCAGCACGCCGACCGGATGGAAGGCCTGCAGCGCCTCATCGTCCTGCGCGCCGGGTTTCGACGTCATGAGGATGACCGGCACTTCGGCATCGCAGGCAAACGTGCCCTTGCGCAGTTCAGCCAGCAGTTCGACACCTTCGCTGCCGTCTCCCAGGTCGAGCACGATGCCGTTGAACTTGCGGCTGTTCAGCGCCGACAGTGCCCGGGCCATGTTGGTCGCTTCATGGAACTCGACCAGTCGCATCTCGCGCGCAACCGATACGCGTGTGCGGCGCAACACGAACTGCGGCTCGACCAGCAGGACGGGGGGGAGGGTGGCCTGTGCGGCGTTCATGCGGCGTCCTTGGTGGTGTCGTCGTCTTCATCGGCCTTGCCGGCCAGCGTGTCGTTGACCAGGTCGCGCAGGGCCTCTAGAACCGCGATCTCGACCACTCCCAGCCTTCTCGGCTTGTCGTCGATGACACACAAAGTGCCGATGCGTTCGCCTCCAGGGGCGCTGATGGGGGCGCCTGCGTAGAAACGAATCTGCGGGCCTGCCGTTACCAGGGGGTTGTCGGCGAAACGTACATCCTTGGATGCGTCCTCGACCACGAAAATGGCCGGCTCCATGATGGCGTGGCCGCAGAAGGAGACGTCGCGCGACGTTTCCGGCGCGTCCAGCCCGACGCGGGCCTTGAACCATTGCCGGTGTTCGTCGATCAGGCTGACCAGGGCGATCGGAACATCCATCTGCTCGGCGGCGAAACGCACCACGCGGTCGAATTTTTCGTCTGGCGGGGTGTCCAGCACCAAAAGAGCGTGAAGCGCACGAAGGCGTTCGGATTCGTTGCCGGGGGTAGGGGCTGGAGTCATGGCATCTAGCCTAGCACGCAGCTATCCGGCACCGAACTGCCGTCGGCCGATCAACCACCCATCAATCGCTGGATCAGGTCTGCCGAACTGGTGGCGGAAAACTTGCGCATCAGGCGGGCCCGGTATATCTCGACGGTGCGGTGGCTGATGACCAGCACCCGGCCGATCTCCTTCGACGTGAGTCCGTGCAGCAGTTGCGCAGCCACTTCCCGTTCGCGTGCGGTCAGGTCGGCACGCGAAGGCCGTTCGGCGCCCAGGTCCTCGAACGTCCAGATGCCGGCCTCGTGCGGCGACTCGCGATTGAGGGCACGCCCAGTCACGTGGCACCAGAAGGTCTCACCCTTCAGGCGACCGTCGAAGCGCCGCATGAGGCGGTGGTCGGCATAACGCCCGCTCGCATTCAGGTAGGGGAGCATGCGCGCACCGATGCGTTCGTATTCGTCGGCACTCGGATACAGGAGCCGGAAGGACTGGCCCACCAATTGCTCGCGTCGGGCACCGAACATTTCGCACAGGGCCTGGTTGCAGTCCACCATGGTGCGGTGGCGCGACAGCACCAGCCCGACCGGCGCGAGGTCGAACGCCTGGCGGTAATCGAGGGCCACGCTGCCGGCCGAGGGCGGGGAATCAGGGTCTTCCATTAGGAAACACTACGTACATCGCTACGTAGTATCTTTCAGTCAACCAACCCAGTCAGGAGATTTCGTGAACAAGCTTTATCCCTCGGCGGAGGCGGCCCTGAAGGGCGTCGTCCAGGACGGCCAGTTGCTGGCCGTGGGCGGCTTCGGCCTCTGCGGCATTCCTGAAGCCCTGATCGATGCGTTGCGCGATTCGGGCGTCCAGAACCTCGGCGTCATCTCGAACAACGCCGGGGTCGACGGTTTCGGCCTGGGCAAGCTGCTCGAAACCCGGCAGATCAAGAAGATGATCTCCAGCTACGTGGGCGAGAACAAGGAATTCGAGCGCCAGTACCTGGCGGGCGAGTTGCAGCTGGAATTCACGCCGCAGGGCACGCTCGCCGAAAAGCTGCGGGCGGGCGGTGCGGGCATTCCGGCCTTCTTCACCAAGACCGGCGTCGGCACACTGGTGGCCGAAGGCAAGGAACTGCGCGACTTCGGCGGCGAAACCTATGTGATGGAAGAAGCCCTGGTGCCAGACGTCGCGCTGGTCAAAGCCGACGTGGCCGACAAGTCCGGCAACCTGCGTTTCCGGCTGACCGCCCGAAACTTCAACCCCGCGGCCGCCATGGCCGGCAAGGTCTGCATCGTCGAGGTCGAACGCATCGTCGAAACCGGCGAGATCGCGCCGGACGACATCCACCTGCCGGGCATCTACGTTCACCGCATCGTGGTCAATCCGACACCTGAAAAACGCATCGAGAAACGCACGCTCACCGCAAGCGCGCCGGTCGATGCGGCTGCGGCCAAGGTGGAAGCCCAGGCCGCCATCGCGCAGGCCGCAGCCGGCCTGCCGCAGGTGGACGTACCCGCCGCCGTCAGCCCCGCAAACCAGAACGACAAGGAAGCCTGACATGCCCTGGACCCAGGACCAAATGGCCGCCCGCGCGGCACAAGAGCTGGAAGACGGCTTCTACGTCAACCTCGGTATCGGCATTCCCACGCTGGTGGCCAATTTCGTGCCGGCCGACAAGGAAGTCTGGCTGCAGTCCGAAAACGGCATGCTCGGCATCGGCCCGTTCCCGACCGAAGAGACGGTCGATGCCGACCTGATCAACGCCGGCAAGCAGACGGTGACCACGATCCTTGGCTCGTCGATCTTCGGCAGCCACGAAAGCTTCGCCATGATCCGCGGCGGCAAGATCAACCTGTCGATCCTGGGCGCCATGCAGGTCAGCGAAAAAGGCGACCTCGCCAACTGGATGATCCCCGGCAAGATGGTCAAGGGAATGGGCGGTGCCATGGACCTGGTGGCCGGGGTCAAGCGGGTCATCGTGCTGATGGAACATGTCGCCCGCAAGAAGGACGGCACCACCGACCTGAAGATCCTGAAGGAATGCAACCTGCCGCTGACCGGCGTGGGTGTAGTCGACCGGATCATCACCGACCTGGCCGTCATCGACGTCACGCCCCAGGGCCTGAAGGTGGTCGAGCTGGCGCCCGACGTCACCTTCGAGGCGCTGCAGGAAAAAACCGGGGCGCCGCTGATCGCCTGATCAGTCGGAAGGATGCAACGCGTGCGATACGCCATGCGCGGCCAGCAGGGCCCGCAGCCGGCGTATCTCGCGGCCCATGTCGAGCATCAGGGCCGCGGCATCCAGCGTGGCGTCGAAGTCCCGCTGCAAGCGGCGTGCCTCCAGCGCCTGCTGCAGGTCTTCGCTCTGGAAGAGCCAGGCGGTCGGCGGCCGGTCCTGCGGCACGCTGAGAATGCCGGCCTCGGCCAGTTGCCGCACCCAGTCGACATGCGCGCCGCAGGCACGCGCCAGTTGTTCGGCCGTCAACGGATCGGCGGATCCGACCAAAGTGGTCGCGGTGACGTGAAAAGACATGTTCAGGCTCCCAGGTGGCGGCGTGGATCGAAGGCGGCTGTGGCTTGCGCCAGCGCACGGTAGGCTTCTCGCACGGATTCGTTGTCGGCAGGCGGCAGCACGATCTGCAGCAGCAGGTAGAAATGACCGGGCGGATCACCGCCGAAACCCCGGTTCTTGACACGCAGTTTCAGGCCCGAGCGGGCATTGGCCGGCACGGTCACTTCCACCCGGCCGCCTGTCGGCGTGGGCACTTCGACCTGCGCGCCCAGGGCCGCCTCGCTCGGCGTGACGGGCAGGTCCATGTAGATGTCGCGGCCCTCGATGCGGTAGCGCGCGTGGGGCGCGATGCGGACCTCCAGGAAAAGGTCGCCCGGTTCGCCTCCGGCATGTCCGGGCAAGCCTTGCCGGGCGAGACGGATGAACTGCCCGGGGCGAACGCCGGGCGGGATCTTGATCGACAGGGTGCGATCGCGGAATGCCGGTTGCCCGTTAGGACCGGTTTCCATGGCGCGCAGGCTGATCTCGCGTTCCGCGCCGGCCATGGCGTCTTCCAGGCTGACTTCGATCGCCGCATGGTGGTCTTCGCCGCGCACCGGGCCGCTCTGGCGTGCGCGTGCGCGTTGTTCGCCCGAGCCGAAGATGGAGGAGAAGAAATCACTGAATTCGGCATGGTCGGCCGGGCCGGCGTCGGGGCCTCGGTGGAACTCGTAGCCCTGGTCCCAGCCCGGCGGCGGGTTGAATCCGCGACCTCCGCCGGAAGCGCCCGTGCCCGGCCCGGCCGCGGCGCCGGAGGCCACCTGGTCGGCCAGTGCGTCGTAGGCAGCGCGTTTTTCCTTGTCGCGCAAGACGTCGTTCGCTTCGTTGACCTCTCGCATGCGGGTCTCGGCGTCGGCTTCCTTGCTGACGTCCGGATGAAACTTTCGGGCCAGCTTTCGGTAGGCCTTGCGGATGTCGTCGTCGCTGGCGCCACGTTCGACGCCGAGGATGCGGTAGTAGTCCTTGAAGTCCACTGCTGTTTTTCCTTGTGCTGATCGAACGAGAATATGCACCCGCTCCGTGCTGCCATGTGAGGTTTTGTGCCATGACCGACGTCTTTGAAGTGACCCGACAACTGCTTGCCGATGCCGGCCTGCCGCCCGATGTCGCAGACAAGCTGCAACTGACCGGTCACGAACCTGTATTGCCTTCTTCGTTCGCGGTCGGCACCGCTGCGCAGTCGACCATCGCCGCGGCCGCGCTGGCGGCCTGCGCGCTGGGCCGGTTGCGCGGGCAGGCGGCGCAGGGCGTTTCTGTCGACATGCTCCATGCGGCCATCGAATGCATGGGCTGGTTCAGCCAGGACGGCGTGGCGCCGGACCTTTGGGACAGTTTTTCCGGCCTCTACCGCGCGGCCGATGGCTGGGTGCGGATCCACGCCAACTTCGTCCATCACCGCGAGGGCGCATTACGCCTGCTGGGCCTGGACCCGGCGGTCGCCACGCGCTCCGATGCTGAAGCCGCCGTGGCGAAATGGAATGCCGCCGATTTCGAGGATGCCGCAGCGGCTGCCGGGCTGGTCGTCACCCGGCTGCGCAGCTTCGAGGAATGGGACGCCACACCGCAGGGCCGGGCGCTGGCGGAGCAGCCGCTGTTCAGCTTGCGCAGGATCGGCGATGCGCCACCGCTGGAGCTGCCGCCGCCATGTGCCGGCCAGCGACCGCTGACGGGAATCCGCGTGCTGGAACTGACCCGCATCCTGGCCGGCCCGGTGGGCGGCCGCACGCTCGCCGCCCACGGTGCCGACGTGCTGTTGATCAACGGGCCGCATCTGCCCAACATTGCCGCCATCGCCGATACCAGCCGGGGTAAACGTTCTGCGCTGGTCGACCTGCGCGACGACGAAGGCAAGGAAACCCTGCGGGGACTGGTGGGCGGCGCGCATGTATTCATCCAGGGCTACCGGCCCGGGGGCATCGAGGGACGCGGCTTCGGCCCGGAAAAGCTGGCCTTGCTCAGGCCCGGCATCGTGGTCGTGAGCCTGAGCGCATACGGCACCAAGGGACCCTGGGCCGGTCGTCGCGGCTTCGACTCCCTGGTACAGACCGCGATGGGTTTCAACCATGCCGAATCCGAAGCGGCCGGCGACACTAAGCCCCGGCCGATGCCCGTGCAGATACTCGATGAAGCCACCGGTTACCTGATGGCAATGGCCGCCGCGGCGGCGCTCTATCGGCAGCAGACGGAAGGTGGAAGCTGGCTGGTGGAGGTTTCGCTCGCGCAGACCGGTCGGTGGTTGCGAGGGCTCGGAAGGGTAGTCGAAGGATTCACCGCGAACTTGCCCAAGACACTGGAACAAGCGGGTTACGACCAATATCTTGAAAGCAGCGAATCGGGTTTCGGTGCGCTGCGGGCGGTCAGGCATGCCGCAATCCTGTCTGGAACTCCTGCGGGGTGGGACCTGCCGTCGGAACCACCGGGAAGCCATTCACCAACCTGGTGAATGGCTCCTGAAATCGTCTTGTCCGTATTCAGCGCAGGCCGAAGAAAGACAGCACGGCTGCGATGACGACAACAAGACCGACTACGTAAATGATGGTGTTCAAGGCTTAGCCCTCCAATGGGTTCGAAGCCCTGAGAATCGCCCCGCCATCACGCCTGGATTGTCGGTACAAGACCCCGTTCGCTGTAGGAGATATCGGGATATCAGCGTTTGGTGCCGCGTTTGCGTAGGACGAGGAGCACCCACGTCAGCAACAGTGCCAGCACCGCTCCCGCCACGACGAGCGGCAACAGCATCGGCTGCACCTTGGCCAGGAAGGGCTTGGGCCCGCCTTGCCGCGCCTGCAGGACGTCGTGCGGCGTGACATGCGCGCTCGGGTTTCCGTACTGTGTCAGCACGTAGTTCGAGATCGAAGCGACCTGTTCGTCGGTCAAGGGCTGCACCGGGGATTCATGGTCGAAACGCGGCATCAGCACCTGGTGGCCGTCCACCGTGCGCTTTACGCCGTACAGGATCGCAGCCACCAGATTCGAAGCATCGGCGCGGCCGGTGGCCGAGTTGCGGAACAGCGCCGGATAGAGCCCGTTCTGGCTGCCGGCGCCGTTGGCCTGGTGGCAGCTGGCGCAGTAGCCGCTGAAGAGGGCAGCACCGGTGCGCAGGCTGTGGTGCTCGTAAGGGCCCGAGGCTCCACGCAGCAGTGCTTCGTTGTCGTGTGCCACGCCGTACGAAGTGACCGGTTGCGCCTGTGCCGGGTCCGCGATGGCGGGCACGGTGCGCAGGTAGGCGACCATCGCCCTGATGTCTTCCGGTGCCATGTGCTGGAAGCTTTTCTCCACCGCTTCGGCCATTGGCCCGGCGGCCTGGGCGCGGTCTGTGTGCCCGGTGCGCAGGTACTGGGTCAGCTCGGCATCGGTCCATCCGCCGATGCCGGCCTTGGGGTCGGGCGTGATGTTGGGCGCCATCCACGGGCCGAGCGGGCTGCCGCCCAGGAACTTGCTGTCGACCTCGGCCATCAGCATGTTGCGGCTGGTATGGCAGGTGCTGCAATGCGCCAGTCCGTTGGCCAGGTAGGCACCGCGGTTGGCCTCCTGGCTCAGCGCGGCGTCGGGCACGAAACGCCGGTCCTTCAGGAACAGCGTGTTCCACACCGCCATCGATGCGCGGATGTTGAAGGGGAAGGGGAGTTCGGTCTGCTTCGCGGCCTCGTCGACCGGCGCCACGCCCTTCATGAAGTAGGTGTAGAGGGCGCGGGTGTCTTCGTCGCTGACCAGGGCGTAGGCCATGTAGGGCATGGCCGGATACAGGTGGCTGCCGTCGGCCCTGACGCCCTGGCGCAAGGCGCGGGCGAACTGTTCCTCGGTGTAGTTGCCGATGCCCGCGGTCTTGCTGGGCGTGATGTTGGTGGCGTAGATGATGCCCAGCGGCGACTCGATGCTGTAGCCGCCCGCGAAGGGCCTGGCGTTGGGCGTGGTGGCGGTATGGCAGGCCGCGCAGTCGCCGGCCACCGCCAGGTACCGGCCTTTGGCGACCAGGGTGTCGGTGTCGGCTGCGGACTGCGCCCGGGCCAGCCCGGCCAGGGTCAGGCCGCCGAAGCAGGCCAGCGCGACGAGGGTCTTGAGCATGCGCTTCATGTCAGGCCTTCGCCAGGGTGCGGCCGATGTCGTCCGCCGCCCGCAGGCCCAGCGCCACCATCGACAGCGTGCTGTTGACCACGCTGGCCGAGGGCATGGCACCGCCGCCCGGCAGCCACAGGTTGGCGTGATCGTGGGCGCGGCAGTTGCCGTCGACCACCGATGTCTTGCTGTCCGCGCCCATGATGTTTCCGCCCATCACGTGGTTGTTGGCATTGAGCGACGTGGTGATGTTGAACTCCACCGCGCCGAACAGCTTTCCGATGTGTTCCAGCTGCTTGTGCGCCGCTTCGGCACCCTTGCGCACATAGTCGCCGACGTCGTAGTGGATGTCGGGGCAGGGCAGTCCCAGCGGGTCGCGGCGGTCGGGGCTCAGGGTCAGGCGGTTGGCAGCCTCGGGCAGCGGCTCGAGGCTGATCGAGAAATCGACGCCATAGGCGGCGCGGCGGCGGATCTCGTCGTCCAGTTCCTGGCCCACGAGCCCCAGCTTCAGTGCCTGCGTGGTGGCCGGAGCCACCCGGCTGATGTTGTTCAGGATCATCTTGTTGGCCGAGTATTCCGAACGGAACTCGCCATCGCGCGGCCCCACCAGGCAGCTGCTTTGCGCCGGGCCGCGGCCGGTCCAGATGGGTTCGTTCGCCAGGAAGGTGCAATGGAAACCCGAGTGATCCATCATGTTCCGCCCCACCTGGTCGGAACTGTTGCCGATGCCGCGCGGGTTCTGTTCATTGGCTGCGAGCAGCAGCAGGCGCGGGGTTTCAACGCCGTTGCAGGCCAGTACGAAAGCCTTGGCCGTGGCTTTGTGCGATTTCTTCGCGGAGTCGTACCAATGCACTGCGGTGATGCGGTTGTTGGCGTCCGTGTCGATCCTGTAGACCACCGATTCGGCCAGCACCTTCACGCCCCTGGCCTCGGCCCTGGTCACATGCTGTATGCCGTTGTACATGGCGCCGATGGGGCAGATCGGCTGGCAGTTGTTGTTGCCGCAGCAGGCCGGGCGGCCCTGCCACGGAACCGAGTTGCGGCCCTGCGGAATGGGCACCGAGCGATAGCCGTGCGGGTTGACGATCTCGGCCACGCGCGTGTCGGCGTAACCCCAGGGAATCATGTCCATCGGATAGGGCTTGCTGCGCTCAACCGGGCTTTGCCGGGCCGGGTCGTTGGGCCCCGCCACGCCCATTTCTTCCTCGGCGCGGCAGTAGTAGGGCTCCAGGTCTTCGTAGCTGATGGGCCAGTCCAGGCCGACGCCGTAGGTGGTCTTCATCTTCAGGTCCACCGGCAGGTGGCGCCAGCACGAAGCGGCCCAGTGCCAGGTGGTGCCGCCCACCACACGCAGGTAGCCCTGCTGGTAGCCGCTGCCGCTGGGGCCGCTCAGGCCCACGTAGTTGTTCTTGGGAAAGTAAAGCGGCGCCGGGGCCAGGGGCGACTGTGGGTAAAGGCCCTGGAAGTCGCTGCCGACGCGGTTCTCGAAGGGCATGTTCCGCCAGTTCTCGACCGCCTGGCCCCGCTCGATGCGCGGGCCGGCCTCGAGGATGAGTACCGAATGACCCTTGGCTGCCAGCTGGTCGGCGACCATCGCGCCGACCACGCCGGAGCCGACGACCACCACATCGGCGGCTGCATCGCCGGAACCATCGAATGAAGCTGTTTTCATGTTGTTGTTCTTCCTGTGGGATCAGCGGGTGGCGGACGGCGTGGTCTTGGGCGCGGCCGGCGGACGGGATGTGGATACGGGCGTGCCGGTGGTCGGTGCGTTCACCGTCGGCTTGGGTTCAACCGGCGCAGACACCCGCACGGCCGGCGGCGCCGCGGTCCACCAGACGGGGCCGTAGTTGCAATAGGTCGGTACCGTCATGCCATCGCTGACCGGCTGGTACATCAGCGCCTTGGCATACGCGAACATCTGCGACTTCGGGCCGGTCCCGATGGTGCCGGTGTACCAGGCAGCCACGATGGATAGCGCTGTCCCACGAAGCCCAGCAGTGTCCGCCTGGGCCAGCAGGGCCTTGGGTTCGAGGTTCTGCCCGGCCAGCATCGCCAGCTTCTGCAGCTGCGCGGAAAATTCGGTCGAGGCCGCGAGCATGGCGGCGCACATGCGGCCTGCGGTGGTCGCGTCCAGTTCCGGGTGTCCGGTGATCGCTTTGGAAAACGCCAGGAAGGCAGCGGTCTCGGGCGGTGCGACAGGGGCGGCATCGGCCGGTTCGCCAGCGGCGCCTACCGAGGGCAGGCGGGTCAGTCCGGCGCCCAGCACCACCATCGAAATGGTGCCGACGGCCCACTGTCGCCGGCTGATGCCTGCGCGGTCTTCGCCCGGCGTTCGTGAATAGTCCGCGACGTTGTCGCGGCCGGGTTGGTGGTCGGCCATGGTTGTTCTCTTTTCTGGCTTGTCGGCAAGCCGGAGATCATCCGTTCCGAACCAATCCGCACCGGCATGCTCGGGTTCGTACCCGATCCGTAACCGCCGGATCGTGGCGGGCGTTCAGGCCGTGGTGGAGTGCGCGAAGTCCACCGCGTCGTCGGGCTTGTCGCCGCGCGACCATTCGAGCAGGGTCTCCGCGCCCATGGGTCGGGCGAAGTAGAAGCCCTGCAGCTCGTCGCAGCCCATCTGCAGCAGGATGTCGCGTTGCCCGGCGGTTTCAACGCCTTCCGCGACCACCAGCAGGCCGAGCGCATGGGCCAGGCCGATGACCGCCTCGACGACCGCGCGGGCGTCCGAACTGGTCTCCAGGTCGTTCACGAAACTGCGGTCGATCTTCAGTTGCTGGGCGGGCAGCTGCCGCAGGTAGCTGAGCGACGAATATCCGGTGCCGAAGTCGTCGATGGCAAGGAAAACGCCGATCTGCGCCAGGTTCTCGAAGGTGCGTTTGGTGATTCGCATGTCTTCCATGGCCACCGATTCGGTGATCTCGCACAGCAGCTGCGACGCGTCGATCCGGTGGCGCGCCAGCGATGCGGACACGCGTTCTGCCAGGTCGCTTTCGCGCAGCTGGTGCACCGACAGGTTGACTGCGACACGCATGCGCAGGCCCTCGTCGCGCCAGGCCGCCATCTGCCGGCAGGCTTCGTCGATCACCCAGCCGCCGATGCGGCCGATCAGTCCGAAACGTTCGGCCATGCCGATGAACTCGTCCGGCGGAACATTGCCGCGCTTGGGATGGGTCCAGCGCAGCAGGGCCTCGACGCCGTGGATGCGGCTGCTGGCCCCACTGATCTTGGGCTGGTACTGCAGGGTGAACTCCCCGCGATCGAGCGCCTGTCGAAGGTCGCTCAGCAGTTCGAGCTGGACGTTGGCGTCGGCACCCATGGACGCCTCGAACAGCGAATAGCTGCCGCCGCCTGTGCGCTTGGCGGCGTACATGGCCGCATCTGCGTTGGCGATCAGCTTGTCGCGCTGGCCGACGTCGGGGTACATCACCACGCCGATCGAGCAGGAGATCTTCACCTTCTTGTCATTGATGACGAAGGACTGCGACAGCAGCGCGATGATCTTTCGCGCCACCAGCCCGCAGGCGGCCACGCCGGGCACGTCTTCGAGCAGCATCAGGAACTCGTCGCCACCCACGCGGGCCACCGTGTCGCCCTGGCGTGCCTGCTGGCGCAGGCGGTCGGCGACCTCGCTCAGGATGTGGTCGCCGGCCGCGTGGCCGAAAGAGTCGTTGACCGGCTTGAAGCCGTCGAGGTCGATGAACAACACCGCCAGCCGCGCGGTGGTGCGTTCGTGGTTGGCACGGTCCAGCCGGGCCAGCGCCTGCAGCAGCCGGTCTTCGAACAGCAGCCGGTTCGGAAGGCGGGTCAGCGGATCGGTGAATGCGCGTTCCTGCAGCTCGACGTTCGCCTTCTTCAGCTGCTCGTTGGCGCGCATCAGCGATGCGGTCAGGGTCTCGGAAGTGTTCTGCAGCCGCGCATCGAAGATGGACACCAGCAGCGCGCAGATCAGCAGCGTGACGGATACGAGCAGCACCACCACCGTCAGGCCGGCACCGCCCAGCTCGTTGGCGCTGAAGCAGAACGAATCCAACGGGAAATTGGCCGCCGCCATGCCGGTGTAGTGCATGCCGCAGATGCCGATGGCCAGCACCACGGCGGCCCCCAGCTGGGCCTGCACACGGCGTTCCTTGGATACCTTCAGCACCTTGTGGAAGATGATCAAGGCCGCCGCCGACGCCAGCAGTGCGATCAGCACCGACAGGCCGACGATCTGGAAATCCCACTGGATGGCCGGCTGCATGTCGAGCGCCGCCATGCCGATGTAGTGCATGCCGCAGATGCCGACGGCCATGGCAACCGAGCCCCGGATGATGTTGCGCGGCCTGAATTCGAGCTTGCCGGCCACGCCCATCGCCACTGCCGAAGCGGTCACCGCGGCCAGCCACGAAACAACCGTCAGCAGGCCGGTGTAGCCCAGCTGGATCGGCAATATGAAGGCCTGCATGCCGAGGAAGTGCATGGCCCAGATGCCGGTGCCCAGCACGCCGGCCCCGGCGGTCCACCAGCCAGCCTTGGCGCCGCCGCGTGTGGCATTGACACGCCGCACCAGGTCGAGCGCCACATAGGACGCCAGGATGGCGATGACGATGGAGGCGGTGAGCCCCATCGCGTCGTATTGCACGGGCATGGCACCGGCGGTGTGGATGGCGAAGGGCACGGTGGATCCCTGGTGGGACAGTCGGCGTCGGGTTGGCGCGACCGACGGTTGCGGTCCTTCAGTGTAACTGAATGCTTTAGCTGTTAGTCGTATGTTTAGCTATGGGTTGCCCTGTTACGGTGCGGTTTTCCATCGCCCTGACCAGGGCCAGCATGGCGCCGTTGAGGGGTGTCGGGACGCCTCGCGTTTCGCCGCGCGCCACCACATAACCGTTGAGGTGGTCGATCTCGGTGCGTTTGCCGCGCATCAGGTCTTGCGCCGTGGACGAAAACTGGCCGGCCATGCTGGCGGCGATGCCCCGCACGGCGGAATCGACGTCGCCCGGCACCACGATGCCGTCGGCCCGGGCCACGGCGCGGCATTCGGCCACCAGGCCGGCGATGGTTTCGGTGATGCCGGGCTGTTCCACCAGCTGGCCGTAAGGCAGGCGGGTGATGGCCGACAGCGCGTTGTACGCACAGTTGAGGATGAGCTTGGCCCACAGCGCGCCGCGCACGTTGTCCGAAATGGTGGTCGGCACGCCTGCGCCGATCAGGGCCTGCGCCATCGGCACGCTGCGGCGCGACGGCCCGATCGCCAGTTCACCGCGTCCGTGATGGCGCACATGGCCCGGACCCGCCATGGCGGTGGCCACGTACACCACCGCTGCCAGCACCTCCTGGGGCAGCGACTCGCGCAGGCGGATGTCGTTGTCCACACCGTTCTGCAGTGTCAGCACCAGCGTGTCGGCGGAAAGGTGCGGCGCGATGGCCGAGGCGGCCGATGCGGTGTCGGTCGACTTGACGCAGAACAGCACCAGCTGTGCCCCGGCCACCGCCGCCGGTTCGGTGCTGGCCTGCAGCGCAACGAACTCGTCGAAGGTCTGTGCCTCGAGTCGCAGGCCGTGCCGCTCGATGGCTGCGACATGGTCCGGCCGGCCGATGAGGGTGACCGCATGCCCGGCCCGCGCCAGCATGCCGCCGTAGTAGCAGCCAACGGCTCCGGCGCCCATGACGGCGATCCTGAGTGGGCGGGCGAGGGTCGATTGCGGTGGCATCGGGTCGGGTCTCCTTGTTGCCCGGCATCCTAAAAGACGAAACGGCGTTTGCAATGCATGAGAATCCCGGCTTCGGGACGCCGATGCGGCAATCAGGCAGAGGGTCCCCAGGCTCCAACAAAACGACGAAGGAACATCCGACATGGGCGCGCAGTGGAAAGCAAAGGGCAAGGAATTGGCGGCCAACGCCAAGGGTCAGCTGTTCGGCAAACTTGCCAAGGAAATCATGGTGGCGGCACGCGGCGGCGCCGACCCGGCCGCCAACTCCAAGCTGCGCCTGGTGCTGGAACAGGCACGCAAGGTGTCCATGCCCAAGGACACGCTGGAGCGCGCCATCAAGAAGGGCGCAGGCCTGACCGGCGAGTCCGTTAACTTCGAACACGTGATGTACGAAGGCTACGCACCGCACCGCGTGGCCGTGATGGTCGAATGCCTGACCGACAACGTGAACCGCACCGCACCTGAGATGCGGGTGCTGTTCCGCAAGGGCCAGCTCGGCACCTCGGGTTCGGTGGCCTGGGACTTCGATCACCTGGGCATGATCGAGGCCGAACCCACCGCCGCCGATGCCGACGCCGAAGTCGCCGCCATCGAAGCCGGTGCGCAGGATTTCGAGACCCGCGAAGTGGAAGAGGGCGACACCAAGCCCGTCACCTTGTTCCTCACCGACCCGACCGACCTCGACCTGGTCGCCCGCGCGTTGCCGAACTTCGGTTTCACCGTGCTGTCGATGAAGCTCGGCTACAAACCCAAGAATCCGGTCGACCCGGCATCGCTCAGTGCCGAGGCGCTGGAAGAGGTCGAAGCCTTCCTGGCCGCCATTGACGCCAACGACGACGTGCAGCAGATGTACGTAGGCCTGGCCGGCTGAGCCTGGCGTGAAAGCGCTCGCACCGTCTGCGCTGCAGACCGTGCATTTCGACCTGGTCACGGTGCGTCTCTTCATCGAGACCGCCGAGACCGGCAGCGTCACCCGTGCCGCCGAGCGCATAGCGCTGGCGCCCGCCGCCGCATCACGCCGCCTGAAGGAACTCGAGCAGCAATTCGGCGTGCCGCTGTTCCAGCGCCTGCCGCACGGCATGGCGCTCACCGACGCAGGGCGGGCGCTGCTGGCCCACGCGCGCAGCATGGCCCACGCCGTGGCCCGCATGCAGGACGACGCCCAGGCTTTCCGGCAGGGCGACATGGGTGTGGTACGCATAGCGGCCTGCACATCGGCCGTGCTGCAGTTTCTGCCTCAGGACATCCAGCGCTGCCAGGCGCTCCATCCGGGCATCAAGATCGACCTGCAGGAACTCAACAGCCAGGGTGTGCTTCAGGCGGTCGACCGGGGCGTGGCCGACATCGGCGTGTTCGAAAGCACGGTCGGGACGGCTGGCCTGCCGACCCGGCCCTATCACCAGGACCGACTGGTGCTGGTGGTGCGGGCCGATCATCCGCTGGCAGCGCTCGAAGCCGTGCAACTGCAGGATTTCATCGACTTCGACGTGATCGGCCTTACCGAAGGTTCGGCCATTTCCACCACCCTGACCCGGCTTGCCGCGCAGGCCCGGCGGCCGCTGCGCATGCGGATTCGCGTCAGCAGTTTCGACAGCATGGCCGCCATGGTGCGCGAAGGTGTCGGTGTGGGCGTGATGCCGCATGCGGTGGCCCGCTCGATCGCCGGCGGCAAGGTGTTCCGCCGGATCCGCATCGACGGCGACTGGCCCCAGCGGCAGTTGATGCTGTGCCACCAGGCGGATGCCGCAATGTCGCGCGCGGCGCTTGCGACCGTGGCCGTCATGGCCCCCTAGCACTTTCCCTCGGTTTCGCGAAACGCGAAATCAGAGTCAAGAAATGGGCGATGGCGCGGCCGCCGCCGCGCTTTTAAAGTCGACCGGACCCCAAAAAAAGATCCGGAGACAAACCCATGAACATCGCCCCCGTGAAGGCCTGCCTGCAGGCCGTTGCGCTACTGGCCTGTCTTGCCGCCAACGCACAGACCGGCTTCCCGAACAAACCCATCCACATCAACGTCGGCGCCTCCGCCGGCGGCGGCACCGACGTGGTGGCCCGGCTCATCGGCGACCGGATGGGCCCGCTGGTCGGCCAGACCTTCATCATCGACAACCGCCCCGGTGCCGCCAACACCATCGCCGCCGACCTCACCGCCAAGGCCCCGGCCGACGGCTACACCTTGCTGGCCGCGACCAATTCGCCGCAGGTGATAGCGCCGCACCTGATGAAACTCAACTTCGACCCGCTGAAGCAGCTGACGCCGCTCGGCATGGTCGTGGTGGTGCCGCATGTGCTGATCGTCAATGCCGCGTCGCCCATCAGGTCCATGCCGGAGCTGATGGCGGAGATCAGGGCCAAGCCGGACAACGTGCGTTACGCGTCGTCGGGCGTCGGGAGCGTGCAGCACATCGCGGGTGAATTGTTCATGGCGGCCACCGGCACGAAGATGGTCCATGTGCCGTACAAGGGCAGCTCGCAGGCCCACCAGGACATCCTCGCCGGCCAGGTCGAAATGATGCTCGACACCACGTCGTCGGCGATGGCGCTGGTCAAGGCCGGCAAGTTCCGCGCGATCGCCGTGACCACGTCAAGGCGGGCCGCCGAACTGCCTGACGTGCCCACGCTGGACGAACTCGGCATAAAGGGCGCCGAAATGAGCACCTGGTACGCCATGTACGCACCTGCCGCCACGCCTGCTCCGGTGCTCGACCGGCTGGTGCGTGACTTCAACAAGACGCTTCAGATGCCCGAGGTCCAGGCAAAACTGAAGGGCCTGGGCGGCGAGCCGTCGACCCTTACCCGGGAGCAGTTCATCTCGCTGCAGGCTGCCGACAACAAACGTTTCGCCGCGCTGATCGAGCAACGCAACATCAAGCTCGATTAAGGAACTCCAAGCCATGAACACCCGCATTGCATTGACCATCGGCGACCCTGCCGGCATCGGCCCCGAGATCGTCGCCAAGCTGCTTGCCGACCCGGCCAACACCGGCCGTGCCGAGATCTTCCTCATCACCACCGACCAGGCGCTGGAGGCCAGCGAGCCGCGCATCCAGCCGGGGCCGCGGCTGCACATCGTCGACTGGCCGGGCCGGTCGCAACGGTTCGAGCCTTCGCAGGCGACACCCGCCAACGGCAGGTTCATCCTCGACAGCCTGACATTCGCCACCCGCATGGTCGAAAGCGGCGCGGCCGACGCCCTGTGTTTCGCCCCGCTCAACAAGGGCGCCATGCGCCTGGGCGGCATGCACGAGGAAGACGAGATGCGCTGGTTCGCCAAGCTGCTGCGTTACGACGGCCCGTGCGGAGAATTCAACGTGCTCGGCCCCATGTGGACCGCACGTGTCACCTCGCACGTGGCCTTGAAACATGTGTCCGACCTGCTGACGCCGCAGGGCGTGGCCGGCGCGATCGGCATGCTGACCCGCGCCCTGCAGGCCGCCGGAAACGCCGAGCCGCGCATCGGTGTCTGCGGGCTCAATCCGCACAACGGCGACAACGGCAACTACGGCACCGAAGAGGGCGACGTCATCATTCCGGGCATCGCCCTGGCGGCATCGCAGGGTTGCGCGGCGCAGGGTCCGTTCCCGGCCGACACCATCTTCCTGCGGGCAAAAAAGGGCCAGCTCGACGGCATCGTCACCATGTACCACGACCAGGGACAGATCGCCACCAAGCTGCTGGGCTTCGACATCGGCGTGACGGTGGAAGGCGGCCTGCCGATCCCGGTCACCACGCCTGCGCACGGCACCGCCTACGACATCGTCGGTCAGGGCGTTGCACAGGCCACCGCCATGGCCAGCGCCTTCGACCTGGCCTGCCGCATGGGCGCCACGCACCGGCTGCAGCGCGAAGCGACGCAGGCTGTGCCGGCCTGAGCCGAAGGGGTCAGCCCCGGGCCGGAAACTGCTTCAGCAGCAACTCGGCCAGCACGTTGACCGAACCCTTTCGCCAGACGCCATAGGCTTCCGAGCGCGCCGCCACGCCGTCCAGCGGCATGAACACCGTGCCTTGCAGCGCGCTGCGGCGCATGGCTTCCGGGACCAGCGCCACGCCCAGGCCCTGCGACACCAGCGACACCACCGCCAGCCAGTGGCGTGCCTCGTGCCGCACCTCGGGGCGAAAACCCGCATCGGCGCAGATGGACAGGATGCGTTCGTAGTAGTCGGGCGACGAATTGCGGGCGAACATCACCAGCGCCTCGTCCTTCAGGTCGATCGGCGCGACCTTGCGTTTGCGCGCCAGCAGGTGGTCGGCCGGCAGGCAGCACACGAACGGCTCGGTCAGCAGCAGCCGGCCGTGCAGGGCGTCGGGCAGGCGGCTGGTGTGCAGGAACCCGACGTCCAGCCGGTCGTGCATGAGCTCCAGCACCTGTTCGCCCGAATTGAGTTCGGACAGCGTGATGCGTACCGCCGGATGCGCGGCCTGGAACGTTTTAAGCGCCTGGGGAAGTCCGCGGTACAGCATGGCGCCGACGAACCCCACTCGCAGCCGGCCGGCCAGTCCTGACGCCACGTTGCGGGCCTCGAGGGCGGCTTCCTCGGACTGCGCCAGCAGGCGGCGGGCAGAGGCCTGCAGCGCCATGCCGGCGGCCGTCAGCCGTACTTCCTTGCTGTTGCGGTCGAACAGCCGCGCACCCACGCTTTCCTCGAGCTGGCGGATGGCCACCGACAGCGGCGGCTGCGAAATCGACAGCCGTACGGCGGCCCGGCCGAAATGCAGCTCTTCGGCCAGCACTGAAAAATACCGCAGGTGGCGCAGTTCCATGATTTCCCGTCAATAGCCAGATCAAATCGGACAAGACCTATTCGATATTAGACACGGATGGTTGACGGCATCAACATCGGCCCAAAAATTGGAGACCGACATGACGAACGCCAGCAGCGCCGCACCCGGCGCGCACCCGATTCCCGATCGCCACGGCCAGAACCTGTTCAGCACCGACCACGAACTGCACGGCCTGCTGGCGCTCTACCTGCCGGACGAACTGCTGCGGCACATGCAACCGCATTTCGAACGGCTGGGCGAACTCGCCGGCGGCCTGCTGGACGAACTGGCCGGCACCGCCGACCGCAACCCGCCCGAGCTGGAACACCGCAGCCGCACCGGCCGCGACGAACAACGCATCGTCAAGCATCCGGCCTACGTGCAGATGGAAAGGCTGGCACTGAGCGAATTCGGCCTGGGCGCCATGTCGCACCGGGACGAGACGCTGGGCTGGACGGGCCGCATGCCGCCGCTGGTCAAGTACGTGTTGACCTACCTCTTCGTGCAGGCCGAGTTCGGCCTTTGCTGCCCGGTGTCCATGACCGATTCGCTGACCCGCACGCTGCGCCGGTTCGGCAGCCCGGCACTGCTGGAGCGCTGCCTGCCCAGCCTGACATCGCTGGACTTCGACACACTGGCGCAGGGCGCGATGTTCATGACCGAACAGGCTGCCGGTTCGGACATCGCGGCCACCGCCACGCTGGCCAGTCCGGGCACCGAGGAAGGCCAGTTCCTGCTGACCGGCGACAAGTGGTTCTGCTCCAACCCCGACGCCGGCTACGCCATGGTGCTCGCCCGCATCGATGGCGCGGCCGAAGGCATGAAGGGCGTGTCGCTGTTTTTGCTGCCGCGCCGGCTGGACGACGGCAGCCTGAACCACTACCGCATCGTGCGGTTGAAGGACAAGCTGGGCACCCGTTCCATGGCCAGTGGCGAGATCCGCCTGGACGGCGCGGTCGCCTGGCTGGTCGGCGAGCCCGGGCGCGGTTTCGTGCAAATGGCCGACATGGTGAACAACTCGCGCCTGTCCAACGGCGTGCGGGCCGCCGGGCTGATGCGCCGTGCAGTGGCCGAGGCCGAGTTCATCGCTGGCGAACGCCGCGCCTTCGGCCGGGCGCTGGTCGACATGCCGCTGATGCGCCGCCAGCTCGACAAGCTGCGGCTGCCGGCCGAACAGGCCCGCACCATGGTGTTCCAGACCGCCCGGGCGCTGGCCCGTTCGGATGCGGGCGAGGAGGGCGCGTACGCGCTGCTGCGCATCCTCACGCCGCTGCTCAAGTTCCGCGCCTGCCGCGACGCCCGCAAGGTGACCGGCGATGCCATGGAGGTCCGGGGCGGCTGCGGTTACATCGAGGAATGGAGCGACCCGCGCCTGCTGCGCGACGCGCACCTGGGTTCCATCTGGGAAGGCACCAGCAACATCGTGGCCCTGGACGTGATCCGCGCGGTCAGGCGAGAAGGCTCGCTGCCGGTTCTGAAGGCATTCGCGGAAGCGCTGCTGGACGACTCCCGGCCGCATCCGCTGACGACCGCCTATGCCCGAGCCCTGCGGTCCGCGCTGGGCCGCGCATGCGACCTGGCGTCGCTGGCTGCCGAGCAGGGCGGCGAGGTGCTGGCGCGGCAGGCTGCATCGGCGCTTTACCACTGCACCAGCGCCATCGCCATGGCCTGGGAAGCCTCGGGCACCGGTTCTGCCGACCGGCTGCGCTGGTCGCAACTGGTGCTGCTGCACCGGGTGCTGCCACGCGATCCGCTGGCCGCCGAAGCGGTGCCGGCCGACTGGAACAAAAACATCAGCACAACAACGACAGAAGAGACAAACCATGCATAAACGTTCCTTACTGCTGGCCGCGACCTGCGCGCTGGCCGCCACGCTGAGCCCGCTGGCCGCGCAGGCACAGGGTTATCCGTCCAAGCCAGTGACGCTCGTGATTCCGTTCCCGCCCGGCGGCCCCACCGACGCCATGGCCCGTACGCTGGCGGCAGAAATCCGCGACAAGCTGGGCCAGACCATGGTGGTCGAGAACCGGGCCGGTGCGGGCGGCAACATCGGCGCCGAATACGTGGCCCGCGCCGAGCCCGACGGCTACACCCTCATGTTCGGAACCTCGGGCCCGCTGGCCATCAACGCCAGCCTGTACCGCAAGATCAGCTACGACCCGACCAGGAGCTTCGCGCCGATCATCCGGGTCGGCCACCTGCCCAACATCCTGGTGGTGCACCCGTCGCTCCCGGTGAAGAACGTGCCGGAACTCATCGCCTATTCCAAGGCGCATCCCGGCACGCTGAGCTATGCGTCGTCGGGCAACGGAGCTTCTTCCCACCTGGCCGGAGTGCTGTTCAATTCGGTCGCCGGCACCGACCTGCAACACATCCCCTACAAGGGCACCGGCCCGGCGCTGAACGACCTGCTGGGCGGGCAGGTCGGCATGAGTTTCACCGACATCCTGACCGCCATCCCCTATGTGAAGACCGGCAAGCTGCGGGCGCTGGGCGTGACCACCGCCAGCCGGTCGCAGGCGCTGCCCGACGTACCGACGGTCGCCGAACAGGGCCTGGCGGGTTACGACGTCAGCGTGTTCTTCGGCATCGTCGCGCCGGCCGGTACACCTGCGGATCGAATCGCCGTGCTGAACAAGGCTTTCACATCGGTACTGGCGACGCCCAAGGTGAAGGAGTTGTTCGCCTCGCAGGGACTGGAAGCCGCCACCGACACCAGCCCGCAGGCGCTGGCGAAGTTCATCGCGTCCGAAACCCACAAATGGGCCGGCGTGGTGAAGCAGTCCGGCGCGCAACTGGACTGAACCGATGGATCAGCAAAACCAGAAGCCGGGCGCGCTGGCGGGCATCCGGGTGCTCGACCTGTCGCGCATCCTGGGCGGGCCGTATTGCGGCCAGATCCTCGGCGACCACGGTGCCGACGTGCTCAAGGTCGAACCCCCGCAGGGTGACGACACCCGAACCTGGGGCCCGCCGTTCAAGGACGGCGTGGCTTCCTATTACCGCGGCCTGAACCGCAACAAGCGCGGTCTGCGGCTCGACCTGGGCAGCCCCGAAGGCCGCGCAGCGCTGCTGCTGCTGGTGGCAGAAGCCGACGTGCTGGTCGAGAACTTCAAGGCCGGCACCATGGAACGCTGGGGCATCGGCCACGACACCCTGCAAGCGCGGTTTCCCCGCCTGGTGTGGTGCCGTGTGTCGGGTTTCGGCAGCGACGGCCCGCTGGGCGCCTTGCCCGGCTACGACGCGGCGGTGCAGGCCATGACCGGCATCATGAGCATCAACGGCGAAGCCGATGGCGGGCCGCTGCGGGTGGGCCTGCCCGTGGTCGACATGGTGACCGGGCTCAACGCCGTCATCGGTGTATTGCTGGCCCTCCAGGAGCGGCAGCGCAGCGGGCGCGGGCAGCTGGTGGAGGCGGCCCTGTACGACAGCGGCCTGTCGCTGCTGCACCCGCATGCGGCCAACTGGTTCATGGACGGAAAGCCGCCGCAACGAACCGGCAATGCGCACCCCAACATCTACCCGTACGACGCCCTGGAGACCGGCACCGAACCCATCTTCGTGGCGGTGGGTAACGACCGGCAGTTCGCCGCCTTCTGCCGTTGCATCGGCGTGCCCCGGCTGAGCGAAGACGAGCGTTATGCGCAAGCCGGCGCACGGTCGGTCAACCGTGCCGACCTGAAGCGGGCGCTGGAAACCGCGCTGGCCGGGTTCGACGGTGTGAAACTGGTGGACCAGCTGATGGCGGCCGGCGTGCCCGCCGCGCCGGTGCTGGGAGTGGACGCCGCCCTGCAGCATCCGCACACGGTCCACCGCGAAATGGTGGTCGAGATGGAGGGCGGTTATCGCGGGCTGGGTTCACCCGTCAAGCTGAGCCGGACGCCGGCCAGCTACCGGTTCGCACCGCTGGCCGAGGGAGACGCCTTTCTGCCTGGCTGAGCCTGAACCGAGGGCCGACGATCAGCGGTAAAAGGCTTCGACCTTGCCCTTGAGTTTCATCAGCAGGGGCTGGCCCTTGCGGTCGCGCGCCTTGCCGGCGGGGATGCGGATCCAGCCTTCGCTGATGCAGTATTCCTCGACGTCGCCGCGTTCCTTGTCATTGAAACGAATGCCGATGTCGTGTTCGAAAACGGCAGCATGGTGATGCGGGCTGCGCGGATCGGCCGACAGGTGGTCGGGCAGGGCGGGGCGGGTATCTGTTGCCTGGGCGGGCGTCTGGGAAGTGGTATCGGTCATGCGCCAATTTTGCCTCAGCGCCGGGAGGCTTCCGTCAGGCGCCGGTCGACTGTCGTTCGATGATGCGGAAGCCGATGTCCATCACCGGCTGTTCGATGGGCACACCGCCGCAACGGTCCAGGATCAGGGCGGCCGCGCGACGGCCGATGGCCGCTCCGTCCACCTGCACCGTGGTCAGCGAAGGCTGGGTATGCGCGGCAAAGTCGGCATCGCCAAAACCGCAGATCGCCAGCTCTTGCGGCACCCGTAGTCCACGCGCGAGTGCTTCCACCATCACGCCCTGGGCCAGCTGGTCCGAGCTGCAGTACACCGCCTGAAGGCCCGGTTGTTGCGCCAGAAGTTCGGCCAGCGCCCGCCGGCCCAGCGCCAGGTTGCTGGGGGCCGGCACCACGGCGGTCGGCACCGGCCTGCCCACCGCATCGACGAAAGCCTGGCGCCGGACGTGGGCGCGATGGTCGTCGCCGGTGGCGATGCCCAGCCGTGTCCAGCCCTTGCCCTGCAGGAAACGCGCGACCGCCGCACCCACCTGCCGGTGCGAGAAACCCACCAGCATGTCGACCGGGTCGTCGCTGAGGTCCCAGGTTTCCACCACCGGCAGCTGCATGCGGCGGAGCATGTCGCGGGTCTTCTCGGAATGGATGAGCCCGGTGACCACGATGCCGTCGGGCTGCCGGCCGAGCATGGTCGCCAGAAGCTCGTCTTCGCGGGCCGGGTCGTAGCCGCTCTGGCCCAGGATCACCTGGTAGCCGCCCGCGTGAAGCGCCTCGGTCATGGCCTGTACCGAAGGCAGGAACTGCTGCACGGAGATGGCCGGCACCAGCGCTGCGACCGTCATGCTGCGGCGAGAGCGCAGCCCGCCGGCCAGCCGGTTGGGCAGGTAGCCGGTGGCCTCGACGGCCAGCCGCACTTTCTCGATGGTCCTCGGCGTCACCACGCCGGGCTTGCTGAGCGCGCGTGACGCCGTGATCAGCGAAACGCCGGCAGCCCGGGCGACGTCATGCAGGGTGGCGGCGCGGTGGTCTGAGGCGGTGGTCTTGCCGGTAGTCGTCTTCAATGAAAACCCTGAGTCATCGGGCGCCGAACGGCCCGACAAACCGCCATTTTCTCTTCAAAATGACAACGTTGTCATGTCTTTGTCGGGCTGAAGTCGTGCTCATGGCAAAACAAGGCGGCAAACAAAACCAAAAGGAGACAAAAGGCATGAAGAAAACCTGGATAGCCGCCGCCGGAGCCACCGCGCTGGCCTTGCTGGCACTGCAAACACCGCTGCACGCGCAGACCTCCTCCTGGCCCGACAGGCAGGTCACCCTGGTGGTGCCTTTCCCGCCCGGCGGCAGCACCGACCAGGTGGCGCGTGCGCTGGCCCCGAAGCTGGGCGAAAAACTCAGGCAGAACTTCATCGTCGACAACCGCGCCGGCGCCGCCGGCACCATCGCCGCGGGCATGGTCAAGCGGGCTGCTCCCGACGGCTACACTTTTTTCGTCACCTCGCTGGGGCCGCTGGTCATCGCGCCGCACCTGATGAAGACGCTTCCTTACGACGCCCTGAAGGACTTCGACCTGATCACCGTCGCGGTGCAGTCGCCCAACGTGCTGGTGGTGCCGTTCGCATCGCCCCACAAGACGGTGGCCGACGTCATCGCCTATGAAAAGTCCAACCCCGGCAAGATGAGTTTCGCCTCTTCCGGCAACGGCACCAGCGACCACCTGACCGCCGAACTGTTCTGGCAGGAAACCGCCACCAAGGGCGTGCATGTGCCCTACAAGGGCGGTGCGCCGGCACATACCGACCTGATGGGCGGCCAGGTCGATGCCTCGTTCCAGAACATCAACGCCGTCGCCCAGTACATCAAGGCCGGAAAGATGCGCGCGCTCGGCATCACCAGCGCCAGGCGTTCGCCCGTGTTGCCCGACGTTCCAACCATGGCCGAAGCCGGCGTGAAGAACCTCGAAGTGACCTCGTGGCAAGCCGTGGTGGCCCCGAAGGGCCTGCCGGCAGCCGTGCGTGAAAAAGCCCACCACGCCATCGTCGAGGTGCTGAACGACCCTGCGGTCAAGGACCCGTTCGTGTCGGTCGGCTTCGAGATGGTGGCCAACACACCGGCGCAGTTCGCCGAGTTCCAGCAGGCCGAATTCGCCCGCTGGAAAAAAGTCATCGAAGTCGGAAAGATCTCTGTCGAATGAATGCAAGCAGCCAACCGAGCCACCTGAACGAACCGGTCGAAGGCGACCGCATCGCATGGGTGCGCCTGTCGTCGTGTTATCTGCCGCTGGCCAACCCCATCAGCGACGCCAAGGTGCTGACCGGCCGGCAGAAGCCCATGACCGAGATCGCCATGCTGTTCGCCGAAATCGAAACCCGCGACGGCCATCGCGGCCTGGGTTTCAGCTACAGCAAGCGGGCGGGCGGGCCGGGCCAGTTCGCCCATGCCGAAGAAGTTGCGCCCGCCCTGCTGGGTGAAGACCCGAACGACATCGCCCGCCTGTGGACAAAACTGTGCTGGGCCGGTGCCTCGGTCGGCCGCAGCGGGCTGGCGGTGCAGGCACTGGGCGCATTCGACGTGGCCCTGTACGACCTGAAGGCCCGCCGAGCCGGCCTGCCGCTGTCGAAGCTGCTGGGTTCGCACCGCGAGTCGGTGCGCTGCTACAACACCTCGGGCGGTTTCCTGCACACACCGCTGGACCAGTTGCTTGTCAACGCCCAGGCCTCGCTGGCCAGGGGCATCGGCGGCATAAAACTCAAGGTGGGCCAGCCCGACGGCAAGCTCGACATCCAGCGGGTGGAGGCGGTCCGCAAGCACCTGGGCGACGGTGCCAGCATCATGGTCGACGCCAACCAGCAGTGGGACCGGCCGACCGCGCAACGCATGTGCCGGGTGTTCGAACCCTACGGCCTGGTGTGGATCGAGGAGCCGCTGGACGCGTACGACTTCGAGGGTCATGCCGCCCTGGCGACGACCTTCGACACTCCCATCGCCACCGGCGAGATGCTGACCAGCGCAGCCGAGCATGGCGAGCTGATCCGCAACCGGTCGTGCGACTTCCTCATGCCCGACGGCCCGCGGGTCGGCGGCATCACGCCCTTCCTGAAGATCGCCGCGCAGGCAGAGCAGGCCGGCGTGATGCTGGCGCCGCACTTCGCCATGGAGTTGCATGTTCACCTGGCGGCGGCTTACCCGACCGAGCCGTGGGTGGAGCATTTCGACTGGCTCGAGCCGCTTTTCAATGAACGCCTCGAACTGAAGGACGGCCGCATGCTGGTACCCACCCGGCCCGGCCTGGGGCTGAGCCTTAGCGGGCAGGCGCGCGCCTGGACCCGGGAGACCGCCGAATTCGGCAAGCGGGCCTGAAAACCCGGCAGATCATTTTCGAGCCAGATAAATTCATAACAGGAGAAAACCGTGGCAATGCACGAGCAGGAAAACAATCGTCGTCGTTTCTTGAAGACAGCTTCCGGGGCCGGGCTGGCCGTCGCCAGCGGCCTGGCGGGTGCGCAGAGTTTCAGTTTCTCGCCCAACCAGCGTTACCCGGATCCGTCGGTATTCATTCTCGACCCGAGTTTCACCAAATATCGCCTTTACAGCAGCACGGTCGAACAACTGGGCAGCGGCATGCGCTGGGCGGAAGGCCCGGCATATTCGGCCGACGGCGGTTATCTGCTGCTCAGCGATATTCCCAATAACCGGCTGATGAAATTCGACGAGAAGACCGGCAAGTTCTCGGTGCACAAGACCGGCGTCAATTACACCAACGGCAACGTCTTCGACCGCCAGGGGCGCCTGATCAGCTGCGAGCATTCCGTCACCCGGCGGGTGGTCCGAACCGAGAAGAACGGCAAACAGACGGTTCTGGCCGACCGGTTCGAGGGCAAACGCCTCAATGCGCCCAACGACGTCGTGGTGCGTTCCGACGACAGCGTCTGGTTCACCGACCCCACTTTCGGTATCGGCGGTGAGTGGGAAGGTTTCAAGGCCACTCCCGAACAGGCCACCACCAATGTTTATCGCATCGGCACCGATGGAAAACTGACGGCCGTCATCACCGACCTGGTGAACCCCAATGGCCTGGCGTTTTCGCCCGACGAGAAAAAGCTTTATGTGGTCGAGTGGAAGGGCACGCCTAACCGCAGTATCTGGGCTTATGACGTGTCTGCCGACGGCATGTCGGTTTCAGGCAAGACCAAGCTGATCGATGCCGACGGGCCTGGCGCGTTCGATGGGTTCAAGGTCGACAGGGACGGCAATCTCTGGTGCGGCTGGGGCTACACCGGCGCGCTGGGTTCCGAGCCTGTCGACATCGGCGGCGGAATGAAGGCCTTGCCGGCGCTCGGCAAGTCCGAGGAAATGGACGGCGTCAAGATCTTCAACCCCGTCGGCAAGCCCATCGGTTTCATCCGGCTGCCCGAGCGCTGTCCCAACCTGGTTTTCGGCGGGCCGAAACGCAACCGGCTCTACATGGCCAGCAGCCACTCGTTGTACGCGCTTTACGTGGAGGCTCAGGGCGCCGTCTGATCGGGCCTGCCGTTTTGGCAGGCACCGCGTCGCAGCCCAATGCCAGCCTCGTTTTGCGGAGTTGCCCCCTCCACAATTCACAGCTTTTTCCACAGGCTGCGGGGATAAGTTTCCAGGTGCTTCAGCCGGCCTGCACCCGCTGGAGCACTTTGAGGATGTTCCGGGCCGCACCGACCGCCATGCCGCGCAGGCCGCCGTCGGTGGTACCGCCGATATGCGGTGTCAGCACGGCGTTGTCGAGCTGCAGCCAGGGTGAGTTTTCAGGCAATGGCTCGGTCACGAAACAATCCAGCCCCAACTGAAGTTCACCGGTTCCCAGGCGGGCCTGCATGGCCGCTTCATCGAACAGTCCGGCGCGTGCGGTGTTGATGACGATGGCGCCCCTGCGCAGCAGGGCCAGCCGGTCGGCTGTCAGAAGGCCGCGGGTGCTGTCGTCCAGCGGGCAGTGCAGGGAAACGATGTCGCAGCGTTCAAGCAGGGGCTCGAGCGGCAGCAGTTCGACGTCGGCGGGCAGGGCCGAGGCATCCAGGTAGGGGTCGCACACCACTACCCGCATTCCGATGGCCTGGGCGAAGCGCAGCACCCGGCCGCCGATGGCGCCGCAGCCGACGATGCCCAGCGTGGCGCCATGCAGTTCCAGGCCCAGGTAACCCGGCTTGTCCCAGTGGCCGCCGTGCATGCGCTGGTCCAGCCACGAGATGCGACGGGCGCAGGCCAGCATCAGGCCGAGTGCGTGTTCGGCCACGGCCTGGCTGTTGGAGCCGACGGCGGCCAGCGCCTCGATGCCCAGGCGGCGCGCGGCCGGCTGGTCGATGGCGTCCATTCCGACGCCGTGGCGCGAAATCACTTTCAGCTTCTGCGATGCAGCGAGAACACGCTCGTTGAACAGGCCGTAGCGGGCCAGGATGGCGACCGGCTGTTCCGTCCGGCACAGCGCGACCAGTTCGTCTTCGGTGAACCTGGCACCGGTGTAGACCAGCTTGTAATCGGCCAGCAGGGCGACGGCGTCGGGGTGGATTCTGGCTTCGGTGATGACGATGGTGTCGGTGGTCATAGGTGGATTCCTGAAGGTCGCCGTCCTTCGCCGTGCGCCTCAGGCGCTGGCGGTCTGCGGCTGCTTTTGCAGCACGGCCAGCAGGTTGTTTGCCGCGGCCACGCCCATGTTCACGTAGGCGTCGCTGGTCACACCGCCGATATGCGGGCTCAGGACGAAGTTGGGCTGGCCGTGGAAGATGTGGCCGGCCGTCATCGGCTCGACCGCGAAGCTGTCCAGGCCGGCAGCGCGCACCTGGCCGGACTGCACCGCCGCCAGCAGCGCCGGTTCGTCGATCAGGCCGCCGCGTGCGGTGTTGACCACGATCACGCCGGGTTTGCTTATGGCCAGCGTGCCGGCATTGAGCAGGCCGCGGTTTTCATCGGTCAGCGGGCAGTGCAGCGACAGGACGTCGGCTTCCTTCCAGATGGTTTCCATGTCGACCACCCGGATGTAGTCGGGCAGGTTTTTGGCGTACGGGTCGAAGCCGATGACCTTCATGTCCATGGCATGGGCCATGCGCGCAAAACGCTGGCCGATGGCACCCAGGCCCACCAGCGCGATGGTGCGGCCGCCCAGTTCAAGGCTCTTGTGGGTGGCCTTGTCCCAGTGGCCGGCGTGCATGCGGGCGTCGAGTGCGACGACCGACTTGGCGCAGGCCAGCAGCAGGGCCATCGCCTGTTCGGCCACAGCCGCGGCGTTTGCGCCGACGGCAGCCACCACCTCGATGCCGCGCTCCCTTGCGGCGGCCTTGTCGATGGAATCGGTGCCGCTGCCGTGTTTGGAGATCACCTTCAGCGTGGGTGCGGCGTCCATGGCTGCAGCGCTCACGCCGTTGTAGCGGACGACGATGGCCGCCGGGTCGTGTGCCTTGCACAGGGCGACGATGTCGTCCTGCGACGGCGTCTTGCCGGCGTAGACCATTTCGTAGTCGCCCAGCAGGGCCAGCGCCTGGGGTGCCAGGTCGGCGCCGGTGACCAGCACCACCGGTTTCGAATGGCCGCTCACAGCGATTCGCCTTCCTTCAGCACACCGGCCGCGCGCAGGGCGGCAGGCAGCCACCTGGACGCGGTGTCGCCGCGGGCGATGGCTTCCAGGCGGGCGGCCTCGTCGGCCACCTTCTTCACGGCCAGGTCCATCATGGCGGGCGCATTTTCGCGCTCGATGACGGTCACGCCGTCGGCGTCGCCGACGATCAGGTCACCCGGGTTGACGGTGACGCCGCCGGCCGAGATTGGGTGGTTGATGCGGCCGGGCACGTACTTGGTGGGGCCGGCGGGGTTGAAACCTGCGCTGAAGACCGGGAAACCCAGGTCCAGCAGTTCCAGCCTGTCGCGGATGGCGCCGTCGACGACCACACCGGCGAGGCCCAGCTTCTTGCAGGCGCTGAGCATCAGCGTGCCCATCAGCGCGGCGGTCTGGTCGCCCTTGCCGTCGATCACCAGCACGTCGCCGGGTCTTGCCAGGGCGATGGCTGCGTGGATCATCAGGTTGTCGCCAGGGCGCACCTCGACGGTGAAGGCCGGGCCGGCGACGATCATCCTGGCGTCGACCGGCGAGACACGGGCGTGCATGGTGCCGCGGCGGCCGGCCACGTCGGCCAGGATGGCTGCCTGGAAGGTCTTGGCCTTGGCCACCACTTCGGGGGAGACGCGGTCGAATTCACGGACGATTTCTGGGAGCTGGCTCATGCTGTGGGTTCCTGGTGGGCAGTGTTTGGGATGGCCGGGCGCAAATGACGGGCGTGCCGGTCTCTTTGAGCGTTGTTCTTGGGGGATGGAATGGCGCGGACAAGCCGGCTTGCGCCGGCCGTGCGGCTCAGTCGATGGTGGCGCCGGACTCTTTGACGATCTTGCCCCAGCGCGGGATGTCGGTCTTCAGCAGCGCGGCGAAAGCCTCGGGTGTTCCGCCCATCACGTCGCCGCCGTCGGACTTCAGCTTGTCGGCCGCGTCAGGCATCTTCAGCACCTTGTTGATCTCGGCGTTGAGCGTCTTGACGATGGCGGGCGGCGTGCCGGCCGGCGCCATGATGCCGAACCACGACACCGCGTCGAATCCCTTGTAGCCGGACTCGGCCAGCGTGGGCACGTCGGGCAGTTGTTCGGAGCGTTTGGCCGATGTCACCACCAGCGCGCGGATCTTCTTGTTGCGCACCTGGCCGATGAGGGTCGGCACCGACGATGCGTACAGGTCGATCTGGCCGCTCATCACGTCGGTCAGGGCCTGGGCTGCGCCCTTGTAGGGCACGTGCTGCAGTTCGATGCCGGCGGCCTTTTCGGCCTGTTCGCTCGACAGGTGGGCCACCGTGCCGTTGCCCGGGTAACCCATGGTCACCTTGCCGGGTTCCTTTTTAGCGGCGGCCACCACGTCGGCGAAGGTCTTGAAACGCGATGCCTCGGGCACCGCGATGACGATGGGCGAGTTGGACACCACGATCACCGGCACCAGGTCCTTCAGCGGGTCGTAGGGCAGCTTGGTGTAGAGCGTCGGGTTGATGGCCAGGTTGCTGGTCTGGCCCATCACCAGGGTGTAGCCGTCGGCCGGCGACTTGGCCGCGGTGTCGACGCCGAGGTTGCCGCCCGCGCCGGGACGATTGTCGATGACGATCGTCCACTTCAGCGTGTCGGTCAGCTTTTGCGCCACGGTGCGCGCGATCAGGTCGGTGCCGCCGCCGGGCGGGAAGGGCACGATCAGCCGGATCGGCTTGGATGGATAAGCGGCCTGGGCGCATGCGCCGCCAGCGGCGAAAAGGGCGCCGAGCGCAATGGCGGCGGCGATGGTGGTGCGTCGATCGAAGGCGGTCTTCAAGCTCATGTCTGTGTCTCCGTTGTGGTTGCGTTGCCATCGTTTCGTGGCCGTGGCCGGACTTTAGACAAGCGTTTCGATATATACAATGCCGTTTCGACTGTCGAAATGAGGTCTGTCATGCGAAACGTTGCCAAGGGCAAACCCGAGGTTCCGGCCACCGTGCCGGAGCCCGATGAAGCCGGGATGCCGAGCACCGGAAGCGTGGTGGCGGTCAGCCGCGCCATGCAGTTGCTCGAGGCCTTCGCGCTGGGCGAACCCAAGCTCGGCCTGGGTGAACTGAGCCGCCGTTGTGGCCTCCACAAGACCACCGTGCTGCGCATTGCACGCACCCTGGCCATGCACCGCTACATGGTGCAGTGCGACGACGGCGAATGGCGGCTGGGCCCGGCCGCCGGCTGGCTGGGCGCGCGATACCAGTCGGGGTTCGACATCCAGAACGTGATCGAACCCATGCTGCGCGACCTCAGCAAGCTGACCGGCGAAAGCGCGGCCTTCTATGTGCGCGAAGGCGACTTCCGCACCTGCCTTTTCCGGGTCGAGGGCCCGCACCCGCTGCGCCACCACGCACGCATGGGCGAAGCGCTGCCGCTGGACCGGGGGTCGCCCGGCCGGGTCATCCTGGCCTTTACCGGTCAGTCCGGAAAAATCTACGAGGCCATCCGCGCACGGGGTTATCACCTCTCCATCGGCGAACGTGAAAAAGGCGTGGCCACCGTTTCCGCGCCGGTGTTCGGACTCAACTGGAAACTGCTGGGGTCGGTATGCATCTCGGGGCCGTCCTCGCGCCTGACCGAAGAGCAGCTGACCGCCATGGCGCAGGACGTCATGGGCTCGGCCAACCAGCTTTCATACAGCCTGGCGGGCGCCACATCGGCCAACACGCCACCGGTACTGACCACCTGGCATCCCTGAACATTGTGTTTCCGTCCCGGAGGACATTGCGGAACGTTTCCTACATGGGCTGGGCCCGCTCGATGGCAAATTGCCCGGATCGTTTCAAGAGGGGATTGACCGGATGCCATTTTTCGACAGGTTTCTTTCCGCCGAGCTTTACGGCTTCGAGCTCCACAGCATCGCCTACGGGCTGATCGCCACCGTCGGTTCCTATCTGCTGATGCGCCTGGTGCTGGGTTTCGTGGTGCGCCGCCTCGGCGCCATCGCCCGGCATAGCGTCAACCAGGTCGACGACGTGGTCGTGGAGGTGCTCGAGGGCACCAGCAGGTGGCTGCTGCTGCTGGCGGCCGTCCTGATAGGCCTGGGTTTTCTGGATCTGTCCGCTCGCTGGCACGACCGGGTCAGCCAGTTGTGGTTCGTGGCGCTGGCCTTGCAGATCGGCCTCTGGTTCACCCGGGCGGCGGCCATCGGCCAGCGGCTCTATGAAGAAAAACACGGCACCGCCGGGGCCGCCCGCACGACCGCTTCGGCCACCCTGGTTTCATGGGCGGTGCGAACCATCGTCTGGGCCACGGTGCTGCTGGCGATGTTGTCGAACATGGGCGTCAACATCACCGCCTTCGTCACCAGCCTGGGTGTCGGCGGCATCGCCATCGCACTGGCGGTTCAGAACGTGCTGGGAGACATCTTCGCGTCGTTCGCGATCGCGGTCGACAAGCCTTTCGAGGTGGGCGATGGCATCGGTTTCGGCGACACCTCGGGCAGCGTCGAGTTCATCGGGCTGAAGACCACCCGGCTGCGGGCACCCAGCGGAGAGCAGATCGTGGTGGGCAACACCGACCTTCTGAAGCAGGTGGTTCGGAACTACAAACGCATGACCGAGCGGCGGATACCTTTCAATTTCGGTCTGGCCTATGACGCCACGCCCGACCAGCTGGAGAAGGTTCCCGGCATCGTGAAGGCGGCCATCGAAGCCCATGAAGAGCTTCGTTTCGACCGCGCGCACTTCAAGGGTTTCGGCGAAAGCACGCTGGATTTCGAGGTCGTCTACTTTGTGCGTACCCCTGACTACCTGCTGTTCATGGACCTGCAGCAGACACTCAACCTGCGCCTGATGCGCGATTTCGCGGAGCTTGGAGTCGAGTTTGCGTTTCCTACCCGCACCGTGGTGCTGACCCGAGCGCAAAAACCTGCGGCCGCGTGAGCCGGTTCAGGCTTCGGCGGTCTCGATGGCTTCGGCGGCCCCCGGATCGTCGCCGGGTGGCAGTTGTTCCAGATATTCGCCGATGAGCAGCGCGACCAGCACACGTGCCGCATGGCTTCCGCCGACGCCTTCGTACACCCCTGACACCACCTCGTCGAAGTCGGGTACCGGCACGAATGCCAGAGGCGCCGCACCGAATTCGCGCGTCTCGATCCGGGTCTGCAAAACCACCTTGGGAGAACTCAGGCGACCGCCGTTGCACGGGGCCGTCAGGGCCTTTGCGAGTTGCCGGCTGGTTCCTTCGAGGACATGGCCGAAGAATCGCCCGGTCCAGAAGAGGCAACCGGTGACATTCAGTTTTTTCAGGTTGCTGCGCGAGATCGCGACCAGCCTCCGTCGTTCGGTCTCATCGGCGGTGCACTGGCTGATGGTGAAGATGGTGGCCAGGGAATCTGTGTGCATGCCTCACGGTGGGCGCGCTCCCCTTGTCCGGATGTAAGGTTTTGGCCTGCACCACGGCCGGCCCGGTTCGGCCCTTGCAGTGAGGGCCGGGCAGGGCGCTCCGCCTGTGCCGCTTTGGCAGGCACCGCGTCGCAGCCCAATGCCGGCCACGTTTTTCAGGGTTTTCCCTGCAACGATTCACAGCTTTTTCCACAGGCTGCGGGGATAAGTGTCGCCACGCGGGCCCAAAAAAACCGGCCTTTCGGTTTTATATAATGATAATTATTCTCGTTAACTGATAGCCGAAGTCCATGCACCGCGTTCTGCCCGCGCCGACTCCGTCGCCCGAGGCGGGTGATGCGGGTCTGTCTCCCATCGACGAACTGCTGGGCAACTACTCCGACCTCCGGGCCTATCTGCGCGGCAGGCTCGGCAACCCGGCCGATGCCGCCGACATCGCCCAGTCCAGTTTTGCCCAGGTCTATGCCTATCTGCTGGACCATCCGGTTCGTAACGTCAGGGCCTTGCTGTTCCAGGCCGCGCGAAACCTGTGGGTGGACGTCTGCCGGCGGCGCAACACGGAAGCCGACGTGCTGCGCACCTGGCAGATCACCCAGGACCACGAGGTGCCCGACACGGCGCGCATCGTCGGGGCGCGCAGCGAACTGAAGCAACTCATCCGGCGCATCGAACGCATGCCGCGGCTGCGGCGGGAGGTGTTCTCCAGGGTGCGGCTGCAGGGGCAGTCGCATGTTCAGGTGTCGGCCGAACTGGGCCTGACCGCGCGGGCAGTCGAGCAGCATGTCGCCCGCGCCGTGTTCGATCTGGCCGAACTCGTCATGGCTTCGTCTGCCGCATGAAATACGCCGAGCCCGACCCGGCCGCCAGCCGCCGTATCCGCCAGGCCCTGGCCTATCTCGCCGCGCAGCATGGCGGGGACGAAACGCGTGCCACGCAGGCCCGCGCCCAGGCTGAACACTGGTGCGCCCGTCATGCCGACAACGCCGCCGCATGGCAGGCGGCGCAGGTCCGCTGGGCCATGGTTCAGGGCATGACGCCGCAACTGGCGGGCGCCTTGCCTTTTCAGCCTGCGCAGCATCCGCACGACGAGCCGGCCGGTATCAGCCGGCGCACGTTGCTGCGGCGGGGCGGCAGCGGGGCGGCGCTGGGCGTCGCCGCGCTGGCCGGCTGGCTCGGCTGGAGCCAGTGGCACAAACCGCGTTTCGAGGGCGAGTGGCAACTGGCGCGCGGCGAGCGGCAGGGCCCGCGACCGCTGCCTGGTGGCGGCAGTGTTCATCTGGCGCCGGAAACACGGCTGGGGCTGCTCTGGTCGCATACCGGTGCCCGGCAGGCGCTGCTGGGCCACGGCCAGGTTTTCTTCGACATCCGCGGGGACACCAGCCTGGCGGTGCAGACCCGCCTGGGTTGCGTGGACGCGATCGATGCCGCCTTCAGCGTGTCCGACCGCGGTCACGAGGTGCTGGTGTCGGTCTCTCGCGGGCTGGCGAGGGTGCGCGCCGCGGGCGAAGAGCTGGTGCGTGAACTGCGCAGCGGAGAAAGAGTCGCCTTGAGCGCGCTGGCCGACGGCTGGGCCGCCGCGCGACGCCTGCCCTCGGAAGGCGATGAAATCGCTGCCTGGCGTCAGGGGTGGTGGTCGTTCACCGGTGCATCGCTGGCCGACGTGGCGGCGGAGTTCAACGCCTGGAACGGTGGTCGCCTGCGGGCCACCGCGAACACCGGTGCCTTGCGGCTGACCGGCAGTTTTCCGGTGGACAGGCCCGAATTGCTGCTGCGCGCCATCGGCCGCGCGCTGCCGGTACAGGTGGTGGCCGAACCGGGCGGCTGGAGCATCGAGCCGAGGCGCGCGGCGCGGTGGTGAGCCTGCAAAAAAGTTTTTTTGAGAAAAATGTGGGGTTCGGTCCCCGGCGTTCGTCTTCCCTGTTGAAAACCGCCAACGAGGAAGAGAAATCAAGATGTCCGTCCAGAACCGAGCTCCCGTCCGAACTCCCGCCCATGCTGGCGCCTCGACCACCGCCGATATCCGACGGTCGCCACTGCGCCCGGTGACGCTGGCCTGCCTGCTGACCCTGGCTGCCAGCGCCGGCACCGGCCTGATGCCGGGCAGCGCGTCCATCGCGCACGCCCAGGCTCCGGCCCTGCTGGAAATCAACCTGCCGAGCCAGCCACTCGAAGCTTCGCTGCATGCGCTGGCCCGCCAGTCCGGCCGCGCCATCGCGGTCGATGCGCAACTGGTCGCCGGCAAGACCAGCCCGGCAGTGCGAGGTCGGTTCACGCTGGGTCAGGCACTCGGCCAGTTGCTGGCGCAAAGCGGCCTGAACGCTCGCGAGGAAGCCGGCTCCGTCGTGCTGCACCGCGTGGGCGCGGTGCCGGGCGCAACGCTGGCAGAAGTGAAGGTCAGTGCCCGTGGCGGCTCGGCTGCCGACGAGTTGACTCCCGCCTATGCGGGTGGGCAGGTGGCACGCGGCGGGCGGCTGGGCGTGCTCGGCAACGTGGACCTGATGGACGCACCGTTCGCGGTTACCGCATACACGTCCGAATTCATCGCCGACCAGCAGGCCGGCACCATTGCCGGCGTGCTGCGCAGCGACCCTTCGGTGCGTTTCACCACCAGCGACGGTCACAACGCAGAAAACTTCACCATCCGCGGCTTCGAGGTCAACTCCTCCGAGATAGCCCTCAACGGCCTTTACGGCCTGCTGCCCGGCGCGCACGTACCCACCGAATTCCTGGAGCGGGTGGAGATTTTCAAGGGACCGTCGGCCATGCTGTCGGGCCTGTCGCCCATCGGCTCGATCGGCGGTGTCATCAACCTGGTGCCCAAACGCGCGGGTGACGTTCCGCTGACGAGGCTGACCACCGGTTTTTCGAGCAGCTCGCGGTTCGGCACCGCCATCGACGTGGCGCGTCGCGTGGGCGACGAACAGCGCCTGGGCATCCGGTTCAACGGATCGGCGAGCAGCGGCGAAACCGAGCTGGACGACCAGAAGAAACGTGAACGTTTCGCCTCGCTGGGCCTGGACTACCGGGGCCGTGGCTGGAAGGCCGAACTCGACGCCTATTACTCGGAGCAGAACCAGGACAACGGCAGCCCGCTGATGGTCGGTTTCTCCACGCTGGGCCGCGTGCTGAAGGCACCCGAGGCCAGCAGCAACGCGCTGCGCGGAACCTACGCCCGGCAGGACACCAGGGGCTTCGCGGTGCGCGGCGAATACCAGCTGAACGACCGGTGGACCGCCTATGCCGCCGCCGGCGCTGCCGACTACGACTACGACGGCTACATCAACGGCACCCGGGTGGTGGTGCTCAACGCCAACGGCAGTTCGCGCGGCCAGACCTACAACCAGACCGGCTACACCCACGGAACATCGGCGGAAGCCGGGTTCCGGGGCACCGTACGCACCGGGGAGGTGGCGCACCAGCTGGTGCTGTCGGCGTCCGCGCTGGAGATCCGCAACGGGCTGGCTCCCGCGGTGACCAGTGCCAGCTACACCACCAACATCTACTCGCCCATCGCCAACCCCACGCTTGCCGGCCCGCATTCCGCTGCGGTGCAGTCGGCCGACAACACCTCGACCAGCATCGGCCTGATCGACACCATGCACCTGTTGGACGACCGGCTGCAGCTGGTGCTGGGCCTGCGGGCCCAGCGTGTGCGGCAGTCCATGGCCACCCCGCGTGCTTATGACGAAACGGCGGTCACGCCGGCGCTGGGCGTGGTCTACAAGCCGTGGGGCCCGTCCATCTCGCTCTACGGCAATTACATCGAGGGCCTGAGCGCCGGGCAGACGGTCGGTGTCACCTATGCCAACTCCGGCGACACGCTGGCTCCGTTCAAGACCAAACAGGTCGAGGCCGGCGTGAAGTGGGACGCCGGGAGCTTCGGCAACACGCTGAGCGTCTTCCAGATCGAAAAGCCCAGCGCCATCGCAACCACCGCCGCCGGTGCCGCCCTGGCCACGCTTTCGCAAGAAGGCGAGCAGCGCAACCGGGGCGTCGAGTGGACCACCTTCGGCCAGGTCACGCCGCAGGTGCGGCTGATCGGCGGCGCCGCGTACACGCGGGCGGTGCAGACGCGCGCGACCACCACGGTTCTCGACGGACTGGCCGTCGCCGGAGTGCCGCGCTGGACGGCCAACCTCGGCGCCGACTGGGCACTGCCGTGGGTGCCAGGCCTGGCGCTGAACACCCGTGCCGTCCATACCGGCGCGCAATACCTGGACACCGCAAACACGCTCGAGATCCCGAGCTGGACGCGGGTCGACATCGGTGCGCGCTACAGCACCCGGATGGCCGGCAAGGCCGTGGTGCTGCGGGCCTCGGTCGAAAACGTGGCCGACCGCAACTACTGGTCGGGCCGCTTCGGCGACGGTTTCGCCACCCTGGGCTCCGCCCGGACGGTGCGGCTGTCGGCCAGCGTGGACTTCTGATGCGCGGCGCGATCTTCTGTGGCCTGCTGGCGCTGGGCGGGGGCGCCCTTGCCGGCGAGACTTCCGATGTGCTCAGCCAGGCAGCCCTGTCCTTGCAGGCGGGCGACCTGCTGCAGGGGCGGCTCGCCGTGCTCGCCGGAACCCGGGCCACCGCACTCGACCTGGACGACGGCCAGGGCCGGCATTTGCGGCGCCTGCTCGATGCCGACGGCATGGCGCGTGGCGCATTCGCTTTCGTCGCACAGGCGACCGGCAACTACCGGCTGGTGGTGCGCGGCGATGCGGCCGGGCAGGGCGCCGGCAGACCGGTCCTCGAGCTGTCTGCGCCACTGTCGCGCGCGGCGCAAAAAGCAGGCGCCGATGTGCCGCAGAACCGGCTGGTGGCCGAACTAGCCGAACGCATCCGGTCCGGCCAGCCCGACAGCGCCGGCTTCTGGCAGGAGGTGCGGCAACGCGGCGGCACGCCGCTGGTCGAGGCGCAGCAGGGCGGCAGCGCGCTGGTCACCTTCCTGTGGCACGGCGCGCCGGGCACCCGCAACGTGAGGCTGTTCGGCAGCCCTTCGGGTGAACATGAATCGCTGGACCACCTGGCGGGCAGCGACGTCTGGTACCGCAGCTACCGGGTACCGGCCAGCACCCGGCTGTCGTACCAGCTCGCACCCGATGTGCCGGCCTTGCCGCTTCCGGCTTCGTCTCCGGCGCAGCGCCGCACCATCCTGGCGACCGCCCAGCGCGATCCCCTGAACCCGAAGGTCTGGAACCAGTCCGGCGGCCCGCTGCTCGACATCTGGCAGGGTAGCTCGGTGCTCGAACTTCCGGCCGCGCCGCCGCAGCCCTGGGTGGCCGAAAGGCCCGGTGTGGCACGTGGCACGCTCGAACACCACAAGCTCGCCAGCAAGCTGCTCGGCAACACCCGCGACGTTTACCTGTACCGGCCGCCTGCATCCGCAGCCGCAGCAGCGACCAACCTGCTGCTGGTGTTCGATGCCCAGGCGTATGTGCAGCGTGTGCCGACGCCGGTCATCCTCGACAACCTGCTGGCCGACGGTCTCCTGGCCCCGACGGCGGCGATCATCGTCGGCAATGCGCCGGCGGATGCCCGGGGCGACCCGCGCGGGCGCGAGTTGCCACCCAACGACGACTTCGTGCGGTTCCTGTCAGAGGAACTCATGCCCTGGGCCAGGGCGCAGGGCGTGTACGCGGCCGCCGACCGCACCGTGGTCGCCGGCTCCAGCTACGGTGGCCTGGCCGCGGCCTACGCCGGCCTGCGGGCGCCGCAATGGTTCGGCAACGTGCTGTCGCAATCGGGTTCGTTCTGGTGGGCGCCCGACGCCCGCCTGGGCGAAGGCGCGGCGCAGACGGTGCTGGCCGACGACCGCAGCGAGCCCGGCTGGCTGACCCGCCGTTTTGTCGAGTCGCCGCGCCGGCCCGTGCGCTTCTACCTGGAAGCCGGCCTGTTCGAAGCCGGCAACCGTGGCACCGACATCCTGAACGGCAGCCGCCGCATGCGCGACGTGCTGCGCGCCCAGGGCTACCAGGTGAGTTACGCCGAACATGCCAGCGGCCACGACTACTACCAGTGGCGCGGCACGCTGGCCTGCGGAATGCTGCACCTGCTCGGCGACGGGCCGCTGCCTGCTGCCTGCGCGGCGCCGGCGCCATGACGGCCTGGCTCGGCGGATTGGTGGCGACCTTCGGGGCCTGCCTGTTGCTGTACCTGGCCTCGCCCCACCAGGCGCTGCGGTCGTCGCCGCTGCCGGCGTGGCCGGCACGGTGTTCTGCACTGTCGCTGGCCGTCACCGGGCTCGGCTGCCTGCTGGGCGGCATGCACACGCTGGCGGCGGTCTTCTGTTTCGCCACGCTGCTGATGGTGTTCCTGGTGGCGCTGCCTTACGCCGGGGCGCAGCGGCAACGCATGAAATCCCGGGACGGGGCCCGCCGATGAGCCCTCGGCCGAATGACATCCGCCCTGACTGGTGGGTCAAGACCCTGGCCGGTGCGCTGCTCGGTTTCTCGCTGGCCATCCTCGCCAGCGGACTGCTGTCGCGCTACATGCCGATCCAGCCGCCACAGGCCGGCGCACAACTCGCCATGTGGCTGGTGCCCGCCGTGTGGCTGGCCGTGTTGTCGGGCTGCTTCTTCTTCCGTTCGGGCCTGCGAGCCTGGGCCTGGCTGGGGGGCGCGAACCTGCTTGCCCTGGGCCTGCTGCACTGGCCTTGAGCCGGCGCAGCCAACTTTTTCAGATCCATGCGTTCCGACATCCTCCGCATCTACAAGAGCGTCCACACTTGGGCCGGCATATTGGCCGGGCTGGCGCTTTTCATAGCCTTCTACGCAGGGGCCCTGACCGTCTTCAAGGAACCCATCGCGCGCTGGCTGGCGCCGCCCGATGGCGGCCTGCCGGGCGTGCGGGCCGTGACGCTGGCCGACACACCCGCGCTGATGGCCGCGACCCTGGCCGCACGGCCCGAGACCGCCCGCGACCTGCGGCTCGACCTCCGTCCGGCCGGGCAACCGGGCGGTCGACTGTCGTGGACACACAGCGAGCGTGCGGCGGGGCCACCGGGCGAAGAAGGTGAAGCCGGCCCGCGCCGCCAGTACACCGCCAGCTTCGACGCGCAAGGCGGGTTGCAGGTGTCCGGCGCCGAACGGTCCACGCTGCCGGTGTTCATCGACACCCTGCACCGGGTGGTCGGACTGCCGGTGGACAACGATGCCAACCGCCTGGTGATGGGGGTCGTCGCCGCGCTTTACGCGGTGGCGCTGGTGTCCGGCGTGATCGTGCTGCTGCCGACCCTGGTCAAGGATTTCTTCGCTCTGCGGGTCGGGCGCAACCTCAAGCGCATGTGGCTCGACGCACACAACGTCATCGGCATCGTCAGCCTGCCCTTCCATATCGTGATGGCGCTGAGCGCGGCCGTGTTCGCCTTCCACGACGACATCTACCTGCTGCAGAACCGTGTCATCTACCAGGGTGGACTGCAGAACATCTGGCGCGGACAGCCGGCCAGCGGCGGTGCACCGGCCAAGACACCGGTTCGCGCCCCGACGCCTTCGCGCGATCCGGCCGACATGCTGCCGCCCGCCGAGCTGCTGGCGCGGGTGCACAGGCTGTCGCCCGGCTTCGAGCCGACGGTCATGCAGTACAGCGACAGCCTGGGGCCGCGCGCATCGGTGCGTGTCTGGGGCGGCGACCCGCAAGGCATGCGGCGCAGCGCGCGCGGTGGCTATGTGTCGCTGGACCCGTACACCGGCAAGGTGACGTCGAGCGACTACCTGCCCGGCCGGCAGACGCCGGCGCTGGCGCTGCTGACCTCGTTCTTCGCGCTGCATTTCGGCACCTTCGGCGGGACAGCCGTCAGCTGGGCCTATTTCATGCTGGGCCTGGCCGGTGCCTTTCTTTTTTACACCGGCAACCTGCTGTGGGTGGAGAGCCGCCGCAAGCAGGAAAGACGCGGCCAGCCGACGCCGCTGCAGAAACGCAATACCGCCTGGCTGGCGGCGCTGACCGTGGGTGTGAGCCTGGGCTGCATCTGCGGCATTTCGGCGACGCTGGCCGCGGGCAAGCTGCTGCACGGTCATGTGTCGGCCATGGGCGCCTGGCACGTGGGGATCTACTACCTGGCGTTCTTCGGCTGCATCGCCTGGTCGTTCTGGCGAGGGGCCGCACATGCCGGTGGCCAGTTGCTACGCACCTGCGCCGTCGTCACCGCGCTGGTCCCGGCCGCCAGCCTGGCCGGTTTCCTGGCACCCGCCGCCACTGGCTTGTGGGCACCTTCCGGTCTTCCGGCCCTGGGCGTCGACCTGACGGCGGCGGTGATGTCGCTGGGTTTTTTCTGGATGTCGCGCGCCGCGACACGGCGGTCGCAAGGCGAGCCGACGGCCAGCGTCTGGTCGGTCAGGGTCCAATAATGCTTGCATCCGGATCCCTCATTCATTCTTTCAAGATCGGCCAGAAACCATGCCCGCCTCTTCTGAACTCGTTTCCGCGTTCGCACCTGCCGGACGCCTGCGCGCCTCCATCAACCTGGGCAATCCCATCCTGGCCAACCGCGGCCCGCAGGGCGAGCCGGTCGGCGTCTCCATCGACCTGGCCCGGGGACTGGCCGAAAGGCTGGGCGTGGAACTCGAACTGCTGGTGTTCGACGCCGCCGGAAAATCGGTCGCGGCAGTGACCGCCGAGCAGGCCGACATCGGTTTCTTCGCCATCGATCCGCTGCGCGGCGCGGGAATCCAGTTCACCGCGGCCTATGTGCTGATCGAGGGCGCTTACCTGGTCGCCGACGGCTCGCCGCTGCAATCCAACGACCAGGTAGACCGCCCGGGCCAGCGTGTCGTGGTCGGCCAGGGCAGCGCCTACGACCTGTACCTGACACGCGAGATCAAACAGGCAGAACTGGTGCGTGCGGCCAACTCGCAGGCCGTGGTCGATACCTTCGTCGATGGCGGCTTCGAAGTGGCGGCCGGCGTGCGCCAGCAACTCGAAGCCGATGTGCGGCGCCATCCGGGCCATCGCCTCCTGCCCGGGCGTTTCATGGTCATCCAGCAGGCGATGGGCCTGCCGAAGTCGCGCGGCGATGCTGCGGCTGAATATCTGCGGGCCTATGTGGAGCAGCAGAAAGGCAGCGGTTTCGTGGCACGGGCGCTGGAGCGCCACGGCATCCAGGGCGCATCGGTCGCACCGACCGGGACATGAGGCCGCCGGCCTGCCTGCGCCGGATCAGCCCGCGGCGCGCGGCGCCAGGGCCGCGGGCGAAACCGCCGCTGCCCTCAGGAAGGCCGGGATGAGCGCCGGCTCCATCGGACGGCCGAGGTAATAACCCTGCATGGCGTCGCAACCGGCCTCGGCCAGCATGTCGAATGCGCGCCTGGTCTCCACGCCTTCGCCCAGCATGCGGAAGCCCAGGGAGTGGCCCAGAAGAATCAGCGACCTGACCAGCTCGAACGAGGCGGGATCGGTTTCCATGGGCATGACCAGCGACTGGTCGAGCTTGAGCATCTGCACCGGCAAGCCGCGCAGGCACGACAGGTTGGAATAACCCATGCCGAAGTCGTCGAGCGAAACCTGCGCGCCCATCTGGCGGAGTTCGGTCAGGGCGGCGCGGGTCTCGGGGCTGGTCAGCACGGCGTTTTCGGTGCACTCCACATGCAGCCATCGGGGATCGACCTGCTTGGAAACGCAGATGCTGCGTACCGATTCCACGAAGCTCGGCTCGTCGAGGTTGCGCGACGATACGTTGACCGCAACCGTCAGGAAAATGCCGGCCCGCTGCCATGCCGCCACCTGTGCCAGGGCCTGGCAAAGCGCCCACCGGGTGAACTCGTGGATGAGCGCGGTCTTCTCGATCAGCGGGATGAACTCGCCGGGCGACACATCGCCGTGCACCGGGTGGTGCCAGCGCGCCAGGGCTTCGACGCCGGTGAATGCGCCCGCGCGGTGATTGAACTTGGGCTGATAGACCAGCCGGAACTCGCCCCGCGACAGGGCTCCTGACACCTCTCGCATCAGCTGGTAGGTGCGGGTGTGGCCGGCGTCGAGCGTGTCGTCGTGCCAGCAGAACTTCTGCCCGCGGGCGGCAGCTTCCTGCATGGCGGATGTCGCCTTGCGCAGGGCGTCGCCGCCGTCGCGTTCGGTGAGGTCGAATTCGACCAGGCCCGCCACGATGTCGAGTTCGACCGCAACGCCGAGGCTGTTGAACGGCCGCTCCAGCCGCTCGATGGTTGAACGGCAGAAGGCCTCCCGCTCGGCCCGGTTGTCGCCGCGCATCTTGACGCAGAAGCGGGTTTCGCTGACGTGGTACAGCGGCCAGCCGTCACCGACGATATCGCGCAGCCGGGCCGCCACGTCGCGCAATGTGGCTTCGAGCGGCTCGATGCCGACGGCCCGCGCCGTCTCCTGTAGCCGCTGGTGGTTGATCACGTCGACCAGCAGCATTCCGTGGGTCGATCCGGGGTCGAGCAGCATGTGCGCCTCGATGTCTTCCGACATCCTGGTGCGGTTCGGCATCCGCGTCAGCTCGTTCACCCGACCGGTCTTGCGATGCTGTTCGATCTGGCCCACCACCAGTTCTGCGAGGGTGGCCAGTTGCGCCCGTTCCCTGGCATCGAAAGACTCGCGCGGCTCGTCGTCGATGACGCAGAGCGTGCCGAGCGCCTCGCCCGACGCCAGCATGAGCGGCGCGCCAGCGTAGAAACGAATGTGCGGCGCACCCGTCACCAGCGGATTTCCGGCAAACCGCGGGTCGCGGGTGGCGTTCAACACCACCATCACTTCAGCTTGCCGGATGGCGTGGCTGCAGAAAGAAAACTCGCGCTCGGTCTGGTCGACGTCCAGGCCGTGGCGCGACTTGAACCACTGGCGGTCGGAGTCGACCAGCGACACCAGCGCGATGGGCGCCTTGAACATCAGGCTGGCCAGCCTGGTGATCTGGTCGAGCGATTCGTTCGGCTGGGTATCGAGCAGGTGCAGGCCGCGCAGGGTCTTGATGCGCGCCTGCTCCAGCGGGCATTCCGGTACGTACGCCGGCCTGGGGAGGGTGTTTGAAAAGTTCATGTCGGACAGAGGCAGGGGCGGAAGGTAGGGGCGGCGCTCAGAAGCTGGACCAGTCGTCATCGGTAGCTGCCACAGCCACCGCCGCAGGCCGGGCGGCGGCGCGGCCATGGGCGGGGGTAGAAGCGGGGGTAGAAGCGGGGAGGGGCAGGGCGGCGGGCCTGCGTGGAGCCGGCGCGGCACGACGCAGGGTCGCGACAGGCGGAACGGCCCATGCGGCAGGAGCGCGTGCAGGATCGCGTGCAGGAGAGCGCGCAGGAGCCCGTGCGCCGCTCGACGTTCCGCCAGGCAGCCGGAACACCGCGACGGACGCCACCAGTTGCTCGGCCTGCTGGCTGAGGCCGGACGATGCGGCAGCGCTCTGCTCCACCAATGCGGCGTTCTGCTGCGTGGTCTGGTCCATCTGCGTCACTGCCTCGCCCACCTGTTCGATGCCGGCGGACTGTTCGCGTGTCGCCACGCTGATCTCTTCTACCAACGCTGCCACCTGCGCGATGGAGGCAACGACTTCACGCATGGAAGTACCGGCGCGCCCGGCCTGGCGCGAGCCTTCGGCCACGCTGCCTGCGCTGGCCGCGACGAGGTCCTTGACCTGCCTGGCCGCGTCGGCGCTCCGTTTGGCCAGGCTCCGCACTTCGCTCGCCACCACAGCGAAACCGCGGCCCTGTTCGCCGGCGCGCGCCGCTTCGACCGCCGCGTTCAACGCCAGGATGTTGGTCTGGAAGGCAATCGAATCGATCACACCGATGATTTCGCCGATGCTGCGCGATGACGCGTCGATGGTCTTCATGGTGCCGACCATGGCTTCCACCTCTTCGGCGCTGCGCCTGGCGATGCCGGCGGCGCTGTCGGCCTGCTCGTTGGCTCGCTGCGCGTTGTCGGCGTTGGTGCGTACGGTGGAACCGAGTTCCTCCATCGACGCGGCGGTTTCTTCCAGGGCCGACGCCTGCTGCTCGGTACGCGAAGACAGGTCGTGGTTGCCCTGGGCGATCTCGGCGCTGGCGCTGGAAACGCCTTCCGCGTTGGAGCGGACATCTGCCACCACGGATTCAAGAGATGCGCGCATCGCCGACAAGGCCCGCATCAGGTGCGCCGGTTCGTCGGAGCCGTCGGCTTCGATCTTCATCGTCAGGTCGCCGGCCGAAACTCCCTGTGCGATGAGCACCGCCTGCTGGATGGGCCGCGTCACCAGGCGGGTGATCCAGGCGGCCAGCGCGATGGCCAGCGCAACCACCACCAGGAGCAGTACACCGAGGATCACCTGCGCCCGTGAAAAAGCCTCACGCGACGCTGCTTCCGCCTTGTCTCCCCCGGTCCGGTTGAGGGCTGCCATCTCGCCGAGCGTGCTTGCCATTGCATCGAACGCGGTTTCGGATTCACCCAGGAAAAGCGCCACGACCTGGTCCCGGCTCGACGCCGGCAGCGTGAGCAGCCGTTGCTGGCTCTGTTCGTAACGGCCGCGCTGGGCCTTGTACTGTTCGAACAGCCGGCTTTCGTCGCCGGCGGTCACGAGCGGGGCGTAGTGGGCCTCGCTTTTGGCCAGGGCCTCCATGCGGGCGCCCACTTCGAGCCTGTACTTTTCTCCGCGGTCCTGGCGGTCGGAAAGAAACAACTCGCTTTCGGTTCGCCTTGCGCGGTTCGCGGCGATGCGTACTTCGCCCACCGCCTGGACGCTTGGTAGCCAGTTGAGGCCCAGGTCGGCCGCCGCCGCCTGTATTGAATGCATCTGCAGCCAGCCGACAAAGGCCAGCAGAACGGTCAGGACGGTGATGAGGCCGAAGGCCAGGCCCAGCTTGGCGCCGGTACGCAATTGGTTGATTTTCATGGTTCGATTCAAGGGAGTCGAACCATTACGCAGCGAAGTTCCTTATCGGATGCTGATTCAGGGCGCGGCGGCGCCTATTTCACCGATTGGTTTTTTTATGTGGCTTGCTGTCTACGTTTCCGGGGGCTCAGGATCTGGGCGGGTTGCCGTACCAGTCGGAATTCTGTTCAGGCCGCGGGCCGCCTTCATGCAGGCCGGAACCGGTGCGGCCCGATGTGGGCGGGAGTTCCGACAGAGGCGTCCGGGGATTGCTGCGTGACTCGAAGTCCGATGGCCTGGCCGTCGACGGCTTTTCATTCGCACGTTGGCAAGACGGCGCCTTGCCCAACAGGCGATAGACGGCATAGGCAAACGCCACGCCGGATGCAAAGGTGATGAAAAGGGTTTTTTGCTGCATGAATGGTCCGGGATGAAGGGTTGGCCTGCATGGCACGCTAAGTTTCGAACATCTCCATTCGCGCGCGGTCGGGATGTAGCCGTGTTGCGGCGGCGCATGTAGGCCGATGCACGACAAAAGGGCTGCATCCGCTTCGAGGTGGGTGGTTTCCGACAGCCGAAGCCTTGTTCTTTCCGACACCGGCTGCTTCTGGGCAAGTGCAATTTGGCGTCATCCAAATCCACCCTGAAGGAGCCGAAATGCCAAGAGGCGACAAATCCAGCTACACCGAAAAACAGAAGCGCGAAGCCGAACATATCGAGAAGGGATATGAAAAACGCGGCACCGCCAAGGACGAAGCAGAGCGTCGGGCGTGGGCAACCGTCAACAAGGAAACCGGCGGCGGTCGCAAGAGCGGCTCGGGTGTCGGCCACGCGACCGACAAGACTCCAGCGCGCAAGGGCGGTGAATCGGGCGGGCGTGCGTCTGCATCGCGCACCGCTGAGCAGCGCTCGGCATCGGCCCGCAAGGGCGCTGCCACCCGCAAACGCAATGCGGCTGCAAGGTCTGGCGGCGCTCACGCTTCCTGATGCGGGTTCGGGCGCGGCGTCATGCCGCGTCCCCGGACGGTCTGCTTGCCAAGGTTGGCCGCGGTCTGCGGCGCTGCTTCCGCTAAAGTCGTGTGACAACCGCATGACCTAACAACAAGCAGCACGAAAAGGCAGCATGACCGCACGATTCCAGTCCCTTGCGCCCACCGCGCGGCTTTCCGACCGGGTTGCCGAGGCGCTGGAAACCGAAATCCGCGCTGGCCGGCTCGAGTCGGGTCACAAGCTCCCCACCGAAGCAGCACTGGCGGAACAGTTCGGGGTCAGCCGGACATCGATCCGCGAAGCGGTTTCCCGGCTCAAGTCGCTCGGCCTGGTCGCCTCGCGCCAGGGCAGCGGGCTGTATGTACTCGAAGCCGGCGTGGCGCCGCTCCAGTTCGACACCCGGCATGCGGGTTCGCAGGCCGCCGTGGTGCAGATGGTGGAGGTTCGCCGGGCGCTGGAGGCCGAGGTGGCGGGCTTGGCCGCCGAGCGGAGCGACCTGGCGGACATCACACGCATCCGGCAGTCGATAGAGGCGCTGGCAATGGCGGTGGCGGCAGGGTCTGACGGCGTGGCCGAAGACCTGGCCTTCCATCGCAGCATCGCGGACGCTGCCCACAACCCGTTTCTCATCGACACCCTCGACTATCTGCGGCAATACCTGAAGGGCGCCACCCGCGTGACACGGGCCAACGAGGCGCGACGGCTGGACTTCGCGGCCGAGGTGGCGGCCGAACACCGTGACATCGTCGAGGCCATAGCCGCCGGAGACCCGGCACGGGCACGGCTGGCAGCGGCGTCCCACATGAACAACGCCATTCGCCGCATCCGCGCGGCAGACCCTGCTTTCTGGCAGCAGGAAGGCGAGGCACTGGCGCAGCCCCTGACCGACGGACTTCTGGCGCGCTGATCGATTACGGGTATCCACCAGTGCCCAGCTTTCCCAAAGTCGTATGACAACCTGATAAATTATCGGGCGATCGACAGATTCAACCATGAGATTTCCCGCATGACTTCCCGAAACGTCGGTGTGATAGGTCTGGGCGCGATGGGCCTCGGCATTGCCGGCACCTTGCGCCGGAACGGATTCGAGGTGCACGTCTGCGACGTGCGGCCCGGCGTGGCGGAAGCCTTTGCGCGGGACGGCGGTGTCGCCATGGATTCGCCTGCCCAGCTTGCCGGCGCCTGCCCGGTACTGGTGTCGGTGGTGGTCAATGCGGCACAGACCGAAACCGTTTTGTTCGGCGACCGGGGCGCGGCGGCCGCCATGCAGGCCGGCGGCGTCTTCGTGATGTGTTCCACGGTCGACCCGAACTGGTCGATGAATCTGGAAACCCGCCTCGCGGAACGTGGACTTCTGTACGTGGACGGGCCCATCTCCGGCGGCGCCGCCAAGGCAGCTGCCGGCGCGATGACCATGATGACGGCGGCCACGCCCGCCGCCTATGCCGCCGCCGACCCGGTGCTGGATGCCATGGCCGGCAAGGTGTACCGGCTGGGCGACAAGGCCGGCGCGGGCAGCAAGGTGAAGATCATCAACCAGCTCCTGGCCGGCGTGCACATTGCCGCTGCCGCCGAAGCCATGGCCCTGGGCCTGCGTGAAGGCGTGGCAGCGGACGCGCTGTACGAGGTCATCACCCACAGCGCGGGCAACAGCTGGATGTTCGAGAACCGCATGGCCCACGTGCTGGCCGGCGACTACACGCCACTGTCGGCGGTGGACATCTTCGTCAAGGACCTGGGCCTGGTGCTCGACACGGCCCGGGCGAGCAAGTTCCCGCTGCCGCTGGCGTCCACTGCGCACCAGATGTTCATGCAGGCATCCACCGCCGGTTTCGCCCGCGAGGACGACAGCGCGGTGATCAAGATCTTCCCGGGCATCACGCTGCCCGAAGGCACAAAAAAGGACTGAGGACACATGGGCAGGATCAAGCTCGGCTGCATTGCCGACGATTTCACGGGCGCCACCGACCTGGCGAACAACCTGGTGCGCGCCGGCATGCGGGTGATGCAGACCATCGGCGTGCCCGACGCCGCGCTGGCGGCCGATGTCGACGCGGTGGTGGTGGCGCTGAAGTCGCGCACCGTCGCGCCGGCCGATGCCGTCGCGCAGTCGCTGGCGGCGCTCGTGTGGCTGCAGGCCCAGGGCGCCGAACAGATCTACTTCAAGTACTGCTCCACCTTCGACAGCACGGCGGCCGGCAACATCGGCCCGGTGACCGAGGCGCTGATGGACGCGCTGGCCTGCGACTTCACCATCGCCACGCCTGCCTTTCCGGACAACAAACGCACCGTGTTCAAGGGATACCTGTTCGTCGGCGAACTGCTGCTGAACGAGAGCGGCATGCAGAACCATCCGCTCACGCCGATGACCGACCCCAACCTGGTCCGCGTGCTGCAGGGCCAGGCCACCCGCAAGGTCGGGCTGATCGACCACACGGTGGTGGCACGCGGAGCGGACGCGGTGCGGCAACGCATTGCCGACCTGCGCGCCGACGGCGTGGCGCTGGCCGTGGTCGATTCGGTGACCAACGACGACCTGCTGCGGCTCGGCCCGGCCCTCAAGGGCATGCCGCTGGTGACCGCCGGTTCGGGTGTCGCCATCGGATTGCCGGCCAATTTCGGCATGGCACCTTCGTCGCAGGCCAGCGTGCTGCCGGCCGCTGGTGGATTGCAGGCGGTGGTTTCTGGAAGCTGTTCCCTGGCCACCAACCGGCAGGTGGCGCATTTCATCGCGACCGGCCGGCCAGCCATGGCGGTCGACCCGCTGCGCATCGCCGCCGGCCATGACGTGACCGCCGAGGTGTTGTCATGGGCCGCGCCACTGCTGGCGGATGGCCCGGTGCTGGTCTATTCGACGGCAGAAACCGGCGCTGTCAGGTCGGTGCAGGGGACGCTGGGTGTGGAAGAGGCCGGTGCCATGGTGGAACGCACCATCGCAGGCATCGCCCGTGGCCTGGTGGCGCTGGGCGTTCGGCAACTGGTGGTGGCCGGTGGCGAAACCTCCGGCGCCTGTGTGCAGGCGCTCGGCGTGAGCCAGATGCAGATCGGTCCGCAGATCGACCCCGGCGTGCCGTGGTGCCACGCCCAGGCCGGTGCGGCGGAAGGCGAGGGCGTGCATATCACGCTCAAGTCGGGCAACTTCGGCACCGACGATTTCTTCACCAAGGCCTTCAGGGTGCTGGAAGCCCGGGCATGACCGCTACGGCCATGACGGAACACCAGGCGCGCGACGAAATCTGCCGGGTCGGTCGCAGCCTGTTCGAACGCGGTTATGTGCACGCCACGGCGGGCAACATCAGCGTGCGGCTGGAAGACGGGTTTCTCATCACCCCCACCGATGCCTGCCTGGGTTTTCTCGACCCCGCACGGCTGGCACGACTCGACATCGACGGCCGGCAGGTGTCGGGCGACCGTGGCAGCAAGACCATCGCGCTGCACACGCGCATCTATGCAGCCGCGCGGCGCTTCGACCCGGCCACCGCCTGCGTCATTCATACGCACGGCACGCATTGCGTGGCGCTCACCCTGCGGCCCGATGTCGGGCCCGAGCTGCTGCCCGCACTGACGCCGTATTTCGTGATGAAGGTCGGCCACGTGCCGGTCATCGACTACCACCGGCCCGGGGCCGTCGAAGCCGCACAGGCCGTTGCCGACGCCATCGGCAAGCACGGTGACGCGGGCGCGCCCATCCGCGCCGTGATGCTGTCGCGGCTGGGGCCGAACGTGTGGCACGAGACACCGGCCGCGGCCATGTCGGTGCTGGAAGAACTCGAAGAAACCGCGCGGCTGCAGACCCTGGCCGTCGCCGGCACCCAGGCGCTGGACGAAGCGCGCATCGAAGACCTTCGCCGCACCTTCGGCGCCCGCTGGTAAGCCCCGCGTAGACGAACCCCTTTTACAAAAGAAACGACCATGCCCCGTTTTGCCGCCAATCTGTCGATGCTTTATCCCGAGCTGGATTTCCTGGACCGCTTCGAAGCCGCCGCCAGGGATGGCTTCACCGCGGTCGAATACCTGTTTCCCTATTCCGTGCCGGCGGCCGAACTTGCGGCACGCCTGAAAGCCAACGGCCTGCAGCAGGTGCTGTTCAACGCGCCGCCCGGCAATTGGGAAGGCGGAGAACGCGGCCTGGCCTGCCTGCCGGGCCGGCAGGACGAATTCAGGGCCGGCATCACGAAAGCGATGGAATACGCGACGACCCTCGACTGCCCGCGTGTGCATGTGATGGCCGGCCTGGTGCCAGCGGGCCTTGCAGCCGGCGTGGCCAGAAGCACCTACCTGGACAACCTGGGGTGGGCCGCGGCCGAAGCCGCCAGGGCCCAGAAAGACCTGCTGATCGAGCCCATCAACGCCCGCGACATGCCGGGCTTCTTTCTCAGCCGCCAGGACCAGGCGCACCAGATCGTCGAAGACGTCGGCGCAAGCAACCTGAAGGTGCAGTTCGACCTCTACCACTGCCAGATCGTGGAAGGCGACATCGCCATGAAACTCCGCAAGTACCTGCCGACCGGTCGTGTGGGCCATCTGCAGATAGCCGGCGTGCCGATGCGGCATGAGCCCGACCTCGGCGAACTCGATTACGCCTACCTCTTCCGCGTCATCGACGAGGTTTCGGCTGAATGTGGCTGGGATGGCTGGACAGGCTGCGAATACCGTCCCGCACGGGGAGCGGTCGCAAACGGCACATCCGACGGGCTGGGCTGGATGCGCCGGGCTCTCCAGGTTCTTTAAAAAGCCAGGCGCACCGACTGGATCAGCAGGCCGGCCAGGGAAGGGCGGCGCATCGACTGGTCCAGCAGGTTCGACAGGCCGGCCGCAGCGACCGGCAGCGCCATGGCGGCTACGGCCAGGAAATCTGCGGTTTGGCGGGATTGGAGAGCGGCTTTCATGAATTGAATAGTCCCCCGCCCGGCCGGTGCGCCGTGGCGGGCACCGCGCCTTCCGTTTGCAGGCCCAGCGGCCCGCAGCACTCGGCCCTGGGCCTACCGCCGCGTCAGCCATGTGGGCCGTCCGGCCGGGCCTTGGACTACAGGGCGTAGTCGATCCGGCCGCGCCGATGATGCATATTCATGCCTGGACGTGACAAACAGGCACTGAGGGGAGATGCATTGAACCGGTCCCGAGTCATCAGGCAGGCGATCTTCCTGGCCTTCCTGGGCGCCATCGTGCCGCTGGCGCTGATGGGTTTCCTGTCATGGGAACGTGCCCAGTCCAAGGAGCAGGCGCTGCTGGCCGCCTATGCCAGCCGCAGCCTGCAGAACACGCGGGTCACCCTGCGCCTGGGGGCCGAGGCCCTGCAGAAGATGGAAGCCTGGAACGGCACGCCCTGTTCGCCGGAACACCTGGAACAGATGCGGCTGCTGACCTTCAATTCGCACACGGTCGAAGAAATCGGCTACTTCGACGACGGTTTCCTGCGCTGCACCTCTTGGGGAAGTACCGCCATACAGGTGCCCAGGCTGCCCGGCGACTTCACCACGGCAGACGGCATACAGGTCACGCTGCGCATGCAGCCCCTGGTGACGCACGGCGACGCGGTCACCGCCTTGCTGCGGGGAAACTACAACGTGCTGATCAACGCCAACCGCCTGGCCGACGTGATCGTGGACGATGACGTCCGCATCGCCGTCCTGCACGGCACCCAGGTGGTGAGCGAACTTCGGGCGCCCGAGCGGAGCGTGGTGGACCGGGTGGCGACCACCGCCGGCACCGGCATGGACCGACATTACCTGTTCGCCGTGTCGCAGGCCGACGGCTGGACGGCGGTGGCGCTGCGTGACCGTGGCAAGCTGGGCACCAGCCTCCTGAAGGAACTGGTGTGGCTGCTGCCGATCGGCGTGTTCGTCGGCGGTTTCATCGTGTTCCTGGTGGTGCGGCTTTCGCGAAAGCGCCTGTCGCCGCTGGCCGAACTGGCCATTGCGGTGGAACGGCGCGAGTTCGTGGTGTTTTACCAGCCGATCATCGAGTTGAAGACCGGTGCCTGCATCGGCGCCGAAGCCCTGGTGCGCTGGCGCAGGCCGGACGGTTCGATGGTGCGGCCCGACCTTTTCATCCCGCTGGCCGAAGAAAGCGGGCTCATCTGCCCGATCACCGACCAGGTCATTGAGGCGGTGGTGCACGAGCTCGGACCGTTTCTGCTGCAGCAGCGCGCGCTGCACGTGGCCATCAACCTGTGCGCGGCCGACATCAAGAGCGGACGGTTCCTGCCGGTGCTGGAGCAGACGCTGGCCGGCAGCGGCGTGCGGCGCGACCAGATCTGGCTGGAGGCCACCGAGCGCGGCTTCATGGAAATCGACGCCGCCCGCACCACGCTCGAAAAAGCCCGGGCGCTGGGTTACGCCATCGCCATCGACGACTTCGGCACCGGATTTTCAAGCCTGCAATATTTGCAGGGCCTGCCGACCGACACCCTGAAGATCGACAAGGCCTTCGTCGACGCCATCGGCACCACCTCGGCGCCGAGTTCGGTGATCGATCACATCATCGGAATGGCCAAGACCCTGGGGCTTTCCATCGTGGCCGAAGGTGTTGAAACCGAGGCGCAGGCGGCCTGGCTGCGGGAGCGAGACGTCGAATGGGCGCAAGGCTGGCTTTACGCCAGGGCGCTGCCCGCTTCGGAGTTCATCGCCTTTGCCCGGAAGACGGCAAAACTTTAGGTAACCGACGCGGCGGCAGCCAGGGGCAATATCTGCCGCAACGAATGGGCCGCGGGCATCGAGTGAAGTCGGGCGCTTGTCAATGCTCCTTCGGTCGGATGGCAGTCGGGCCGTCCGCTGTCAGCATGTGGATTTCGGCCGCCCGGCCCGTTTTTCCAGCCCTTCCAAGGAAACGATTCATGAGCAACCCATCCGACAGCAAGACGGCCGAACTGCAGGCGCGCCGCAAGGCCCCGCTGGGCACGCCCAGCGACCTGGCCGAAGGAGCATGCAAGGACATATCCGCCGCGCTGAACGGCGTGCTGGCCGATGTCTTCGCCATCTACCTCAAGACCAAGAACTTCCACTGGCACATGAGCGGCCCGCATTTCCGTGACTACCACCTGCTGCTGGACGAGCAGGGCGACCAGCTGTTCGCCATGACCGACCCCATCGCCGAACGCATCCGCAAGGTGGGCGGCACCACGTTGCGGTCCATCGGGCACATCGCACGCATGCAGCGCATCAGCGACAACGATGCCGGATATGTCGACCCGCTGGACATGCTGGCCGAGCTGCGCGAAGACAACAAGACGCTGGCCGCCCGCCTGCGCGAAGCCCACAACGTGACCGACGAACACCGCGACATCGCATCGTCGAGCCTGCTCGAGAACTGGATAGACGAGACCGAGCGCCGCACCTGGTTCCTGTTCGAATCCAGCCGCAAGGCCGGCTGACCGGAGCAGCCGTGGCCAACACCGGACCGGTTCATCTGCGGGTGCTGGGCTGCGCCCATTCGCCCGCTGCCTTCGAGTTGCGCGACTTCCTCAGCCGCAGCGTCGTCTGCTACGACTGGGTGGAACTGGACGAACGGAGCGTTCGCGACGTTCCCGGAATCAACGGCCTGGACGACCCGCAGCTGCCGGTGTGCGAGTTTCCGGACGGTTCGCGCCTGCTGTCGGCCACCATAGAAGACGTGGCCCGCCGGCTCGGCTGGATCGAGCAGCCGCGCCTGAAGATCTACGACGTGTCCATCTACGGCGCCGGCCCTGCCGGCCTCAGCGCAGCGGTGTACGCCGCGTCGGAAGGCCTGAGCACCGTGCTGGTCGAACGGCAGGCCATCGGCGGGCAGGCCGGAAGCTCGTCGCTGATCGAAAACTACCTGGGCTTTCCACAGGGCATCAGCGGGCGCGACCTGGCCGAACGTGCACGCCAGCAGGCGGTGCGTTTCGGCGCGGAGATTCTTCGGCTGCGCGAAGGCGTGCACGCCCTGTTCGTGAACGGCGGCATCCACGTCGACCTGGCCGACGGCACCAAGCTGGCCGCCCGCAGCAATATCTGCGCGACCGGGATCGAGTGGCGGAGGCTGGGCCTGCCGGACGAGGCGCGTTTTCTGGGGGCCGGCCTGTTCTACGGCGCGGGTGCCAGCGAAGCGCCGATGTGCGGCGGCGAAACGGTTTACGTGGTGGGCGGCGGCAACTCGGCCGGGCAGGCGGCGATGTACCTGGCCGCATTCGCGGAACACGTCGTCATGCTGGTCCGGGGCGACCGGCTGGCCGACACGTTGTCGGACTACCTGGTGCGAAAGATCGACGTGTCGGCAAACATCCGGGTGGTGACGCACTGCGAACTGGCCGGCCTGCACGGCGATCGGTCGCTGGAAGGCATCACCGTTCGCGACCGCAAGACCGGCGAGCAGACCCGGTTGCCGACCGGCCATGTCTTCGTCTGCATCGGCGGCCAGCCCAACAGCGACTGGGCGCGCGACACCAGCATCGTGCGTGATGCCGCCGGTTACCTCGTCACCGGGCAGGACCTGCTGGTGCCGGGCATCGCGGAAACCAGGTACCGCGACTGGCCGTTGAAACGCCCGCCTTTTCCGCTCGAAACCAGCGTGCCGGGTTCATTCGCGGTGGGCGATGTGCGGCACGGCTCGATCAAGCGCGTGGCTTCCGCCGTCGGCGAAGGTGCCATGGCGGTGGCCTTCGTGCACCAGCATCTGGCGAGTCTCTGAACCGGTCGAACGTCAATTAAAGGAGTTGAACCATGAGCCATGCCTGCAGCCATGCCGACACCATCCGGCAGGTGGTGCCCAGTGCCCTGGGATGTGAAGAGTGCCTGAAGATCGGGAGCGAATGGGTGCATCTGCGGCTGTGCCGCAGCTGCGGCCACGTGGGTTGCTGCGACGACTCGCCGCACCGGCATGCCCGCGCACACTTCCATGCCACCCGCCATCCGATCATCGAAGGCTACGACCCGCCAGAGGGCTGGGGCTGGTGTTTCGTGGACGACGTCGAGGTCGCCCTGCCCGATGCACCCACGCCGCACAACGGGCCGATACCGCGCTACTACTGACCTGGCATCGCCAGTGGCCTGAACATCCTCAGCGGATGCAGGCCGCCGAAGCCGATGCCTGCAGCGCCAGCACCTGGTCGCCGATGGCGTCCGCCGCCCGCCGGGCCAGCCGTTGCGCACCCACCGCCAACGCGTCGATGCCGGCGCCGGCCTTTTCCGAGGCCGACCAGCTGCAGCTCAGGGCCGCGTCGCGGTCGACCCGCCGCAGAGTCCAGGTCATGGCGGTATCCACCCGCTGGTCTTCCACCGCGTCGAACTGGCGCACCTGGACCGCGATGCGCCAGACCGGCTGGCTGGCCGGGCGACCGCCCTTGGTGACATCGACCGCACCGGTGCGGCCTGCTACGCCTGCAGCCAGTGCATCGCGCAGTTCGTTCTCGAACGACGACGCCCAGCGGTGTTGTTCGAGCACCCGCACTTCTGCGCCGGGCGCGTCCTTGCGGACCACCATCTGCGGCCGCGCGAGACGTTCCGGCAAGGCGACCGGCGCCATCTCGATGAACAGCGGCGCCGACTGCAGCGTAGATGCCGGCGCTGTCGCCTCGGAAATCGCTGCGAGCGTGTAGTAGCGGTCCTTGGGGCCCGCGCAACCGGCGGCCAGAGCAGCGGCGGACAACACGGCCAGGGCCTTGGTGATGGAAGAGAACTTCATTTCTTGTCGTCCGGTTTGCCGCGCAGCAGCGATTCGGGATGGCGTTCGAGATAGTCGGTCAGGGTACGCACCGAAGCGGCGGTGCGGTTCAGCTGTTGCAGCGTCTCGCGCACGTCCTGCTGCAGGGGAGAGTCCTGCGCCAGGGTGCGGCCGGCGTTGTCGATGGTCTTGCGGGCGTCCTTCACCGCGGCCGTCACTTCGGGCGCGACGTCGTTGTTGAGGGTGCGGGTCAGTTGTTCGGCGTTGGCCAGGGTCTTGTCGAGCTTGGCGAGCGTGGTCCGCAGGTCCTGGCCGATTTCGTCGAAAGGCACCTTGTTGACCTTGGTGACGATCTCCTGCACCTGTGACTGCAACTGGTCGAAGCTGCCCGGCATGGTGGGCATCTCGAAGGGTTCCCTGCTGACATCGACGGTGACCGGCGGCGCCTTCGGGAAGAAATCGATGGCCACGTACAGCTGGCCGGTGAGCAGGTTGCCCGATCGCAGCTGGGCGCGCATGCCCTTGGAGATCATGCGGCGCAACTGGGTCTCCTGTTCCAGCCTGGATTCGGGCTGGTTCTGGTCCTTGGGACCACGCACCCGGTTCGGATAGATCTGCACCAGCACCGGCATGCGCAGCTGCTGCCCGACCTTGTCCCACTCGACGCCGATGGAACGCACTTCGCCGATGTTCACGCCCCGGAAATCCACCGTGGCGCCGGGCGATAGTCCGCGAACCGACTGGTTGAAGTAGAGCATCAGCAGGTGTGCCGGGCCGTCCGGCGGCTTGAGCGCCGTGGTCTCGTCCTCGACCAGGTTGAAAGTGGTGTTTTCTGCCGCCTCGGCGCCGTTGCGGTCGTCCGGCGCGCGGAAGGCGATGCCGCCCAGCAGGATGGACGCCACCGACTGGGTGCGCAGGGTGACGCCGCCCGCGCCCAGCTGCATGTCGATGCCGCTGGCGTGCCAGAAGCGGGTGTTGGCGCCGACGAAGCTGTCATAGGGCTTGTTCACGAAGATGCGCAGGCTCACGCCCTTGCCGTCCTTGTCCAGGTCGAAAGCGGCGATCTGGCCGACCTTGATCCGGCGGTAATACACCGGCGATCCGACATCCAGCGAACCGACGTCGGCCGCATGCAGCAGGAACTGTTTTCCGGACGCATCGCGGGTGACGATGGGTGGCGTTTCGAGTCCGGTGAAATTGCCGGCGGTTTCTTCGTCTACACCCGCGTCGGCGCCGATGTAGGCGCCCGACAGCAAGGTGTTCAGGCCGGATATGCCACTGGTGTCGAGCCGCGGCCGCACGACCCAGAAACGCGTGTCCCGGGCAGTGAAGCCGTCGGCGTCCTTGCTGAGCTGCAGCACGACACGCACATGCGAACGGTCCTTGGCCAGGCGCAGGCTCTGCACCACGCCGATCTGCACATCCTTGTACTTCACGGCGGTCTTGCCGGCCTCGAGGCCCTCGGCCGTCTTGAAGCTGACCTCGACCTCGGGCCCGCGGTCGATCAGCACCTTGGCCACCAGCGTGATGCCGACCAGCGCGGCTATCACCGGTATCAGCCAGATCAGCGAGGGCATCCAGTCGCGTCGGCGCTTGACCTGCGGCTGGGCCAGGGGAGGGGTCGATTCGTCACCGTTCATGCGGAGCCTGTTTCTGGGGATGTCTTGAGAGATGGCGATGGTCCGGCCTGGGTGCGGTCGTCCCAGCTCAGCTTGGGGTCGAAGCTCAGCGATGCGAGCATGGTCAGCACCACCACCGAGGCAAAGGCGGCAATGCCCAGCCCGGCGGTGATCTGCGCGAAACCCTTGATCTGCACCAGGCCGGTCAGCAGGGCGACCACGAACACGTCGAGCATCGACCAGCGGCCGATGATTTCGATGACGTGGTACAGCCGCGCCCGGTCGCCGCGCCGCCAGTCGCTGCCGCGCTGCGCCGTTACCAGCAGGATGAAAAGCGCCGCCAGCTTGAACAGCGGCACAAGGAAACTGGCCACGAAGATGATGGCGGCGATGCCGTAGGACCCGCTGATCCAGAAATAGATGATGCCGCTCAGGATGGTGTCGCTCTGTACGCCGAACAGCGAGCGGGTGATCATCACCGGCAGCAGGTTGGCCGGCAGGTACATCACGCAGGCGGCGATCAGCAGCGCCCAGGTGCGGTTGAAGCTGTCGGGCTTGCGCGCATGCAGCACGGTTCCGCAACGTTCGCAGGCCTGACCCTCCGCCGCATCACGCCACACGGTGCCGCAGTGCCGGCAAGGGGAAAGCCCGGCCGAGCGGGCCGTGGTGACGGCGAGGTGTTCGTTCAAGCCGCGCTCCGGGCGCGCTGCGCCATGGTCCAGAAACCGCGCGGGTCGAACGAAAGCACGGCGGTCAGCAGCACGGTCAGGGCCGCGAACGCCCATAGCGCGGGCCCTGGAATCACCTTGGCCATGCCCGACAGCTTGACCAGCGCCACCAGCACGCCGAGCAGGAATACCTCGATCATTCCCCAGGGCCGGAGCACCTGGATGCTGTTGACCAGGAAGGCGAACCCGACCGGCGCCCGCGCATGCCGTGCATGCTGGAGCGGCACCAGCAGCCAGACCAGGATCAGCAGCTGGAGCAGTGGAAACAGGATGGTGGTGGCCAGGACCAGCAGCGCCACGAGCGAACGGCCTTCGGCGGTGAGAGTCATCACCGCGCCGGCCAGCGTGGTCTGGCTGCGCAGTCCGCGCAACTCGATCTCCACGATGGGAAACAGGTTGGCGACGGCGAACATGAACAGGCTGGCGATGGCCAGGGGCAGCACGTGTTTCTGCTGGCTGCGGGTGTCGCGCTCCAGTTCGGCCCCGCAACGCGGGCAGTTCGACACCTCGCGGTGCTGCAGCGGCCGGCGTTCGCAGACGGCATCGCAACTTTCACAGACGATGGCTTCGGGGACTTCGATCATGGAGCTAGGGGCGGCCGGGGCGGAACATCAACCCGGATCATCGCCCATGCGACGGTGCCGGGCGTGTCGGAATTCCAGCCGTCCTGCCGACAGCGCGCTGCGTCGGCAGCACTGTTCAGGCCCACGGGATCCGGCTAGACCTCGGCTGTCGAGTTCGCGGCCTTTGCCGCGATATAGCGCTGGAGGTCTTCCATCCCCATCGGCCTGGCGAAGTAATAGCCCTGGCCCAGCTGCACTCCGAGCGCCTTGAGCTGGGCTTCCTGCGCAGCGGTTTCGATGCCTTCGGCAATGACCTGGCTGCCGACCGCCCGGGCGATGGCGATGATCTCGGGGATCAGGCTGGAGCGGATGGTTTCGTCTTCCATCTCGAACACGAAACTGCGGTCGATCTTCAGGTAGTCGGGGCTGACCTTCTTGACGATGCCGAGGTTCGAATAACCGGTGCCGAAGTCGTCGATGGAAATGCCGTAGCCGTCCAGCTTCAGGCGCCGAAGCTCGGGGGCGAGGTCGGGCGAGAAGTCGTATTCGGTCACTTCCAGTTCGATCTTGAAGTCGGCACGGTCGATTTCGGCCATCACCGACTGCAGGTGCGCGTGGATGGTGTCGCGCTTCAGGTTGTGCGGAAAGAAGTTGAGGGCCACGGTGAAACCGTTTTGCGGTGGCAGGGCGGCTGCCAGTTCCTGCAAGGCGGCCCGGCTGACGGCGGCGTCGAAATTCCAGCTCAGGTGCTGCTTGTTGAGCGCGGGTATGAACTTGTCCGGGTACAGCAGCCTGTCGCCGTCCTGCAGGCGCGCCAGCACCTCGCAACCCACCATCCGGCCGGTCGCCAGTTCCAGGATCGGCTGGTAGTGGCACACCACGTTGGCCGGCGTGCACAGGTGACGGATGCGGTAGTCGATCGACTGGTACCGACGGCACTGGCGGGCGATGGCGTTGCCGGAGACGAAACCGAACAGGCCGAAGAACGCCATCGCCACGACCAGCACCCGCAGCCGGGCGGCGTCCAGCGAATGCCAGCCCAGCACGCTTTGCACCGACACCGGGCTGACGCCGGGCTCGGTGGTGGTGACCAGCAGGCGCAGGTGGGTCCAGTCCATGCGCAGTTCGGGCGGCGCGCCCGAAACGTAGGGCTCGGTCATGTCCACGAACCGGCCGCCGAAAACCCGGCGCCGCTGGCTGCCTCCGCCGGCCCACACCGCATCGGCATATTCCGCGAAGGCTTCCTGGGTCAGGCTGTTGTCGACCAGTACCTGGAAACGGCCTCGCTCGATCACGGTGGCGGTGATGGAACCTTCGAGCGACCCGACGAAAAGGTGCACCGGCGTGCGCAGGTAATAACGGCCGTAGGCGCCGTCGATGTGGTGTTTGCCGGGCGGCGACGGCATTTCGAGCAGGCCCGCGCCAGTGCTGCAGAACAGGTTGCCTTTTGCATCGACCAGGCCGATGCCGCGTGCATAACGATGGCGGAACATAAGCCCGCCCAGGCGCCTGAGGTTTTCAGGTGTGCATTCCGGGCGGTAGCCGGCGTTGAGTTCGTCGAGCAGCTTGCGGGTGTCGTCCTGGACCGACTGCATGCGCGCCAGCACGCGCCCATGGCCGGCCTCGACCTGCTGCACGCGCAGGCCGACGGCGGTCAGGCAGAAAACCACCACCATGACTGCGGCCATGGCATAGCCGATGACGTTTCCCGCAAGGCGGGGGTATCGGCCCAGGATTCGGGCAATGGGCATGAAACGTTCGTACCAGAGATCGGACGCGGGTGACAAATTCGTGCTGAGGAAACCGGCTACGCGTTCGGGCGCATGCAGCAAGGGGAGCTTGTCAACGCCGCCGCGGGCCATTTTGACTTTCGTAAAAGAGGGAAATGCGACCGCATGTGATCGGCAAGCGCTGGAAAACCATGAAATCTCCCGCAATCATGCAACGTAATGCAACAGAATTTGTGTTTTGCGTTCAATCGATTTTCCGGAAAGGCGACATTCCGCCCGCGGGCTTTACATGCGAGTGACCTCGTGGACCGGGATGCGCCGTCTAGCGGCCCAGAAGGCCGTTGACGCTGGAAACCAGCCCGGCCATCGAGAACGGTTTCGTCAGCACCGCCATGCCGGCCTCGAGATGCCCATTGCCCACCGCGGCGTTTTCCGCATACCCGGTGATGAACAGCACCCGGAGTTCGGGGCGCGAAACCCTGGCGGCATCGGCCACCTGCCGTCCGTTCATGCCACCCGGCAGCCCGACATCGGTGATCAGCAGGTCGATGCGTGTGCCCGACTGAAGCACGGCCAGGCCGGCGGGGCCGTCTGCTGCATCGCGGGTGCGGTATCCGGCCTCTTGCAGCACTTCGACGATCAGTGTCCGCACCGATTCCTCGTCGTCGATCACCAGCACCGTCTCTCCGTCGCCGCCGGCCTCGGGCAGCAGCGGGTCGGACGGTTCTTCGGCTTCTTCACCGGTGTGGCGCGGCAGGTAGAGGCAGATGGTGCTGCCCTTGCCGAGCTCGGAATAGATGCGCACCTGGCCGCCCGACTGCCTTGCAAAACCGTAGACCATCGACAGGCCGAGCCCGGTGCCCTGGCCCAGGGGCTTGGTCGTGTAGAACGGTTCGAAGGCACGTGCGATGACCTCGGGTGCCATGCCGCTGCCGGTGTCGGACACGCACAGGGCGACATATTGGCCGGGCGCCAGCTCACGTTCGCGGGCGCCCCGGCTGTCCAGCCACTTGTTCGATGTCTCGATGGTGAGCCGGCCCCCTGCGGGCGACATCGCGTCACGCGCGTTGATGCACAGGTTGAGCAAGGCGTTCTCGAGTTGGGACCGGTCTATGAGCGTCGGCCACAAGCCACCGGACCCGACCACTTCGAGCATGACGTCCGGGCCCACCGCACGGCGGATCAGGTCTTCCATGCCGCTCACCAGGCGGTTGACGTCGGTGGCCTTGGGGTCCAGCGTCTGGCGTCGGGCAAAGGCCAGCAGGCGCTGGGTCAGGGCGGCGGCGCGGCGGCTGGCACCCTGTGCGATGGTGATGTATCGCTCGAGGCCGGTGAAGTTGCCGACGTCCACCCGGCGCTGCAACAGTTCGAGCGATCCGCTGATGCCGGCGAGCAGGTTGTTGAAGTCATGCGCGATGCCGCCGGTGAGCTGCCCGACGGCTTCCATCTTCTGCGACTGCCGCAGCTCGTCCTGTGCGGATGCCAGCTCTTCCTGGGCTTCCTTCTGGGCCGTGACGTCCCGGCCATAGGCGAACACGACGTCGCCTTCGACGCGGGTGTGCCACGAGATCCATCGCGGGTTGCCGTCCACGTGGGTGTAGCGGTTCTCGAAGTCGGTCAGGTCGCGGGAGCCTGCCGCGTCTTCCAGTCCGTGCTGGGCAAGAGCCGCATCTTCCGGCCAGATGAATTCAAGGAAACTGTGGCCGACGACGTCTTCCTGCCGATGACCCAGGATGTCCGTCCACGCCGGATTGACCGCCTGGAAGATGCCGTCGGGCCCCAGCAAGACCAGCAGGTCGCGCGAGTTCTGCCAGACACGGTCGCGCGATGCCCTGGTACGTTCGAAGGCATCGGCATTGAGCAGGCTCGCGGCGATCTGGCCTGCCAGCAGGTCGACGAAGCTCCGGTAGTCGTCTGAAAGGTCGAACACCGCGCTCAGGCCCGCCACCAGGAAACCAAGCGGGCGCGGCGCGCCCTTCGCACCCAGGGGTACCAACAGGGCGGCAGGTGAGGGCCTGCCCCAGCGGTCGGGCGGTACATCGGTGCGCCGGCACAGATCGACGGTGAACGAAGCGGTAGCGGCCATCACCTGCTCCAGTGGCCACGGTCCCGGCTGGCCCGATGCCAGCACCGGCGGAGCCAGCGCGTGGCCGGACGGCAGGCCGGTGATGCGTTGCAGGCTGGCGTCGCCGCGCCCGTCGAAAAGGTAGAGCAGGCTGAAAGGCAGGTCGTTGACAGCTTCTTCCATGCAACGAAGGGCTGCCTGCAGCACCGCCTCGCGGCTGTCGGTACCGACCAGGCCCGCGGCCAGCTTGCGCAGCGACGCCAGGCGGCGTTCGCTGATGACCCGCTCGGTTTCCTCGGTCACCGTGCAGAACAGCCCGCCGACATGGCCCGGCCCCAGGATGAGCGGGCTGTACGAGAAGGTGTGATAAGTCTCTTCGGGGCGTCCGGAGCGTTCGATGACCAGCGGCAGGGCGCGGTCCCAGGTCGACTCGCCCTGGTCGTACACGATGCGCACCCGTTTTTCGATGTCGTCCCAGATTTCGGGCCAGACATCCCGCGTGGGCCTGGCCATGGCCGCCGGATGCTTGACGCCCAGCGTGGGGCGATAGGCGTCGTTGTAGAAGAAGATCACGTCCGGGCCCCAGCCGACCCACATCTCGAAGCGCGACGTGAGCATCAGCCGCAAGGCGACCTTCAGGGTTTCGGGCCAGCCGGACGGCTCGCCGAGCGGCGAAAGGGACCAGTCATGGGCGCGCAGCAGGCGGGCGGATTCACTGTTGCCCACGAAAACGTCGTGGTGGGCTTGCATCATGTCGTTCAAGGGCATCGCATGCGGGTTTCATTGGGGACACGAAGCCAAAAAATGTAGCACCGCGGTCGCGCCGCCCCCGTAGGACAGCGCTACTTTGGCGGGCGTGACTCGGGCATCAGCCACAGGGGCAGATGCCAGTCGAGCAGTTCGGCGACACGCCGCATCACCCAGGTCGCTTCATCGGCACTGACCGATGCCGGCGGTGCCAGCAGGCCGTCCAGGCAGTTGCGCAGTGCGGTGCTTTCCGACACGTCGGTGTTGAACTGAAGCGTGCGGCACATCTCGCTGACCTGGGTCGCCATGTCTTCGCAGAACTCGTAGCGCGCAGCCACCTGCTGACGGCTGCCGGTCGGCCTGCCGTTTGCCGTGTACAGGACCATGAAGCTGTCCGCGATGAATGTCTGGTCGGGTTCGTACATGGCAACACTCCGTTCAGGCGGCGCTGGCGGGCAGGCCGAAGACGCGATCGAAAGCCCAGTTGAAGACAAATGTGTAGACCAAGAAGAAACCCAGCAGGCCGATGTCGAGCCAGAAGGCTTCCCTGAGGGTGACGCCCAGGCCCCAGGCCACCAGCGGGATCAGCATGACGGCCAGTCCGCCTTCGAAACCCAGTGCGTGCGCGATGCGCCTGCCGAGGCCGCGGCCCCGCGTGGCACGGCCGGATTCCCAACGCTCGAACAACCAGTTGAACACCAGGTTCCAGAGAATCGCGATGACCGAGGAACCCACCGCGACCATCGAGGCCGAGCCCAGGTGGTCGGCCCCCCCGGACACCGCCGCCAGCCCGAGGCTGGTGCTCGCCACCGCTATGCCTTCATAAAGAACCACAAAAACCACCCGCCGCCGCAATCCCTGCATCGTCCACCCTTTGAATCAGCGGTGGACTGTATACAAATTTCGTCAGGCAACCACGCGTACGGGCACCGACTTGGCTGCAGGCACCTTGTTTTCGTCCGCGTGCTGCCACAGCGGGATGAGCGGGTTGCATTCGGGGTAATAGGCCGCCACGCTGCCGCGCGGGATGTCGTAGGCCACCACCCGCAGGCCGTGCAGTTCGCGCACGAAACCATCGCCTGCGGCCGAACCCAGCCCCACTTCCGAGCCGTCTTCGAGGCCGAGCCGGGCGATGTCGTCCGCATGCATGAACAACACCATGCGGGTGCCTTCGACGCCCCGGAACCGGTCGTCCATCCCGTACACGGTCGTATTGAACTGGTCGTTGCTGCGCAGGGTGATGAGCCGCATCACATCCTTGCCGCCGTCGCCCGGGAAGGCAGCGCTGAGCGCTTCGGGCATGCTGAACACAGCCTTGCCGGACTCCGTTTTCCACACTCTTTCGCGGGCAGGCAGCGGGCGCGCGAAACCACCCGGTGCCTCGAGCCGCTGGTTGAAGTCGTGGAAGATCTCCGGAAACGTGACCGCAATGGCGTCGCGAACCCGGCTGTAGTCGTGTGACCAGGCATCCCAGTCGACCTTGGGGTTGGGCGTCAGGGTGGCCTTGGCGATGCCGGCGACGATGCGCGCTTCGGACAGCAACGACGTCGATGCCGGTGCATGGTGACCCCGGCTGGCATGCATCCAGCCCGTGCTGTCTTCGGTACTGAGGGTCTGCAGCACGCCGGCCTGTTCGTCGCGCTCGATGCGGCCCAGGCAGGGCAGCAGGTAGGCGACTTCGCCGTTGATCAGGTGGCTGCGGTTGAGCTTGGTGGCTACCTGCACCGTGAGCCGCAGTTTCTGCCAGGCGGGTTCCATGCGGTTGTGATCGGGAATCGCCCGGACGAAGTTGCCGCCCAGGCCGATGAAGGCACGTACCGAACCGTCGAGTACACCGGCACAGGCGTCGACGGTGGTAAGCCCGGTCTGTCGGGGTGGCTCGAAACCGAACTGTTCGGCCAGCTTGTCCAGCGGCACCAGTTCGGGTTTTTCGGAGATGCCCACGGTGCGCTGCCCCTGCACGTTGCTGTGGCCGCGAACCGGGCAAAGTCCGGCGCCGCTCTTGCCGATATTGCCTCGCAGCAGCATGAAGTTGACCAGCATGGTCACGTTGTCGATGCCCCGCTTGTGCTGGGTGAGGCCCATGCCGTAGACCGCCATGACCGCCGTGGCCTTTGCGTAGATACGGGCGGCACCTTCGAGGGCGGTGCGGCCGAGGCCCGACTCCGCTTCGATGGCGGACCAGTCGTAACCCCGCGCCAGCGCCTCGAAGTCTTCTACTCCATTTGTGTGGGCCTCGATGAAGGGCCGGTCGACCACCGGCGGACGTCCGGCTTCCGCCGCTTCGTCATCCAGCGCAAACAGTGCCTTGCAGAGGCCCATGAGCGCGGCGATGTCGCCGCCGGGCCGTACCTGGTGGTAGTGGGTGGCGATTTCAGTGGCCGGACCGCCCAGCATCTGCACCGGGCTCTGCGGATTCTTGAACTCCACCAAGCCCCGTTCGCGCAGCGGGTTGAACACCACGATGGGAATATCGCGCTGCCGGGCCTCTTGCAGCTGGTGGAGCATGCGCGGGCTGTTGCTGCCCACGTTCTGGCCGAAGAAGAAGATGCAGTCCGTGTGTTCGAAGTCTGCTACGTGCACCGTGCCGACAGGCTGGCCGATCGCTTTTTTCAGGGCGACCGAGGTGGTCTCGTGGCACATGTTCGAACTGTCCGGCAGGTTGTTGGTGCCGTACATCCGGGCCAGCAGTTGGTACATGTACGAAGTCTCGAGCGACGCACGGCCCGATGCGTAAAACACCACTGAATCCGGCTCCAGCGCTTTCAGTTCGCTGCCGATGGCGGTGAAAGCCTGGTCCCAGGCCACTGGCACCAGGCGGTCGGATGCGGGGTCGTAACGCAGCGGTTCGGTGAGCCGGCCGAGTTGTTCGAGCGCCATGTCCGACCAGCCGCGCAGTTCGGTGACGGTGTGCCGCGCAAAGACGTCCGCGCCTGCGCGTGCGCTGGTGAGTTCGGAAAACGTCGCTTTCGCACCGTTCTCGCAGAACTCGGCCAGGTGCGATTTCTGGGGCCGGCCCCATGCGCAGCTGACGCATGCATAGCCGTCGGGTTTGTTCTGCCGGGCCAGGCCCGGTATGGCGTCGTACGCGCCGAACCGCGCCGCCGTCACGCCCAGCGACTGGACCGAACCCCAGCCACCCGCCGGGGCGTCGTACGGATGGATCCTGATTTTGTTTGGGTCGGTGTCGTTTGGGTGCTTGATGTCGTTGTGCATGCCGGTACGCGTGGGGCGAATGGAGCTCCGATTGGTGCGTCATACAGCGGCGGGATTTGTCAGCCTGCGGCTTGAAACGCCGTGCGGCTACAACGCACGGAACTGCGCTGCGTACAGGCGGCTGACCGCCCAGCTTTCGGGCCGGCCCCGCATCGCGAGCGTCAGCCGGCCGGTGTCGTCGCGAGTGATGGCGTCGATGGCGTCGGCACGCACCAGCGTGCCGCGGTGGACCTGCCAGAACACCTGCGAGTCGAGCTGCACCGTGAGTTCACGCAGGGGCGTACGTACGAGGTATTCGCGGTCGGAGGTCAGCACACGGACGTATTTGTCGGCGGCCTCGAAAACCAGGATGTCGGTGACCGGAACCATACGCACCACCGCGCCCAGAGTGCCGGTTTCGGCCGCGGGGATGAAACGAAAAGTCGGTGCGGCCGGTGCCGGCGTGGGCCCCGGCGCGGGTACGGCGTCGAGCAGTCGGCGCAGCTGGTTCAAAGCGGCGTCCGGCGTCGACTGGCGGTGTGCCAGCAACTGCTGCACCCTCGCCACCGAACGCTGGAGGCGCAGCGGCTGCACCGGCTTTAGCACGTAGTCGACCGCCTGCGCCTCGAAGGCCTGGACGGCGTAACGGTCGTAGGCGGTGACGAACACCAATGCCGGGAAAGGCTGTTGCGCCGGCCAGGCGTCGACAAGCCCGGCGGCCGCTTCCAGGCCATCCATGCCGGGCATGCGGATGTCCAGGAACAGCACGTCCGGCAGCAGGGCCAGCGCGCGGTCCCGGGCCGATTCCCCGTCACCCACGGTGGCGACGATTTCCAGTGCGGGCCAGGCCAGGGCCAGGGCGCCGGCCAGCGCCTGGGCCAACAGCGGCTCGTCTTCGGCGATGAGGGCGGTCGGGTTTCGGCTCATTTCCTGTCCGAGATCGGTAAACGGATGACGACCCGCGTCCCCTGTGGCTCCAGCGGCAGAAACCGCACATCCGCCGCTTCGCCCCAGGCGGTGGCCAGGCGCTCGTACACCTGTCGTGTGCCGAAACCAGGCTGCTGCAGACCCTTGCCCAGGCCACGCCCGGTGTCGCTCACCACGATGCGGATGCGGCCATCTTCCAGCGTGGTGGTCACATCGACGCGACCACCTGCCAGTTGCGGTTCCAGCCCGTGGCGGATGGCGTTTTCGACCAGGGGCTGCAACAGCAGCGGCGGTATGCGCGCCTTGCCCAGCGCGGGCGGAAGCTCGAGCGAATAGGCCAGCCTTTCGCCCATTCGCACCGCCATCAGCGCCAGGTAATCGTCGAGCCGCGCGTATTCGTCGGCCAATGGATGCCAGGCGGCGCGCGCTCCGTCGAGCGTGGCGCGCAGGTAGGCGACAAGGTGGTCGAGCATTGCTTCGGCGCGCGGTGCGTCGGTGGCGATCAGCACGCGCAGGTTGGCCAGTGTGTTGAAAAGCATGTGGGGTTCGAGCTGGGCTTCCAGCAGCTTGAGCCGTGCCTCGTTGGCGTCGCGCCGGGCTTCGGCGGCTCGGCGCAACAGCCCGGCGCTTCGCCCGCGCGAGTAGAAAAAATACGAGATGACGGCGCTGGCGACCACCGTCAGCATCAGCGAGTCGAGCAGGCGGTGTGACGGCCATTCCTGCCAGGACGACCAGCCGAACCAGCGGTCGCCGAGCGTGATGCCGACGACGAAACCCGACGGGATCGACACCATCAGCAAAAGCACCGACCGCCAGCCGCGCGGCCAGCCGGTGGCGCTGCCCGGGTCGATACGATCCCGGCCGAAATCGATCAGGGCCCAGATGCAGGTGCCGATGGCGATCGAATAGACCAGCGATACGGCATAGGCCTTGCCCGGTTCGAAATAAGCCTTCAGGGATGCGACCACCAGGCAGAAAGCCAGGGTCTGCAGCAGGTGGCTCAGCCGGTCGATGCGTATGGTCTGCACTTTTTTTCCGGTTTCAGCGATCGCGGCGCAGGCGCTGGCGTTCACGCTCGACCATACGTTCACGCAGGCCGCTGCCGGCGCCCAGCACGAATACCGACACGCCGTGCAGCATCAGCCCCAGGCCCCAGCCGGCCGCCGGGTAGAGGTTCCAGGGCCGGTGCGTGACACCGTGTCGGGCCATGACGAAAAGCACCGCGTTGACCACCATGTAGATGGCGGCATGGGTGTACCAGCCCAGCTTGGCCGCCGCGCGGCGTCGTGCCAGGTGTTCGATCTCTTCTTCGGAAAGCGGTGTTTGCATGTCAGCGGATTGTGGGTGTCGGGGAATCGGGGCGTCCATGGCGACCGCAGGGCGATCAGCGACCCGGCGGCAAACGGGCAAGTCGTGACCGTTGCGCCAGCACGATCAGGCGGCCGGCACGTCCCGCGAACATGCCGCTGAAGGCGCCGTACAGCAGGCCGAGCAGCAGCAGCGTGTCGGTATCGTGGAGCCGGGCAGGGTGCAGGGCAAGCACCATGCCGGCGGCAAACCTGGTTGAAAACACACCCATCATCAGCACCAGCGGAACCGCGCTGCCAGGCAGCACGAAGCGCTGTTCGGTCGGCAGGTAGCGCACGCCTTCCGGTAGCGCCCGGCGGAACATGACGACGAACGCCGTAACGGCCGATATCGCCCAGACCCCAAGGCCGTTGGTGATTCGCCGAGCGTCGTCAAGGCACCACAGGCAGACAGCGCGGCCATGCCCAGCGGCAACAGCACGGCACGCCGCCAGTGCGGACGACCGGCTGCCAGTTGCCGCAGCCCCATCCACAACAGCAGAAGGAAAAGCGCGAAGACCCAGCCGGGAATGTTGTGCAGCAACTGGGGCAGGGAAATGGATCGGCTCATGCGGGCGTCCTGGTTGGCGGTAGGTGCCTCACTTTTGCGGCACCGCCCTCGCGCCGCCAGTCCGATGCGGCGAAATGGCGGAAAAGCGGCGCGAAATGCAAGGCGAGGCCGCCAGCGGTGCCTTTCGTTCAGGTAGCACTGGTGATAATCGCCGCTGTTTTTATATTGGGGAGTTCCCTTGGATATCGTCCTGCTAGCCAAAGCCGCCGTGATGGGCATCGTCGAGGGCCTGACCGAATTTTTACCGATCTCCTCGACCGGGCACCTGATCCTGACCGGCTCGCTGCTGGGTGGGTTCGACGACGGTCGCGGCAAGGTCTTCGAGATCGCCATCCAGACCGGCGCCATCCTGGCGGTGATCCTGGTCTATTGGCAAAAGCTGCAGGCGACCTTCACCACATTGCCCAGCAGCGCCAAGTCGCGCCGCCTGGTGCTGAACGTCTTCATCGGATTCCTGCCTGCGGTGGTGCTGGGCCTGCTGTTCGGCAAGGCGGTCAAGGCGCACCTGTTCACGCCGCTGGTGGTGGCGACGACCTTCATCGTCGGCGGGCTGATCATCCTCTGGGCCGAGAAACGCCAGCTGAAGGCGCCACGTGTGCTGTCGGTCGATGACATGACGCCGATGGACGCCCTGAAGGTCGGCCTGGCGCAATGTCTGGCGCTGGTGCCCGGCACCAGCCGCAGCGGTTCGACCATCATCGGCGGCATGCTGATGGGCCTGTCTCGCCAGGCGGCGACCGACTTCTCATTTTTCCTGGCCATCCCGACGCTGATCGGTGCCGGCGCCTACAGCCTCTACAAGGACCGCGCGCTGCTGTCGGCGGCAGACGCGCCGATGTTCCTGGTCGGGCTGGTGATGTCGTTCATCGCCGCCTGGATCTGCGTGCGGTGGTTGCTCAAGTACATCGCCAACAACAGCTTCACGCCGTTTGCCTGGTACCGCATCGTCTTCGGCATCGTGGTGCTGGCGACCTGGTGGACGGGCGCCGTCAGCTGGGAAGGCTGAAACCCTGCCCCGGGCACAGTCCGATACATGCATCGTGAATCAGCGCGGCCGATAATGGCCGATGCTCCTGATTCACAAGCGGTTCTCGTCCTTCGCCTGCCTGGCCTTTCTGGGGGCGGTACTGCTGCTGACCGGCTGTGCCGCCACCGTCAGCACCAAGGTCACCAACTTCAATGCCTGGCCGGCGGACGCGAACGGCAGCACCTTTTCCTTCACCCCGCACAAGGCGGGTGACGCGAAGGAACTGGAGCAGTCGACTTACGAACAATACGTGCGCGAAGAACTGGAGCGCCTGGGCCTCAAGGCCGCGCCACCTGGCCAGCCGGGCCGCTTCTTGGTGGAGGTGGACGCCAGCGGGTCGCAGCGCACGGTGCGTACGCTGCAGCCGGTCTACCAGAACTACCGGGTGTTCATGCCGCCCCGGCCCGGCCCCAACGGCACGACGATTCCTGGTTATTGGTCGGCGGACATGATCGGTGGCCAGTACATCGGCGACCGCGAGGTGGCGCGGACCCTGCAGGTCAGCAAGCTCCGGGTTCAGATGCGCGACCGCAAGGCGCCAGGGTTATCGGCGGGCACAGCGCCAAGCGTCTTCGAGACCACGGCCATCTATGAAGGCGGCATGGAAAACCTGCCCGACCTGGTGCCCTACCTGGCGAAGGCGGTCTTCGACGGTTTCCCTGGACAGAATGGCCAGACCCGGGAAGTTCGTTTCGACATGGCCGACCAAAAAACCGGCCCGGCCGGCCCGGCCACCACCAGCCGCTGAGCCACCCACCGGAAATTCAGATCAGCTTTTCGTTGGGGTTGCTGAGCTTCTTCAGCGGCTTGGCCCGGCCGTTTGCCACCTTGAGCGGGTTTTCAGTTGCTGCGTCGTCCCACACGGGGTCTTCCAGGCTGTCGAAGACCTCGCGCAGCTTCTGGCCCCAACTGTTGTGCAGCATGCGGAAATATGGGTTGTCACCATCGATGGCGATCACCCGGTCGGTACGCAGCGCGTTGGCTTCGTACACCACCAGGTCGAGCGGCAGGCCGACCGACAGGTTTGACTTCAGCGTCGAATCCATCGACACCAGGGCGCACTTGGCGGCTTCGTCCAGTGGCATGTCCGGGGTGATGACCCGGTCGAGCACCGGTTTGCCGTACTTCGATTCGCCAACCTGGAAATATTGGGTTTCGGGCGTTGCCTCGATGAAATTGCCGGCCGAATAGACCTGAAACAGGCGCATGCCTTCACCCCGGATCTGGCCGCCGAAGATCAGCGAGACATTGAACTCGACACCGGCCTGCTGCAGCGCTTCGGCATCGCGTTCGTACACATGGCGCACCGCCTGGCCCAGCACCCGGGCGGCATCGAACATGCTCTTGGCGTTCCAGATGGTGATGGGTTCGGCATCGTCGAATTCACGCAGCTGTTCGGTCTGCAGGATCTCGCGTACCGATTGCGATATGGACAGGTTGCCGGCCGAAAGCAGCGTCATGAAACGGTCGCCTGCCTTCTCGTAGACGATCATCTTGCGGAAGGTGCTGATCTGGTCGAGGCCGGCGTTCGTACGCGAATCCGACAGGAAAACAAGGCCGGCATTGAGCTTGATGGCAACGCAGTAGGTCATGGGCGAGGGATCTTTCGCGAGAGGGGTGCTGAACAAGAAAACAAGGGCTAGCGGCTGTCGCGCATGGCCAGTTTCTTCAGGGCGTAAAGGGTATCGAGTGCTTCCCGAGGGGTGAGGGCGTCGGGGTCTATCTCGTGCAGCCGGGATTCTAAGGCGCTGGGTCCGTCGGTCTCGGTAACCACCGGTGCGGCGAACAGGTCGGCCTGTGCCTGGTGGGCTCCGGCGTTCTCTTCCAGCGTGGCCAGGGCCGAACGGGCGTGTGCAAGCACGCTGGCCGGCATGCCTGCCAGGCGGGCTACCTGGATGCCGTAGCTGCGGCTGGCCGGGCCGGGCTGGATCTCGTGCAAGAACACGATTCCGCCGCCTCCCTTGACCGAGCCGGGCGTCTCGGCCGCGCTCACATGCACGTTGACCGCCGCATGGTGTTTTGCCGGGAACTCGGTGAGTTCGAAGTAGTGGGTGGCGAACAGCGTGAAGCTCTGCGCCTTGTCGTGCAGGTGCGCAGCGATGCCGGCAGCCAGCGCCAGGCCGTCGAAGGTGCTGGTGCCGCGGCCGATCTCGTCCATCAGTACCAGGCTGTGCGGCGTTGCGGCATGCAGGATCTGTGCACCTTCGGTCATTTCCAGCATGAAGGTCGACTGCGCGTTGGCCAGGTCGTCGGCTGCACCGATGCGGGTGTGGATCGCATCGATGGGGCCCAGGCGGCAACGCGTGGCCGGCACATAGCTCCCGATGGACGCCAGCAGCACGATCAGCGCGACCTGCCGCATGTAGGTCGATTTACCGCCCATGTTGGGCCCGGTGATGACCTGCATGCGCTGGCGCGGGCCCAGCCGGGTGTCGTTGGCGATGAAACTGGCGGATCCCTGGGCGCTGCCGCCGAAGCCTTCGGCCAGCCTTGCCTCGACCACCGGATGGCGGCCGGCCTCGATCTCGATGCATGGCTCGCGGGTGAAATCTGGCGGGCACCAACCCAAAGTCAGCGAGCGTTCGGCCAGTGCGCACAACACGTCGACCGCGGCCAGCGCCCGCGCCGCCCGGCCCAGTGCCGGCACGTGGGGCTGCAGTGCGTCGAGCAGCTGTTCGTACAGGAATTTCTCGCGTGCCAGGGCACGTTCCTGGGCCGACAGCGCCTTGTCCTCGAAGGTCTTCAGTTCGGGCGTGATGAAACGTTCGGCGTTCTTCAGGGTCTGGCGGCGGCGGTAATCGGTCGGCACGCGGTCGAGCTGCCCTTGCGTGACCTCGATGTAGAACCCGTGCACCCGGTTGAACTGCACCCGCAGGTTGGCGATGCCGGTGCGGGCGCGTTCGCGGGTTTCGAGTTCGAGCAGGAAGCCGTCGCAGTTGGTCTGGATGGCCCGCAGTTCGTCCAGGTCGGCATCGAATCCGTCGGCGATGACACCGCCGTCGCGCACCAGAGCCGCCGGTTCAGGGTGCATGGCGTGCTGCAGCAGTGCAAGCGTTTCTGGCGGCGCCACGAGGTCGATGGCGGCATCGGCCAGGAGGCGTGAATCGGCCGGCAGCGACGCCGCGATCCGCTCGGTGCGTTGCAGCGACTGCACCAGTGCGACAAGTTCGCGCGGCCGCACCTGGCGCAAGGCGGTGCGGGCGGTGATGCGTTCCACGTCGGCCATGCCCTTGAGTTGTTCACGCAGCCGGCTGAACGGACCGGAGCCGTGTTCGCCGCGCAATGCCGCAATGGCCCCCAGCCGCTGGCTGGCCTGCGTGCGATCACGGCGCGGTTCGAGCAGCCAGGTGCGCAGTGCGCGGCTACCCATGCCGGTCTGGCAGGTGTCGAGCAGCGAAAACAGCGTGGGCGAGTCTTCGCCGCGCAGGGTCTTGACCAGTTCGAGGTTGCGTCGGGTGATGGCCGGCAGGTCGATCAGTTCGTCGTCGCGGTGAACCCGCAAGGCGCTGATGTGGGTGAGGGCGCGGCCCTGGGTGTGTTCGGCAAATGCCAGCAGCGCTGCGGCAGCGGCGTGCGCCTGCTGCAGGTCGTCCGCCCCCCAGGCGCCGAGTCCCTTGGTGCCCAGCTGTTCCTGCAGGCGGCTGTAACCCAATGAGCTGTCGAACTGCCATTCGGGCCGAGGCGTGACCGCGAAGGGCAGGCTGCGGCGGGCTTGGCCGAGCTGGCGCGATGCAGCGCTGGCCTCGTCGGCGCTGTACAGCACCTCGCTGGGAGAGACGCGGGCCACCCAGGCGTCGAGCGCATCGGTGTCGCATTCGGCCAGCTGCACCTCGCCCTGGGTGACCGCCAGCCAGGCAAGACCGATGCGGTTGCGGGGGCCGGAATGGATGGCCAGCAGCACCGATTCGGACTTGTCCTGCAGCAGCTCGGTATCGGTCAGCGTGCCCGGGGTGACGACCCGCACCACCTTGCGTTCGACCGGCCCCTTGCTGGCGCCGACCTCGCCGACCTGTTCGCAGATGGCAACCGATTCGCCGAGGCGGATGAGCTTGGCGAGGTAGGTGTCGACCGCATGGAAGGGGACGCCGGCCATGGTGATCGGATACCCGGCGGAATTGCCGCGCCGGCTGAGCGTCAGGTCGATGAGCCGGGACGCCTTCTCGGCATCGGTCCAGAACATCTCGTAGAAATCACCCATGCGGTAGAAAAGCAGGGTGTCGGGGAAGCCGGCCTTGAGCCCGAGGTACTGGGCCATCATTGGCGTGTGCTCCAGCGCGCGGAATGCTTCGCTCTTCATGTCGACCGCTGTCGCGCTGATTTCTTCTTTTTCCATTGCTCTCGATGAATTGTCGTGTCGCCGGGGCGGCTGGCGTCAGGCCGAGGCGATTTTCGTCGAATCTAAAATCGCTGCCGCGATGCTCGCGCTTAGAACAGGGCGCGAATGATGGGAATGACCGAAAACAAGAATCTGGACCTGCCGGCCGCCTTGGCCGACGACGCTGTGCTGACCGCCGAGATCGCGGCGCTCTACCTTCGGATTTCGCCGGCCGAACTGGCCGAATCACAGAAACCGAAACGCACCGACGGACGCATCGAGAAAAACACCAGACCGCAGGCCGCGCCTGGCAGTTACCAGCTCGGCGCTCTGCGTACCCTGCAGGGCAGGTCGCCTGCATCTGCAGCGCTGGATGCCGTCGCCAAAGGTGGCCTGATCGGCTGGATGACAGTCAAACTGCCGTTCTTCGCGGAGCTTGAACCACGCGTCAAGCGTGGTCGCCGCGTGTTGATCGGCAACGCCTGGGAAGCCGCGGGCCCCGAGCGCGAAGCGCTTTTCGCCGACCTGGTCGGGGGCCGCATCCGGTTTACCTGGGTGACCAGTTCGGAGGCTGTCGCCAGCCTGTGGAGCGATCCAACCCGGCACCGGGCTTTCGCGGCCAGGGGGCTCGGCCTGCTGCAATCCGAGGTTCAGGCGATCGAAGGGGCGATTGTTGCGACGGAGCGCCTGGCCGCCGAATGACTCCGCCGGGGCCGATGTCTTTCAATTTGGTCAAGCCGGGCCTGTTGAAGCATCAGCGAAGCGGCTTGCGGGCGGCTTTCTGCCGCGGCAGCGCACGCAGGCAGGAGTCGTAAAGCATCCGGACCTGCCCCGGGTCGGGCAGCACCTGGCCACCGCGCATGGCACGGGATTCCTGGGTCAGCTGGTCCAGGAAGCTTGCTGTCTCGGGCTGTGAGACCGTGCGCCCCTGCCGGTTGGCCCGGTCCAGATAGGACTGGAAGGCAAGCCGCCACAACAAGGTCGGGGTCCGGCCCACACCACCTGCGCAATGCACCACACCCTGGTCTATGCGGCCCGGCTCGTACAACGAACGCCACATGCGGCCGAAAGTTTCCGGCGGGACGGTCTTGGTGTCCTTCCAGCCCGGAAAGGCATGGTGTTCCACGACGCGCCATGGTTGGAGCGGCTGCGCCGGATCGCGCACATGCAGCCTGGTGCGCACGTGCGCGACCTCTCCACCGCGCCCGTCGGTGCCTATTTTTTTTCGCCCCAAGGTTTGTTTCCATACGTCCAGGTGGCCGACACGGCAGGTTCGGCCTTCGGTCATCCGATCGATGTACGAATGGTGCACACCCATGTCGCCGGGGTTCATCAAATTGACGATGCGGGGCGATGGTGACTGGAGGGCCTTCTGCAGCATGGCGGCCACTTCTACGGTGCGTCCCGGATAGCGCGTCATCACACCTTGGGACTGCCGCTGGAAACACAGGGTCTGCAGTTCACCGCCACGGCGGGTATGCAGGCTGCGCGGGATCATTTCGTGCCGGACGAACTGGGTGACCCCGACCGGGACCTCTGGATCAATTGCGACCGGCCGGGCAAAAGTCGGACCAGCATGTGCAGTCGGCCGCTGATCGATGGACTCGAGTTGGCGGAGATGTGCGCTGCCTGCAGCGTGGCCGGAGTCCGGCCCTGGCGGGGTTTTTGGCAGCACCCGCCGGCGGCAGCCATGAAGCGCGGGGTTTGCCGTGGGTGCGAACGGGCCGGGGAGTACAGGTCGTGCAAACATTCCGCATGATTCGCCGGCCAGCCGAACCGGCTGTTCCGCCACCCGAAGCGCATGCAGGGCAAAACGAAGCGGAGGCAACCGATAATCCGGGGTTCCTCCTCGAATCCCTGTTTTTCTGTTTCTCGACATGACCACATCCAACCCGTTCATCACCCGCGGCGCCGTCGCGGTAGGCCTGGCAACCCTGGCAGCCGATGGCACCGTGCTCGATACATGGTTTCCCGCGCCGGCTCTCGCCGACGCGCCGGGCGCAGCGGGCACCCAACGCCTGTCGGCCGATGAAGCCGTCCAGGCCCTGGGTGAAGCGGCCAAGGCGGTGGGGGCCGACGCACTGCGCGGCGTAGAGGTGGTCGCGGTGCGCACTACCATCGCATCGCTGGCCGACGCGCCGGCAGACGCGCATGACGCCTACCTGCGCCTGCACCTGCTTAGCCACCGCCTGGTGCTGCCGCATGCACAGAACCTCGCCGGTATCTTCGGCAAGCTGGCCAACGTGGCCTGGACTTCGGCAGGCCCCTGCGCCGTCGAAGGCCTGGAAGCCGTTCGTGGCCGCGCACGTGCGCAACGTGTCGCCTTCACCGTCCACAGCGTCGACAAGTTCCCGCGCATGACCGACTACGTGGTGCCGACCGGCGTACGGATCGCCGACGCCGACCGGGTGCGCCTGGGTGCCCACCTGGCCGCCGGCACCACCGTCATGCACGAAGGTTTCTGCAACTTCAACGCCGGCACGCTGGGCGCGTCGATGGTCGAAGGCCGCATCAGCGCCGGCGTGGTGGTCGACGACCACAGCGACATCGGCGGCGGCGCGTCCATCATGGGCACGCTGTCGGGCGGCGGAACCCAGGTCATCTCGGTGGGCAAACGCTGCCTGCTCGGAGCCAATGCCGGCATCGGCATTTCGCTGGGCGACGACTGCGTGGTCGAAGCCGGTTGTTATGTCACCGGGGGCACCCGCGTGACCATGCCCGACGGCTCAGTGGTGAAGGCGCTGACGCTGTCCGGGAAGGCCGGCCTGCTGTTCCGCCGCAACTCGCAGACCGGCGCCATCCAGGCCATCGGCCGCACCGAAGCGTGGGGCACCCTCAACGCCGACCTGCACAAGAACTGAGCATTCGGCGCGGCCGGCCATCATGGCCGCGCAGATGCCGGCGAGTAGTCGGTGAACAGGCTGAATATCAGCGAATGGGCGTTGTCGAAGAGAAAGACATCGGCGCCGCCCAGTTCGGTCAACCAGTGTTTGGGCATGCGTTCGGCCGCCACCCGCGCCCGGGTCTCGTAGGAGGTCTGAGACCTTGCCCAGGCATTGGCGGGCTCCACGGCTGAAAAATCGACCTTGTAGGTGGCATATACCTCCTTGCAGACCCGGTCGAGGTCGGCCAGGTAGCGGTCGATGGTCTCGATGTCGTCACGTGTGCCGAACCATCCGACATGGCCGCCGACGAAAGTGCGGAAATCGTACGCAAGAATCAGTTTTGCGACGTTCATGCTCAGCGGCACGTTGGGCGTGTGGCCCAGCTTGAAGTAGGGTGCCCAGCGCGGCGAAAGCACGTCGGTCAGCATCAGCACCTTCTGCCTCGGCGCGTAGATGAACAGGTCGCCGGCCGAGTGCAGGTCGCCGTGGTAGTCGAGGTACAGCGTCTGCCCGCCGGTCTCCAGCACATACCGCTTGCCCGAGAAGGTCACCTGCGGGATGGGCCGCCGTGGGTCCGCAGCCGCGCGGATGCGCTGTGCGGCGAGTTCATGGGCGATATAGATCGGGCTGCTGCCGTTGCGGTTGGCATGCTGGAAAAGCACCGCGCCGCCGACATGGTCCGAATGCGGGTGGCTGTAGATGAAGTGCGTGATCGGCAACTGGGTGACCTCGCGGATGGCCTTCATCACATCCATGCCGCCCCGGTCTTCAGGCGGCGCGTCGACCACCACCACGCCGGTTCGGGTCACCATGAACATCGAGTTCTCGCGTTCGCTGCGGAAACCGTAAACGCCTCCGCCCAGGTCGTCGAGCAGATAGCCCTTGGCGGGCATCGCGGGTCCCCTGGCGTGCTCGGGTACCGGCACGTAGCTTCGTTTTCCGGGTGAATTGACGCCTGCATCGGCCGCTGGTTCGCCAGATGCCGGGAAGGTCGCCAGGGTTGCCGAACAGGCGATGGTCGCGCCGATCAGCAACTGTCTTGCCTTGAAAAACATGTTGAGCCTTCTTTCCTTGGATAAGCCTCTTTCCCTTGAAAGAGGCGATCCGGATTAAGAAGGCGTCATGCCGGCTGGTGCGTGAACCCAGCACACTATTAATCTAGAGATGAAATCTCACGGAGTCTTCACCCGGATACGTTTGTGTTCGATTTCAGGCGTCCGGCGCTGACGGGACTGCCGTGATGCCGGCCTGCGAACGGTCCGTGACCGGCCGGATCTCGGGCTCCGGCGGCACCTGCACCGCACCCGAAGCGACGTCTTTTTCGTTGAGGAACCGCATGGTCGGCAGGTACTGCGGATATTCCTTCTGCATGAAGGCGATCATGTCTTCGCGCACCTTGCAACGCAGGTCGAAAGCCTTGCTGGACGACTGCGCAGTGCACAGCACCCGCAGCTGCATGGTTTTTTCGGTGACATCGGTCACCTGCAGGTTGAAGAAACGCCGGTCCCACTCGGGGTAGCCGGGCATCATCTTCTCGAGCGCTGCCCGCAGCGGCGCCACCGGCATCCGGAAGTCGACGTTGAGGAATACCGAGCCCAGCAGTTCCGAGCCGGTGCGGGTCCAGTTCTGGAAAGGGTTCTCGATGAACCACTGCAGCGGAATGATCAGCCGCCGGTCATCCCAGATCTTCAACACGACGTAGGTGCCGGTGATCTCTTCGACGCGGCCCCATTCACCCTGCACGATGAGTACGTCGTCGATGCGGATCGGCTGGGCCAGCGCGATCTGCAAGCCCGCGATGAGGTTGCTGAAAACCGGCTTGGCGGCCAGGCCTGCGACGATGCCGATGACACCGGCGGACGCCAGCAGGCTGGCGCCGACCTGCTTGGCGCCCGGGAAAGTCATGAGCATCATGGCCGCGCCGGCGAACAGCACCATCAGCATGGCGCTGCGCGAAAGCACGCGCGCCTGGGTCTGGATGCGGCGGGCCTGCAGGTTGTCGTCCACGTCGGCAGGGTGCTGCGCGATGATCCCGGCCGCAAAGCCGCTGATGGCACTGATGATCAACCAGGTGACGGTGGCGATCAGCAACAGGCCATTGAGGTGCCGGATGGTCAATATGAAACGCATGTCGTCGGTGGCGGCCTGCCACACCAGCTGCAGCGCCAGTACCGGCAGCAGCAGGCGGGTAGGCCGCTGGCAGGACCGAACGATGGATTGCAGCACCGGCGTCGGGCCGGTGGCGCGCAGCAGCACCATTGCGGCCACGCGGTGCAGCAGCAGGGCTCCCACCACGACGACGAAGGCGGCGACGACGGTCGCTATCCAGGGTGAAAAATCGGACAGGACTGGCATTCGGTTTTTCTCCTGATGACAACGCAATGGGAAACGCAGGGCTGCGCGACGACTTGGATCGGCGACGGGCCGGAAACGACCACGCCGGCATTCGGCGCGACGGGTAAAAAGATCAGGTGAGGCTGCTTTGCTCGGCCGCACCGCGCATTTGCACGGCGAGGTCTTGCGACAGCTTCAGGCGTTCCAGCAGCCAGGGCGTGAGGTCGGGTGCCAGCATGTCGGGCGGCCGGACCTCGGTGGGGTCTGGCGCGCTGCCGGACTTGGGCGCGGCCGTAGCCCCGGCGCCTGAAGATGCGCGAGTGAGCGCATTGGTCATGGTCACCGCGGCAGCCGCCAGTGCGGGCTCGACGATCGCCATGTCCAGTTGTCCGCGCCGCAGCTGCAGCATCGACTTCACGGCAGTCAGGTGGGCCAGCATGTGATAGCTGAGCGCCTGCAGTGTTTCGAGAGGTTCCAGCGCCGGCCTTACCGCCTGCGGTTCCGAGCGGCTGCGGGCGGTGGCCTGGACCAATGCCGACAGGCTGTCGTAGGCCTCGCGCCTCGCCAGACGCCATTGCAGGTCGGGCGACTGGATGTCTCCCGGCACCAGGGCGAGTTGCGCATGGCGCGACTGGGCTGCCAACGCGCGGTCGACCAGCTGCGGCACCGACTGCCTTTCCCATACCGGCAGTACGTAACTGCAAGCCCACGCGATGAGCGCGCCGATGACGGTGTCCGCGATGCGTTCGGCAGCGGCGAACACCGGGTGAACGTCGGCTGCCAGCAGGTGCGCCTGCATCAGGCCCAGCAGCGTGGCGGCCACCGAAGTGATGAAGTAGCGCCTGAGCACGAACGCATGCGCCACCGCGGCGGACAGGGCAATGGTGGCCAGCACCATCCAGGGTTCGGGGTGCGCGGCCAGGATCACCATCACCATCACGCAGCCGAAGATGGTTCCGGCGATCCGCGCATTGCGGCGCTCAAGCGTCTGCGCGAGGTTGGCGCGCAGAACCACCACGATGGTGGCCAGGATCCAGTAGCTGTGCGCCGCCCAGGGCAGATGGCGCGACACCGCATAACCGATGGCGATGGCCAGCGAGCCGCGCAAGGCGTAGCGCAGCGTGGGCGCGTACCAGCCCTGCAACGACCGCAGCGGCAGCCAGCTCCAGGTGGTGGCGCTGATGAACAACTGCCAGGTCTCGCGCACCGCAGCGATGTCGGGCTTGATCTCGCCATGCGCCAGGCCGTACATGCGGTCGACCTCCGCGCCGATGGTGGCCACGCGGGCGATGACGTCACGCAGGGCCAGGTTGTCGTTGGGTGGCTCGAGCGTCTCTATGGGCCGGTAGGGTTGGGGCGCGGTGGGCGCACTGCGGCCCAGCAGCAGGGCGGTTGCCAATATCTCGAGTTGCCGGGCGCGGAACAACAGGGCGTCGCGCAGGGCGGGCTGCACCACCTGCGGCGCACCTTGCTGCCAGAGGGTGTCGATGTCCAGGTCGCAGGCCAGCATGTGGTCGCGTGCGTCGAGCAAGGCCATCAAAATGGCCGCGCGGCGCTGGCGTGCGGCGGTGCGTGGCGATTCAAGCACCAGGTCGCGCGCCGACTGCAGCGAATCGGCCAGCGAGGCGTGCTGGGTCAGCATGTCCGACATCACCCCGTCCGCGTGCGCATGGCCGTCGAATCGGCGCGACTGGGTGCGCAGGATGCCGGCGAAGCTCTTCAGCGCGTCGGCGAGCAACTGGTTGCGGTAGAGCCCGTTGAGCAGGCCGTTGGCCACCACGCCGTAGACGATGTAGATACCGGCCCCGAGTGCGAACCAGCCGGTGCGGTGCAGTGCTTCGATGAAACCGCGCGGCGGTGTTTCGGCCAGCGCGAACACCATCGAGAACATCATGCCGGCGCTGACCGGGCCGCCGCGTTTGCCCCAGGCCATGGCCAGGAATGACACGAACGACCCGCAGATGATGACCATCGCCTGCTGCTGCACCGACTGGTGCGACAGCTGCATGGCCAGGAAGAGCGGAACCCCCAGCGCCGGGCCGGGCAGCAGTTGCTGGAGCTTGTGGTGTTTTTGGGCCGGCAGGTCACCCATCGTGGCGATGAGGATGCCGACCCCCGCCGTGGCGGCAGCGGTCAGGCCGCCCGCGGCATAGAGGATCAGTGCGGTGCCGATCAGCCCGAAGGCCACCGCGAAGCCGTTGGTGACATGGGGCCCCAGCACGGAAAACATCAGGCGCCAGAGCCTGCGCCGCAGGCTGCGCCAGACGCTCCACGATTCAGCCTGCTTCAGCAGTGCTGCGCGGAAGTGCCGGAGGCGGGACTGCACCACCGGCCGGGTCAGATTTCCCCGGTGGGCCTGCGCACGCGCAGCGGCTTGCGTGCGGGTGCCGGAGCAGCTTCGGCCGATGCATCCGCGGAGTCGGCTGCGGGCGCCACTTCTTCAGTGGAAGCTGCATCGCCGGCCAGGCGCCTGGACTCGACGTCTGCGAACTTGGAGTACTTGCCGACGATGCCCACCAGCTGCGCGTAGATGCGTGGATTGCCGGCGAGGCATTCCTTCTGGTCCAGGAAGTCGGCTTCGCCGGTGAAGTTGCCGACGAGGCCGCCCGCCTCGGTCACCAGCAGCGAACCGGCCGCGACGTCCCACGGCGACAGGCCGGTCTCGAAGAAACCGTCGGTGAAACCGGCGGCCACGTAAGCCAGGTCGAGTGCCGCGGCACCGGGCCGGCGCATGCCTGCCGTGCGCTCCATCACCTCGCCCATGATCCTGAGGTAGCGGCGCAGGTTGTCGCCCGGACGGAAGGGGAAGCCGGTGGAGATCAGCGATTCATCGAGACGGGTGCGTTTCGAGACGCGGATACGGCGTTCGTTCATGTAGGCGCCGCGGCCCTTGGTGGCGGTGAACAGGTCGTTGCGTGACGGGTCGAACACCACGGCCTGCTCGACCTTGCCACGCACGGCCAGTGCGATGCTGACGCAGTACACGGGGAAGCCGTGGATGAAGTTGGTCGTGCCGTCGAGCGGATCGATGATCCAGATGTATTCGGAATCCTGCGCGCCATGCTGCGAGCCGGTTTCCTCGGCCAGGATGCCGTGGCCGGGGTAGGCGGTCAGCAGCGTCTCGATGATGATGGCTTCGGCGGCGTGGTCGACGTCGGTGACGAAGTCATTGATCTGCTTTTGCGAGACCCGCACGGATTCGACGTCGAGCGCCGCGCGGTTGATGATGGCGCCAGCGGCGCGTGCGGCCTTGATGGCCACGTTGAGCATGGGATGCAGGTTCGACGACATGTGAGAAAGAAAGAGGCGCGATGCGGTCGGGGTTCGGACCGGGGCAGCCGCAACCGGGCGATGCAGGCGGCGACAATGCCGGGATTTTAGCTCGGTCGCCCTGAACATCCCATGCACACGCGTTTCGTCCTGATCCAGACCAGCCACGCCGGTAATGTCGGCGCCACCGCCCGCGCCATGAAAACCATGGGTTTCACCGACCTGGTGCTGGTGCAGCCGCGATGGGCCAACGTGCTGCGGCGCGAGGAAACCATCCAGCGCGCCAGCGGTGCGCTCGACGTGCTGAACAACGCCCGCATCGTCGAAACGCTGGACGAGGCCCTGGACGGCATCACGCACATCTGTGCCACGGCCATGATCGGCCGTGACTTCGGTCCGCCGACCCGGGCGCCGCGCCAGCACCTTGAAACCTTCGCCGCGGGAGCCGAGGCGGCCGGCGAGCAGGGCGTGGCATTCCTGTTCGGCAGCGAGCGCTTCGGCATGCGCAACGAAGATGTCTACCGCAGCAACGTCGCCCTGACGATCCCGACCGACGCCCGGTTCGGCTCGCTGAACCTCGGCGCGGCGGTCCAGCTGATCGCTTACGAATGGCGTCAGGCGCTGGGCGGTTTCGGTACACCGCCCGAATCGGCCGGTGCGGCACGCGAAGCCCGTCGGGCGGATGCTCGCCAGGTGGCAGGCATGCTCGAACACTGGGAAAAGGCCTTGGTAGACATCGGTTTCCTCGACCCCGAAGCGCCCAAGAAACTCATGCCGCGCCTGCAGCAGATGTTTCATCGTGCCCAGCCGACCGAGGAAGAAATCCACATCCTGCGCGGCATTGCCAAATCCATGATGGCCGCCAAGGCGGTCGCATTGCCGCCAGCGGACGGCGAGGCCAGCCGATAGACTCTTTTCATTTCAGTTCATGCGATTTCCCCCGATGTTCAACCGCGTCCGCTCCGATATCCAGTGCATTCTCGACCGCGACCCGGCGGCCCGCAGCACATGGGAAGTGCTGACCTGTTACCCGGGACTGCATGCGGTGGTGCTCCACCGCATGGCGCACCGATGCTGGAATGCAGGCTTCCGGTGGCTGGGCAGGTTCATCTCGCAGTTCACGCGGTGGGCGACCGGTATCGAGATCCATCCGGCCGCCAGGCTGGGCGAACGGGTTTTCTTCGACCACGCGATGGGGGTCGTCATCGGCGAAACCGCCGAGATCGGCGACGGCTGCACCATCTACCAGGGTGTCACCCTGGGCGGAACCTCCCTGTACAAGGGCGCAAAGCGGCACCCCACGCTGGGTCGTGACGTGGTGGTCAGCGCGGGCGCAAAAGTGCTGGGTGGTTTCACCGTGGGCGACGGGGCGCGCATCGGCAGCAACGCGGTCGTCATCAAGCCGGTGCCGGCAGGCGCCACGGCGGTCGGGATCCCGGCGCGCATCATCCAGGGCGACGACCGGAACCGGCGTGAGGCAACCGCGGCGAAGATGGGGTTTTCAGCCTACGGCATCAGTGAACAGGACGACCCGATGGGCCAGGCCCTGCGCGGCCTGATCGACAACGCAGGGTCGCAGGAACACCAGATCGCCCTGCTGTGGAACGCGATCCAGGCCTTGTCCGACCGCCGTACCGATGGTGAGTGCTGTGTTCCGGCTGAAGCAGCCCGCACCGAGAGTTTCGAAGCCGCCAAACTCAACGAACTGGTGGGCAAGTAGCCGTTGGCGGCATGGTCATTTGCCGGATTGCTGTATATTTGTACAGTACCAAGGCCAAGTGATGACCACCACCCACATTCCCGTCGAAGCCCTCAAGGGGCGGGGCAGCGCGACCCGGCTCGCGCACCGGTTCAGTGTGGACGAACGTGACGCCTGGGACGACGGCTGGGACACCCTGAGCGAGCTGCACGCCGAGCGCCCAACCCGTGTCGCCACGCAGATCCACTTCGAGGATGCGCGTAGCGTCATCAGCCGCAACGACTCGCCCGACATTCCGTTCGATGCATCCATCAACCCGTATCGCGGCTGCGAACACGGTTGCATCTATTGCTTCGCGCGGCCGACGCACAGTTACCTGAACCTATCGCCCGGCCTCGATTTCGAAACCCAGCTCATCGCCAAACGAAACATCGTGGAAGTGCTTCGGCGCGAACTGGCGAGGCCGGGTTATCAACCGCGTCACATCGCAATCGGCACGGCGACCGACTGCTACCAGCCGATCGAACGCGAATTGCGGCTGACTCGCTCGGTGATCGAGGTTCTGGGCGAGGCGCGGCATCCGTTCGGTCTGGTCACCAAGTCGAGCGCGGTCGAACGCGACCTCGACCTCATCGCACCGCTGGCCGCACAGGGACTGGCCGCCGTGTACATCACCATCACCACGCTCGACCCGCAACTGGCGCGCATCCTCGAACCCCGGGCCGCCGCGCCTCACCGGCGGCTACAGACCATCCGGACCCTGGTGGCGGCCGGCGTGCCGGTCGGGGTGAGCGTGGCTCCGCAGATTCCCTTCATCACCGAAGACATGGAACAGGTGCTCGAAGCAGCCTATGAAGCCGGTGCCCGGAGTGCGTTCTATACCGTGGTGCGGCTGCCCTGGGAGGTGGCGCCGCTCTTCCGCGAGTGGCTCGAACTGCATTACCCGCAACGCGCGGCCCGGGTGATGGCGCGCATCCAGGAAATGCGTGGGGGCAAGGACTACGACGCCGATTTCGACACCCGCATGAAGGGCAAGGGTGTCTGGGCCGACCTGATCCGCAAGCGCTTCGAACTGGCGTGCAATCGGCTGGGCTTCAACCGGCAGCGCACGATCCTTTCGGCAGAGGGTTTCAGGCGGCCACGGCTGGACGGGCAGGAAGAGCTTTTTTAGAGTCTTCCGCGCGCTTAACACGGGTTGCCCGCAGGCGGGGGCTGAACCGCCGGGCTACGAAGAACCACTGTCCGGCCGTCGGCATGCGGCGGGCGACTGCGGATGAAATCCACAATTCCGCCGGACCGAGGTAAACCTGAAACAGGAGCGGGCACATGGTGCAGAACATCCACCAGCGTATTGCGGCGCTCGAATCTGAAAACATCCGCTTGCGGGCAGCGGTAATGCTGCGTGACAGCGAACTTGCTTTCTCCCGGCAGGACTGCGCGGACCTGGCCGCAGCTTCCGCCGGCCTGCCGCGCCGGATCGAACTCGCCCGCAGGGTGGATTCGCTGGCCGAACGCCTGCAGTCCCTGCTGCGCGAAAAACACCGGCCGGCCGAGCGCCGACCCGCCTGAGAACATTCAGCGCGCGGTGCGGCCCATTCGCAGGCCGTTGGCTATCACCAGCAGGCTGGCGCCGACGTCGGCGAAAACAGCCATCCACATGCTCGCCACACCGGCAATGGCCAGGCCCAGAAAAATGAGCTTCAGGCCCAGCGCGATGGCGAAGTTCTGCAGCAGCACGGCGCGGGTGCGGCGTGACAGTCGCACCACTTCGGCCACCCGGCGCAGGTCGTCCTGCAGGATAACGATGCCGGCGGTTTCCACCGCCACGTCGGTGCCGGCCGCGCCGATGGCGAAACCGAGGTCTGCACTCGCCAGGGCGGGTGCATCGTTGATGCCGTCACCGGCCATGGCAACCACACCGTGGGTTTGCTGCAGTTCACGGATGGCGGCGAGCTTGTCTTCCGGCAGAAGGCCGGCGCGCACCTCGTCGATGCCCGCTTCCTTTGCCATGGCGTGCGCCGCTGCGGCGTGATCGCCGGTCAGCATGGCGGTGGCGACGCCCAGCCCGGCCAGCTCTGCGATGGCTTCGCGGGCACTGGGACGCAGTCTGTCGGCCACCGCGAACACCGCACGCACCGCCTGCGAGTCGGCCAGCAGGGTGACGCTGCGGCCGGCGGCTTCGTCCGCGGCCACCGCTTTCTCTACCGCGTCCGTCCATAAACCGCGCTCCTGCATCAGGCGACGGTTGCCCAGCAGCCATTCGTGTCCGCCGATGCGGCCGGAGACGCCACGCCCTGCCAGCGCCTGGAAGTCGTCGACCGATGCGGCGTTGCCCTCGAGCCCCCCGGCGAGCGCTTGCGAAACCGGGTGGTCCGAGCGTGCCGCCAGCGCCAGCGCCGATGCCAGGGTGGTTTGGCCGTCGTTGCCTTGCAGCACTGCCTGCGACACCAGCACCGGTCGGCCCTCGGTCAGGGTTCCGGTCTTGTCGAAGGCCACCAGCCGCAGCGTGCGCGCCTGCTCGAGCCATATGCCGCCCTTGATGAGGATTCCCCGCCGCGCCGCCGCCGCAAGGGCGCTGACCACCGTGACCGGGGTCGACAGCACCAGTGCGCAGGGACAGGCGATGACCAGTAGCACCAGTGCCCGGTAGATCGCATCGCGCCAGGCCCAGTCGAGCAGCAAGGGAGCGCCGACGGCCACGACGACGGCCACGGCGAAAACCGCCGGTGTGTAGATGGCCGAGAATCGATCGACCAGGCGCTGGCTGGGGGCTCTTGCGGACTGTGCTTCCTGCACTGTACGGATGGTGCGATCGAGGGTTGTGTTTCCGTCGGCAGCAGTCACCTTGAACTCGAGCGCCGCATTACGGTTGAGGGTCCCGGCAAAGAGGCGGTCGCCCGGCGCCTTGTCCACCGGCAGGCTTTCGCCGGTGACACTGGATTCGTCGACCGCGCCGTTGCCGCTGCTCACATCCCCATCGAACGGCACCCGAGCGCCGGGGCGAATCCGCACCGTGGCACCAACGTCGATGTCGGCCAGGGAAAGTTCTGTCCAGTTTCCGTCCATGCCCAGCACCTCTGCACGTTCTGGCCGCAGGGCGAGCAGGCTTCCGACGGCGTTGCGGGCGCGGGCTTCAGCGGCTTCCTCGATGCGTTCCGCCAGCGCGTAAAGCGCCATCACCATCGCCGCTTCGGGCCACTGTCCCAGCAGGAAGGCGCCGGTCACCGCGACGGCCATCAGCGCATCGATGCCCAGCTTGAGTTTCAGGAGCGACCTCCAGCCGGAAGCGTAGATGCCGAGTCCGGCCAGCACGATGGCGGCGACGGCCAGGGCCATGCCGGCAAGGCGCCACGGCAGGGAGTCACCGCCAGCGAAATGGAGCAGCTCGGCCGCCGCTGCAAGGATCAGCGACGCGCCCAGCCGCCACGGGCCGGGGAGGGCGGAATGATCATGATCATGGCCGGCATGGTCGCCATTTCGACCGTCATGATCGTGGCCGTGATGCGCGTGCACCTCCGGCGCCGGCCGACAGCCGCAGCATGAGGATGCAGCCGCGGCCTTGTGGGCGTGGGCGGCGTGGGCCGCGTGGTCGGATCGGCTGGACGTGGTGGTGGTTTTTTCAGGCATGGCACCATTGAAAACCTTACAGCCACTCGAAGGTCAAGCCTTGGTGAACCAAAGTCCCCACCTGCGCATCGGTGAAGCGGCCCGGCTCTCGGGTGTCGGTGCAGCCAACATCCGCTATTACGAGAAGGAAGGCCTGTTGCCGACGCAGGCGCGCAGCGAGTCGAGCTATCGGCTCTACGGTGCGGACGATGTCCACCGCCTGCGTTTCATACGGTTGTGCCGCGCGATGGACATGTCGCTGGACGAAGTGCGCAAACTGCTCGGCCTCGACCTCACCGACAAGGCCGACTGCCTGCGGGCCCGCCAGACCCTGGATGAACACCTGGGCCACGTGCGCGAACGACTCGCCGAACTGCGTTCGCTCGAAATCAATCTGCTGGCCTTGCGCGACGGCTGCGACGGCAGCGGCAAACACTGCGGGATCATCGAAACCCTGCATCGGGAGGCCGATGCGCAGGCCCTGCCGTCCCCGGTGCCTGCGGCACGGCGTCACGTGTGACAAACGCTAATTGCGGGGCGGCGGACGCTTGCCGCGCTCGATCAGCAGGGGCACCGCAATGTCGGGTTCGTCGGTGATGAGACCGTCCACGCCCATGTCTAGCAGCTTGCGCATGTCCGCGGGCTTGTTGACGGTCCAGGGGATCACCGCCAGGTTAAGACGGTGCGCCTGGTCGACTTCCGCAATGGTGATGCTCCCATGGGCGGGCGACCAGATATCGCAGCCGGCATCCGCCGCCATGGCCGGCACCGAATCGAAACGGGCCAGCTGCCGGCCCATGGTCCAGGCGATGTCCCTGACCGTCTGTGGACTGGTCAGGCATGAACGCGTGATGTCCGGCGCCTGCGAACGCATCGCGGCCAGCGTTCGCCAGTCGAAGCTCTGCACGGTGACCCGGCGTTCGATCGATTCGTCGCGCAGCACCTTGAGCAGCAACGACACGACCTGCTCGGGCGGAGGACTCAGTTCCGGCCGATACGGATCGGACTTGATTTCGATGTTCAGGCGCACGCGGGTTTCGTTTCTGTCGCGCAGGTGGCGAAGCAGGCTGGCCAGGGTGGGAATGCGCTGGCCGTCCTGTGCCGCCTGCCGTGGAAAGCCGGCGCCGTAGCGGTTGCCGGGATTCAGCCGTCCCACGTCGTATTCGGACAGAACCGACAAGGGGACACTGCGGATGGAGGGGCCGGTGCCGGTCAGCCAGCGCCCGCTCGCGTCGCGGCTGATGGCCGGATTGATCCTCAGGTCGTGAGTCACCACCACGACGTCATCGGACGTTACCGCGACATCCAGCTCGAGGGTGTCGACACCCGCTTCCATGCCTTTATCGAACGCTGCCAGGGTGTTTTCGGGCGCCAGCCCGCGCGCTCCGCGATGGCCCTGGAGGTCGAAGGCGGACGCGGGTATGGCGATGGTCGCGAGTCCCAGCATGAGGACCGTGGCGTTAATCCAAAAACCGGTCATGCGCTTGTTCATTTTTGTCGGCGAGGTAATTTGAATCGATCCCCGATCTGGTATTTTTATGGATTGTCAGCCCGTTTCCTGTGTCGAAAAATTAACCTGTACGAAAGACGGCCGCGTGGAACTGGACGGTGCCCTGAAAAAAATCTCGGTCGCCCAAGTGCGGCAGGGCATGTATTTGCATCGGCTCGACGGGTCCTGGCTGAAGACGCCTTTCTGGCGTCGCGCCTTCGTTCTGGAGGACCCCGCCGACCTGCAATCGTTGCGCGGCAGCGGTATCCAGGAAGTGTGGATCGACGTATCGCGCGGACTCGACGTGGCGATCGAGGCGCCGGCCGCGGCCTCACCTGAGCCGCCGCCGGCCGTGCCTGAACGGCCATCCGAGCCTGTGGCCCCCGAATTGATGGTGCGAGGGGCACCGGTTCCCCTGCATGAAGAAGTGGCCCGTGCACGCCAGATATGCGCGCAGGGCCGTGAGCGGGTGGTGTCGATGTTCGCCGAGATACGCATGGGCCAGGCGATCGACGTCGATGGCGCCATTCCACTGGTGGACGAAATCGCTTCATCGGTGGCGCGCAACCCCGGCGCGCTCATCGGCATGGCGCGCCTGAAGAGCCGGGACGACTACACCTACATGCATTCGGTCGCGGTTTGCGGCCTGATGGTCGCCTTGGGCACCCGCATGGGTTTGCCGCCGGAGAAGATTCGCGATGCGGGCCTCGGCGGCCTGGTACACGACATGGGCAAGGCGTTGATCCCGCTCGAGATCCTCAACAAGCCGGGCACCCTGACCGAAGAAGAATTCGCCCTGATGAAGACCCATGCAGAGAAAGGCTGGCGGCTGCTGAAGGATGGAAAGGCAGTGAATGCGGCAGTGCAGTCGGTGGCGCTGCATCACCATGAACGTTTCGACGGATCCGGCTATCCGCAGCGGCTGGCCGGGGAATCGATCAGCCTCTATGCCCGCATGGGGGCCATCGCCGATGTCTACGACGCGGTGACATCGCAGCGGCCCTACAAGCCGGCATGGGACCCGGCGCACGCGGTGCGCCAGATGGCGCGCTGGAAGGGGCATTTCGATCCGACCGTCTTCCAGGCCTTCATTCGCAGCCTGGGCATCTACCCGGTCGGTTCGCTGGTGCGGCTTGAATCCGGATACCTGGCGGTGGTGTGTGAACAGCATGCCGACGCGTTGCTGACGCCGGTCGTGAAGGCGTTCTTCCGGCTGCAGAGCGACGAACGCATCGTGCCGCGCCGCATCGACCTGCGCGCCACCGCCGGCATCGACCGGGTCGTGGCGGTGGAAGACCCGGACCGGTGGAAGTTCGCCGGCCTGAACGAACTCTGGACCGAGGCCGATACCGCGTAGATCGCCTTTACAGCCTCTGCAGGCGTTCGAGTGCGGCGACCAGCGTTTCTTCTTTCTTGGCAAAACAGAAACGCACCACCTTCTGGTCGAACCCATCGCCATAGAAAGCCGACATCGGAATGGCGGCGACTCCGTGCTGGCGGGTCAGCCACTGGCAGAAATCGGCCTCGCTCAGCTTGCTGACCTGCGAAATGTCCACGCACTGGAAATAGGTGCCTTCGCAGGGTAGCAAGCGGAAACGGGTGTTCGCCAGGCCGGCACGGAAGAACTCGCGTTTCTGGCGATAGAAGGCTGCCAGGTCGCGGTAAGGCGCCGGCTCCTGCAGGTATTCCGCAAGGCCCACCTGCATCGGCGTGTTCACCGAGAACACGTTGAACTGATGCACTTTTCGGAACTCGGCCATCAGCGAAGCCGGCGCGACCACGGTGCCGACCTTCCAGCCGGTCACATGGAAAGTCTTGCCGAAGCTCGACACCACGAAACTGCGAGCCGCCAGGCCCTCGAAACGCGAGGCGCTTTCGTGCGGTGCGTCGAAGGCCATGTGTTCATAGACCTCGTCGCTGATGACCACCACGTCGGTCGGCGCCAGCAAGGCCTGCAGCTGCAGCATCTCGTCGCTGGTCCACACCGTGGCGCTGGGGTTGTGAGGACTGTTGACGATGATGGCGGTGGTGCGCGATGTCAGCGCCGCGGCGATCAGGCCGAAGTCGGGGCGAAAGCTGCCGGGCTTCAGCGGCACCCGGACGGCGGTGCCGCCGGCCATCACGATGCCGGGCACGTAACTGTCGTAGCACGGGTCCAGCACGATGACTTCATCGCCCGGATGCACCACCGCCAGCAAGGCGGTGAGGATGGCCTGGGTGGCACCTGCGGTGATGGTGATTTCGGCGGCCGCATCGTAGCGGCGGCCGTGCTCGGCCTCGATCTTGGCTGCCATGACCTCGCGCAGGGCAGGCATTCCGGCCATGGGCGCATATTGGTTGGCCCCGGTGCGCATGGCGTGGTCGACAGCGTCGAGCAGGCGCGGATCACAATCGAAATCCGGAAAACCCTGGCCGAGGTTCACCGCCCTGGTTTCAGCGGCGAGGGCCGACATCACCGTGAAGATGGTGGTGCCCACGGCAGGCAGCCGGCTGGCGGGTTTCGGGGTGCGCGGTGCGGGTTGCGGGGCGGTGGGCGAAAGCTCAGAGTTCATGGTCGTGGAAATGGCCCGACAAGGCCTTGGCAATCAGTTCGCGACTCAGCCGGTCGCTCAACAGTTCTGCAAATTTGAAGACGAAGTTGCGCAGGTACGCGCTGCGCTTGAAGGCCACACGGGCCACGTTCTGGCCGAACAGGTGACCCACCGGGCGCACCACCAGGTCGTTGGCGTCGTTGCCCAGGCCGTCGTTGCGCACCGCCATCTCGGCGACGATGCCGATGCCCAACCCCAGCCGGACATATGTCTTGATGACATCCGAATCGATGGCTTCGAGAGCGATGCGCGGGCTCAGCTTCTTGGTGGCGAAGGCCTGGTCGATGCGGGTGCGACCTGTGAACGACGGGTGGTAGGTGACGATCGGTTCACGCGCCAGTTCTTCCAGCGTGACCAGCTCGACCGACGCCAGCGGATGGCCGGGCGGCACCACCAGCACATGTTCCCACTGGTAGCAGGGCAGGGTCACCAGGTCGGCATAACCGGCCAGCGATTCGGTGGCGATACCGATCTCGGCGACGTCGTCCAGCAGCATGCGTGCGACCTGGTCGGGCGATCCCTGGTGCAGGCTGACGTTTACCTTGGGGTAAGCCTCGCGCAACTTGGCCACCGGGATCGGCAGCACGTAGCGAGCCTGCGTATGGGTGGTGGCGATGGAAAGCGTGCCGCTGTCCTGCGAACTGAACTGTTCGCCGATGCGGCGCAGGTTGCCCACCTCGCGCATGATCAGTTCGATGCTTGCCAGCACATGCTGACCGGGCTCGGTGACGCGCTTCAGGCGTTTGCCGTGGCGGGCGAAGATCTCCACGCCCAGTTCCTCCTCCAGTTCGATGATCGCCTTCGACACCCCCGGCTGGGAGGTGTGCAGCGCCTTGGCGGCCTCGGTCAGGTTGAGGTTGCGCCGAACGGCTTCCTGCACGAAGCGGAACTGATGGAGGTTCATGTTGAATACGTGATAAGAGCCCGCGCCATTATGCTTCCTGGTTGGAAGCTAATGGCTTCGGGAGCGCGTCAACCCCGTGCGATGTCGGCCAGCAGATCCAGCAGGCGGGCGTCTTCTCCGACTGCTGGCGCCAGTTCGAACCGGATGCCGGCATATCGGCTGCGCAGTTCTTCGACGATGCGGGGCAGGTCTTCGCGCGCATGCCGGCCCACTCCCAGAAACATCGGAACGACGCGGATGCTGTCGATGCCGGAGGCAGCCAGTTCGGCGGTCGTTTCCGGCAGGAAGGGTTCGGTCAGTTCCAGGTAGGCGCAACGTACCGACAGGGTTGGCGAAGCAGCCCGCATGCGGCTGGCAACGGCCTCGATGGGCCGGCGCCAGGCCGGGTCGCGCGAGCCATGTCCGAACAGCACGACCGCCTTCATCGTCTCAACACCAGCCAGCCGAACGCCGTCAGCGACAGCACGGAGTAGATGATCCCCGGAGCCGCGGCGGTCAGCCAGGGCAGCCAGTTCTGCAGGTTGCCGATATAGCCGAACACGTTGTTCAGCAAGAAGAAGCTGATGCCGGCCATGACGCCGCCGAACACATAGGTGGCGATGCCGCCCGAGCGGAAATGCAGGTACGCGAAGGGCAGGGCCAGCACCACCATCACCAGGCAGGAAAGTGGATAGAACACCTTTCGCCAGAACTCGATTTCGTAGCGTTGCGCTGACTGGCCGTTGGCTTCGAGGTGGCTGATGTACTGGAAGAGGTCGATGGTCGGCATCTTGTCCGGTTGCAGCACGGCGGCGGCGACCATTTCGGCGCTGATGCGGGTCGGCCAGGGCAGGGTGTCGGCGCTCAGCCGTTCTACCCGTGCACGCTCGTTGGCCTGGGTGTGGAATTCGCTGCGCTGAACGCCCTGCAGGGTCCATTCCGCGCCAGGGCCGAAGGTCGCGCCTTCGGCCTGTGTCACTGCCGATGTGAACCCGCGACTGTCGAAAGCGTAGATGCGGATGCCTTTCATGCGGCCGTCGGACGACAGCGACTGCACGTTGACCGCATAGGCATGTTCTCCCTGGCGTTCGCGCAGCCATGCCCCGGTCTGGCCGACGGTCAGGTCACCCTGGTAGCGGGCCTTTACCAGTGTTGCCGCGCGCTCGCTGAGCGGCGAAACGTAGTCACCCACCGCGAAGGTCAGCACGGCGAAGGCGATGCCGAGCGAAAGCAGCATCTGCAATGCGCGCCAGGGTCCGAGTCCGCTGGTACGCAGGATGGTGTATTCGGAGCTCTGCGCCAGCCGCGCCATCACGAAGATGGTGCCGATCAGCACCGTGATGGGCAACAGCTCGTAGAGGTGTCCGGGAATCGACAGCGCCACGAAACCCAGGGCCTGGGTTATTTGATATTCGGAATTGCTGCGTCCTACCCAGCGCAGTTCATCGACCAGGTCGAAGAAGAAGAACAGCGCCAGGAAACCCAGGGTGACGAAGGCGACCGCGGTGACGACGTCGAGGTAAAGGTAACGCCGGATGGTTTTCATGCGGAAGCCCTCGCAGTGGCTGGTGCGCCTTGTGGCTTGAGCAGTGAACGCCAGGACCATTGTGCGTGGCGCTTGGCGAGCAGCAAAAGGCTGGCCGACAGCACCCCGCCGTGCATCACCACCATGAGCGCGCCGAGGCTGAGTTTGCCGGTCAGCACCCAACCCTGGCCCAGGTTGAGCAGGTTGTAATAAAGGATGAAGGCGAACAGGGCGAACACCAGGTTTCCGCTGCGGCCGGCGCGCGGGTTGACGCTTGAAAGCGCAAGGGCCATCACCACGAAGTTGAAGGCCGCCATGACCAGACCCACGCGCCAGCCGAGCTCGGCCATGTTGACGACGGTGCGGTCGCGGATCAGGTCGAGTGTCGAACGGGTGCGCACCGGAACCTCGTCTTGCGCGGTCTGGGCGGCATTGCCCAGCCGGTTGCCGAATTCCTTGAAGTCGCTGATTTTCAGGCCCGGCTTGCTGCTGCTGCTTTCGAGGCGCTGGCCGTCGTTGAGGATGGCAAAGCGGTCTTCGCCGATGGTCGTCAGCCGGCCGCTGCGTGCCGATGTCACCACGTCCTGGCCATGGTCGCTGGCGGTGATGAAGACGTTGTTGGCGGTGGCGGCGTCCGGAGTTTCCTTGTCGATGAAGAACACCCGATTGCCGCGTGCGGATTCCTGAAACTGCCCCGGCGCTATGCGTTCCAGGTCGCCACGGCTCTGGTAGCGGTCCTTCATGTCCTGGATCTGGCTGTTGGCCCAGGGCCAGACACCCAGTGAAAGAACACCCACGGCCGCGATGACGGGCCACGAGAACCGCAGCAGCGGCCCCAGCAGGGCTCCCAGGCCGCGGCCCGCCGACATCCAGATCACCATCTCGCTATCGCGGTACATGCGCGAAAGCGTACCGACGATGGACACGAACAGGCTCAGGGCCAGGATGGTGGGAAGCTGCGACAGCACGGTAAAACCCATGACCATCAGCACATCGGACGGGCTCACGCTGCCGCGTGCAGCCTGGCCCAGCACCCGGATCAGCATGATCGTCATCACGACGGTGGCCAGGACCACCAGGGTGGCCCCGAAGCTGCGGGCCAGCTCCTTGCGCACGGAGGAATGGAATAACATCGGTTCGGAATCGAGAACAACCTGCGGATTATGGACTTTCAACTCAAGACACTGGACAGCGCAAGGGCGGCAACCGAGAAGGCCGACGCTGTCGTCCTGCTGGTTTCCGATGCCTTCGCACCGAAATCTGACGACACCCTTTCCCTCACCCTGGCCAGTGCCCGCAAGGCCGGCGACTTCGAGTCAAAGGCCGGAAAGCTTCTCAACCTGTACCGCCTGCCCGGGGTTTCTGCATCGCGCGCGGTGCTGGCCGGTGCCGGCGATGGCAGCCCGGCCTCCGTGCGCCATGCGGTCACAGCTGCGTTCTCGGGTCTCAAGTCGCTCGCCAACGTACGCCGCGTCAGCATCGTGTTGCCGGAAGGCTTGCCGCAACCTGGGTTGGCGGTGCGCGCGGCAGTGGCGGCTGCGGCGGATGCGAGCTACGTCTACACGACCACGAAATCCAAGGCAGAGGCGCGCCGCATAGACAAGGTGGTGATCGCCGTGGCCGATGCCAATGCGGTGCGCGCCGACTTCGCGCACGCCACCGCACAGGTCGCGGGCGTCGAATTCGCCAAGGAATGGGGCAATCGCCCATCGAACCACGCCACTCCCACGCTGCTGGCCAATGCCGCCAAGACGCTGGCCAAGTTCCCGCGCATCAAGGTGGAGGTGCTGGGTCCGCGTGAAGTCGAAAAACTGGGAATGGGTTCCTTCATGTCGGTAGCCCAGGGCTCCGAGGAAGAGCTTCGGTTCATCGTGCTGCGTTATGAAGGCGCGGCCAAGGCGGAAGCACCGTTGGTACTGGTCGGCAAGGGCATCACTTTCGATACCGGCGGTATATCGATCAAGCCGGCCGGCGAAATGGACGAGATGAAGTTCGACATGTGCGGCGCTGCAAGCGTTCTGGGCACATTCCGCGCCCTGGCCGAACTTCAGCCGGACATCAACGTCGTAGGCCTGATTCCGGCTGCCGAAAACATGCCCGACGGACGCGCGCTGAAGCCGGGCGACGTGGTCACCAGCATGAGCGGCCAGACCATCGAAGTGCTCAACACCGATGCCGAGGGCAGGTTGGTGCTGTGTGATGCGCTCACCTATGCCGAACGTTTCTCGCCGCGGGCGGTGGTCGATATCGCCACCCTCACCGGCGCCTGCGTGGTGGCCTTGGGCTCGGTTCGCAGCGGTCTTTTCTCGTCCGACGACGCACTGGCGGCGGCACTGTCGCAAGCGGGGGACACCGCCCTTGACCTGTGCTGGCGCATGCCTCTCGACGACGAATATGGCGAAGGCCTGAAGACGAATTTCGCGGATGTCGCCAACGTCGCGGGCCGCGCGGGCGGCGCGGTCACCGCAGCCAAGTTCCTGCAGCGCTTCGCCCGGAAGTTCCCCTGGGCTCACCTGGACATCGCCGGCAGCGCCTGGAAGGGCGGTGGCGCGAAGGGCTCGACCGGTCGTCCGGTCGGTTTGCTGTTGCAGTACGTGGTGTCGCAGGTGGGGCAGGCGCCGGCTGCCGCGGTGGCGCCGATAGCCAGGAAAGTGGCCGGCAAGGCTGCCGCCCGCAAGCCGGTCGCCAGGAAAGCGGTCAAGCCAGCGGCCTGAAATGACCGAAGTCGCCTTTCACTTCAATGCGCCCGATAAGGTCGCATACGCGTGCCGCCTGCTGCGCAAGGCCTTGGGCGGCGGTTCGCGCCTGGTGGTTCTGGGCGACGATGAAACCCTGGGCCTGCTCGACAGGGCGCTATGGAATACGGCGCCGCACGAGTTCCTGGCGCACTGCCGCGATGACGCTGCTGATTTCGTTCGCGCGGCCTCGCCGATCGTCTTGACCTCCACGCCTCAGGGCGCACCGCACCAGCAGGTGCTGGTTAACCTCGGCGAAGGCGTTCCTGCCGGCTTCAGCAGCTTCGAACGGCTGATCGAGGTTGTGGGCCGTGACGATGCCGAAGACCGGCAGCGTGCCCGCCTGCGCTGGAAACACTATGCCGACCGGGGGTACAACATCACCCGTCACGACCTCGCGCTGCGTTCCTGAAACGATTCACCCATGCCGCCCGACCTGCCCCGTTTTGTTCCCACGCTGACGGAGGTGGTCGTGGCACCGGCTGCATCCACCGCAGCCGATACGATTTCGCCTTCACTGTCGCAACTACCTGAAACTGCCGCCGAAATACGCGAGGAGCGCCGGGTTGCCGATGACCTCGCCGAGCAGATCGCCCACCGTGTGCTGCAACGCGTCGACGCCGTGCTGGCCGAGCGTTTGTCCGAGGCGATCCGGCAGGTGGTCCAGCAGCACACCCAGACTCTTCTGCCGGCGGTGCGCGAAGAGATCGTCATGGCCGTACACGCGACGGTGGCAGAGGCGCTGGCCGATGAATTCCTGCAGTCGGATGGCACAACTCACAGCTGATTGCGCTCGGTGCAGCCCCTGTATGGCGACTTGATTCCACGTGCTAGTGTCGTGTCGGCTTCAGCCGGCTCGGTTTTTGCGTCCGGCATTTCCCAACCGCTTTGAGGCGGCCCAAACCATATTCGCAACTGGAGATGTTCATGCAGATGAAGTTGATCGTGATCGCTGCCGCCATGGCTGTGACGGGTAGCCAGGTGATGGCGCAGGACGTACAGGTGATCCGCATCGGGCACGTTGCCCCCATGTCGGGCGCTCAGGCGCATTTCGGTCGTGACAACGAAAACGGCGTGCTCATGGCCGTCGAAGACCTGAACGCTCAGAACATCGTCATTGGCGGCAAGAAGATCAAGTGGGAAATGGTCGGCGAGGACGACGCCGCCGACCCGAAACAGGGCACGGCCGTGGCACAAAAGCTGTGCGACGCGAAGGTGGCGGGCGTGGTGGGCCACCTGAATTCAGGCACCACCATTCCGGCGTCCAAGGTCTACAACGATTGCGGGATCCCCCACGTGACCGGTGCCGCTACCAACCCAGCGCTGATGAAGCCGGGCTACAACACCACTTTCCGAATCATCGCCAACGACAACGCATTGGGCGCCGGCCTGGCCTTCTACGCGGCCGACGCGCTCAAGCTTAAGAAATTCGCCATCATCGACGACCGCACCGCCTACGGCCAGGGCGTGGCTGAGGTGTTCAAGAAGACCGCCGCCGCCAAGGGCATCCAGATCGTCGACGAACAGTTCACTACCGACAAGGCCACCGATTTCATGGCCATCCTGACCGCCGTGAAGTCCAAAGCGCCAGACGGCATTTTTTACGGCGGTATGAATTCCCAGGCCGGCCCCATGCTGCGTCAGATGGAACAGCTGGGAATGAGCAACGTCCGGATGTTCGGTGGCGATGGCATTTGCACCGAAGAGATGACCAAACTGTCGGGTAATGCCAAGAGCCTGAACAACGTGGTGTGTGCGGAAGGTGGTGCTTCGCTGGTGAAGATGCCGGGCGGCGAAGCCTGGAAAAAGCGGTACGACGCCAAGTACCCCAACCAGTACCAGATCTACGGCCCTTACACCTATGACGCCACCATGGTTCTGGCCGACGCGATGAAGCGGGCAAATTCGTGGAATCCCAAGGTCTACATTCCGTTCCTGCTGAAGACCGACATGAAGGGCGTCACGGCCCATATCGCGTTCGAACCCAATGGCGAACTGAAGAACCCCGCCATGACTCTCTACATCTTCAAGGATGGCAAGCGGGTGCCGCTGGGCTGATCCACCAGTCGCCATCAACAAAAAAGACCACCGCTGGGTGGTCTTTTTCTTGGTACACGCACAAGTCGCGTCGGTGCGGTCCCACAGCAAGGGGAGAACCGGGATTAGGCTGTGCGCCCACACGGCGGGCCGAGCATGGATCCAACTTATCCATTGGAGCCGACATGCTGTCCTTATCCCGCTTTTCGCACGTGATCTCTTTTCATTTCAAGGCCCACCCTCGTTTTCTCGAGGCAGCCTCGTTCGCCTGGCCGCAGGCTTCATGGCATTTCGTGCGCTGAATCTGGCCCGCCCGGAGGGAATCGAACCCCCATGATCGCTTTAGAAGAGCGATGTCCTATCCGTTGAACGACAGGCGGAACCCAGGATTTTACTGCGTCAGGCCAGCGGTTTTTTTCCATTCATCAAACCACCTGATTGCAGCCTGCTCGGGTTCCGGTTCCTCCATCGCGTCGAGCTGCAGAATTTCGCCCAGCCGTGTCGCGCCAAGGTCTTGCAGCACGGTTTCGAAATGCAAGGCTCCTCCGCAAAACGTCGCTCCGTAACTACTGTCACCCAGAGCGATCAAGCCGTACCTGAGACCCCCAAGGTACCTGGGCGTCGAAAGCAGGCTGTTGTATAGCGACTGCGCGTCGTCCGGTACATCGCCCGAGCCCGTCGTCGCAACACACAAAATAAGCAGTGATCCCTGGGGATCGAATACCACTGCGCTATCTGCATCGTGCATATCCCCAAGTTCGACCTGTACGTCGGCAAGATCGGCTGCGTCCATTTGAATGGCCTCGGCGACCTGGCGGGCAGTTCCGGAAACGGTCGCAAAAAGGACGCGCAGCTGGTGAAGCTTTTTTGGCGGGCTAGACAAGTTCATGAATACGTTAGCTAGGTGCTTCAGTGACAAGGACCGCACTTTACCGACATGTTTGGGGTCTTCCAGGCGCTGAAAGGGCGGTCGCCACCCTGAAAACTTCTACAAGCGAATAAGTTTGGACCACACATTGCAAATTGGTCAAAATCGGGGTTAGAATCAAAGGCTCGGAGCGTAGCGCAGCCTGGTAGCGCATCTGGTTTGGGACCAGAGGGTCGCGAGTTCGAATCCCGCCGCTCCGACCATAACTAAAACGACTTACCATCGTTTCGGCAAGCCCCGATATCTCGCGATATCGGGGCTTTCTTGCTTTGGGTCTGTAGCCGTTGGTCTGATCCAGCTAGCGGCGCGCATTAAAAAATCGTCACCTGGTGCCGAACGATCACGGGACGCCGGCAGCGCGCACAGAGTCCAGGTTTCCAACACGACGAACCGCCGAATTACCGAGGCCCAGGGTGCACGTGGCTGCCTTCGCCAGGAGGTCGGCCTGGCCAGATCGCGGTAACCGGGTGATTTCCCGGAATTGACAGGGGCGTCGTAAGCGGCGATGAAGGGCAGGCTTTCAACTTTTCTTCACCAAAGGAAAAAACATGCCGATGCCAACACCTCTCGAAGAACGTTCTGTCGAACTGCACCTGGGTAACCGGTCGGCCATCGCGACCTTGCAGCGCGGCGAAAAAGGGTGGTTCGTCGATGTGATTGCCGAAAACGACAAACCCGACATTGCTGGAAATGACCAGTTCTTTGCGGCCCCGGACAAGGCCGTGGAAGCGGCCAAGGCGCTCTGGCTTTCCTGATTCAGCACGCAGTGTCCTGCCGGATATTCCGGCACAAGCGGCATCTGCGCCGTCCTACACCTATGGTGTCGGACGCCGCTCAATCTCGCTCCCAGTGCAAAAACTACTGGCAACGAAATGATTGATGGAAATGTTCATACCTACACCGAGCGCCACGGTGCGCTTGAGCTGCAGTGGGCGAACCGGGTCGATGCGGCGGGCAGCCGGATCGAATGGCGCATCGAGACCGACACACAGGGCTGGGTAAGCCGCTACGGGCCGGTTTTCAACCAAGGAGTGCTCTCTGGAAGCCGGGCGATTTCGGGAAATGCTGACGAATTCGCCTTGCTGCAAGAGCTGCGTGCACGGCTTCGGAGCCTGGCGGGAAATGCAGTCGAAGCTGTGATTCCGGTTCAACGCGCCGCATAAATAACTTTAATAAATAGCCCCATTCGAAATTTTGCGTTTAAATGACCACCAGATGTGACAACTGACGCGGACGTTTGTCCAATGGGGACCTTGTGATGACTCACTCTGCAAGCAGGACATCGTTTGCCGGCACTGCATCCCTTCATGGGTCCGGCGGCAAGGAAGTTTTATTTGCCTATGAAGGCAGTTACAGCAGGCCCCTGCGAGACCGGCAGGGGTGTCTGCGTTTCGGGTGGACTGCGCGGGTGGAGGGTGTGGATACCCAACCGGCTCCCCGAACCACGGTGATCCACGAAGCCGCCCAGAACCTGCCTCCGGATTTTGTCGAGCGCAGGATTCAGCGTTCGATTGAGGAACACTTGTCGGCATTTGCGACGAGGATGCCGGGTAAAATCACCTAACTACTTGATTTTGCTGCCTGAATTCACAGGCGGCTGACCAAGCCACAGAGCTCCCGGAGTGGCGTTTCGGGAACCTGCCATCTTTGCGGTGACGGCCGAACGGTTTTGCCGTGCTGTCATGGCCACACGCACCAACCCCATAGGCTTTTTCTTGAGTTCCGACGTTTCCTCTGCGCCCGCGCCTGCGGGCTCTTTTGCCACTCTCAGTCTTTCACCCGCAGTGCTGGCAAATCTCGATTTGCTGGGCTACCGCAACATGACCGCGATCCAGGCTGCAAGCTTGCCCGCAGCCCTGCTGGGCAAGGATCTCATTGCACAGGCCAAGACCGGCAGCGGCAAGACCGCGGCCTTCGGTTTGGCATTGTTGGCAAATCTCAATCCACGACGTTTCGCGGTGCAGTCGTTGATTCTTTGCCCAACCCGTGAGCTTGCGGACCAGGTCACCACCGAAATCCGACGGCTGGCTCGTGCCGAAGAAAACATCAAGGTCGTGACCTTGTGTGGTGGCGTAGCGATGCGAGGCCAGATTGCCAGCCTGGAACACGGCGCCCACGTGGTCGTGGGAACGCCGGGCCGTGTACTGGATCATCTCGAGCGAAACACCCTCGACCTGTCTGCCTTGAATACATTGGTTCTCGACGAAGCTGACCGCATGCTCGACATGGGTTTCGTTGACGATATCGCCAAGGTGGCCAGTCGCTGCCCACCGAAACGTCAAACCCTGCTTTTCTCGGCGACCTACCCGGACGCCATTGCGCAGATCGCAGCGCGATTCATGAGGGATCCACAGCGTGTCGAAGTGGCCTCGCAGCATGCCGAAGCCCGTATCCGCCAGCAGTGGTTCGAAGTTCGCGAAGACGAACGCCTGCATGCCGTGACCTTGCTACTTGATCACTTTCGCCCGCAGAGCACCCTGGCTTTCTGCAATACCAAACAGCAATGCCGCGATGTGGTCGCAGTGCTTCAAGCCGGCGGTTTCTCAGCCCTGGCTCTCTACGGCGAGCTTGAACAGCGAGAGCGTGACCAGGTACTGGTGCAGTTCTCCAATCGCAGCTGTTCGGTGCTGGTCGCAACCGACGTTGCTGCCCGCGGCCTCGACATCACCCAGCTTGAAGCCGTGATCAATGTCGACACCACGCCGGACGCCGAGGTGCATGTCCACCGCATCGGCCGCACGGGCCGTGAAGGGCAGGGCGGTGGTGAAGGCCTGGCACTCAACCTGGCAAGCCTCGACGAAATGGGCGCGGTCGGCCGCATCGAACAGTTGCAGGGCCGGGAATCCGACTGGCACAAGATTTCCGAACTCACGCCCGCCAGCGATGAACCCCTCGTCCCTCCCATGATCACCTTGCAGATCGTCGGAGGCCGCAAGGAAAAAATTCGTGCTGGCGACGTGCTGGGCGCCCTCACCGGCGACTGCGGTTACGCCAAGGAACAGGTAGGACGGATCAACGTCAACGAGTTTTCGACCTACGTGGCGCTGGACAGGAAAATCGCGCATGAAGCCGCGCGACGTTTGTCGGCAGGCAAGGTCAAGGGGCGCAGCGTAAAGGTACGGTTGCTCCAAGGGGAAGATTCCTGACAGGTCCGCAGGCGTCTCGGAACTTATGCTGGCAGCCTCAACACCAGCTGCTTGCCAAGACCCATGAAAACCGCCGTCGATACCGCCGAAGACTTCACTGATCAGATTTTCGAGGCGCTGCTTCAAAGCGAAGCGATAAGGAATGCCCTGCCCGAGGGCGCCAGCGCTAAGCGCCGCCGCCACGTCATAGACGCCGCCGGTTTCGACGTCGATGGCAGCATCATGTTCGACGGGGAATTCGACATCCACTATGGCGACGACGGCGACCGGGCCGGGCATCCGGCACTGCGGGTCGATGTGGAAGGCCACCTTGCAAAGCTGCCTGAGGACCATTGGGTGGTTCGTCGTTTGCAGGTGAAGAACCTTGAGTCGGTAGACGCCTTGCGCGGACCAGATCAGCTTCCCGCTTAAAAGGTTTGCTTCCTGAATCTTTTGGCTTGCCATTTGCGGGCAGCCATTCCAGCTGCCAACACGCCCAGGCCGGCGGTGAAATAAAGGCTGAGCAAACCCGCCACGAAGCTGAGGGCGACGGCGAAAATTCCACCGACCGTCGCTCCGAACGTGCGTAGAACGCCTGGCCCACGGGCGAACATCTTCAAGATCACGATTGCTGTTGCTATGCCGAACACCAGGCTGCTCAACCACGCTGCGAGCGTGCGAGAAGAAACGTCGTCGTTCAACAGGTCGCGTTGCCACTTCGGAAACATTACGTGATTGAGCAAGGCTCTCATCAAGCCGCCGCTGATCATCACCTCCTGCGTGTACCCGGCCCCGCGCCAGCTGGCCGGTTGTCCGGGCACCATGCTTCCGTCAATCCGTTCGACGGTGTCCAGGAATATGCCGGGTTTCACGACCCGCTCTGCAATCAAGGCCACCACTTTCCGGTTACCTGAGAACACCATGCCGATGTAGTCATAACGCGGTTCGACAACCCATTCGCCACGCGTGTCGATCACGCCTTCCTTGCCGTCCTGGCGCATGGCGGCGTAACCGGAGCTGCTGAAGCCGCATCCGGCAGTGACGAAATTGAGCTTGGGCTCGAAGCGTGGCGGTATCACCATGCGGCCTGTCTGATCCGCGAAACCGACCTTGCCTCGCAGGTGCCACCAGGCGGCCGGGTAGAGGTCGTCTGCACTTCCGCCAAACAGCTTTTGTCGTATGCGGCCGGCTAACCCCATCCGGATCGAGCCCCCTGGGATCACACACGCGAGGCCCTGCGAGAACGAATACATCAAGCCTTCGAACCAGGGCACAACCACCTCTCCATCGCGATCTATGGCGGCGGTTCTGCTGCCGTCGGAGACGATGGCGCGTCCTTCGCTGAAAGGTAGCGCATGGCTGAACTTGGGTCTGACGGCCCATTCGCCTGTCTTGTCCAGGTAACCCATCGGATCGCCAGCCTGAAGCCGTGCCGGAAACCGATCAACTTCCATGCCGGTGCCCGCAGCACCTATGAATGCAAAACGTTGCGTCACGATGGGTGGCGCCGCACTGCCGTCAATCCTGCAAAGTCCCCACAGCGCGGTTTGACGGTTCTGGCACGGGCCCAGTATCGGGATCGAGCCTTGCGAAGAGGTGGCCGTTTCGACAACCTGTGCAGCCGCTGGACCACTGGCGGCGGCGAGCCCGATACCCAATACGACCATCACAAAAAAAATGCGATGTGGCTGGTGACACCTTTGCATTGACTGGCGCGTCCTCGCGTTTTAAAGCGCCGAGTCTAGCGAGCGCTCGAGCGCGCCGGTCTAGCCTGCGCCCGCCAGCAGATTGTTTTCAGGTGTCTCGCGCCCGCAGCAGTAGGCGAACAGGAGGTCCAGTTCGGTGGTCTTGTCAAAAACCGCGTTGGCCGCGAGTTCCGCGCACCTCGCCCTGATGGCCACGTCGGCATGGCCGGTCAGCACCACAGCGCGCTGATGGGGCTGGCGGTCGCGGCAATTCGCCAGTACGCCCAGGCCGTTGCCCTGGGCCAGGGTGAGATCTATCACTGCGACATCCCAGTCCACCTGGTGATTGGAAAGCCACCGCGTGGCCTCGGGTTCGGTTGCGGCGGACGCCACCACGCGACAGTCCAGCGTTTCCTGCAACATGTCGGTCAGCGCCGCTCGAACGATCCGGTTGTCTTCTACGAGAAAGATATTCAGTGCCATGAAAGTGCTCTTGGTTCACGCCACTGTGTGCACAGCGGTCATGGAAGAAGGTGGGGGATCACTGCAGCAGACCGTAGGAAAGAAAGCTGATCGCGTGTTCATGTGATCGTCGCTTACATCGGACCCGAGTTCGTAACCGGCCGCTTCCATCGGGCTTCTCCTGTCCTTCTGCCTGCCTGCTATCTTTCTCAGTCCAAACAAACCTGGCCCCGTCACATGACCCAATGGCAAACGGCATCCCTGATCGTCGGCATGATGCATGTCGCCCTTCCGCTGATCGCCTGGAACATCCTGTACAGGAAACATGACAGGCGTTCGGTTGCGTTGTGGTGTTCCGGCAGCCTTCTGTTCGGTTTCGGTTTCATGCTTATTTCATTGCGGGAAAGCCAGCCGATCTGGCTGTCGTTCACGCTGGGCGGGCCGCTTGCCTTTGCCGGTTATCCGCTGCGCTGCGCCGCGCTTCGTAGAGAACTGGGCCGGCGGGGCGGCGAAAGCGCGTATCTGCTGCGTTGGGGCGGCGTCATGCTTCTGTATGCGGCCTGCCAGGTGTCCATCGATGAATACCGTCTGAGGCTCGCAGTTGCGAACGTTGTCCACCTTTCCGGTGCGGTGACGATGGGGTGGCTGGCATGGCAGGTGCACCGACGAAGCCGGTATCGAAGCGCCGCTCTGCTGTCCGCCACGTCCGGGGTGCTGGCAATAGCGCTGGCATTGCGCCTGTTCGCCGTCTCGCTTAGCGATGCGTCTACCCTGCCGACGCTGGTCAGCATCGATTTCGGCCTGATGCTGGTGGCGGCATTCCTGGCTGCGCTATATGGCAACCTGGGCTATATCGGTATCGCACTCGAGTCGGCGAACAGGAAGGAACTCCACAGCACCGCTGCGCTTGCCAGGGAGCATGAGCGCCTGCTGCAGACAGAGCTCCGTGTGCGCGAGCAGTCCGCTTTGCTGGAAGAGCGTTCGTGTTTGCTGGCCCAGCGCGACGAGATGCTGGGTGCGCTCGCACACGAGGTGCGTCAGCCGCTGAACAACGCCCTGGCCGCGCTGACCAGCGCGAGTCATGCCATCGAACATCCGGATGCCGACAGCACGGCCGCGCGTGCCGATGCCGCAGTCAGGCTGCGTCGTGCCAATTCCGTGTTGATGCAGGTCAATTCGGCGCTGGACAACACCTTGTCCGACGCGGTTCTGCTGGCCGGCGACGCTCCAGCGTCGCGGCAGGACGTCGATGTCGACGTCTTGCTCGACCTTGCGCTCGGGGACATCGATCCGCAAAGCCACGATCGGGTGCGTCGTGAGCGGCTCAGTGCAACCCGTACCGCAGGCATGAACACCGGATTGATGCGGCTGGCGCTTCGAAACGTCATCGCCAACGCACTGGCTTATTCACCACCCGCTTCACCAGTGGTGGTACGTATTGCCGACTCGGACGAGCCTCTGGCCCTGGTTTTCGAGGTGTGCGACGAAGGACCCGGCATCGATGCCAAGTTGCTGCCACGGCTGTTTACGCGTGGTGCACGTGGCGACCAGGTCCGTAACCGGCACGGCCACGGCCTCGGCCTCGGCCTTTACATCGTGCGGCGAGTGATGGAACTGCACGGCGGACAGGTTTCAGCCGAAGCGCGGCAGGGCGGCGGATTGAAGGTCCGCCTGGTGGTCCCGCAGTAATTCTTCAGGCGCGCACCAGCAGTGCGCGGAAAACATAACCCTGCCGAGGCACCGACTGCAGCGGTGCCAGCAACGGGGTTGCACGCTCGATTCGGCGGCGCAGGCGATAGATACTGGCATGCAGCAGGTTGTCGGTCTCGTCGGGCTCGATACGACCCAGTTTGCGGCGTAGCTGTTCTCGTGACACGGGCGCCCCGCCTGCATCGATAAAACATTCGAGCACGACCCGGTCGTTGTCGCTGAGACTGATGCGGACGCCATCAGGTGCCGTCAGTTCACCGCTGGCGTGGTCCAGCTTCCAGGTCTTGGTCTGTTCGTGCGAGCCTTGCACGCGCCGCTGCACCGCGAGCACGGCCAGGGCGACCTGTTCGAGCCGGACGGGTTTCGCCAGGTACATGTCCGCACCTGCGGTAATCGCCTGGTCGAATACATCCGGCGCCATCCGGCCCGACACCACCAGGATGCCGGCCTGGGTGCGGCGCCTCAAGATGCGCAGCAACTCGATTCCGTCGACCCCGGGCAGCATGAGGTCGAGGATGTAGAAATCAAAGACAAAGGCGTCGCGGTCGGAGAGCAGGTCGCTGCTGTCATTGAAGACCCGCACTGCGCCGGATTGGTCCCTCAGGTGCTGGGCCAGGAACTCTGAAAACTCAAGGTCGTCATCGACCAGCGCAATATTTTGAGGAAGCACGCAAAACCCGCAAGAAAAACGGTGCCGCAGCGTAACCGATGAATGCAGGCCGGAGGGTGCAACTGGAAGCCGTGCCGGTTCGCCAAATCAGTACACTGATCAACATCGATCAGAAATGATCGATGGATCATGAAATGACGAACTGACTTCCGCCTGCACGAACACATGAAACGAGCACCAAACTGGCTGTTCTCGCCGGAATACCATCTGCCCATTCGTCGCCCGAGCCGGCGCAACACCTCGATCGGTGGCCTGAGTTTTGCGGTTGAGATCAATGGCGAAAACATACCGATGAGAATTTCGGAACGCGCGCTGCAGACGATATTTGCGGCTGGCCGGAGCTCCTCGACATGGCTGGACGCCTATCGTAAAAATGCCCGTCTCATCGATGCGCGAGCGACAGCGGCCCATCTTGAGCAGCCTGACAGGCCCGTCTGCCTCGACGTTGCGGATTTTTCCGGGGCCCTTGCCTGAAAGCTCAGTCAGCGAACCGTGATGGTGACGCGCCGGTTGCGCGCTTCGTCCACGTTGTCGGCAGTCCGGATGGCGAGTTCGCGTTCGCCCCGGCCATTGGCAACGACGAGAGCCGGAGCGAAGCCTTGCGCGATGAACTGGTCGCGCACGATGTTGGCGCGCCGCAGCGATAGAACGTCGTTTGCTTCGACTGAACCGAGCGTGTCGGTGAACCCGGTCACGAGGATCTCGGCACCACTCCGCGCCCTGGCTTCGGCCAGCACGTTGATCATGGATTGCTCGGATTGCCGGGTCAGTTCGGTCGTGCCGATGCGGAAATAGACCACGAAACGTGCGGCTACCGGCGGTGCGATGTCGAACAGGGCGCTGTAAGCCTTCCTGACCTTTTGCGCATCGTCTGTCGTCATGGCCACGGGTTGGTCCCGAACCGCCACAGCCACCTGATAGGGCTGGCTGAGGCTGAGTTCGTCGGTGTTGGTGCCGGCGTTCGCGCGCACGGTCACTGCCGAAGCGGATCCGTCGGGCTGCGGCAGCAAGGTGACGCGAGTCATGGCCCGTTGCGGTGGTTTTGCGCATGAGGCGAGCAGCGCCACCAGCGTCAACACCACGAATGATTTCAGGCGGTGATTCATCGGGCGTCTCCGGCGGGATCGACGTCGACGATGAAGTCGGTACCGCGAATTCCGATGATCGCCGTCGGCGTCTCGATGTGCACGCCGTTCGCATTGTTCTTGCGGATCAGGCCGCTGATCATGCGCATGCTCCCGCGCAGGATCATCACCGCCAGATTGCCTTCATAGGTGGTGGTGTTGAAGGCAAACCCTCTCAACTCCACGCGGCTGGACTGGCCAAGCACGATGGTGGTGCCGTCGCGTAACACCAGGCTGACCGAACTGTCGGCACCCGTGGTGATATGGTCGGTGCCGAAGACCGGGTCTCCGGCCGCCAGCGGTCGATCGGCGCCGGTGCTGCCTGCGGCGCTCACCTTCCCACGTGCCAGCTTGACGGTACCGGCTCGTTCAGCCGGCGCATTTCCAGCGACCGATGCCTTGGCGGTTTGCGCCTGCGCGGGCGACGTGCCGCCAAAGACGCCGAGTACGCCAAGGGAAACGAGCCCAGCCATCAGGACGTGTCGTGGCGGGAAAAGGAGGGCAGCGGGGATCGAAAAACGAAGCGGCATTGTTTGTGCAAGGGCGTCCGGCGCCCTTACTTTTCTTAACGTTTATTGGGCAGGATCCGTAGTGTCACCCGGATCGAGGCGGAAGCGAATTAATGGATGGCGACATCTCGATCATCGCTGGCGCGTTGCCTGCGGAGGACATCGAGGCTCTCGCGCAGCCTATGATTCCGTCTCACCGAATTTGCACCAAGAGGACCACACGATGGCTGCTGCCACCACCATTGCCCGCATCGAACGCCTTGTCTGGATCTTGATCTACGGCGGAACGCTGGCTTTGATTCTCGGTTTCGCGGTACGAGATTCCGCGGCCGGCACGGGGCAGGCGCTGATGGTGGTGGGCATCATCGTCGCCGCGGTGGGAGTGGCGCTCATCTTCGTGCGCGCACGCATGCAACAAGACAAGAACTGAAGACAGACAAACCATGCCGACCGAACAAGAAAACATTGCCGAATGGCGCCAGATCGCCATTCCCTTCGCCCAGCACCTGGGTATCGACATCGTCCGCATGGCGGACGGCCACTCGGCGCTGAGTTTCAGCCCGCTGCCTGAACACCTCAACTCCTTCGGCGTGATCCATGGTGGAGCGCAAATGACATTGCTCGACATCACCATGGCTGCGGCCGGCCGCAGCGTTCAGCCCGCATCCGGCATGGTCACGATCGAGATGAAGACATCCTTCATGCGTACGGCGCGCGGCCCTGTGGTCGGGCGCGGCCGGCTGATGCATCGCACCCGCAGCATGGCTTTTCTGGAAGCGACCATAGAGGACGCGGAAGGGCAGGTCTGCGCTCACGCCACCGGTACCTTCAAGTACATGCCTCGCCCCCCGCAGGGCGACGGTGGGCCGGCCGACAATCAGCCGTCGACCGACTGAACCGGTTTTTCCGTCCGCCACCCACGATTAATGGAGCCGTCGATGCCCGACCTGATCCTGCATAACTATCCCAGTTCGCCGTTCTCCGAAAAGATGCGCCTGGTGCTGGGTTTCAAGCAGATTGCCTGGCGGTATGTCACTTCCCCGCGCATTGCTCCCAAGCCAGACCTGATGGCGCTCACGGGCGGGTATCGCCGGACGCCGGTGCTGCAGATCGGGGCCGACATCTATTGCGACACCGCCCTGATGTGCGATGTCATCGAACATCTTCAGCCATCGCCCACGCTCTATCCGGAACCCGAAAAAGGCCTGGGCCGCGTCATGGCGCAATGGGCGGACAGCACGCTGTTCTGGAGCGCAATGTCATGGAACATGCAGCAGGCCGCGCGCGAACAGCTTTTCGGCGGCGCACCGCCGGAAGCCCAGAAGTCGTTCGTGAACGACCGCGCAGCCATGTCGCAGAACAACATGACGCGGCTGCGGCCCGAGGACGCAGCCGCTGCCTACAAGTCTTATTTGCGGCGCCTGTCCGACATGCTGGACGATCGGCCCTTCCTGCTGGGCGAAGCGCCCTGCATTGCCGACTTTTCTGCTTATCACCCCTTGTGGTTCACACGGACCCGGGTGCCGGCAGTGGCACACATCTTCGACCTGACACCGGCGGTGCTCGACTGGATGGACCGCATGGCCTTGATCGGGCACGGCGAATCGACCGAAATGGACGTGGCAGAAGCGATTGCAGTCGCGTCGGCCGCAACACCGCTGCCGGTGGAAGACCAGGTGTTCCAGGACGATCATGGAATCGCGCTGGGCTCTCCGGTCACCGTGGCGGCCGAGACCTTCGGCACCGAGCCGACCGAAGGTGTACTCGTGGCGGCGACCCGCATGCACATCACCCTGAGGCGCGACGATGCACGTGCCGGCACGGTGCATGTGCATTTTCCGCGCGTCGGATATGTATTGAAAACGCTTGATTGAGTTTGGCGCTATTGCGGAACCACTGACGAATGATGGCTGGTGATTTTCCACCGGTCATTATCATATTCGTAGGTGAAGGTGTAGCGGGCCTTTATGGCACGCCCGTCCTTCAAGGTGAATGTGTATAGGCCGGTGTTCAATGCTGAGTTGCAATCTATCTTTACCCAGCTGCTGTCGATTCTGCCTACCGGCTGAAGCAGCAGGAACTGGCTGAAATAATCTATCTTTTCGTCATGGGTAAGCTTCGGACGGGCTGAGAAGGTCGGCAGCAGAGCCGACTGTTCGGCATAAAGCGCGACCACCAACTCCGGATCGCCCGTCTGCACAGCCTTGTTCCAGTCTTCGACCAGGTTTTCTATCTGCTGCGCCGTGGCGCCAAGGCAGGCTTCAACCGGCAAAGTGCCGCGTGCCTGGGCTGATGATAATGATGTGTACGCAATTGCCGCGAATGCGGAACCGACGAAAAAGCGGTAATGCTTCATGATATTCAAGGGGAGTAATCGACGCGGCGATTGTCTGAAAAACCCCGCTTGAATATTCAACGGCTAGCCAACGGAATCAATCGTAAATAACGTTCACTGCCGAAACATATTGGCACTTCATGGCACGGGCCCTGTCGATTCGGGCGCCGGGGGAGGCTCCCTTACCTCCAGGGCGGCAGCGGCAGCGTCGTTCAATGCATTGCCGCTGCGTTTGGGTTTTGTGAGCGGAGTCGCCGTCCAGCGGGTACCACGCACCAGGTCGAGTCCCTGTTGGATTCCGCCAGCCATCTGCAACTGCAAACGCTCTGCATCGCGACGCCGCACGTCTTCCGATACTTCTGCAATGTCACCTTCGCTGACCCCCAGTCGCCGCAGGGCCTCGCTGCCGAATTCCATCGCCGATTCGAAGGTTTCCCTCAATTGCCAGTCGACGCCGTGCCGTATGAGTTCGATCGCATGCTGTCGGTCATAGGCACGGGCGAGCACCGGCACCAGTGGAAAAGCCTTCTTGGCGAGTTCGACGATCCGAGTGGCGGCTTCCTTGTCGTTGACGCACACGAGCAACGCCTGGGCATGTGCCGCGCCGGCAGCGCGCAGCACGTCCATCCGGGTTCCGTCACCGTAATAAGCATGGAAACCGAAGCGCCCCGCTGTGCGGATCATGTCGGTGTCGTTCTCGATGATGGTCACGTCGACGCCACGCGCCAGCAGGGCCTGGCAGGTGATCTGGGAAAAGCGTCCGAAACCGATCACGACCACGTTGCCGGCGATTTCTTCGCCGGCGCTGGCCGCGTCGATGATGTCGCGCACGTTGCGCATGTCCTGCGGCTGGCGAGCCGGCAGCAGCCAGCGAAGCCCGAACACGGCGACCGGCGTCAGGGCCATCGACAGGATGACCGAGGCCGTGAGCAGGGCGTTCACGTGGCCTTCGATGATGCCGGCGCCGGCTGCCGCACCGTACAGGACGAAAGCGAATTCGCCGCCCTGTGTCATGAGCGCGGCCCGCTCAAGCGCCTCGGGATGACGCGCCTTCATGAGTCTTGCGACCAGGTAGACGCCCCCGGACTTGAGCGTCATGGCCACCACCACGCCGCCCAGCAGCATTGCCCAGTCGGCGCGCATCAGGCCCAGGTCGAGCGACATTCCGACGCCCATGAAGAAAAGCCCCAGCAGCAGGCCGCGGAACGGTTCCACGTCGGCTTCCAGCTGATGGCGGAAGGTGGATTCGGACAGCATCACGCCGGCAGCGAAGGCACCCAGGGCCATCGACAGGCCGCTGGCCTGCATGGCCAGTGCCGCGCCCAGAACCACCAGCAGCGCCGCCGCCGCCATCACCTCACGGGCGCGCGCCTTCGACAGGAGGCGAAACAGCGGATTCAGCAGGAAACGGCTGACGGCCACCAGCGTGAGCAAGGCACCGAGGGCAATACCCACCTGGACCCAGCGTGACACCCCGTCGTTCGAGCCGGAATCGGGCGCGAGCGCGGCGACGATGGCAAGCAGCGGCACGATGGCGAGGTCTTCGAGCAGCAACACCGAAACGATGCGCTGCCCCTTCTTGGTCGAGGTCTCGCCGCGCTCGTTGAGCATCTGCATCACGATGGCGGTGGACGACAGCACAAAACCCATCGCGCCGATGAATGCTGCAGCGGGTGTGAACCCGGCCAGCACGCCGGCACCGGTCAGCACCAGCCCGCAAACCACCAGCTGGAGCAGGCCGAGGCCGAATATTTCCCGGCGCAGGCTCCAGAGCCGGCTGGGCTGCATTTCCAGCCCGATGACGAAGAGAAACATCACCACCCCGAACTCGGCCAGGCCGAGCACCGACTGGGGATCGCCGAACACCGCCAGCCCGGACGGTCCGATCGCAAGTCCCGCGGCCAGATACCCCAGAACCGTGCCCAGGCCGAGGCGCTTGAAGAGCGGCACGGCAATGACGCCCGCCGCCAATACCACCACTGCCTTCACCAGTTCGCTGCCGTGTTCGACCATGGGCCATCCCTTTTGCTGTCAGTTTCCGTGTTTGGTTTCCCGGCCATGGCAGGCCGGAAGCCGCCGATTGTGATTGCTTGGAGCCCGCCGTTACACCAACTCAAACCAAAGCGTGATTTGTAAAAGATGGACACGCGTTCGAATGAGCCGAAAAGACTGTTGTAACTAATCGTCTCAGCGATCATGATGACGTTAACAGGCGATGCGACTCTTTGGAAATGGGCCTGTTTCTGGCCAATCCGGAGAATTTGTAAACACGTCGGTGAGGGGGTACGAAATGCCGATACATGGCTCGAAAGTGTTCAGGAATTTTTTCGGAACGGATGAAATGAGGTCGGTGTTTTCAGACGAGACACGGGTCGCCTATTTCTTGCGCACTCAAGTTGCGCTGGCCAAGGTCGAAGCCGACATCGGGCTTATTCCGGCGCAGGCCCACGAAGAGATTTCCCGGCGAGCGCTCGGCCTGACGGTGAACTGGGAACGCCTTCGCCAGGATGTCGAAGCCTTTGGCTACCCGGTCCTGCCGTCACTCGACCAGCTGGGTGAGGCCTGCGGCAGCGCCGGCGAATATCTGCACTGGGGCGCCGCGACGCTGGACATCGCGGACATTGCGTATGCCATGCAGCTGCGCGATGCGCTGGAAATCCTGGAAGTCGAGGCGCAACGAATAGGCAAGCTGCTGCGCGGCATGACCGAGGCTTACCAGTCGACGCTGATGCTGTCGCGCACCGATGGCATGCCCGCGTTGCCGACCACCTTCGGTTTTCGTTGCGCGGTCTGGTTGAAGGAGGTCGAGCGGCAGGCGGCGCGTATCGCAGGCGCGCGCATGCATCTGTCGGCCGGACATCTCGGCGGCGTGGTCGGAGAGCTGGCCGTGCTGGGAGACCGGGGCGGCGAGGTCCAGGCGGCATTGCTGCGCGAACTGGGCCTGCATCCATCGCCCAACAGCGGCGCTTCGTCGCGAGACCAGATCTGTGAAGTCGTGTTCACCATCGCCGCGGTCGCCTCGACGATGGCCGGCATGGCAGGCACCATCTCCACGATGAGCCGCAGTGCGGTGCAGGAACTCCGCGAACCGCCACCCGGCGGAAAACGCAGCGCGGGCGTCATGCCTCATTCGGGGTGCGACCGCGTGGTGGTTCAGGCTCGCCTGGCTACCCAGAACGTGACGGTGGTGATGGATGCGGCAAGTCGCGACCATCAGCGAGACTGGCTGGGGCACCTCGAGACCCTGGTGGTCCCGCAGACATTCCTGCTGGTGCACTCGGCCATGACGCAGATGGCCGCCATCCTCGACGGGCTCGAAGTCTTTCCCCAGCGCATGCGCAGCAATATCGATGTCGCCCAGGGCCTGGCCATGGCCGACAGCGTGATGGCCAGGCTGGCAGGAAAGTCGGGCAGGCGCACCGCGCATCGCCTGGTCTCGCGTGCATGCGAATCCGCGCTGCGTGAAGGCCAGCCCTTGCGCGAGGCCTTGATTCGGAGCCGTGAGGTGACCGCGCTGATGTCCATCGCGGAAATCGACGCGGCGCTGGATCCGTCCGCCTATCTGGGCAGCGGGCCGCAGTTGGTGGAGCAGGTGATCTGCCAGGCCGATGTATGGGCTGCGACCGCCCTTTAGCGCTTCAATTGCCGCCCCAGGCACGCAGGTTGCGTCCCCAGACCCGCCAGCGGCGGCGCAGGGCAACGCCCGGATGGCGTGCCGCACGCCATAGCGGATGCGACCGCACTGTCAGCAGAACGCCGTCTTTCCAGCGTTTCCAGCGAAGGTACCAGCGGGCGAAGAATGCGATCTGCATCAGGGCCGGCTGCGTCAGCTGGAAGATGCGGGCCACCAGGGCAGTGCCAGCGAGTTTCGCGCCGCCCAGCAACAGCACGCCCGTGGCCATGTGGCCTTCGGCGAACAGCCACAAGGCCATGAGCTTGACCGGCAGCAGCAGCAGGACCGGAACCAGGAAACTCAGTAGCGCCGCCCACGGAGGCAGGTCACGGATGCGTCTTTCCAGCACTGCCCACATGCGGTGCGAGGCCAGCCTGGCCATCATCCGGCCCAGTGGCTCCCAGCCCCATTCCTCGAACAGCAGGATGGGTAGCATCACCAGCACGAACAGGCCGCGAAGCAGTTTCTTGAACAGATGAAGCAGTGGCTTGAACACGGCAGTAGCCCGCGAGGGCGGAGCAGGGTGGCCGGTCATCGTAGTCACACATCCGGGCCGTCATGGCATCGGATGTATCGCGGGATGAAACAAGCGGTCGGCGTGCACGTCGAAAGCGTCCGGAGCGGTATGGCAAACTCGCCCGCCATTTGTTGCTCCCGCCGTTTTCGAGGCCATCCGTGGCCTGTCGACACTGAACCCGATGCAGAAAATCCTTCGCCAGATCGCCGCCGAACTCTCCGTCGCTGAGAGCCAGGTGCGCAGCGCCGTCGACTTGCTCGACGGCGGCGCCACCGTCCCTTTCATCGCCCGCTATCGCAAGGAAGCCACCGGCGGCCTGGACGACATCCAGTTGCGTGAACTCGACAGCCGCCTGGCCTACCTGCGGGAACTGGAAGACAGGCGCGGCGCGGTACTCAAGAGCATCGAGGAGCAAGGCAAGCTGACCGATGCCCTGCGGGCGGCCATCGAGGCCGCGCCCACCAAGCAGGAACTCGAAGACCTGTACCTGCCTTTCAAGCAACGCCGCCGCACCAAGGGCCTGATCGCCCGCGAAGCGGGTATCGAGCCGCTGGCCGACCTGCTGTTCGCCGATCCCTCGCGTGTACCCGCCGACGAAGCCAAGGCGTTCGTCAAGTCCGAAAAGGGCGAAGACGGAAGCGACTTCACCAGCGTGGCGGCCGTGCTCGACGGCGTGCGCGACATTCTGTCCGAGCGCTGGGCGGAGGATGCAGGCTTGCTCCAGCAACTGCGTGAATGGCTGTGGACCGAGGGAGTGCTCGCCTCGAAGAAGCTCGAAGGCAAGAACGAGAACGACGCGGAGGTATCCAAGTTCCGCGACTACTTCGAATACTCAGAACCGATCGGCCGCATTCCTTCGCACCGTGCATTGGCCGTCTTCCGCGGCCGTGCCCTGGAAATCCTCGACGCGAAGCTCTTGCTGCCAGTCGAGCCCGAACCGGGCAAACCGACGGTGGCCGAAGGCCGGATCGCCATCCACCTGGGCTGGAGCCACGCCGGCCGGCCTGCAGACGACCTGCTGCGCAAGTGCGTTACCTGGACCTGGAAAGTGAAGTTGTCGCTGTCGACCGAACGCGACCTTTTCGGCCGCCTGCGGGAAGACGCCGAAAAGACCGCGATCAAGGTTTTCGCCGACAACCTGCGCGATCTGCTGCTGGCGGCACCCGCCGGGCCGCGTTGCGTGATGGGCCTCGACCCGGGCATCCGCACCGGCGTCAAGGTGGCGGTGGTCGATGCCACCGGCCGCCTGCTCGAAACCGCGACCGTCTATCCGCACGAGCCCCGCAAGGACTGGGAAGGATCGCTGCACACCCTGGCCAAGCTCACCGAAAAACACGGCGTGAACCTGATCGCCATCGGCAACGGCACCGCCAGCCGCGAGACCGACAAGCTGGCCGCGGACCTCATCAAGCTCGCCGCCAAGGCGGACAGGATCGTCGAGAAGGTGGTGGTCAGCGAATCCGGCGCATCCGTCTATAGCGCCAGCGAATTCGCCAGCCAGGAAATGCCCGATGTCGACGTCAGCCTGCGCGGCGCGGCCAGCATTGCCCGGCGCCTGCAGGATCCGCTGGCCGAGCTGGTGAAGATCGATCCGAAGAGCATCGGCGTCGGCCAGTACCAGCACGATGTGAACCAGGGCGAACTGGCGCGCACCCTCGAAGCAGTGGTCGAAGACTGCGTGAACGCCGTGGGCGTCGACCTGAACACGGCCAGTGCTCCGCTGCTGGCACGCGTGTCCGGCCTTTCGGGCGGCGTGGCCAAGGCGGTAGTGCGCTGGCGAGAGGCCAACGGTGCTTTTCGCAACCGCCAGCAGCTGATGCAGGTTGCGGGCCTGGGAGCCAAGACTTTCGAGCAGAGCGCCGGTTTCCTGCGTATCCGCAACGGCGAACAGCCGCTTGACATGACGGGTGTGCACCCTGAAACCTATCCGCTGGTCGAGCGAATCGTCGCCAGGGCGGGCCGCCCCATTGCCGAGGTGATGGGACGTACCGACGCGTTGCGCGCCTTCAAACCCGAGCAGTTCGCAGACGAGCGCTTCGGTGCGCCGACGGTCAGGGACATCCTGGTCGAGCTGGAAAAGCCGGGCCGTGACCCGCGGCCGGATTTCAAGGTTGCGCGCTTCAACGACGGCGTGGAAGACATCGGCGACCTGCGGCCGGACATGATTCTCGAAGGCACCGTCAGCAACGTGGCCCAGTTCGGTGCCTTCGTCGATCTGGGCGTTCACCAGGACGGCCTGATCCACGTGAGCCAGCTGGCCCACCGTTTTGTCGAGGATGCACGCGAGGTGGTCAAGACCGGCGACATCGTGCGTGTGAAGGTGATGGAAGTCGACCCGGTGCGCAAACGCATCAGCCTGACCATGAAACTCGACGCCGCCGCGCCTCGGCGCGACGGTGCGCGCGACAACAAGTTCGAACCGGCCGGGCGCGGCCGGGGTCCGCAGCGCGGCGCGCCCGACAACGGCGCTTCCATGGCCGGCTCGGCCATGGCGTCGGCATTTGCCAAGCTCAAGGGCCGTTGAACGGGCATGCTGCTCGACCACCTGAATCAGCAGTTGCGGGAGCGCGAGGCGCAACTGCTGCGGCGTCGCCGTCGTGTCGCCGAAACGGGTTGTTCACCCCAGCAGCGGCTGAGCATGGACGGCGGCCGCCCGCGCGACATGCTGAGCTTCGGCAGCAATGACTACCTGGGCCTGGCGACGCATCCCACCCTGGTGGAGGCGCTGGCCGAAGGTGCGGCGCTCTACGGTGTGGGTAGTGGGTCGTCGCCGCTGCTGACCGGCCATTCGCGTGCCCACGCACGACTCGAAAGGGAACTGGCCGCCACCCAGTCCGGCACCATTCCGGCCTGCGAGGCGCTTTACTTCAGCAACGGCTACCTGGCCGGCCTGGCCCTGCTCAGCGCGCTCGGCGACGAACACGCCACGCTGTTCTCGGACAAGCTAAAGCACGTGTCGCTGGTCGACGGCACCTTGCTTGCCAAGGCGCACAAGGCAAAGGTATTGCGCTATCCGCATGGTGACCTCGCAGCGCTTGAGAAACAGCTCGCCGAAAGCCGCAGCCAGATCAAATTGATCGTCACCGACGCGGTGTTCGGCATGGATGGCGACATCGCGCCGCTGGTCGAGTTGCTTGGCCTGGCCGATCGTCACGATGCCTGGGTGGTGGTGGACGACGCCCACGGATTCGGCGTGCTGGGCGCGCAAGGGCGTGGTTCGTTGGCGCACTTCGGACTGTCGAGCCCGCGTTTCATCTACCTGGGAAACCTCGGCAAGGCGCTGGGCGTTGCCGGAGCGTTCGTCGCCGCGCACCCCACCGTCATTGCGTGGCTGGTGCAGAGTGCACGCGCCTATATCAACACCGCCGCCGCCCCGCCGGCGCTGGCCCACGCCGCCAGCGTCAGCTTGAAGCTGGTCCTGGGCGAGGAGGGCGACCGGCGGCGTGCGCAGCTGCGGCTGCTGGGCGCCACCCTGCATGAATCCCTGGCCGGAATCGTGGCCGCGTTGCCGCCCATGGGCTGGGAGGCACCGTCTTCGCAAACGCCGATCCATCCGTTCATCGTCGGAGACAACGAGTCTGCCCTGGCCCTGGCCGCCGGCATGGACGCGGTCGGCCTGCTGGTGCCGGTCATTCGTCCGCCGACCGTGCCGGTGGGCACCGCCCGCCTGCGCATCAGCCTGAGCGCATCGCATACCGAAGCCGACGTATGGCGCCTGAGCTCTGCATTGGCCGATGCAGTCGAGACCCTGTTGCCATGACGGCGCGAGGCTGCCTGGTCATCGGCAGTGATACCGGCGTCGGCACTTCGCTGGTCAGCGCGAGCCTGTCGTCATTCATGGGCGAAAACGGGCCGCTTGGCGAGGGGGCCGCGCGCGGCTTCGAGCTACCGGTGGTCCTTGTCGTGGGGCTGCGTGCGGCCTGCCTCGACTCGGCATTGCTGGCCGCACGTGAGCTCCGGGCACGCGGCTCGCCAGTCGTCGGTTGGGTTGGAAACACGGTCGACCGACACGTGCCATGGCCAGAGGAAAACATCCACACCCTGCGGCTCGCGCTGCAGCGCCGCCACGGCGTGCCGTGCCTCGGCGTGGTGCCTTGGCTGGCCCGTCCCGAGCCGGCAGCGGTTGCTTCGTTTCTGGACAAGCCGGCGATATGCGCTGCGGTCGGCGGCCAGATGGAACCGAGGTCGTCGGATACGGTCGCACCATAGGAACTGCACGATCGGCGCGTGCCGTTTTTAGGCGGGATCCTCAGGCGGCTCCGCGTCTATCCATTCACGGCGGGCTCAAAGTGTCTTTCCGGCCCATGCCGACGCTGATAATCCGCAAAAGACGTTCGAAGACAGCCCGGTTTTAGGATTACCCGTATGCAGCTTTCTGAATTGCTGGCGATGCCTGCCGCCTTGCCCAGCATCCCCAAGGTGGTGGCCCTGCTGATGAGCGAGCTCAACAAGCCCGAGCCCGATCTCCGTACGGTAAACCAGCTGGTCAATACCGATCCCGGCCTTGCGACGCGGGTGTTGCAACTCGCAAATTCTGCGCATTTCAACCTGTCGGGCCGGATCGGATCAGTGTCCGAAGCGTTGGCCATCCTGGGCATGAACCATGTGCGTTCGCTGGTCAGCACGGCAGCCCTCAGCGGGGCGTTCAAGGCGGTGCCCGGCATCGCCATGCAGCAGTTCTGGCGCTACAGCCTGGACGTCGCAAAGATTTCCCGCGCCCTGGCCGGCAACGTGCGCGAAAACCAGGGCACGGCCTTTACCGCCGGACTCATCCACGCCGCAGGAGAACTGGTGATGCATCTGGGCATGGGTGAAGCGGTGCTGGCCCTGGACCGCACCGTTGCGCCGCTGGATCCGCGGCGCGCCCGCGCCGAACAACGCACGTTCGGATTCGCCTGGGGCCAGGTCGGCGCCGGCCTTTGCAGCTCGTGGCACTTCCCGCAGCAGATCGTCGACGCACTGCAATACCAGCATGCGCCCTTCGACAACGATGCCTACGAACCGCTGGCCGGCATTCTTCACCTGGCCACCTGGCGTGCCCGTGCGCGCGAGGCCGCACTGACCGAACGCGAACTGGCAACCAGTTTCCCGGACGTGGTCGGCCTCGCACTGGGGCTGGACATCGATGCGGTCCTGCAGCAGGACCCGATCGATTGGTCGAGTGGCAGCGAGGCTGCGATGTTTGCGTGACACTCCCGGTTTCCAAAAGAACTCGGAGAGATAGATGGATCTGCAACTTGCCGGCAAACATGTGTTGATCACCGGTGCCAGCCGCGGAATCGGACTGGCGTGCGCCAAGGCTTTTCTGGACGAGGGCGCGCGAGTCACCCTGGTGGCCCGCAGCACCGAAAACCTGGCTGCCGCGGTCGCCAGCCTGGGTGCCGGAGCGGCCGACCGCGTCGCGATGTTTGCGGCAGACCTGCGCGACGCCGATGCCGCTTCGAGGATGGTCGACGCCGCCGAAGAGCAGGTCGGCCCCATCGACGTGCTGGTCAACAGCGCCGGCGCCGCCAAACGCACGCCGCCCGCCGAACTGGACGCGGCGGCCTGGCATGCCGCGATGGACGCCAAGTACTTCACCTACATCCATGTCATCGACCCCGTGGTCAAACGCATGGCCGAACGCAAGTCCGGCGCCATCGTCAATGTGATCGGCATGGGCGGCAAGATGGGCAATCCGGTGCATATCGCCGGAGGATCGGCTAACGCCGCGCTGATGCTGGCGACCGCCGGACTTGCCGCCGCCTATGCCAAACAGGGCGTCCGTGTGAACGGCATCAATCCGGGCCCGGTCGCCACCGAGCGCCTGTTGCAGCAGGTCGAGGTCGACGCCCGCATGGCGGCATCGGAAGGGCGACCCGCACCAGCGGACCCGGGCGCCCGCATGGCCATGGGCCGCGTGGCCCGGCCCGACGAAATCGCCGCCATGGTGGTGTTCCTTTCTTCGTCCAAGGCCAGCTACGTCAACGGCGCCATCGTTCCGATGGACGGTGCGACCACTCCCACGGTGGTCTGACGGATGTTGCCCGACGCATCCATCCTCGCCACGCTGACACCCGCCATGCGCGGCATCGTGAGCGGCATGGCGCGCCTGCAGAGGGCGCCAATGGAAAGCATGACTCCAGCCGAAGCCCGCGCCATGTATGCGGGCGGCGCAGAGGTGCTGGAGATCGATCGGCCCGAGCTCGCGCGGGTCGAGGATTTCCATGTCCCCGCACGCGACGGCACGCCATTGCCGGTGCGCCTGGTCGCGCCCGCGGCCGACGGGCCACTGCCGGCGCTGCTGTATTTTCATGGCGGCGGTTTTACTGTCGGCAGTGTGGCCACGCACGACATCCTCTGCCGCGAACTCGCCCGGCAGGCCGGTTGCGCGGTACTGTCGCTGGACTACCGCCTGGCACCTGAACACGCTTTCCCCACCGCTTCGAACGACGCATGGGACGCCCTGAACTGGCTGGCCGCCAACGGTGCCTCCATCGGCATCGACGCCAGCCGCCTCGCGGTCGGTGGCGACAGCGCTGGCGGCACCCTGGCTGCCGGCTGCGCACTGATGGCGCGAGACACCGGCTTGCCACTGGCATTGCAACTGCTGCTTTACCCCGGCTGCACCGCCTGGCAGGACACGGATTCGCACCGGCGTTTTGCCCACGGGCCGATCATCCACGCCACGCTGATCCAGTGGTTCTTCAACCACTACGTGCGCCGCGATGCCGACCGCGACGACTGGCGTTTCGCGCCTTTGCTGGCGCCCGATGTCGATGGCGTCGCGCCGGCCTGGTTCGGCCTGGCCGAATGCGACCCGCTGGTCGACGAAGGCGTCGAATACGCCGACCGGCTGCGGGCCAGCGGCGTGGCCGTAGACCTGGACATCTACCGGGGCATGACCCACGAATTCATCAAGATGGGGCGCCTGGTCCCTGAAGCACGCCGTGCCCATGCAGATGCGGCCTCGGCCTTGCGCCAGGCCTTTCTGTCATGAGCGGCTTGCAACTGGGCTCGTGGGACGAACTCAAGGCCCTGGCTGCGCCGCTGCGCATGAAGGTGTTCGTCGACGAACAGGGTGTGCCGGCCGAAATGGAACTGGACGACGACGACATGCACTGCCTGCATGCCGTGATCGTCGATGACGCCGGGCGGGCCGTCGCCACCGGCCGGCTGCTACCTGTATTTGCCGATGGCCCTGACCAGGGCCTGGCACGCATCGGCCGCATGGCAGTGAACCTGGAACATCGCGGCATCGGGCTGGGAGCCCGGGTGCTCGACGCCCTGTTGTCAGCCTCGCGCCGACGCGGCGATGCGGGCGTGGTGCTGCACGCCCAATGCCGGGCAAGCGGTTTCTACGCCGGCCGACGGTTCGTCGAACGGGGCGAAACCTTCGACGAAGGCGGCATCGAACACATCGAGATGGTGGTGCGCTACTGAGCGCCGAAGCCCCGCACCGGTCGTCAGATGTCTTCGAGCAGCGGGTAGGGAAGGGCGCGCAGCGACAGCGCCGGGCCGTCGGCGGTGGTGGCGTGCAGCGTGCCGCCTCCGGCCGACGCGATCTGCATCGAGACGATGGCGTCGAAACCGCCACCCGGCGCCGCTGCGACCTGCACCACCGTTCCGGTGGGCTGCGCGAGGTCATCGCCATGGAACACATCGGCGCCCACCTCCAATGACGTGTCACTGTGGACGATGTAGGCACGCCGTTTGAGCGTTCCGCGAAACTGGCTGCGCGCGACGATTTCCTGGCCCGGATAGCAGCCCTTCTTGAAATTGACGCCGCCCACCGATTCGTAGTTGAGCATCTGCGGCACGAAGGCGTCGACGACCGGTGCGGTCAGCGTGGCGACGCCGCTTGCGACCTCGCCCCACAACCAGGATTCGCAAGACATCGCAACACCGGCGGGCGCTGCGTCGCCTGCCGGCGCCAGCCACAGCGCGCGAGCCTGCACGCCGGCTGTCGGAAGCCCGACCAGTTGCGCATTGCCGATGTCGCGGCGCGACCAGGCCGGAAGCTCACCGCCGGCCAGCGCGGCGACCGTGGCGCCGGCGATGCCGTACAGCGCGATTTCGTCGCTGGCATCGGTCAGCTGCGCCTTGGCCCGCATGACAAACATCGAAAGTCGTTTGCGCACGGGCTCGAGGATGTCGCGGCTGCAGACCAGCAGCACCTCGCCGGGGACCCGCACCAGCCCGATAAAACTGGCCTGCATGCGTCCCTTTGCCGAGAGGAAGGCGGCCAGGCGGGCCTGGTCGGGCTTGAGCAGTGCGAAGTCGTTGGTGAGCTGCCCCTGAAGAAACTTCACCGCATCGTCGCCGACGACACGGATGACTCCAAGGTGCGAAAGAAGGGCGACACCTTCGAAGGCGTCGGAAACTGGAACGGCGGGCGTTTGGCTCATGGCCTGAATTATCATCGTCCGTCCATGTCTGTACTGTTCCAAGGGCCGTGAAAGCATTGCGCCGATTCATCCTGCTGGTCGCGCTGCTGGTCCTCGTGACGGGCGGCGCCGCATTCTGGTGGCTGCACCAGCCACTGACCCTGCCGTCGCCCACCGTCGACCTGTCGATCGAACCCGGCCGAACGCCGCGGGGTGTCGCCGAAGACGTCGCCGCCACGGGTGTGGTTGTCGACCCGCGGCTGCTTTACTGGTGGTTCCGGTTTTCCGGACAGGACCGCCTGATTCGCGCCGGCAGCTATGAACTCGAATCCGGCGTCACCCCGCGCGCCTTGTTGTCCAAGCTGGTTCGCGGCGACGAGGCCATGCGGTTCGTCGTACTTGTAGAGGGCTGGAACTGGCGCCAGGTGCGTGCTGCGCTAGCCAAGGCCGACCAGTTGAAACCCGAGGCGGCGGCGCTCGACGACGCCGCACTGATGACCCTGCTGGGCCGCCCGGGCGTTGCACCGGAGGGCCGGTTCTTTCCCGATACCTATACCTACTCCAAGGGTTCGAGCGATATCGCCGTGCTGAAGCGCGCCCTGCGCGCGATGGACAGCCACCTCGACGCCGCCTGGGCATTACGCAAGCCCGACAGTCCGCTGAAAACCCCGTCCGATCTGCTGACCCTGGCCAGCATCGTCGAAAAGGAAACCGGCAGGCCGGACGACCGCGCGCGGATCGCCGGAGTGTTCGTCAACCGGCTCAAGGTCGGCATGCCTCTGCAGACAGATCCCACGGTGATCTACGGCATGGGTGCAGCCTTTGACGGCAACCTGCGCAAACGCGACCTGCTGGCCGACACGCCCTGGAACACCTACACCCGTAACGGGCTGCCCCCCACACCCATCGCCATGCCGGGCCGGGCAGCGCTGCTGGCCAGCGTCGAACCCGAAGCCGGCAATTCGCTGTATTTCGTATCCCGCGGCGACGGCACCAGCCACTTCAGCAGCAACCTCGAAGAGCACAACCGCGCAGTGAACCAATACCAGCGAAAGCCCGCAGCGGCCGCGGCCAACCAGAACGACAAACCATGAGCGCGCCCGGTCTTTTCATCAGTTTCGAGGGCATCGACGGTGCCGGCAAGAGCAGCCATATCGACGGCCTGGCCCAGGCCTTCATGCGCCAGGGAAGAACCGTCGTGATGACACGCGAACCCGGCGGCACCGAGCTGGCAGAAAAGCTGCGCGAACTGGTGCTCCACCAGCCGATGGACCCGCTGACCGAAGCCTTGCTGATATTCGCCGGCCGCCGGGACCACCTGCAACAAGTGATCGAGCCGGCTTTGTCCCGCGGCGACGTGGTCTTGTGCGACCGTTTCACCGACGCCAGTTTTGCCTATCAGGGCGCAGGCCGTGGCTTCGACCTGCAAGTGCTTTCAACGCTTGAACAGTGGGTGCAGAAAAGCGGATCGGCGGCACTGCGCCAGCCAGACCTGACCGTGTGGTTCGACCTTCCGCCGGCAGTGGCTGCCGCCCGGCTGGCCGGAGCCCGCGCACCCGACCGGTTCGAATCCCAACCCGAGGCGTTTTTCAGCCGCGTCGCGGCCGGATACGCCGCCCGCGCCGCCGCATCGCCCCAACGGTTCGCCCGCATCGACGCCGCCGTCGATCGTGCGGACGTGGCGCGACAGGTCGCCCAGGTCTTTGCGGGTCGCGGCTGGCTGGCGGAAGAGGGCGCCCGATGAGCCGTGCGAACGAATCCGCCGCGGAAACCGTGCTGGCGCCGTGGATCACCCGGCAGTTGCATCGCCTGCTCGGCCAGCGTGGGCATGCGCGGCTGTTGCAGGGCCCGTCCGGCCTTGGCCAGTACCCGCTCGGCCTTGCCCTGGCCAGTGCCTGGCTGTGCGACACCCCGGCGGCCGACGGCAGAGCCTGCGGGCATTGCGCCAGTTGCCATGCCATCGAGGTCCGCACCCATGCCGATCTCCGGGTGCTGATGCCCGAAGTCCAGATGATGGCGCTCGGCTGGCCCTTGCCGGAAAAGGCCCAGGCCGAACTGGACGACAAGAAACGAAAGCCCAGCCGCGAGATCCGCGTCGAGGCCATGCGTGACGCCGTCGAATTTGCCCAGCGCACCGACGCACGGGGCCGCGGCAAGGTCGTACTCGTCTACCCGGCCGAGCAGATGAACGCAGTCACCGCCAACGCCTTGCTGAAGACACTGGAGGAACCCGTCGGTGACGTCCGGTTCGTGCTTGCCAGCGAGGCATCGCACCAGTTGCTGCCGACCATCCGCAGCCGCTGCCAGGCGCACGCCATGGCCTGGCCCGAACTGGGCGAAGCCGAAGCCTGGCTGGCGGCGCAAGGCGTTCCGACCACGGATGCGCCCGGGCTGCTGCGTGCGGCAGGCGGGCGTCCACAGGACGCACTCGATGCCGGCCCGGCCGGCCTTGACCCGGCGCGCTGGGCGCTGTTGCCCAAGGCAGTGTTGCGGGGCGACGTTTCGGCCTTGTCCGATCGGTCGCCGGCCGAGGTCATCGAAGCCTTGCAGAAGCTCTGCCACGACCTGTTCGCGCAGCGGGCAGGGGCCGCCCCGCGTTATTTCACGGCCGCCGACCTGCCACCCGCGCCCAGCTGGATGGCACTGACGCGCTGGTCGAAGGCGCTGGCAGCCGAGGCCCGCACGGCAGACCATCCGTTCAACCCCGGGCTGATGCTCGAGTCGCTTGTTAGCGCGGCACAAAACACCCTAAACTCTGCCGGCAGCAAACGCCCCACATGAGCACACCGCCCACCGCCCCCCGCCCGAGCGTCGTTCAGCTCGCCATCAAGGAAAAGGCGGCCCTGTACGCGGCATACATTCCCTTGTTCACCGAGGGCGGCATGTTCATCCCGACCACCCGCGATTACCGGCTCGGCGAAGACATCTACGTGCTGCTGAGCCTGCCCGAGAATCCGGTGCGTTATCCGATCGCCGGCAAGGTTGCGTGGGTAACGCCGGCGCGGGCCTCCGGCAACCGCACCCAGGGCGTCGGCATCCAGTTCCCTGCCGATGACAAGTCGCGCGAACTCAAGATCCGCATCGAGCAGTTGCTGGGCGCGCATCTGGCGTCCGACCGCGCCACGCAGACGATCTGATACCGCCTGGCGCTGCGCGGCGCCCATACTGGCTCATTGCGTCCGGCCTGCGGCCGCAGGCCCTTCCAGGTTTCCACATGTTTACCGACTCCCACTGTCACCTCTCGATGCCCGAGCTCGTCGCGCAATTGCCGGCCATCCGCGAAGCCATGGCGCAGGCCCGGGTTGACCGCGCGCTCTGCATCTGCACCACGCTCGAAGAATTCGATTCGGTTCAGTCGCTGGCTGCGCAATATGACAATTTCTGGGCCACCGTGGGTGTTCACCCCGACACCGAAGGCCTGCAGGAGCCCACCATCGACGACCTGCTGCAGCGGGCGGCCCAGGCAAGAGTGATCGCCATCGGCGAAACCGGGCTCGACTACTACGGCATGGAAGACCGCAAGGGTGGCCGCAGCATCGCCGACCTCGAATGGCAGAGGAACCGTTTTCGCACCCACATCCGCGCCGCCCGGCAATGCGGCAAGCCACTGGTCATCCATACCCGCAGCGCGTCCGACGACACCGTCGCCATCCTGAAGGAAGAGGGCGAAACCGGCGGGCAGGGCGCAGCCGGAGGGGTTTTCCATTGCTTTACCGAAACCATGGATGTCGCCCGCGCAGCGCTCGACCTCGGTTACTACATTTCCTTCTCGGGCATCCTGACCTTCAAGAAGGCACAGGACATCCGCGACGTCGCCAGCTTCGTCCCTCTCGACCGCACCCTCATCGAGACCGACAGCCCATACCTCGCGCCGGTGCCGTACAGGGGCAAGACCAACAACCCGTCGTATGTGCCCTACGTGGCACGGCAACTGGCCGAGCTGAAAGGCGTGACCGTCGAGGAAATCGCTGCTGTCACCAGCCAGAACTTCAACCGACTTTTTTTGAAGGAACCCGCATGACCGTCCTGCGCCGCCATGTATTCAGCCTGGTCTTGCTGGTAGCCGCCGTCGGCACCGGCTGTGCGTCCGCCGGGCCGACCGACGACTTTTTCACCGCCATCAAACGCGACAACGCGGGTGCCGTCGAACGAATGCTCAAGGCGGGCTTCGACCCGAATGTGCATGGTGAAAGAGGCGAGGGCGGATTGCTCCTGGCCATCAAGGAGCCTTCGCCACGGTCGCTCAAGGTACTTCTGGCCTGGCCCGCCACCAAGGCCGAAGTACGTAACGCTGCTGGAGAAAGCCCGCTGATGATGGCCGCCATAAAAGGCCAGGTCGACGTGGTAAAGGCCCTTATCGCCAAGGACGCCGACGTCAACAAGACCGGCTGGGCACCTTTGCATTACGCCGTCAGTGCCAGCGGCCCGCAGCAGGTTGAAATCGCCAGGCTGCTGCTCGACGCAAGCGCGTATATCGATGCTGAATCGCCCAACAAGACCACGCCATTGATGATGGCCGCGCGCTACGGCGGTGAAGACGCCGTCAAGCTGCTTTTCGACGAAGGCGCCGACCCGACGCTGCGCAATGAACAAGGCCTGACCGCAGGCGACTTCGCCCGGCTGGCCGAGCGCGAACCGCTGGCTGCCCAGCTAGACAAGGTGGCGGCCAGCTACCGCAAGCCTGCCGCCGGCGCACCACGCAAACGCTGGTGAACGGTTAGGTGAATGTCACGCCGGCCGAGATCGAGGTTTTCGGCCCGGCGTGACGGGGATGCAGATTCAGATGCAGATGCAGCTCCGCCGGTTTCGGCATGCCTTGTACTCCATACGATGTATAGACTTGTATAGTCCGAAACGAGAAGTTTCATGGTATGACAGCACGAAACTAAGACCGCCGCAAGGCGGTTTTTTTTCGGCCCGAATCGGAAACGGTATAAACAGTTTATATAGTTTCATTTTGCTAACCGTATATACCGTTTATACGGTTTCCAGAGCCTGCACCTTGCCGCCTGGAGGACGCTCAAGCGCCATGTAAAACCAGTCGCCAAAGTGAGAGTAATGGGAGGTATCGACCGTCTCACCGCAGACGACCGAGAAGGCAGCCTGGAGCGCCTGGCCAGCGTCAGGAAAGCGCCCCATGTCCACCGGCAGCGGTACATCGCACTTACCGTATTTCGTCCACCGATTCATCCACTTTTCGCCCTCAGCAAAGGCTTTGGTGATGTACTTCGAGAGGTACGAGGCGATACGAGCGGCAGAGCGTTGTGAGTGCCGTTTCCTGGACGAAATATCGATGTTGCCGCCCAGCTCCTTAGTAACCTTGGCCCACACCGCCCGGATGATGTTGAAGGACTTGACCTTGACACCGTTGCGCGCCGGCAGGGTCGCAGGCAGCTTCACCGTAGCCATATGAACGTGCCAGGCCCCGCGCTTTTGCTGTTCGAACCCACACACTGCCCGAAACCCGGGTATCAGCGTTTTCATACGTCGGGCGAAGGCTTCGAGGTGTTCTTTGCACAGTTGCAGGTCTTGCTGATTGGCCCTGTAGGTGAGCGTGAGGAGGGTGTCAGCGCCCATAGCCTTACACAGCTGCCGAACGCGCTTCTTGGCCCTATTGGCAGCCACGGCGAGGGACTTTTCTTTACGCTCCTCAGCCAGCTCATCCGCCTGGTCCGCACACATTTGCAGATGGTCGGCGATCTGGTCTTTTGTCCACAGCAATTCGATCCAGTCCGTACCCCGTTTGGCTGTCACTTCCGTATGACCGTTGCCCAGGGGATGCGCTTTAACTTGCCACCACTCAGCTGACTTGCTGAGATAGGCCACACCATCAATAATCCGTACTGTCAAGACGTACTCCATCTACGTTGCGATCACGAGGCCCGATCCCTGGCAGGGGATGCGGGTCTCACCTTTTTGTGGCTCGAGCTGGAGCCAAAAACCTATCGATAGCCGCCGTGCCGGCAGCTGTTCTTGGTTCCTGTCGCAATGTGTTTATTGGATAAATCTAGGCCGCCTGCGGCGGCCGTGCCGCTGGCGCGTCCCGGCCCACCTGGTCGGACCCCGGGGGGCACAGTGCGGCGGGTCTGAGCACATCGGCGGGCCAGCTGCGAATTGATCCCCTGACATGGGGGTTGCCCCCCCATACCCCGGGCGGCTTTGCCCCCCCGCTTTGCGGCACCCCCCCAATGCGGCTTTCTGGAGCAGCTCATCGTGAAAGGCTGTGCGCGGCATCAACGTACCGGTTCCAGTCGTCCGAGTGGGCGTTCTTTGGGGCGGCGCGCGAGAGCATGGCGAGATCTGCGGCGCGGTCGGTCGATGCGCGGTTGATGAAGCTGTCAGCCTGGTCGGACCACCCAAGCACGACCTTTGGGGTAGCGGTGACCTCAGTGCAGAACGCGGCCTCCTTTTCGATCACCTTGGCCTGGCTGTCGTAGCACTTACAGACACCCTTGGCGGCAGCGCATCCGACGTAATGCGGTTGAGCAGGATCAGCGTCAGCGACCTGGCCAACTTCACCAGTTGCAGCAGCTTCCGAGGCGGCCACCATCGACCCCCCCGCAACTGGCGGCACAGCGGCGGCCGGTGCGACCTGGTGCGCGGTATTCGACACCGCATTAGCTTTGACCTGGTCAGACACCTTGACCGGGCTAATTCGATCATGAATACGCGTATACACCCAAGGCGCAAGCACTGCCCCAACGATTAAACCAGTGATGACAAACCAGACCAGGCCGGGTATCTGACGCGGCTGTTTTGTATGCGCCTCCGCCGATTGGTATTTTTCAAATACCTTTTTGTTGTATTTCCAAGGAGCTTTAGTTATCGCTTTGGAATACATCAGGGACTTGCTAACGTGGTCCCACTCGTAAACGATGGCCAGCTTCATATTCCCGACCCGGCGCACATGAAGGTGCCGCCCGCCTAGTGCATGAATGTGCCTATCGGTATTCATCACCGATTGCGTTATCAGGATGAAATCCACGCCCATATGACGGTGCGTGTCCAGCGCCGCAATGTCTTCGGGCACCTTTGATCCATTGGCCCGAGGTGCCCAAACCCGCTGATATTCGTCAAAGCAGATAATGGAACCAGGCTTAGCCCACTTGTGCCAGTCCCGAAGACCTTGATTGTCACCGCCATCGATTAACTCATGATCGATTAACAGACCATTGATATTCGTATAAATGGTGCGCGGCGCGGTTACCTCATCACCATGCTTATCTTTATACGTTATCGATTGACCCACCAGCGGCATTAACAATTTCTCAATGGTGTACAGAGTCTTGCCGGCACCTGGTACACCACTAATGATGGTAATCATTGCGAATTAACACCCAATATCTTTGTGGCTGACTGAATTTGCCATAGCGTGATTTTTACCGCTACCGCACCGAAAATAATACCGAATGCTTTACCACCGCCAGCAAACAAAAATATTTGCAGCATGTCGCCTGGCAGAGCATTAACGTTTGTCACCAGCATGGTTTTAACCGCGCCGATCGCTGTGTCGAATCCGACGATGGAAACAACGGAGAAACCAAGCGCCAACAATATCTTCGCAATTGCCGGTTCCAAGAGAGACAGCAACCAGGTGCCGAGCTTCATACGGCCCCCTTACCAGGCACAAGAATCATCCAGGCCACGAATGCAGCCATTACGAGAAGGAGAGGGCGAAAGTACGTAGAAATCGCATCGCAGCTGCGCGCCCAGTCCGTCACCTTGAGCGTCCGACCATTGGTTTGAAGGGTCAAGTAACGATCTGCCGGACATGAACCAAAACCGAAAATGGATTCTTCGGTATAAGAGATATTCTTATTGCTTTTCGGAATAGTGCCATCAGGCGTGTCAAGCGTTTGGCAGGCAAGAATATCGGGGTTGTCTTTGCACAAGTCTGACGTTTCAGGGTCTTTAGTATCGGGCTGCTTGTTATCGGTTGTTTTGGTATTAGTCGTAATAACGGTATTCGTAGTGTTATTAATAATCGTCGTCGTAGTGATATTAGTAATCTTCGCAATGGCCTCATTCGGCGTATACGTGATGGTACCCTTATCGGTCGATTCCGTTTGCTTGCTAATCGGGTCGGACTTGATATTTGTAATCGTAGTCGTCTGATTAGTCGTCGGGTTATAGGTGCTCGTGCTTGTCGTGCGGTTTGGGACGTTGACTGTCTCACCGCCGGAAGTGATCTGCGAAGAACCTGTACTTTGACCGGTGACGGTCGGCGTATTAGCAGGGAGGTTAAACGGGTTGCCCGGCCTGGTCTGAGTGGAATTTGACTCAGCGGGAATGGGAAGGTTTTCCACCGTTTTCAACGGCGCGCCGAGATCAAGGCTTTCCGGCCCGTTGATGGAGATATTTGTGGAATCGATAGACCCCCCTTTCTCCAGGACCTGCTCAGGTAGCCCTATGGGCATGTTGTTCTGGTTGAGCTTGGCGATCAGCTTGTCCAGGTTTGCAGGGGCCCACGACGAGGTGGCCGGCCTGGTGTTCCCGTTGCCCATGTCTTTGTCCCGTACACCGTTGCCGTAATTGAATGGACGGTTATCCGCTACGGTTGCGATGCAATGGCCATCCTGGCGCATCGTCGTGCTTTTATAAAATACTTCCTCGCCATTATCGATCTGACCGACGAGTGCGGAACATGCTGCCGCAGCAGTCGTTTGCCATCCGGAATCAACATCCCCGTTGTTATAACGGTAATCGAACCCATCACCTTCCTTGACCTCGACATACTGAGGGCCAAGCCGAATAGTCGTCCCGGAGTCCTGGTTAATCCACTGAATCAGACCTGGCAGCAACGTCGCGCCAGTTACCAATACGCCAAGTGGCCCGCCCAGCAGCGTTGATGCTCCGCGAAGGACCGCAGCACCGGTTACTGCCCGCACGGCAGTAATCGGCACATACACCCCATTTTTCAAGGTAAGGGCGACCGCGCCGGATTCCGCTAATGTCGCCCCGCCAGCTGCAACCGCCCAGGTGCGAGATGCACCCGCCGCAGATGCTTGTGCAGCTGTCCCGGTAACTGACGGACTGGGGGCTTTCCAGGACGCCATATTGTTGACGGCCGCAAAGACTTTCGACCACACCTCATACGGCATGCCCGATTGCGCACGTGCTGGCGTCAACCCAAACGTCGCACCAGCTGCTGCGATAGCGCATATTGCGGGCCAGGTGCGCATAGCACCCCTGCGTGACCGAAAAATATGATGCATCGCGCGATTACCGGAAGCCGACGAACAAAATCAACATACAGCCCAGCGCAAACATAATTTCAATAGAGGAGGGCATTGGTTAATCCTCAGTCGGTGAAACGTTGAAAAGGTTTAATAAGCGCCTGGCACACATTACCGTAACCACCGCCACCAAAAAATAGAGGAACACAATACCAATATCGGCAATGTGTTCCTCAGAAGGTGGAGCGGGTTCGATCAGGACGGTTACTTTGATACCGTCAGCAGTTGTGCCGGTCGCCGTATTGGCATCGGCCATATCGAACCCGAGCCGATCACTTCCAGCCGAGCTTCGAGGCCAGCTTGGACAGGCCCCAGATGGCCACACCAGCCGCCATGACCAGGCCGATTGCCGCCAGGGCGTCGGTTTGGTAAGCGGTGATGGCGGTGGAAACGCCTTCGGGCAGCGCAGCGTTTGCGGCGCCGGCAGCGGACATGACGGCAGCAATGCCGGAATACTTGAGAACTTGATTGCGGGTCATATTGACTTCCTAATGATGCGAAAGAGCCGACGAATCGCGGCGGGAAAGGCACACCTAAATGCCCTTCGCGCTGAAATTAACCAGCAGCCACAGGAGCAGCAGCGGGCGCACCTGGTCGGCGGTTGAGCAGCTTGGCGTCAAACGGTATCAGCGAAGTAATGACCGGCATGATTTCGCCCTTGTTATCGCCGTAATCCCGAACGCCCAGGCCAAAGCCGCAGGTAAACGTGCCCTCCATAACTTGCTCCTCCAAGTCACGGGGGACACGCATCATTCCGACAGTGGCGACAGTGCCGTCTTCTTTACGCAGGATTGCGCGGACTTCTTTCCAGGTCGAAACCTGGCCGGTAGAGGGATTGATTTTCTTGCCAACTTTATCTTCGACCAAGACGATTTGAATAATCGAGGAAATACCGCTCATGATTTACTTTCAGTTTGGGTTACTAAGACCCGAGGTTTTGGGCTATTGCCCGAAAAGAAACTTGACCAGGCCGACTAATGCGACGGCAGCAAGTGCACCTAATCGCCAGCCGAAACCGCGCAAGATGATTGACAGCAGACGGCTCAAAACAAAGCAATCTGCTTCCACCAGGCCGCACGAGCTTTGGAGACAGCCCGAGCGATCTGCGAGGCGTCAGCGACACGACGGCGCTGCGCTGGGGAAATAGGTGCGGCCCTCAGGTCGGGGGCCGGAGGTGCCGGCATGGAACTACCGGCCCCGTTTGGAGCCTGAGGGACGCGTAACGGTGGGAAATTGGGCATGCCGGCACCTTTGTGAGTAGTACATTTCTGGCTTACCAGAATTGGTAAGTACTAAACAGTTTTGTTTAGTCAACGAAATGTATCACTTGTGCTTACAGCCATGCAACACCTAAACGAACTCCGCGACCTGATTTCTCAGGCTGCCGACCGTGCCGGCAACGAGGCCAAGCTAGCCAAAGCGCTCGGCGTGCCCCAGCAACAAATTAGCAACTGGAAGGCAGGCACACGCTCATGCGTACCTGAAGACCAAGCCTTGCTGGCGTCCATCGCCGGGCTTGACCCCATCGCCACACTGGCGAGAGCGATGGTCTACAAGCATGAAGGGACGCCGCGCGGAGACAGGCTCATGCGAGCGCTGGGAAAGAGTTTGCAAGCGACTGGCGCGGCATTAGGTTCCGCTGGAGCAAGCGCAGCGGCGATCTGTTTGTTGATCGTTAGCCTGGTCATGCCGGCCCCAACGCAAGCTGCTGCTGCTTCATACGATGTATATACCGATAGCGGTACTTTAGTTTTTATCGGCTGAAAAGACTGAGCCTGTACGCGGGCTGGAGCCGCAGCGCTCACTATTGTGGCCGCGAGCAAAATGCTCGCGACCTTGCCACCAAAGCGGGTGATGGCGTCGGCAAACGCCTTGCGCGCTGCCACGGTTTTGGCTCGCTCTGCGGCCTGATCTAACAGAACATCGATTAATTCGATATCCAAAAGTTTCGCGATTAATAGAGCAACGTCTTCATCAAGAGTTGATTGACGACCTCTGTAGTTAGAAATAGTGGTCCGGGATATTCCAAGCTCTTTTGCAACCCGGTAATCGCTATCCCATCCCTTTACCGTTTTCAAACGGTCGATCCACTCCGCAGCTTTCATTAATTCCCCTTAAAACCCTGGGGCAAATGTAGTCAACACTGGTAGGACGTTCAACGCTGTTGGCGTGTAAACGTTGTAACCCCTTGACCCGTTGTCGGACTGTGAACTACATTCCGCTGGCCGGTGGCGAGTCTCGATCTCCCCACCCTCCCTCCCTCTCACCACCGGCACTTTTCTTGACCTGAGGGGGTAGCGGTGGGGAAGCCTGAGGGGGCTGCAATGGGGTTCAAAGCTGTTACAAATTTTGCCGTGCTGTCACGCATCGTCGTGCTGGCCGGTCTGGTGGGCATCGTCTATGTCGGGATGGGGCAGTTCCTGTGACCGGCACCGTCAGCGGCGCGGTCTTCAAGACCGACCAGGGCGCAACACTCCGGGTCTCGGCCAGCGGAAGCCGCGTGGCGGTGACGTTGCAGGTCAACGCCTTTATGTCGTTCACCCACACGCTGCCCCAGCAGGACGCGCGGCGGCTGGGCAACATGCTGGGCTTCGCCGCGAACGATGCCGAAGCTGCCGCCCTGGCCGCAACCCAGCTGCCGCCGAAGTGAACAACTCGACGCTCTGCGCGCCGCAATACGGCGTCTGGTGCAGCCTGCCGCCGAAGATGGTCGATAACCCGGCCGTGGCCGGTTGCCCGGTGCGTGCGCCGGCTCATATTCGTGAGACCCTGGCCCGGCTGCGCGCCGAGGCTGCGGCTCGCGCCGATACCCTGCGGAAGTCCGCTTACGGCGTCTGGAAATAGGGCGTGGGCTATGCGTTGCCGCTGTCGGATGCCGAGTGGTCGGCCGGGCTTGTCGAGTCCTTCCCGCTGTCCTGGCAGGAGCGCCTGATTGGCGTATGGCAGCGTGAAAAAAAGGCCGATAGGCGGGCGGGAAACCTGGGCCTCCTGCAACGCGTGAATCAGTTGGCAGACGCCGGCAAAGGTGGCATCCGGCCGGACGCTGATGATGGCGAAATCTGCCGTCAGGCGGAGATCACCGCCCGCGACATGGAGTCCCGATTGATGGACATGCGCGCCGTGTGGATCGGCCGGGCCAGGTCGGAGGCCGAAGGGCCGGAATTCATGGAAGCGATGGCCGCGCTGCTATGCCGCGGACTGCTGGACGAACGCGGCTTGGCTGACCTGTGGCCGGGGCCTGGTGGCGTGGCTGGGGCCGAGCCGCTGCGCCTGCCGAAATCGAAGGTTACGCGGGCCGGTGCCATCAAGCGGTTGCAGTGCGCCCGCTGGTGGCGTCGGGCCTATCGGAAGCTGCATGCGCGGACCGTCGAAGCGTGCGCGATCGGCATTGGACTGGTGAGCCGACAAGCCGGCCTTTACGCCAGCGATGAAAGCGTGCGTCGCCGCTCGGCGCAAAACCTGCGAAACGCTGCATCCCTGGAATCTGTGATTGCGGTGAACGACCACGGCCAGGACTACACCTTGGCCGAACTGGCCGCCAAGGGCACGGCCAACAAGAGCATTCGCCGGGTTGAGCTCCTGACCCGCATCGCTGGTTTCGAGTTGATCGCGAAGGACTGCGGACACATCGGTTTCATGGTCACGATGACGTGCCCGAGCCGCTTCCACAAAAAGACCACCCGGGCCGATGGCCGCGTGGTCGACAACCCGCGTTTCGACGGAAGCACACCCGACCAGGCGCAGCGGTATTTGTCTAAGGCGTGGAGCCGCGCACGGGCTGCAGCCGACCGGCGCGGCCTGGGGTGGTATGGCTTCCGTATTGCCGAGCCGCAGCACGACGGGACGCCGCATTGGCACTGCCTGCTATTCATGCCGCAGATGACCTTGAAGTGCCTGGACAGCGCGGAAGTGCTGCGCTGGGTGGTCCGCAAGTATTTCCTGTGGGCCGACAGCCCGGATGAACCAGGCGCGGCGAAACACCGGGTTGATTTCGAAGCCATCGACTGGTCGAAAGGATCGGCCGTGGGTTATGTCATCAAGTACGTGTCCAAGAACATCGACGGTCACGGCGTCGGCCTGGACCTGTTCGGCAATGACGCCATCACGTCGAGCCAGCGCGTGGAAGCCTGGGCCAGCACATGGCGCACCCGGCAGTTTCAGCAGATCGGCGGTCCCCCTGTTGGCGTGTGGCGGGAACTGCGCCGCGTCCACCCGGACAACATGGCCGGCGAGGATGCACCGGAGCCGCTACGTGAGGCGCTGTCGGCCATGAACATCGCCAAGGTGGAGCCAGGCGCGCAAGCACTCGCGTGGAAGCGCTACACCGCCGCGCAAGGTGGCGTCGGCACCAGGCGGGCCGACCTTCGCATTCAGCTGGACAAGGAACAAACCGGCGAGTGCGGCAGGTACGGCGAAGTCATGCCGGCACGGCCGGTGGGCGTGCGCGCATGTGGCTGGCAGTACTTCCGCAACCACATTCACCAGATGCTGCCGAATCACCCGCCGTTCAAACGGCCGGTGTTCCAGTCGGTCGAGTCCGAGCGCGCGCAATGGGTGGTGGGGCAGGGCGACCGTGCCACGGCCATCGCCTCGGCGCTGCGCGTATTTGAGGCCCAGCGAAGCGGCGCAGCCGCGCAGCCTCGGATTCATGTCAATAACTGTACGGGCGGGTCGATGGACCCGCCCGCCAGCATGTTCGCGCCAGTGCATCGGCACCGGCCGAAACTGCGGCGTTTTCGGGTGTGGGAGCGCCCGGAACGCGAAGGAAACGGGATGGTGGGTGGGATCACCAAGGAAATGAAGAATGAAAGACCACATCGAACGCCTGCGCAAGCTGGCTGAGTCCGTCGCCAGTGCCGCGAATTCCCTGGCCCTGGCCGAAAGTCTGTCCGCTGGCCTGAACGCCGTCGCTGACGCCCTGGCCGAGTTCGAGCCGTGCGTTGACTGCGGCAGCAAGCAAGGCGAAGCGCTGCCACCGGCAGGAGCCTGACCCATGGCCCGCGAAACCCAGGCATTCGCAAAGTGCCATGCGTGCGGCGGCACTGTCGCTGCAAAGCTCAACGTGTCCAACCGGGCGTATTACAACTGCGATCACTGCGGTTTCGCCGGCCAACACAAGTGGCAGAAAACGTCCGACGCCTACATGGCGTCCATCGCACCGACCCCGGCCCCAGCGCCTGCGGGAACCCCGGCCGCGCCAGTGCCCCCGGCACCAGAAAAACCCCGCAATTCCCCGCGTTTCGGCGGCACCTTCTTCGGATAAATCATGGAACAGAACAACACCGCGCCGGCCGGCGAATCTGACGGCTTCAAGGCCATTCGCAACATGGGTCAGGAGGTCGATGACGCGGCCCACCAGACCCTCCACGGCGCGCCGGCCGCAGCCGCTGCCGTGGTCATGGCCGACCCGGCCGCCAATTGGGCCGTAATCCCCCAAATGGTCGGCAGCATGCTGTGCATGGCCCTTCCGGAACTGACCGCCGTCTACAGCCCGGAGAACTGCCTTGCATGGGGCACCGAAATGGCCCGCCTCGCGGCCAAACGCGGCTGGGAAACCGATGGCCTGCCGCCCGAAGTCTCGGTGCTGGTGGTGTCGGCCGTGTTCGTCGTGCCCACCACCTTCGCGATCAAGGGCCGGGCCGATCAGCGCAAGCGGATGCGCGAGGCGCAGGCCGCCCAGCAGCCGCAGCAAAACGCCGAGGAACCCAATGGCACCGGCACTAGCGCTTAAGCCCGCAAAACGCGGGAAATCGCAGGCTTCCACCGGCACCGCCAGCGCCGCCAAAAAAGCCGACATCATGATTGCCATCGGCGCGACCGGCAGTGGCAAGTCCACCCGCGTCAACGGCGATATCCAGCGGCGCGGCCTGGACCGGCTCATGTTGTGGGATCCGCAGCACGAATATGAAGGCCCGGCCGTGTCCACCATCGACGCCCTGGCGACGGCGGTGCAGGCTCCAACCTTCCGGGTGCGCTTCCTGCCGTCCTGGGACACCAAGGTGCGGATCAAGCAATTCGACCTGTTCTGCCGCATCGCCTATGAGGCCGGCAAGTGCGCCCTTGTCTGCGAGGAGTTGAGCCAGGTCGTGAACGCCAACGGCGGCGGGCCGGGCTGGACGCAAGTCCTGACCGCTGGCCGGCACCGGGAATTGATCGTGTACGGCACCAGCCAGCGGCCGGCGTTGGTCGACAAAACGGCCCTGAGCCAAGCCACGCGGCTGTACTGCGGAAACCTCGAATTCCCGCCTGACGTGAAAGTCATGTCCGTCATGCTGGGCGTGGGGGAGGGCGATATCCAGGCGCTCGGCCCGCTGGACTACATCGAGCGACACCGGGAAACGAAGGCGTTGCACCGGGGCAACCTGAAACGGGGCGCGCCGCCGTAAAAACCCCCGAAATACAAAAAAAATTTCGATTCGGCAAAGCCGGGAAATGCAGTGATTTGCAGCGTTTCCCGGCTTTTGTCTTTGTGGTGTGCAGCGAAGAAATTCGGGCGTCTCAACCGACCAACCCATTTTTCGGAGTCACCACATGCACCCGTTGCTGAAAACCGCCGCTGTGGCCCTGGCTGCTTACGCCGCCGTCGCCATGATCCAGAAGTCGTTCGCCATCCCCGTCCTCGGCGCGTACCTGCCCAAAGCCTCCGCAGCTTAAGGAGCCGACGCCATGACGTTCAAGCTCAAAGCCACCAACCTGCAGAACGTTGCGCCCGGCAACACTGCGACCCTGAAACTGCCGGTCGGCAAGAACGCCCCCACGCTGGACAAAATCCTGTTGACCCTGGGCGGCACCCTGACCGCCGCGCAGATCACCCGTGTGCGCGGCAAGGCCAACGGCCGGCTGTTTTTCGATGAAGGTGCCGGCACCCTCATCAACCTGCGCGACAACTACCGTGGCGTGTTCACGGCGGCCGGCTTCCTGACCATCGACTTCACCGAAGCGAAGGCCCGAAACGGTGCGGTCGAACAGCTGCTGGCCTCGGTGCCCATGTCGCAGCTGCAAGACCTGTCCTTCGAGTTCGATATCGCGTCGGGCGCGGCCTCCACCGCCACCCTCCAGGCGCAAATTCAGGTGCGTCAGCCCACGGCAAATCCGTACATCCTGAAGCGCCTGAACACGAACCAGAACTTCGGCAACAGCGGTCAGCAGATCATGTATCTGCCCACCGGTGGCGCGGGCGGCAAGATGAAGCGGATTTACATCCACGAGCAGACGGCCGGCACCATCACTGACGTGGAATTCCGCGTGGGCAACACCACGATCTACGAGACCAGCCGCGCCCAGCTGGAACAGTCGCAGAAGCAAAACGGCCTGACCCCGCAAACCGGTGTGTTCGTGGTCGATTTCATCGAAGACGGCAACCTGTCGGGTGTCATGGACACCGGCTCGGCCGCCAACGTCGAAATGCGCATGCAGTCGAGCGCCGGCAACACCTACACGGTGTATTACGAGTTCATCGACCCCATCGGCCGGCTGTAAGGAGCGGCCATGGCGTCCTACGACGATTGGGGTGAATCCGACCAGGCGCTGTTCCTGGGCATGGGTTCCACCAGCACCTACGACCAGCCGGTGACGGCCCAAACCGTCACGTCGTCTTTGGCGACGCAAGGGCAGGGCATCACGGACACCGGGCTGGGGCAGTGGGGCGGCTTCCTGCAGAACGTTGGCAAGACCCTGCTGACGTACACGCTGGCGAAGGACCAGATGGAAACCCAGGCCGAGATTGCCAAGTCCCGGTACGGCATGACGGGCCTCCAGCCGGTCTACGCCAGCACGTCGGCAGGGTTGGCCATTTCGCCCATGCTGCTGATCGGCCTTGCCGTGGTGGCTGTCGTTCTCCTGAAGGACTGACATGCTGCCCATGTCTTTTTCGGCCAGTACCAGCACGTCGAGCAAAAGCGGTGACGCCCAGCAAAACAGCGGGTACAGCGCCAACGGCTTCAACGTCAACTTCGGCAGCGGTGTCAGCCAGGGCGGCGCAAGCCTGCCCACGTGGATGTACATCGCGGCTGCAGTGGCGGTGCTGCTGATCCTGAAAAAGCGAAAGAAATGAGCGCGCCCGCTACGGCCTTCGCCCCAGGCGCGCCATCCACCGTAGTCGCTACCGGCCTCGCCCAAGGTGCCATGCAGGCACTCGGCTTGGGCGGTGGCGCGGCCGGCGCGGCGATGGGCCTCGGCGTCAGCGGCTCGGCCTACACCGGATCGGTGTCGGGCGATGCCGCGCAGTTCGCCGGCTACGAGGCCGACGACTTCAACGTGAATTTCGGCAATGGCGTCAGCCAGGGCGGCGGCCTGCCGACCTGGGTTTTCCTGCTGGCCGCTGTCGTGGGCGTGTACGCATGGAAACGCTTCTCCTGAGCAGCTGCCAGCCCGCGCTGGCCGCCCGCTTGCTGGCCGGCATGGCCGCGCTAGACCCCACCGGCCGCATGTGCGAGGACGGCATTCCGGGCATGGCCCGCCGCGGCGAATGCTTCCTGGCGACCACGGGGGAGGGCGATCAAGCCGTTGTGGTCATGCGCCAGGAAAACGGCGTGGCTTGGGTGGATGCCGCCCGCGCCCTGTCGGGCCAGCGCTGGACCCCGGCCCTGTTTGCAGCCATCGAGCGCCAGGCGCGCGGCCAGCAAGCCGTCGCTTTCCAGACCGCCCGCGCTGGCCTTGCCCGGAGCGCCCAGGCGCTGGGCTACGAGGTCACCGGCTACATCCTTCGAAAGAAACTCCCATGATCTTCACCAACAGCAGGCACAGCCGCATCCTGGCCGCCTGCGTGCTGCCGATGGGTGCGGTGCTGCGCTTCGGCGGCGACTCGTCGTCGGAAACCAAAAACAGCACCGAAGTGCGCGACATGCGCGTGGTCGGTGGCGAAGGCTCTGCCAACGTCAGCGCGAACGACAGCAGCGTGCAGGTGTTCACCACCGACCACGGCGCGGTGTCGGGCGGCCTGGGGCTGGCCTCGCAGGCCATCGACGGCGCAGTGAAAAGCGGCGCAACCCTGTCGAGCGCGCTGGGCAGCATGTTCGACAAGGCGCTGTCCTTCGCATCGGACGCCAACAAGACCAGCACCGCCCAGGTGGCGAGTGCATACGGCAGCGTGGCGGCGGGCCTGCAAGACGCCTACAGCGTGTCCCGCGCCCCTGATACCGGAATCCTGAAAATCGCGGCCGTTGCGGCCGTCCTGATCGTCGGCGTGCTGGCCTACGCATCGACCAAGCGAGGCTGACCCATGCAAAGCAATATCACCCTTCAGGCGGGCTTTGCCCGGCGCGTCGACGTGCTGGCCCGCAATCTCGTCCTGCTGGATATCGGCGCGGCCGACACCATCGACATTGCGGTGAGCATCAACGGATTCCAGACCGAAGAGGTCAAGGGCGTGCGTCGTGGCTTGACCATGAAAACGCCCGGCTTCACTGGCGTCACCCTCACGTCGGCGGTCGACACCGTGGTCCAACTGCTGACCACCGTGGCCGACGTGGACGTGAACTACCTTGACGGCGCGACCGTCAAGGCGCTGATTCAGGGCACGGTGCCGGTGTCCATCGCCGGCACCGTCAACGTTGTCAATGACCGGGGTTCCCCAGGCAACCCGGTGAACGTGACGGCGGTAACCGTCGCGGACTCGCCGGCTACGTCCGTTACCAACCTCGGCACCGTCGCCGTGTCGGCATCGGCCACCGTTCTCGTCGCCGCCGCTGCCACGCGCCGCGAGGTTCGTTTCTACAACGTGGGAAACCAAGACGTCGCCATCGGCAACCCAACATCGCTGAGTTTTGCGAGGCGCGTGATCGTGCTGCAACCCGGCGATATGTGGGTTGAAACGCGTGCCGCAAACCTCGCGTGGAGCGGCATTTGCAACACCGGACTCACCTCCAACATCAACGTGCAGGAGGTGTTTGCGTGAGCGCGATTTTCATCAACGTGCGCCGGCTGATTTCGGCCTCGGCCACCGCCACGCTGGCCTCCGCAGGGACTGCCATTACCGCCGCCACCACGGCGGTTTATGCCGGCTTCGCAGCCGTCACCGGATCGTCGCTGGTGGGTTGGATTCAAGACGCTATCGGCGCAGTCGCCCGCACCCTGCAAGACAAGGCCCGCGAGCGCATCAGCGTGACTGACTTCGCCGGCTGCGATCCGACCGGCGCCACGGACAGCACTGCCGCGTTCCAGGCCGCCAAGGCCCGGGGCGCGCTGCTGGGCGGTGCCCGCATCCGCATCCCGAACGGCAGCTACATGCTGACCAACTTTGAAATGGACGTGCAGCGGGTAATTTTCGAGGGCGAGACGGGCGGTTTCAGCTACGAAAAAATCACCGACGTGACGAAGGTTGGCGTTCGTCTTTTCCCAAGCCCAACGGCGATTTGGGTGTGGCGAACCAAGGGCGGCGTGTCGGGTGCGGCGGGTCAAGGATCGGGCCTGAAAAACGCCGTTGTCATTGACACTGCAGCCGGTGCCCACCAATACGGTGTGATCGAAGATTGCGCGGGAACGATCCTCGAAGACGTGACGATTCAGGGCTTTCAGTACGACCACGTGATGCCGGCTGCGGCCAATCAAAACGTGCATCGTCGGGTGGCAAGGCTGGGCGCGACGAAGGTCGGTTTCCTGACTTCGGAGTTCGCCGCCAAGGGGTACATGCACCCCGACGTTCCAGACATTCAGGACATTCCCAGCACCGTATGGCAGGCGGATGGTTGCGTCATTCGACAGAACGAGTTCGGCGCGGTCATCCGCGACGGGATCGGCGCGAACATGGGCAACACGGTGATCGAGAGCAACCGGCAGGCAAATATTTATATTTACCGCACCGACGTCAGCACCGTCAGGAACCTCGACTTCAGCAACGTTCATTCGGAGAACGGCTACGACGGCTTCACGGGCGACACCTCCGGGTACAGCATCGTGGGGAACCGCGCCTTCCTGATCGGCACCGGCACCACCGCCGCGCCCATTGCCTGGACGGCGGCCTATCAGGCCGGCTTTGCGATCTTGATCGATTCGCAGACCCATGCCGGCTCTGGCGGCCCGGACAACCTGAAATTCAGCGGCGGTTCGTCCAACTGCAACAACGTCTATCAGAAGGACCTTTTCATCCTGTCCGGCGTGGGCGCGAAGTTCAATGGCTGGTCGTTGAGCGGCTCCGGCGATGAACTGAACCGCATCAAATGCACGTCCGACGCGCAGGCCACGGAATTCAACGATCCGATCTGGCGGAACGACCCGGCCGCACTGGTGCCGGCACTTATGGCTAACTTCGGCGCGAACCTGGGAACGCGGGGTATCTACCGGAAATTTGGCACCAGCTTCGGCGCGGCCGAGTTGGGTGCGTCGTACCCCCGCGTCGGCTTCACGGGCGGCCCGGTCCACTTCCTGGCGCCAGTGGCCGGCGACCCTCGCCGCGCGGAGCCGCGTTGCCTGGACGATTACTTCGAACTGGACGCTTTCGCCATCCCCTGGCGCACCGTCAACGCGATCCCGTTCACGCTCAACAGCGAGAAAAACACCTGCACGAAGATCGGCCGCGAGGTGGTCATCAAGTGCGTGGGAACGATGACCGTCAGCGCGGCCTACGCCAGCCCTGAAAAGTTCTTCTGCAGCGCGGCGCTGCCGTACCAGGCGGCGGCATCCGGCAACGTCGTCGGGCAAGTGGTCATCACGGCCACGGGCGGCGGCGCGACCGTCGTCAACAACGGCATGAGTCCTATCGAAATGAATGCCATCGCCTCGGCAATGACGCTGCAGAACGTCTTTCCGGCGCTCACGCTGGGGATGACCTTCAAGTACCAGGTCGAGCTTTCCTACACCACCGCCACATGAACGCCCCGGCCGTCCTGACGCTGACCGCTGCCGGCCTGCTGCTGTTCGCCAGCAGCAGCACCGGCCGCGCCAACGTCGAGGCGGGGGAGGGCGACTACCTGGGCAGCTTCTCCATCGACACCCTGGCCGACAACGCCGAAATCGCCTTCAACCTCATCACCCAAACGACGGCCGACGTGCCGCAAGACATGGCCTCTCAAAACCTGATCGCCTTCCTGGCAACGCTCCGCAGCGCCGAAGGCACTGACCGGGGCGCGAACCCCTACGCGGTGGTGTACGGCTACGGCCCGGAAATCACCAACTTTTCCGACCATCCGGCAGTGACCGGCGAGTGGCGCGGCGCACGTCTGCCGGATGCCATGTGCATCAATGCTGGCTACAAGCCGGGCTGCGTGTCGTCGGCGGCCGGCGCGTACCAGATCATCCGGGGCACCTGGCTGAAATGCCGCGACCGGCTGGGCCTGCTGGACTTCCAGCCGGCCAGCCAGGACCGCGCTGCCGCGTACCTGATCGACAGCCGGGGCGCGCTGCAGGACGTGTACGCCGGCCGGATCGCCGTCGCCGTCAGCAAGTGCCGAAACGAATGGGCATCCCTGCCCGGCAACTACGCCAAACAGGGCCAGCGGGCCATGAGTGACCTGCTGGCCGCCTACCAACTCAACGGAGGAAATCTCGCATGAAAGTCGATGTGATGACCGGCGCTGCCGTGCTGTTTGCGGGCTTCGCCGCGTGGTACGCCCTGAGCCGTGGCAAGACCACCAGCGGCCTCACCGCCGCCCAGCAAACCGCCTACGGCATGGCGACCGCGCAGCGCCAGGACTCCGGTTCGGCGCAGTGGATGAACGGCATTTCTGTCCAACAACTGATGGACTCCCTCAACTGGAGCGCCGCCCCGTACGACGCTTCCACCGCAACCCGTCGGAGCGACTTCCTGTGAGCAAAAACGAAACCTATCTCGTCATGGCCCTGATCGCCTGGGTGGCCTTCACCACCGGCCGCAACCGCGGATATGCCGTAGGCCTCGCCAATGCCAACGCGCCGGCCTACACGGTCGGCAGCGGCATGGACTGGATGACCAACTGGACCTTGGGCTGACATGGCCCAGGTCGAAGCGCGCACGATTCTGGCGGTCGGCACGGTGCTGATCGCGGGCTACGTGGTGTGGCGCGTCTCGCGTGCTGCCAGCAGCGCCGCGACGGCCATCGGTGACACGCTGACCAATGCCGGCTACCAGCTGTGGGACACGGCCGGGAACGTCGCTACGGCGGTGAATCCGACCAACCCCAACAACGTGATCTACGGCGGCGTGAACGCGGTCGGCGGCGCGGTGACGGGCACCAAGGATTGGAGCCTGGGCAGCGCGCTCTATGACTGGTTCCATCCGGAAGAAAACGTGATGCTCACGGGCACGATGAATAGCGGGGGTGGTGGGGACTACCAAGGAAACGGAGCCAGCGGAAGCTGGTGATAGACATGAACAAGTTCAAAGCCCTGCTGGACCGACTGCGCCAGCCTTCCACCATCGCCGGCCTCGCGGCCTTCGGCGTCCTGGCCGGTGTGCCGGCCGACACCCTGAACCACGTGGGGCAGGGCGTTATCGCCGTTGCCGGCCTGCTGGGCGTGTTTCTGGACGAGAACAAGGGCGGCTGACCATGAGCCAAGAAATCCTGATCGTGGTCATGGGGGCCGCCGCAAACGGCCTTGTGACCTGGGGTGTCATGTCGGCCAAGCTGGCATGGCTGCGGGCCGACGTGGACGACCTGAAGCGGCGTGTCGACCGCCTGACCGGGGCAGCGGCATGAACATCAAGGTTCCTGCGTTTGTGCCCGGCCCGGTCGATATCGTTCGGGAATCCCTGATTGTCATCGGCGGCGCGATCCTGGCCGCCCTCATCATCAGTAACGTGCCTGCCTTGCGCGACTGGATCAAGGCGCAATGGCAGGACACGCCGCACCCGCTGGCCTAAGCGGCGGGCACCAGGCGCAACAGCGGCCGGGTGTCGTAGATCGGCCCGTTGGCCGGATACCCATAACTGATCATGGATTGGTCAAGCGTGCCTTCCTTGGCCTCGAACTGCCGGACCTTGAAGCACATGTATTGGTGTGCATAGTGGCATTTCGCATACGCATCAGAAAAGCCCCACGGCGTCAACCAGTAGAGCGCCTGGAACACCGCCTGGGGCGCTTCTTTATCTCCGCGAAGCCAACGCCGAACAGTCGTTGGATGCACTCGCAATATCTTTGAAACTCGGTCGACGCCGCCGATTGCGTAAACAAATTCGCCCAGCTGGTAACTACCGCCGAGTTTTGGAATGTGAAGCATTGTTCTAAGTCTGTTAACGCGGCCCACATGGCCGCGTGACCATCGTTACGGAAGGTTACAGACTGGAAAGACCGGAACACCAAGCGGCAACAGCACCCTTTTTCCGCCTACGTCGTACTTCATACGATGTATATTATGTATAGTTATGGATCCGCGGCGCCTGCTGTTCTTTCCAATTGGCCGGCATTCCGCCTCCTTATCCCCGAATCAATTCTGAATCCACCCCGGGTGCATGTCCCATACTTGCGGGATGAGCGAGCGCCCGAAAATTCTAATAGTAGACAACGATCAGGAGAATATCAACCTTCTAGCCGCCTATCTCACTGGTTTCGGCTTTTCAACTCGCTCGGCCACCAATGCCAAACGAATGCAGGAAGTTATCGCTGAAACCAGGATCAGCCTCGTCATTCTAGAAGTCGCACTGCCTCAAGCAGATGGCCTGTCATTGATGCGCGAGATTTGCGATCATTGGAAGCTGCCCACCATTATCTTGTCCGCCCGCTCGGGTTCGCACGATCGCATACTCGGGCTCGAGTTCGGCGCGGACGATTACATGGGCAAACCCTACGAGCCGCGCGAAGTCGTCGCCCGCATCCATTCGGTTCTGCGACGAGCGAGCGCAGGCAAGACGGCAGGCAATGATGCCGACCTGCTCACAAGATTCAACCGTTGGGAGCTGAGTCGCGAAAAACGCAGCCTCAAAACGCCCGACGCGACCGAGATCCAGCTTTCAAGCTCGGAATATCGCCTGCTCGATATATTCCTGAATTCACCCAATCGAATCATCAGCCGGGAACAACTCGGCGGCATGGTCCGGCAGAATTCGGCAATCGACCAGCCGCGTGGTGTCGACCTGCTGGTTTCGCGGCTTCGCAAGAAATTGAATTACGGAAAAAACGAAGAATCGATGATCGGCACCGTGCGTGGCGCCGGATATATCTTCAAAGTCCAGTTCAACTGAGGACTGACCACTGACCACTGACCACTGACCAGTAGGAGCAGACCGAATCAATATTGGGTGAGTTTGTCGATAATCGACTGCCTGATATTGTCGATATGCAACGCCGTGGCCTCGGCGGCGGCGGACGCATCGGCCCGCTCCAGAGCTTCCACGATGGCGAGGTGTTCCAGGCAAACCGGCACGAGCCGGTTGTCCAGGCGCTTGAGCGAAAACATGCGGGTCTTGCGCCGCACTTCCACGATCATGTCTCCCAGCATCTGGTTCCCACACCATTCGACGACCGCCCCGTGCAGGTCGGCGTCCAGTCGCTGATGTTCCGGGCTGGCGGGGTCGTCGTGGCTCATGAGTTCCTCGATGCGCCGACGCACCTCGGCCAACTGCGGCGCCGGGATCTTGCCGGCCGCCCTCGCGGCGGCTTCCGATTCGAGCAGGCGGCGCACATGCAGCGCTTCCATGATCTCCTGCAGCGTCACCAGCCGGACGAATAGCCGGTTGTTCGACTTGCGCTCCAGCACCCTTTCGCCTTCCAGCCGGTGCAGCGCCGCCCGCAACGGCGTGCGCGAAATTCCCAGGCGCAGGGCGAGTGACCGTTCCTGCACCAATTCGCCCTGCTTCAGCTCGCGCGAAAAAATCAGGTCGACCAGGGATTCGTAAGCCTGGTTCGCCAGGCCCTTGCCCGCCGCCGATCCGGCGTCCGGTTCGGTTTCACTTGCACCGTCGTCCGGAATCTCCCGGTCTCCCAGCGTGCCTGCCGTCATCTTTTTATTGCTCATTTGGTCGCGATTGTGCATGGGCCGTGCCGAAGCCGGTGGCACGGCGATTGCTAGATACCGTTGGTATACCACCTGTGCACCACATTGAAGAACGCGCTGTGACCCTGACAACCGCCCCGACCCCTGAACTCCCCACATCGATCCCGGCAAACCGCCCTGCCCTCGATACACGGCTGTCCGCCCGGCTGCGGGTGGTTCGTCCCTCCGCCACGGGCGCTGCATCGGCCCGCGCCCGGGCGCTTGCGGCCGAAGGGCGCGACATCATCAGCCTCAGCGAAGGCGAACTGGACTTCGACACCCCCGCGCACATCCAGCAGGCCGCCGCCATCGCCATGGCAAATGGCGAAACCCGCTACACCGATGTCGGCGGCACGCCCCGTCTCAAACAGGCGATTGCCGCCAAGTTCCTGCGCGACAACCAGATGGCCTTCCTGCCGGGCGAGATCATCGCCGCGACCGGTGCCAAGCAGATCCTGTTCAACGCCATGCTGGCTACCGTCGATGCAGGCGACGAGGTCATCGTCGTCGCCCCGTTTTGGGTGTCGTATTCCGAAATGGTGCGTATCGCGGGCGGAGAACCGGTGGTCGTCACGCCCGAAGCCGGCAACGGCTTCAAGCTGACGCCCGAACTGCTGTCCGCAGCCATCACGCCCCGCACCCGCTGGCTGATGCTGAACGCGCCGGGCAATCCTTCGGGTGCGCTGTACACGGCGGATGAACTGAGGGCGCTTGCCGAGGTCGTCGCCCTTCATCCGCGGCTGCTGGTCCTTTCCGACGACATCTATGAAGAGATCGTCTTCGAAGGCGAGTTCTGTTCGTTCGCCCAGGCGGCACCCGCCATGAAGGAACGCACGCTGACGGTGAACGGCGTCTCCAAGGCCTATGCCATGACCGGCTGGCGCCTGGGTTATGCCGGCGGACCGGCGTGGCTGGTCAAGGCACTCGAGCTGCTGCAGTCGCAGAGCACCAGCAACCCGAGCGCCATCAGCCAGGCGGCGGCCGCAGCGGCGCTGGAAGGTCCGCAGGGCTTTCTGGACGGCTGGCGCAGCCGCCTGAAGGCCCGTCGCGACGAAGCGCTCTCCATCCTCTCGGCCGCCGCGCCGTTGCTGTGCATCCGCCAGCCGCCGGCTGCCTTCTACCTATATGCGGACTGCGCCGCCGCCATCGGCCTGACGACTCCCGGCGGCCGGCTGATCACCAACGATGCGGACTTTGCAGGTTACCTGCTGGAAGAAGCCGGCGTTGCCGTGGTGCACGGCGCGGCCTTCGGCCTTTCGCCTTATGTCCGCCTGGCTTATGCGCTGTCGGATGAAAGACTGCGCCTCGCCTGCCAACGCATCGTCGCGGCATGCCTTGCCCTGCAGCCGCAAGGGCAGGACCACGCCCCGGCCCCGGAACAGGTCCAGGCCGCATGACCACCCCGGCACCCGCCCCACCCATGCCCGATCACAGCATCGAGCCTGTCGGCGAACGCTGCCTGCTGATCCGGCTGGGTGAGCAGGTGTCGGTGCAGACCAGTCGCCTGGTACATGCGGTCACCGCGCTTTTGCTGAAGCGCGCGCTTCCCGGCGTGATGGATGTCGTGCCGGCGTTCACCAGCGTGGCGGTGTATTTCGACCCGATGCAGTTTTCGCCCAGGCGGGGCCTGCCTTCGGCCCAGCTGACAGCGGCCATTGCCGAAACCCTGGCCGGCGGCGTGCCGGAACAGTCGACCAGGGGCAGGCTGGTGGTGGTGCCCGCGTGCTACGGCGGCGAGTTCGGACCGGACCTGAACGAAGTGGCACAGACCTGCGGACTGGAGCCGGAAGAAGTCATCGCACTGCACAGCGGGGTGCCGCTGACGGTTTATGCGTTCTTCTTCTCGCCCGGCAATTCCTTCGCCGGACCTGTCGACCCGCGCCTGCAGGTGCCGCGCCGACGCTCTCCGCGCACCCGGGTCGAGGCCGGCACCGTTGCCATCGCCAACGGCATCACGTCCATCTACCAGGCCACCTCGCCGGGCGGCTGGAACCTGCTTGCCCGCACTCCGTGGAACATGTTCGACGTCGATGCCACGCCGCCCACACGACTGGAACCCGGCGACCGCATGCAGTTCCGGCCCATCGGTGTCGATGAATTCCACGCCCTGAACGAACGCCGCGAGGCCCGCCCATGAGCCGCGTATCCGCCAACCTGATGACCGTCGAGCGGCCAGGCATGTTCAGTTTGCTGCAGGACCTGGGCCGCCTGGGTCACCAGCAATACGGCGTGTCGGTCAACGGGCCGATGGACGAATGGTCGCATCGGCTGGCCAACGCCCTGGTCGGCAATGGCGACGATGCCGCGGTGCTCGAATGCACGCTGACCGGACCGCGCGTCTCCTTTTCGCAAGACACCCTCGTCGCCCTCTGCGGCGCGGTTTTCGAGGCCCATGTCGACGGTCGGCCGGTGCCCATGCAGCGGGCGGCCGTGCTGCGCGCCGGCTCGGTGCTCGATTTCGGTCCACGTGTCAGCGGTGCCCGGGTGTACCTCGCGGTGCGCGGTGGCTTCGACACGCCGCCCGTGCTGGGCAGCCGCAGCACCTATGTGCGAGGTGCGCTCGGCGGATTCGAAGGCCGGGCATTACGCAAGGGCGACCGCCTGCCTGTCGGCCAGTCGCGCGACGGCCGACCCTTGCCGCTCGAAGAACTGCGTCGCGAAAGCGGCCTGCCAGTGCTGGCCGACCTGCCACGCGCGCCGGCACTTCCGCCCCTGCTCGAAGGGCCGGACATCCGCTTGCGTTTCGTGCCCGGCCCGCATTGGGATGCCTTCACGCCCGATGCCCGGCGCGACTTCTGCAGCGTGCCCTTCGGCATCACCCAGGATTCGGACCGCATGGGCCAGCGCCTGAGCGGTCCCGTCCTGCAGCTGCGCCAGCCGCTCGAACTGGTCTCCGAGGCCGTGGTCTTTGGCGCCGTGCAGGTGCCTCCCGATGGCCAGCCCATCGTGCTGATGGCAGACCGGCAGAGCGCCGGCGGCTACCCGAAGATCGGCTACGTGTGCAGTGCCGACCTGCCCGCACTGGCCCAGGCCCTGCCCGGCCAGGCCGTGCGTTTCACCCCCGTCGACCAGGCCGCGGCCGAAGGACTCTGGCAGACCTTCGAGACGCAGCTGAGGCGCGCCTGCAATGCCGCCGGCCGCGCGCTCCTCTGACGAAACCAATCCACGAACCCCACCGACCACGCGAAGGAAAACCAATGCCATCCATCGACATCAATTGCGACATGGGCGAGAGCTTCGGCTCATGGAACATGGGCCAGGACCTTGAAATCCTCGGCCACGTCACCTCGGCCAACATTGCCTGCGGTTTCCACGCCGGGGACCCGGACGTGATGTTCAGGACGGTGCAGGCTGCAATCGCCAGCAACGTGGCCGTCGGCGCGCATCCGGGCCTGCCCGACCTGCAGGGTTTCGGCCGCCGCGCCATGGCCATGACGCCGGCCGAGGTCTACAACCTGACGATCTACCAGGTCGGCGCACTGCAGGCTTTTGCCCAGACCCAGGGTTCGTCGCTGCACCACGTGAAGACCCACGGCGCGCTCTACAACATGACCATGCGCGACCCCGCGCTGGCCCGCGCCTGCGCCCAGGCGGTTTACGACTACGACCCCGGCCTGCTGGTCTACGTGGCCAACGCCAACATGGCCGAAGCCGCCCAGACACTGGGCCTGCCGGTGGCCTTCGAGGTGTATGCCGACCGCAGCTACCAGGACGACGGCACGCTGACCCCACGCTCCATGCCCCACGCCATGATCGAGGACGTCGAACAGGCCATCACGCAGGTCAAGCGCATGGTGATCGACGGCGTGGTGCGTTCGCTGTCCGGCAAGGACGTGAAGATCGCCGCCGACACCCTGTGCATCCACGGCGACCAGCCCGGCGCGGCGGTGTTCGCAAAACGCATCCGTGCGGCCCTGGCGGCCGACGGCATCGACGTCACGGCCTGCTGACGTCCGGCCGCCCTCCCCGTCTCCCCTACCCGCTTTTTCCGTTTCCAGCTTCCAAGGTATGCCCATGCTTTCCGCCAAGAACTCACGCCCCGTACTGACCGGCATCGCGCTCGGCCTGGCCCTCATGCTCGGCGCCGCCGGCGTGCAGGCCCAGACCCGCGGCGGCACGTTGCGTGCCATCGCCCAGCCCGAGCCGCCGACCCTGATGCTGGGCCTGAACCAGCAGACTCCCACCCAGTACGTGGCCGGCAAGATCTACGAAAGCCTGCTGACCTGGACACCCGACCTGAAGCCCATGCCCGGCCTTGCAAAGGCGTGGACCGTGTCGGCCGACGGCAAGCTGTATTCGTTCGAACTGCAGAGCGGCGTCAAGTGGCACGACGGCAAACCTTTCTCGTCCGAGGACGTGGTCTTCAGCGTCGACAAGTTCCTGCGCGAAGTGCATCCGCGGGCCCGGGTCATCATCAACCAGTTCGTCGAGTCCGTTAAGGCGACCGGCCCCAACAAGGTCGAGATCCGCCTGAAGGAGCCCTTCGCGCCCTTCCTGAAGTCCTTCGTCAGCGACAACATGCCGATGGTGCCCAAGCACCTCTACGACGGCACCGACTACAAGACCAATCCCGCCAACCAGACCCCTGTCGGCACCGGCCCGTTCAAGTTCAAGGAATGGAAGAAAGGCTCCTACATCATCCTGGCGCGCAATCCCGACTACTGGCAGAAGGGCAAGCCTTACCTGGACGAGATCGTCTTCAACGTGATCCCCGACGCCGCGTCGCGCGCCGTGGCTTTCGAGCGCGGCGACGTGCAGGTGGTCAGCGCCAATGACGTGGACAACGTCGACGTGACCCGCCTGAAGAAGGTGCCCAACACGCTGACCACCACCGCCGGCTGGGAGATGTTCTCCAAGCAGGCGTACATCCAGATGAACATGCGCAAGCCGCCGTTCGACAACGTCAAGGTGCGCCAGGCGGTGATGGAGGCCGTCAACCGCAAGTTCGTGGTCAACAACATCTTCTTCGGCCTGGGCAAGATCGCCACCGGCCCCATCTCGTCGACCACGCCTTTCTACGACGCCAACGTGCCGGCCTACACCTTCGACCTGAAGAAGGCCCGCGCGCTCATCAAGGAATCGGGCGTCGATGTTTCCAAGACCCCGATCAGGATCCTGTCGTACCCCTACGGCGCCACCTGGGACCGCCTCGGCGAATACACCCGCCAGGCGCTGGAACAGGTCGGCTTCAAGGTCGAGATCGAATCCGCGGATGCCGGCACCTGGGCCAAGCGGGTGTCCGACTTCGACTTCGACATGACCTTCAGCTTCACCTCGCAATACGGTGACCCGGCCCTGGGCGTGGCCCGCCTCTACCTGGCGCGCAACATGGTCAAGGGCTCGGCCTTCGTCAACAACCAGGGCTACAACAACCCGGCGATGGACGTCGCCTGGGACAAGGCGGCGGCCGCCACCTCGGTGGAAGAGCGCCAGCGCCTCTACAGCACCATCCAGAAGACGCTGGTGGAAGAAGTCGCCAACGGCTACCTGTTCGAGATGGAGATCCCGACCATGTACAGCGCCAAGGTGCACAACCTGATCCAGACCGCCATCGGCCTGAACGACACCTTCGCCAACGTCTACATCGACAAGTAAGTCGAGCGCTCCCTGCCCCCCGGAAACCCGCGATGAAGAACCTGTCCTTCCTGATGTCCCGACTTGGAAAGGCGGTCTTCGTCGTCCTGGGTGTGGTGATCGTCAACTTTTTGCTGATCCGCCTGGCACCGGGCGACCCCGCCTCGGTGATGGCGGGTGAATCCGGCTCGTCGGACCCCGCCTATGTCGACCAGCTCCGACATGAGTTCGGCCTCGACAAGCCGGTATGGATGCAGCTCGCCATCTACCTGCGGGGCGTGCTGCGGCTCGACCTCGGTTTCTCTTACCGCGAGCGCCTGCCGGTGTTCGACCTCATCCTCGACCGCCTGCCCGCCACCCTGCTGCTGATGGGCTGCGCGTTCGTGTTTTCCATCGTGCTGGGTGTGCTGGTCGGTGTGGTCGCATCGCGTGCAAAGTACCGCGGCAGATTTCCGGCACTCGACAGCCTGCTGATGACCGTGTCGCTGCTGATCTACGCCACGCCGCAGTTCTGGCTGGCCCTGCTGGCCATCATCTTCTTCAGCCTGCAGCTGGGCTGGCTGCCACCCTTCGGCATGGAGACCGTGGGTGCCAACCTGACCGGCCTGTCACACGTCAGGGACGTGGCCGTTCACCTGATATTGCCCACCCTGTCGCTGGGCTGTTTCTTCATGGCCGTGTATGCCCGGCTCACCCGCGCTTCCATGCTCGAAGTGCTGGGCATGGACTTCATCAAGACCGCGCGCGCCAAGGGTGTGCCCGTCGGTGAGATCGTGCGCCACCACGCCTTGCGCAACGCGTTGCTGCCGGTAGTCACCTTCGCCGGCATCCAGCTGGGCCAGATGGCCGGCGGCGCGGTGCTGACCGAGACCGTGTTCGGCTGGCCGGGCATCGGCCGCCTGCTGTTCGACGCGCTCATGCAGCGCGACTACCAGCTGTTGCTCGGGGTGTTCCTGGTGACCTCCACCCTGGTGGTGGTGTTCAACCTGCTGACCGACCTGGCGTACCGCTTCATCGACCCCCGAATCGGCGACGCCTGAAGGACTATTTCCCGTGAAGAATTTCATGCGGCGATTCATCGCCAACCGTGGCGCGGCCCTGGGCCTCGTTCTGCTCATCGTCGTCATCCTGGCGGGCGCATCCGCCTCGCTGGTGTTCGACGAATCCCCCTGGTCGATGGTGGCCGACCCGCTCATCAAGCCCTTCGAGGACGGCAGCTACCCGCTGGGCACCGACATGCTGGGCCGGGACATCGCCGCCGGACTGCTGTACGGCGCCCGGGTTTCGTTGCTGATCGGCGTGGTGTCGACCGCCGTGGCGGTGCTGTTCGGCATCCTGGTCGGCGCGCTCGCCGGCTACCACGGCGGCCGCACCGACGACCTGCTGATGCGCGGCACCGAGTTCTTCCAGACCATTCCGCAACTGGCGATGGCACTGGTACTGGTGGCCATCTTCAAGCCCACCATCTATTCCATCGTCGGCGCCATTTCGGCGGTGTCGTGGCCGCCGGTGGCACGCCTGGTGCGCAGTGAATTCATGACGCTCAAGCAGCGTGAATTCGTGCAGGCCGCCATCACCATCGGCCAGACGCCGGCCCGGATCATCTTCTCGCAGATATTGCCCAACGCCGCCTCGCCGATCATCGTCACCGCATCGCTGATGACCGCCACCGCCATCCTCACCGAGTCTTCCATGTCCTTCCTGGGGCTCGGCGACCGCAACATGATGAGCTGGGGTTTCATGATCGGCGCTTCACGCACCATGCTGCGTGAAGCGCCCTGGATGAGCCTCTGGCCCGGCCTGGCCATCATGCTCACCGTGCTGTCCATCAACCTCATCGGCGAAGGGCTCAACGACGCGCTCAACCCGCAGTTGCGCAAGCGTGGAGCATGAAGATGAACCAGCCATCCGCACCCCTGCTTTCCATCCGCAACCTCAGCATCGCGCTGCCCCGGGGCGGCGACCGCGCCTTCGCCGTCCAGGACATCGGCTACGACATCGATGCCGGCGAGATCGTCTGCATCGTCGGCGAATCGGGCTCCGGCAAATCGATGAGTGCCAACGCCATCATGGGGCTGCTGCCCGACTACCTGCAGCCGCAGCGCGGCGAGATATTGCTCGAGGGCCGCGACCTGCTGAAGCTCGACGAAGAAACTTTGCGCGGCATGCGCGGCCGTGAAATGGCCATGATCTTCCAGGAGCCGCTGTCGGCCCTGAACCCGCTGCTGACCGTCGGCGAACAGATCGCCGAGGTGATGCGGGTGCACGGCGCATATCCCGGCCCCGCGCGTGAGGAGCGGGTGCTCGAACTGCTCGAGTTCGTCGGCCTGCCCGACCCGGCGGCGCTGCGCCATTCGTGGCCCTTCCGCCTGTCGGGCGGCCAGCGTCAGCGGGTGATGATCGCCATGGCGCTGGCCCTCGAGCCCAGGCTGCTGATCGCCGACGAACCCACCACCGCGCTGGACGTCACCACCCAGGCGCAGATATTGGCGCTGATTGCCCGCATACAGCGTGAAAAAGGCATGGGCGTGATGTTCGTGACCCACGACTTCGGCGTGGTGGCAGAAATCGCCGACCGCGTGGTGGTCATGGAAAAAGGCGTGTTGGTCGAACAGGGTCCGGCCAGCCAGGTGCTCAACCATCCACAGCATCCCTACACCCGCCGGCTCATCGCAGCCGTGCCGCACCACCGGGCAGAGGCTTCCGCCCGCGCCGCCCTGCGCGGCGGCAAGCCGGTGCTGGAAGTCTCCGACCTTCGCAAGACCTATCGCAGCGGTGGCGGCCTGTTCAAGGCCAAACGTGTGGTCAACGCGGTGGACGGCGTCAGCTTCAGCGTGCGGCGCGGGCAGACGCTGGGCATCGTCGGCGAATCCGGTTCGGGCAAGTCGACCATCGGCAAATGCCTGCTCAAGCTGACCGGGGTCGACGGCGGCACCATGCTGTTCGACGGCGAGGACATCGTGCCGCTGTCGGAAACCGAGTTCCGCCCCAAGCGGCCCAAGATCCAGATGATCTTCCAGGACCCTTTCGCTTCGCTCAACCCGCGCCAGACCGTCGGCCGCATCCTGTGCGACGGCCCGCTGGCGGCAGGTGTTCCACGCGCCAGTGCCGAAGCGCGCGCGCGGGAACTGCTGCAACTGGTCGAACTCGACGTGTCGGCCTTCGACCGCTACCCGGGCGAATTTTCGGGCGGCCAGCGGCAGCGGGTGGGCATCGCCCGGGCACTGGCGATGGAACCCCGGCTGATCGTGGCCGACGAATCGGTTTCCGCGCTCGACGTATCGGTGCAGGCGCAGGTGCTGAAGCTGCTGCGCGATGTGCAGCAGCGCCTGCAGATCGCGCTGATCTTCATCACCCACGACCTGCGGGTGGCGGCGCAGATCTGCGACCACCTGCTGGTGATGCACCGCGGCAAGGTGGTCGAACAAGGCCCGCCGGCGCAGATATTCGACGCGCCGCAGCATGCCTATACCCGGCAGCTCATCGCCGCCATGCCGGGCCGAGAATGGGATCCGTCCAAGGCGGTCACCGCGTGAGGGGCGCCACGCCCGACCTGGCGCTGGCAGCCAGGCTTTTCGACCAGCTGCGTGCCGGCAGCGACCACGGCGGCGGCATCACCCGTGACACCTATGGCCAGGGTGAACAACAGGCCCACGCGCTGCTGGCCGGCACTGCCCGGAGCCTCGGCCTGCAGGTGCGGACGGATGCCGCGCTGAACCTGTACATGACCCTGCCCGGCCGCGACGGCCGCCTGCCGGCGGCGATGACCGGTTCGCACCTCGACTCGGTGCCGCTGGGGGGCAACTACGACGGTGCGGCCGGGGTGGTCGCCGGGCTGGCGATGCTGGCGGGCTGGATCGGCGCCGGCTTGCGGCCCGAGCGTGACGTCACGGTGATGGCGATCCGCGCCGAAGAAAGCGCATGGTTCCCGGTGTCCTATATCGGAAGCAAGTCGGCCTTCGGCCTGCTGGACCCGGGCGCGCTGGCGGCACGCCGTTTCGACACCGGCCGCACGCTGGCCGAACACCTGTCCGACTGCGGCGGCCGGCCCGATGCGCTGGCCGGTGGCGAGCCGCAGATATCGGCCGTGGCCATCGACTGTTTTGTCGAACTGCACATCGAACAGGGTCCGGTGCTGATCGAAGACGGCAAGCCGCTGGGAGTCGTCAGCGGCATCTGCGGAAGCCTGCGTTACCGGCAGGCGCGCATCACCGGCCGATATGCCCATTCGGGCGCGACGCCGCGCAGGCATCGCCAGGACGCGGTGGTGGCCATGGCGGCGTTCATCCACCACATGCAGTACGAATGGGCCGCGATGGAGGCGCAGGGCCATGAACTCACCATCACCTTCGGGCAGGCCAACACCGACCCGCGCCGGGCAGACTTCAGCAAGGTTTCGGGACTGGTCGATTTCTGCATCGACATCCGCTCCCGCAGCCAGGCCACGCTGGCCGAGATGGACCGCCGCCTGCACGCCACGGCGAACGCACAGGCGGGGCCGCACGGAGTCACCTTCATCCTGGGCGAACAGAGCGGCAGCCAGCCCGCCGCAATGGCTGCGGACCTGCAGGCATGCCTGCGCGATGCCCTGGCCGAGGCCGGCATCCAGCCCTTCACCATGCCCAGCGGCGCCGGCCATGACGCCGCCACTTTCGCCAATGCGGGCGTGCCGTCGGCCATGCTTTTCGTACGCAACGCCAACGGCAGCCACAACCCGGAAGAGGCAATGGACATGGCCGATTTCGCCCTCGGCGCTGCGGCCCTCGCCCGGGTGCTGGGCCAGCGTGCCGGCCTGGCGGCTGCAACCCAACCCATCACTGCCATCGTTTCATGAACGCCACCTGCGTCATCGCCCAACCCATCCACCCCATCGGCGCCGACCTGCTGCGCCAGGCCGGCGTGACCGTGCTCATGCCGCAAGGCCCGGACGCCCTGCGTGAAGCCCTGCCACAGGCAGACGCGATCATCGTGCGCGACGGCATCTCCGCCCCGCTGATCGACCTGGCGCCGCGCCTGGTCGTCATCGCCAACCACGGCACCGGTACCGACCGCATCGACGTCGCCCATGCCGCCGGGCAAGGCATTCCGGTGACCTGCACTCCCGGAGCCAATGCCCGCGCGGTGGCCGAACACGCCCTGACGCTGATGCTGGCCGTGTCGCGCCAGGTGGTGGCCGCCGATGCCGCCACCCGGCGCGGGCACTGGGGCTACAAGTACCAGCAGCCGACGCTCGGGCTCCATGGCAAGACGCTCGGCATCGCTGGATTCGGCCGCACCGGCCGCATGTTGTGCGAGATGGCCTCCGGCGGCCTGGGCATGCGCGCCCTGGTGTGGTCGCCCAGCGCAGACCCGCGCGAGCTGGCCGCAGCCGGCGTGCAATCGGTGGCGTCGCTCGAAGAACTGCTGGCGTCCAGCGATGTGCTTTCGCTGCACCGGCCGCTGCGTGCGGACACCCGCCACATGCTCGACGCCCGTGCGCTGCGCCGGATGAAACCCGACGCAATCGTGGTCAACACATCGCGCGGCGGCCTGGTCGACGAAACAGCGCTGGCCGACGCCCTGGCCGCAGGACGGCTGTTCGGCGCGGGGCTCGACGTATTCGAAACCGAGCCCCTGCCCGCGAACAGCCGCCTCGCGGCCCTGCCCAACGTGGTGCTTACACCGCACATCGCCGGCTCGTCGCAAGAGGCGCTGTACGCTACCGCCAGCCAGTGCGCCCGCCAGGTGCTCGCCGCACTGGCCGGCCGGGAACCTTCCGACCTGGTGCGACCCGAAGTCTGGGCGCGCCGCCGCAGCAGTCCTGTTTTTTCCTGAATTCCGATGAATCCACCTGTCTTCACCCTCACCCAGGGCACCGTCCCGCTGATCGTTTCCATTCCCCATTGCGGCGAAAACCTGCCCGAATCCTTCGCCGCGCAAATGACCCCGGCGGCGCGCACGGTCGCCGACACCGACTGGCACCTGCCCCGGCTCTACGACTTCGTGCTGGGCATGGGCGGCTCGATGTTGCGCGCCAACTATTCGCGTTACGTGATCGACCTGAACCGGCCCAGCAGCGGCGAAAGCCTCTACCCCGGCCAGACCACCACCGGCCTGTGCCCGGCCGAGACCTTCCGGGGCGAGGCCGTCTACGCCGAGGGTTTTGCAGCACCCGACGCAGCCGAAACCGCCCGCCGTGTCGAGCTTTACTGGAAGCCGTACCACCAAGCGCTGCAGGCCGAGATCGACCGCCTGCAGGCGCTGCACGGCCGGGTGCTGGTGTGGGAAGCCCATTCCATCGCCAGCCTGTTGCCACGGCTGTTCGACGGCGAGCTGCCGGGCCTGAATGTGGGCACCTTTGCGGGCGCCTCGTGCGCGCCGGCCATCCGCGAAGCTGTGGTTTCGGCCACGTCCGCCGGTCCGTTCAGCTGGATCGCCGATGGTCGGTTCAAGGGCGGGTTCATCACCCGGCATTACGGCAGGCCGGATGCGGGTGTGCACACGGTGCAGCTGGAAATGACGCAGAAGCTTTATATGGACGAGAGTGCGCCTTTTGGCTGGCGGGAGGACCGGGCTTCGGCTGTTGCGCCTACGGTGCGGGCGATGGTTGCCGGGGGGTTTGGCGCGCTGTTTTCGGGGGGTTGAGGTTTTTTTGGGGCGGTTTTTATCTCCGCTTCGCTCTGGGTTTTCTTCTGCTACTTCGTAGGGGTGAGCCGCTTCCGCGCGGGGCGGTCACTTTCTTTTTTGGCAAAAAAGAAAGTAACCAAAGAAAGTTGCCTTGGGAGCGGGGAGTAGCTGGACGCTACATCGGGCCTTCGATCCACTGCGTTCCCCTCTCGGCCTCGCCTAGGCGTAGTCATCGCATTTGTTTTATGCCGATGCTCGAGATTTGGGACATCGGCACACCAAAAGCTTCACGCTCTGGCATCGGCCTTGTTTGATCGAATACCGCTGTACGGATTTTTTGGGGAATACAGCTTGGCGCCAGAACGAGTACCTGGGTTGATGCTGACGACCGATCGCGGTTGAACGACTCCCCACTACCAACCATCGCCGGCAAATCGGCAGTGCGCGCGATCACACTCCAAGCCGTGTTTTCGCCCAAGTCGTACGGCGGCGGTTGATCGAACATGGCCGACGCCAGAGCGTGAAGCTTTTGGCGAACGAGCGTCCCGAACCTCGTGCAATAGCTTTCCGGGAGCGGTAATCAATGCCACCGCGAGGACGAGAGGAGAGCGAAGCGGAACGAAGTCCCGCCCATCGCTCATGCGATTCCCCGACCCCTAAGGCAACTTTCTTTGGTTACTTTCTTTTTTGCCAGAAAAGAAAGTGACCGCCCCGCGCGGAAGCGGCTCACCCCTACGGAGTAGCAGAAGAAAACCCAGAGCGAAGCGAAGATAAAAACCGCCCCAGCCAAAAACGGTCAACGCCGCAAAACCCGCCCCGCGTGCTCATCCCGCACCACGCCATCGGCAAACGCCAACCGCCCGTTGACCCACACCTTCTCGACCCCGGCGCTGAGCGATCGCGGCTCCGCAAAGGTAGCCCGGTCCCCTACAGCCGCAGGGTCGAACAGCACCAGGTCGGCAGCCTTGCCCACAGCCACCTGCCCCCGGTCAGCCAGACCCAGTTCATCAGCCGTCAGCCCGCTCATCTTGTGGACGGCGGTTTCCAGGCTGAACAGCTTTTCCTCGCGTGCGTAATGCCCCAGCACACGGGGGAAGGTGCCCCACAGGCGCGGGTGCGGATGTTCGTCATGCGGCATTCCGTCCGAGCCGACCATGGTCTTGGGAAAAGCCAGGATCCGCCGCACATCGGCCTCGTCCATCATGAAATAGATGGCGCCGGCCGGCATCAGCTTTTCAGCGGCGGCTTCGTCGCTGCAACCCATCTCGCGGGCGATGTCGGCCAGCGTGCGGCCGGCATGTTGCGGCATGGTCTGCGACCAGCTCACCAGCACCGAAGAGGCTCTCGCCACGAACTCCGGACGCAGCACGGTGGACGACGCGTTGTACGGATAGCAGTCGATGGAAACCGGTTGCCGTTCCATGGCGGCCGCGATGCGTTTGAGCGTCTCGATCGAGCGCCCGTGGTTGGCCACGCCCGCCAGCTTGTGGTGCGAGATGAGCACCCGCACGCCCAGCCGGCGGCCGATCTCGAAGGTCTCGTCCAGCGCGTCGATGACCTTCTCGGCCTCGTTGCGCATGTGCGTCGCATAGATGCCGCCAAACGCGCGCAGGGGCTCGCCCACCGCCACGATCTCGTCGGTGCTCGCGTGGCGCGCGGGCGGGTAGAAGGTGCCGGTGGACATGCCGAACGCCCCGGCTTCCAGCGCGCCGGCCAGCAGGCGCTGCATGGCGTCGCATTCGGTTGGCGTGGCACTGCGCTGCAGGTCGTCCATGGTGTTGGCGCGCAGGCTCAGGTGGCCGACCAGGCAGACCGCATTGGTGGCCGTGCCCTGGTCGTCGATGGCTTGCAGGTAATCGGCGAAGGTGGGGAAACGCAGCCATTCCGGCGTGGCTATCAGGTCGAGCGGCGGCGGTATGGGGCCGCGCACCCGGCCCGGCGCAAGGCTGAGCCCGCAGTTGCCGGTGACCACGGTGGTGACGCCCTGCGACAGCTTGGGTGTCATGGCGCCGGGTGTCAGCAGCGCCCGGTCGTCGTGTGTGTGCACGTCGATGAAACCCGGTGCCAGCACCCGTCCGGCGGCTTCGATGCGTTCACGCCCGGCGTCGGCCGCCAGGCTGCCGACCAGCCCGATGCGGCCTTTCGTGATGCCGACGTCGGCCACGAAACCCGGCCGGCCGCTGCCGTCCACCACGGTCGCGCCGGCGATGACCAGGTCGAATTCAGATGTCTCGGATGTCTGCATGGGCTCAATCGGCAGATGTGTCGAGAGCGTCGAGCCGGCGCTCCAGCCGGCTGATCAGGCCCGACAGCTCGGCCTGGTCGGTCGCGTCGAGGCCGGGGCCCTGGCGGCGCACCGTCGCGCTGGCGATGGCGCCACGGCGGCGCAGGGTTTCCTTGCGCAGGGCCAGGCCGATTCCATACTGGAACTCGTGGCGCAGCAGCGGCAGGTAGATGTCGAACAGGTCTTCGGCTTCGGTCGGCTTGCCTCGGGCATAGAGGTCGCACACCTGGACGAGCATTTCCGGATAGGCAAAACCGGTCATCGCGCCGTCGGCGCCCCGCGCCATTTCCTGCGGCAGGAAAAGCCCTCCGTTGCCCACCAGGATGCTGATGCGACGACGGCCCGCGGCCTCGCTTTCCTTGCACAGGCGGGTCAGTTTCTTCAGGCCGGGCAGGTCTTCGTGCTTGAACATCACCACCTGTGCGAATTCGTCCACCAGACGGTGCACCACCTCGACCGAGGTCCACACGCCGGTCGATTGCGGGAAATCCTGCAGGCAGATCGGCACGTCGCCGCCCAGCATGCGGGCGACGTCGGCGTAGTAGCCGTACACCTGCCCGTCGGTGCGCAGGCCCGGCGCGGGCGCGACCATCACTCCGGCCGCGCCCATGTCCATCGCCATGCCTGCCATGCGCGCCACCTGCTGCTGCGCGGCATGGCTGACGCCGACGACCACCGGCACCCGGCCGGCGACCCGCTGCAGCACCTGCCGGGTGAAGGTCTGCGACTCCTCGTCGGTGAGGGTGTGGGCCTCGCCCATCATGCCCAGGATGGTCAGGCCGGTGACGCCCTTGTCCAGGTAGAAATCGACCAGGCTGTCGGTGCTGGCGAGGTCGAGCGCACCGGTTTCGGTGAAGGGGGTGGCGGCAATGATGTAGACGCCGGTCGCTGATTCGTCGATGCGGGAAGGGTTTGTCATGGCTCAGATGTTGGTCAGGCGCGCCACCAGTCCGGCGCGCGCGTTTTCGAGGTGGCCGCGCATGGCGGCCCTGGCTGCTTCGGGGTTGCGGTCCAGCAGGGCTTGCAAGATCTGTACATGCTCTTCGACGCCGGGTTCGAACCGCCCCGGCGCGCCGTTCTGGTCGAAGGTGCGGGCCTTTATCCGCAGGTCGTGGATGGCCTGCGCCATCTGCATGTTGCCGCCGGCCTGGGCGATGGTGTCGTGCACCAGGTTGTCGATGCGGTGGTTTTCTTCCTTGTCGGTATTGGCGGTCGCCAGGTGGGCGCGCACCTGGGCCATGACACGGACCACCGTTTCGGCTTCGACCCGTGTGGCGGCGGCCGCGGCGGCCTCGCCTTCGAGCAGCATTCGCATCTGAAGTATCTCGAGGTACTGGCGCAGCGTGGGTTCACGCACCATCAGCTGGCCGCGCGGCGTCCGAACCGCGAAACCTCCGCCGATCAGCCGGCTCATGGCCTCACGCAGGGGCGTGCGCGAAATACCCAGCGTGGCGGCCAGCGTGCGCTCTTGCAGCGGTTCGTCCAGCGCGATTCGGCCCAGCTGGATCATCTCCAGCAGCGTGCGATAGGCGTCGCCGGCAAGGTCCGGAATCTCTTCGGCCGGCGCGATCGGCCCCAGCTCACGCATCGGCGAACACCATCGCGTCGGCCGCGTCGAAACCCCAGGCCAGCGGCTGGCCTGGCCGGCGTTCGGCTTCCGGCAGGCCGATGGGTGCATAGGCGACCACCGTGTTGCCCGCGTCCTCGATGAACAGTTTCCAGTGCAGTCCGCAGAAGGTCGCCGCCACTACCCTGCCCTCGCGGCGCAGGTCGGCGCCGGTCAGCTGGCTGCCGGTACGCACATGTTCGGGCCGTACCGCGAGGCGCTCGCCGCCCTGGTCGATGAAGTTGCACTCGCCCAGGAAACCCGCCACGAAGGCCGAGGCCGGCCGGCGATACAGGCCTTCGGGCGTGCCGCTTTCGACGATGCGGCCCTGGTCCATGATGACGATGCGGTCGGACAGGTTCATGGCCTCGTCCTGGTCGTGGGTGACGAACACCACCGTCAGCCCCAGGTCGTGGTGCAGCTTCTTCAGCTGCAGCTGGATGGCCTGGCGCAGGTTCTTGTCGAGTGCGCCCAGGGGCTCGTCCATCAACAATATGTCGGGGCGGAACACCAGTGCGCGGGCGAGTGCCGCGCGCTGCTGCTGGCCGCCCGAAAGCGCGCCCGGCAGACGGTCGGCCAGCGCGCCCATGCTCACCAGTTCCAGCGCTTCACCGACCTTGCGGCGGATGTCCTCGTGATTGAGCTTGCGCATGCGAAGCGCGAAGGCGACGTTCTCGAAGACGCTCATGTGCGGGAACAGCGCGTAGTTCTGGAACACCATGCCGATGTTGCGGTCGGCGATGGGCGTCGCGGTCACGTCGCGGCCGGCGATACGCACGCTGCCGCTGTCCGGCGCCTCGAAGCCCGCGATGATCTTCAGCAGCGTGGTCTTGCCCGAGCCCGAAGCTCCGAGCAGCGTGCAGAACTCGCCGCGCGCCACCGAAAGGTCGACCGAAGGCAGCGCCACGGTCTTGCCATAGGACTTCCGGATGGCCGTCAGCGAAACGTCCTTGCCCTGGCGTTCCATGACGGGGGCGGTTTTGGAAAAGGATACGGACATCTCAGGCACCTGCCTTCTTGCGGCTGAACAACTGGTTGGCGATAAGGATCACGGCGGTAGCGCCCACCAGCAGGCAGGACGCGGAAATCACCGTGGGATCGAAGTCGGTGGAAAGCCCTTCGAACATCAGCTTGGGCAGCGTGCGGTTGCGCACCGTGGTCAAGAACAGGGCCATCACCACGTCGTCGAACGAGGTGACGAACGCGAAGATGGCCGCACCCACCAGGCTGGGCAGCAGCGCCGGCAGCATGACCAGGCGGAACATCACCGGCCAGGTGGCGCCCAGGCCGAGCGCGGCCAGCTCCAGGCTCGAATCGAAGCTGCGCAGCGCCGCCCGCACGGTGATGTAGACATAGGGAGCGGCCAGCACGGTGTGGCCCAGGATCACCGCCACCGAATTGGCTACCCAGCCCAGTGGTGCCGTCAGGTAATAGAGCGACACGCCGGTGATGATGGCCGGCACCGACATCGGCACGATGAACAATGCGTCCAGCCAGACCTTGGCGGTCGACTTCATCTTGTGCACGCCCAGCGCCGCACTGATGCCCAGCAGGCTGGCCAGCACGGTCACGATCAGGCCCACCTTCAGGCTCGACCACAGGGCGTCGAGCCACTTGGACTCTTCGAAGAAGCTCGTGTACCAGCGCAGGCCGTATTCGGGCGGCGGAAACGACGGGTACTGGGATGTGCCGAAACTCATCGGTATCACCACGATGATCGGCAGGATCAGGAACACCGCGCTGGCGATGCCGGCCACCACCGAAACCCGGCCTCCCGGCGTACGGCGGGTCGTCACATGGCTGCTGCCCTTTCCGGCGGAGCCGCTGATGAGCTTGTCCAGCCCGAACATGCGGTTGAACATCCACAGCAAGAACAGCACGGTGACCAGCAGCACGCCGGCAAGCGCCGCGGCCAGGCCCCAGTTCAGGTCTTCGGTGATGTTGTGCGAAATGAGTTCCGCCGCCATGCGCTGGCCCGGCCCGCCCATCAGCGACGGCGTGATGTAGTAACCCACCGCGTTCATGAAGACGATGATGCCGCCGGCCACCACCCCCGGACTGGTCAGCGGCATCACCACCTTCCAGAAGATGGCGACCGACCGCGCGCCGAGGCTCTGCGCAGCCTGCACCACCGAATGGTCCATGGCCTTGAACGACGCATACAGCGGCAGCAACACGAACGGCATCAGCACGTGGGTGGTGCCGATCATCACGCCGGTGAAGTTGTAGAGGAAGGCGATCGGCTCGTCGCTCAGGCCGGTGCCGGTGAGCAGTGCGTTGAGCGGGCCGTTCTTGCCCAGCAGGGCTATCCAGGCGGATGTCCGCACCAGGGCGCTGGACCAGAAAGGCAGCAGCACCGCGAAGAAAAGCAGCCGTGCGGTGCGGGGTCCGACGCTGGCCATCAGGTAGGCCAGCGGGTAGCTCATCACGACGCTGCTGAGCGTGACGGCTGCTGCGATGGTGAAGGTGTTGCCCAGCACGATTCGGTAGATGGGCGTGTCGAGCAGGTGCCGGTAGTGAGCCAGGCCGAGCTGGCCGTCTTTCAGGAAACCTTCCTTCATCAGCCCCGCGATGGGGCCGATGAAGAAGGCCAGCAGGAACACCAGCAAGGGCAGCGCGGCCAGCACTGCGGCGGTGTTGAAGCCTCGGCGCCGTGTGGTGGCGCCGGTCGCCGCGCCGGGCGGCAGGTTGATGACGCTGGTGTTCATGCTTGGACCGGTTCGTCGTCGCGATCAGCGTGCGCGGATGGCGTTGTAGCGCTCGACGATGGCCGGGCCGTTGGTTTCCCAGAACTCCGAATCCATGAAGACGGCGGACTTCAGGCGCTCGGGGGTGGAAGGCAGGCGCTGCTTGCGGGCTTCGTCGATGAGCGGCAGCGCGGCTTCGGTGGTCGGACCGTAGGCGATGTACTTGCTGAACTCGGCCTGGTTCTTGGGCACCGCGATGTAGTTCAACAGCTTGATGGCTTCAGGCCGGTTCTGAGCGCCCTTCACCAGAGCCATGTAACCCACCTGGGCGATGGAATTGCCCCAACCCATCGCAATCGGCAGGCCGGCCGCGATACCCGCGTCGAACCGGCCGTTCCAGCCCAGTGCCATGACGACCTCGCCGCTGCCCAGGGTGTTGACCGGCTCGGCGCCGTTCTTCCACCAGGTGGCGACATAAGGCTTGATCTTCTCGATCTGCTTCATCGCGCGGTCGACACCGGCGGGCGTCGACAGAACCTTGTAGACATCCGCCAGCGCCACGCCGTCGGCGATCAGCGCCGCTTCCAGAACGGTGGAAGGATCATCCTGCAGCGTGCGTTTGCCCGGAAATTTCTGAACGTCCCAGAAGTCGGCAAAGGTGCTCGGCTGCGGCTTGCCGGGCGGGAAGGCCTTGGTGGAATAGGCCACCAGCGTGGCGAAGATCTCGGTAGGCACGCCGTAGTCGTTGCGGGCGCCGGGGATCATGTGTTTCTGGTCGACCATCTCGGGCGTGATCTTCTCGAACACACCCAGCTTGACGCCGCGCGCCAGGCGGGCGCTGTTCTCGCTCACCACGTCCCAGGCAACCGACCTGGTGTCGATCATGGCGCGGATCTTGGCGACCTGCGGGTCGGTGTCCTCGGTCACCTTGATACCGGTTTCCTTGGCGAACGGCTTGAGCCAGGCGTCGCGGATGGCACCCTGGTAGGCGCCGCCCCAGCTGGCGAAATTCAGTTCGGCCGCATGCACCGCGCCGCTCGACAGCACCGATGCAGCCAGCAGGCTGGCCGCCAATTTCAGAAACTTGCTTTTCATCTAACGCTCCCGTGAAACATCCTGGTTGAGGACACCGCACACAGGCCCTGTGCACGGCGACACCGACGGTATGCAAGTCGCATGCCATTGGTATACCAGTGGGATTCTTTCTAGGGCGACAGAGGAAAAGCGGCTGTTCCTGAATAAAAAAAGACGGTGGCGTGCACCGGACCGGGTCACCGTGACGCCGGTCCGTGCGTCACGAGCCGGTCAGCGCACCACCATGAACATGCTGGGCAGCCAGGTCGAGAACGCCGGCACGAAGGTCACCAACATCAGCGCGAAGATGAGCGCGCCATAGAAAGGCCAGATGGTCTTCATCACCGCGCCTACCGACACTCCGCCGATGGCACAGCCGACGAACTGGGTGGTGCCCACCGGCGGCGTGTTCAACCCCAGCGCGCAGTTGATCAGCATGACGATGCCGAACTGTACCGACGACATGCCGTAGTGCTGGGCGATGGGCAGGAAGATCGGCGTGCACAGCAGGATGGTCGCCGCCATGTCCAGGAAGGTGCCCAGCACGAACAATATGACGTTGATCAGCAGGAAGATCATCCAGGGCGTGGTGGTGATCTCCGACAGCAGCTTGCCGGTCAGCTCGGCGACGCCGTAGAAGCTGATGAGGTAACCGAAGGTGCTCGATATGCCGATCAGCAGCAGGATCACGCCGGTGGTGCGTACCGCCTTCATGGCGGCCTTCAGGAAGTGTTCCCACTTGAGCGTGCGGTACAGCAGCACCGTCAGCGCCAGCGCATAGAGCACCGCCACCGCGGCGGATTCGGTCGCGGTGAACACACCCGACAGGATCCCGCCCAGGATCAGCACGACGATGAACAGCCCCGGCAGCGCCGCCGCGAAAGACCGCGCCACGATGCTCCAGCCCGGAAAGGTGCCGGCCGGGTAACCGCGGTGCACCGCCACGAAATAAGCCGCCGCCAGGTTGCTGATGGTGAGCACCAGCGCCGGCACCAGCGCGGCCAGTATCAACGCCGCGATCGACACCTTTCCGCCGGCTGCCAGCGAATAGATGATGAGGTTGTGGCTGGTCGGCATCAGCGCGCCGACCAGGGCGGCATGGGTGGTCACGTTGACGGCGTAGTCGGCGTGATAGCCCTCCTTCTTCATCATCGGGATCATCACCGCGCCCATGGCGGACACATCGGCGACGGGCGAACCCGAAACGCCGCCGAACAGCGTGCAGGCCACCACGTTCGACATGCCCAGCCCGCCGCGGACATGGCCCACCAGGTTGCGGGCGAAATTGACGATGCGGTCGGCGATGCCGCCGTAGAGCATCAGCTCGCCGGCGAAGATGAAGAAAGGGATCGCCAGGAACGAGAAGACGCCCATGCCGGATGTCATCTGCTGGAAACCCACCTCCAGCGGCAGGCCTTCGTACAGCAGCGTGGCCAGCGCCGAAAGCCCGATGGAAAACGCGACCGGCACGCCCAGCAGCAAGAGCAGCGTGAAAGACACGCTCAGGATGAGAAGGGGGACGGTCATGGCTTGTGGATGTTGAAGCTGGGCTCGACTTCGCGTCCTTGCGCGAGGGCGATGATGTGTTCGATGGAGAACATCGCGATCAGCACGCCGGCGATGGTGGCCGGCACGTATTTCCAGCCCTCGGACAGCGGCAGCGTCGGCAGCCGGTAGTCCCAGACCGAATGCGCCAGCGAGGCGCAGTTCCAGGCCATGGCGACACCGAAGAGCAATACCAGGCCGTGGATGAGGAATTCCATCCGGGTGCGCAGCCAGTCCGGGGCCAGCACCAGGAACGATTCGAGCCCGATGTGGCCGGCGTCACGCACACCCACCGCCACGCCGAACATGGTCACGTACAGAACCAGCAGCAGGGCCAGGCTTTCGGCCCAGGTGGGTGTGCTGTTGAGCACATAACGGCCGAACACCTGCCAGCTGACGGCGCAGATGAGCGCCACCAGGCCGAAGACGCCCAGCCACATGCACGACCGCGCCAGCGAACGGCAGAGCCGCGAATACACCGAGGGCTGCTGGATCACTGCGTGTCCTGGGTGCGCTTGACCAGGTCCTTGAGCTTGGCGTCGGTGATGTACTTGTCGTACACCGGCTTCATCGCGGCCTGGAAAGGCTTCTTGTCCACGTCGATGATCTCGGCGCCGCCGGCCTTGGCGATCTCGAGCGACTTGACCTCGCGGTCGGCCCACAGCTTGCGCATGTAGGGCACCGACTCCTTGGCGGCCTGGCGAACCTGGGCCTGTTCCTCTGCGGACAGCCGGTCCCAGGCACGTTTGGAGAACAGCAGGATCTCGGGCGCCATCGAATGCTCGGTGCGGCTGTAGAACTTGGCCACCTCGAAGGCACGCGAGCTTTCGTAGGTGGGGTAGTTGTTCTCGGCGGCGTCGATCAGGCCGGTCTTGAGGCCGGTGTACACCTCGCCTTGCGGCATCGGCGTGGCGTTGGCGCCCATGGCTTCCATGGTGCTCACCCACAGGTCGGACTGCTGCACCCGCACCTTCAGACCCTTCATGTCGGCCAGGCTTTTCACCGGTTTCTTGGCCGTGAAGACCGAACGCGAGCCGCTGTCGTAGAACGCCAGCCCGACGAAGCCCTGCTTTTCGCATGCCTTCAGGATTTCCTCGCCCACCGCGCCGTCGAGCACCTTGTGCAGGTGGTCCACCGAGCGGAACAGGAAGGGCATGGTCGGCACCAGCGTCTCGGGGCAGATGTTGTTCATCGCGCCGACGTTGACCCGCACCATCTGGATCGCGCCGATCTTGGCCTGCTCGATGGTGTCCTTCTCGCCGCCCAGGGCGCTGTTGTTGTAGACCCGGACGGTGTTCTTGCCGCCCGAGATCGCCTTGAGGCGATCGCCCATGAACTTCACCGCATCGACCGTCGGGTAGCCGTCCGGATGGATGTCGGCCGAGCGGAACTCGGTGGCCTGCGAGGCGAGCGGTATTGCCAGCATCGAGGCCAGCAGCGAGGAAACCAGGAGGGTGGAACGCAGTTTCATGTCTTGTCTCTTTTGTCTCTGTGTTGTTGATGGAACGATGCGCAGGAAAAACCGGCTTCGGCTTCAGTCGCCGAACGGGCCCTGGGCGGTGAAGGCGCCGCCCTGGTAGATGGCGTTGGGGTCGTTGGGGGCCACGGGTGGCTGGGCCTCGACCTTGTCGCGGAAGATTTCCGAGGTGTCGCGGGGCGTCCAGCCCAGGTGCGCGGCGGCGTGGTTGTCCCACCAGACATCGCGGTTGGCCGACGCGCCGTAGACCACCGTGTGGCCCACGTCGGGCGTGGACAGCGACTGCTCGACCAGCGCGGTGAGGTCGTCGAAGCTCAGCCAGGTGCTCATCATCCGGCGGTTGGCCGGCTCCGGAAAGGACGAGCCGATGCGCAGGCTCACCGTCTCGATTCCATGGCGGTCGAAGTAGAACTGGGCCAGGTCCTCGCCGAAGGATTTCGACAGCCCGTAATAGCCGTCGGGCCGGCGCAGCACGGCCGCGTCCAGGCGCTCGGTCTGCTTGTAGAAGCCGATCACATGGTTGGAACTGGCGAACACCACACGCCGCACGCCGTGGCGGCGGGCACCCTCGTAGAGATTGAAGGTGCCGCGGATATTGGCCTCGATGATTTCCTCGAAAGGCCGCTCGACCGAGATGCCGCCCAGGTGCACCACCGCGTCGCAACCGTCCAGCAAGGCGTCGACCGCCTGCTTGTCGGCCAGGTCGCACCGGACCACTTCCTCATGCGGTCCGCGCGGTGCGCCGAGGTCGGCGATGTCCGATACCCGCAGCAGGCGGTCGGTGCCGGCTGCGGGGGCGAGACGTTCCCGCAGCACCCGGCCCAGGCCGCCGGCAGCACCGGTCAGCAACAAACGGCGGGGGCCGGCCGTGAGGCCATCTGAATTGGTGGAAAAAGCCATCGAGTAAACGTTTAACTCCGAATTGAGTTCACAGAGCGGATACAGAGCCCCGATGCTCTCCCCCGCCCAGGGATTCGTCAATATCGGAAGCTAATCGTTTACCCGGGATGTCGTGCGGCGGTGGATTCGCGGACCACCACCCGGCTGGGCAACATGTCGCTGTCAGACCCGGCCGGCTCGCCCTTGATGACACCGATGAGCCTGCGCATCGCCAGCTCGCCGGTCGCCTCGCCCATCATGTCGACGCTGGTCAGCGCCGGGCTGGACAGGCGGCCGTAGGCGATGTTGTCGAAGCCGGCGACCGAAAGCTGCTCGGGCACCCGGATGCCCAGCGAGCGGGCTTCCAGCAACACGCCCAGGGCCATCAGGTCGTTGTAGGCCACGATGGCGTCGTCCTTTTCGTCGGACAGCAGCACGGTGGATGCCATGCGTTCGGCGTCTTCGGTCGACGGCCCGGCGGCATCGACCACCCGCACGCGCGCACCCGGCGTGTCTTCGAAAGCCCTCTGCAGGCCGAGCGCTCTTTCATGGCTCCAGCGGGCTCCGGAAAAGCCCAGGTAGCAGATGCGCCGGTGGCCCAGTTCACGCAGGTGGCGGCCGATCATCAGGCCGGCGGTGATGTTGTCGCAGCCGACGCTGTGGCTGCCGGCGAATTCGGCCGACCGGCCATAGAACACCACCGGCGTGCCGCTTTCGAGCAGCCCGGCAATCACCGGAGCCGGCAGACGCGCACTGACGATCAGGCCGTCCACCCGGCGTGTCAGCGCCTGCAGCACGGCCAGTTCGGGCCGCGTGCTTTCGGCGGCGTCCGCGATGATCAGGTTGAGGCCGTCGGCAGTGGCCACGCGCGACGCGCCCTTGATCAGGCTGGTGAAGTGCGGGTTGCGGATGTCCAGGATGACGATGCCCACATTGCCGGTCTGCCCGGTGATCATGCCGCGCGCCATCGGATTCATCGAATAGCCGAGCCGGCCAACGGCTTCGGAAATGCGGGCCTCCACCTCGGTGGTGAAACGCTGGTTGCCGTTGATGAACTTGGAAACGGTGGCGGTCGACACGCCGGCCGCGTGGGCGACGTCGCGGAGCGTGGCGGGCCGCTTGCGAGGTGCGCTCATGTGCCGTGCCTGGAAGAGATCTGGGAGGTGGAGGAATCCATCGGCAGGTTTATACCCGCCAGCCTCAGGCCTTTTCGGTGAACACGCCGAATTCGGACCACAGCGCCTCGCCCCGCGCCAGGGTCTGGCGAAGGTCCTTCCCGCGCCGGGTCGCGACGGCCGAGACCAGTGCATTGCCCAGGAAGATGGCCGCGGTGAACGAGTCGAAGGGCGGCGTGTTGGCGGTCCGGAAGACCAGGTGCTGGTCGGCGATCAGGGCGACCGGTGCAACGGCGCTGTCGGTCAACGCCAGCACCTTGCCGCCCTGCTCCTTCACGTGCCTGGCGGCCGAAAGGATGCTCCGCGAATAACGGCGGATCGACACCACCAGGAGCACGTCGTCGGCGCCGGTCCAGAGCAGCTGGTCCGCCAGGATCAACGGACCTTCCTGGAGCAGGCGCACGTTCGGGATGCACATGTTGAGATGGCCTGCCAGGTAGGCGGCGATCGGCGCGCTGTTCTTGCCGGCCATCACCGAGACCCGCGCGCCGCGCCTTGTCAGCGCCTGGACGATGGCATCGAAGGCGCGCAGGTCCAGTTGTTCGTAGGTCGTTTCGATATTGGTGCGGTCATGGCTGTACGCACCTTCGAGGGCGGCCTTCAGCGGCTGCGCCGTGCCCATCGCCGCGGCGGCGCGGTTGGCTGGCGACGACAGCCTGGCCGACACCTCTTCCCTGATTTCCCTTTGCACGTCCGGAAAGCTGGCGTATCCCAGCTTGCCGAAAAAGCGCACCACGGTGGAGGCGCTGATGCCCGCATGGCCGGCGATGGCGGTTGCGGATTCGAGTACGCCCTGGGGATAGGTGCCCATCAGGTAGTCGATGAGCGTCTGTTCCCCGCGCGTGGGGCGGAAACCGGCGCTTGTCATCCGGGACAGGAGGTTCATGGCATCTGGCGATGGGTGGTTCAAGTGCTGGAACGAAGTGCTGGAACGGATTGTGCTTCAGCATCGGAATGCAACGATCATTGCACCACAAGACGGCATATGCAATTCATATTGCATACACGCGGGCCTTGTGACCAACCTGGACAGGAACTCCATGCAAGCAGAAATCCTCGAGTGGCTGCGTCGGCACGATGGCGAGATGCGCCAGTTGCTGCAGGCGGTCGTCGACACCGACAGCGGCAGCCGCGACGTTGCCGGCATCGAACGTGTAGCCGCCCTTTTGCGCGACAGCCTGCAGGCTTCGGGCATCGTGGTGCACACCATCGCCTGCCCAGGTTATGGCGTCTGCCTGCGGGCCGACCTCGCGCCGGGAGGCCCGCCGCCGGTGCTGCTGATGGGCCACATGGATACCGTGTTTCCCGCAGGCACCGCCGCCGCCCGCCCCTACCGCGTGGAAGGCGACCTGGCCTACGGCCCGGGCGTGGCCGACATGAAATCCGGCCTGGTGATGAACACCTTCATCGCCAAGGCTTTCGCAGAAGTGGCCGGCCTGGACCAGGTGCCACTGCGCCTGTTCTTCTCCTGCGACGAGGAGATCGCCTCGCCCGCCTCGCGCGACTGGATCCTGCTGGCGTCCGAAGGCTGCGCCGCGGTGTTCAATGCCGAACCCGGCCGGGCCAACGGCAACGTGGTCACCGGCCGAAAGGGCGCCTTCTTCATCGATTTCGAAGTGTCCGGCGTGGCAGCGCATGCCGGTGGCAACCATGCCGGCGGCGCCAGCGCCATCGGCGCGCTGGCCCACAAGACCCTGGCCCTGCACGCGCTGACCGACTACGACAGCGGCGTCACCACCAATGTCGGCGTGGTGCGGGGCGGCAGCACCGTCAACACCGTGGCCGACAGCGCTTTCGCCCAGGTCGACGTGCGGTTCACCGCCGACACCGATGCCGATGCGCTCTACAAGACCATCGACTCCATCGTGAAGAACGAGTCGGTCCGCTACACCTGCGGCCACATCTCGCATGTCGGGCGCTTCCTGGCGATGGCCGAATCGTCCGCCAGCCGCGACATGCTCGACCTGTACCGCAGCAGCGCGCAGCAACTGGGTTTCGACGTGAAGGGCGAGTTCTCGGGCGGTTGTGCCGACAGCGGCCTCACCGCCAGCCGAGGCATCCCCACCCTGTGCGGCACCGGCCCGGTGGGCGCCCATCCGCACACCGCCAAGGAGTACTGCGACATCAGCACGCTGGTGCCACGAGCCCAGGCGGTCGCACTGTCGGTGCTGTCGCTGCACCAGGCGCGCGCCTCCCGGGCCGGCGCCGCCGCCACACGTCCTGAAGGGGCGACCGCACAGCCCTGACCGCACACCGCCAGCCGCCTTTTTTCTTCCGTTTTCCGGCCCCGTTCCAAGCGGGCCGGGACTTTCAGATCCAACCGAAAGATAGAGAAACCATGCCCAGAATCCTCGCCAGTTTTCGCGTCATCATCGGCACGGCCGTCATCGCCTCGCTCGGACTCTCCGGCGCCGCGTACGCCCAGAAAAAAGGCGGGACCCTGGTCCAGCTGACATCCCCGGAGCCGCCCACGCTGGCGTCCTACATGAACACCTCGCTGGCCATTCCGCAGGTGACCGGAAAGATCTACGACGGCCTGCTGGAATACGACTTCAACCTCAAGCCACAGCCCTCGCTGGCCGAATCCTTCGTGGTGGCACCCGACGGCAAGTCCATCACCTTCAAGCTGCGCCACAACGTGAAGTTCCACGACGGCGCGCCCTTCACCAGCGCCGACGTGCAGTTCACCTTCATGGATGTGCTGAAGAAGGTGCATCCGCGCGGCATCGGCGCACTGCGCGAACTCGAGGCGGTCGAGACACCCGACCCCTACACCGCCATCTTCAAGCTGGCCAACCCCGCCCCCTACATGCTGATGGCGCTGGCCGGCGCAGACGCTCCCGTCATTCCCAAACACATCTTCGGCACGGGTGACATCCGCAACCATCCCAACGCCAACAAGCCCATCGGCACCGGCCCGTTCAAGCTGGTCGAATGGCGCAAGGGCGAGTTCGTGCGACTGGACCGCAACCCCGATTACTGGCGGCCGGGGATGCCCTACCTGGACCGTGTCGTGGTGCGTTTCGTGCCCGACGCCTCCACCCGCACCGCGCTGCTCGAAAAGGGCGAAGCCCAGCTGGCCGGCTACGGCACCGTGCCCTTCGCGCAGGTCAAGCGCCTGGCGGCCAACCCGAGCCTGGAGGTGACAACCAAGGGCTACGAGATGTTCTCGATCATCGAGTCCATCACCTTCAACACCAAGCGCCCGCCCTTCGACAACGTCAAGGTGCGCCAGGCGCTGTCGTACGCCATCGATCGCCAGTTCATCGTCGACAACGTCTACTTCGGTTATGCCAAGGTGGCGACCGGCCAGATCAGTTCCAACTTCGCACCGGCCGGTTTCTATACCAATCAGGTGAAGAACTATTCGGCGCCGGACGGCCTGGCCATCGCCGGCAAGCTGCTCGACGAGGCGGGCCTGCCCAAGAAGGAAAACGGCGTGCGTTTCGAGGTCACGCTCGACACCACCGCCGCCTACGGCGAGTACTACCAGCGCGCGGCCGAAGTGGTGCAGCAGAACATGGCGCGCATCGGCGTGAAGGTCAACATCCGCTCGGAAGACGTCGCCACCTGGCTCAACCGCGTGTTCACCCAGTACGACTTCGACATGACGCAGGTCGGCCTGGCCAACCTCGCCGACCCGGTGCTGGGCGCCTACCGCGCCATGCATTCGGTCTACATCAAGAAGGGCGCGGTGTTCACCAACAACGCCCAGTGGAGCAGCCCGCGCACCGATGAACTCATGGACGCCGCGGCGCGTGAGCTCGACCCGGCCAGGCGCGGCGCCCTGTACAAGGAACTGCAGCAACTTCTCGCCGAGGCAGCGCCCGCCGCCTGGTATGTGGAGACCCAGTTCCCGACCGTCTACAACAAGAACTTCAAGAACGTCATCACCTCGCCGCAAGGCCTGCAGGGCAGCTTCTATTCGACCTGGCTCGACAAGTAAACCGACCCCGCCGCCATGCAAATCGACACATCCAGCGTTCGCTACATCGTCAGGCGCCTGTTGCAGGCGGTGCCCATCCTGATCGGCATCGCAGTGCTCAACTTCATGCTGGTGCACCTGGCACCGGGCGATGCAGCCACGGTGCTGGCGGGTGAATCGGGCGGTGCGCCGCCCGAATACCTGGCCGACCTGCGCAGGCAGTTCGGCCTGGACCAGCCGCTGTACATGCAGTTGCTCATGTACCTGCGCAACATGATGACGCTGGACCTGGGCTATTCGTTCCGGCACAGCGAAACGGTGCTGTCGCTGATCCTCGACCGCATGGCGCCCACCCTGCTGCTGATGGGCCTGGCCTTCTTCTTCTCGATCATCGGCGGCGTGGTGCTGGGCGTGGTGGCCGCCACCGCGCTCAACGGCTGGCGCGACCGGCTGATTTCGGTGCTGGCCGTCATCACCTACGCGACCCCGCTGTTCTGGATGGGGATCATGCTGATCCTGGTGTTCTCGGTGAAGCTCGGCTGGCTGCCCACCTCGGGCATGGAAGACGTGGTGGCCTTCAACACCGGCTGGGCCCGGGTGGGCGACATCGCCGTGCACCTGGTGCTGCCGGTGCTCACCCTGTCGCTGTTCAACATGGCCGTGTATGCCCGGATGATGCGGTCGTCCATGCTCGACCAGCGCGGCCAGGACTATGTCCTGACCGCCCGCGCCAAGGGTCTGTCGGAACGCACCATCACCCGCCGCCACGTGCTGCGCAACGCCATGCTGCCGGTGCTGACCATGGCCGGCGTGCAGGTCGGCGCACTGCTCGGCGGCTCGGTGGTCATCGAATCGGTGTTCGCCTGGCCGGGGCTGGGGCAACTGGCCTTCCAGTCGCTGTTCGCCCGTGACTACAACCTGCTGCTGGGCATCTTCTTCCTGTCGGCCTGCCTGGTGGTGGTCGTCAACCTGGTGGTCGACCTGCTGTATGCGGCCATCGACCCCCGCATGAAGCTCGGCTGAACCGCATGACCAGGAAACGAACCCCATGAAAAGCACCTTCTTCACCCGCTTCGTGCGCAACCGCATGGCCCTCTGGGGCACGGTCTTCCTGGCGGCGGTATTCGTGGTCGTGCTGGCCGCACCCCTGCTGTTCCCGGGCGACCCGATGCAGATCGTCGGCAAGCCCTTCATGAGCCCGTTCGGCAGCTACCTGCTGGGCACCGATTCGCTCGGCCGCGACATCGCCGCCGGCATCGCCTACGGCGGGCGGACATCGCTGCTGGTCGGCCTGACCGCCACCTGCGTGGCGATGGTCGTGGGCGTGACCATCGGCGCCATCGCCGGTTTCTACGGCGGCCGGGTCGACAACGCGCTGATGCGTTTCACCGAATTCTTCCAGACCATCCCGACCTTTCTTTTCGCCATCGTGCTGGTGGCGGTGCTGTCGCCATCGCTGCGCAGCATCGTCATTTCCATCGCGGTGATCAGCTGGCCGCCCATCGTGCGGCTGGTGCGGGCCGAGGTCATCGCCCTGCGCGAACGCGACTTCGTGCAGGCATGCGTCTGCCTGGGCATGACCGACCGCGAAATCATCTTCAGGCAGATCCTGCCCAACACCTTCTCGCCGATCATCGTGGCCGGCTCGCTGATGGTGGCCACCGCCATCCTGACCGAGGCCGCACTGTCCTTCCTGGGCCTGGGCGACCCCAACGCCATCAGCTGGGGTTTCATGATCGGCGCGGGCCGCAGCTTTCTTCAGGACGCCTGGTGGCTGTGCGCCATTCCCGGCATCGCCATTCTGCTGACCGTGCTCAGCATCAACCTGGTGGGCGAGGGCATCAACGATGCGCTGAACCCGCGGCTGAGGACCCTATGAGCGCCACCCCGAACCCGACCGCCCTGCTCTCCATCGAGGGCCTGACCGTCGCCCTGCCCGCCTGGGCCGACCGCCGCACCGCCGTGGAAGACCTGAGCCTGCAGCTGCACCGCGACGAGGTGCTGTGCGTGGTCGGTGAATCCGGCTCCGGCAAGTCGGTGATGGCCAAATCCGTCATGGGCCTGCTGGCGGCACCGCATGTGCGGGTGGCCGCCGGCCGCATCGTCTTCGAAGGCGAAGACCTGGTGACGGTGGCGCCCGAGAGGCTGCGGTCCATCCGCGGCAACGGCATCGGCATGGTGTTCCAGGAGCCCATGACCGCGCTCAATCCGCTGATGACCATCGGCCAGCAGATCGAGGAAACCCTGGCCACCCACGTGAAGCTCGGCAAGGCCGAGAGCTTCGAGAAGATGAGCGCGCTCATGCACGAGGTCGGGCTGCCGGACGCCAGGCGCATCCTCGGCTCGTACCCGCACCAGCTGTCCGGCGGCCAGCGTCAGCGCGCCATGATCGTCATGGCGCTGATCCTGGAGCCCAGGATCCTGATCGCCGACGAACCCACCACCGCGCTGGACGTGACCACCCAGGCGCAGATCCTGGTGCTCATCAAGGCCCTGCAGCGCAAGCGCCGGACCGGCGTGCTTTTCATCACCCACGACTTCGGCGTGGTGGCCGAGATCGCCGACCGGGTGGCGGTCATGCAGCACGGCAAGCTGGTCGAGATCGGCACCGCCGAGCAGGTGCTGCGCAACCCTCGGCACCCATACACACAAGCGCTGATAGCCGCGGTGCCCAGCATGCAGCGTGCGGTGCCCCGGCCCGAGAACACCCAGCCGGTGGTGCTGAAGGTGCGCGGCGTAGGCAAGAGCTACGGCAAGTCGGGCAGCTGGTTCGGTTTCGGCAAATCGAAGCCGGTCAAACCTGCGCTGGACTCTGTCGACCTGCAACTGCGGCGCGGCGAGATCATGGGCCTGGTCGGTGAATCGGGCTCCGGAAAATCGACCCTGGCCCGCTGCATCACCCGGCTGACCGAGGCCGACCACGGCAGCATCGAACTCGACGGGCTGGAGCTGGCGCACCTTAGCCGCAAGCAGATGCGGCCCCACCGCTCGCGCATCCAGATGATCTTCCAGGATCCCTATGCCTCGCTCAACCCGCGGCTGGAGGTGGCCGAACTCATCGCCCAGGGGCCGATCGCCAACGGCGTGCCGCGCGAACAGGCGCTGCGCGAAGTGGCCGAGCTGCTGGAAGTGGTGCAGCTGGACAAGTCGGCTGCCAGGCGTTTTCCGCACGAGTTCTCCGGCGGCCAGCGGCAACGCATCGGCATCGCCCGCGCACTGGCAATGAAACCCACGGTGATCGTGGCCGACGAGCCGGTTTCGGCCCTCGACGTTTCGGTGCAGAAGAAGATCCTGGAGTTGCTGTCGGACATCCGCGAGAGCCGGGGCGTGTCGATGCTGTTCGTCACCCACGACCTGCGGGTGGCCGCCCAGCTGTGCGACAGCCTGGCGGTGATGCACCAGGGGCGCATCGTCGAACAGGGCCGCACCGCCGCCGTGTTCGCCGACCCGCAGCACGAGTACACCCGCAAGTTGCTGAGCGCGGTCCCGGGCCGGCACTGGAGCGTGTGTTCCGGCCAGCCGGACACGGCCGAACTGCCACTGGAAGCCGCCGCATGAGCGGACCCGCCCCCTCCCCCGAACATCCAAACGCCATGAAATTCGACGTCATCGTGGTCGGCGCAGGCTCGACCGGCGCCACCCTGGCCGCCCGCCTGTCGGAAGACCCGCAAAGACAGGTGCTGCTGCTGGAAGCCGGCCGCGACTGGCGCCCGGCCGACGCGCCGCACGCGCTGCGCAGCACCAACATCTACCCCTTCATGCACGAGCCCGCGCACCAGGCGGCCTGGCAATGGCCGGGCCTGGTCACCCGCCGCACCCACACCCAGCAGCCGCGTTTCTACTGGCGCGGCAAGACGATGGGCGGCTGCTCCACCGTCAATGCGCAGATCGCCATCCGCGGCACGCCCGCCGCCTTCGACGAATGGGCCGCGATGGGCTGCACCGGCTGGAGCGCGGCCGAGATCATGCCGCTGTTCGACCGCATAGAAGACGACCCCGAGACCGCGGCCGAGCGGGGCATCGACACGCCCGGCCCGCTGCCGCTTTACCGTGCGCCGCTGGCCGAATGGGGCGCCATCGACGCCGGCCTGCGCACCGCGGCGCTGGCACTCGGCTATCCGTGGAAGGCCAACCTCAACGCGCCCGTCGGCGAAGGCGTCTCCTGCTATCCCTACAACGTGCGCGACGGCCAGCGGGTCACCACCAACGACGCCTACCTGGAGCCGGCCCGCGACCGGCCCAACCTGGTGATCCGGGGTGGCGCCATGGTCGACAAGGTGTTGATAAACGACGGCCGTGCCACCGGCGTGCGCCTGAAGACGGCCGACGGTTTCGAGGACATCGGGGCGGCCGAAGTGGTGCTGTCGGCCGGCGCGATCCACAGCCCGGCCATCCTCATGCGGTCGGGCGTCGGCCCGGCCGATGTGCTGGAGTCTCTGGGCATCACGGTGCAGCGCGACCTGCCTGGCGTTGGCCGCAACCTGATGGACCACCCGCTGCTGCGCGCCACCATCGCGCTGAAACCCGAATTCACCGCCACGGGCATCGACGCCCGCCACACCAACTGCTGCCTGACCTACACCTCGGGCCTGGAGGAAGGCGGCGACCGCGACATGATCATGATCGGATTCAACCACCGCGGGCTGGGCGACGGCGCACCCAGCCCGGTCGGCGCCATCGGCCTGTCGATCTACAACGCCATGTCGCGCGGCGAGGTCCGGCTGGTGTCGGTCGACCCGGAAGTGAACCCGGTCGTCGACGAGAACATGCTGGCCGACCCGCGCGACCGGCGCCGCATGCGCGACGGCGTGCGCCGCCTGGCCGACATCGTGGCCCAGCCGGCGCTTAAAGGCATGGCCGAATCCATCACCTTCGAGGCTTCCGGCCTGGACTTCCAGCTCGCTGCGGCGCTGCCCGACGACGAACTCGACCAGCTGATGCTGGCCCAGTGCGGCGACATCCAGCATGCGGCGGGCACCTGCCGGATGGGCCCGGCGGACGAGCCGATGGCCGTGACCGACCCCGACCTGAAGGTGCATGGCATCGCCGGCCTGCGGGTGGCCGACGCTTCCATCATGCCGACCGATTGCCGCGCCAACCTGCATTTCACCTGCGTCGCCATCGGCGAGGAACTGGCCCGGCGCATGCGCTGAACCGAACATCGTGATGACCCAACCCATGCAAACAGAAAAGTTCTACATCGACGGCCAGTGGGTCATGCCCGCCAGCGAGCAGCGGCTCGACGTGGTCGACCCCGCCACCGGCCAGGCCTTCGCCCGCATCGCCATGGGCAATGCCGAAGACGTGGACCGCGCGGTGCAGGCCGCCCGCCGCGCCTTCGCCGCCTTCAGCCAGACCAGCCGGGAAGACAGGCTGGCCCTGCTCGGCCGCATCCTGGAATGTTTCGAAGCCCGCCACGAGGCTTTCGCCCAGACCATCTCGCGCGAGATGGGCGCACCCATCACCCTGGCCCGGGCCGCGCAGGCCAAGGTCGGTCAGATGCACCTCGCCAGCCATATCCGGCTGCTGAAGGACTTCTCTTTCGAAGAGCAGCAAGGCACTTCGCTGGTGTCGCACGAGCCCATCGGCGTGTGCGCGCTCATCACGCCATGGAACTGGCCGCTCAACCAGATCGTGCTGAAGGTGGCTCCCGCGCTGGCGGCCGGCTGTACCGTGGTGCTGAAGCCCAGCGAACTTTCGCCGCTCAATGCGCTGATGTTCGCCGAAGTGCTGCACGAAGCAGGCGTGCCGCCCGGCGTGTTCAACCTTGTCAACGGCGACGGCCCGGGCGTCGGCGTGCCGCTGTCGAAGCATCCGGACGTGGACATGGTGTCCTTCACCGGCTCCACCCGGGCCGGCATCTCGGTCGCCCGCAACGCGGCCGACACGGTGAAACGGGTGACACAGGAACTCGGCGGCAAGTCGGCCAACATCCTGCTGCCCGATGCCGACTTCGAGACCGCCGTGACCAAGGGCGTGCTGGCCTGCCTGAACAACAGCGGCCAGTCGTGCAACGCGCCCACCCGCATGCTGGTGCCGGCGGAACGGCTGGAAGAAGCCTATGCCGTCGCCCGCCGTGCCGCCGAAAGCCTGCGGGTCGGCTCGCCGGCGTCGGAAGACTCGCAGATGGGCCCGGTCATCAGCCAGGCGCAGTTCGACAAGATCCAGGCGCTGATCCAGGCCGGGCTCGACGAGGGTGCGCTGGCCGTGACCGGCGGCACCGGCCTGCCCGACGGCCTGGAACAGGGCTACTTCGTGCGCCCGACGGTATTCGGCAATGTCACCCCGGACATGCGGATCGCCCGGGAAGAGATCTTCGGCCCGGTACTCTGCATCCTCGGTTATGACAGCGTGGACGATGCGGTGGCCATGGCCAACGACACGGTGTTCGGCCTGCAGGCATTCGTCCAGTCGACCGACCTGGCGGCAGCCCGCAAGGTCGCGACCCGGCTGCGGGCCGGCCGCGTCAGCCTGAACTACCCGCCGCTGGATGTGGCCGTGCCTTTCGGCGGCTATCGCCAGTCCGGCAACGGACGCGAAGGCGGCGCGCAGGGCCTGGCCGAGTACCTGGAAGTGAAGGCGACCCTGGGTTACGCGGCCTGACGGGAATCACTCCGGGTACCAGAGGGACCGCATGGTGACGCGGTCCACCGCCTTGAAGGCGGTGCTTGAAAAAGCCCGGGAAAGCTCGTTGGCGGCGGCCGTCAATATCGCTGCGTGGCGCTCCAGTTCCTGCACCGCTCCGCCATCCGCCGGGGCCACCAGGCTGATGGCGCCGAGCAAGGTGCGCGGGCCTGCGTACACCGGCGCTGCGACGCTGGCAGAACCTGCGTCGGCCTCACCGACGGTCAGGTGCCAGCCGCGTTCGCGGATGGTCGACAGGGCGTGCCCGCGTCCACCCGAAAACGCCAGGATCACCTGCCCCGCCGCACCTTTTTCGAGCGGCAACGACTCACCCACCCGCGTCGGGCTGACAAACCCGTCCTTGCCGCGCACCCGCAGAAGGCGCACCCGCTGACGGTCTTCCAGCGCGAAGAAAGACGCGCTGCGGCCGGTGTCGTCGGCCAGTTTCTGCAATGCCGGCTCGATCAGGTTGCGCAGGTCGAAGGCCCGCTGGTAACGCGCCCCCAGCCGGGCCGCCGCCGGCCCCAGCCGCCAGGCGCCGCCGTCGAGGGCGACCAGGTAACCGGACTGGGCCAGCGTTCGGGCCAGGCGCAGCACGGTCGGCTTGGGAACCCCGGTGCGCCGCGCCAGTTCGGCCAGCGCCAGGTGCGAATCGGTCATGCCGAAGGCGTCCAGGATGCCCAGGGACCGGGTCACGGCATTGACGGTGTCTTCGGCAGCAGGCGGCCGGGCCGCGGAATCAGAAGGTGTCATTTGGCTGAATTCAGGGTTTTCCCGGCATAAACCATTCCGCCAGGCAAAACGAGATTGTGCCGCCGGTCGGCGCTTCCTATCCTCGGGAAAAGGAGACCTTCATGCACCCGACCCTCGTATCCATGCGCCGCACCTTCGCGCCGCTGCTGCTCGCCCTGATCGCCACATCCGCATCCGCGCAGGGCAGCTATCCCAACAAGCTGATCCGCCTCGTCGTGCCCTTTGCCGCCGGCGGCGCGGTCGACACCGTGGGCCGCAGCGTCGGCGAAAAGCTCGGCACCCAGATGGGCCAGCCGGTGGTGATCGACAACAAGCCGGGCGCCAACGCCAACATCGGCACCGAGAACGTCGCCCGGTCGCCGGCCGACGGCTACACCCTGCTGGTGGCGGCCAACGGCGTGGTGACCAACAACACGCTCTACCCCAAGCTGGGCTTCAACGGCCTGAAGGATTTCGCACCGATTTCCCGCCTGGGATATGCACCGCTGGTGTTGGTCACCGCCGCATCGGAGCCCTACAACTCGGTGAAGGAACTCATCGCCGCGGCCAAGGCCAAACCCGGCGAGATGACCTACGGTTCGGCCGGCAACGGCACGTCCGGACACCTGGCCGGCGCGCTGCTCGAATCGGTCGGCAAGTTCGACGCCATCCACGTCGCCTACAAGGGCGGCTCGCCCGCGCTGATCGACCTGATCGCCGGCCGTGTCTCCTTCATGCTGCTGAACCCGCTCGAAGTGCTGCCGCACCTGCAGTCGGGCAAGCTGAAGGCCCTGGCCGTCAGCGGCGACCAGCGCGCGCCGATGCTGCCCAACGTGCCGACGATGGCCGAAGCCGGCCTGCCCAACTTCGAGGCGACCGTGTGGTGGACGCTGCTGGCACCGGCCGGAACGCCCGCCGACGTGGTCGCACGCCTGAATGCCGAGACCCGCAAGGCCCTGGCCGACCCCGCCGTGCGTGAACGCCTGAACGGCCTGGGTGCGGTCATCACGCCGTCGAGCCCCGCAGAGGCCGCCACCTTCCTGAAGAACGAGTCGGCCAAGTGGGAGCGGGTGATCCGCGCCGCCAACATCCAGGCCGACTGATGAACCCGCGCACCGCCAACGGCCTGCGTCGATCGCGGGCGCTGATTTCCGTGCCCATGTCCGGGCTGCTGTCCGCACTGTTGCTCGGCCTTCTGGGCGCCTGTTCGGGCCTGCCCAGCAGTCCGGCCACGGGCGCGGCCACCGCTCCGGTTTCACAGGCGTCACATGCTGCCCAGCCGGCGCAAGCGCCGAGCGCCCGCGAACGGGCCGTGCTGGCGCCCACTGGCGCGCTGCGTGTCGGCGTCTACAACGGCAGTCCGTCTTCGTACGTGCCGGGTGCACCCGGCGAGCCGGCCCGGGGCGTCGGCTACCTGCTCGGCCAGGCCCTGGCGGAAAGCCTGGGCGTGCCGTTCGAGCCGGTGGTGTTCCCGGCCAACGCCGCCCTGCTGGCGGCGGTGGGCCAGGGCAAGGTGGATGTGGTCTTCACCAACGCCACCGCGGAACGTGCGCGCAGCATGGACTTTTCGCCCACCGTGCTCGACGTGCAGAAGAGCGTGCTCGTGCCGGCCGCTTCGCCCCTGGACGGCCTCGAAGGGTTGCGCGGCAAGGCGCTGCGCATCGGTGTCAGCGCCGGCAGTTCGACCGGGTCCGAACTGAAGCTGGTCTACCCCGAAGCACAGGTGCAGCCGGTGCCCACGCTGCAGGAAGCGGCAAGGCTGCTGCAGCAGGGCGGGCTGGACGGCTTCGCCACCAACAACGCCATCCTGTTCGAGCTGGCGGACAGGGTCCCGGGTTCGCGGGTGCTGCCCGGCGCCTGGGGGCTGGAGCATTTCGCCCTGGGCATACCGCCCGGACGCAGGGAAGGTGCGGACTTCGTCGGCCGATTTGCCCGAGATGCCGCGCGCTCCGGACGCCTGCAGCGCGCGGTCGAACAATCCCGCCTGCGCGGCACCGTGGCGCCCTGACGGCTCAGCCCGGCTGCATGCCTTCGGCCGACTTGGCCGGGGCGGCTGCGGTCGAGCAGAGAAAACCGATGAAAGCCCTCGCAGCCTCGACCTGCGCCGACGAAGCGCATACGCCGGCTACAAAATCCGTGACGATTTCGGCCCCGGCCGGCAGGCGCGCCAGCAGCGTGATGCCGGGCGAGTGGATCATTTCGCTCAGTTGCTGGAAGCCGATGGCAACCTCGCCCCGCGCCACCATGGCGGCTACCGGCTGGCCCGGCGGCGCCTGCACCAGGCGCGGCCCGAGGGCATCCAGCACGCCCCATCCGGCCAGCCGTTCGAGCAGCGCCTTGCCGCTGGGCCCGGTCGAATATCCGATGGTGCCGGCCGCCATCAGGACCTCCAGCAACTGCGGCACGGTTTCGACTGCCGGCACCGGGCTTCCGGCCGGCAGGGCCATCGCCACCGACGATCGCGCCAGCACCGATTCGCTGTCGGGCAGGAGCGCACCCGAGGCCCGCAAGCCCGCCATCGCGTCACCGGCGAGCACCACCACGTCGAAGTCCTCGCCAGCCGCCACCCGGCGCGCGGCATCGACGCCGCCGACCGATTCGACCTCGATCCGCATGCCGCTGGCAGCGATGTATCGCGCCGCGAGTTCCTGCAGCAATCGGCGCGTCGCCATCGACGAAATGCAGCGCAGGCGGGTGATGGATTCAGGACGATTCATGGGGCGGTTTTTAACCCGTGCGCCGCGCTTTTCGCCAGACGTTCCACCCAATGAAACGACCTTGCCGCTGCAATCGCCGGTCCCTATGCTGGCCAGAAAATTCAATCGGAGACCATGAAGATGACGCAATTTCCTGCACTCAATCGGCGTGAGCTGTGCGGCGCACTGCTGGGTAGCGCGATGCTGGGCACGGCCGGCCCGGCTTCGGCGCAGAGCTACCCCAGCCGGCCTATCAAGATCCTGGTTCCGTTCACGCCGGGCGGCTCGGCCGACCTGCTGGCACGCTCCATCGGCACCGAAATCGGCAAGGCGTTCGGGCAGCCGGTGGTGGTCGAAAACCTGGCCGGAGCCGGCGGCACGGTGGCCACCGAGCGGGCGGCCAAGTCGCCGGCCGACGGCTACACGCTGTTCATGGGGCACACCGGCACCCTGGCGGTGAACCCTTCGCTGTATCCGAAGATGGGCCTGGTCCCCAACCGCGCGTTCACCCCGGTGGCGTGGGTGGCACGCGTGCCCAACATCCTGGTGGTGCATCCATCGGTGCCGGCCCGCAACCTCAAGGAACTCGTGGCCCTGATGAAGTCGCGGCCGGGCGCGCTTTCATATGGCTCCGGCGGCAACGGCAGCGCGGCGCACATCACCATGGAATTCTTGAAGATGCAGACCGGCACCTCGGCCCTGCACATTCCCTACCGGGGCACGGCGCCGTCGGTCAACGACCTGCTGGCCGGCCAGCTGCAGATACTCTTCACCGGCGCTCCCGCGCTGATGCCTTTCATCAAGGGCGGCAAGATGGTTCCCATCGCCATCTCCAGCCCCAAACGCATCAAGGTGCTGCCCGACGTGCCCACGGTGGCCGAATCCGGCGTGCCCGGCACTGCGGGTTTCGAGGCCGACCAGTGGTACGGCCTGGTGGCGCCGGCCGGCACGCCGGCTGATATCGTCGCCAGGCTCAACACGCAGATCAACGCGTCGCTCAATTCAGAGGAAGTGTCCAGGCGGATGGCGGCCGAAGGCGCCGAGCCGACGCCCACCACACCGCAGGCCTTCGGCCAGTTGATCGACAAGGAACTGGCCCGCTGGACCCAGGTGGTCCGGCAGGCCAGGGTCACCGTCGACTGAGCCGGGGCGCCCTGCCCTCGCGCCCGCACAAGACCCACCCACCCACCGATTTTTTTCATGATCATCGACTGCCACGGCCACTACACCACCGCCCCGCCGGCACTCGAAGCCTGGCGCAAGCGCCAGATCGAGGCCTTCGAAAACGGCACCACGCCACCCAGCGCTTCCGAGCTGAAGATCGGCGACGACGAGCTCCGCGAATCGATAGAAGCCAACCAGCTCAGGCTGATGGACGAGCGCGGCATCGACCTCACCGTGTTCAGCCCGCGCGCGAGCTTCATGGCGCATCACATCGGCGACCTCGCCGTGTCGCAGGCATGGGCCGCCATCTGCAACGACCTCTGCGCCCGCGTCGCCGGCCTGTTCCCCGACCGTTTCGCCGCAGCGGCCATGCTGCCGCAGTCGCCCGGCGTGGACCCTGCCACCTGCATCCCCGAACTGGAACGCAGCGTGAAGGAACTGGGCTGCGTCGGCATCAACCTGAACCCCGACCCGTCGGGCGGCCACTGGACCAGCCCGCCGCTGTACGACCGCCACTGGTACCCCGTCTACGAAAAGATGGTCGAGCTCGACATCCCCGCCATGATCCACGTCAGCACCAGCTGCAATGCGTGTTTCCACACCACCGGCGCGCACTACCTCAACGCCGACACCACCGCGGTGATGCAGCTGATCCAGGGCGACCTGTTCAAGGACTTCCCCACGCTGAAGTTCATCGTGCCCCACGGTGGCGGCGCGGCGCCCTACCACTGGGGCCGTTTCCGCGGCCTGGCGCAGGAGATGAAGAAACCCCTGCTGGACGAACACCTGCTCAACAACGTGTTCTTCGACACCTGCGTGTACCACCAGCCCGGCATAGACCTGCTGACCCAGGTGATGCCGGTGAAGAACGTGCTGTTCGCCTCCGAGATGATCGGCGCGGTGCGCGGCATCGATCCACAGACCGGCCACTACTACGACGACACCAGGCGGTACATAGAAGCCAGCCGGCTCGGTACGGTGGCACGCGACCAGGTCTACGAAGGCAACGCCCGCCGGGTGTTCCCGCGGCTCGACGCACGCATCAGGAACCTGAAGGAAACCAGCCATGTATGAACTCGGCGTCGTCCATCGCAACATCGAACGCGCCGACAGTGCGGTTGCGGACCAGCTGGCCAGCCTGGGCTCGGCCACCGTTCACGAAGCCATGGGCCGCGTCGGCCTGCTGGCCTCCTACATGCGGCCCATCTACCCCGGGCAGCAGGTTTCCGGCACGGTGGTGACGGTGTTGCTGCACCCCGGCGACAACTGGATGCTGCATGTGGTGGCCGAGCAGATCCAGCCCGGAGACATCGTGGTGGCGGCGCTCAGCGCGCCCAACGGCGACGGTTTCTTCGGCGACCTGCTGGCGACCAGTTTCCAGGCGCGCGGCGCGCGGGCGCTGGTCATAGACGCCGGCGTGCGCGACGTGAAGGTGCTGCAGGAAATGGGCTTCCCGGTGTGGAGCAAGGCCATCAGCGCCAAGGGCTGCGTCAAGGCCACCCTGGGCTCGGTGAACATCCCGGTGGTGTGTGCCGGCATGCTGGTCGAGCCCGGCGACGTGATCGTTGCCGACGACGACGGCGTGGTCAACGTGCCGCGCCGGATGGCCGCGGCCACCCTCGAAAAGGCACTCAGGCGCGAAGCGCTGGAAGCCGCGAAGCGCGACCGGCTCGCCAGCGGCGTGCTGGGCCTGGACATGTACGACATGCGGCCCGGGCTGGCCGCGGCCGGCCTGCGATACATCGACTGAAGACCCGCCCGACGGCGGCGCGACATCGATAAAAAAATGGGGGTGCACCGTCAGGCGCACCCCCTTCAACCTTGGGGAACTCGAAAACCCGCGCTCAGAAGCTGTGCATCACGCCCAGCGTCGCCCCGGTGCCCTTCGGTTTGTTGGCGACGCCCTGGTAGTTGTTCTTCCAGCGGGTGTAGTCGGCTTCGGCGTAGAGCTTGGTGCGACGGGAAAACTTGTATTCGGCGAACAGGATCACGCGCGAATAGCCGTCGTCCGCCGCGCCTGTCCGGGTGCGGTCGAGCTTGTAGAAAGACGCGGTGAGGTCGATTGCCGAGGTCGCGGCCCAGGTGCCGCCGAACGAGCCGACCTTCTGCACGGTATTGGCGGTAGCCGATGTCTGGCCCTTGTTGCGGCCGTAGTTGGCCGCGAGGCGCAGCGCGCTGAACTGGTACGAAGCGCCCAGCGTGGCGGCTTCCAGGTCCTGGAAGGTCGCCGACTTGAAGTTCTGGTAAGCACCCGAGACCACCAGCTTCTCGACCTGGTACTGCGCGCCCAGGCCTGCGGAAGACTTGGCGGAGGTCGCATTGGTGGTCTCGCCGAAGCTGTACATCGCCTTGGCCGTGACGGGGCCGAAAACGCCGGTGTATTTCAGCGAGTTGTCGAGCCGGTAGGAACCGGTGGCGGCGCCGCTGGTGCCGTACTCGATGCCGAGGCCGTGCGTGCTGACGGCGGTGGTCACGATGTTGGGGTTGAAGCTGGCGAAACGCATGCCCACCGCGTCGACCGGCCCGATGGCGTCGGCCAGCAGGTTGGTGTGGCGCCCGGCCGTCAGCGTGCCCCAGGACCCGCCCAGCCCCATGAACGAAGCGCGGTCAAAGAACTTCGCGGTGTTGACCGTGGTGCCGGCGTCGAAGTTGAGGCCGGTTTCCAGGTTGAACAGCGCCCTCATGCCGCCGCCCAGGTCTTCGACACCACGGAAACCCAGCCGGCTGGTGTTGTCGATGCCGCTCGTCAGCGCATTGGTGGTGCCGGGGTCGGCCGCGTGCGCGGCGCTCAGGCCGGTGCTGTGGCGTGCGCCCAGGTCGGCGATGCCGTAGATGGTCACGCTGCTCTGCGCCCAGGTGGCGACGGGGCACAGCAGTGCCGCGGTGATGAGTCGTTTTTTCATGGTCTCCTCGATGGTTTGCAGCCCCGTGGGGCCCCCAACCTTCCGGCGGCGGAATACCGACGGAAAGCCTCCTTGCCGGGCAGCTGAACTGCCCCTGACGCCTTGTGTGTGTTTGTCTTGGCGGCGTCGATGGCGCGAAATATAGGAGGCACGCACAGGGGCTGCAAGACCGTTCCGGCTAGCGGAATTTTTCGGGGATTACCCTGCCGGAAACATGCTTCGTACCCTTGCGATCAGGGGTTGGCCGCCAGCTTGGCCCTGATCCAGGCAAAGGCTTCCTGGACGTCGTAGTTGCCCGAATGCGGCACCAGGTAGGGGATCTTGAAATCCACCTCCCTCACCGTCGGGTCCTTGCGGATGGCGTAGTACAGGACCAGCTGCATGGCGAAAGCGGTGTCGCGGTCGATCATGCCGTGGCGCACGTACCAGTACGGTGCCGTATCGGCAGCGGTATTGAGATAGGCCAGCGGGTTGATCAGCCTGATCTGTGTCGCAAGGTTGTTGACGTTGGCTGCGAGGTAAGCGCTGAAGGACAGGCCGGTGTCGTCGGTGCCGGAGCCGTCGCCGCGCACCTGGTTGTTGTTCCAGCTCCATTCGGTGAAGTTGGAATAGGCGAAAGAGTCCGAACCGAAAAGGTTGGTCTCGCCGCTCACCGCGGGGTTGCCGGTGACGGCCGCCGCGTCGAAGGCCACGACCGTTTTCAGCGCCCGGATGGTGGTGACGAATTTCAGGTACCTGTTGTAGTCGATGGCGGCTACGGTGGCCGCGGTGCCCGTGCCGGTGAGCGTCAGCCAGTCGTTGACGATGGGCGTCGCCACGCCGGCGATGGTGAAGTTGCCACCCAGCGCCGGCACTGCGGTGCCCTTGGCGATCTGTGCCTCGATCTCGCGTTTGACCTGGGCCTGCGTGCTGTCGCGCAGGTTGGCTGCGGTCAGTGCGGAGCCGTCTTCGCGGGTCAGGTTCAGGCTGGCAAGGTAAGCGGGAAACGTGGCGGCAATCGCGGCCGAGGCGGCCGGCTGGGGTCCCGCCGAATAGGCGATGCCGTTGAGCGCGCCGGTATTGCCGTCGCTGCGCACCGGGTTGTATTCCCACTCGTAGCCGGCATCGGCGTTACCCAGGTTGTTGATCGGGCAATAGGCGACGGCGGCGAAGACGTCGTCCTTCAGCGTGCTGGCGGCGGTGCTGCCGGAACCGGTGACTCCGGCCGCGCCGATGTCGGCCAGGAAGATCAGGTAGTCGGGGCTGTTGCCGCTGGCGGCCACAGCGGAGGTCAGCCCGCCGCCGCCGCTGGTGCCCGTGAGCACGATGCGGTCGGTGCTGCCCGGCATCAGGCTGTCGTTGAGGCGCAGGTAACGTATTGCCGCCTTGGTGTCGACCACCGGCGACGGCGCCTTGCCCGCCCAGCGGCCGTCGGCGGCGCGTGCACCCCGGCTGCGGGTGCCGACATTGACAACCACGTAACCCGCCTTCAGCGCGGCGCCGATGGCGTCGGTGTTGTTGGTGCTCACGAAGGTGGCGCCCGCCACGATGGTGGTGGCCACGGCGCTGGTGAACCAGCCGCTGTTGTTGACCACCATGTAGATCGGCTGCGTCTGGGCGGCCGCCTGGCTTTCGGCCACCGAAACGATCATCGTCTGATAGGCGAAGGGATCCGCCAGCGTGGTTGCGGCTCCCGTCAAGGTGCTCTGCGTGGAGGCGAAGCGGATGGGTTTGGCGACATACACGATGCGGTACTGGCGCACCGCCAGGGCCACGCCATCCAGCGTTACGTTGACGGTGGTGTAGGCGGTCGCGTCGAACTTCAGGGCCAGGTCGTTCGGGTTGGGCGCCGCCGCCGTCGTGGGGGTGGTCGTGGCGGGTGTGGTGGTGGCCGTCTCGGCCGCCACGGTCGAATTGCCGCCACCGCCGCAACCGGCGAGCACGCCGACCGAGGCCAGCGCGGGCATGGCGGTGATGAGGCCGCGGCGTGTGAATGTGTTCTTCATGTCCTGTCTCCTTTGTCTGTAAGCGGGTCCGTGGGGCTCTTCAGAAGTTGTGCCGGATGCCGACCGCCAGGCCGTTGCCGCGCGCGGCATTGGTCACCTTGTCGGTCAGCAGCACCGCGTAGACATCGGTGCGCTTCGACAGCGCGTAGTCGTAGCCGAACGAAACCGTCGACCGCTTCACGTCGGCGGTCGCCGTCTGTTCCTTGTTGGTGTGGGCGTAGCTCAGCAAGGCCTTGCCCGCGCCCACGGGTGCGGAAACGCCCACCTGGGCCGTGCCCAGGGTGATGTCGGTGCCGGGCGCCTCCAGCTTGCTGCGCTGGTACTGGCCGAAGAGCTTCACCACCTTGAAGTCGTAGGCGGCGGCCACCTGCGCGGCCCGGTCGGTGTTGATGTTGATGACCGTCGGCGGCTTCGAATAGCTCAGCGCCATGCCCGACAGGCTTTCGACCGACAGGCCCAGCGACAAGCCGTCGCTCAGGTAGGTGGCGCTGCCGCCGAACCGCCGGCCCGAGGTGGTGCCCTCGGCCAGGGCGTATTGCAGCGCGCCCTCCCAGCCATTCCAGCTCGGCGTGTTGTAGGCGATGCTGTTGCTCCACGCCGAGTCGGTCACCCCGTGGCTGGTCATCAGCGGCTGCGCGGCGCTCGGCAGGTAGGTCGCCATGAAGACCGGCGCCAGCGATGAATCGGCGAACGGGTTGAAGCGGATGGTGTTGATGAAGTTGGGCGTGGAGATGCGGCCCAGGCGCAGCAGGCCGGCCTGGTTTTCCAGGCCCACCCACGAATAGCGCGCCCAGTAGGCATCGGTGGCCGAGCGGCCGTATTCACCCGTGTCGACCCGGATGTAGCTGCTCATGTCGAACCGGGCCTTCAGGCCGCCGCCCAGGTCCTCGGTGCCGCGGATGCCCCAGCGGGATGCGTTCATCAGCCCGCTGCTGAGGGTCTGGGTGCGCGACTCGCCGCTGAGCTGCTTCGAATAGACGCCCAGGTCCAGGCTGCCGTAGATGCTGACGCTGCTCTGGGCGCATGCCGTGCCGCCGATGCCGGCCAGTGCGCCGGTGGCGACCATGGCTGCGCCTGCCCGCAGGGCATTGCTTTTGACTTTCATGTTGTCTCCTCGGGGTGGTGAAATATTCTTTTGTGCCGACTTCGGCCGCTCAGTCGAGCGATGCGCGGGTCTGCTGGATGACCCGGCCCATGGATGCCGATTCGTCTTTTATGTACTGGCGGAACGCAGCCGGCGCGATCACGAAAGGTTCGTAGCCGAAGCTGGTGTATTTCGACAGGATGGCCGGGTCGGTCAGCGCGGCGGCGACGTCGCGGCGCACCTTGTCGGTCACCGCCGCGGGCAGGCCCGGCGGCAGTGCGAGCGCCGTCCAGCCGCTGACTTCGAAATCGCCCGGGCCTCCGGCCTCGGCCATCGTCGGCACCTCGGGCAGGGCCGCCAGGCGGTGCGGTGCGGCCACGGCCAGGTAGCGGATCTTGCCGGCCTGGTACAGCGGCAGGGTGGAACCGCTGGAACCCATCGCGAACGACAGGTCGCCGTTCGCCACCGAGGTGTAGAGCTGGCTGGTCTCCTTGTAGATCAGGTGGACCATGTCGGTGCCGGTGGCCGCGGCGAAGCGCGCCGAGCCCAGGTGTACCGGGTTGCCCACCGACCATGAACCGTAGTTGAGCTGGCCGGGACGGGCCTTGGCGTCGGCGATCAGGTCCTTCAGGTTCTGGTACGGCGATGCCTTGGCCGTGGTGAATAAAAAGTAGGCCTTGTTCAGCGGCATCAATACGTCGAAGTCCCTGGCGGCGTCGTAGGGCAGCTTCTTGAACAGGTGCGGATAGGCGGTCAGGTGCACGTTGTCCAGCTGGATCATGTCGTGGCCGTCGGTGGCGCCGCGCCTGAAGGCGTCGATGGCGACAAAACCGTTGCCGCCCGGCCGGTTCTCGACGATGACCGCCTTGCCCCAGGCCCTGCCGAGCCTGTCGGCCAGCAGCCGTGCCAGGCCGTCGGGGCCGCTGCCGACCGGGAACGGTGTGATGAGGCGCACGGCGCGCGTCGGGAATTCCTGCGCCTGGGCGGCCAGGCCGGTGGTCAGGCACATCGCGGCGACGGCGATCGACCTGCAGAGAAGGCGCCTGGTGTTTTGTCTGGTGTTTTTCATATGTCTCTCTTTTTTGGTGGTTCGCGGAAATCGTGGCGGGGTGGCTTCAGGCGTCGGTTTCCTCCTCTGCCTTGCCGGCGACCGAATAGCTGAGCGGCACCTGGCGCGTCAGCAGGAAGTCCTCCAGCGGCTGGTCGCGCATGGCGGCATAGATGGCCAGGTTGGGCACACCGACCACCGCGCCCAGCTTTTCCAGCAGGAAGAAGATCACGCCGTAGTGGATGAGCCCCTGCCAGTCGCGGCTGCTGATCAGCTCACGCTCACGGGTCGACAGGTCGGCTGCGGCCAGCACCGCCGCTTCGTCCGCCAGGAAAGCCTTGCGCCGCGCCGGCTGGATCAGCCCGTGCAGGAACTTGCTGATGCGGTACGAACCGACGCTGCGGTCCAGGTCGAACGGATAGGTGCCGGGCAGTGCGGGGCCCTGCGCCTGCTCGGCCATCAGGGCCTGGTGGCGGCGCACCTCGCCTGCGACGGGGTCGCTGGCCAGGTTCTCCAGCACCAGGGTGGCGATGCCGGTCATCGACGGCAGCGTGTACGACTTGTGCAGGCAGCGCACGCTGGCCGACAGCGCACCGCGCATCACCAGCCACATCACCACTTCGGCGCTTTCGTAGCCGCCCAGGCCGGCGTATTCGGCGAGCGTGAGTTCGGCCAGCCGGTCGGGGTCGTTCTGCACCATTTCCAGCAGTCGGGCGTCCCATTCCTGGTTGTTGAAACCCGAACGTTCGCCGTGCACCTGGTGCGACAGCCCGCCGGTGGAGACGATGGCGACCCGCAGGTCCGGGTCCGGAAAACTCTCGATGGCGCGGCGCAGCGCACGGCCGAATTTCAGGCAGCGCCGGGCCGATGGCGTCGGCGCCTGCAGCACGCCTATCTGCAGCGGCACGATGGGCGCCGGCCAGGCGGGACGGTGGTCGCACAGCATCGAGAGCGGCGAAAAGCAGCCGTGGTCCAGCGCCTTGTCCTGGAAGAAGGACAGGTCGAATTCTTCCGCGACCATGCTGCGGCCGATGTGCCTGGCCAGGCCGCCGTGGCCGGCGATGGCCGGCAGGTCGCGCGCACCGCCGCCTTCGTCCGCCACCGCGTACTGCTCGCCGATGCCCAGTGCGAAGGCCGAATAGTGGTCGAAGAAGAACGAGGTGACGTGGTCGTTGTAGACCATCACGATGACGTCGGGCTTCTGTGCCTGCAGCCACTCGCGGGCCGGCTTGAAGGCCGCGAACACCGGGCCCCATTGCTTGTCGTCCTCGTTGGCGCGGTCGAACGCGAAACCGATGGTCGGTGTGTGGGAGGCGCCGATGCCTCCGATGATTCTTGCCATGTTGTCCCCTGCGCCTCGGCGCTTTTGGTCGATGCGGCGCGATTGTGTTGAGGCAAGGCCGGCGCGGGTAGATAGCGCGTTCGAAGGGGCGAGAACCTGGCGTTATCACGTTTGGGAAACCGTCTTCGGCCCGCTAGCATCGGCTGCATGAAACTGACCAGCGTCAAGGGCCTCATGGCCGCCATCGAGGAAGGCAGCCTGCGGTCGGCCGCGAAGAAGCTGGGTATCTCGCAGCCGGCGCTGTCGAAGCTGGTACGCGAACTCGAGCTCGAAATGGGCGCTCCGCTGCTGATGCGTACGCCGAGCGGCGTGACCTCGACCGCCCAGGGGCGGGTGGTGTACGAACACTCCGCCAAGGCGCTGCGCGAGTTCGAGGACGCCGCCCACGCCGTACGCCGGCTGGGCGGCGACATGGTCGGACAGTTGCACATCGGCGCGGTGCCACTGGCGGTGATGCTGCTCATACCCGAAACGCTGCGCACCTTCAGCCAGAGCTATCCGGACGTGCAGATACGGGTGAGCGAAGAGCTTTACGTGGCGCAGCTGCAGCGCCTGCGCTCGGGAGAGGTGGACCTGATGGTGGGCGGCGTGCCGCCCGAACTGCCGCGCAACGAATTCGTGGTCGAACCGTTGGTGAAGACCACCATGGTGCCGGTGGTCCGCACCGGCAGCCCCTGGCTGGCGGCCCGCAAGCTGGCCGAGCTGCAGCAGGCGCGCTGGGTGTACACCGGCGCCAACGCATCCACCGGTTATGCCCGCCAGTGGTTCGACGAGCAGGGCCTGCCGGCGCCCCGGGCCGGGGCCATCGTCAACTCGACGCTATCGCTGCTGTCGCTGGTCAGCAGCACCGACTGCGTTGCGCTCATGCCCGAGCAGATCGCACTGCATCCGGTGTCCCGCAACTTCATTTCGGTGATACCGGTCGAGGAGCGCGGCCTCGACCTGGACGTGGGCGTGATCATCCGCGGCGACGTCGCCACCCGCGCACTGGTGCGGCACCTGATCTCGCATCTGCACCGGGCCGCGCACCAGGCCCGCATCGGCGGGCGGTAACCGCCCCGGCGCGGCTTTTACGGCCGCGATGCCGATTCGAGCCCGTTGCGCCTGAGCACCGGCACCACCGCGGGCGAGGCGAAATAGCGGATCAGCGCCCGGGCGCCCTCGACATCCCTGGCGGTGGTCGAGATGCCGGCTGAAAACGTCGTCATGCGCTGCAGTTCGGGCGGCAGCACACCGACGAAATCGATGCCCGGAATGGGCAGCAATTCGCTCACCTGCTGCAGCCCCAGCTCGGCATCGCCACGGGCGACCACCGTGCCGACACGCTCGCTGAGGATGCGTTTGCTCTTCGGTTTGACCTGGGCCTCGATGCCGAGGTTCTTCAGCATCTCGTTCTGGTAGTAGGTGCCGCTGGCGCTCGCCGAATAGGCGATGGAAGGCGCCGCCAGCAGCGTGGCCCGCACCGCCGCGACGGTGCCGACATCGGGCTTGGGCGCACCGGTACGCACCGCGAAACCGATGAGCGAATTGACCAGGTCGACCTGGCTGCCGGGCACCACCTTGCCCTGCGCGACCAGTTCGTCCAGCGATGCGCGGGCCAGGATGACCACGTCGACCGGCTCGTTGCGGGCCAGGCGGGCGGGAATGGAATCCGATGCACCGCCCATGGACGATCCATAGACGATGGCGAGGCTGTCGCCGGTCGAGGATTCATAGCCCGGCTTGAGTTCGGTCGCGGTGGCGGCGAACGCTCCGGAGGTCATCATCGTCACCTGGTGGGTGACCTTCGGCGCCGGTGCCGCGCAACCGGCCAGGCCGGCGACGAACAGGCCCAGCACCAGGGTGGCGCGGCGGGACACCGCTGCGGCCGGCGAATGGAAAGGCTTTGTCTTCATGTTTTCTTGTCGGCAATGAGTGAGGGTTCTATCGGGCGGCGGATGCGGGCGGCGCCACCAGCGCGCCTTCGATCCGGTGTCGCTGCAAGGCCTGAGCCACGAAGCCGCTGGACTTCATCTCCTCGACATAGGCGCGCAGCGCCTGAACCGCCAGCGGCGGCCGCCCGGCGGGCACACCCATCGCCTGCTCGATGACCATGAAACGGCCCGGCAGCAGGCGCACGCCGGTAAAACGTCTGGCGTCGAAGTCGAGTTGCTGGCGTACGCCGGCGGCCACGTCCAGGCGCTTGTTCATGAACTCGTCGACCACCATGCCGGATGTCGGTGTGCGGACCAGGGTGGCGCTCTTGAGTTCGCGTGTCAGGTAGAGGTCGTAGGCGCTGCCCTTGCCGACCGCCACCGTCAGGCCGGCGCGGTCCACGTCCTCGTTGCGGCGCAGCGGCGAGTCGGCACGCACCATGTAGGCGCCTTCGATCACGACATACGCGGCGGTGAACGAAACGCCCTCGCCTCGCAGCGGATCGATGGCGAAAAACCCGATGTCGGCATTGGCGCCGCGCACCACCTCGACCGACTTGCCGGCCGCGTCGACGGCCATCAGGTCTACCGGTACGTTCAGGCGTCGGCCCAGTTCATTGGCCAGGTCGACCGACACGCCCGACAGGGCGCCGGTCGCCTTGTCACGCCCGGCCAGCACCGGGTTGCCCAGGTTGATCGACGCACGCAGGCGGCCCGTGGGCGCGAGTGCGTTCACCACGGCGGGCGTTGCCTGGAAAACGCCGGCAGCCGCCGCTGGCGGTGTCTGAGGCGAAGTGCCGGCGCAGCCCGCCAGCAGGCTCGCGGCGAGCAGCGTCAGGGCGCTGCGGCGATGGATCTGGGTATGCATCTTGAAAGGTCCTTGGAGCCGGTGGCTCGATGTTGTGCGTGACGCACTCTGCCAGACACGCCGACCCTGCGGTCGGTGGAATTCCCTAAGTCGGCATGGTACGAACCCCATGTAAACCCGGATGTTTAACCGGCTGAACGTATACGATATTACGCATACCAACCGGACCGAGACCTATGCTTCCCTGGCAAACCACCGCTGACGAAAACCACCTCGCCGCCGTCCGCGACACCTCTTTTTCAAAGCTGGTTCGCGAGCATGTGCTGGGGCGCATCCTGCGGGGCGAGTTGCTGCCGGGCGAGCGCATCAGCGAACCCGACGTGGCGGCCGAACTGGGTGTGTCGCGGGTGCCGGTGCGGGAAGCGCTGCGCGAACTCGAAAGCTCCGGGCTGGTGGTGTCGCGCAAGCATGCGGGCGTGTTCGTGCATGCGCCGGACGCGGACGAGATTCGTGGCCTGTACGACCTGCGCGCCCTTCTGGACGGCTACGCCGGCCGCCGCGCCACCGCCCTTCCGCTGCCGGCCCGCATCGCGCTCTGCGATGCACTCGACGCATCCATCGCGGCCATGCGTGCCGCCGCCAAGGTGAGCGACGTCACCCGTTATTACGCCGAGAACCTGCGTTTCCACTGGCTGATGGTCGAAGCCGCCGACAACCTGCCGGTGGCCGAGACCTATCGAAACGTGGTGCAGAAACTCCACCTCTCGCGGCTCCGGAACCTGTCGCAGGACATGGGCATGAAGGCATCGATCGCCGAACACGCCGCCATCGCCCGCGCCCTGCGCGACGGTGACGCCGCCCGCTGCGAAAAGCTGCTGGCCACGCACGTCAAGGACGCCTTCGGGCGGCTGAACGACGCAACCGGCTGACGGCCGGCGCGAGCCCCACGGATACCGGGCGGCCGCATGGGGCGACCGCGCAGACGAAGAAGACGACAAGAAGACGGAGACAAGAAATGCAGAGACGCACGTTATTGCGGGCGGTGCCGCCGCTCGCCCTTTTGCCAGGCCTTTCGGTCCTGCCGGACCTGGCCCGGGCACAGGGATACCCCGACAAGGTGATCCGCTACATCGTTCCGGTGGCGGCGGGCGGTGGCAGCGACCTGGTGGGCCGCACCGTCACCGAACGCTGGGCCAAGGTGCTGGGCCAGACCATCGTGGTGGACAACCAGGGCGGAGGCGGCGGTGTCATCGCCTGCCAGAACACCATGAACGCGGCGGCCGACGGCTACACGCTGATGCAGGGCTACGTCGCCACCCACGGCACCAGCCCCGCCACCCGCAAGGTGCCCTACGACCCGGTGAAGGACTTCACGCCCATCGGCATGATCGGCGCCACGCCCAACGTGCTGGTGATCGACCCCAAGCTGCCGGTGAAGGACTTCAGGGAATTCGTCGCCTACCTCAAGGCCCACCAGGGCAAGGTGAGCTACGGCTCGGCCGGCGCAGGTTCGCTCACCCACCTGACCATGGAACTGATGGCCCAGCAGCTCGGCACGCCGATGGTCCACGTGCCTTACCGGGGCATCGCGCCCGCGCTGACCGACGCCATGGGCGGCCAGACCCAGGCGGTGTTTCCCGGCCTGGCAGCGGCCCTGCCCCATATCCGCGGCGGCCGTGTCCGCGCCATCGCCGTCACCGGCACCGCCCGTGCGCCGCAGCTGAAGGACGTGCCGACGCTGGACGAGCTGGGACTGAAGAACTTCGATGCGGTGCAGTGGTACGGCGTGGTCGGCCCGGCCCGCATGCCGCCCGCCGTGGTGCAGAAACTCAACGAGACCCTGGCCACCGTGCTGCATGCGCCCGACCTGCGCGACAAGCTGAGCGGCGAGGCGGTCGAGCCGATGGTGATGTCGGCCGCCGACTTCGGTGCCTACATCCAGAAGGACGTCGCCCGCTGGACGGCGCTGGCAAAGGCGCAAAACATCTCGCTCGACTGACCATTTTTTCCAACCTAGAAACAGCTCACAGACATGGCACGCAACACACAGGTCCAGGCCGACCACAACGCCCCGCCCATTACCCGGATCCTGGCGGAATTCGTGGCCAACCATCCATCGCGCGGCTGGAGCGACGCTGTCGACCGGGAAGCCCACCGCACCTTCCTGAACTGGCTGGGCTGCGCCGTCGGTGCCGCCCACCACGAGGCGGTGGAAGCCGCGCTGGCGGCGGTGCAGGTGCTGCAGCCGTCGGCACAGGCCACCATCGCCGGCCGCACCGAAAAGGTCGACATCGCCAGCGCCGCGCTGCTCAACGGCATCAGCTCGCACACCTTCGACTTCGACGACACCCACCTCAAAACCATCATCCATCCGGCCGGACCGGTGGCCTCGGCCGTCATGGCGCTGGCCGAACACACCGGCGCCAGCGGCCGGCAGGTGATTGACGCACTGGTGATCGGCATCGACGTGGCCTGCCGCATGGGCAACACCATCTACCCCGACCACTACGACCGCGGCTGGCACATCACCGGCACCACCGGCATGCTGGGTGCCGCCGCCGGTTGCGCCCGGCTGCTGGGCCTGGACGCGGACCGCACGCAGATGGCGCTGGGCATCGCGGCGTCGCAACCGGTGGGCCTGCGGGAACAGTTCGGCACCATGACCAAACCCTTCCATCCCGGCGGCGCGGCGCGTGCGGGACTGATGTCGGCCCTGATGGCGCAGCATGGTTTCACCGCCAGCCCTCGCGCGCTGGAAGCCCCGCGCGGTTTTGCCCAGGTGGTGTCCCCCAAGACCACCTGGACCGAGGTGACGGACGAACTGGGCGAGCGTTTCGAGATCTCGTTCAACAGCTACAAGCCCTTTGCATGCGGCATCGTCATCCACCCCAGCATCGACGCCTGCGTGCAGCTGCGCGAACAGGGCGTGCGGGCCGAAGACGTGGCGAGCATCGAACTGCGGGTGCATTCGCTGGTGCTTGAGCTCACCGGCAAGAAGGAGCCGGCAGACGGGCTGCAGGGCAAGTTCAGCGTGTACCACGGCTGCGCGGCGGGGCTGATCTTCGGCAAGGCGACCGAGGACGAATATGCCGACGACATCGTCAACCGCGCCGACATGGTGGCGCTGCGCCGCAAGGTGGTCGCCACGGTGGACGACGGCATCGACGAAGCCAGCGCCGACGTGACCGCCGTGATGACCGACGGCCGGCGGGTGCATGTGTTCGTGGAACATGCCATCGGCTCGATGCAGAAACCGCTGAGCGATGCACAGCTGGAAGCCAAGTTCAGCGGCATGTCGGACGCCATCCTGGGTGCCGACCGCACCCGCCGGTTGCTCGACGCCTGCTGGGGCCTGGGCGATGCACCGGATGTGCGGGCTCTGGCGGCTCTGGCTCGGCCCTCCTGATGCCGAGGGGGCGGTTTGGCCTGCTTTTTTTCGAGGTTTTTATCTTCGCTTCGCTCTGGGTTTTCTTCTGCTACTCCGTAGGGGTGAGCCGCTTCCGCGCGGGGCGGTCACTTTCTTTTCTGGCAAAAAAGAAAGTAACCAAAGAAAGTTGCCTTAGGGAGCGGGGAATCGCATGAGCGATGGGCGGGACTTCGTTCCGCTTCGCTCTCCTCTCGTCCTCGCGGTGGCATTGATTGCCGCACCCGGAAAGCTATTGCACGAGGTTCGGGACGCTCGCTCGCCAAAAGCTTCACGCTCTGGCGTCGGCCATGTTCGATCAACCGTTGCCGTACGACTTGGGCGAAAACACGGCTTGAAGCGTGATCGCGCGCACTGCCGATTTGCCGGCGATGGTGGTTGGTCGGAAGTCGCCAACCAAGATCGGTCGGTGCATCAACCCAGGTACTAGTTTTGGCGCCAAGCCGTATTCCCAAACAAACCGTACAGCGGTATTCGATCAAACAAGGCCGATGGCAGAGCGTGAAGCTTTTGGTGTGCCGATGTCCCAAATCTCGAGCATCGGCATAAAACAAATGCGATGACTACGCCTAGGCGAGGCCGAGAGGGGAACGCAGTGGATCGAAGGCCCGATGTAGCGTCCAGCTACTCCCCGCTCCCAAGGCAACTTTCTTTGGTTACTTTCTTTTTTGCCAAAAAAGAAAGTAACCGCCCCGCGCGGAAGCGGCTCACCCCTACGAAGTAGCAGAAGAAAACCCAGAGCGAAGCGGAGATAAACACCGCCCCCACCTGAAAACACCAATAGAAAAAAAACCCATTTAATCCAAAGCCCCGAAGTGCGACAACAACCGCACCCTCCCCGCCTGCACATGGCGCTCGGCCGCCGCCCGGGCCCTGGCCGGATTCGACGCCACCATGGCGTCGTAGATGGCGCGGTGTTCGACGTTCGACCGGCGCATGTTGCCCGGCGCGTTGAAGTACTTGCGCCGCACCAGGTGCAGCTCCTTCACGTAGTCGTCGTAGGCCTGCTGCGCCCGCTGGTTGCTGGACAACACCAGGATCAGCGCATGGAACTGCAGGTTGAGTTCGTAGTAAAGGGTGCCGTCACCGGCATCGCAGGCCAGGTCCATCGCGTCGAGCAGCTTCTCGAACTTCTGCCGGTGGCCTTCGGTCAGGTGTTCGCAGGCGCGGTCTGCGGCATAACCGAAGACCAGGGCGCGCAGCTCGTAGATCTCGAGCATTTCGCGCAGGGACAGCTGGCGCACGAAGACGCCCTTGTTGGGCACCGCGGTAACGATGCCCAGGCCCGCCAGCACCTTGATGGCCTCGCGTATCGGCCCGCGGCTGGTGCCCATCCGCAAGGCGAGCGCGGCTTCGTTGATGCGCTCTCCGGGCTGGTATTCGCCCGAGTAGACGAGCGCCTTCAGTTCGGCCGCGATGGTGTGCGAAAGGCCGGGGCCGCGCGTGCTGGGGGGTGAGATCGCCATGGGCAAATGCTAACTGCGCGCGACAAGCCCCTGCCGCCTCATTCGACCTTGACGTTGGCGCTTTTCACCAGCTTGGTCCAGAACTTGCCGTCTTCCGCCAGGAAGGCGTCGAACTTCTCGGGCGATTCGGATACCGACACCTCGGTGCCGTCGCGCGCCAGCGTGGCCTTGACCTGCGGCTGCTGCATGGCCGCCACGGTGGCTTCGAAGACCTTCCTCACGATGGGCGCGGGGGTTCCGGCGGGCACGAACATGCCGTACCAGAACTCGATGTCGTAACCGGGCAGGCCGGCTTCCGCCATGCCCGGCAGGCCGGGCACCAGCGGCGACCGGTCCTTCGTGCTCACCGCCAGCGCCCGCAGCTTGCCACCGGTGGCCTGCGGCAGCACCGACGGCGACGTGCCGAAGGTCAGCTGGGTGTCGCCGGCCATCACCGACTGGATGGCCAGGCTGCCGCCACGGTAGGGAATATGGGTCATCTCGACACCGGTCACCTGGCTGAACAGGGCTGCGCCCAGGTGCGGTGCGGAGCCGTTGCCTGAGGTCGAATAGTTGAGCTTGCCGGGGTCCTTCCTGGCAGCGGCGATGAGTTCGGGCACGCTCTTGATGCCGGTCGCAGGGTTGACGGCGAGCACCAGCGGCGAGGTGGTGATCTTGGTGACCGCCAGCAGGTCCCTGGGCGAATAGCCCAGCTTGGGGTTGAGCGCCGGATTGACCGACATGCTGCTCGGGCTGGCGATCAGCAAGGTGTAGCCGTCGGCCGGGGCCTTGGCCACGATGTCGGCCGCGATGCTGGAGCCGTTGCCGGGCTTGTTGTCGACCAGCACCGGCTGGCCGAGCGCCTTCGCCAGCGCGTCGCTCATGGCGCGGGCCACGAGGTCGGCGGCACCGCCGGGCGCGAAACCGACCACCAGCCGGATCGGCTTGGCCGGATACGCCGGGCCCTGGGCAAACGCCAGGGGCGCGGTGGCCGCCAGGCAGGCCGCCAGGCAGGCCGCCATGATGAGGTTGCGTTTTTTCATGTTGTTTGTCTCCGTCTTTTTTGTCGATGCGTTCAGTCCATGCGCAGCACGATTTTTCCGGCATGGCCGCCCGCTTCCATCAGCGCCTTGGCCTGCGGAAGCTGCGCCAGCGGCATCACCTTGTCGATCTGCGGCCGGATACGACCGGCGGCGATATGCGGCATGACTTCGGCCACGAAACGCGGCACCGCGGCGGCCCGCTGTGCCCGGGTGCGCAGCTTGTTGGACACACCGAAAAGCGTCAGGCGTTTGGCATGCAGGGCGTCCAGGTCGATCTCGGCCCTGACCACACCGTCGACATAACCGACGGTGGCCAGCCGACCCTGGAAAGCCATGGCCCGGATGTTCTCGGCGAACACCGTGCCGCCCACCGCGTTGACCACCAGGTCGGCGCCATGTTTTTCGGTGACTTCCATCACCCGGGCGGCGAAGTCGGGGGCGCGGGTCTGGATGCCGACATCCAGGCCCAGGCCCTTCATCAGTTCCAGCTTGTCGGCCGAACCCGAGGTGCCTATCACCCTGGCGCCAAGCACCTTGCCCAGCTGCAGCGAGGCTACGCCGACACCGGAGGAAACGCCGTTGACCAGCAGCCATTCGCCGGGCTGCAGCCGACCCTGCAACACCAGCATGTCGAAGGCCACCAGGAAGGTCATCGGCACGCTCGCACCTTGCTCGAAGCTCAAGGTTTCGGGCATGTGGATGGCCTCGTCCATCTCCATCAGCGCGTATTCCGAAAAGGCACCGGAACAGCGGCCCATCACCCGGTCGCCGGCCTTGAAACCCGTCACTTCCGCACCCACCGCAACCACTTCGCCTGCGCCCTCGCCTCCGATGGCCTTCCAGCTGCCCGCCGCGCCGTGCAGCCCGTGGCCGATGACGAACTCGCCCCGGTTGAGCGATGCGGCGCGCATGCGTACCAGCAGTTGCCGGGCGCCCGGTTCGGGTCGTGGCGTGTCTCGCAGTTCGAGCACGGTTCCCGTATCGGTCATCTGCATCCAGTAGGACTTCATGTTTTTCCCTTTGTTCAACGACCGGTGAAGACCGGCTTGCGTTTCTGCATGAACGCGCTGCGGCCCTCGGTGTAGTCGGCGCTCTCGAAACAGCCACGGATGAGCGAGGTGCACAGGCCCATGTCCAGGTCGGTCGAAGGCTTCATGATTTCGCGGGTGATGGCCTTGGCCGCGGCGATGGTCAGCGGCGCGTTCTCTGCCATGGCGCCGGTGTATTCGGCCAGCAGCGCGTCCAGGCCGTCGGGGGCGCACACACGGGTGACCAGGCCGACGCGCTGGGCCTCGGTGCCGTCGATGCGGCGGGCGGTGAAGAACAGGTCCTTGGCCACGCCCGGGCCGACCAGGTCGACCAGGTTCTTCATGGCCGAATACCGATAACCGAGGCCCAGGCGCGCGGCCGGGATCGACAGCACCGAGTCGGCGGTGGCGATGCGGATGTCGCAGCTGATCGCCACGTTGACGCCGCCACCGATGCAGTAGCCGCGGATGCAGGCCAGCGTGGGTTTGGGGAAGTCGTGGATGCTCATCAGCGACTCCTCGGCCATGGCCTCGTAGCGGGTGACGGCTTCCCTGGCGGCCCGCATGTCCTCGAACTGCGAGATGTCGGCGCCTGAGACGAACGCCTTTTCGCCGGCACCCGAGAACACCACCAGGCGCACCCGGTCGTCGTCCCGGGCCACCCGCAGCAGCAAGGGCACGGCTTCCCACATGTCCACCGACAGCGCGTTGTGGCGGGCCGGGTTGTTGAAGCGGATATGCAGGGTGCTGCCGTCCAGCCATGACTGCACCCGTTCGGTGATGGAGTTGTAGGCGGGCAGGTTTTGGTCTTCGTTCAGGTCGCGCTTTTCAATCATCTCAATAGACTCCGGTGGCTTTCATGCGGCTCAGGTCGTCGGCGCCCAGGCCGAGTTCGGTGAGGATCTCCTCGTTGTGTTCGCCACGGCGGGGCGCCGAACGGACGATGCTGCTGGGGGTGCGTTCCAGCTGCACCGGCTGGCCGACCATGCGTTGCGGCCCCAGGCGGGCCGACACCACTTCCTTGATCATCCCGAGGTGTTCCACCTGGGGTTCTTCCAGCATTTCGCGCACGTTGCTGATGAGGCCGCAGGCCACGCCGCCGTCGTTGAACTCACGGATCCAGTGCTCACGGTCCTGTGCGGCCAGACGCTGGTTGATCTCGGCGTTGAGGTCTTCGCGGTTGACCGAACGCGAAGGTTTGTCGTGGTAGCGCGGGTCGTCGATCCACTCGGGCGCGCCGAGGATGTTGCAGAAACGTTCCCAGATCTTCGAGCCGAAGACGGCGATGTTCATGTAGCCATCGCGGGCCTTGTAGACGCCGGTCGGGATGCTGGTCGGGTGGAAGTTGCCGGCCTGGGTGCCGATCTCGCCGTCGATCAGGTAACGCGAGGTCTGGAAATCCATCATGTAGACCATCGATTCCAGCAGCGAGGTATGCAGCCACTGGCCGCGCCCCGAGCTGTCGCGCTCCAGCAGGGCGACCAGGATGCCCTGTGCCGCGAAGATGCCGGCGCAGAGGTCGGCTATGGGAATGCCCACCCGCATCGGCGCTTCGCCCGGCTGCCCGGTAACCGACATCAGGCCACCCATGCCCTGCGCGATCTGGTCGAAACCCGGGCGTTTGGCGAGTGGCCCGGTCTGGCCGAACCCCGAAATGCTCGCGTACACCAAGCCGGGGTTCTCGGCCGCCAGCGACTCGTAATCGATGCCCAGGCGGAACTTGACGTCCGGCCTGAAGTTCTCGACCACGACATCGGCCGTGGCAATGAGCCGCTTCAAGGTAGCGATGCCTTCAGGCTCCTTCAGGTTGAGGGTGATGGAGCGTTTGTTGCGGTGGGTGTATTGGTAGTCCGACCCGTCCTGCCCGCCAAGCGTGTCGTCGCCCCGCATGTGTTCGGGCATCTGCACCTGCACCACGTCGGCACCCCAGTCGGCGAGCTGGCGGCAACAGGTGGGGCCGGCGCGGACCTGGGTCAGGTCGATGACACGAAATCGTTGCAAGGCCTTGGAGGCTGGCATGTGGGGCATAGGTCTGATTCGGTATGGAGTGAACTTTTCAGACCCCAGTGTTTTCATTTACACATAAAGTGTCAACACTTATGAGGGTAAGTCGGTATCACATCCATGCCGCGCAGTACCCGGCCCGCCGTGGCATCGGTGGCCGCGCTGCGACCCTTTTCGGGCCGCGGGGCGGTGTCACGGGAATGACAGCCGCCCGATCGAGCCGTCAGCGTGGTGCCGACGAGATCAGTTTTTCAGCTTGCGCCCGGTGTTCCTTCAGGCCGGGCAAGGTTTTCCGCACAAACGCCTTCAGGTCCGGGTCGGTCGCCTTGTCCTGTGCCTTCTCGAACAGCTCGATGTCCTTCTTGTGGTCGTCCAGGCCGACCTTCTGCAGGAAGTCGCGGTCGAACGATTCGGGCTTCTCTCGCTCCAGTCCCTGGACGCGGCCACGGAGTTCATGAGGCAATTCGCGGGGCAGTTCCATCGATCGGGTGGCGGCCAGCTGTGTCAGTTCGTCGTTGACCCTGGTGTGGTCCTTGACCAGCATTTCGGCGTAGGCGCGCACCTTGGGGTCCTGCGCTTTCCTGACTGCCACCTGCGCGGCCTGCACTTCGTAGACCCCCGCATTGGCCGCGTCGGTGACAAAACGTTTGTCGGTCTGGTCGAAGGCGCCCGCTGCATGGGCCAGGCCGGAGCCCAGCAGCACGGCCAGGGCCAGGGTGGTGTGGCGGAGCCTGATCATTCGGTGGCCTCCTTCTTGTCTTCCTTCAGAGGCTCCATCTGCCACTCGTTGTCCGTTCCCTCGTCCTGGGGAATGGAGTCTTCGCTGAGATGGGGCTTCGGTTCTTCGGAAACGCCGGGGGATTTGGGTTGTGTGCTCATGCCCACGTTTTCGCCCACATCCCCCGCGATGACCGTCAGAACGGGGCGGCGCCCCGTGTAGGTAAAACAGCTTTTGGCGGGCTTTCCATCACGCCTTGGTGAGGTACACCGAATCGAAACTTTCGTGGATGCCGATGGCGGTCGTCACGACGTTCTGCAGTCGTTTGTCGTAGATGGTCGGAAACTCCATCTCCACCAGCCACGCAATGGGCACGTCCTCCACCAGCACCTTCTGCATCTCGCTGTACAGCGGTTGCCGCCTGGCGTCGGTCACCTCGGCCGCCGCGGCGTCGGCCAGGCGGTCCACCTCGGGGTTCACGTAACCCTCGGTGTTGGTGAACATGATCTTGCGGATGTTGGTGGACACGTAGTTGCGGGTAACGCCCAGTGCCGGGTCGCCGAACTGGTAAAGCCACGACAGGTTCAGGTCGAAGTCCCAGTTGCTGATGCGCGCCGCGTAGCTGCCGGCGTCACCGGTTTCGAGGATCACCGTCACCCCGATCTTGCTGAGGCACTGGCGAACATATTCGCAGGCCCGCACCGACATCTCGCCGAAGGGGCCGACCGGCAGCTTCAGGGTCGCGCGCACGCCCTTGTCATTGGGTTTGAGCCCCATCTGGTCCAGCAGCGCGATGGCCTTGGCGACCGAGAAGTCATAGGTCCTGACCTTGCTGTCGTAGAACTTGGTCTTGGAGTTGATCGGCCCGGTGGCGACCTTGCCGTAGCCGTAGAGGATGCGGTCCTTGATGAAGTTGCGGTCGATGGCGTGCATGACTGCCTGCCGGAACCGCTTGTCGTTCATCGGCGCGGTGCGGTTGTTCATCTCGAGCCACATGATCGGCGCGAAATATTCGTAGCCCTTGGTGGTCATGGTCAGCTTGGGCGACTTGGCCAGGCGCTGTGCGTCGAACAGCTCCAGGTCGGTCCATTGCGACAGCTGCACCGTGCCGTTTTCCAGGGCGACCGCACGCGATGCGCCGTCCGGGATGATGTGATAGATCAGCGCGTCGAGGTAAGGCAGGCCGGGCTTGAAGTACAGCTCGTTGCGCACCAGGTGGATGTGCGAGCCGCGCACCCATTCCTTGAACTTGAAGGGCCCCGAGCCGACAGGCGCCATGTTGTTGGGGTTCTTGAAGGGATCGGTTCCGGCGTAGATGTGTTTGGGCATCACCGGCAGGTTCGAAATGTCGAACGCACCCAGGAAAGGGCCGAAAGGCGCGGCCAGCTTGAACACCACCGTGTGTGCATCGGGCGCGGTGATCGACTCGCAACGGCCAAAGATTGCCTTCGCACGCGGGTGCGTGAGGGGCAAAAATTCCTTCACCGTGTAGAGCACGTCGTCCGACGTCAGGGGTTTGCCGTCATGCCATTTGGCGGCCGGCTCCAGGTTGAAGGTGTAGGTCAGTCCGTCGGGCGAAACGGTCCAGCTCTTTGCCAGGCTGGGCAGCGGTTTCAGGTTGAAGTCATAGGTCAGCAGGCCCAGGAAGATCTTGCCGGAAATGGTCTGCGTGGGTGTCTGCTGGTTCACCGCCAGGTTCAGCATGGCCGGTTCGGGGTTCAGGATCGCGTTCAGCGTGCCGCCCTTGCTCTGGGCGAAAGCCGGGCCCTGGTGCAGGCCCAGGCCGAGCCCGAGCCCGGTTGCGCTGCTTGCCAATACGAACTTATGGAAATCACGTTTTTTCATGCTGGTCCAGGGAGTGGGGAAAGGAAGTCAACGAGAAAACAAAAGGTGATCCGGCGTGTTCAGGCGGGCAATTTCTGCACCTCGACCGCGGTGTCGTAATAGGTCGCGCCCCGGCCTATGTCGGTGAGGCCGTCGGATGTGACCGCGTTGGCGTTTTCGCCGTCGGAAGCCTTTTTCAGCCACCAGATGGAAGGTGCGACCAGCACGCCGTCGCGGGTCTTGTCGCCCACCCTGGCGGTGACCGAAAACGCACCGCGGTGGTTGAACACCCGCACCCGGTCGCCGTCCGATATGCCGCGGGCGGCTGCATCGGCCAGGCTGATGTCGACCCACGGCTCACCGACATCACGCACCAGGGATTCGACCGACGAAAAGCTCGAATTGAGGTAGTGCCGCGCCGGTGGCGTCAGCAGCATCAGCGGAAATTTCTTCGCCAGTTCAGGGTTGCCCAGGGCCGATTCACGGGGCGCGATGAACTCGGGCACCGCGCTCCAGCCCTGCTCCGCCGCCGACCGGCTTTCGAACTCGCATCTGCCAGAAGGCGTCGGGAAGTTGCCTTCTGCAAACGGCGCGTGGCGCTCCGGCAGGTTCAGGCGCTGCCAGCCTTTTTCATTCAGCACATCGAAGTCCAGCGTGGCGTTGACCGGTGCGGTCATGTCGTAGGCCTCGCGTGCGATCTCTTCGTCGGACTGGCGCAGGCAGGCGTCGTCGAACCCCATGCGTGCGGCGAGGCGGCGGAACAGTTCGGCGTTGGAACAGGCCTCGCCCAGCGGCGCTATCGCCTGCTGGTTGAGCATGGTGTAGAGCGTGCCGTAGGGCCGGTGCATGTCGAACTGCTCCAGCTGCGTGGTGGCCGGCAGCACGATGTCGGCGTAGTCGCAGGTGTCGGTCAGGAAGATCTCGTGCACCACGGTGAACAGGTCGGGCCGCAGCAGGCCTTGGCGCAGCAGGCCGTTGTTGGGCGCCACCGCCACCGGGTTCGATGCATAGACGAACAGCGCCTTCAGCGGCGGATCGTTCAGTTCGGTCAGTGCCTGGCCGATCTGCGCCATGTTCACCGACCGCGGAGGCGGGTCGGGCAGCATGTGCCGTCCGTCCAGCGTGGCGAGGTCGATGGCGTGGGCGCCCGCCACGTCCATCAGCACACCGCCGCCGACCTCGCGCCATGCACCGGTCAGGGCGGGCAGGCAGGCGATGGCGCGCATGGCGTTGCCCCCGCCGGCATGGCGCTGCATGCCGAAGTTGACGCGGATGGCCGAACGGCGTTCGGCACCGTATTCAGCGGCCAGTCGAAGGATGGTTTCGACCGGCAGGCCGGTGATGCCGGCCACCACATCCGGAGGAAATCCAGACGCGCGGGCTGCCAGCGCATCGAAACCCAGTGTGCAGCGGTCGATGTAGTCGCGGTCGATGTGGCCGTCGCGGATCAGCAGGTGCATCAGCCCGAAAGCCAGCGCGCCGTCGGTGCCGGGCAGCGGCGCGATGTGCCAGTCGGCCTTTTCCGCCGACTGCGACCGGTACGGGTCGATGGCGATGACCCGCGCACCCTTGCGTTTTGCCTCTGAAATCCGGGTCCACAGGTGCAGGTTCGACGCGATGGGGTTGGTGCCCCACAGGACGATCAGCTTCGCCTCGGCGAAATGCACGATGTCGACACCCACCTGCGCACCGATCACCGTGTTGTAGCCGGTGCGCCCCGCGGTGGCGCACAGCACCCGCTCGGGCAGCGACGCGCCGAGCCGGTGGAAGAACCGGCGCGGCATGCCGAAGTTGTTGACCAGGCCCAGGGTGCCCGAATATGCATACGGCAGGATGGCCTGAGGGTCGTCCGCCGCTATGGCCTTGAAACGTTCGGCGATGGTGTCCAGCGCCTCGTCCCAGCCGATGCGTTCGTAACTCCCCTGCCCCGGGCCCTTGGGGCCGACACGCCGCATGGGGTAAAGCACGCGGTCAGGGCTGTAGGTGCGTTCCAGGTAACGCGATACCTTGGTGCACAGCGCGCCCTGGGTGGTGGGGTGCGCCGGGTCGCCCTTCACCTTGACGGCGACACCGTCCTTGACGGTGATGAGCATCGCGCAGGTGTCGGGGCAGTCGTGCGGACAGGTGCCGTGGACCACCCGTTCGGTGCCTGGGGAATCTACCTTCATGCGTTCGGCCTCTTTCAGATGCGATGCACATTTCTGTACCCTGGGTACACAAAATTCAAGCAATCCGTGTGCCAGCCCTATCGTTGCCGCATTCACCGAAAAAGGCGCGTGCGGCGGTCCGAAATCAATGCGGCGTCAATTCTCCGAAAAACTGCGCGGTATGTAATACGCCCTTGGCCAATGCGACGATGTCCGCAATATCGGAATCGGTCTTGTCGTCCACATAGGATATGTAATAGGCCATCGTCGGTAATGGCGGCCGGGTTTCGATCAGGCGAATGGCGCCACTATTCAATGCCTCCCTGATAACCGGCATGGGTAATGCCGCAATGGCATGTCCCGACTGCACCAGGCGAATCATCAGCGATATCGAATTGCATGAATTGAAGTTATTGAATTCATAACCCGACAGATTGAGCCACTCCTTCACCAGGCCGTGGAGGATGGAATGCGGCGGGTTGGTCACGATGGGTAGCGTGGCCGCCTGCTCCGGCGTCAGCGGCTGGCTGCCGGCATCGAAACCGGCGGCGGCGATCCAGGCCAGCGGAATACGCCCCAACAACTCGTCGACCACGTTCGGCCGATGCAGGGCGGTGCCGTGAAGCGCCACGTCGATCTCGCCGCGGGCCAGCTTTTCACTTAAAACCTTGCTGACTTCAAGGGTCAATTCGACCTTCAGGCCAGGGTGCAAGAGCTTGATCTGGCGCAGCAATTCGGTGGCCACCACCATGGCGGCGGTTTCGTCCGCACCAAAACGGAGCACGCCTTGCAGCGGCGTGCGGCTGCCGCCGAGCTGCTGGAACTCGTGTCCGGCCCTGAGTGTTCTTTCGGCATAGGACAGCGCCTTTCGGCCGGCCGGAGTGAGCTCTATCCGCTGGTGGCTGCGCGAGAAAAGCGTGAGGCCGAGCGCCTCTTCCAATTCCTTGATGCGGGTGGATACGGCGGGCTGGCTTATATGCAGGTGTTGTGCAGCGGCATGCACGGTTCCGAGCATCGCGCACCAATAAAAGGCTTCGATTTGCCGGAAGGTAAAACGGGTCATCCATTTATTTTATCAACCCGATTTCGAATAATCAATTTTGATGCGGTGGTCGCGGCTGATAGCTTCGCGGCCTGTTATCGAATTCTTTTTCGGAGTCGCCGCTTGTTCCAACTCAATTCCCTGCCGCCCCAAGTCGACCCGGCCCTGCTGGACCTTTTGGTGCAGGCCGAACCCGCCGTCATCGGGCACTTCCGATATACCGGTTTCATGTCACCCGACATCAAGGCGCATTTCCAGGACCGCCGGGTGGTGGGCACCGCCGTCACCGTACGGGTGCCCGGCATGGACGGCTCGATGGTCCACTACGCCATGGGGCAGGCCCGCAAGGGCGACATCATCGTGATGGACCGCTGCGGCGAAATGTCCATCGCCTCGCTGGGTGGCGCGGTGGCCTATGCGGCGAAGGTGATCGGCGTCGCCGGTTTCATCGTCGACGGCCTGGTCACCGACCTGGGCGAGCTGCGCCAGTACGGCGTGCCCGTGTGGTCCAAGGGCACCTCGGCCGTCACCGTCAAATCGCTTGGACTGGGCGGCGAATTCTGTATTCCGGTCACCTGCGGCGGCGTCGCGGTTAATCCGGGCGACGCGATCCTGGCCGATGAAAACGGGATCCTGGTATTGCCGCCGGCCGATATCGAGGCTGCGGCCAAACGTGCGATCCAGATGCAGCTCGATGAAAAGACGACCCTGCGTCGCCTCGATGCCGGCGAAAAATACCCGGACATCATGGGCACCACCGGCATTATCAAAAAGGCCATGGGGCTGGCATGAGCGCTGTTTTCGAAGACGGCTTCCCCGGCATGGCGGAAATGGGCACGCAGCTGCGCGACGGCAGCTGCACCTCGGTCGACCTGGTGCGCGCCAGCCTGGCACGCATCGCCCGGCTCGACGGCGAACTGCATGCCTTCATCAGCGTGTTCGAAAGCGAGGCGTTGCTGGCCGCCGAGGCCGCCGACAAGCTGCTGGCCGGTGGTTTCGACCTGGGCCCGCTGCACGGCATTCCGGTCGCCATCAAGGACAACGTCGACCTGGTCGGCCGCGCCACCACGGCCGGATCGCCGCTGCTGGCCGACAACATCGCCACCGAAAACGCCTGGATCGCCAAACGGCTTCTGGCCAACGGCGCGGTCATCGTCGGCAAGACGCACATGGTGCAGTTCGCCCTGGGTGCCTGGGGCACCAATGACCAGATGGGTGCGCCGCGCAACCCGTGGGGGCGTGACGTTCACCGTGCGCCGGGCGGCTCCAGCAGCGGCTCGGCCGTGGCGGTGGCCGCCGGCATGGTGCCGCTTTCCATCGGCACCGACACCGGTGGTTCGGTACGGATGCCTGCGTCGTTCTGCGGAATCACCGGCCTCAAGCCGACGGTCGGCAAGCTGAGCACCGAAGGCGTGGTGCCGCTCAGCACCACGCTGGACAGCGTCGGTCTGTTCACCCGCACCGCCGCGGACGCATCGCTTGCCTATACCGCGCTGACGGGCGAAGCGCCCATCGCCGAAACCGGCCTGAAGGGCAAACGAATCGGTTACCTGGGCGAGGCCGACCTGCAGGGCGTGCAGCCCGAAGTGCTGGCTGCCTACCACGCAGCGCTGGATGTGCTGCGTGCCGGTGGCGCGCAGCTCGAGACCATCGCCCTGACAGGTTCCTTCGACAGTTTCGCCGACATCGCGGCGGCGATCATGCTGCCCGAGGGCGCGAGCTTCTGGGGCGCCCGGGCGGCGGATGCCAGCCTGCCGATGGACAGCGCGGTGCGTCCCCGCCTGATCGGCGGCGGCGGCATCAGCGCGGTCCGTTACTACGAGGCATTGCGCCAGCGTGACGCCCTGAAACGCGAGATCGGCACGGTGCTGGAGCGTTTCGACGCCTTCGTCACACCCGCCACCCCCCACACCGCCACCCCGATCGCCGAGGTGGACCACGGCAAGCCGCCGGTCAAGTACACGCGCGCCGTGAACCTGCTCGACCTCTGCGGCGTGTCGGTCCAGCTGGGTTTCGACAGGCAGCAGCTGCCCATCGGCCTGCAGATCGCAGCAGCCGAAGGCCATGACCGGCAGCTGATGGACATCGCCTGCGCCTTCCAGTCGGCCACTGCCTGGCACGGCGAATGCTGGAGGCCCTGAGCCCAGGACCCCACGAACCCGAGAAGCCAGCCGACAGGAGCGACGAGGAGACCAAAAACAAGCGGCTCGCCATGAGCGGACCGCACCGTTACCTGCAATTTCCGGACTTCTTCAAACCATGAAAAACTTTTTCCGCGCCCTGACCCTCGTCGCCGCCGCCAGCCTGAGCTGCCTGGCAGCGCCTGCCTTCGCGCAGGACTACCCGAACAAGCCCATCAAGCTGATCGTGCCCTTCCCGCCGGGCGGCAGCGTCGACATGATCGGTCGCCTGGTCGGCCAGAAGCTGTCCGACGCGCTGGGCCAGCCGGTGCTGGTCGACAACCGTGCCGGCGCTGGCGGCAACATCGGCATGGACGTGGTGGCCAAGGCACCGAAAGACGGCTACACGCTGCTGGTCGCACCTTCGGGCATGGCGGCCAACCAGCACCTGTTCGCCAAGCTGCCCTTCGACCCGGCCAGGGACCTGTCGCCCATCATCCGCATCGCCGACCAGCCGGCGGTGCTGATCGTCAACCCCAAGCTGCCGGTCAAGAACGTCAAGGAACTCATCGCCTACGCCAAGGCCAACCCCGGCAAGGTGAGTTTCGGCACCGCCGGCGTGGGCGGCGCACAGGACGTGGCGGCCCGACTGTTCATGAGCAGCACCGGCACCGACATGCTGAACGTGGCCTACCGTGGCGGCGCTCCGGCGCTGTCAGACCTGCTGGCCGGCCAGATCGACATCATGTTCGAGACTTCGCCCACCGCCGTGCCCTATGCCAAGACTGGCAAGCTGATCGCCCTGGGCGTGACCACCGACAAACGCATCGCGAACCTGCCGGAAGTGCCGACCATCGCCGAAGCCGGCGTGCCGAACTTCCATTCGGTCACCTGGATCGGCATGGCGGCGCCCGGCGGCACACCGCCGGCCATCGTCGCCAAGCTGAATGCCGAAATGCAGAAGGTGCTGGCCGATCCGGCCGTGCGCAAGCAGATCGGCGAGATCTCGCTCGACGTGGTGGGTGGTTCGTCGGCCGACTTCGGCAAGTTCCTGGCCAAGGAATCGGCCGACTACGCCAAGTTCGTCAAGGACAACAACATCACGCCCCAGTAAGTCTGCCGGGTGGGCCCGGTCGGCGTCCGGGGGGGCGCCGTCCGGGTCTGCCCGCCCTTATTTCCGGCCCGGAAGCACCGTGTCGACTATCTGCCTGAAGCTGTTCCTCAACACGCTGCCCAGCTCCGGTTCGTCGACCATCATGGTCATGAAGTTCTTCGCGTCCTTGAAGGTGATGTGCGGCGGCAGCGGCGGCACGTTGGGGTCGGTCTTGAACTCCAGGATCACCGGACGGTCGGATGCCAATGCCTCTTTCCACGCATCCGCGACCCGGTCCGGATCGTCGCAGTAGATGCCCTTCAGGCCGACCAGTTCGGCATAACGCGCATAGGGAAAGTTGGGGATGGTCTGGGTCGAGGGCGTCTTGCCGTCGCCCAGCTGCACCCTTTCTTCCCAGGTCACCTGGTTCAGGTCCTCGTTGTTGAGCACCATCATGATGAAACGCGGGTCGGCCCACTCCTTCCAGTATTTGCCGACGGTGATCATCACGTTCAGGCCGTTCATCTGCATCGCGCCGTCGCCGATGAAACCGATCACCGGCCGGTGCGGATAGGCGATCTTGGCGGCCAGCGCATAAGGCGTGGCGGCGCCCAGCGAGGCCAGGCCGCCGGACAGGGAACCCATCATCCCGCGCCGCACCTTGATGTCGCGGGCATACCAGTTGGCGACCGAACCGCTGTCGCCGGTCATGATCACGTCGTCGGGCAGCAGGGGTGAAAGCTCCCAGAAGACACGCTGCGGATTGAGCGGCTCGGCGGGCGACATGGCGCGGGCTTCCAGCACCTTCCACCAGTCGGCCAGGTTGCCTTCGATGGTCTTGCGCCAGGCGCCCGGCGTCTTCTGTTCCAGCAGCGGCAGCAGCGCGGCGAGGGTCGCCTTGCTGTCGCCCACCACCGAGAATTCCATCGGGTAACGCAGGCTCAGGTTGGCACCGTCGATATCGATCTGAACGCCGCGCGCATCGCCAGGCTTCGGCAGGAATTCGCTGTACGGAAACGCCGAACCCACCATCAGCAGGGTGTCGCATTCCTTCATCAGGTCCCAGCTGGGTTTGGTGCCCAGCAGGCCCAGCGATCCGGTGACGAAAGGCAGGTCGTCGGGCACCGCGCATTTGCCCAGCAATGCCTTGGCAACGCCGGCCTGCAGCCGTTCGGCAACGGCGATCACTTCGTCCGTTGCCTGCAGCGCACCCGCGCCGACCAGCATCGCCACCTTCTTTCCGCTGTTCAGGATGTCGGCCATGCGCTGGAGCGACGCGGCTTCGGGCACCAGCGATTCACCCGGGAAACCGACGCCCGTATGGGTCGCGCCGTGGGCCATCGGCGGTTCTTCGTAGGGCAGCAGTTGCAGGTCGTTCGGCAAAATGACGGTGGTGACGCAGCGTCTGGCCTGGGCGATGCGCACCGCCCGGTCGATGACGGTACGCACCTGTGCCGGCACCGTGGCGGTCATCACGTAGTCCGACGCCACGTCCTTGAAAAGGTTCTGCAGGTCGACCTCCTGCTGGTAGCTGGAGCCGAGCGCACTGCGCGCCTGCTGGCCGACGATTGCGACCACCGGGACATGGTCGGCCTTGGCGTCGTAGAGGCCGGTCAGCAGGTGGATGGCACCCGGGCCGGAAGTCGCATAACAAAGCCCGACCTGGCCGGTGAACTTGGCATGCGCGGTCGCCATGAACGCTGCCATTTCTTCATGCGGCACCTGGGTGTAGTGCATGAAGTCCCTGGCTTTTTCCAGCGCCACGTCCAGACCGCCGACGCCGTCGCCGGGGTAGCCGTAGACACGGGACAAACCCCATTCCGAAAGGCGTTTCCAGATGAATTCAGAAACGTTCTGGGCCATGGTTTCTCGCTTTTGAAGTGCTGATGAGGTTCGGCGCCGACAAGAGGTCGGCCACCAGACCACAGCATGCTTTTCATGCGCGGCACGGCTGTCGGCGCCAGCGGAAATCAGGCGTCGGACATTCCTGTTTCGAGGGTGGCGGCGACCAGGTCCTGCACGAAAGCCAGGTCCAGCCCGGGAAGGCCGAACTGGAACCTGTAGAAGATGGAGCCGTATATCTGGTCGTACAGATCCTCGGCGGGCCGCGTTGCAGGAATGCTGCCGTCGGCCTGGCCGCGCCGTATGACCGTGACGCCCAGCATGCGACGAACGTTCAGGTAACGCTCAACGAACAACGCGGAACCGCCGGTCTCGGCCAGACACTCCGCCAGCACCGCCAGCTGAAACCGGCCCAGGTCGCCCTTGAGCGCTTCGACATAACTCGACGCATGGGCCTGAATCGCCTGTACCGGCGGGTCGGTGGCCGACAGCGGCAATGCGGCGCTGGCCTTGCGCAGGTAGGCGTCGATCAGCAGCTGCAGCCGGTTGCCCCACCACTTGTAGATCGTCATCTTCGACACACCCGTATCGGCCGAGATCGCCTGCAGTGTCGCGCCCTTGAGACCGAGCGAAGCACCCAGGCGGTAGGCGGCGTCGAGCACCGCCAACGTGGCTTCCTCCGAACGCGGGCGACCCGGACGCCTGCGGACCGGTTCGACTTCGCCTGTTGGCACGGCATCTGGTTCGGTCACGGACACACCTCGGAAAACAGGGGTTTCGACTTTACCCGACGTGTTTTCCGGGCCCCGAACCGGGTACGGAACCTGCTTGATATTTTCTATACTCGTCGTATAGTAATTGCAGATCGGACCGCCATGCAAACGAACCCACCCTCTGTATTCCAGGCCGGCAATGTCGCTCTCCAGTCGGGGAGGACCTTCCGCAACATGTTCGTCTCGTACAAGACCTACGGCACGCTGAACGCCGACAGGTCCAACGCCATCCTGTACCCGACCTCTTACGCCGCGCAGCACCACGACACCGAGTTCATGGTGCGCGAAGGTGGTGCACTGGACCCGTCCAGGTATTTCATCGTGATTCCCGACCTGTTCGGCAACGGGCTTTCCAGTTCGCCGTCGAACACGCCCTGGCCGGATGTCGGCACCCGGTACCCAGACGTCACTTACCACGACGCGGTGCATGTGCAGCGGCGCATGCTGGCCGAGCTTTGGGGCATCGAGAAGCTGGCCCTGGTGTATGGCTGGTCGATGGGCGCGATGCAGGCCTACCACTGGGCGGCGCTGTTCCCGGATGCGGTCGAACGCATCGCCGTGGTCTGCGGATCCGCCAGGTGCGCGCCGCACAACAAGGTGTTCCTGGAAGGCGTGCGGCATGCGCTGACCGCCGACGCGGCCTACCGGGACGGCGTTTTCGCCGGCCGGCCTGAACGCGGGTTTCGCGCCATGGGCCGGGTCTACGCCGGCTGGGCACTGTCGCAGACCTTCTACCGCGAAGAAATGTGGAGGGCGCTGGGTGCGACCTCGCTGGAGGACTACCTGGTCACTTTCTGGGAAAGCAATTTTGCCCGGCGCGACCCCCGCGACCTGCTGGCGCAGATGTTTACCTGGCAGAACGGCGACATCAGCGCCAATTCCATATTCAATGGAAACCTGGAACTGGCACTTTCGGCCATCAAGGCCAAGACCCTGCTGATGCCGGGGGACCAGGACCTGTATTTTCAGGTGGCCGACAACGAGAAAGAAATGAAATACCTGAAGCACGCGAGGCTTTGCCCCATTCCATCGGCCTGGGGACACCGCGCAGGTAATCCGGTCAACCAGCCCGAAGACCGTGATTTCATCGAGAAGAATGTCCGGGCATTGCTTGCCGAATAATCGATGGACGCGCCATGAAAAAACCTGACCAATTTCGTATCTCCGCCCGCGAATTGCTGCCGCTATCGGCCAGGCGGAACCTGCCCGGCATATTGCATGCCGTGGGACATCTGGGCGCTATCGCCATCGTGGGCACCGCCCTGCTCCACTCCATCGGCAGCTGGTGGGCGGTTCCCCTGACATTCCTGCAGGGTTATCTCATTGCCTTCCTGTTCACGGCCGAACACGAAATGGCCCACCACACCGCATTCAAGACCCGTGCATTCAGCCACGTGGTGGGGCATATATCGGGCTTCGCCATCATGTTGCCTTATGAGTATTACCGCGTGTTCCATTGGGACCACCACCGGCATACCAACGACCCCGCCAACGACCCGGAACTGGCTCGCCCGCTGCCGACCTCGCTGCCAAGGCTGGCCTGGTTCCTGACCGGCATTCCCACCTGGATCGACCGGCTGCGCATGCTGGTAACCCACGGCATCCATCGCCGGGTCACCAAACGCTGGGTGCCTGAAGACAAACGCGGCCTCATCGCGCGTGAAGCACTTTTCTACCTGGTCGGTTATGCGGCCATCGCCGGTATTTCGATTGCCATGCAATCGCTGGCGGCGGTCTGGTTCTGGCTAATACCGGTAATGGTGGGCCAATGGTTTCTGCGGCCTTATCTTTTGTCGGAACACACCGGCTGCGCACATACCAGCAACATGCTTGAAAATACCCGCACGACCTATACCAACAGGTTCGTGCGTTTTTTCGCCTGGAACATGCCTTACCACGTTGAACATCATGCTTATCCCGCGGTGCCTTTTCATGCCTTGCCGCAATTGAACAAGATACTGGCGGCGCATATCGTCAATGCCGAAGACGGTTACCCGGCGTCCACCGCGGCGGTTGTTTCCCATGTCGCCGCAAATATCAGAAACGCAAGATCGGCCGCCACCGCCACCGCCGCGAAAACCGACATCGCCTGAGGATATTCAATGGCCACCATCAACTTCCTCACCACGATCGAAATGGATTCGGGCGCAATCGCCTTGCTGCCGCGCAGCCTGGCCGAACTCAATATTCGTCGCCCGCTGTTCGTTACCGATGCCGGCATCGTCCAGGCCGGCATCCTGAAAAAGGTGACGGATTATCTGGAATCACCCGACGACATCGCGGTCTTCGCCGAAACACCGCCGAACCCGACGGAAGCTGCGGTCGAAAAAGCCACCGCCGTCTACCACGCCCAGCGGTGCGACGGCCTGGTCGCGGTCGGTGGCGGTTCGCCGCTGGACCTGGCAAAGGGCATCGCGGTGCTGGCCACACATCCCGGCCCGCTGTCCCGTTATGCCGGCATGGAAGCCATGCCGCTCATCGGGGCCCAGGCAGCCCCGATGATCGCGATCCCCACCACGTCGGGCACCGGCAGCGAGGTGGGGCGCGGTGCGCTGATCTGCCTGCACGACGGACGCAAACGCGTCATCGTCAGCCCTCACCTGTTGCCGAAACGGGCCCTTTGCGACCCCGATCTCACCCTGGGCCTGCCGGCGCCGCTGACGGCGGGCACCGGCATGGACGCCTTCACCCACTGCATCGAGACCTTCCTCTCGCCGCGCATCAATCCGCCCGCCGAAGCCATCGCGCTCGACGGCGCCGCCAGGGCCTGGCGCTGGATGGAGCGAGCGGTGCTGCATCCTCAAGACCGGCAGGCGCGCTGGGAAATGATGATGGCCGGCATCCAGGGCGGCCTGGCTTTCCAGAAGGGACTCGGTGCGGTGCATTCGCTGGCCCATCCGCTGGGTGCACTGACCGACCCCACCCTGCACCACGGCACGGTGAATGCCGTGCTGCTGCCGGTGGTGCTCAGGTTCAACGAAGGACATGTCGGCGACAAGTACATCCGGCTGCGGCAGGCGCTGGGCCTGCCTGAGGGCACCGACCTGGCCGACGCGGTCGCCTCGCTGAACAGCCGCATCGGCATGCCATCGACCTTGCGCCGGATGGGTGTCGACGAAACCGTGGTGGAAGACATCGTCGACGGCGCGATGACCGACCATTCGACGCCCACCAACCCGCGTGCCGCTTCGAGGCAAGACTTCCGCGACCTGTTCTTCGAGGCCCTCGGCTGAGCCAACATAATCGGGCATGCTGCCCGACAACGACTCCCTCGCCCTCTTCGTCAAAGCCGCCGAACTGCGCAGCATCACCCGCGCCGCCGAGTCGCAGCACATGGGACTGGCAGCGGCCAGCCGACGTATTTCGCTGCTCGAACACCGCATGAAATCGCAGTTGTTCGAGCGCTCGCCCAAGGGCGTCGAACTCACCCCTGCCGGGGCCACGCTGCTGCAGCACGCCCGCGCCATGCTGCTGCACATCAACCAGATGCAGACCGACATGGCCGACCACGGCGCGGGGCGACGCGGACAGTTGCGCATCCTGGCAAGCACATCGGCCATGACGCAGTTCCTGCCGGACGACCTGGCGCGTTTCAGCGCAGCCCACCCCGACGTGCGGCTGATCGTCGACGAACGCTGGAGCGCCCAGACGGTGGCGACGCTGCTGGCAGGAGAGGCCGACATCGGCATCGTGATGGAAGGCGCGGCAACCGAGGGCCTGGAATGTTTCGCCTACCGCAGTGACCGGCTGGCGGTGGTGGTGCCGCCGGGGCACCCGCTTTCCGGCGGAGACACGGCGCGCTTCGCCGATGTTCTCGACTACGACCTGGTGGCACTCGAATCCAGCTCGACCATGATGAATCTGCTGGCCGAACACGCGGTCAACGCCGGCAAGGGGCTGAAGCTCCGCGTGCAGGTGCGCGGTTTCGAGGTGGTCTGCAGGTTCGTACAGGCCGGGTTGGGCATCGGCATCCTGCCTTTCCAGGCCGCGAGTGCCATGAGCCAGAGCATGGGCCTGCAAGTGCGCGCGCTGGCCGAGCCCTGGGCCGACCGCCGCATGCTGGCCTGCATCAAGAAGGACCGCCCGCGACCGGTGGCCCTGAACCTGCTGCTGGAACTCCTGAGCCCGCCCGGCCCGGCCTGATGCCCGGGGCCCCGGGATTTCCCGCCGGGTATTTGCCCGGAGCTCGAATTTCGGCAAGCCCCGCTTGACCGAATCCCGATGGCCGGAAACGGCGCGTGTCTCCAGAATTCCGTTCACAGAACAAACGGAGACTGCGACTTGCGCCCATTCCTCCCATCGATTGCCGCCGCGGCCGCGCTCACCGCCGGCCTGCTGCTCAGCCCCGGCGCCCATGCCCAGGCGGCCTACCCCGCCCGGCCGGTGACGCTGGTGGTGCCGCAGGCGGCGGGCGGCACCAACGACATCGTGGGCCGGCTGGTCGGCCAGAAACTGGGCGAGGTGCTGAACGCCAGCGTGGTGGTGGACAACAGGCCCGGTGCCGGCGGCAACATCGGCACGCAGCTGGTCGCCAAGGCGCCGAAGGACGGCTACACGCTGCTGATGACCATCAGCAGCAGCCAGGCCATCAACCCCGCGCTGTACAAGAACCCGGGCTTCGATCCGGTGAAGGACTTCAGGCCGGTCGCACTGGTGGGCGAAGTACCCAACGTGCTGCTGGTCAACGACGCCTTTCCGGCGAAGAACCTCAATGAATTCCTGGCGCTGGCGCGACGCAAGGACACGCACTTCCAGTACGCATCGGCCGGCAACGGCACGCTCAACCACCTGCTCGGCGAGATGCTGAACAACATGGCCGGGCTGCAGCTCCAGCATGTGCCCTACAAGGGAGTGGCCCCCGCCATCAACGACGTGCTGGGCGGGCAGTTGCCCATCGTCTTCGCCAGCCTGCCGTCGGCGCTTCCGCACATCAAGAGCGGCAAGCTGCGGGCCCTGGCGGTCAGCGGTGGTCGCCGTTCACCGGCCCTGCCGGATGTGCCGGCCATCGCGGAAGCGGTGCCGGGCTACAACGGCACGCTGTGGATCGGCCTGTTCGCGCCGGCCGGCATTCCGCCGGAGGCCACGACCGTGCTGCAGGACGGCAGCCGCAAGGCCCTGGCCTCGGCCGACCTGCGTGAAAAGCTGGGCCAGCAGGGCGTGGAGATCGCGCCGCCCACCAGCCCGGAGCAGTTCACCCGGCTGCTGCAGGAAGACATCACCAAATGGGCGCAGATCGTCAAGGTCTCCGGCGCCGCAGTGGACTGAACCGACCATGCTCGACCCATCTCAAATCGAACACCTGCAAAGCTGGCAGGGCCGCCGCGAAAACGCGCTGGACGATATTGCCGCCGGCCCGGTGATCGCCATGAACGCCACGATGGACATCGAGGCCGACCCGCCCCGGGCCGGCACCGTGCTGCCGGAACTGTGGCACTGGCTCTACTTTCTGCCGCACCAGCGGCAGTCCGACATCGGGCCCGACGGCCACGGCAAACGGGGCGGTTTTCTGCCACCGGTGCCGCTGCCGCGCCGCATGTGGGCGGGCGGCCGGCTGCAGTGGGTGGCGGGCAACCCGCTCACCGTTGGCCAGCAGGTCGAGCGGCGTTCACACATCGTGTCGGTCAAACACAAGGCGGGCCGCAGCGGTGAACTGGTGTTCGTCACCGTGCGCCACGAAATGCACAACCCGCAGGGCCTTGCGGTCTCGGAAGAACACGACATCGTGTACCGCGCCGCCGCCGAACCCGGCGAGACCGCGCCGACGCCGGTGGCCGCCGGGACCGGCGCCGCCTGGCAACGCGACCTGCAGGCCGACCCGGTGCTGCTGTTCCGTTATTCGGCGCTGACCTTCAACGGGCACCGCATCCACTACGACCGCAGCTACGTGACCGGGGTCGAGGGTTACCCCGGCCTGATCGTGCACGGCCCGCTGATCGCCACCCTGCTGGTCGACCTGGTGCACCGCCACGCGCCCGGCCGTCGGCTGTCCGCATTCGAGTTCCGCGCCGTGCGGCCGACCTTCGACATCCACCCGTTTCGCCTCAACGGCCAGCCGTCGGAAGACGGCAACACCGTCCGCCTCTGGGGCCAGGACCATGAAGGTTTCCTGACCATGCAAGCCACCGCCACCCTCGCCTGAAAAAAGAAGATGAGCCAGACCACATCCAACGATCCCTACGTCGACATCCGCGATGCCGTGCGTGACCTGTGTTCCCGCTTTCCGGACGAATACCACCGCAAGGTCGACGAGAAGCGCGGCTACCCGGAAGAGTTCGTCGACGCCCTGACCAGGGCGGGCTGGATGGCCACGCTGATCCCGGAGCAATACGGGGGTTCGGGCCTCGGCCTGGCCGAGGCTTCGGTGGTGATGGAGGAGATCAACCGCGCCGGCGGCAACTCGGGCGCCTGCCATGGCCAGATGTACAACATGAACACGCTGCTGCGCCACGGTTCGCAGCAGCAGAAGGACTTCTACCTGCCCCGCATCGCCAGCGGCGAATGGCGGCTGCAGGCCATGGGCGTGACCGAACCGACCACCGGCACCGACACCACCAAGATCAAGACGACCGCAGTGAAGAAGGGCGACAAGTACGTCATCAACGGCCAGAAGGTGTGGATCAGCCGGGTGCAGCACAGCGACTGGATGATTCTGCTGGCCCGCACCACGCCGCTCGCCGAGGTGAAGAAGAAGTCCGAAGGCATGTCGATCTTCATGGTCGACCTGCGCGAAGCCGAGAAGAACGGGTTGACCGTCCGGCCCATCCCCAACATGGTCAACCACGAGACCAATGAACTGTTCTTCGAGAACCTGGAGATCCCCGCCGGGAACCTCATCGGCGAGGAAGGCATGGGTTTCAGGTACATCCTCGACGGGCTCAATGCCGAGCGCACGCTGATCGCAGCCGAATGCATCGGCGACGGCTACTGGTTCATCGACCGGGTCAGCAAGTACGTGAAGGAAAGGGTTGTCTTCGGACGGCCCATCGGCCAGAACCAGGGTGTGCAGTTCCCCATCGCCGAGGCCTACATCGAGGTCGAGGCCGCCAACCTGATGCGCTGGGAAGCCTGCCGCCTGTTCGACGCCCACCAGCCCTGCGGCGCGCAGGCGAACATGGCCAAGTACCTGGCGGCCAAGTCGAGCTGGGAGGCGGCCAACGCCTGCATCCAGTTCCACGGCGGTTTCGGTTTCGCCAACGAATACGACGTGGAGCGCAAGTTCCGCGAGACCCGGCTCTACCAGGTGGCGCCCATCTCCACCAACATGATCCTGAGCTACGTGGCCGAGCATGTGCTGGGCCTGCCGCGGTCTTACTGAAGGAGCGCGCCATGTCACTTCCGCTTCAAGGCATCACCGTCGTCTCGCTGGAACACGCCATCGCAGCGCCCTTCTGCACCCGCCAGCTGGCGGACATGGGCGCCCGGGTCATCAAGGTCGAAAGGCCCAGCGTGGGTGACTTCGCCCGCGCCTACGACCAGCGGGTGAACGGCGAGGCATCGCATTTCGTCTGGACCAACCGCAGCAAGGAAAGCCTGGCCCTGGACCTGAAGAACCCGGACGCGCTGGCCGCGCTGGGGCGGCTGATCGGCAAGGCCGACGTGCTGGTGCAGAACCTGGCGCCCGGTGCCGCCGCCCGCATGGGACTGGGCTACGAAACACTGAAGAAGGACCATCCCCGGCTGATCGTCTGCGACATCTCGGGCTACGGCGCGGACGGCCCCTACCGCGACAAGAAGGCATACGACCTGCTGATCCAGAGCGAGGCGGGTTTCCTGTCGGTCACCGGCACCGCGGAGCAGCCGAGCAAGTCGGGCAATTCCATCGCCGACATCGCCGCAGGCATGTACGCATACACCAACATTTTGGCGGCCCTGCTGCGGCGGGCCCACACCGGCGAAGGCGCGCACATCGATGTATCGATGCTCGAATCGCTGGCCGAGTGGATGGGCTTCCCCATGTACTACGCCTACGAAGGGGCCGACCCGCCGCCGCGCGCCGGGGCTTCCCACGCCAGCATCTACCCCTACGGCCCGTTCCCGGCGGGCGACGGCGGCACGGTGATGCTGGGCCTGCAGAACGAACGCGAGTGGAAGCTGTTCTGCGACCTGGCGATGGAAGACCCGGCGCTGGCGACCGACCCGCGTTTCGACACCAATTCCAGGCGCAATGCCAACCGCGACGCGCTGAAGGCGATCATCGTCAAAGCCTTTTCCACCCTGGACACGACGCAGGTGCTGGAGCGCCTGGACCGGGCCGGCATCGCCAACGCCACCATGAACGACATGGCCGGCCTGTGGGCGCATCCGCAGCTGAAGGCACGCCAGCGCTGGCGCACCGTGGGCAGCCCGGCCGGCGACATTCCGGCCCTGCTGCCACCCGGCCGCAGCGACCGCTGGGAAGCCCGCATGGACGCCGTGCCCCGCATCGGCGAACACACCGAGGCCCTTTTGCGCGAGGCCGGACTGGACCCGGCCGCCATCGCGGCGCTGACGGGAGCGCCCGAATGACGGTGCGGCTGACAAACGCCCGCAGCCTGCTCTTCGTGCCGGCCGACCGGCCCGAGCGCCATGCCAAGGCTTTGGCCAGCGGTGCCGACCTGGTGATCATCGACCTGGAAGACGCGGTGGCACCGGATGCCAAAACCGCCGCCCGCGAGGCACTGGCGCAAAGCCTGGCCAAGCTGCCGACGGCCGACCGCGCACGTGTGCTGGTGCGCGTCAACGCGCAGGACACCGCCTGGTTCGGCGACGACCTGGCCTTCATCGCCGGCCTGCCGGAAGGCTCGCTCGGCGGACTGATGGTGCCGAAGGTGGAAGACCCGGCACTGCTCGCCGCCATCGCCGCCGCCTGCCCCGGCCTGCCGCTGCTGCCGCAGATCGAGAGCGGCGCCGGCCTGGACGCACTCGACCGCATCGCGCCGGGCGCCGGCGTGGTGCGGCTCTGCCTGGGCCATCTCGACCTGCAGAACGACCTCGGCATCAGCTGCGGCCCGGACGAATCCGAGATCGCACCGGCCCGCTGGGACATGGTTCGAGCCAGCCGCCGCCACGGCCTGCCGCCACCGGTCGACAGCGTGACCACCGACACCCGCGACCTGTCCGTCACCGACCACGACGCAGCCCGCGCGCTGCGCCAGGGCTTCGGTGGAAAGCTGTGCATCCATCCGGCCCAGGTGGCACGGGTACATGCCGCGTTCACGCCCGGCGCAGACCGCCAGGACTGGGCCCGGCGCGTGCTGGCGGCAGTCGAGGCCAGCCAGGGCGGCGTCTGCACGGTGGATGGGCGCATGGTCGATACACCGGTCATCGTCACCGCACAACGGGTGCTTGCGCGAAGCCGGCAAACCGCCTGAGAGCGGTCAAATAACAGCCTGTATTTCCAGACCAACAAAGGAGACAACGACATGCATCTTCAACCCACAACCAAGCCACGCCGCCTTGCCCTGCTGGCCACTGCGGCCCTGATCGGCCTGGGCCTGCACAACGCCGGCCAGGCCCAGAACAACTGGCCCGACAAACCCATCACGCTGGTGGTGCCCTACTCCGCCGGCGGCCCCACGGATGTAGTGGCGCGGGTGCTGGCGGTGCCCATGGGCAAGTCACTGGGCCAGACGGTGGTGGTCGAAAACACGGTGGGTGCCGGCGGCACGCTGGCCGGTGCCCGGGTGGCACGATCCAAGCCCGACGGCTACACGGTGCTGTTCCAGCACATGGGCATGTCGACCGCGCCGTCGCTCTATAAAAAGCTCAGTTTCGACCCGCTGAAGGACTTCGAATACATCGGCCAGGTGATGGACGTGCCGATGACCCTGCTGTCCCGCAAGGACCTGCCGGTGAACAACTTCCAGGAACTGCTGGCGTACATGAAGACCAACGGCGACAAGGTGTCGATGGCGCATGCCGGCATCGGCGCGGTGTCGCAGCTGTGCGCCCTGCTGTTCACCAGCCAGACCGGCACGACACCCACGCAGATTCCGTACAAGGGCGCCGGCCCGGCGCTAAACGACCTGATGGGCGGCCAGGTCGACGTGCTGTGCGACCAGACCACGTCCACCGGCCCGGTGATCAAGGACGGCACCCGCGTGAAGGTTTTCGGCGTGACCACGCCCCAGCGCCTGAAGAGTTTCCCCAGCCTGGCGACGCTGGACGAACAGGGCCTGAAGGGTTTCGACGTGAAGGTATGGCACGGCATGTACGTGGCCAAGGGCACGCCGAAGGAAGCCACCACCCGCATCAACACGGCGTTGCGCGCAGCGCTGCAGGACGAGACGGTGAAGACCCGCCTGGCCGAGCTCAGCAGCGAGATCGTTTCGCCCGACAAGGTCACGCCGGAAAGCCTGCGAACCCTGCTGGCGTCCGAAATGGACAAGTGGGGCAAGGTCATCAAGGCGTCCGGCGTACAGGCCGAATAAGTCGAATGCACCGGCCGGGGCCGCGCCTCAGCCGGTTTTTGCAACCAGCGATTCGCCGATGGCATAGAACTGCCCTCCGGCGATGTAATGCAGGCTGCGCAGCGCCGGGTCGGCATCCTGGAAATACCAGTGGCCGTCGCGGAACACCCGGGTGTCGGCCCAGGCGGCGACCACTTCGCCGATGAACAGGTCGTAAGCCTGCTGGTTGTGCGGCTCGGCAAGCAGCTTGCAGACCAGCCAGGCGGAACAACCCGCCACCAGGGGTTGCGCATGGCCCGGCGGCTCGAACAGCTCGACTCCGCATTTCTCGAGCTTGGCCGGTTCGTCGGCCAGGCTGACCGTGCCGACGTCATGGGTCATCTGCAGTTGCGCCGCAGTCGGCACCTGGACGACAAAAAAGCCGGCCTGCTCGACCAGCGCCCGGGTGCGCACCGCCTTGTCGAGCACCACCGTCAGCTTGGGCGGGCTGAAGTCCAGGGCGCAGGCCCAGGCTGCGGCCATCACGTCGTCGACTCCGCCATGGCGAGCGGACACCAGTACGGTGGGGCCGTGGTTCAGCAGGCGATAGGCTTTTTCCAGCGGTACTTCGGCGATCAGGGCGTTCATCGGCGGGTGTTCTTCAGTGGTTCGGCCGGCGATTCTGCATCGTCGCCGGCCGGGTTGCACGGCGCTTGCTCAGGTCCATCTGGCATGGGCCATGCGCTGTACCACCAGGTCGTGCAGCGTTTGCGCGGCAACCGACAAACTGCCCTCCTTGCGCCGCACCAGGTACACCGGCCGCGTGTACTTCGGCAGGTTCAAGGCCCGTGTCACCAGCGTCGGCCGCTGGAACTGGTAGAGCGTCAGCGTGGGCACGATGCTGACGCCCAGGCCGGCATCCACCATGCCGGTGACAGTGGCCAGTTGCTCCACCTCCAGCACGGTGTTCATCACCAGCGGATGCAGCGCGGCTTCGAGCGCCTGCCGCACGCTGGTGTTGCGTGCCATGTGCACGAAGGGATAGGCGGCGATGCGTTTGAGTGTCGGCCGCGGGCCGGCCGCCAGCGGGTGGTCGGCACGGCAAACCAGGTGGAACCGGTCGGCGTGCAGCGCATGGAGGTGCAGGCCGGCTGATTCGGCTGCCGGCATGGCGACCGAGGCCAGCGCGAAGTCGGCCTGGCCGCCGCGCACCAGGCCCATGCAGGCGTCCGACAGCCGGTCTGAAAGCACCAGTTCCACGCCGGGCCACTGCGCATGGAACTCGGCCAGGATGGCGGGCAGCCAACCGGCCGACAGCGACGGCAGCGCCGCCACGTGCACCCGGCCGCGCCGCCGCTCGACCTGGTCGTCCAGGCTTTTGAGTGCATCGCCCACGTCGGTCAGCAGGCGCCGTGCGGAAGGCTCGAACAGACGGCCCTCGGGGGTCAGCTGCACGCTGCGGGTGTTGCGGTCGAACAGCCGGGCACCCAGCGACGATTCGAGCGCCCTGATAAGCGCGCTGAAAGCCGGCTGCGAAAGGTGGCAGGCCTCGGCGGCGCGGGTGAAATGCCGCGCATCCGCCAGCGCCAGGAAGGCTCGCAGCTGCCGGGTGGAGAGGTCGGCCTGGACATTTCTCATTGATCTGCCTGTTGGATGAATCGATCCGGATTTTCAATTTTACGGATCGTCCTCGCTTGCCTAAAGTGCGGCCAAACGACGAGACAAGAGAGTGATGGCGATATGACGACGTCCAGACTTCCGCTGCTGATCGGCTGTGCGGCCGGTTTTTCAGGCGACCGCACCGACGCCGCCGGGCCGGTGGTCGACACCCTGATCGACCGGCTGGCGAATGGCCCCGAGGGCCAGCGCGCCTTCCTGATCTTCGAGACGCTGGCCGAACGCACGCTGGCACTGGCCCAGCTGCGCCGCCGGGCCGACCCCGACGCGGGCTACGAACCACTGCTCGACGCCATGCTGCGGCCCGTGTTGAAACGCTGCCTGGCGCACGGCATCGGCATCGTCGGCAACTTCGGCGCCGCCAACCCCGAAGCCGCTGCCCGCCAGGTGCTGCGCATGGCGGCCGAACTGGGTGCGGCCACACCCAGGGTCGCCGTCGTGTGGGGCGACGACCTGCGGGGCACGCCCGCGATGGGCCTGCTGCGCGCCGAACTCGGCCAGCGGCTGGCCAGCGGTGATGTGGTCAGCGCCAACGCCTACATCGGTGCCGAGCCCATCGCGGCCGCCCTGGACGCGGGCGCGCAGGTGGTCGTGTGCGGCCGGGTGGCTGACCCTTCGCTGGCGGTCGGCCCGGCGATTTCCCACTTCGGCTGGGCGGCCGACGACTGGCAGAAACTGGGCCGCGCCACCATGGCCGGCCACCTGCTCGAGTGCGGTGCCCAGGTGTGCGGCGGCTACTTCGCCGACCCCGGCTACAAGGATGTCCCCGGCCTGGCGGAGGTGGGTTTCCCTGTCGCAGAGATCCACGCCGACGGCAGTTGCACCATCGGCAAGTCGGCGGGCACCGGCGGATATGTCACCACCGCCACGGTGAAGGAACAACTCCTGTACGAGGTGCACGACCCTTCCGCCTACCTGACGCCCGACGTGGTCGCCGACATCACCAACGCCACCGTCAGCCAGGCAGGCATCGACCAGGTGATGCTGCAGGGCGTGACCGGCCACCCCCGCACCGCCAGCTACAAGGTCAATGTCTGCCACGAAGGCGGCTGGCTGGCCGAAGGTGAAATCTCCTATGCCGGGGCCCGCGCCGAAGCCCGCGCCCGGCTGGCCGCCGACGTGTTGCGCCGGCGCCTGCCCGAACTCCAGCTACGTGTGGACCTGATCGGCGCGACCAGCATCTTCGGCGACGACCAGGGCCGCCTGCTGGCCGCTACCGCCGACCTGGGCCGGCGCGACGTACGGCTGCGGGTGGCAGCCACCCATGCCGACCGCGCCCAGGCCGAACGCCTGGGCCGCGAGGTCACCGCCCTCTACACCTGCGGCCCGGCCGGCGGCGGCGGCGTGCGCACCAGCCTCACCGCGCGGCTCAACACCGTGTCCTGCCTGCTGCCGCGCGATGCGGTGCCGACGGGTTTTCGTTTCGTCACCGGGGAATCCGCATGACCGAAAAAGCCGACATCCTCACGGTTCCGCTGTATCGCCTGGCTCACGGCCGCACCGGGGACAAGGGCGACCGATCGAACATCAGCGTGATCGCCTGGCATGCCGAGCTCTGGCCCCTGCTGGTGGAACAGGTCACCACCTATGCGGTGGCCGCGCATTTCGGGCACCGTCGTCCGACCGACGTCCAGCGTTATGTGCTGCCCAGGCTGCAGGCGATGAACTTCGTGCTCGACGGTGTGCTGGACGGCGGCGTGAACGACGCGCTCAACCTGGATACCCACGGCAAGGCGCTGTCCTTCCTGCTGCTGGAACTGCCGGCGCGGGTGCCGGCGGCGCTGGCGCACCGGCTGGCAGGAACCGACTGACACAAACCATTTTTTCGACAACGACGCAGGAGACAAAAACATGAGATTCAGCTTCCCTTCCCTTCCCCGCCGCACCGCCCTGGCGGCCATCGCGACGCTGGCCTGCGCGCCGGCATTCGCCCAGGGTTTCCCTGAAAAGGCCATCACCTTCGTGGTGCCCTTCGCCGCCGGCACGGCCACTGACCAGATCGCCCGCGCACTGGCCAACGGAGTCACCGCCGAGAGCAGGCAGCCGGTGGTCATCGACAACCGCGCGGGCGCCAGCGGTTTCATCGCATCGCAACAGGTCGCCAAGGCGCCCGCCGACGGCTACACGGTGCTGATCACCACCAACACCACCCACGCGGCCAACGAACACCTGTTCAAGAAACTGCCGTACGACCCGGTGAAGGATTTCGCGCCCATCACCGGGCTGGGCAAGGGCGGACAGATCATGGTCGTCAACCTGGCCTTCCCGGCCAGGTCGGTGGGCGAATTCATCGCGCTCGCCAAAAAAGAGCCGGGCAAGTATTCCTTCGGCAGCGGCAGTTCTTCGTCGCGCATGGCGGGCGAACTGCTGCAGCAGATGACCGACACCAAACTGCTGCACGTGCCCTACAAGAGCAACACCCTGGCCGTGACCGACCTGCTGGGCGGCCAGATCAGCATGATGATCACCGATACCGCAACCGGCCTGCCCCAGGTGCGCGCCGGCAAGCTGCGCGCGCTGGGCATGTCGAGCGCCAAACGTTCGCCGCTGGCACCCGACGTTCCGACCATCGCCGAGGCCGGCGTGCCGGGCTACGAGATGGGTTACTGGTTTGCCGCCTATGCGCCGGCCCGGACGCCGCCCGCGGTCGTCAAGAAACTCAACGAGATGCTGGTGAAGGCCGCGCAAGGCGAAGCGGCCCGAACTTCGTTCTACGAATCGACCGGCACCGAGGTGTTCACCACGACACCGGAAGAACTGGCGAAGTTCCAGGCAGCCGAATCGCAAAAATGGGGCCGCATCGTAAAGGCAGCCGGTATCGAGGCCGAGTAGGCCTTGGCTATCACCGGGGATGTCTAGGGCTACGGCAAACCCCGTGGCACGGGGGGGCCGCCGCTGGATAGCATCGCGGCCCTCATAAGCTGATAACCAGAAAGCATCCCATGTCCCTGTCGATGTACGACGCTTCCTCCAAAGTCTTCCAGCACAGCCTGGGCCAGCTTGCCTTCGTGCTGGACAAGGCCCTTGCCGATGCCGTCGCCCGCAAGATCGAGCCCACCGTGCTGGTGCAGTCGCGCCTGGCGCCCGACATGCTGCCGCTGGCCAAGCAGGTGCAGATCGCCTGCGACACGGCCAAGCTGGCCGTGGCGCGCCTCACCGGACAGGCCGCGCCGCCCTTCGAAGACAACGAGACCACTTTCGAACAACTGGCCGAACGCATCGCCAAGACGCTGGCCTTCATCGGTACCGTGCCGGCCGGCGCATTCGAAGGCAGCGAAGAGCGGGCGGTGACGGTGGGTTCGGGCGAACGAGAACGCAGGTTCAACGGCCAGGACTACCTGCTGCATTTCGCCCTGCCCAACCTGTTCTTCCACATCACGACCGCCTACGCGATCCTGCGCCACAACGGCGCGCCCATCGGCAAGAACGACTACCTGGGCAAGGTTTAGGCAGCTGGGGTCAGGCCGTCGGCTCGGGGATCGACTCGATGCGCCCCATCAGGAACACGAACGAGAAGATTCCCACCAGCAGGATCACGCCGGCCAGCAGGAAGGCGTTGCCGAACGAGCCGGTGGCACCGACGATGAAACCGGTGGCGATGGGCGCGGCTGCACCCATCAGGTTGTTGCCGAAGTTCATCAGCCCGCCGACGGTGCCGACACCGCCGCGCGGAGCGATCAGCGAAGGCAGCGACCAGCCCACGGGTGCCGCTGCGGCCAGGCCGCCCAGGGCGATCGAGATCCAGGTGATGGCCCACACCGGGTCGGTGGTCTGCGTGGCGCCGAACACCGCCAGGCCCAGCACCATGCCGCATACCAGCACGGTCTTGCGCACCTTCGATTCCTCGTGGCCCTTGCCGATGAGATGGTCGATCAGCCAGCCGCCCACCACCAGGTCGGAGACGGTTGCGACCATCCAGGGTATGGCGGCGAAACCGGCCGACTTGATGATGCTCATGTGCATGGTCTGCACCAGGTAGCCCGGCAGCCAGGTCAGGAACAGATAGAACGAATAACCGTAGGCCGCGAAACCGATGGTCAGGCCCCACACCTTTCGCTGCCGCAGCAGGTAGCCAAGCATGCCGCTGGCGCTGACCGGCGGCACGCCTTCGGGAGCGGCGCCGCCTTCGACTATGTAGCGGCGCTCGATGGGCGACAGTTTGGTGTCGGCGCTCGGGTCGCGGTAGATGAACAGGAATGCGAAGAAGTAGGCGAAGCTCATCGCCGCCGTCAGCGCGAAGCCCCATCGCCAGCCCATGCCGACCACCACGAACGCCACCAGCGGCACGCCGATCACGTTGGAGAACTTGGCCGCCGCATCGAACAGCGCGGTGGCGAAAGAACGTTCACCGCGCGGGAACCAGTAGCCGGTGGCCTTCGAGCTGACCATGAAACCCGGAGCCTCGGCCACGCCCAGCAGCATGCGCGCAGCGAAGATGCCGCCCCAGCCGCCGGCGAATGCGGTGATGGTCGATGCCACGCCCCAGGCAAAGGCGCCCCAGCGGCCGATGCGGGTAGGCCCGAAACGGTCGAGCAACATGCCGGCCGGCACCTGCAGCAATGCGTACGACCAGAAGAATGCCGACAGGAAGATGCCGACCTGCTCGGGCGACAGGTTCAGGTCGTGGCTGATCTGCGGCGCTGCCACCGACAGGCTGAGCCGGTCGAGATAATTGACCAATACGCCGATGCCCAGCAGGCCGCCGATACGCCAGCGGCGGTTGGGTACTTTCCGGCCGTCGAGAAATGCCATGAATGTCTTTCGAAGAAGCGGTACTTGAACTTGAAGATGGAAACCGGCGCGGGGGCCTCAGTCGCCCTGCGCAGTCGACCAGGCCAGCACACGCTGCTCCAGCTGGTCGATGGAATCGGTGGCCGGGACCGGCAGCACGCCGTCTTCGCCCGTCGGGTCCTGCAGCGTGGCGAACTGGTTGTCGACCAGGCTGCTGGAAAAGAAATGGCTCGCCTTGCGTGCCTCGACACGTGCCAGCGCCTCCTGGGGGCTGATTTCCATGAAGACGAAACGCAGGCCTGGCACGGCGGCTCGCAAGGTGTCGCGGTAGGCTTTCTTGAGGGCCGAGCAGGTGAGCACGGCGCCGTTCGCGTGTCCCGCCATCGCCTCGCCGAGCGCGAGCAGCCAGCCGGCGCGGTCGGCGTCGGTCAGGGCGATACCCGAATGCATCTTCTCGATATTGGCCGGGGGGTGAAAATCGTCGCCCTCGATGAGTGGCAGCCCCAGGCTGCCCGCCAGCCGGTTGCCGAGGCTGGACTTGCCACACCCCGAAACCCCCATCACCACCCACCAGGTGGCGCCGGTGCGGCGCTTGTCGCCGTTGTCGGATTTATTTGAATTGTCGAAAGTCGCTGTCATGGGATACGGCCTGGAAAAGTCGGATGGCGACAGGCCTCGAAAAAACCGAAAAAGCCGGAATGCCATCGGACAGCGCTATCCTAATCGCCACCAGTAAAAGCCCGTATACGGGTTTGCACTAGGTCGCGGCGACCCGTCACCCCCTTTACAAGCAAGCAGATGAGTACGCCCAAAACGCGGTCCAAGGGCCGCATAACCCTCCAGCATGTCGCCGAGCAGGCCGGTGTCAGCCCCATTACCGTGTCGCGCGCGTTGCGTGGCGAACGGGCGGTCGCACCTGACCTGGTGGCACGTGTGCGCGCCGCCGCCGATGCGCTGGGCTACGTTCCGGACATCGCGGCCCGCTCGCTGGCTTCGAGCCACAGCAGCCACGTGGCCGTGCTGATTCCGCTGCTGTCAAACACCTTGTTCGTCGACCTGGTCGAAAACATCCAGCGCGCCTTGCGACCGGCCGGTTTCCAGACGCTGATCGGCATCACCCACTACGACCCCAAGGAAGAAGAACAACTGCTGCGCGAACAGCTGGCGCATCGCCCGGCAGGCCTGGTGGTCACAGGCTTCGAACGCAGCGAGGCCACGCGCCGCCTCATCGCGGCGAGCGGCCTGCCCTGCGTCCACACGATGGAGGTGAGCGATGCGCCGCAGGTCTACTGCGTCGGTTTCTCGCAGCAGGACGCCGGCCAGGCCATGACCCGGCATCTGCTGTCGGGAGGCGCGCGCCGCATCGCCTTTGCGGGGGCACAGCTTGATTCACGGGTGATCCAGCGGGCGAACGGTTACCGGCATGCCCTGCAGCTTGCGGGCTGCTACCGGCCTGAGCTTGAATTCCTGCGGACCGAGCCTTCGTCGATCGCACTGGGCGCCCGCATGTTCGAAGACATCATGGCGCTGCCCTCCCCGCCCGACGCCATCTTCTTCTGCAACGACGACCTGGCACAGGGCGCACTGCTGGCCGCACTGAGGCTGGGTATTTCGGTCCCCGGCACGGTGGCGGTTGCCGGCTTCAACGACCTGGCCGGCAGCGACCAGATGGTGCCGCCGCTGACCAGCCTGCGCACCCCGCGCGGCGAGATCGGCACCCGGGCTGCCGCCATGCTGCTGCAGTTGATGCAGGGACGAAGCGTGGCGCAGAGCTGCATCGAACTACCCTACGAACTGGTGGCGCGTGGCAGCACCGCGCCTGGCTGACGGTTTTGTACACAGTAACCCGACCCCGTCAATCGATTATCAAAAAGACCTCTGGATTATCCAAGGTCTTTGAAATCTGCCCGGGCCGGCGCGAATAAGATGGCGCATCTTCATAATCAAATAACACCCGCGCACATGACAGAACCCCTCCACCAGGACATCACCTTCGATCGTGATGCACTGGTCGCCCTGCTGGCAGAAAAATCACCGCAAGCTGCTTTCGAGCGCTGCGATTTCGAAGGCGCCGACCTTTCCGGCCTCGACCTGCGCGGTTTCACATTCACCGCGTGCAACTTTGCGGAAACGCTGTTCAAGGGTGCAAAACTGAGCAGTTCCCGCTGGAAGGACTGCCGTGCCCGGCAGGCCGACTTCCAGGCCACCGACCTGACCGACGCGCGTTTCTGGCAGTGCGACCTGAACAACACCTTCTGGGGAGCGGCGCGGCTTTCATCGGCGCTTTTCTCCGAAGTGAAACTCACCGGCGCCAATTTTCGTGAATGCCTGGGATTGGGCCTGAGTTTCAGTGAAACATTATTGGTGGGCGCCGATCTGCGCGGCCTTTCATTCCGGAAACAGAAACTCGAACAACTCGACATGAGCGATGCGGACCTGGGCGGCTGCGATTTCCGCGACACCATATTCAACGGTGGCAGCCTGCGCGACGCCAACCTCAAGAACACGCAGTTCGACGGCGCCGACCTGCGCTCGGTCGACCTCGGCGGGCTTCGGATCACGGCGGTTGCGCAACTGCTCAAAGGCGCGGTCATTTCTGCCGACCAGGCCGCGGACATGCTGCGCAGCGTGGGCGTGCGGGTGCATTGAACTGACGCAGAATCCGGCTCCTCGAATGGAGGCATCGGAAATGGCGGAAATGGCGAATTTCTCTAATCTGGCGGATACGGGTTTCAAGCGCATCGCGATCGTCGGCGCAGGTGCCATCGGTGGATTCATCGGCACACGGCTGGCCGACGCGGGCCAGGGCCGGCAGGTCAGTGCGCTGGCCCGCGGGGCGACCTTGCAGGCATTACGTGAACACGGCTGGCGGCTGCAGCAGCAGGGAGAGCTGATCCAGGCCCCGGCGCACCGGGTTTCGGACGACCCTGCGGAGCTCGGCGAACAGGACCTGATCGTGATCGCCGTCAAGGCGCCTGCGCTGGTCCAGGTGGCCGAACGGATTCGCCCGATGATCGGCCCGCGTACCGTGCTGCTGCCCGCCATGAACGGCGTGCCCTGGTGGTTCGGCTACGGTGTGCCGGCCATCGGCGACCAGGCACTGGACAGCGTTGACCCGGGCGGCCGCATCGCCGCCGCCCTGCCGTTTTCGCAAGTGGTGGCCTGCGTGGTGCACGCCAGCACCGCCACCAGCGAACCCGGCCTGGTACGCCACGCCATGGGCGCCGGGCTGATCGTCGGCGAACCGCAGGGAGGGCCCGGCGAGCGCGCCGATCGGGTGGCGGCACTGCTGAAGGACGCCGGATTCGAAGCCAGGGCAGTGCCGGACATCCGGCATCACCTCTGGTACAAGCTCTGGGGAAATCTCACCATGAATCCGCTGACCGCCATCACCGGCGCCACCAGCGACCGGGTGCTGGACGACCCGCTGGTGCGCAAGTTCTGCACCGACGCCATGCTTGAATGCCAGGCCGTCGGCGCACGCATCGGCTGCCCCATCGAACAGACACCCGAAGAGCGCCACCTCATCACCCGCAAGCTGGGCGCCTTCAAGACCTCCATGCTGCAGGATGTCGAGGCCGGCCGGCCGATGGAACTCGACGGCATCGTCACGGCGGTGCACGAGATCGCGCTGCGGGTCGGTGTGCCCACCCCGTCGATAGATGCCCTGCTGGGACTGGCCCGTCTGTTCGGCCGTGCCCACGGGCTCTATCCGCAGGCGGCGGCCGGATAGGCTTTCAGTGGACGTGGCCCCAGTAGATCAGGGCGTCACGACCCTCCACGGAAAGAGACACCTTGCCGCCCACGGGCAGCAGCACCTTGGTTGCCACATGGCCGAACGGCAGGCCTGTCAGCACAGGCACGTCGGTCTTTGACCGCAACCAGTCGACCACCGTCTGCAGCTTGAAGCCCTTGTCGTGCGGGCTGAGCCGGTAATCCGTGAACTGGCCCAGCACGATGGCCTTCTGTTTGCCGAGCACGCCCGACAGCAGCAGCTGGGTGAGCATGCGTTCGACCCGGTAAGGATGTTCGTTGACGTCTTCCAGGAACAGGATTCCGTTCTTGACCGACGGCAGGTAGGGCGTGCCGACCAGGCCCGCCACCACCGCCAGGTTGCCGCCCCACAGGGTGGCTTTCTGCAGGTAGATGTCGTCGGGCGCAACGCTGGTGGCACTGCGTGGCGTGGCCGGCATGCGCCAGCCGGCGCCTTCGCCATGGCCGGTCAGCAGGTCGTCGAAGCAGGCCTCCATGATGTCGTCCGGTGTTTCCGGCGTGCCGAAATCCGCGCCCAGCGCCGGGCCCGCCCAGGTCGTCGCACCGGTCTTGGCCAGCACGGCCAGCTGCAGGGCGGTGAAGTCGCTCAGGCCGACGAACTTCATGCCGCCGCCGATGGCTTTTTCAAGCATCGGATAGTCGATGGAAGGCAGGATGCGGGTCAGGCCGTAGCCGCCGCGGGCGATCAGCGCGACATCAGCGCCGCTGGCGCAGGCCCGCTCGATGGCAGTGATGCGGGTGGCGTCGTCGCCGGCGAAACGCTGGTGGGATGTGAGCGCGTCGGGGTCGATCTCTACCGTATGACCCAACGCCTGCAGGCGCTTCACTCCACGGCGGAAGGCCGCCTTGTCACGCACCGCGCCGGAAGGCGAATAGACGTAGATGTTCTTCGGGCCATGGTCGTGCGCGGGATGCGTGCAGTGAGCATGGTCATGAACGTGGTGATCATGTTGCGGGTGGTCCGAGTGGTCCGGGTGTTTCGGATGGTCAGGCGTGGAAGGCAAGCGGGATGTCGGCCCTTGTCGGGCCGCCTCGGCAAATGGATGGACGGATTCAGGCGCGGAAGTATTCCACAGCCCCCTGCAGCCCCGGCCCGGTTTCGTCCGACAGGACGAGGCTCCGCAGGGGCTTGGCTGCGGCAATCGGCACCGCCCCATCGGCGGGCGCCCGCCAGCCCCCTGAAAAGACCCGTACCGCGGCTGCATGCCCGCGGTCCGGATAGGGCAGCTTTCGTTGCGTCTCATGGACGGGCGACGGCAGCAGGAGCCGGCCGGCGCAGCGATCGGCCAGCGCCGCCGCCAGCGCGTCGGCCAGCAAGGTGTCGGCGTTGTCGCAGACCAGCACGACACCGCCGGTCACGAGTCCCAGGCACCAATCGCGCAGGGCCTGCACATGCCAGGCCAGCCGATGGAAGTCGTCGCGCTTGGGTTTGTCGCTGCGGCCGAAACCGATGAGGTCGGGCACCAGCACCCGCGCGCCTTGCCCGGCCAGCACGGCAGCGACGTCGGCGAACCTCTGGCTCCAGTCGCCCGGTCCGTGAAGGCAGACAAAGACCGGCGGGGCGGCTTCCGCCGGCCCGAGGTCGAGGTAATGCAGCCGCAGGCCCTCGAGCGCCGGCAGATCGCTGCGATAGGCGCCTTCCCAGGCATCGCCGAACGCGCGCCGGGGCGTGCGCAGTGCGTCTTCCCGCAGCGGTTCTGCGGCACGCGCCTGCACCGCGCGGCGTTCACGGAAGAAGCCGGTGAGCAACTCGCCGCATTCGTCGGCCAGCACACCGCCCTGGATACTCGTGTGGTGGTTGAGGCGTGACTCGGCGAACAGGTCGACCACCGATCCGGCAGCGCCGGTACGCGGGTCGGCCGCCCCGAAAACCACGCGTGCCAGCCGTGCATGCAGCAGGGCTCCGGCGCACATCGGGCAAGGCTCCAGCGTGACGTAGAGGGTGTAGCCATCCAGCCGGTAATTGCCCGTTCCGGCGGCGGCGGCTCGCAATGCGACGATTTCGGCATGGGCCGTGGGGTCGCACATCGCGACCGGCGCGTTTGCACCGGTGGAAACCACCTGGCCGTCGCGCACCAGCACGGCACCTACGGGCACCTCGCCGGTCGCCTGGGCGCGACGGGCCTGGTCGATGGCCAGGCGCATGGCCTGTTCGTCGTTCACATCAGGGAGCTTTCTCGGCCGAGTCGAGGCGGTTGCGTGCCTCGGCGGCCGCCTGGTCCAGCGCCCTCTGAACCTGTTGCACCTGGCGGGCCTCCGGATGAACCGGTGCGTCCGTGGTCACGCCGGTCACGCCTGACGTGGCGGGCACGATGGGCGCGCCCGGTGCCCTGCTTTCCAGTTGCTGCCGCGCCGACAGCGCCACCACCAGCACGACCAGCAGGATTCCGATGATGCCGAACAGGCCGCGCATGCCGCCTGCCCCTTACTTCAGCTTGTCCTGCGACACGTCCATGACAAGACGGGTGGCGAGGTACAGGCGCGGCACGATGGTGTTGATCTGCACGTATTCGGCGTCGTTGGAATGCGCTCCGAAACCGCTGAGGCCCATGCCCTCGATGACCGCGCCCTTCGACTTGAGCGCCGCGAACGCCGCGTCGGTGCCGCCGCCGGTGGCGACGTCCATCACCTTCATCGGAATGCCCAGCTCCTCGTAGACGGCCCGGCCGTGGTTGGCCAGCTTGCGGCCGGCATCGTTGGCTTCGAGGGGGGGACGCCGCACCTCGAACTTCACCGAAACCTTGGATTCGGGCAGCAGCTTGTTCTGAACCTTTTCCTGGAGGGCCTTTTCCAGGGCGTCGAAGTCGGCCACCTTGAGTGCGCGGGCATCGGCCTGGGCGCTGGCTTCGCCAGGGATCACGTTGCGGTTGGTGCCTGCCTTGGCCACCGTCCAGTTCAGCTTCAGGCCGCGCTCGTTCTGCGACAGGTCCTTCATCTGCAGCAACTGGTGCGACATCTCGTAGAGCGCGTTGACGCCGCCTTCCGGACGTGCGCCGGCATGCGATGTCTTGCCGACCACGTTGAGGTAGGCGGCGCCGATGCCGCTGGTTGCCAGGCGCAGGCTGCCGTCGCTGCCACCACCTTCGAAGGACAGCACGGCGTCCTGTTCGGCGCCGAACCTGATGATGGTGCTGCGTGCGCCGGGCGAACTGATTTCTTCATCGCCGTTGATGAGCACCGTCAGCGTGCCGTAGTCCTTGAAACCCATCTTCTGCAGCATCGCGACCGTGTGGATGATCGCCGCGACGCCCTGCTTGTCGTCGGCGATTCCCAGGCCGTAGGCCTTGTCGCCTTCGACGCGGAAGGGCTGGTCCTTGAGCATGCCCTTCAGGTAGACGGTGTCCATGTGGGCGATCAGCATGATCTTCCTGGTACCGGTGCCCTTGAACTCGGCATGCACCACCTGGCCCACCTTCTCGGGCGTGTCGTCCATGCGGAAGACATCGGTAGGCGTGATGAGTTCCACCTTGCCGCCGAGAGCCTTGAGGCGTTCGGCGATCAGTGCGGCGATCTTGCCGAGGCCCTCGATGTCCTTGCTGCCCGATTCGATGTTCACCAGGTCACGCATGGTGTCGAGCATGCCCTGCTGCTGGGCCTTGGCGGCGTCGTGAATCGCGGCCACGGGCGCGGCATTTGCGAACGAACCGAATGCGAGCAGGGCGGCAGCCGCGGCGGCGACCAGGGCTGGACGGTGGAAGGTACGGCCTTGCGGCATGGAGAGTCTCCTTGTGTGAAACGCGAAAGTTATCACGCCCGCGCCGGCTCCATGTACGTGTGCGCGCACTTACCATGAATGCGGTTAATCGTATTCATGAAGGGTTGGTGCGACATGAACTAATAATGGATTTTCACCACCGGAGATTCATTCACATCCATTGATATTCTTCCTGCCCGGCGTGGAACCATTGGCGTAACAGAGCCTACACATTTTAAAAACTTCAACACATTCAAGGAAAAAACTGTGAAGAAGATTTTCAGCTCGTTCCTAGCCACGTTTCTTGTCCTCGGAGCAACTTCAATGACTACAACCGCCAACGCCGCCAAGGCAAATCTGCATGTCGACCGACAAATCGAACTCGACATGTCGCCCGCCGACGTATGGGCGATCGTCTCCGATTTCGGCAGATTGCAGGATTGGCATCCGGTGGTCGTCGCCACGGAAATCACGCACGGAACCGACAACGTGCCAGGCGCCATTCGCCGCCTCAGATTCGTGAACGGCGGCACGCTGGATGAAAGGCTCACCGCCTACGAACCCCAGAACCGCCTGCTTCGCTACACGATTACCGCCGGCGAGTTTCCGGTTTCCGATTACCTCACGACCATCGAAATCAAGGCACTGCCGGACCGCAAGAAAGCCCTGTTCAGCTGGACCGGCACCTTCAGCCGGGCCGACTGGGCCGCGCAGCCAGCGGCTGGCAAGGACGATGCGGCTGCGATCGCAGCCGTCGACGGCGTTTATTCGACCGGCCTGCAAGCCGTGAAAAAGAGAGTGGAAGACACCAACGCCATCCGCAAGGTGATAGGTTTCTATGCAGACGGCGGTACTGCCGGCGATTCGAATACCGTGGCAAAGGCATTCCATCCCTCCGCCACCATGAAGTTCGTTCGTGAAAATCACCTGGTGGATGAGCCGATCGCCAATTTCCTGGCCAACTACATTCCGGCAGGCGTGGTGCAGCCCCGTTCGGTGAAAATCGACCGTATCGATATAGAAGGCACTGCCGCAAGCGCCAAGCTGACCATCGATTACCCCACGCACCAGTTCATCGATTATTTCAACCTGCTGAAAATCGAAGGAAACTGGCTGGTCGTCAGCAAGACTTTCTACCGCAAGGCCAAATCCTAACGCCATTCATGCGTCGTCGGATTTCTCGCTTTTGAAGAAGTCGTGCATCTGGCCCAGCACTGCCGCCGGGTCTTCCTCTGCCAGGTAATGGCCACACCCGGTGAGTGCGCCGCTGATGTTCTCGGCCTGGGCCTGCCACAGCTCCAGGACGTCGAAGCAGCGGTGCACCACGCCGTCCGCTCCCCACATCACCCGCACCGGCATGCGCAGCCTGTTGCCGGCATCGCGGTCCTCGCGGTCGTGGTCGAGGTCGATACCGGCCGACGCCCGGTAGTCGGCGCAGATGCTGGCCGCCGTGCCAGGTATGGCGATACATCGTTCGTAGTCGGCCATGGCGGCCGGCGCGAAAGGTGCCAGGCCGGCATGGCGTCGCCCCATCACCTCACGCACATACGCCACCGGGTCGGCCTCAATCAGACGTTCCGGCAGGGGCGCGGGCTGGATCAGGAAAAACCAGTGCCAGTAGGCCTTGGCGAAGTCTTCGTTGGTTCCGGCATACATGTCGAGCGTGGGTGCGATGTCGAGCAGCATGAGTTTTTCCACGCGTTCCGGGTGATCGAGCGCCAGGCGGTGCGCTACCCGTGCGCCACGATCATGTGCACCCAGCAGGAACCGCTCGAAACCCAGGTGCGACATCAGCTGCACCATGTCCTGTGCCATGACCCGCTTCGAATAGGCCGCATTGTTGATGCCGGCCTCGGGGCGTGACGAATCGCCATAACCGCGCAGGTCTGCCACCACCACGGTGAAACGCATCGACAGCCCCTCGGCCACGCGGTGCCACATGGTGTGATTCTGCGGGTGGCCGTGCAGCAGCAGGACGGCTGGCCCGTGACCGCCCACCAGGGCGTGAATGGTGGCGCCGTCGACCGCCACATCGTGGCTGGCAAATCCTTCGAACATATTGACTCCTTGGTACCGCCATCGGCCTGTCGCGGCCGACGCATGGAAAAACGCTTCTTGCAGCAATACGGGCAGCGGACGCCGACTTGCTTCCGGGTGAAATACCTGATTCAGCGCCGCTTCCAGGATTGTTCATGAACACGCTGTCCATTTCCATGGTGTTACCCATTTGCGCCGGCGTTCCGCCGGCGCCGCTCTGGCAGGCCGGCGAAGGCGCAGGCAGAATGCGTGCCCAGAATGGCCAAAGCCTCCAAACGCACACCTCAAGATCCACGACGAAGCGCTCGACCGCCTTCTCCCGCCAATGAAGCGCTGGAGCGCCGGGTGGCCGAGCTGGAAGCCCAGAACAAGGTCCTGCGCTACAGCAACGCAGCGGCCGAAAGCGCCTCCGAACGGTTCGAGACCCTGTTTGCCAGCGTGCCACTGGCGCTGATGGTGGTCGACGAACACGACATGGTGGTCCAGGGCAATTCAATGGCCCACCGGCTGTTCCAGCCGTCCGAACGCGACCGCCCGCTCGTATCCCTGATGCCTTTTGTCAGCGTGGGCCATGTATCCAAGGTGATGCAGGGTTTCCGCGAGGCCTTGCGCAACGGAAACAGCGAGACATCCGAGGTGGTGTTTTCCATCGGCGACCAGGGCACGCTGACCGGCGACCTGCACATCCGCCGCATCGAAACGCTCCAGGAAGACGGCGAGCCGGTGATGCAGTTCATCTGCGCAGTGGTCGACCAGGGACCGCTGCTGGCCGAGCGGCGCGCATTGCAGCAGAGCGCCATGGCGCTCCAGGAGCGCAACGAGCAGCTGTTCCTGGGAGAGCGACGGCTGGAGGCGGTGATCAACTCCGCGCTCGACGCCATCATCTGCGTCGACCAGAACAGCCGCATCACGGTCTTCAACCCGACCGCCGCCGCGCTGTTCCAGTGCAGTGCCGGCAACGCGCTGGGCAGCCCGCTGGAGCGCTTCCTGCCCGACGCCGCACAGGCGCTCGCCTTTGCCCAGATATCCACCCAGGCCATGCTGGGCGAACGCACCGCTCGCACCGCTTCTGGCCGTGAGCTGTCGGTGGAAATCAGCGTGTCTTTCGAGCGCCATGCCGCCGGTGAAAGCACCACGGTGTTCGCCCGCGACCTCACCGGCCGCAAGAAGGCAGAGGCGCACCGCGCGGTGCTCGAAGCCCAGCTGCGCGAGTCGCAGAAGATGCAGGCAATGGGCACGCTGGCCGGCGGCATCGCACACGATTTCAACAACATCCTGGCGGCCATCCTGGGCAATGTCGAACTGGCCGGCGCAGACCTGCCGGAAGGCGCGCCCGCGCAGGAGAGCCTGCAGGAAATCGGCAAGGCCGGCCGACGTGCGCGCGACCTGGTGCGGCAGATCCTCACCTTCAGCCGCAACGAGCCCACGCAACGCGCGCCGGTCTCGCTGTCGGCGGTGGTGCACGAAACCGAGCGCCTGCTGCGGGTCACGCTCCCCCCTACCGTCGAGCTGCGGCTGGACCTTGCCGCCAACCTGCCGCCGGTGATGGCCGACGCCACCCAGGTGGAGCAGGCCTTGCTCAACCTGTGCACCAACGCCATCCACGCCGTGGGTGACGCCCGCGGTTCGGTCACCGTCCGGCTCGACATGGCGAACCCCGACCAGCGCACCTGCGAGCGGCTTGGCCTGGCGCCCGGCGCCTACGAGGCGCTGACGGTCACCGACAGCGGCAGCGGCATCGACAAGGCCACCCTCGAGCGCATCTTCGAGCCCTTCTTCACCACCAAGGTGGTGGGCCAGGGCACCGGCCTCGGGCTGTCGGTGGTCCACGGCGTGATGCGTACCCACCAGGGCGCCACCGACGTGCGCAGCGTGCCCGGAAAGGGCAGCACGTTCACCCTTTATTTCCCGGCCGCGATGGCGGCCGACGGAGCTCCCACGGGCAAATCCGAACGACGGCTTGAACCGACGCCGGTCGCCGAAGGCCACGGCCGCCACGTGATGTACGTCGACGACGACAAGGCGCTGGTGTTCCTGGTCGAACGCCTGCTGCGGCGACGCGGTTTCCGGGTCAGCGGTTTCTCGGACCCACGCACCGCCGAAGCCGCGCTTCGTGCCGACCCGGGGGCCTTCGACCTGCTGGTGACCGACTACAACATGCCCGGTTACAGCGGCCTTGACCTGGCCCGCGAAGCCCGGCTGATCAGGGCCGACCTGCCGGTGGCCCTCGCTTCGGGCTACGTCACCGCCGAAATCGAGGCGGCTGCAAGGCAGGAAGGCGCAAGGGCGCTGATCCACAAACCCAACGACGTCGAAGAGTTGTGCGCGACCGTGCAACGCCTGGTGCAGGGCGAACATTCTTGACGCCGCTGTTCGTCGACGACCACCTGCTGGTGGTCGACAAGCCGGCGGGCCTGCTGGCAGTGCCCGGCCGGGGCGCGGACAAGCAGGACTGCCTGATCGCCCGCCTCCGGATCGACTGGCCCGAAACGCTGCTGGTCCACCGCCTGGACATGGCGACTTCGGGCCTGATGATCTTCGCGCGCGATGCGGCGACACAGGCCGCACTCAGCCGCCAGTTCGCCGAGCGCAAGGTGTTCAAGCGTTATGTGGCGGTGGTCGACGGGCTTCTTCAACAGGCCGAAAACACGCTGGACGACGAGGGCTGGTCGATGATCGACCTGCCGCTGATGGCCGACTGGCCACGCCGTCCGCTGCAGAAGGTCGACGCCGCCGGGGGCAAACCCAGCATGACCCGGTGGCGGGTGCTGGCCCATGACGCGCGGGCATGCACCACACGCGTCTGGCTGCAGCCGCTGACCGGCCGCACGCATCAGCTGCGGGTGCACCTGCTGGCCCAGGGCCATGCCATCCTGGGCGACGCGCTGTATGCCGAACCCGCCGTCGCGGCCCGTGCGCCGCGCCTGCTGCTCCATGCCCAGACCCTGGCGCTGGCCCATCCCATGACCCATGAACCATTGCGGCTCGACGCCGAACCGCCCTTCTGAACCGTAGGACAGACATGACCGAAACCACCCATCTTTTCATCCTGACCGGCGCTTCGAAGGGCATGGGCCAGGCCATGGCCCACCAGTTGCTGCGGCCGGGCAACACCCTGGTCTGCATATCGCGCGGCACCGATGAAAGCCTGGCCCAAACCGCCGAACGGACCGGCGTAGCCCTGAATCAGTGGGCGATGGATCTTGCCGACGCCGCCGGTGGCGCGGCACACCTTGCGCAGTGGCTGGACCAGCAGGATGCCGCCGGGTTCGCCAGCGTCACGCTGATCAACAACGCGGCCCTGATGCCGCCCCTGGTGCCGCTGCGCGACGCATCCGCTGCCGACACCGTGACGGCGATGCGGGTCGGCCTCGAGGCGCCGATGCTGCTGACATCTGCCTTCCTGTCGTCAACCCGGGCCTGGCACATGCCACGCAAGGTACTGAACATTTCGTCCGGACTCGGACGCCGGGCGATGGCCTCGCAATCGGCCTACTGCACGCTCAAGGCCGGGATGGACATGTTCACCCGCTGCGCCGCGCTGGACGAGGCTTCGCTGCCGAACGGCGCACAACTTTGCGCGCTGGCGCCGGGCGTGATCGACACCGGCATGCAGCAGCAATTGCGCGGCGCCGATGCGGCCGCTTTCCCGGACATCGGCCGGTTTGCCGGCCTGCACGCATCCGGCAGCCTGACGTCGCCCGCCGACGCCGCACGCGCCGTGCTGGCCTACCTGCAGCGGCCTGACTTCGGCGCCGAATCGCTGGCCGACGTGCGCGGCTGAAGGCCGGCCGGCCAGGCGGCTCAGTTTCGCGTCACGAGCACCGGAATGGTGGCGTCGGCAAGCACACGCTGGGTGACGCTGCCCAGCACCAGCTTTTCGAGCCCGCTCCGGCCGTGCGACCCCATCACGACCAGGTCGGCTTCGATGCTGTCCGCCGTCTCGACGATGCCGCGATGGATGGAATGGCCTTCGACCACCACCGTTTCCAGCTCGAAACCGAGCGCGTCGGCCGATGCCCGGGCCTGGTCAAGCGCCGCACTGGCTTCGTTATTGGCCGCCACCAGGTACTGCTCCTGGCCGTAAGCCATGTCGGTGCCGACGCCGGTGAAGGGATAGGGGTCGATCACCGAAACCGCGGTCACCGAACCGTCGGTCAGCTTGGCCAGACGTATCGCCCGGCGAAGGGCTGCGATGGAGGTATCGGAACCGTCGATCGGCACGAGGATTTTCTTGAACATGGCGGAACTCCTTCTTTTGATAGATGCGAGTCGACTTTATGCGCCCTGCCCCGCCAAAAGACGTAAGCGGGTTTGTCAACCCGCCCCGCATCGACCCTCAGTCGCCCTGGAAGGCTCCGGCCCGGCAGGTCAGCACCAGGGTGTCGCGCCAGCCACCGCCGGCATCCAGCGGCTGGATGGGCGTCGACTCATGGATCATGCGTGGATCGTCCAGCAGCAGCAGCGACCAGGGTTCGGACAAAGTGAAACGCAGGCCCGCCGGCCCGTCGGCCTCGAACACCCGGGTTTCGCCGCCCTTGATGCCGTGGCGTGCCACCAGGAAAACCGCCACCAGGTCGACCCCGTCGCGGTGCGCGCCCTCCGGTGTCGGGCGGCCGATGCCGTCGGTGGTGTCGATGCGGAACTGATGCGCCTCCATGAACCAGGGCTGTGCGCCGCGCAGGGCAGTCGCGGCACGCGCCATCGCCTGCAGCAGGCCGTGCCATGCAGGCTGTGCCACGGTGGTGTCGAGCATGGGTGCGAACCACCGCTGCATGCCGCCGTGCAGGGCGTTGTATTCGACCGGCTGCCAGTGCGGTCGCGGAGGCGTCTGCCGGATGTCCTGGCCGTCCACCACAAAACATGCGTGACGGCGACGGCGGTAGTTGCCGCCGTCCTTCAGGTATTCGTCCGGCGGCAGGTCGGACCAGTCGGTTCGCAGCACCTCCAGCGCGGCCATGTCGACGCCGGCCCAGGCAGAGACGTCCGCCGGCCCCAGTACCGCGAAACCGCGCTCATCCAGTTGTGAATCGAGCCGCTCCAGCGGCGTCCAGGGAGGCGAGAAGGTATTGGACATGGCAAAGATCGAAAGCGAAAAAGGTTCAGGCCTGCATCGGGCGGTAGAAACTGTCCGGCTGCAGCATCAGCGATTGTGCAGACAACTCTTCGAGCCGATTGGCTCCGAGCATGCCCAGGGCCATGTCGACCTCGCGGGCCAGCAGGCCCGCCGCATGCGCCACGCCAGCCGCGCCGCCGACGGTGGCCGCGTAGTTGAAAGGCCTGCCGACCAGCACGAAGTCAGCCCCAAGCGCGAGAGCCTTCAGGACATCGGTGCCGCGCCGGAAACCGCTGTCTATCAACAGCGGCATATGCGGCCCCACGGCGGCCCGCACCGCCGGCAGCACTCGCATCGGCGATGTGGAACCGTCGAGCTGCCGACCGCCATGGTTGGACAGCACGATGGCGTCCAGGCCTTCGTCGCGTGCCGTCACCGCGTCTTCCGGGTGCAGCACACCCTTGATGACCAGCCTGCCCTTCCACTGCTCGCGGATCCGGCTTATCGCCGTCCAGTCGAGGTGCGCCCGCCCGCTGAATTCACGTACCACGTTGCGCGCCATCACGGCGATGCGCTTGTCGTTGTCGCTGTTCTCGAAATGCGGCAGGCCGCTGTTCAGCACTGTGCGCAGGAACGTGCCCAACGCCCAGCGTGGATGGGTGATGCCGCCCCACAGCAGTGACAGATCAGGCTTGAGCGGACTGCTGAAACCGGCGCGCTCGTAGTGTTCGGTGCTGCCGCGGACCGCCACGTCCACCGTGACCACCAGGGTGCCGAAGCCCGCCCGGGCCGCGCGGTCGACCAGCGCGGCGATGCGTTCGGGTGTCGGCGGCAGGTAGGCCTGGAACCAGCTTTCGGGTGCGGCCCGTGCCACGTCTTCCATGCGCGTCAGGGACGAGCCGCTCATCACCATCGGGATGCCGGCCCGTGCCGCCGATTCGGCCAGCACGACGTCACCGCGGTAAGCGGTGAGCGCGCTGACACCCATCGGCGCAATGCCGAATGGGGCGGCGTATTCCTGCCCCATCAGTGTGGTGGAGATGGAACGTTCGGCCACGTTGCGCAACACTCGCGGCACAAACCGGATTTCGTCGAAAACCTGGCGGTTGTCGTCCAGCGTGGCGCCGGTTTCCGCCGGACTCACGACATACGAAAAAATGGCAGGAGGCAGGAAACGACGGGCTTCCGCCTCCAGGTCGTCCAGGCAGAACACCCGGCGCATCGACCTGGGCACGGGATTTGGCACGATCAGCGGGTTCAAGGCTAGGTCTCTCTTTATTCGAAGGCGCAGCAGCATACAGCGATGGGTGAGACAAAACGTCATGTTGCAGCGCGTCATGAGCAGTGGCACCATCCGAAACAAAATGCAAGCTAACGTAAACCCTAATTCCTCTTCCGCGTCCACCGCATTGGTCAAGTCGGGGCCATCCAGGCCCCACGTCGTGATCATCGGCTGCGGTTTCGGCGGCCTCGAAGCCGCCCGGGCGCTGCGCGACGCACCCGTCGACGTCACCCTGATCGACCGCGCCAACCACCATCTGTTCCAGCCGCTGCTCTACCAGGTCGCGACCGCCGGCCTGGCCGCGCCGTCGATCTCTGCGCCCATCCGCAACCTGTTCCGCAACCAGCCGAACGTTACGGTCCTGCTGGCCGAGGCCACCGGAATCGACGCAGGCAGCCGCACCGTTTCACTGGCCGACAACACCTCGCTGCACTACGACCAACTGATCGTCGCGGCCGGCGCCGGCCACGGTTATTTCGGCCGCGACGAATGGGCGGCCTACGCCCCCGGCCTCAAGACGCTGGACGACGCGTTCAAGATCCGCCGTCGTGTGCTGCTGGCCTTCGAAGCGGCGGAGCGCGAAACGGATCCGGTCGCCCGCAAGGCGCTGCTGACCTTCGCGGTGATCGGCGCCGGCCCTACCGGTGTCGAAATGGCCGGCACGCTGACCGAGATCGCCCGGCTCACCCTGCCCGGCGAATTCCGCAACATCGACCCCGCTTCCGCCCAGGTCCTGCTGATCGAAGGCGGGCCCCGGGTGCTGGCCAGCTTCCCGGAAGAACTGTCCGAAAAAGCCCGGCTACAGCTGGTGCACCTGGGAGTGGAGGTGCGCACCGGCACCCGGGTGACCCATATCGATCGCAACGGCCTCGAGGTGAACGCACCCGACGGCAGCACCTATCGCATTCCCAGCCGCTGCATGGTGTGGGCCGCCGGCGTTTCGGCGTCACCCCTGGCGCGGCTGCTCGGCACGGCGACCGGTGCCACGGTCGACCGCGCCGGCCGGGTGGCGGTCGAGCCCGACCTCTCGCTGCCGGGCCACCCGGAGATATCGGTGGTCGGCGACATGGCGGCGGCCTTCAGCCACAAGGAAGGCGAAAGCCCCAAGCCGGTACCCGGCGTTTCACCCGGCGCCAAGCAGATGGGCCGCGCGGCCGCTGCCAACCTGTTGCGCCGCCTGGAAGGCAAGACCACCCTGGCCTTCCACTACGCCGACTACGGCAACCTGGCGACCGTGGGTCGCCGCGCCGCGGTGGTCGACCTGGCGGCGCCCTGGGGGCCGCTGCGTTTTTCCGGCACCTCGGCCTGGTTGTTCTGGCTGTTCGCGCACATCTACTTCCTCATCGGCTTTCGCAACCGCATCGGCGTGCTGCTGGACTGGGCGTCGGCCTATTTCCAGTTCCAGCGGGCGGCGCGGATCGTCGTAGGGGTGCAGCATCCGGCACCCGGCCACCAGCGAAACCAGCCCGAGAAGCCGCCTGCACCGAACGAGTGACTTCTTATCATCTGCCTGTCGACAACAAAACGAGGCAGACATGAAGATTTCCCGCTCCCTGCAGGCGCTTGCCTGCGCCGCCTGGCTGGCCACCGGCCTGCAGGCCCATGCAGCCTTTCCGGACAAACCCATCAAGGTGATCATGGGTTTCCCCGCGGGCGGCCCGCTAGACCAGCATGTGCGCCTGCTGTCCGACCGGCTGCAGGCGGTGCTGGGACAGCCGATCATCGTGGACTACAAACCCGGCGCCGGCGGCTCGGTCGGTGCCGAAACCGTTGCCCGCAGCCCGGCCGACGGCTACACGCTGATGCTGGCCAACACCGGCGTGCTGGTCATCAACGGCGCCCTGTACCAAAAGCCTTCATACGACACGCTGCGCGACTTCGTGCCGATCGCCCGCACCGCGCAACAGCCGCTGGCGCTGCTGGTCAACAACGCGGTTCCCGCGAAAACCCTGGGTGAATTCATTGCCTATGCCCGCAAGGAACCCGGCAAGGTCAACTACGGTTCGGCAGGAAACGGCGGCATTTCGCACCTGGTGCCTGAAATGTTCAAGAACAGCACCGGCCTGTTCATGGTCCACATCCCGTACCGCGGCAGCGCACCGGCTTTTACCGACCTGATCGGCGGCCAGGTCCAGTTCATGGCCGAATCGATTCCGCAGGCGGCGTCGTATGCCAAGCAAGGCAAGGTGCGCGCCCTCGCAGTCACCAGCCGTGAACGCAACCCGGCCCTGCCCGATGTGCCGACCGCCCAGGAGGCCGGCCTGAAAGGCTTCGAGGTCGTGGGTTTCTACGGCTTCATGGCACCTGCCGCCACCCCGCCCGAAGTGGTCGCCAAACTGAGCGACGCCTTCGGCCAGGTGATGGCGCAGCCCGACCTGAAGAGCCGGATGATCGCCCAGGGAGCCGACCCGGCGTTCCTGGGCAGTGCGGACTTCGGCAGGTTCCTCGCGTCTGAAACGCCCAAGTGGCGCAAGGCTGTGAAGGACTCCGGCGCCCGCATGGACTGACCGTATTTACAAAAGCCGTGGCCAGGGACCACTGACGGTAACCCGGCGATACCCGTGAGGCTGGCGCATGGTGCATTGAGATGACGGCGTGCCGGCCGTCCCGGTCGTGGTGCATCCGGGCAGTCTGATCACCGGGCTTGGTGCATCAAGCGGCCCGCATCCGGTGCACAGGGCTTGTATACCAGTGGCACGGTTTCTGCTCATCAGTTGCATGCCCTCCGCAGCCGACATCAGCAGCCGAATCATCGAAGCCGTCATGGCCCAGAAACTCGCCCCCGGCACCCGCCTGGGCGAGCAGCAACTGGCCATGCTGTTCGACTGCAGCCGAACCATCGTGCGCGAGGCGCTGACACGCCTTGCCACCCGTGGCATCGTCACCGTCAGCGCCCGCCGCGGCTGGTTCGTGGTCGAGCCTTCCCGCGACGAAGCCCGCGAGGCGTTCGAGGCTCGCCGGGTGATCGAGGTCGGCCTGATCCGCGAGATGCCCGCCATGGGCAAACCCGCCATCAGGCAGCTCAAACAACATCTGCAGCGCGAAAAGGCGGCGGTGCGCGGCACCGATGTCGGCGCCCGAAGTTTCCTGCTGGGCGATTTCCATGTGTGCCTGGCCGAATGCCTGGGCAACCATCTGCTGGCCGACACGCTGCGCGACTTCACCGCCCGCACCACGCTGATCGCCATGCTCTACCAGTCGTCGCACGACGCGGTGCAGTCCTGCGAAGACCATGTGCAGATCGTCGCCGCGCTCGAAGCCGGCGACAGCGCCGAGGCCGCCCGCCTGATGGCCGCGCACATCGGCTCTGTCAAGGATGCCCTGCGCCTGCAACCAGCCGCCACCGAGGAAGACCCGCTCAGCGGCCTGCGCGATGCGCTGGCGCCGCTGGCCACGTCCTCGATCAAGTCACCCAAGGCCGCGTCCGCCAAGAAGACGGACGAGGCTCCCCTTTCCGATCCCCCCTCCACCTACCTGGGAGCTTTGTTATGACTTTCGCCCGCCGTCCCCTCGTTCTCGGCCTGATCGCCGCCGCTTCGGCCCTGTGCGCCGCCGGCGTCCACGCGCAATCCGCGCTGGACGACGTGATGAAGAGCAAGACCATCAAGATCGCCATTCCCACCGACTACCCTCCATACGGTTTCGTCGGCACCGACATGGCTCCGCAGGGCCTCGACGTGGACACCGCACGGCTCATCGCCACCAAGCTCGGCGTCAAGGTCGAACTGATCCCGGTGACCAGCGCCAACCGCGTTCCCTACCTGCAGACACACAAGGCCGACCTGGTGATCTCCACCCTGGGCAAGAACCCCGAGCGTGAAAAAGTCATCGACTTCACCGCCGCCTATTCCCCCTTCTTCCAGGCCGTGTTCGCGCCGAAGAGCCTGCAGGTCAAGAGCTTCGCCGACCTGGCCGGCAAGACCGTGGCCGTCACCCGTGGTGCGATGGAAGACCAGGAACTGGGCAAGGTGATCCCCGCCGGCGTGGACGTGAAGCGCTTCGAGGACAACAACGCCACCATCGCCGCCTTCGTGGCCGGCCAGACCCAGGTGATCGCCACCAGCGCATCCGTCGCCGGCAACATGATGGCCAAGAACCCCGGCATCAACGCCGAATACAAGCTGCTTCTGAAGGACAGCCCCAACTTCATCGGCGTGGCCAAGGGTGAAGACGCGCTGCGCACCAAGGTGAACGCGATCCTGGCCGAAGCCAAGACCGACGGCACCCTCGACAAGATGGCCACCCGGTGGCTCGGCCGCCCGGCTGGCGACCTGCCCCAGTAAGCGGTCCGCCGCACAGCCCTCCTGGCCGGGGGCTTTATCGATACCTCATTCGAAACCAACCACAACACCACAACAACAGGCAGGAGGACGGCCCATGCGCATCCAACTCGATTTCCCCGCGGTACTGGCCGAGTGGCCCTTGCTGCTGACCGGCGTCTGCTGGACGGTGGGCCTCACCGCCGTCGCCACGGTGATCGGCCTGGCCGCGGGCGTGGCCTTCGCCTGGTCGCGCGCCAGCGGCCCGACCTGGCTGAAGGCCATCGTCGGAACCTATGTGGAGCTCATCCGCAACACGCCGTTCATCGTGCAGCTGTTCTTCATCTTCTTCGGCCTGCCGGCGGCCGGCGTGAAGCTTTCACCGGAAACAGCGTCGGTGATCGCCATGGTGGTCAACCTCAGCGCCTATGCGACGGAGATCATCCGTGCCGGCATCAACGCCACCCCCAGGGGCCAGATCGAGGCCGCGCAGAGCCTGGCGATGAGCCGCATGCAGATATTCCTGCGGGTGGTGCTGCCGCCGGCGCTGGCCAAGGTGTGGCCGTCCATGACGGGCCAGATCATCATCGTGATGCTGGGCTCTGCCGTCTGCGGCCAGATCTCCACGCCCGAGCTGAGCTATGCCGCCAACCTGATCCACAGCCGCAATTTCCGGGCTTTCGAGGCCTCGATCATCGTGACGCTGATCTACCTGGTGCTGTCGCTGGTGCTGCGCCGTCTTCTCAACTGGGCCGGTCCCAGGCTGATCTTCGGCAAGTAAGGAGTCCAAGCATGGTCGAATTCACCCTTTGGGACATCCTTCGCAACCTGCTCATGGCAGCGCGCTGGACCATCGCCCTTTCCCTGGTCGCCTTCATCGGCGGCGGCATCGTCGGCATGATCCTGCTGGTGCTGCGGCTGGCGCGCGGCAAGTATGTGCGCCGCTTTGTCATCGGCTACGTGCAGCTGTTCCAGGGCACGCCCCTGCTGATGCAGCTGTTTCTGGCCTACTTCGGCCTGGCGCTGTTCGGCATCGACACATCGCCATGGGTGTCCGCCGCGATTGCGCTGACGCTGTACACCAGCGCCTACCTCACCGACATCTGGCGCGGCTGCGTCGAGGCGGTTCCCAAGGGCCAGTGGGAAGCCTCGGGCAGCCTGGCGATGTCTTTCGGCGAACAGATGCGCCACATCATCCTGCCGCAGGCATCGCGCCTGGCCGTCGCGCCCACCGTCGGTTTCCTGGTGCAGGTCGTCAAGGGCACCGCCCTGGCCTCGGTGATCGGCTTCGTCGAGCTGACCAAGGCCGGCAGCATGATTTCGAACGCCACCTTCAAACCCTTCGTCGTCTACAGCTGCCTTGCGCTGATGTACTTCGCCCTGTGCTTCCCGATCAGCCTCTGCGCCCGTGTCCTGGAAAGGAAAATGAACCATGCAAACCGTTGAACACAACATCGCCGACGCCGCCAAGCCGCCAGCGGCCCCGGGCGCTTCCATCGTTTCCATTCACGGATTGCGCAAGTCGTACGGCACCAACGAGGTCCTGAAGGGCATCGACCTCGAAGTGGCGCGTGGCGAGGTCATCGCCATCATCGGCAAGAGCGGCTCCGGCAAGAGCACGCTGCTGCGCTGCATCAACGGCCTGGAGGTCTTCCAGGACGGTTCGCTGACGGTAGACGGCCAGCCGCTGGTGTACGACAGCGCCCAGGCCATGCGGGCCCTGCGCCAGCGGGTCGGCATGATCTTCCAGAGCTTCAACCTTTTCCCCCACCTGACAGTTGGCCGCAACGTGATGCTTGCGCCGACGCTGGTCAAGAAGACCGGCCAGGCCCAGGTGACGGCGCTGGCGAAGAAACTGCTGGAACGTGTCGGCCTGGGCGAGAAATTCGACGCACGCCCCGAACAGCTTTCGGGCGGCCAGCAGCAGCGGGTGGCCATCGCGCGTGCGCTGGCGATGGAACCGGCGGTGTTGCTGTGCGATGAAATCACCTCGGCGCTGGACCCCGAACTGGTCGGCGAAGTGCTGCGTGTGGTCGAGTCGCTGGCCGCCGAAGGCATGACCCTGCTGATGGTCACCCACGAAATGGCCTTCGCCCGCAAGGTGGCAGACCGGGTGATCTTCATGCACCAGGGTCGGGTGCATGAATCGGGCACGCCCGGCGAACTGTTCGGCAATCCGCAGACGCCGGAACTGAAGCAGTTCCTGTCTTCGCTGCACGACTGACCGCCGGTCGTCATCTGGCGGCGGCCCGGCATGGCCCATGCCGGCCGGAATCTACTGGTCGAAACGGATGTTCTGCTGCTTCGCGACACGTCGCATCTTTTCGAGTTCGGCCTGGATTTCGGCGGCGAAGGCCTGTGGTGAGTTGCCGACCGGTTCGGCGCCGCCCTCCTGCAGGCGGCTGCGCACTTCGGGCTGCGCCAGTACCTTGCGCAGTGCCTCGTTCAGACGCTGCACCACCGGCGCCGGTGCGTGCGCCGGCAGCACCACGCCATACCAAGCGGATTCGTTCACCTCCGGCAGGCCCAGCTCCTTGAAGGTGGGAACCGACGGCAAGGCCGCGATGCGCTGGTCAGACGCGACGGCCAACGCACGGATCGAGCCGGCCTTGATGTGGGCGATGGAGGACGGCAGGTTGTCGAACATGATCGGCACCTGGCCGCCCATCAGGTCGTTGAGCGCGGGTCCGGCGCCGCGATAGGGAATGTGAACGATCGCCGTGCGCGTCGCCACCTTGAACATCTCTCCCATCATGTGCATGCCACCGCAGTGGCCCGTGCTCGCATAGCTGTAGCGGCCAGGCCCGGCCTTTAACAGGGCGAGGAAGTCGCGGAAATTCCGGGCCGGAAACGTGTTGTTGACCGTCAGCACGTTGGCTGTGCGCGCCAGGTTCGTGACGGGAGTGAAGTCGGTGAGCGCGTCGTAGCCCAGTCTGGCATTGCACGCCGGGTTGACCGCATGGGTGCTGACGGTCGCCATGCCGATCGTGTAGCCGTCTGCCGGTGCCCGCATCAGCTGCAGCGTGCCGATGCTTCCGCCAGCGCCGGCCCTGTTTTCGACCATGACCGGCTGGCCGAGCTCACGCCCCAGTCGATCCGCCACGATGCGGGCCACGACGTCGGTGGTGCCACCCGGCGGAAACGGAACGATCCAGTTGATCGGGCGGCTGGGATAGGACTGCGCCAGTGCGGAGCCGGTGGATGCGGCCGCGAGCGTGACGGCCCACAGTATTTTCGGGATTCGCATGGGGGGCTTTCAAGACGGCAGGCGTTGCGGCTGGAGATGGACGCCCAGCAGGTGCAGCATGTCCTGCAGTCCACCGAGAGGCATGGATGCAGACTCCGTGGCCACACACACCGTCCGGCCGGTGCCTTCGGTGGTGTGGGTGCGAAGCTGCGGGATCAAGGACTCGGCCGGATCCAGGAACAGGATTCCCGGCGCGGCCTGTCTAAAAAAGGTCATCAGCCAGGGCAAATGGGTGGACGAAAGCGTGCAGACATCCAGCCCCGGCAGATCCTGCTGAAGTCGGGCCATGAAGGTTCGCAGGGCGGCCAGGGTGGCGCCTGGGGCGGACAGGAAAAGGCCCTCCTCCACCAGCTGAACCAGAGGGGAAGCGTTGACGAGCGCCACCTGCCGGCCGCCGGCCTCGCGATCGACAAAAGCCTTGATCTCCGGACTGCGTACCAGCGATTCGACCCCCAGCATGGCGACCCGGCCGCTGGCGGACAACTGCAGTGCCTGCGCGATCGGCGGGTAGATGCCGAGTACCGGAACCGGCTGGCGATCCTGGATGTCCGACAGCACCATGACGGACGGCGCGTTGGATGCCAGCACCACTGCCGTAGCGCCCAGGTCGGCCAGCCGGCTGATCGCGCTGCTGACCGATGCGGCAAGTTCCGTTTTGGTTTTCGAACCGTAGGGAAAACTGGCTCGGTCGGCGAAATAGATGATGTCCTGCCGGGCATAGTTCTGCCGGATCAGCTGGACCATGCCGTAGCTGCCGATGCCGGCGTCGAACACGCCGATGGGTGAATGCAGTGGGTTTTCCAGCACCTGATGCCTTGTGTGAAATGCGATCGGGCCAGTCTAGAAAAGGCCTTCACCTCCGCGAAGGGCCACTTCGACCCGCGGCGCTTGGGCCACTTGCCGCACACCGTGCATGACACGCCAGAATGCAGGAATGGCCATCCATCGTTTCACCCGCGCCGTTGCCGACCTGCCTGCGTCATCGCCGAAGCCGGGCGAAACGAAGCAGCGCTGGATCCACCGGCAGTTCGTGGAAGCCATCGAAACCGGGCTGCTCCAGCCGGGTGACGGCGTGCCTTCGACGCGGACGCTAGCCGAACGCTGGGGAACATCACGCGGAGTCGTGGAACTGGCCTTCGAACAGCTTGGCCGCGAGGGTTACCTGGATGCGATGGTGGGGCGCGGCACGCAGGTCAGCGCGCTATTGCCTGAGCGTTTTTTGAAAACTCGGCCGCTTGCGCCAGCGCCGGACAGAGCGGCCCGGGAGCCGGCACCAATACCTCCGCCGGGACATGCGGCGGTCAACCCGGTGCGCGCCGGCCAGCCCTTTGTCGCCCGTCTGCCGGACGTCAACACCTTCGACCTGGCCGGGTGGCGGGCCAGTGTCTCGCGGGCTGCACGGGCGCTGGACCCGGAGACCCTCGGCGATGCCGATCCGCGGGGACTGCCGGCGCTTCGACAAGAGGTCTGCAGGCACATCGCGCTGAGCCGGGGCGTGAAGTGCCAGCCCGATCAAATCATGATCGTGACCGGCATCCGCCACGCCATCGACCTTTGCGCCCAGGCTGCCGTGCCGGTCGGTGGCAAGGTTGCGCTGGAGGACCCGGGCTACGCAGGCGCGGAGCAGATCTTCAGGCTGCGGCGCTGCCAGACAGTGGATGTTCCGCTGGACCGTCAGGGAATCGACATCGACACACTCCGGAGGGTTCGTGTCGACATGGCCTACGTGACGCCGGCGCACCAGGCCCCGACCGGCGTGGCCATGTCACCTTCCCGGCGGGCCGAACTGCTGGACTGGGCGCAGGCCACTGGCAGCTGGCTGCTGGAAGACGACTACGACAGCGATTTCAGCTACGAAATGGCCCCGCTGCCCGCACTTAAAAGCCAGGATCACGATGACCGGGTGATCTTTTGCGGAAGTTTCAACAAGTCGATGTTTCCGGGCCTTCGGATCGCTTATGTCGTCGCGCCGCATGCGCTGTTGCCGCATCTGCTGCAGGTGCGGGCTGCGACAGGCCGTTCCAATCCGGTGCTGGACCAGCTGGCGCTGGCGGATTTCATGGCCAGCGAAAGCATGCTCCGGCAGTTACGCAAGGCACGTGTGGCCTACAAGGGCAGGCGCGACCTGATCCTGCAGGAACTGATGGCGGTGGGCTTCGCGCCGCACGCTTTCGAGGGCCTGCACGCGGGTTTTCATTTTGTCCTTCGGCTGCCGCCCGGGACGGATGAGGCCGCGCTCGTGCTGCGGGTGCGCGAGGCAGGCATCGAGGTCCAGGGCATCCGGTCATTCTGGCGTGGTCGAACACCCATGCCCGGTCCCGCGCTGGTCATCGGATATAGCGCGTTGACCAATGCGCAGGCCCGGTGGTCGGCCAAGCTGCTGGCCGCAGAGCTCGCTTCCGTTCTGTAGGTTTCATGCCGGGAGCGCCGCCTCGGCCTCTTTTGCCACCGCCACATCCATCACCGCCGGCAACGCCACCCCGTTCTTCACCGCCAGTACCTCGGCCATCACACTCACCGCGATTTCCGGCGGGGTCTTGCTGCCGATGTAAAGGCCGATGGGGCCGCGCAGGCGGGCCAGGGCTTGCGGCGAAATGTCGAAGTGTTCGGCCAGCCGTTCCCGCCGTGCCGCGTTGTTGCGGCGTGAGCCGATGGCACCGACGTAGAAGGCCTCTGTTTCCAGTGCCTCCAGCAGGGCCAGATCGTCAAGCTTGGGGTCGTGCGTGAGGGCGATCACGCAGCTGCGGCGGTCGGGCCTGAAGGCGGTCACCACGTCGTCGGGCATGCCCTCCGCCAGGGTCACGCCGGCCACCGACCAGTGGCCGCTGTATTCCGTGCGAGGGTCGCAGACCGTGACGGCGAAACCGCTGAACTGGGCCATGGTGGCGAGGTATTCGGACAAGGCTCCGGCGCCGATCAGCAGCATGCGGAACTCCGGCCCGAAGGTGGCGGCAAGGGATGTGCCGTCGAGATGCAGCGCCTCGGGTTCGGCGGTTTCGGCCAGGGTGACCGCGCCATCGCCCAGTGCCACCGTTCGACGCATCAGCCGGCCCGACTGCAGCGAGGCGACCAGCGATTGCAAGGACGCCGCATCGGGGTCGAACTCCAGCATCAACTCGAGCGTGCCGCCGCAAGGCAGGCCGAAGCGGTGGGCTTCGTCGGCGTTAATGCCATAACGCACCAACTGCGGCGCACCAGAAAAATCGCCCCCGGTGTGGCGGGTGATCAGGTCGTCCTCGATGCAGCCGCCTGAAACCGAACCGACGACCGCTCCGTCTTCACGCAAGGCCAGTGTCGAGCCGACCGGACGCGGGGAAGAGCCCCATGTGCGCACGACAGTGGCCAGCAGCGCGTGCCGGCCGGCCAGTCGCCAGTCGCGCAATGCGCGCAATACGGTGAGGTCCATTTTGTCCATCGCAGGATGTTGCCATCAGGCACCGACGACCGCTGTGCGACTTTGGCCGGATCCGCGTGGCGAACAGGACCTACACCGACACCGACACTTGCAGCGCGGTCATCGGACGGTGGCCGCCAGTGCCGCCAGTTGATCGGTGCAGATGCCCCAGCCCTGGTGGAAACCCATTTCTTCATGGGCCTCGCGGTCCTCCACCGTCCAGTGACGGACCAGCGCGGTGTAACGGGTGCGGCCTTCGCCGATGTCGTCGAAGGTCAGCACGATGGTGATGAAGGGTTTGGCCGAAGGCTCCCAGGCGGCGGTGTAGGCATCGGTGACGACGAGGCGTTTGCCGGGCACCACCTCGAGATACACACCAGGATTGGGATGCACTTCGCCGTTGGGGCCGTTCATCACGATGAGGCTGCTGCCGCCGGGCCGCACGTCGGCCTCGGCGCGGGACACACTCCATGGCGCCGGGCAGAACCACTGGCGGATCAGTTCGGGTTCGGTCCAGCAACGGTAGAGCTGGGAAGGTGTGGCGGCGATGTCGCGGGTCAGGACCAGGTCGCGGTCGTTGGTCATTTGGCTGCCCTTCAGTGCTGCATGGGAATGGGTTCGCCGTTGATGGCCCAGCTGACACCGAAGCGGTCGGTCAGCATTCCGAAGATCTTCGACCAGAAGGCCGGTGCCAGCGGCATGGTGACGGTGCCGCCCTCGGCCATGGCGGCGAAGGCTTTCTGCGCCTCTTCGACGGTGTCGAACTGCACCGCCAGCATGCAGCCCTTGACGCCTTCGTAGGGCACGCCCGGCGGCACGTCACCGGCGAACAGCATGGCGCCGCCGGGCAGCGACAGGTAGGCATGCATGATGCCGTCGCCCTGTGGGGCCGTGCCGCAGCCTTCTGGTGCCGACGCGCCGGCCGGAGGCTTCGGCATGTCGTCATAACTCAGCATGGCCTGGATCTTTCCGCCGAGCGCCCTTTCGTAGAAGGCAAAGGCTTCGCGGGTATTGCCGGGAAAGCTGAGGTAGGGAGTCAGGGTGAACATGGCGGGAATCCTCGGGTTGAAGGGACGACAGGGCCGCAGCCTAAACGGGCGACTGGCGGTCATGGCGGCGCCGCACGCATCTTTTTCAATGAAATCGTTTTCAGCGTTTGTTTCTCAGCCGCCCAGCCGCCGCCCGAAAACCCGCACGCAATTGCGGCCCGCCGACTTGGCCTGATAAAGCGCCGCATCGGCCGACGCCAGCAGGGTTTCGACATCGGTCGCCTCTTCGGACGTGCGGGCGGCCACCCCGATCGACACCGTCACGCGGCCCAGTGGACTGTCGGGGTGCGGGATACCGAGTGCGGCCACCGCCAGCCGTACTTTCTCCGCAACCAGGCAGGCGCCTGAAAGATCGGTTTGCGCCAGCAGCACCAGAAATTCCTCTCCGCCATAACGGCCGGCCTGGTCACCCGGCCGCTGCACCGCGCCGGCCAGGGCAGCGCCGACCGCAGCCAGCACCGCGTCGCCCGCCGGATGGCCCTGCGAATCGTTGAACCGCTTGAAGTAATCGACGTCCACGAACAGCAGGCTCAACTCGGCGGCGGTGCGGCCGACCCGTGCGCCTTCGCGGGCCAGCGCCGCGTCGAGCGAACGGCGATTGGACAGGCCGGTCAGGCCGTCGGTATGGGCCATTTCGACCATGCGCTGCTCGGCACGATGGCGGGCGCGGAGTTCACGGCCCAGCAGCGCCGCCAGGAAAACCAGTGCGGAGGCCAGCACCAGCGCGGCTCCCATGACCTCGGCCGCGCGGCGTTGCCACGTGCCGAAGATATCGGTGATGGCCGGCGCCACCAGGATCTTGACGCCGCTGTCATCGACGGTTCGGAACACCGTGAGTCGCCGACGGCCGTCTATCGGGCTGGTGCCGATGAAACTGCCGGTGCGAGCCGCGCTCGCGGCCTGGTGGATCGGGCTGTCGCGGGCGTCCTTGCCGATCAGGTCAGGCAGGTAGGGCAGGGTCATGAGCACCTTGCCCTGCGGGCCGAAGATGGTGGTGCGCCCCTGGCTGCCGAGCTGGATGTCCTGCAGCAGTTGTCGGAAATAATTCACATCGAGATAAACCACGGCGACACCGCCGAAGCTGCCATCGGCGTTCGACAGGCGCCGCGACAGCGCGACCAGCATGGTCTTGTGGTTGACCCTCGAAACAAAGGGCTCGCTGATGTGCATGCCGTCGTCAACGGTTTGCACGTGCGACTGGAAATACGGCCGTTCGGCAAATTTAAGACCGAGCCAGCGGCTGTCCTTCATGCTCAGCAGAACTTCGCCCGCGCTGTCGAGGATGACCGCGGACGACACGTTGGTCGCCTCGATGGAACGGTCGAACAGCACCAGCCGGCGCATCGCCATCGGCAAGGCGCTGATCTCAGGGCGGGCCCAGTTCTCGACCATGGCCTGCAACGAAAGGCCGTAGAGCTCCAGGTTGCGGCTGACGTCCCGTTCAGCCACCAGCGCCAAATTGTCGGCCTGCTGGCGCGCGTGTTCGAGTGCGTCGTCCCGCTCGCGCCAGAGCGTGGTGCCGAACAGCCCCAGGATCAGCAATGCGCCCGCGAATCCGTACCAGGTGGTACGGCGCTCGACGCTGCTACCCAGGGCCTGAACCGCACGTTTCAGGAAGATCGTGATTTCTTTCTTCACGCCACAGTTTATGAAACTTGCGCGGCGGCCGGTTCGACACGGTCAGCGCGGCCGACGCCGCCCTGTTGAAATCAAAGCGGCAGGTCGCCTGCCGGCAGTCCCAGCCATTTCTGCGACATCTTCTCGACCAGGCCGCTGCGCCGGGCCTCTGCAATGATTTCGTTGACCTTGGTGCGCAGGCTGTCCTCGCCCTTGGCGATGCCGATGAAACACGGCGAGGTCTTCAGTGTGAGCTTCACCTCGAGACCCATCTGCGGATTGCGCTGCTTCACCACCTCGGCAGCCGGCGAGCCGACCGAGATGAGCTGGGTCTGGCCCGCCACGAAGGCGCTGATGGTGGCGTCGTTGCCTTCGAAACGCCGGATCTCCGTGCCGGGCAGCGCGACCTTGGTCACCTCGATGTCGTCGGTGGTGCCACGGTTGGTCGCCACCGTCTTGCCGACCATGTCCTGCGCCGACTTGACCGCCATCGATTTCGGGCCGTAGACCGCGATGAAATACGGTGCATAGGCGGCGGAGAAGTCGATGACCTTTTCGCGTTCGGGAGTCTTGCCCAGCGAATAAATCACCAGGTCGGCTTTCTTGGTCTGCAGGTACGGAATGCGGTTTTGCGTGCTGATGCTCATCATCTCGAGCTTCACACCCAGCTTGTCGGCGATGTACTGCGCCATCTCGATGTCGAGGCCCTGGGGTTTCAGGTCGGGGCCGACGAAACCGTACGGAGCGAAATCGGTCGGGATGCCGACCCGCAGCACCTTGGCCTTCTGGATGTCTTCGAGCTGGTTCTGCGCCTGGGCGCTACCGGCGAACAAGGAAGCAGCAGCCATCAGGCTGAGAAAGACGTGGCGTCGGTTGGCGTGCATGTAGCGCTTCGTTAACAAATGGAAGCACCAGTGTGTGCCTGCGCCCTGCCCGCTTCAAACGACAAATTTTCTGGACGCTATTCCGCAAAGGAATAAATTCGCGGTTCTGGTGCTGGCTTGATCCTTGCACCGGCAACACGATGCACATGCCCATGCCACAGTCCGCGCCCAGATCCGTGTCGATGCGCCACCGCATCCCGTCCACCACCGCACTGCGTGTCTTTGAGGTCGCCGCGCGGCAGCTCAGCTGCACCGTCGCCGCCGAAGAGCTGTGCATGACCCAGGGCGCCGTCAGCAAACAGCTGCGTTCGCTGGAAGAAACCCTGGGCGTTCCGCTTTTCGTGCGGGTCAACCGAGGCCTGGTGCTGACCGACCTGGGCCGCTGGTACCTGCAGCAGATCACCCCCCTGCTGGGTGCGCTGTCCGCCGCGTCGGAGCAGCTGACCCAGCTCCATGCTCCCCGCACGTCGCTCACCCTGCGAATCCCGCACATCCTCGGTGATCGCTGGCTGCTGCCGCGATTCGCGTCCTTCCTGCAGGAGCATCCGCAGTTCGACGTGCAGTTCACCAACCAGCGCTCGGGCGGCAGCTATGCCCAGCTGGAAGCCGACGGCGAGTTCCGTTTCGGCAGTGGCACCTGGACGGGCTGCGAGTCCGACTACCTCTTCGGCAGCGAGATGGTGGCGCTCGTGTCGCCCGCACTGCAATTGAAGTTCGCATCGGTGCTGGACACCCGCGACCTGCAGTCGCTCACCCTGCTGGAGCATTTCGAGGTGCCCAACGCCTGGGCCGAACTGCAGAAATCGCTCGGCCTGCCCTTGGCCGTGCGGCCGGGCCGGACCATACGCTACGAGTTCTATTCGACCCTCATCAAGGCCGCCACCATGGACATGGGCCTGGCCGTGGTGCCGAGGGTCATGGTGCAGGAGGAGCTCGCGCGAGGCGACCTGGTGCCGGTCATCACCCGGGGTTTCCAGAGCCGCATGGGTTATTACTTCGTGCTGCCCACCGCCCGGAAACACGAAAAGGCCCTGAACACCTTCCGTTTGTGGCTACGGGAACAAGCCAGGCAGACCCTGGTCTCCTGCCAGCCCGGCGCAACCATGATCCCTACCAACACCGCTACCGCCATCGCGCCCTGAAAACCGTCCGGCAATCTTGCAGGATATTCATTTTGAAGATACATCTGCGCATGACGGCAGATAATCGGGACACTGTTTTCAAGCAGACAAAACACAGCGCAATTGGCATTATTCCTGTCGGGCAGCCTTTTGATATTCGCACGCAGACGCATGAAACAATCCAGACCTTGACCTGGATCAAACAGTCGGTGCTGCAAGGTTCGGACAATCCTGCCTCATCCATCCTTGCAGGACCCAGACATGCGATCGAACCTTCCGGTCAGCGCCCATGAGTTCGCCGTTCCTCCGGGCGAAACCCTGGTTTCGGTGACCGACCTTCAGGGCCGTATCACCTACTGCAACCCCGCGTTCATCCATGTCAGCGGATTCCCCCGCGAAGAACTGCTCGACCAGCCGCACAGCCTGGTTCGGCATCCGGACATGCCGGCGGAGGCTTTCCGCGACATGTGGGCCACCATCCGCTCGGGTTCGTCCTGGACCGGGCTCGTCAAGAACCGCCGCAAGAATGGCGACTTCTATTGGGTGCGGGCCAACGCCATGCCCATGCTCGACGCGGGCCGGGTAACGGGATTCCTGTCGGTGCGGACCGCGCCCTCCCGCCTGGAGGTCGGCGCAGCCGACGCCCTTTACCGGCGCATGCAGCAGGAAGCCGCAGCCGGTCTGCTCCGGCACGGTCTGCGCCACGGCGAGGTGGTGCGGCTGGACGCCGTCGGACGCCTGGTCGCGCTGCTGAAACCTTCCACCCAGTCGCTGCTCGTGACCATCCAGGCCCTGGCGACGGGCGCTACGGCGGCGGCGGCCATGCTGGGAAGCCCCTGGTGGCTGGTGACCGGCGTGGGCGTTGCAGCCTGCGCGCTGGCGAGCGGCGTCAGCCACCGGATCACCGTCGCCCCGCTCCAGGCGCTGATGGCCGATGCCAACGCACTGGCTTCCGGCGACCTGGTTCACCGGATCCGGACCGGCTCGGTCGGCGTGGTGGGCAAGCTGCAGCAGGCATTGCAACAACTCAGCGTGAACCTGCGCACCGTGGTGCAGGACGTGCGGCATGAGGTCCGGTCGCTGGAGCAGGCGGTTCAGGAGATCGCCTCCGGCAACCAGGACCTGTCGGCGCGCACGGAGAGCCAGGCCAGCAGCCTGCAGCAGACCGCGGCGTCGATGGAACAGATCAATGGCACCGCCCAGCAAAGCGCCCAGTCGGCCACACGCGGATCTGATCTGGCCCGGCAGTCGTCGCAGATCACCCAGCGTGGAAACGCGGCGGTGCAGGCGGTGTCGGCCACCATGGGCGAGATCGGCAAGTCGTCCCGCAAGGTGCGCGACATCGTGTCGCTGATCGAATCCATCGCCTTCCAGACGAACATCCTCGCGCTGAATGCCGCGGTGGAAGCTGCACGTGCCGGCGAGCAGGGACGCGGCTTCGCGGTGGTGGCGGCCGAAGTGCGCTCATTGGCGCAGCGCGCCGCGCATGCGGCGAGGGATGTCAAGGGGCTCGTCGAGGAATCGGCCCGGCATGTCCACCAGGGCCAGGACACCACGACAGAGGCGCAGGGACGGATGGACGAGGCGCTGCGGTTCTCGCAGCAGGTGGGCACGGTGCTGGCCGAGATCAGCCTCGCGGCCAGCGAACAACAAGCCGGCATCGCGCAGATCAACCAGGCCGTGTCTCAGATGGACTCGATTACCCAGCAGAACGCCGCGCTGGTGGAGCAGCTGGCGGCTTCGGCGCAGGCGGTGACCGGCCAGGTGCGGGGCGTCCGCGACTCAATGGGGATGTTCAGGCTGGCGGCGTGAGCACCGCGGGCAGCGCCGCCGAACGTGCCTGCACGAAGTCGACGAATGCCCGCAACGGCGCCGGAAGCTGCCGGCGGCTCGGGTAATACAGAAACGGCCCGCTGAAGCCGAGCCACCACGGCTCCAGCACCGGCACCAGCGCCCCGCTGTCGATAAAGGGCCTCAGCCAGTCCTCGAACAGATAGATGATCCCGCTGCCGGCCAGGGCTGCGTCCACCGCCAGGTCGGTCGCCGCGCCCACCCGCACCATCAGCGAGCCCTTTACATCGACCGTCAGGGATTCACCGCCGCGTTCGAATTCCCAGGGGTACACGGTGCCGCTGGCGAACTTGCCTCGGATGCAGTCGTGCCGCAGCAGGTCGCGCGGATGTTCCGGTGTGCCCCTGCGGCGCAGGTAGCCGGGCGATGCAGCCACCGCGAAACGCTGGCGGCGCGGCCCGATGGGAACGGCCACCATGTCCTGCTCGAGCCGCTCGTCGTAGCGGATGCCGGCATCGCAACCGGCGGCCAGCATGTCGACGAAGCTGTCTTCGGCTATCACCTCCAGCAGGATGTCCGGGTAGGCGGCGAGAAACGCCGGCACGATGTCCGGCAGGATCAACCGCGCCGCGCTCACCGGCACGTTCAGCCGCAGTGTGCCGGCGGGCCGGTCGCGGAAGCCGTTGACCACATCCACTGCGGCGTCGACCTCGGCCAGCGCCGGGCCCAGGCGTTCCAGCAGGCGCATGCCGGCTTCGGTTGGCGCCACGCTTCGGGTGCTGCGATTGAGCAGCCGCACGCCCAGACCGGTTTCGAGCCGGCGCAGCGCTTCGCTCAGGCTGGACGCGTTGCCGCCGGTCAACCGCGCGGCTTCGCGAAAACCACCTGCGCGGGCCACAGCCACGAATGCGGTCAAGTCACCGAGATCTGCTGCCATTGTTCGCCCTGCCGCACAGCCTGTATGAATTGAGACGGATTATCACGCACCGTTTGCCTGCCTAAAGTGGGGTCCTCATCTTTCAGGAGACCAAGTTGGAACACGCACAAAACACGGCAGATACCGGAAACATCGAAAAAGCCGGCACCTACACGCTGGGCAGCCTCACCGTCGACCGGCTGGGTTACGGCGCCATGCAACTGGCCGGGCCAGGCGTCTTCGGCCCGCCGAAAGACCGAGACGGCGCGCTGGCAGTGCTGCGCACAGCCATCGATGCAGGTGTGAACCACATCGACACCAGCGACTTCTATGGGCCGCACATCACCAACCAGCTCATACGCGAAGCCCTGCATCCGTACCGCGACGGCCTGACCATCGTGACCAAGATCGGCGCCATGCGCGGTGCCGATGCCTCGTGGATGCCGGCCTTATCACGTGAACAGCTCACCCAGGCGGTTCATGACAACCTGCGCAACCTGGGCCTGGACGTCCTCGACGTCGTCAACCTGCGCAGCATGCATGGGCTTCATGGCCCGGCCGAGGGCTCGCTGGAAGCCGAACTGACCGTACTGGCCGAATTGCAGCAACGCGGCCTGGTGCGGCACATCGGCCTGAGCAACGTCACCGCACGGCAGGTGGCCGACGGCCGGAAGATCTGCGACATCGTGTGTGTGCAGAACATGTTCAACCTGGCGCAGCAGGCCGACGGCGCGCTGGTCGACCAGCTGGCCCGCGAAGGCATCGCCTACGTGCCCTTCTTCCCGCTCGGAGGCTTCACGCCGCTGCAGTCCGGTGCGTTGTCGGAAGTCGCACTAGAACTGCAGGCCACGCCGATGCAGGTCGCCCTGGCGTGGTTGCTGCAGCGTTCGCCCAACCTGCTGCTGATTCCCGGAACCTCGTCGGTCGGGCACCTGCGCGAAAACCTCGCGGCCGGAGCGCTACGCCTGGGCGCGGGCGCGATTGCCCGGCTGGACGCGATCGGCGCAAAGCCGGATCACGGCTGAGTCAGTGCATCGATCCTGCGCAGGCTTTCGACGGTGCCGATGCAGGCCGATGCCAGCTCACGCCCCTTGACGAGGAAATGCCGCAGGTAATAGTCCCGGTGCTCGGCATGTTCGTGGAAATGATGCGGCGTCAGCACCGCCGAGAAGACCGGCACGCCGCTGTCGAGCTGTACCCGCATCAGGCCGTCGATGACGGCGGCGGCCACGAAATCGTGGCGGTAGATGCCGCCGTCGACCACCAGGGCGCAGGTGGCGATGGCCGCGTAACGGCCGGTGGCGGCCAGCCGGGCGGCGTGCAGGGGGATTTCGAAAGCACCTGGCACGGCGTAGATGTCGACCTGGTCGGCGTCGAAACCGAGTTCTGCGAGACCGGCCAGGAAACCTTCACGCCCCCTGGACACGATGTCGAGGTGCCAGCTGGCGTGGACGAAGGCGATGCGCGAGGCAGGAGCCGAAGGCGCCGGGGAAGCCGACGAAATGGCCGAAGCGGACGAAGCGGACGAAACGGACGAAAGGGAAACAGGAGACATGGGACAGCCGGAAAAAACGAGTGGAACGGCAAAGTCCAGGGCATGGGCGGCCCACGCCGGGGGCCGGCGTGAATCGACGTTTTCTTGCATCCGGACTGTAGGGACCCAAGGATCCCGAACCGTCGGCTCCGGAATCACACCGGATCTGCTGACCCCGCAGGTTCTGCACCTGCGGGCGCTCGCGGGCTCGTGCGCCCGGACCTTGCAGCCCTGGACGCCATCACCGCCGGTGGGGAATTTCACCCCGCCCTGAAAACGTACGCCTCCGTTTCGGGAGGCGTGGCGGCATTCTAGGAAACCCCGGCATTTCCTGCTGGCGACGGGTGATCAGTCCGCAAGAAATTCGGCCTTGACTCTCAATCCCCGGCCTCCCGCGCCCGCTTCGAGCTGAAGCCGGCTGCCGTGGCTGCGGGCGATTTCCTCTGCGATGGCCAGGCCCAGGCCGTTGCCCTCCCCGCCCGTGCCACGCACCCGGTAGAACCGTTCCAGCACCCGGGCACGTTCTTCCAGCGCGATGCCGGGCCCGTCGTCCTCGACCTCCAGAACCGCGTTCATGCCGTCGCGGCGGCACCGGACGGTGACGCTGCCGCCTGCGGCGGTGTATTTCACCGCGTTGTCGACCAGGTTGGACAGCATCTCGCGCAGCAACCATTCCTGGCCGACGACGGTGGCGGGTTCGCAGTCCAGGCCAAGGTCGACCTGCCGATCGAGCGCCGCCGCGAAATGGATTTCGATCATGGCATTGCACAACGCCTTCAGGTCGACCGGCGCTCCGGGCTGGCCATGCAGCGCGTGCGAATCGGCGCGCGAAAGGGCCAGCAGCTGGTGCGCCAGTTGCGAGGTGCGCCGCGTGGCGTCGCGCATGGCGCGCACGTCGCCGGCCTGCAGCCGCACACCGTGTTCGTCTGCGGCATGCGCCCAGGCCTCGACCTGTGACTGCAGCGCGGCCAGCGGAGTGCGCAACTGGTGCGCCGCGTCGGCAACGAACCGCCGCTGGCTGTCGCTCTGCGTGTTGACCATGCCGAACAGGCGGTTGAGCGATTGCACCAGCGGTCGCACTTCGTCGGGGGTAGGGCCTTCGTCGAGCGGGCTCAGGTCGCGCGGCGAACGGCGTTCCACCGCGTCCTTCAGATCGAGCAGCGGCTTGAGCGCGGCGCGCACCGCCATCTGCATGGCCAGGGCGCCCAGGGCCAAAAGCACCAGGTTGGGCAGCAAGGCGCGGATCAGCACCGCGCGGCCCCAGTTCTGGCGCGGGTCGGAGCCATCGGCCAACTGCATGACGAAATCGCCGGCCGGGGTGACGATGCGCTGCGCCAGGATGCGGTACAGCACCCCTTCGTATTCACGACTCAGGAACTCGGGTTCACGGGTGCCTGGCGCGGGCGATTCGAGCCATCCGTCCCCTTGCAGCACCCGGCCGACATCGTCGGCAAGACTCCAGGCGGAAACGCCGTGGCGGTCTTTCAGGAACTCTTCGACCGGCGGTGCCAGCAGCACCTGCGGCAGCTGCGGTGCGGGGCTGCCTTCGGGTGGCGGCACGATGATGGAATCGGCCAGCAGGGGCGCCATTCGCAACAGCTTCGCGTCCTGCTGAAGCGCCGCACTGTCCGCCGACCGGTAGTCGATCCAGGCCGACAGCAAGGCCAGCATCACCAGCGGCAGCAGCAACAGCACCAGCAAGCGGCGTTGCAGGCCGCGGAACACCTGGCTGCGCCGGGTGTTCATCGACCCGTGGCCGTGGGTGTGGCGGGCAAGCCGGGACCCGCATCCCGGAGTTCGAGCCGGTAGCCGAACCCGCGGATGGCCCGCAGCGATACGCCATGCGGTTCCAGCTTGCCGCGCAGGCGCGAAATGTGCACCTCAACCGCGTTGGCGGTGATCTCGCGGTCCCAGCCGGTGAGCGCCTGCAGCAGCTTGTCCTTGGCCGTGGGATTGGGGGCCTGCAGCAGCAGGTATTCGAGCACCGTCCATTCACGAGGACCCAGTTCCAGCGGCTGGCCCCCGACGCTGCCCCGGCGCTGGGCTGTGTCCAGTTCGATGGGGCCGAAGCTCAGCACTGCCGAGGTCGCCGCATGCGAGCGCCGCAGCAGCGCGCGCAGTCGCGCCAGCAGTTCGGGCAACTGGAAAGGCTTGACCAGGTAGTCGTCCGCGCCCAGGTCGAGGCCCTGCACCCGGTCTTCCAGGGCGTCCCGGGCGGTGAGGATCAGCACCGGCATGGCGTGCCCGTCCAGCCGCAGCCGACGAGTCAGTTCGAGCCCGTCCATGCGCGGCAGGCCTATGTCGACGATGACCGCATCGAACGGTGCACGCTGCAGGGCGTCTTCGGCCCGTTCGCCACTGCCGACCCAGTCGACCGCATAGCCGGCATCGGCCAGGCCCAGCTTGATGCCGCTGGCCACCATCACATCGTCTTCCACCAGCAGCAATCTCATGGTCCGGGTCGCTCCAGTAAAGGGAGCGCGGATCGTAACTGGACGTTGCGATAGGGGAAAACCCCGCGAAAACTCGTCAGCCATTTATCAGCGGCGCACGGGGGGCCGGGCTTAGCATTTCGCCGCGCAGAACATCCAGAAGACAACCGCTACCACGCACCCCAAAAAGGTCCGCCATGTCCGCTCTCATTTCATTTGCACGCACCGTCGACTGGGTCACCACCCAGCTCGGCAAGGTCGCCGCCTGGGCCGTGCTGGCCGCCGCGCTCATATCAGCCGGCAACGCATTCATCCGCTACGGTTTCGACATCAGCTCCAACGGGTGGCTGGAAATCCAGTGGTACCTGTTCGCGGCCACGGTGATGCTCGGCGCCCCGACGGTGCTCAACCTCAACGAACACGTGCGGGTGGACATCCTGTACGGCCGGCTCAAGGGCCGCGGGCCGGTCATCGTCGACATGTTCGGCATCGCCGTCTTCCTGCTGCCGGTGATGGGCCTGCTGGCCTACCTGAGCTGGCCGCTGTTCATGAAGATGTACCTGACCCACGAGATGTCGGGCAACGCCGGCGGCCTGATCCGCTGGCCCGCCATGTTGCTGCTGCCGCTGGGCTTCGGGCTGATGTTCGTGCAGGGCGTTTCCGAATTCATCAAACGTGCCGCCTACCTGGCCGGCAAGTTCCAGATGGACACCCATTACGAGAAGCCCCTGCAGTAAACGGCCCGACGAAAAGAGCCGAGGAGACACATATGCAAATGGAAAATTTCGCCCCCTTCATGTTCCTGGGGCTGGTGCTGATCATGCTGATCGGCTTCCCGGTGGCCTTCTCGCTGGCCGCGCTGGGACTGGGGTCAGGTTTCCTGGCCATCGAAATGGGCTGGTTCCCGGCCAGTTTCATGGCCAACCTGCCGCTGAACATGTTCGGCATCCTCAGCAACGAGCTGCTGCTGGCGATTCCGTTCTTCACCTTCATGGGCGCCATCCTGGAGAAGTGCGGCCTCGCGGAAGACATGCTCGACTCGATGGGCCAGCTGTTCGGCCCGGTGCGGGGCGGGCTGGGCTATTCGGTGATCATCGTGGGTTTCATCCTCGGCGCCATCACCGGCACCGTGGCCGGCCAGGTGATCGCCATGGCGCTGATCTCGCTGCCGGTGATGATCCGCTACGGCTACAACATGCGTTACGCCACCGGCGTGCTGGCGGCCTCGGGCACCATCACCCAACTGGTGCCGCCCTCGCTGGTTCTGATCGTGATGGCCGACCAGCTCGGCCGCTCGGTGGGTGACATGTACAAGGGTGCCTGGGGTCCGTCGATCCTGCAGGTGCTGATCTTCGCCGGCTACACCTTCATGCTGGGTGTCTTCAAGCCGCACCACATTCCGGGCGTGCCGAAGTCCGAGCGCACGCTGCACGGCTGGGCGCTTTGGGGCAAATGCCTGCGCGGCATCATTCCCTCGGCGGTGCTGATCTTCGCGGTGCTGGGTTCGATGGGTGGCCTGCCGGGCATCAATACGGCCATCGCCACGCCGACCGAAGCGGGCGCGATGGGTGTTGTCGGCGCCCTGGTGCTGGCCGCGCTGCACCGCCGGCTGACCTTCAAGATGATCTGGGACGCGATGGTCGGCACCATGCGGCTGACCGCCATGGTGGTGTTCATCCTGATCGGCGCGCGCACATTCTCGATGGTGTTCCAGGGCGTGGACGGCGCCATCTGGGTCGAACACATGTTGTCGGGCCTGCCCGGCGGCCAGGTCGGCTTCCTGATCGCGGTCAACATCTTCATCTTCTTCCTGGCGTTCTTCCTCGACTTCTTCGAGATCGCCTTCATCATCCTGCCGATGCTGGGCCCGGTGGCCGCCAAGCTGGGCATCGACCTGGTGTGGTTCGGCGTGCTGCTGTGCGTGAACATGCAGACCAGCTTCATGCACCCGCCCTTCGGTTTCGCGCTGTTCTACCTGCGGGGCATATCGGACACGCTGTTCAAGGAAAAACGCATCCCCAAACCCATCAAGTCGAGCGACATCTACATGGGTTCCATCCCCTGGGTGCTGCTGCAGCTGCTGCTGGTTGCGATCGTGATCTTCGTGCCGCAGACGGTGACCATCTTCCTGGACAAGACCGAGGTGATCGACCTCGACAAGGTGCAGGTGGAAGCACCGGTGAGCGACCAGCCGAACAACGACGACGAGTCGGAAGAAGCCCGCCAGAAACGCATGGACGACCTGTTCAAGGGCAGTTCGACGCCATCGCCCGAACCGGAGAAGAAGTGATGATGGGCAGCCTGTCGATGGCCGGCATGGGGCCCGCGCCTTTCGTCTTCGCACCCGAAGGCGGGCGTGTCGAAGGGCCGGCGTTTTCGCGGGTTTTCCAGACGCTGACCACCCTGGTCGTCGGAGGCTGTTTCAGCTGGATCGCCCGGCTTTGGCTGCGGGACGCCATCACCTTCGGCCCCGGGATGATGTGGGTGGCCGCGGGCCTGGTGCTGATGAGCTGGACCTGGTGGAGCGTGCTGCGCAGCCGCACCACCATCACCGGCCAGGTGATCGAGCAGCGCTGGATATGGAACAAGCGCCTGCCGCTGGGCGACCTCGCCTACGTCAAGCTGATCCGCGTACCGGGCCTGGACTGGCTCATCGCTCCACGGCTTTACGCCCGCACGCTGGCGGGCAAGTTCCTGGTGTTCTATGGGGCCACGCCGCAGCTGGTGGCCGAGTTCTCGCGGATGTCGCGGGAACTCGCGGAGTTCCGCCGCCTTTGAAAACCAGGGCCCGATGCCCTGGTTTTTCTACTTGCCCGGGACGTACAGCTTGTCGAACGAACCACCGTCGGCAAAGTGCGCCTTGTCGGCCTTTTCCCAGCCTCCGAACGCCTTGTCGATGGTGACCAGATCGAGCTTGGGGAACTGCTTGTCGTACTTGGCCCTGGCTTTCTCGCCGGTGGGCCGGTAGAAGTTGCGGCCGGCGATGTCCTGGCCTTCATCGGAATACAGGTACTTCAGGTATTCCTCGGCGACGGCCCGGGTGCCCTTTTTGTCGACCACCTTGTCGACCACCGCCACGGAGGGTTCGGCCAGGATGGAAACCGACGGGACGACGATCTCGAACTTCTCGGGGCCGAATTCCTTCAGCGCCAGGAAGGCTTCGTTTTCCCAGGCCAGCAGCACGTCGCCCACGCCACGTTGCACGAAGGTGATGGTGGCGCCGCGAGCACCGGTGTCCAGCACCGGCACGTTCTTGAACAGCTTGCCGATGTAATCGGCCGCGCCCTGCTCGCCGCTGTACTTGCGGCGGCCGAATTCCCAGGCGGCCAGGTAGTTCCAGCGTGCGCCGCCGGATGTCTTAGGGTTGGGGGTGACGACCTGCACGCCCGGCTTGATCAGGTCGTCCCAGTCCTTCAGGCCCTTGGGGTTGCCCTTCTTGACCAGGAACACGATGGTCGAGGTGTAGGGAGCCGAGTTGTGCGGCAGCTTTTTCTGCCAGTCGGCCTTGACCAGGCCGTTGTGCTTGACCAGCGCGTCGATGTCGCCGCCCAGCGCCAGGGTGGCCACGTCGGCGTCGATGCCGTCGATGATGGAACGCGCCTGCTTGCCCGAACCACCGTGCGACTGCTTGATGCTCACGTCCTGGCCGGTCTTGGCCTTCCAGTGCTTGGCGAAGGCCTGGTTGTAGTCCACATACAGTTCGCGCGTCGGGTCGTACGAAACATTCAGCAGGGTCACAGCTGCCGGAGCCTGGGCGAACGCCGTGGCGGCGGGCAGGGCCATCATCGCGGCCAGGGAGGCTGCCAGGGGAATCTTGATAAAGTCGCGGCGCGCTTGCATGCTCTTCTTCCTCGAAAGTGGTCTTGAGCGGCCGATTCTGAAAGTCGGCTACTGCACGCGGAACGAATAAGTTCCTCCTTGTTTACTCGAAAAATCAACTTAGAAAGCTCACCCCGATGGCGCGTACCGTCCAATGCATCAAACTCGGCCAAGAGGCGGAAGGCCTGGACTTTCCTCCCTACCCGGGCGAACTGGGCAAACGCATCTGGGAAAGCGTCAGCAAGCAGGCCTGGGCCGACTGGCTCAAGCAACAGACCATGCTGGTCAATGAAAACCGGCTGAACCTCGCCGACGCCCGCGCCCGCCAGTACCTGGCGCGCCAGATGGAAAAGCATTTCTTCGGCGACGGCGCCGACGGCGTCCAGGGCTTCGTGCCCCCTACCGCCGCTTAAGACCGGAGCCCGAACGTGGCCGAGCCCGTCGAGTGGCGGGCCGACGGCACGCCCTTCAGCCCCCGTTTCCAGGACAGTTACCGCAGCAATGACGGGGGTTTGTCGCAGGCCCGCGACGTCTTCGTGGCTGGCTGCGGACTGCCCGCCGCCTGGCGTAGTGCGCCACGCTGGTGCGTGCTTGAAACCGGCTTCGGCCTCGGGCTCAATTTCCTTTGCACCTGGCAGGCCTGGCGGAACGATCCGCACCGCCCGCCGCAGCTGCATTACCTAGCCACCGAAGCATGGCCGGTCGACGCCGCGGATATCCGGCGAAATGCCTTGGTCGACATCGACCTGGCGCCTTTGGCCGAGGAACTTGCAAGGGGCTGGTGGGGGCTGGAACCCGGCACCCACCGCATTGCGCTGGACGGCGGCCGGGTGCTGCTGACCCTGCTTGCAGGCGACAGCACGGAATCGTTGCGAGGCCTTGGCCGTTTTGCCGACAGCGTCTATCTCGATGGTTTCAGCCCCGGCCGGAACCCCGAGATCTGGAGCCCGGACGCCATGCGTGCCGTGGCGCGCTGCTGCCGCCGCGACGCGCGATTGGCCAGCTGGACGGCATCCCGCGCGGTGCGCGACGGACTGACTTCCGCAGGCTTCCTGGTGACTGAAGTGGAAGGTGTCGCGCCCGAACGCCCCACCATCCAGGCGAGATTGGTGCACCTGCCGGCGCGGCATGTCGAGACGCCGCCGGTTTTGCCGGGCCGCTGCGTGGTGATAGGTGCGGGGCTGGCGGGCGCTGCGGTGGCGCGCGCCCTGGCCCTGCGCGGCTGGCAGGTCGAGGTCATGGACGCTGGCGCAGGTCCGGCCGCTGGCGCCTCGGGGGTGCCGGCTGGACTTTTCGCGCCGCATGTTTCGGCCGATGACGCGGTGCTGTCGCGCCTGACACGCGCCGGTGTGCGCGCCATGCTGGGCGTTCTGCCAGATTTGCTTCTACAAGGAGTCGACTGGGAGCTGTCGGGCGTGCACCAGCAACATGACGACGGCACGACGACACAGCACCCGAGCGCCGGCTGGCTGCGACCGGCGTGTCTGGTTTCGGCCTTGCTTGCGACCCCTGGCATCTCGGTGGAATATGGGAGATGCGTGCCTGACATCGCCAGCCTGGGCGATGTCCTGGTGGTCGTCGCGGCCGGCTTCGAGACCGTGGACCTGCTGGAGCCGGGGTTCACGCTGCAGCCGGTGGCCGGCCAGGTGAGTTTTGGGCCGGTCCATGGCGATCCGGCCGCGCCCTCGCCTTTCAACGGCCACGGGCATTTCTTGCCGCAGGTGCCGACCGGCAACGGCACCGTCTGGCTGGCGGGAGCCAGTTTCGAACGTGATGTTTCAGCCATCGTGGTTTCGGATACCGAGCGGTCAGGGCACCGTGCGGACAACCAGCGCCGCCTGGGCGAACTGTTGCCGACATTGAAGCCGCATCTCCCGGCGATGTTTGCGTCTGCATCGGATTGGCGGGGCGTTCGCGCCACGTCTCCCGACCGCCTGCCGATCGTCGGCCCCTGGCCTGTCGACGGCACTTCCGTGTGGCTGTGCACCGCGCTCGGAGCACGCGGAATGACGCTTTGCCTGCTTTGCGCCGAACTGCTGGTGGCCCGGCTGCACGGCGAACCGCTACCCGTGCCCCCACGCCTGGCCGAGGCAGTCTTTACCGAACGGGTGCGCAAACGCATGCATGGATCAGGGAAAACCCCTGTCTGATTTTGTAAAGTACGCATGTACTTGCAAAGTACCCGCTTCCAAAAAACACATCACGAAAAAACCCGCGCGGCCACGCAGGCGTGCGGCGAAACCGCGACCAGCTGGCCGACCTGCGGCGCGCCCTGCAGAACATGAACCACCGGCTGGTCGACATGTGGGCGGCGCGCGCCGCAGCAGCGACGACATCGCGGCCGGATCGGCCGAAATCGCGATCGGCAACTCGGACCTGAGGACACGCACCGAACAACAAGCGAGCAACCTGCAGCAAACCGCTGCGTCGGTGGAAGAACTCAGCGCCACGGTGAAGAACAACGCCGGCCTGGTGGGCCAGGCGGTTTCGCAATTCGACCAGGTCACCCCAGCAGGACGCCGCGCTGGTCGAGGAAAGCGCTGCCTTGCCGCCAGCCAAAACCACCAGGGTTGCACACGACGAGGAGTCGTGGGCGGCGTTCTAACTCGTTAAGCGCATATCGCTCATAACCTGGGCATATATGTCAAGAACGAAGAAGTCGTTGGTCTTAAGACATCAAAGTCTTAAAGTACACCCAAAGCCCGACCGTCGACCATGACGCGTCGGGCATCCAAAAATGGTGCACCCCCCGACTTCCGATGTATCAATACACCGCCTTCGACCGAAATTTTGTTCAACACCGTGCGGACCAGTTCCGTGACCAACTCGAACGCTGGCAAGCCGGCGCACTGACCGAAGACGAGTTCAAGCCCCTGCGGCTGCAGAACGGCTGGTACGTGCAGCGTTATGCGCCCATGCTGCGGGTGGCGGTGCCCTACGGTGAAATCTCCAGTGCCCAGCTCAAGGTGCTGGCGCGTATCGCACGCGAATATGACGAACCCGAGGCCGAAGTCTTCAAGACGGCCATGGCCGGCCAGGGCGCCCTCGGCACGACCTTCCTGCCCACCCACTGCGGCCACTTCACCACTCGCCAGAACGTCCAGTTCAACTGGATTCCGCTCGCCAAGGGTGCCGACGTGATGGACCTGCTGGCGACGGTCGACATGCACGGCATCCAGACCAGTGGCAACTGCATCCGCAACATCACCACCGACGAACGCGCTGGTGTGGCGGTCGACGAGATCGCAGACCCGCGCCCCTTCGCGGAAATCATGCGGCAGTGGAGCACGCTGCACCCCGAGTTCGCATTCCTGCCGCGCAAGTTCAAGATCGCCATCACCGGCGCCACCGAAGACCGCGCCGCCACCGCCTGGCACGACGTCGGGCTGCATGTCATCAAGAACGAGGCCGGTGAAGTCGGTTTCCGGGTTTCGGTGGGCGGTGGCATGGGCCGGACTCCCATCCTCGGCACGGTGCTGCGCGAGTTCCTGCCCTGGAACCAGATCATGAATTACCTCGAAGCCGTGGTGCGGGTCTACAACCGCTACGGCCGCCGGGACAACATCTACAAGGCCCGCATCAAGATCCTGGTGAAGGCCGAAGGCCAGCGCTACATCGACGAAGTGGAAGCCGAATACAGGCAGATCGTCGAGCACGACGGCGGCCCGCACACCATCACCCAGGCCGAGTTCGACCGCGTCAACGCCTCGTTCGTGCCGCCCAGGCTGGCGGTGGACGATTCCGAAGCCGGCGTCGCCGCTGCCAATGCGGCAGTGCTGGCGTTTGCCGCCGAAGAACCCGCCTTCGCCCGCTGGCTGCAGCGCAACGTGGCTCCGCACAAGAACCCGGCCCTGCGCGCGGTAACGCTGTCGTTCAAGCGTCCCGGCCAGTCGCCCGGTGACGCCACCGGCGACCAGCTGGACATCGCGGCCGGCCTGACCGACGACTTCTCGGCCGGCGAAGCCCGCGTGACGCACGACCAGAACCTGTTGCTGCCCTGGGTGCCCGCCGCCCAGCTGCCTGCGCTGTGGCAAGCCGCCCGCGCCGCCGGTTTTGCCAGCACCAACGTTCATCTGCTGACCGACATGATCGCCTGCCCCGGTGGTGATTTCTGCGCCCTGGCCAACGCCCGTTCGCTGCCCATCGCCAACGCCATCACCGAGCGTTACCAGGACCTCGACGAACTCGACGACATCGGCGAGGTCGACCTGCACATCAGCGGCTGCATCAACTCCTGCGGCCATCACCACAGCGGCCATATCGGCATCCTCGGCGTCGACAAGGACGGCAAGGAGTGGTACCAGGTCACCCTGGGTGGCTCCGACGGATCGGCGCTTTCGGGTGCGCCGCAGGTCGGCAAGGCGGTCGGCCCGTCGTTCACCGGCGCCGAGGTGCCCGACGTCATCGAGGCGGTGCTCGGCACCTACCGCGACACCCGCCTGAACGGCGAGACGTTCATCGACACCCTGCGCCGTGTCGGTCACGACCCTTTCAAGGCGGCCGCCAACGCTGCCCGCGCGCCCAAGGCCGAAGAAGCCCTGGCCTGATCGAAGGACCAACCACCATGACGACATCCCACCTGAAACCGCTGCGCCTGGTTTCCGCCGAAGAAAGCGCCGCGACCGCCAATGAAGCAGGCCGCGTGCTGAGCCTTGCCAACGACGAAGACCCGCTGACCCTGGCCGACCGGCTGGAAGGCGTGGAACGCATCGACCTGCATTTCCCCAAGTTCACCGATGGGCGGGCCTACAGCCAGGCGTTCCTGCTGCGCAAACGCCTGGGTTTCCAGGGCGACCTGCGCGCCAATGGCGACGTGCTGATCGACCAGCTGGTGCACATGGCCCGCCAGGGTTTCAGCAGCGCGGTACTCAAGGCCGGTGTCGATGCATCGGCGGCCCAGCGCCAGTTCGACCGTTTTGCCGGCTTCTATCAGGGCGATGTGACGGCCAGGCCGCACTTCGTCGAAGCCGAAGCCTGAAAGGCCCGCCATGTCGGATGCCCTGCTGGCGCTGCAACGCGGCCGCCCTTCTGCCGACTTCGACGCGAAGGTCGAGTTTTCCACTGCGCTGCTGCAAAAGGCTGCGGCGCAATACAGCCCGCTGACCCAGGCATCGAGCCTGGGTGCCGAGGACATGGTCGTCACCGACCTGATCCGGCGCAGCGGCATCGATTGCGCGGTGTTCGTGCTGGACACCGGCAAGCTGCACGATGAAACCCTGGCGCTCATCGACCGCCTGAAGGTCCATTACGCGCGTGACGTCGAGGTGTATCGCCCCGACGCGGCCGTCGCCGACACCTTCGTGGCGGCCAACGGCGAAGACGCCATGTATCGCAGCCTCGGCCTGCGCAAGCAATGCTGCGACATCCGCAAGATGGTGCCGCTGGAGCAGGCACTTGCCGGCAAGCGCGGCTGGATCACCGGCCTGCGCCGTGAGCAATCGCAAGCCCGCGCCGAGGTGCACGACATCGAGGCACCCGACGATAGCCGGCCCGGCAGCCGCGCCAAGGTGAATCCGCTTGCCGCCTGGACCTGGGGCGACGTCTGGCACTACATCAGCCTGAACGGCGTGCCCTATAACCCGCTGCACGACCAGTTCTTCCCCAGCATCGGCTGCGCGCCCTGCACCCGCGCCGTCACGCTGGGCGAAGATTTCCGTTCAGGCCGCTGGTGGTGGGAAAACGAAAGCGCCAAGGAATGCGGGCTGCACGTGGCTACCGGCCACGACGGCGCGCCTTCGGGCAGCAGCCAGGACGATCCACTGGCATCTGACGTTTCGCCCATCAGTTTCCTACCTCTCCGCAGTCCCCTGAAAGAAACCGCCGCATGAACGCCCGCACAGAACCCCAGCTTCTCGGGACCGCACACCTAGCCAACAGTCACCTCGACGCGCTGGAAGAAGAAGCCATATTCATCCTGCGGGAAGTCGCTGCGGTGTTCGAGCGCCCCACCCTGCTGTTTTCGGGCGGCAAGGATTCCCTGGTTCTGCTGAAGCTGGCCGAAAAAGCCTTCGTGGGCAGGGATGACGACGCCGTCGGCAAGGGTCGTATCCCCTACCCGCTGCTGATGATCGACACCGGCCACAACTTCCATGAAGTGACCGATTTCCGCGACAGCCGCGCCGCCGAGCTCAAGGCTGAACTCATTGTCCGAAGCGTCGAGGATTCGATGGCCCGCGGCACCGTGCGGCTGGCCCACGAAGGCGAATCGCGCAACGTGCACCAGTCGGTCACGCTGCTCGAAGCGATCGAAGAATTCCGCTTCGACGCCCTCATCGGCGGCGCCCGCCGTGATGAAGAAAAGGCGCGCGCCAAGGAACGCATCTTTTCGCACCGCGACAGCTTCGGCCAATGGCAGCCCAAGGCCCAGCGCCCGGAGCTGTGGAACCTGTTCAACACCCGCATCCAGCCGGGCGAGCACTTCCGGGTGTTCCCCATCTCCAACTGGACCGAACTCGACGTGTGGCAATACATCGCCCGCGAGAACATCGCCCTGCCCTCGCTGTACTACACCCACCAGCGTGAAGTGGTCGAGCGCAAGGGCCTGCTGGTACCGGTCACGCCGCTCACACCGGCACGCGATGGCGAGACGCCGGTGCTGCGCGACGTACGTTTCCGCACCGTCGGCGACATCACCTGCACCTGCCCGGTCGCCAGCACCGCTGCCAACGCCGAAGACGTGGTCATCGAAACCCTGTCGGCCGAGGTCAGCGAACGCGGCTCGACCCGCATGGACGACAAGACTTCAGACGCTTCGATGGAAAAGCGCAAAAAGGACGGTTACTTCTGATGAGCACGATTGACGAACAACACGGCGCGGCCCTGCGTTTCATCACCTGCGGCAGCGTGGACGACGGCAAGAGCACCCTCATCGGCCGCCTCCTGGTCGACACCCGCGCGGTGCTTTCCGACCAGCTGGCCGGCGTACAGCGTTCTGGCGCGACCGACCTGGCACTGCTGACCGACGGCCTTTCGGCCGAGCGTGAACAGGGCATCACCATCGATGTCGCCTACCGCTATTTCGCCACGGCACAACGCAAGTTCATCATCGGCGACGCGCCCGGCCACGAGCAGTACACCCGCAACATGGTCACCGCTGCTTCCAGCGCAGACGCTGCCGTGGTGCTGGTCGATGCAACCAAGCTGGCCTGGGCGTCTTCCGATTCCGCAGGCGCCCACACCCTGCTCCCGCAAACGCGCCGCCATAGTTTGCTGACTCACCTGCTGCGGGTGCCTTCGGTGATCTTTGCGGTCAACAAGCTCGACGCGGTGGATAACGCCACCGTCGCCTTCAACCGCATCCGCACGGCGCTGGAAACCTTCTCCCGCGAGGCCGGCATCACGGTTGCAGCCACCGTGCCGATGTCGGCACTCGAAGGCTGGAACGTCGTCGACGCCCGCGCCGGCTGGGCGGGCTACGACGGTCCGTCGCTGCTCGAGATTCTCGAAGGGCTGCCTGCAACGCCAGCCGATGTGGACCTGCCGTTTGCCTTCCCGGTGCAGTGGGTCGAGAAGTTCTCCGCATCGGCCGACACACAGAAGGGTCGCCGCGTGTTCTGGGGCCGCGTGAACGCCGGCCAGGTGGCCGTCGGCCAGGACGTCGTCGTCATGCCCGGTGGTGCCGTCGCCAGGGTGGCGCAGGTGCTCGACCATGCTCGCCGCCCGCAGGACCATGTCGCCGCCGGCCACAGCACCGGCATCGTGCTGGACCGCGAGGTCGATGTCTCACGGGGCGACTGGCTGCTCCAGCCGGGCGCTTTCGAGGCCGACCGCACGCTGCGCGCCACCGTCGCATGGCTGGACGACGAACCGCTGGTGCCCGGCCGCGTGTACTGGGCATTGCACGGCCACCGTTGGGTGAAGGCCAAGGTGTCTCGTATTGTCGACAGGCTCGACATCCAGACGCTGGAGCGCCAACCCGCCGAAAAGCTGGAAGCCAATGCGCTCGGCCATGTCGAATTCGCGCTGCAGGAGCCCTTGGCCACCTTGCCGTTCTCCCGTTCGCGCACCCTGGGCGCCCTGGTACTGGTGGACACCGCCAGCCAGCGCACATCGGCTGCCGTGCTGGTCGATTGAACGTCGACACACCCATCGATTGAGTCCGTTGCCGGGTCTTGCGCCCGGCATTCTTCTTTTTTCGCCCGCGACCCCCTAAAATCGCCGGCTTTTCCTGAACGTTTGCACCGAGACCATGACCCACGTCGTCACCGAAAATTGCATCAAGTGCAAGTACACCGATTGTGTGGACGTGTGCCCCGTCGATTGTTTCCGCGAAGGCCCGAACTTCCTGACCATCGATCCGGACGAGTGCATCGACTGCGCCGTGTGCATTCCTGAATGCCCGGCCAACGCCATCTACGCCGAAGAAGACGTGCCGCCCGACCAACTGGCCTTCATCGAGCTGAACGCCGAACTCGCGCGGCTGGCCGGCTGGAAGAGCATCACCAAACGCAAGCCCCCGATGCCCGACGCTGACGAGTGGAAAGACAAGCCCAACAAGCTGGCCGAACTGATCCGTTGATCACCACCGACGCGCTGATCGTCGGCGCCGGCCCGGCCGGCCTGTTTCTGGCTTTCGAACTCGGCCTTCTTGGCATCCACAGCCACATCGTGGATGCCCAGGAAACGCCGGGTGGGCAGGTCGCCACGCTTTACGGCGACAAGCCCATCTATGACATCCCCGGCATCGCGGCCTGTACCGGCCAGCAACTGACCGACCGCCTGCTTGAGCAGGCCAAACCCTTCGAACCTGTCATGCACCTGGGCCACGAGGTGGTCACGCTGGTAGCGGGCGGCGGCGATGGCGGGTGGCGGCTTGGCACTTCGCGGGGTGAACAGTTCCACAGCAGTTGTGTCTTCATCGCCGCCGGTGTCGGAGCCTTCGCGCCGCGCCGGCTGAAGGTCGAGGGCATCGAGGCGCTGGAAAACACCCAGGTTTTTCATTGGCGTCCCGCCCCGGGCGTCCTGGTCGGCAAACACGTGCTGGTCATCGGTGGCGACGAACTCGCGCTGGACCGTATCGATTCATTGCTGGCAGACACCCAGCCCCCGGGCGGCATCACCCTGATGCACCGCCGGGCGCAGGTCAAGGCCGAGCCGGACCGGCTGGAGCGTCTTGAAGCCCTGTGTGAATCGGGCCGTGTGGTGTTCGAAGCGGGGCAGGTCACCGCCCTGCAATGGGTCGACGGCCGGCTGGCCGGCGTCGAACGCTCCGGGCCCGATGGCGACCTGCCGCCGCTGCCCGTCGATGCCATCGTGGTCGCGCAAGGCCTGAGCCCGCGCCTGGGGCCGCTGGCCGACTGGGGCCTGGCCATGGACCGCAAGCAGTTGCCGGTGGACACCGCCCGGTTCGCCACCAGCCTGCCGGGCGTTTTTGCGGTGGGCGACATCGTGTCGTATCCCGGCAAGAAGAAGCTCATCCTGTCGGCCTTCCACGAAGCCACGCTGGCCGCCTTCGCGGCCGCCGACCTGCTGAACCCGCAGCGCAGCCAGGTGCTGCAGTACACCTCGAGCAGCAGCCTTCTGCATGAACGGCTCAAGCTTAGCCAGAAATCATAATAACCGGCAAAAAAAGGCCGATTGATAGAATATCGATACATAAACGGCTTATTAATGCCGCTTATTGCTTTGCAATTGACGCTTCTCGACGGGCTTGTTAAAGTGTTGGGGCAGGAAGCCCATGACTACCCCTCACCTCACGCCCGAAGAAATGGAAACCGCGCTCGGCGAGCGCCTCAAGGCCCTGCGCCTGGACCACGACCTCGACCAGAAGACGCTGGCCGAACGCGCCGGCATCAGCGAACGGGCGTTGCGCAACCTCGAGGGGGGACGAGGCTCCACGCTGCGCACCCTCACCACGGTGCTGAGGGCTCTTGGCCGCGAGGAATGGTTGAACACCATCGCGCCGGTCTCCACCATCAACCCCTTGATGCTCAACCGGGCGGCAGAGCCCCGCCAGCGCGCCAGCCGCAGCCGAAATGCCTCCAACCCCTGACCCATCCAGCCGCCCCGCCCGGCCGATCCGGCCAGCACGTCGGGCGGCTTACCGGCACATCGACAAGGTCGATGTCTACCTGTGGGATCGCCACATCGGTGCGGTGGCCCTCGACCCTGCCTACGGCTATTACGCATTCGCCTATACAGAAGCCTTCAAGGCAAGCGGCGTCGAGCCCTCACCGCTGCACATGCCGGCCCGCGGCAGTCGTCCCTACCTGTTCACCGAGCTGCCCGAGGCCACCTACAAACGCCTGCCGGCCCTGCTGAGCGACGCACTGCCCGACGACTTCGGCAACGCGCTCATCAACCGCTACATGGCCGACCACGGCATTCCAGCCAACGCCGTCAGCCCGCTCGACCGGCTCGGCTACATGAGCACCCGGGGCATGGGCGCACTGACATTCAAGCCGTCGCGCGGGCCGGCCAACCGCAAGCCGACCTCCATCGTGCTGAGCAACCTGGTCGAACAGGCCCGCAAGGCGGTGGCAGGCCATATCGACGACGACGACCATGCCAATGCCGCCCTGCGCAGCATCATCGAAGTCGGCACTTCGGCCGGCGGTGCGCGGGCCAAGGCAGTGGTGGCCTGGAACCCCGACAGCGGCGAGATCCGCGCCGGCCAGCTCGACGCGCCGGAAGGTTTCCAGCACTGGCTGCTGAAGTTCGACGGCATGGGCCTGGACAGCGAACTGGGCCAGTCGCAGCAATACGGCCGCATCGAATACGCCTACCACCTGATGGCCCGGGCGGCCGGCCTGCAGATGAGCGACTGCCGCCTGCTGCAGGAAAACGGCCGGGCGCATTTCATGACCCGGCGTTTCGACCGCGGCGCCGACAGCAGCCGCCACCACATGCAGACCTTGTGCGCCATGTCGCACCTCGACTACAAACGCAAGGGCACCAACGCCTATTCACAGTTGTTCATGGCGATCCGAGCGCTCGGCCTGCCTTACGAGGCGATGGAAGAAGCATTCCGCCGCATGGCCTTCAATGTGCTGGCGCGCAATTGCGACGACCACACCAAGAACTTTTCCTTCCGCCTGCAGCAGGGCCAGGGCTGGGAACTGGCTCCCGCCTACGACGTCACCTTTGCCCACAACCCCAACGGCGAATGGACCAACCAGCACCTGATGTCGGTCAACGGCCGGTTCAAGGGTTTCGAGCGGGCCGACCTGCTGCAGGAAGCCCACCGTTTCGGTGTCGGCTCGGCGCCCCGGGTAATGGCCGAAGTCTCGGCTGCACTGGAATCATGGCGTGGCTTTGCCGACCAGGCGGGTCTGGCGGAATCGGTCGCCGACGGCATCGGAAGGCAGTTCCTGAAGCTGTAGGCAATGCTCAGTGGAAGTCGCGGCTCTTGTGGGTTCCAAGCCGTCCCAGCCATGGGGTCAGGTCGCGGAAATTTCGCCCCAGCAGGTGCCGCACCTGCCCCCCGCTTTCGTGGTCGCGCTGCCAGACGCCTTCCACCGCCAGCAGGCGTGACTTCAACACGATGTCCCGAAACCTCTCCACCGCATCGGCCCAGACGATGACGTTGACGACACCGGTCTCGTCTTCCAGCGTGATGAACAGCGTGCCCTTGGCGGTAGGCGGCCGCTGCCGCATGGTGACGATGCCGCAGGCGCGCACCGGTGTGCCGTGGGGCTTGTCGCGCATCTGCCGGGCCGTCATCAGCCCCTTCTTGCGCAGGCGTTCGCGCAGCAGGGCCAGCGGATGGCGGCGAAGTGTCAGGCCGGTGGATGCGTAGTCGCCGATGATTTCTTCGGCTTCGGAAGCCTCTGGCAACACCAGCGGATCTTCCAGCACGGGCACGCCCCGCAGCAAGGCAGGCGAACGCTTTTGCGCGCTGGCTTCCCACATCTGCTGGCGGCGGTGGCCCGAAAGGGACATCAGCGCATCGGCCGCCGCCAGGGCCTGCATGTCGCGGGTGTCCAGTTCGGCGCGCAAGGCCAGGTCCTCGGTGCTGGTGAACGGTGACTGGGCCCGCGCCGCGACGATGCGTTTCATGCCCTCGGCCGACAGTCCCGCCACCAGCCGCAATGACAGCCGCACCGCCGGCTGTGCCAGCCGCCCCGGCTGAGGCACCTGCGTGCCGGGCCAGACCGGTTCGCCCGGCGCAGGGCACGCCGGCATGCCCATGCCTGCCTCGGGACGCGGATGACTTGCCCATTCGACACCGCTGTACAGCGGCGCCTGCGTGCCGTCGAAACGCTCCAGCACCGAGTCGATACCGCTCAGCGTGACATCCACCGGCCGCACTTCCACCGCATGGCGCCGGGCATCCTGAACCAGCTGCGAGGGCGAATAGAAACCCATGGGCTGCGCATCGAGGATGCCCGCCAGGAAACACGCTGGCTCGAAACACTTGATCCAGCAGCTGAGGTAGACCAAAAGCGCAAAACTGGCGGCGTGGCTCTCGGGGAAACCGTATTCGCCGAAGCCCTTGATCTGCTCGAAGATGGCGTTGGCGAACTCGGCCGGATAACCCCGGCCGATCATTCCTTCCACGAGTTTTTCCTGGAAATGGTGCACCCCGCCCTTGCGTCCCCAGCCGGCCATCGAACGGCGCAACTGGTCGGCTTCGTCGGCGCTGAAGCCGCCGGCATCCATTGCCAGCTGCATCACCTGTTCCTGGAAGATGGGCACACCCAGGGTGCGTTCCAGCGACTTCTTGAGTTCGTCCTTGACGTAGAGGATTTCCTGCCCCTCGCGCCGGCGCTTTCGGGCCTTCAGGTAGGGATGCACCATGCCGCCCTGGATGGGCCCCGGCCGCACGATGGCCACCTCTACCACCAGGTCGTAGAACTCGCGAGGAAGCAGGCGCGGCAGCATCGACATCTGCGCCCGGCTTTCGACCTGGAACACACCCACGGTATCGGCGGTGCAGATCATGTCGAACACTGCCGCCTGGTCACGCGGAATCTCGGCCATGGTCCAGCCGGTGCCCCGCCAAACGTTGCGGAAGTCGATCATGCGGCGCAGCGCCGACAGCATGCCCAGGGCCAGCACGTCCACCTTCATCAGGCCGACCGCCTCGAGGTCGTCCTTTTCCCACTGGATGATGGAGCGCCCTTCCATGCTGGCCTTTTCGACCGGCACCAGCCGGGTCAACGGACCTTCGGTCAGCACGAAACCGCCCACATGCTGGCTGAGGTGACGCGGAAAGTCGCGCAGCTGCGCGGTCAGTTCGATCCACTGGTCGATCAGCGGCTGCGGTGCCGACACGCCCGTTTTGGCCTGCACCTCGACCAGTTGTTTTTCGAGGATGTCCTTGTCGAACCAGAAATGATCCTTTGCGAAGGCGTCGATCAGGACCTCGGGCACACCCAGCGCGGCGCCGACATCGCGGATGGCCATGCGCGACCGGTAACGCACCACGGTGGCGGCGATGGCGGCGCGGTCGCGCCCGTACTTGCTGTAGATGTACTGGATGACTTCTTCGCGCCGCTGGTGCTCGAAGTCGACATCGATGTCGGGCGGCTCGTTGCGTTCCTTGCTGATGAAACGTTCGAAAAGCAGGTTCGAATCGTCGGGTCGCACCTCGGTGATCCCCAGGCAATAGCAGACCACCGAGTTGGCGGCCGAGCCCCTGCCCTGGCAGAGGATCTTTACCTCTCGGGCGAACCTGACGATGTCCTCCACCGTCAGGAAGTACATCTCGTAATTCTTGAAGGCGATGAGCCGCAGCTCCTTGAGGATTTGGACCCGCAGCTTGCGCGAAGAGCCGGCCGGGTACCGCCGCCGGACACCGGCAAGCACCAGGCGGTTGAGCGCCTGCCCGGGTGTCAGCCCCGGCGGCACGCTTTCCTTGGGATAGCGATAGGCGATCTGCTCCATCCGGAAGCTGCAACGTGCCGCCAGCACCTGGGTGGCCCGCAGCAGATCGGGCGGATACAGCGTTTCCAGCCGTTCCAGCGGCCGCAGGTAACGCTGGGCATTGCGTTGCAGCGCAAAACCGCATTCGCCCACCGCGCGGCCTTCACGCACCGCCGAGATGACATCCTGCAGGGGCTTGCGACCCGCCGCATGCATGTGCACGTCACCGCAGGCCAGCAGCGGCACGCCGGCCGCTTCGCCAGCCTGCTGCAGCATCGACAACCACAGGTCGTCGTCGAAGTCGCAAAGCAGTTCGACACCCAGCCAGAGGCCCTGCGAACCGAAACGCTCGCAGGCCGCAGACAGGTCGACCTGCACCGTGTCGACCTGGCGTGCCGGCAGATAGATGCGTTCGCAGCCGGCCAGCAGTTGCCAGTCGATGGCGCGGATGTCGTAATGACCCTTGTCCATTTCCGTCATGCGCGCGGCTGTGATGGCCTGGCACAGGCCGCCCCAGCCGTCCAGGTCGCGGGCAATGGCGACCAGGCGGGCGCCGTCTTCCAGCAAAAACTCGGACCCGTAAAGCAGTTGCAGGTCGACCGGCTCGGGCAGCTCGCGGTTGAACTGCCGCAGGCTGTCCCAGGCCCGCACCACGCCGGCTACCGAACACTCGTCGGTGATGGCGATGCCCTGGTAACCCAGCTTGAGCGCCCGCATCACCAGTTCGTCCGGATGCGATGCGCCGCGCTGGAAACTGAAATTGCTGATGCAGTGCAGCTCGGTATAGAGAACCGGGAAAGGAGACGCCTCGAGTGCCTCGGAGGCGGGTGGGCGCGCCGGTACCGGAAACCGCAGTACCGATGGCCGCTCGCGCCGCCCCTGCGGGTTGACTTCCTTTTCAGGCATAGAGGCCGTGCAGGAACCAGTCACCGCCCTCGCCGTCATGGGTCCGGGATTCGATGGGCATGTCGCGCTGCCGATGCAGCTCCTGAAAGATCCACACCAGCCCCGCGCCCGGGCTTTCTGCAATGAAATAGTCGCGCACCGCACGCTGCGGCGCCTGGCCGTCGGTGGATGTCCACCAGCCGGTTTCGAGCCGCTGCGGTCCTGCCACGGTGCGCAACGGGCCGCGCCACAGTGGTTTGCCCTGCCGGGTTTCCAGGCGCAGCGGATCGGGCAGCAGCCAGCCGGGGTAGATGCCGTCGGCCTGTACATCGCGGCGGGCCGCCAAGGGCTTGCCGGGCGTCGTCTTCCCGAGGAAACGACGCAGGTTGGAACGTGCGGGCAACCACTGCTGCATGCCGTCGGGCCGGTGGTCGGCCTGGGGCACGGCGGCCAGCACGCTGCCTTCGCCCAGCCGCGCGCTCAGGCGTTCGACCAGTTCATGCAGGGCATCGCCCTTGCGGTTGTCTTCCGGCAGAAAACTGAGGCTCGCGCCGCCCCAGGGCGCGGTTTCGAGCGAGCGCAGCCGCAGCCAGCTGGCCGGCGCGAGCATTTTCTGGGTGGCCAGCCTTTCGCCCATCAGGCGCTGGATGTGTGCGGTGTCCTGCAGCGGCTCGGCGGTGCGAAGAAGCAGTTCCTGGGAAGGCGGCAGGTCCACCCCGTCTATGCGTTTCAGGTCGAGTGTCCATTGCAGTTCAAGGGCCAGCACACCCCGATGGCGGGCGCGCAGCCAGATCTGCAGCGAACGCAGCAGGCGGCCGGCCGACCACATCAGCTCGGGCGCCCTTTCGGCCAGCGCGGGCAGTTCGATCTTCAGCTCGAAATGCTCGGGTAGTTCGAGCCAGGGAAACACCTCCGGCCGACGCAGCCAGGCGACGTCGAGCGCCTCGCGCAGAGGCGTGCCGAAACGCCGTGCCACGCCGGCACGCGGCAGTTTTTCGACGTCTCCCCAACGCAGGCAGCCCAGGCGTTCGAGCATGTCCAGGTGTGGCCGGGCCGCGCTGAGGGTGCGCAGCGGCAAGTCGGCAGGGACATCGGCAGGCGGACGTCGATCCGCTGCAAAAAGCCGCAGCCGGGCCAGCGCCGTGACGCTGCTGCTGCCATCGGCCCGCAGCAGCCGGGCCTCGGGGGCCGGATTGCTTGCCAGCATCGCGGCCACCAGCCCGCGCGCGCCACCCCACAAACGTTCGCAGGCCGACACCTCCAGCATCAATGCCTCGTCGAGCCAGGCAACCCTGGGAGTGAACTGCAACGCCCACCAGCCGAGCGCCTCGCGAGTCGGCAGGGTGACATCCTGCGGGAGTGGCTCACCCGGCACTGCCGGAGTGGGTTCAAGCTGCCACTGGAGGGCGATCCAGCGCATGCGCGGTCTCCTTGGGTGGCAGCACCAGGCGCAGCACGGTAATTGCGGCCGACGGCAACACGGGGTCGATGAGGCTGTTTTGGCGCCCGGCCCGCCGATGCCGGGCAGCGGCCAGCACCGCTGCCAGTCGAGGAGGATGAGCCGCCACCGAAACCGGTGCAGCCAGCGGAGGGCCACGCCGTTTGAGCAGGTGGACGGACAACTGGTCGGGCGTGTCGCCCACCTCCACCAGCAGGCGCAATCGGGCCGGCGATGCATGGCCGGCCTGTGCGGCGGGGCGGAATACCCAAAGCAATCGATCGAACTGCGCGGCCGCCAGCTGCAGCCGACGCAACTCACCGACCCGTGCCTGCGGCAGCCAGGCCAGCACCGCCGCCACATCGGCGCAGCGCAGCGCCTGTTCGCAGGCCCACAGCCGTGCCTGGGGCGCATCGCACCGCACCCACAACAAGGCTTCGGGCGGCACACCCTGGGCGGCCAGCGCCGGGCTGAAAGGCTGGTATGGCGCACCGATCAAGGCTACCGGCCGTTCCAGTGCCGCCACCGCCCGCCCCAGCGCCGGCAACAGCAGCGGCCAGGCAAAGGTCTCGGGGCCGGAATGCAGCACCTCGGTCATGGCCCCTACCGGCCAGCCGCCACCGGGAAGCTCGGCATCGAGGGTGGCGAACCCGCTGGACTCGACCGCACCCTCGGCCCGCGCCAACGATTCGGCGCGCCAGACCTGCCTGAAACCATCAGGCTGCGCGGCGGCATGGGCATCGAAGGCAGCGAGGGACATGTGAGGGAGAGGCAGAAAAAATGTGAATCAAAACCACGGACAACTGTATTTTTATACAGTAACGCCATCCGCGATAGGGGCGTCCATGCTTTTTTACGCAGGCACCGGCGAGGTGCGCGAAAATTGCCGCTCATCCCAAGGCCACGGTTCTTTCGTACCGTTCTCGGCCCGCCATACCTGCCGACATCGTCGGCATAGTGATGGTTCACTCCAGAAAGTTTCCGTTTGTCCCGAACGCCTGAATCCAATCAGCCACTTGCGCCCGACACCTCGAAGTCCCCAGGACTGTTCGGTTTCTTCGAATCGCGGGTACAGGCCTTTCCGCCCGGCGCGCCATCGCTTCCGCCTCGATCGTTCGCAGCCTTCATCTGGCGCTGCACCGAAGGTTCACGCGGCTGGATATTGCTGCTGATGCTGCTGACCGCCGCCATCGGTGTGTTCGATGCGGTGCTGTTCGCGGCGCTGGGCCGGGTGGTCGACTGGCTGGGCCAGACCCAGCCCGCACGCTTGTGGGAACAGCGTGGCGCGCTGCTCACCCTGATGGCGGTGGTCATCGCGGCCAGCGTGGGAGTGGTGTGGCTGCAGACCACGGTGCAGCACCAGGCGCTGGCCATCAACTTCCCGATGCGCCTGCGCTGGAACTTCCACCGGTTGCTGCTAGGCCAGAGCATGACCTTCTACCAGGACGAGTTCTCGGGCCGCATCACCTCCCGCATGATGCAGACCGCCCTGGCGGTGCGCGATTTGATCTTCACCGTCTGCGAGGTGGTGGTCGGCATGCTGATCTACATCGTCACCATCATGGTGTTCGCTGCCGCCTTCGACATCCGCCTGGTGCTGCCGTTCGCGGTCTGGCTGGTGGCCTATTCAGCGGCTTGTGTCTACTTCGTGCCCCGGGTCGCCAAGGTCGGCCGCGAACAAGCCGACGCCCGTTCGCTCATGACCGGCCGGGTGAGCGATGCCTACACCAACATCGCCACCGTCAAGCTTTTCTCGCATTCGCAGCGCGAAGCCGGCTTTGCCCGCGAGGCCATGCGTGAATTCCAGGGCACCGGTTTTGCACAGATGCGGCTGGTCAGCAGTTTCGAGACAGTCAACCATGCCTTGTCCATGTCGCTCATCGTGGGCGTGGCCGGTTGTTCGCTCTGGCTCTGGACCAACAGCCTGGTCGGCGTGGGCGCCATCGCGGCGGCTACCGCAATGGCATTGCGGCTGAACGGCATGGCGCACTGGATCATGTGGCAGCTGAGCAGCATGTTCGAAAACGTCGGCACGGTGCAGGACGGCATCAAGACGCTGTCCACCCCGCAGGCGGTGTTGGATGCGCCGGCCGCCCCGGCCCTGGACGTGCCACGCGGAGAGGTGCGTTTCGAGAACATGCGTTTTTCCTATCCGGTAGCGCCAAATGCCTCGGCAGACGCACCGCCGCCGCGCCCCATCGTCGACGGCCTCGATCTGGTCGTGAAGCCCGGAGAAAAAATCGGCCTGGTCGGCCGCTCGGGCGCCGGCAAGTCCACGCTGGTCAACCTGCTGCTGCGGTTCTATGAGCTGGACAGCGGCCGCATCCTCATCGACGGCCAGGACATCGCCGGCATCACCCAGGACAGCCTGCGCGCCAACATCGGCATGGTCACGCAGGACACTTCCCTGCTGCACCGCTCGGTACGCGACAACATCGCCTACGGCCGGCCGGATGCCGACGACGCGGCCATCCGCCACGCGGCGGAACGGGCCGAAGCGGCGGGGTTCATCGGCCAGTTGTCGGACGCCAAGGGCCGCACCGGCTACGACGCCCACGTGGGCGAACGCGGCGTCAAGCTGTCGGGCGGCCAACGCCAGCGCATCGCCATCGCCCGGGTCATGCTGAAGGATGCGCCCATCCTGCTGCTGGACGAAGCCACCAGTGCGTTGGACTCCGAGGTTGAAGCCGCCATCCAGCAAAGCCTGTACCGGTTGATGGAAGGCAAGACGGTCATCGCCATCGCCCACAGGTTGTCGACCATCGCGGCGATGGACCGGCTGGTGGTGCTGGATGGCGGGCGTATTGCCGAAGTCGGAGACCATCGGACGCTGATGGCGGCGGGTGGGATCTATGCGCGGTTGTGGGCGCACCAGACAGGTGGGTTCCTGGGGGAAGTCACCGAGGATTGAGGAAGCCCCATACTCACCCGGGCGTGAAACCGTGCGAGATGAAGGCTTATTGGTTTATTGCCAGTTGGCCGCGAGCAGCGGTTGAAGGTTGGTGGGATCGTTGGCCGCATACGAGACCTCGCCCGCAGCAGGCGGTGAGAAGCTGGCCATGGCCTGAATCAGGTTCTGTGTCATGGCGGTTGCCTCGGTCTGGTCTGCCTTTAGCTTGGCAGAGCCTGCGTGGAATGCCGCAGGATTCAGCAGGATCGATTTGATGTCGTCGATGTTCCATACCGAACCATCAAAGAATCTGATGGATTCAACGCCCCAATCGGTATCGCCATCATTTTCCAATTCATTATCGATTCTTACAGAATCGTTAGTACCTTCGACACCTACGATGAGATTGGCACCACTTCGATGCAGGGTGACATTTTCCGGCCCAAGCTCTGCCGAAATCTGCAAAATATCAGTTCTGACACCATAAGCCGCATGAATCACATCCTGGCCGGAGCCCAAACCAAAAACATACGTGTCGGTGCCTTGACCCCCATTCATCCAATCATTCCCGATACCGCAATCAATCCCGTCATTGCCATCGCCGCCGCTAATAAAATCAGCGCCCGTTCCTCCATATATAGCATCCGCGCCGCCCTGCCCCTGGATTAAGTCATCACCGCCGCCGCCGCTTATCAAATCATCGAATTTATACCCAACAAGAGTCTGCGATGATTCGTCGCCTTTGATGAATAGCTGCCTTAATGTCTCGATATTCCAAACAGCCCCGTCAGAAAACCTAATCTCATTGACCCCCCATTCAGTCTCGCCATCGCTTTCCATCTCTTTTTCGATTAACAATGAGTCACCAGTCTCGACAATATTTAAAATAATATCATTACCGTTGCGAACAACCTTCAGGTCATCAGGCTGCACTCCCGAAGCAATTTGCAAAATATCGGTTCTTATGCCGTATGCCGAATAGATTCTATCCTGCCCCGACCCCCGACCAAATACATAGGTATCGGTACCTTGGTCCCCATTCAGCCAATCATTACCCGCTCCACCATCTATCAGGTCGTTATCAGCTCCACCGTTGATGCGATCATCTCCGTCGCCCCCAAACAACCTGTCGGCACCGGCTTGCCCATGGATCGAATCATTGCCGGCGCCGGCGGTGATCATATCGTCGAACTTATATCCTACAATAATCTGGGCACTGTCATTTCCTTCGAGGAATCTGGCTCGCATGGTGTCGATATTCCAGACCGTTCCATCGGCAAATCGAATTTCATTGACACCCCATTCGGTATCACCATCGTTGTCCAGTTCGTTCTCGATGTATATCGAGTCTTCTGTTCCGATAATAGTCAGAACCACACTGCTGTTTTCGCGGCGAATCGACACTTCGTCTGGACGAACTCCATCAGTAATTTGCAGGATGTCTGTTCTAACCCCATAAGCCGCATAGATTCGATCATGGCCCGAACCTCGACCAAATACATAAGTGTCGGTGCCTTGGTCGCCGTTCAAGAAATCACTACCTGCGCCCCCGTCGATCAGATCATTACCATCGCCACCGCTGATGCGATCATCTCCGCCGCCACCATATAACCTGTCGGCACCACCTCGACCCTCGATCGAATCATTGCCGGCACCGGCGTTGATCACATCGTGAAATTTATACCCGGCAATACTTTGGTTGACCGCCTCGTGCGCCCAGGTGGAAAGGTTCTGGGTCTTGAAGCTCTCCTGGATATAGCCGGCCAGCTGCATGTCCCATCGCCGGGCGAAGGCGGGTTCCAGGGCCGACGCCTTCAGGGTCTGGATGCCGGCGATGGTCTCCACCAGCATGGCCTGGTTCTCTGCTCCGCGGGTGAACTTGGCGGCCAGCCGGGTGCGCAGAACCGGCACCACGGCCAGGCTGATGGCCACGTAGACCGGCAGGCTGACCAGCACGATAAGCGTCAGCGGCACGCTGTAGAACAGCATCACCGCCACGAAGATGCCGGAGAACAGCACGTCGAGCAGCACGGTGAGCGCGTTGCCGGTCAGAAAGCTGCGGATGCTTTCCAGTTCCCGCATGCGGGCTACCGAGTCACCCACGCGCCGCGCCTGGAAATAGGCCAGCGGCAATTGAATCAGGTGGCGAAACAGCCTCGCCCCCAGTTCCACGTCGATGCGGTTGGTGGTGTGGCTGAAAACATAGGCGCGCAGGCCGGAGAGCAGGCTCTCGAAGACCACGACCACCACCAGGCCGATGACCAGGACATCGAGTGTGGTGACACCCTTGTGCACCAACACCTTGTCCATCACTACCTGGAAGAACAGCGGACTGACGAGGGCGAACAACTGCAGCATCAGTGAGATGAGCAGCACCTCGCTGAACAGGCGGCGATATTTGACGAGGCTCGGAATGAACCAGCTGAAATCGAACCGGGCAAGCGCGCTTTGCAAGCTGGCCCGGCTGGTGACAAGAATGAGTTCGCCGGTCCACCGGGCCTCGAAACACTCGATGGATTGAATGAGCGGGCGGCCGCGTCGCTCGGCATCGTCCATCAGCAGCACACGATGTTCATCGCATTGCGCCAGCACCACGGTCCGTGCTGGGCCGGACTCATCCCCATTCAGAAACGCCAGGGCCGGCAAGGGCGTGGTGGCGAGGCTCGAAGTACCGGTCCTGATGCGCCGCGCCTGCAGGCCTAAATGGCGTGCCGCGCGTGCGAGGTCGTCGGCTGAAAGCTTTTCATGAACACGAAAGCCCAGATGATGACGGAGCGTGGCCGGGTCCGCGCCCATCTGATGAAGACGAGCCAGAACGCAAAGGTTTTTCAGTTGATCTTCTGCAGAATGATGCAGCGCTTCTGCATTACCCACTGAACTCATCGATACAGATTGATTAACCATGTTGCACTTCATCCATTCACTTTCGGTACTTGTTTTCCCGCAGACCGGTAGAACTCGCAAAAAATTATTTGAGTGCATGATCACCGGCCTTTTGCAGTTTGCAGAAGGATCAATCATCTTTATCAATATCTAATTCAGAAGGCGCCATCTTGATTAATCAAGGTCGATTATTTTGTTTGCTGGCAGGCATTTATTCTGTTACGCCCATCGCCCGAGCCGAATCGCTTGTGGATATCTACGAGACAGCACGTGCAACCGACCCCGCAATGCAGTCGGCACAGTTCAATTTCGACGCAGTTGTCGCCCGTGCTGAACAAAGCAGGGCGGGGTCGAGGCCGACGGTCAACCTCGCCGCAAGCGCAAGTCGCGCGCAGACGGCCTATAGCCCGGGCAATGACCGGGACGATGGAAGCCGCTCGTTTTCCGTCAGTGCGTCACAGCCGCTCTATCGGCCGGTGAACAGCCTGAACATGGCGCAATCCGAAGAACTGGTGGAATCCGCCGCCGCTGCGTTGGAGGCAGCACGACAAGACTTGGCGATGCGTGTGGCCCAGGCGTATTTCGATGTATTGGCGGCGGGCGACACGCTTGATCTGCTGACGGCCCAGAAGCAAGCCGCGACGGAACAGGAAGCCGCAGCCCGTCAGGGATTTTCAGTCGGTACGGTCACCCTGACCGACGGTATGGAAGCCCAGGCGCGAGTCGACCTCGTTTCGGCACAGCTGATAGGTGCCACCAACGACGTCCGCGCTCGGAGCCTGACGCTTGAACGCCTGGTTGGCCGCACAGGAATGGCACCCGACAGAATTTCCGCATCAACCGGCTTACCTGACATGGCTGCCGGCGTCCTGAACGACTGGCTGACCCTTGGCACCACTTCCCAACCCGCCATTCACCAAGCCGAAAAAACGCTGGCGGTCGCCCGGTTGGAAGTGTTGAAAGCCGAGGCGGCAGAAAAGCCCACGATTGACCTGACCGCTACCTACAGCCACCAGCAATATCCCAACGGCACAGTTGCTTTCGCCAGTACTTATCAAACCCACGGCCCGTCTATCGGACTGCAATTCAATATGCCGCTGTTTGCCGGATTTGCTCTTCGCAACCGTATTAAAGAAACACTAGCGCTGGAACATAAAGCTCAATCGGACCTGGAGACCGCCATTCGGTCAGGCCAACAGCTTGTACAGGCGTCCTATTTTGAAGCAACCTCCGGTCGGGAGAAGGCGCAGGCGCTGCGAACGGCCGAAATATCGACACTCAAGGCACTCGAAGCGAGCCAGGTCGGTTACCGGATTGGCATTCGAATCATTATCGACGTATTGAATGCACAAAGCCAGTTGTTTCAAACCCGGCGAGATCTGGCGCAGGCCCGCTATGCGGTATTGATCGCAGGCCTGAAGTTGAGGCAGGCGGCCGGGGTGCTTTCAATTCAGGCCCTTGCGAATATTGATGCGTGGACCCGTTGAATCGACGCCCTCATGATTAATGACTAGGATTTGAGCAGAACTTCAATCGTTCGAGATCTTCCGCTCCACCACGATCTTCTTCCACTTGGCGGCATCCACCGCGACCATGGCAGCAAACTGCTGCGGGGTTCCACCCGCGGGCTCGACCCCCAGGCTCGCGAGTTTGGTCTTCACCTCGGGGTCGGCCAGCACCTGGTTCGCGGCGGCGTTGATCCGGGTCACCAACTCGGCGGGCAATGCCTTCGGGCCGTAGATACCGAACCAGGTGTTCGACTCATAACCCGGCAGCACCTCGGCGATGGGTTGCAGGCTGGGCGCCAGCGGGCTGCGTTTAAGAGTGGTCACGCCCAAAGCACGCAGGCGGCCGTCGCGGACATGGGGCATGCCGGTGGGCAGCGAATCGAACAACACGTCGATGTTGCCGGCGATCAGGTAGGGCATGGCCAGCGCGGTGCCCTTGTAGGGGATGTGGGTGACAAACACACCCGCCTGCGCCTTGAACAGCTCTGCCGTCAGCTGCACGATGGTGCCGTTGCCGCTGGATGCGTAATTGAGCTTGCCGGGGTTCTTCTTTGCGTAGTCGATCCACTCGCGCACCGTATGGGCCGGCGAATTGCTGGGCACCAGCATGACCGATGGCGCGTCGCCCACGTGGGCGATGGGCGTGAAGTCGCGCACCGGGTCGAAAGGCATCTTCGCGCCCAGTGCCGGGCCGATGGAATGGGTGCTGGTGGTTGTCAGCAGCAGCGTGTAGCCGTCCGAGGGGGACTTGGCGGCCAGGTCGGAGCCGATGACACCGCCTGCGCCGGGTTTGTTGTCGATGACGATGGAGCCGCCCAGTTTCTCGGCAATCCTGGGCGCGAGCGTGCGGGCGAACAGGTCGGTGGCGCCGCCGGCCGGGAAAGGAACGATCAGCCGGATCGGCTTGTTGGGATAGGCCTGGGCCATGCAGGCCGATACGGCACCCAGGCAAAAAGTGAGTGCGATGCCTCGAAGCAGACGAGCGGGATTCATGCGGCTGGAAGAAATTGGGAAAAAAAGACGACGGAAAAAAACGACGGGACGACAATTTACATGCCGCAATGTTCGTACCCGACGCCGCAACCGTCGCTACCTAGGGTATTCACCCGCGCCTACCGGGCACTTACCCGCGTGGCACCCGCAGGTGCTGAGCCTAGTCTCGCGCCACCCCGACACATCCGTCTGGGCGCTGCCCGCGCACGGCTGTTTTCAAGGGGAATTTCATGACCGTCGGTCTTTTCTGGACTTTGTTCGCTGGCTTCATCCTGGGCATGCTGATGAACGCCTTCCATCCCATGCGCCTGGCCACCGGTCTCAAGGCGCTGCTGCTGGCCTGCGGCATCGGCATCGCCGGTGCGCTGGCGGTGAGTTTCGCGGGCCAGGGCATGAAGCTCTGGGACCAGGAAGCCATGGGCGCGTTCGTCGGCGCGCTGGTCGGCGCAGGTGTGTTGCTGGTCGCCGCACGTTATTTCGTGGGTGGCCGGGTCGCCACCCCTGCAGCACCTGCGGCTGCCTGAAAACCTGGGGGAAATCCGATCAGGCCCTGCGGCCGAGTGTCAGCCGGGTCATGGCATATGCCGCGACCGCACAGGCAGCAATGGCTACCAGCATGGGCCGGGCGGTACCGTCCAGAAACAGCCCCGAGATCGTCACCACCACCGCTCCGGTGACGAACTGCAGAGTGCCCATCAGGGCCGATGCGGTGCCGGCAATGGCACCGTGGTCTTCCAGCGCCAGCACGGCGGTGGTCGGCACGATGAGGCCCAGGAATCCGTAGCCGACGAACAGTAGCGCCACCATCACCGGCAGGTTGCTGACGCCCGCCACGCTCAGTGCGGCCAGCACGACCATCGTGACGGTGAAACCGGCGACGGCACCGGACACCAGTTTCTTCAGGCCGAAGCGTCGACTGAGCTTTCCGGTGAACTGCGACACCCCGATGAACGAAGCTGCATTGAGCGAAAACGCCAGGCTGTATTGGCGCGGTGTCAGGCCGTAATGGTCGATCAGCACGAAGGACGAATGCGCCAGGTACGCAAAGAAGCTCGACATGCCGAATGCGCCGATGAACACCAGCCCCAGGAAATGGCGGTCGCGCAGCAACTGCGCATAAGCCGTCACGGCGCCGCGTACGCTGCTGCCCAGACGCTCGGCGGGCGGGCGGGTTTCCGGCAGGCTGGTGCCCAGCAGCACCAGGCCCAGCAAGGAAGCGACAAGCACTGCCCAGAACACGCCGCGCCAGCCGAAGAACTCGATCACCACGCTGCCGGCCAGAGGCGCCAGGATGGGCGACACGCTGAAGACCAGCATCAGCAGCGACATCAGGCGGGCGGCTTCGTTGCCGGTGTGAAGGTCACGCACGATGGCCCGCGGCACCACCATGCCGGCGCATGCGCCCAGGCCCTGGATGAACCGCAGGGCGACCAAGGTCTGGATATCGGGTGCCAGGGCGCAACCCACGCTGCCGATGGCGAACAGGGTCAGACCGAAATACAGGGGCAGCTTGCGGCCGTACATGTCGGAAACCGGGCCGTAGACGAGCTGGCCCACACCCAGCGAGATGAAGAAGGCCATCAGGCTCATCTGCACCGCCAGCGCGGAAGCATTCAACGACTGGCCGATGGACGGCAACGCCGGCAGGTACATGTCGATCGCAAACGGACCGATGGCCTGCAGCAGGCCGAGCACCAGGGCGGCACGCAAAAAGTTGTTTTTCATTGAGGGGTCGAAAAGAAGGCCCGCGAGCATAACCAAACCAGGGCTTACCCGCAGACCACCGCCCGTATCACCTCAGGACGGCACCCAGGCACAGGATCGACACCATCGCCAGCAGCAGGCGGCCGGGCCCGGTGGCACGCGATTCGACGGTGCGATGCAGCAGCAGGCCCGCCAGCAAGGCCAGGCCGAACACCGCCAGCATGCCCAGTGCGTTGGCCACCGGCGCGGTCGGCCACAGGTGATGAACCAGTGCACCCACACACAGCAGGATGGGAAAGTGGATGAGAAAAACCGAATAAGAGATGCGCCCAATGCCGCCCAGCGCTGCGAGGGGCCGCGGCGGTTGCCAGTCCGCGTCCTGTGATTCCCGGCGTGCCTGCGTCCACACCAGCAGCAGCGCGGCTACCAGCGCGATGGCGATGCGAGCCCGGAAATCGATGGCCAGCGCCACCCCGCCCAGCACGGCGATGCCGGCCATCCAGTGCCAAGGCCGGCTCGACGTCGCGCCCCAGCAGGCCAGGATGCCCAAACCGTAAGCACCAAAAAAGTAGAGCGCCGTCGGATCCAGTTCGGGATGCCGGTTGAACCAGACCAACGACCCACCGGCGATGCCCAGCACCAGCCAGAAAGCAGTCAGCGCAGGCCGACGCGACCAGCGTTGTGCAGCGAACAGCAGCAGCACCGTTGCCGCGAACAGCTGGAAGTCGATCGCCACGTACCAGACGCCGGCCGACAGCGCCTCGGAACCCAGCAGGTCCTGGAGCAACAGCCCGTGCGCCAGCAGTTGGGTTTCATGTGGCGCGTCGGGCACCAGCGGGCCGGGCAGCCAGGGCCGGGCCAGCATGGCGGCTATCAGGCCGGTGATGAGCGCCACCACATAAGGCGTGGCCAGTCGGAGATATCGCCTGCCGATGCGGGACCAGGGTGCGTCGATGGACGAGGTGCCGCGCGGCGCCAGCGAACGGGCGTTCAGGAAACCACCGATCACCAGGAACAGCTGAACCGCCATGCGTGCGTAGTCGGCCAGAACGTCCATCAGCCAGGGTGCGAGCGGACGCGCGACCTCTGACATGGGACCGTAAAAAGCGAGGTGGTGCCAGACGATGAGGCAGCAGGCGAGGCCCTTGAGGCTATCGATCAGGGGCAGACGCGAGGCAGAAGTCTTCATGGGGCGCGGGGCGCAGCAGTCTCGATTGTTTTTATGACGCGCAAAAAAATGCCGGCGTCACCGGCGCCGGCATTTTAGATGACAAGGCCTGTTTTTTAGAGGGCAGCCACCAGTTCGGGAACCAGGGTGAACAGGTCACCCTCGATCCCGTAGTCGGCCACGCCGAAGATGGGTGCCTCGGCGTCCTTGTTGATCGCCACGATCACCTTGGAGTCCTTCATGCCGGCCAGGTGCTGGATGGCCCCCGAGATG